>Ga0116229_10000003_pt1 | contig 387278 bp, 342 predicted proteins | sample S1TSphgellanicum_3_FD_87313 | JGI IMG/M metagenome (GOLD analysis project Ga0116229, IMG submission 87313) | Host-associated microbial communities from peat moss isolated from Minnesota, USA - S1T2_Fc - Sphagnum magellanicum MG | ecosystem: Host-associated > Plants > Peat moss > Unclassified...
ACAAAACTAGGCTACATTCTGCGTTAGGATATCTAAGTCCAATGGAATTTGAAGAAAAAGGTAAAACAGCGGCGTAAAGCTTTGTTCTCTACACCGCTGTCCACTCAAATGGGGACACCTCAGTATTGGACCATACTACGAACTTTCCGTGTCTAAAGGCTGTGTGTCCATAATCTTCGCTACCTTCTTTGTCATGCTGCAAGGCGTTTCGCCGAATTGCTCTAATATGCCTGGAACGGGTCCATTTGGATCGGCTACCAGAGCTAGGAGTAAGTGCTCAGCACCGATGTAGTTATGCCCGAGCTTTTGCGCCTCTCCCCAAGACTGTTCCAAAATGCGCTTCGAATCATCATTGAATTCAATTGCCAGTGGCATTATGAGCTTAGGTTTTCGCCCAAGTCTTTTTTCTATTTCGTCGCGAGCGCGATCGAGACTAATGCCCTTCAATTTGAGCGTTCTGCAGGTTTCTCCTGCGTTCACACCAATTAAGCCAAGAAAAATGTGCTCGGGGCCTACGAACTTATGACCTAATCCACGAGCTTCTTGTTGCGCGATCATTATCGTTTTGATCGAATCTTCATTGAAAGTCTCAAACACTCAACGCGACCTTATCCTGACCACTTCGAATTGCGAATCACATCGCAAAAGTTGATGCGCTGGAAATTGGGATCTTTGTCTGCGAGTACGTCTGCGTTCACATTTCCAAAGGTTGTAGTCGGTTTGTGCTTAATACCGTCGTAAAAAGCTTGAATAATTTCTTCTTTGAAATGAGCTGGTCGCGGATGTTTTTCGATTGTCTTCTTAATGTCGTCTGCTGAGTATGCATCGTAATTGATACCTAACGAATCCATCTCAACGCCTGCGGTTATCAGTGCAATGACTGGATCCATGAACTCAGGAATACCTGGTGTTGTGTGCAGGGCAATGGCAGTCCAAACTTGTTTTATGTCCTGCTCTGAAACATTGTGGCCCTTTAGAAAATCGCGAGCGGCGTTTGCGCCATCTACTTCAAATCGATGGTCGTTACTCCTGTACTTCTTAGTTAGTCCCATGTCGTGAAACATGGCACCTGCATAAAGGAAATCAGCATCGAATTTTAATCCTCGCTGTTTGCCTGCTATAGCAGCAAAAAAGTAGACCCTACTTGAGTGATTAAAGAGCAGTGGCGTTTCTGTCTCTTTAACCAGAGCTGCGATTTCACGAGCTAATTTGCTGTCTGGGATTGTGATCTCTTCGGTGGCATTAGTCATATTCAATTCCTCTGAGAATTACTGCCAGGAAATATAAATTCTGTAAGATTTTTATTTTTGTTTTTCACTAATGCGAATACTCAGCCTTACTGAGTTCACAGAATTGAGCTTGCTGAGAATAGCACTTGCAGGCTATTTAAAAACTGGGTATACGCCTTTTAGTGTATTTACGGGCAAGCTTGCGGCTTGGTAAGTTAGACATTAAGTGGAAGTGTTGACGGGTAATTGCAAGAGACAATGTTTAAAGCTTTTATTCTAGCCATTGTATTGGCTAGCTTGGCTCAGTTTGCCCAAGCTGATGAAATAAAAATTGCTCGGACTAGGAAAGCATATGAGACTGCTCGATATGTCGAGGGCTATGCGGCAGCTCCGTATTCTTCACATGTAAGTAAGCGCGCATTTTTGCCAGTAAGGAATGTGGCCATTCTTGATCGACCGCCCGAACAAAATGAAATTGCTGTGCATGTTCCGGTAACTGCGACGATTGCCCAAGGGAAAGAGAATATATTGTCGAATCCTTCGAATCTGCTCACTATTTTAGGTGCCGGTGCAGTCTTCGCCGTAATTACTTCCTTACTCCTGCAAGGTCTCACATCAGGAAATCGCGTTGTGGAGGCGCAGGCGGTGGAAGAAGATCGTGAAAAGTTGGCTTACGAACAAAGACTTTCCGTAGATAACGGCATCGATTACAACAAGCAAGCAGAAGAAGCTGAGCAAGTTAAAGAAATATTCGAAGTTGAAGACTATTCGCCGCCCTTGCGACAGAAACTTAGACTTTAACTCTTAACGATTATGTTCGCGCCGCTTCAATACTGCAGTCCATGAAAGCGGGGAAAAGTCTATGCCATCTATGATTACACCATCGAAGACGGACTGCTTTAGTTCAAGAAGATCGAAGCAATCAGACTCAAGTTCAGAACTAAGATCGGCGGCACGAACGCTCGGAGGTCCTTTGTCGTGAGGAGCACCTGTATTTGCATTACCGGCAAGTACCAAATAAATGCCTGATGGTGCGACCATCTTTGCTATCACTTTTTTAAAACCGGCAAGGTCAATTTTACGAACATGATGATAGGTGCCCCGATCAAAAACGAACGGAAACGGCCCACCCGAATCAGGCAGAGCTGTGACGTTTGCTTCCAAGAAATTGACATTCACTTTTGCTTGGTTTGCCTTCTCGCCAGCACGCCTTAACGCTGTTGGTGAAAGATCTACTGCGGTTACTTCAAAACCCAATTGAGCCAGAAATACAGCATTGGTTCCGGTTCCGCATCCAAGTTCCAGTACCCGGCATGGTTTAACTTTGCCTTCAGCCAAGAATGTCTTCAAATGTATTGAAGGTTCGCCGTTGTCCCAGGGGGTATCGGCTTGTTGATAAAGCTGGTCCCAATCAACTTGCATGCTTGATTCGCCTCCCATTGAAAACGCAGTTTCAGGCATGGGAAATCATAACCGAACAAGAAGGGCTGGGTAGCCGCACATGTCGGAACTTTCAAATATTTCGAAATGGAAAAAGCATTCATTGGTTGAAACCCTGCCCGAATCATCGGCGCGCCGTTATACGCGCCCAGATATGAACTCTACAAATGCAATTTGGGAAGTCACCATGTACGGTGGCTTACTAAATTGCACCCCAGACAGCTTTGGGAGCACGAATCTCTTTGATAATGTCGTCTACGATCTCGCACATATTGCGACGGGAGCGATCGTAGAGATTCTTCAATTCGCTTGTACGGCACATGAAGCAGCGTCTATTCGATTCATCGAAAATAACGCTTACCCATGTCGCTTCAGATATAGATACCTTGTCCAAAATGGATTCCAACTCGCACATGCCATAGTTGTAGAAGATGCATTCTTCTACGACATATCCGGAAGAAAACCATCCCGGCAATTCGGCTTTTGCCAGTGGAACCCAATAGCCCATAAGGAATCGATGTAGCGGAAGGTTTTCAATGCCTCCTACTCCCTCACCGGTAGCAGCCAGAATGTCGCCTACCTCATCGGGCAGATAACCTAGCAACTCGCGATTCAGTATTGTTCGCTGCCGTGAACTGAGAAGTCCGCTGCAGACTCTGAGAACAGCGAGGATGCTGTCAGACAGGCTCGCACGATCCTTAGCTAAATTGTTCCTAGCTGTTCTTAAGTAGCTTGTGATAATGAACATCGCCAATCACTAATGCCTCCAGGGACTCTAATGAACCCTAACTAGTGGATATGAAATTTGAATGTGGCGTTTTCGATCAGAGGGTAGGTTCTGCAGAACGAAAACGAAGGATGAAGGGGTTGGAAGAATTGAAGGAGTTAAAGGAGTTGGGAGAAAAAGGAAGAAGTTGAGATGCGTACGAACAAGGGTTGAGATAACGACAGAAGATGGAAAGAGAACGACGACGAAGACTGGCTAAAGTTGAACCAGGTAATGCGGACCCATCCAACTGAGTCGAATGCATTACGTCGGAAATTTCACCAGGCGAAAAAGATTCTATCAAGAGATGGCGGTAATTTTGTCAGACTTTAATGTTAACTGTGAAAATCAGCCTTCCATGGGTTAAGAGATGGGTTTGAAGTTAACAGCTGATCTCGCGCAAGTATAAAGCTTGGTGGCATCCATGCGGCTTGGCGAGCCAACTCTGTGCAGATCAAGCTAGCTTCGCCAATCGCTACAACGAGCGAATTGCGTCCGTTTTAATATTCGGAAAAATGACATTTCATCAGCCGATCACTCTTTGGGGGTAGGTCGGGTTACTGGTCAAAAATCAAACTTGTCCGACCCAATTTTCTTTAGCTACCTTTTTCCAGGATTTTCGAATCTGCTCGTATTCTTCAGCTGGCAGAGCGCCTTTTCGAACGAGTTCAGCATTCTCTTGCCAACGTCCTGTTTTAGTTGTTCCAACAATCATGGTGTGCACACCAGGAACGCTTAGCGTGAATCGCAAGGCAGTTTCTGCACTCCTTTTTGCATCGCCATTAATGAACGAATAGTGCAGTTCTTGAAGTCTTTCCCAATAGGGACGATGGTAATCCTGCTCTGGAGTTGATTTATATCGCCAGGCAGCATTTGCAATTGGACGCTTTGCGATTACGCCCATATTTTTTTTCTGGGCAAGCGGCAATGTCAATTCGATACATTCTTGATCAGCGATGCTAACAGATGTTTGTAGGGTATCGAAAGCTCCCGTTTCAATTGCAAAACGCGCATCGTGACTGTCACCGCTGTAACCAATGAATTTCGTTTTGCCAGCTTTTTTCGCTTTCTGAAGTGCTTCGATTACTTCGCCCTTTTCCAAAGTGGCCTTATCGCAGCTATGCAATTGGACCAAGTCGAGATAGTCGGTTTTTAGTCTCTTCAAGCTGCGGTCAATCGAATGTTCGATATCGGAAGCGGACCACGCGTCAGCAAAAGTTTGATCTTTGTGACCGCATTTTGTGAATAAGTAAAAATCGGATCGTCGTTTTCCGACGGCGTTGCCGATCAGCTCTTCGCTGTTCACATAACATTCGGCCGTATCGATGATATTCAATCCCGCATCCAAAGCTGCATGCAGCAGACGCTCTACTTCTGGACCTTCTACACCTTCAAATCCAATTTCGGCGCCGCCGAAGCCTAAAACACTTAGTTCCATTCCGGTATTGCCGAACTTTCTCTTTTCCATAATGAAGCTCCACGGTAACGCTTTCTATTCCAAACTTTTAAGCCGAAACAGTCCGGCTAGTAACTATGTTTTGGCCGGACCGATACTATAACCAAATTGGGCTGAATTATTATTCGAAAATGCATTGGCAGGGGATTTGATGGGACGACATATTCTGATCGCTGGGAAGAGCGAACGAAATCTGGCACTGGCTCGCGAAGCTTTTGAGGATCTGGATTACTCAATCGCTCCGGCTCCGAACATGTCACTGGCTCTGTTTTTGGCTCAGAAGAATTTGCCTCTTTTGATCATTGCATCCACTAACCTTCCTGATGGTGATGTCAGGACATTCCTGAGCGAGCTTAAATCGGACGAAGAACTTCGGCAGGTTCCACTACTTTTCTTAGTGGAACCTGGAACAGACCTGGAACACACAAATGAACTTTTGCGCAGCGGCGCCAAGTGCGTCTTGTCGAACACGGTGAGTGCGGAGGAGCTTCGTAAGAAAATCGCGCCCTGGCTGCGCCCATCGCAATACGAGCGGTTGCTTAGTTCACATGAGACAACCGAGTAGGGTCGCTTTTGGTGTTTTTTAAATAGACTGAATTTCGATCGGAATTCAGTCTATGCAACTTTTGTAGAAATTGACCCTAGGCTGGTATTTTCGCTTTCTGCATGAGCTTCATAGTTTCGCGGCAGAACGCTGGCAAATCAGACGGCTTGCGCGAGGTAACTAGATTGCCATCAACGACCACTTCTTTGTCCACCCAGGTGGCTCCAGCGTGGATCAAATCGTGCTTGATGTTCTCGAAGCTTGTTACCGTTTTCCCCTTTACTACATCGGCCGAAGTCAGCACCCAGCCGGCATGGCAAATTGCTGCTACGACATTTCCCTGTTTCATAGCCTTTTGGACAATTGCAAGAGCAGCTTGATTGGCGCGAATTTTGTCCGGTGCCCATCCGCCTGGAATGATCACCGCGTCCCAGTTTTTGCTTTGAAGGTCTTCAGCACTGCCGTCTACTTCGATCGGCACTCCATATTTGCCTTTGTAGTTTTTCTCGCCAATGCCAGCTATTTTGACGGTTGCCCCAGCTTCTTGAAAGCGATAGAGCGGATAGAACAATTCTCGGTCCTCAAAGTCCGGACCGGCTAAAATTAGGACCTGCTTACCTGTCAGTTCCATGGATCGGCACCTCTTGTGCACTAGACAAGCAAAGGATTGTATCAGAGCAGTGCTTTGACTCGCTCCAACAATTCAGTTAACGAAACCCTACGGTTGGGAAGATCCCTAATAGGGGTTTGGTCCGTCCAGCGGGAATATGCGAGCGTATGTCGGTTTCGAACGAGCCCACAAGAGCATCAAAACAAGACAAGGACTCAATTGCGTCGACAATTGAGTTGTTCAAACTTGTTTTGAACAGAGGCCCTGCGGTTGGTTGGGTAAAGGATTCAAGCGGGCGCTACATTTACCTGAATCGCAAGTTTGCAAGCCAAATGCAGCAGTCTGATTCTACTTTGCTGAGCAGAACAGATTTTGATTGGCTGCCAGCGAAAGTTGCGGAACGGATTAAAGAACGCGACGATGTTGTAATTTCATCCGGAGCACTAACCGAATTTGTTGAATCCTTGCCGGATACGCAAGGCGATTTCAAAGAATGGCTAGTTTTCAGATTCCCTCTCAAAGACGAAGAGGGCAATAGTTTTGTTGGTTGCGTCGCCTCTGATATTAATGACAGACGCATGGCCGAACGCCGGCTTACGACTCAATATTCTGTAACCCGTGCTTTCACAGATGCTCGCTCTCTTCGAGAAGTCACGCCGAAGTTTTTGCAAGCCTTGTGCGGCAGTTTTTCATGGGACGTAGGGGCGTTATGGATTGCTCAAGGAAGCAATCATAATCTCCTCTGCCTTGGTGTGTGGCATCAGGACAAACTGAGCATTCCTAAATTTGAGGAAACCTGCAACGAAGGTGCGGTGAACGAAGACATCGGTCTTCCCGATCAAGTGTTAGCCTGTGCTGCGCCGGCTTATCTCAATGACATAAGCACCGTTTCTTGGAGCAAACGAGCTCAGACAGCTGCTTCTGAAGGGTTGAAATCTGCTTTCGGTTATCCTTTGCGATCGCGAAACGAGATTATTGGCGTAATTGAGTTTTACAGCCTTGCCTCCAAAGAAGTGGAAAAAGACTTTCTTTCAATGCTTGACGCGCTATCGAGTCAGATTGCGCAATTCATCAAACGAAAACAAGCAGAAGAAGAACTCGAGCAGAGTAATGCGCTCTTGCAAGCCCTGGCTCGAGCCCAATCGCAATTTATTGCCGAAGGGCGAATTCGCGAAGTATTTCGCCAGTTGCTTAGAGACATAATGGCTTTAACCCGCAGCTCATTTGGCTTTATAAGCGAGGTGGAAGGTGAGGCTACTTCACCTCAACTTATTTGTCATGCAGTAGCGAAAACCAAGCGCGATCACTCCTTTTCAGATACAGAATCTCTGCCTCCGGATTTCATCAAAGAAACTCTCGAATTGGAATCTCACACAGAAGGAAGCCTCGTGAATTTGTTATTGACGAGCGGCAAACCAATCATTTCCCTCCGGGCTGGTAATGATGCCGTTCGCACCGCCAGCGCTGCTGCGCAAGCTTCTAGTTTCCTGGGCATGCCTGTATTTCTTGGGCATCGATTGGTGGGCGTGGTCGGTCTTGCTAATCGCGTCAGTGGTTACGATGAAAACATCGTCCATTCGCTCAAGCCATTTCTTTCAACATGCGCAATTATCTTAGGCGCCCACAGAAACAATGAAGTAAGAAAACTAGCGCAAGAGGCATTGCGCGAAAACGAAAGCCGCCTAAGCGCAATTCTCGATGCTGCTGCAGATAGCATCATCACCGTCACAGAAAACGGCTTGATCGAAACAGCTAACAGAGCTGCCGAACGAATGTTTATGTATGAAGGGGGGCGGCTAATAGGACGAGCACTCGGCATTTTACTGCCCTCACTACAATCGGAATTGCGTAATCTGCCATCGGATTCCCACAAAACATCGCGCCGTGATTTCCTCAACAGCCTTCAAGAAACTGTGGGTCATAGGCGGGACAAATCTTCCTTCCCGGCTGAAATTTCGGTCAGTGAAGTCAGACTTTCAGACCAGGTGCTGTATTCCATTATTGTGCGAGATATAAGCGAAAGAAAAGAAGTAGAGAAACGGGTTACAGAATTTTATTCAACTGTCTCACACGAATTGCGCACACCGCTTACTTCCATTCGTGGTTCGCTTGGTCTTATAGATGGCGGAGTATTCGGCGATGTATCGCCCACCATTAAAGAGTACCTATCGATCGCGAAAGCCAATTGCGATCGGCTTATTGGACTAATCAACGATATTCTAGATATTCGCAAAATTGAAGCGAACAAGCTCGATCTCAATTTGGAATATGTGTTACCTGACGAACTATTGCGCGCTAGCGCAGATAGCATACGGACAATCGCCGACGCCAAGCAAATTCGCATAGTGCGCCGCGCTCAGACGAAACGAAAGGTGCACGTGGATACCGGCCGTATCGTGCAGATACTCACGAACCTTATTTCCAACGCTGTAAAATTTTCCGAAACAGGCAAGCATGTAGAACTGATTGCTGCGGACGGCGAAAATGGTATGGTGCGATTTTCTGTTATAGATGAAGGACCTGGCATTTCTGAAATGCAGCTCAAAAAATTGTTCGGCAAATTCCAACAGCTAGATTCATCCGATACAAGAGAAAAAGGTGGCACCGGCTTAGGACTCGCTATCTCGAAATCGCTAGTAGAACTTCACCACGGCAAAATTGGTGTAGCAAGCGAAGTTGGCAAAGGCTCAACATTCTGGTTCGAAGTGCCAGTGCGAGCTGATTCTTAGTTAGATGGTTTTGGTGTCAGTGATTCATAAACTCATTCCGTTTTTGGCGGGTGAACTTTTTTCGACTTTGTACGTTGACTGAATTAAGGTCAAATTTCAGTCCACTTAGAAAGGAGGGAAGAGAGATGGGTAGGGGGATCGTTAGTTCGATGATCAAGAGGTACATAAACTTGTTGCCGGAAGGACAGATTTTTACGACAAGGGATGTGCTGCAATTTGGGACACGAGCGGCGGTAGATAAGGCTATTCAACGGTTGATTTTTAATCACTTCATTTGCCGTCTTGCACGCGGTGTTTTTGTGAAGAATAGATCTCGCCGAAAAATATATTCGGATCTGGAGATTGCTCACGCTAAAGCTGCAGCTTTTGGTAGAAGAATTTTGCTTGCACCTATTGCGGTTGTTGATCCGGATTGCAAAAAATTTGTTGAACCAGAATGCGACCAAACGTTTTACATAGATGGTCATTCAAGCAGTTTTAAAATTGGATACAAAACAATTACTCTCAAACACTCAGCCCCGCGCAAGCTTCGAATGACAGCAACAAAAGCGGGAGAGGTTGCTCGAGCATTGTGGAATCTTGGACCAAGAGTCGCAAACAAAAATATGCTCAATCAAGCAAACTTGCTGTTTCGAGGGGATGATCGCCTCGTATTTCGCAAAAACATACGCTGGATGCCAGCTTGGTTGAGCGATCAAATTGCCCCTCGTCCCTGGGATTGGAATTACGACAAGAGGCCGCCCATACCTCTTTGTATTGCCATTTGAGGTTGCGCGCGCTATTGCGTAATGAAAAGTACTCAAAGCGAGGGCTTTGGGTTTGCGCGCGCACGGTGTTAAACAAAAACGAGAGGTACTTTGCCCTAGGTCACAGGCTAGCCTTGCGCTAGATCCATGCAATAACCTACGCCGTGTACAGTGCGAATTAAGGACGTGCTCCCTTCGTTGTCGATTTTCTTGCGTAGCGTTTTTATATAGGTGCGTACTGTGTCTAGTGATGCTGCTGATTCAGCAGCCCAGACTCGATCCAAAAGCGCATCTCCACTGAATACTTGATTTGGATAACGCATAAAAAGCTCCAGTAGGCTGAACTCTTTTGGCAGCAGGTGAATTTCTTCCTCGTTCTTATAGACTTTCATAGTCTTGGGATCGAGAACCACAGTACCAACCTGCAAGACTTTAGCGGCTACAGTTTGAGGGCGTCTCAATAATGCTCTAATTCGGGCAGAGAGTTCTTTAGGGTGAAATGGTTTGGTTAAGTAATCATCCGCGCCTGCATCCAAACCTATTTCCTTTTCTTCGGGCGAAGACTTTGAAGTAAGCATCAAAATAGGGGTGCTACCACCCTTGGAACGAAACTCCGTGCATACATCCATACCGCTTAGACCTGGCAGCATCCAATCGAGAACGACAAGCTCGTATTTGAACATCTTGAGACGTCCCAGAGCTTCCTGTCCGTTAGCGACAGATTCGACAGTGTGACGTTCTATGCTCAGAATATTACTGATCAAACTGGCTAGATCGTGATCGTCTTCGACTAAGAGTATTTTGGCCATTGAGGATTCTTCTAGCGCTCTTGAACTTTCACAAGACTTTCAACGCAACGGGTTACCTTTCAACATAGACCTGGAATTACCGGAATCACTTCCCAACAGATATCAATTTAGCGGTTGTCACTTAATTGAGACAGCTCTAATAATTGCTCGCCCTCGGGCCTTTGATTACCTTCTACCACCCCTATCAGAAATTTTGTCAGAAGAAGCCATGCAATATTCGCCGAAGTTAGCTTTTTGGAGCCATTACGTTCAAGCTCAGGAACGCTTCTGGTCCGTAAATGAATTTGGTGCCCGACTATATCACGAACGGGAATTCCTGAGTTCGCCTATAAAAAGCATCGAGTCCTCAATAGATGAGATTCCGGCCTATGCGCACAAGAAATTCGTCGAGGCAGGTACACAACTTTCCTCAGGCAACGTTGCAAAGGCTCTCGAACTGTCTTTCCAAGCACTGGAAATTTGCTCCTTCACGCTTGGTCTCAATCACCCGGCTGTTGGGATGCTAATGCACCATATAGCTTCTGTATGTGATAACCAGGGGCTCCAGCTTGAAGCTTTGCGGATGCGACGTACGGCTCTCGAGATTTTCGCCGCAGATCCTTACGCCTCAATTGAAAACTGCGCATACTACCAGTAACAACTTAAGCCATATTAAACTCATAGTCCCCTCCGTCTCTGGGCAAAATTGCACGAGTTCGGATAGGACAAATGCACTTGCTAAAGAAAACCTCCTTTTTGCTGAAGAAAATTTGGCTTTTGCCGAAGAACACTTGGCCTTTGCTCAAGAAAACTTGGCCTTTGTCTAATAAAAATTGGTCCGCTCGCTTTTCTGTCTCGCTTGCCGTCTGGGTCGCGGTTTTTTTGGCGCCGGGTAGTCGTGCGCAAAGGGACGACAACCATGATGTCGATACACTAGTGAACGCCCTTTTCGGGCAAAGCGACATTTTCTCATGGACAGTAAATGGCCATTACACCTTGAAAGAACATCTTTTATGGAGCGAGAGATTCAAAGACAAAGCTGCACGTTGGGCGGAGATTAGTAAGGCAAACGCGCTTAAAGATAGTGAATTCAGATTCGCGCCGGTGCATGCGTCTGGTAAATTGCCAACCCGCATTAGAAAAAACGAAATCTACGAGGGCACTCGCGTTGATTTCTCAAGAGTGTACTTACCAGACTTACAATCAGAGTTGAAATTTCCCATTGTCGAGGAGATTCCTTCCACTCGTGTTGCATTGATCGGGTTTTGGGCACGTTCGAAATCACCTCAAACAATAAGGGTTTCCTTCAAACTGTCATCATCAAAACCGGGCTACCAAATCTGGCAAAGTTCTGCCAAGCTGGATTCACAATGGCGTTATTACGCTGGCGAAACTGAAGTCCCACCGTGCAAACCAAACGAATATTCGGTAGCCTTTTCTGCTTTCTCGCCACAATCAACATTTGATGTTCAAAACAATGTTCAGCTGCTCACCATGGACAAACCGGAACCAATAAAGAGTAGTTCCGAAAAGGAAATTGACAATCTAATTGAGTTCATAAGAAAAGACAAACTCACCATTCACGTAATCAACTCAGCTGGTAAGTCAGTACCGTCTGCAAAAGTAGCAGTCGAACAATTGCGCCACGAATTCACCTTCGGATGTGTAGCGAATTTCACACCAGGTAAGAGCGTGAATCAAGAAAATTGTCAGAACAAACTTGCATCGTTATTCAATTGCGCTGCTTTTCCAATTTCATGGAATCTTATAGAACCGAATCCGAATAAATTGGATTTCTCCCAACTGGACGCTTCATCGCAATGGTGCGCGGAGCAACATAGACGATCATGCTAGAAGATGTATTTTCACCTTACAGTTATCCAGACTGGGCACCTAAAGACCCACTTGCCGTGCGCACGCTAATCAAAGCACATGTCGCTCTTTTGATGAACCACTTCGGAGAAAAGATCGCTATTTGGAATATCTGTGACAGCTTGATAGAAGCAGCCACAGAACCAGACCGAAATGGTTTCTGCGCCTGGGTTGCATCCTATAACAAAGATAAGCTAGCATCCACTAACCGGAAAATGCCTCCTGGCTATAGTGCTTTCTGTTCGTTCTCGCAAATATTGCGTTGGGCTCGGCCTCCGGCTACTGGACGGCAACCAGTGTTTCTGTGCAGCAGTGAATACCCTGAAAATCTAATGCAGTTTTTGCCAGCGGCAGACAAAGTTGGATCCTTCTTTCCGACAGACGGCGTTGCCGTGCACTACACAATGGAAATTGGAAGCTATGAGCGACTGCCCAAAGTCAACGATCAATTGAGACAATTAGGTAAGTTTGGAGGCAGACCAATTTACGTAAGCAACCTCAATATAGCAAGTAGCGCTCTTTCAAAATGTGGCGAAGACAAAATCGGCGAGAAAAAGCAAGCTGAATACGCTCTCTTGATCTATCGTCTTCTCTTTAGTCGCCCGAATGTGCACGGCATTATTTGGGGTGATTTCGTCGACGAGAATTCAAGCGGCGCTACGCCAAAGGGACTGATGCGAAGCGATGGATCGCTTAAACCGGTTTATAGCGGCTTATTCGATTTGATTCACAAAAAATGGTGGACGCAAGCAGCCGGAAAAACAGATAATAACGGTGACTTCGTGCAAAATGCCTATTTTGGTGACTATCGAATTACGGTTACGGATAGTCAAAATAAATCCACAACCCAAAATATTCAATTTAGTAAACGCAAACCTGCTCAAGTGATCGTTACCATAAAAATATGAAGCGCTCTAAGTTTCAAAAAAAATGGCGGCTCAGACAAGCATTCGCGCTTAGCTTGGGGCGGTCAAAACAATTGCTGCTTGTCTTTGTTTTGCTTTTGGCTTCTTTAAGCGCTAACTCACGGGCCGATGACTTGTCTAATGACATGCAAAATACGGTTGAAGAAGCCATGCATCGACAGCACACTCATGGTAAACAAACACCGTACGTGCAAAAGATTGGCGATTTTTTTCAGAACCAAGTACTTAGTTGGGACCCTGATGGACACTTCGCTCTCCCTTTATATATGGAATGGAAAACGCACAATCCCACAAACTGGAAAAAAGAAATCAAAGAAATCATTGAAGGAAATGTTTTGCAAGAAGACCGTTGGACCTTGATGGCAAAGTGCTGTGCAGAAATGGAAACAAAAGAAGAGGTTGCCTACGACGAAAGAATGCGCTTTTTTAGAATTGAAGTCCAAAGGAAAATGGAAAATCCAACGGATATTCAATTGATAAATATGAACATGCATCCTTCCGGAACCAGCGGCAAATGCTTTTTCGGTTTCTGGGCTCGCTCAAAAGATGAAGCACAGATACGTGTATCTTATTGCTTATCAAAAAGTCCATGGACAGACGTTTTCAGCCACAACATAAATCTGACAAATGAATGGCGCTACTTTTCTTCCAACGAGGTGATTCCCGCGAACAAACCCGGCGAATATGCGATTCGATTTGCTCTGGGTAACGCACCTGGTGTTATCGATATAAGATCAGCCATTCACCTGAAGGTGAACGCAACTGATAGCTATACCAACTCTCAACGGATCGATGCGCACCGCACCGGCAAGTTAAATATCATCATCCAGGACAAAGACAACAAGCCCATGAAAAAAGTTGCCGTGAGCTTGGATCAAACAAGACATGCTTTTCACTTTGGTAGTGGCCTCTATGATTTTGATCTGGCCAGTCATAGCACCGCCCAGCGCAATATCCAAAAAAACTTCAAACAAATATTCAACTCTGCTGTTGTACCGATCCCCTGGAGCAAACTTGAACCTGTTGAGGGAAAACCTGATTATTCCAGGGTTCAAACTTTGCTTAACTGGTGCTATGAAAATCATATCGACACACTGGGCCGAACTGTTCTGTCAAGCCCGTTCTACCCATCCTGGGCCCCCACAGATCCAGCCAAGATTGGTCCGGTTATAAAGACCCACATATCCAATTTGATTGGCAAAATCGGCGATTCGTTTGAGACTATTGAATTGGTTAACGACTTGACGAGCTCACAAAGAAATAACAAAAACCCTGAGGGTAATTGGATTCGCACCATGCTTTCAACAACTAACTCAGCCGAAGGACCGTCATCTATGGCCCTGCAAAGACTGCTTGTTTTGGCACGTGAGGCCAATCACAACAAAAAAACAAAATTTATTTATTGCTGCGACGATCCTTACAATTTAGAGAATTTCCTTGCCTATAAACAATCCTTTGGCTCAATGCCCGATGCCATTGCACTTGTAGCTACACTGAACGCCAATTTTCAACCTCATCTAGTCAACGACATACTCGGAAATTTGGAACACTTCCATATACCCATCTACATTTATGCTTGCTCTCCTAGCAAGCTTCAAAACTCGAAAGACAATCCGCTTTTTGATCGAACTCAAAGCGCCCTTGCCGTTTATCGATTGGCTTTCAGTCACAGGAATTGCGCTGGAATTTACTGGGACGGATTGATCGACCATCCCCATATCCCGGCGGATAACTATGGGCTGCTACACAGTGACGGTACGCCCAAACCCATTTATAGTGCTTTGGACAATCTGATTCGCAAAAAATGGTGGACTAACGAGTCTGGCACCACAGATGATACCGGTACTTTTAGTGTCAAAGCATTTTACGGAGACTATCTGCTCACAATTAAGCTTGCTAACGAAAAAACAATAACGAAAACTGTTACGTTCCAAAAGAATCCGGCACGCAGTCAAACAATAAACGTTCAGATATGAAATACGACTCTGCGCTATTATTACTGCCCCTTACGCTGGCGGCGCTAGCATTCTATTGTCCACCCGGATTGTCTGACGATTACGATTCGAACTTATTTGCGAACAGCTTTTTTGATCAGGCAGAACCTCATAGAAAGAGGAGGAACGCTAAAAGCCAGTTTTTCCAAGGACAAATTAGTCACTGGGATGCTTTCGGTCATTGGTCAAGTGATGAACTTTCGGCATTAGTAAAACAGGAATTCTTTCTTCTCAGTCAACTTATGGAGAAAGTCAAAAAAAACAACGTCCTGGGCCCTGAGCACTGGAAATTAACAGGTTCCAAATCCGCACATTTAAAAGAAGGCACGGAGACCGACAACGGGAAAGATGTTTCCTATTTCATCATCAAAGTTGATCAAAGTACCAACGACAAAAACGATGTCCTATTCGAAAATCCTGTCTTAAAACCAATTCCAATTGATGGCTCTGTTTACCTCGGATTCTGGGCTCGCTCTCCTGATAACAAAAAGGCGTCCGTCTCCTATGAGCTCAGCGAAAATCCGGCTGCAGACCATAACAAGAATGAATTCACGGCTGAACTTTCTCGCAAGTGGCGATACTATTCTTGCCGATTCGACGCACCGCAAAACAGTCCTGGAGAGCACGTAATAAGATTTAAATTGGGCTTGAATCCGGGCACTATCGAGATAGAAAAGAACGCCCACCTATTGGTAGATGAAACGAGGAGGCGGGAAATTCTTTCCGCTGAAAGTATTTCCGACCGTATCCACCTCTATCGCTGCGGCAAGCTCACCATCACTATCCAGAATGCTAAAAATAGCCCGCTAAAGAATTCGGCAATAACCATTTCTCAAATCAAGCATGAATATCCTTTCGGTTTTCTCGCATCCGATCTCGACCCAGCTAACCATTCCCCCCAGCAGCGGAAAATCCAAGCCAACATAAAGCAACTATTCAACACAGCGGTGATTCCATTGAACTGGAGTGACATTGAACCGGTGCAAGGCAAACCGGATTTTACGCATGTTGAATCACTTGTGCATTGGTGCCAAGCCAACCATCTTAATGTAATTGGTTGCAACTTGCTTTCAAGCAAATATTATCCCGACTGGGCGCCAGCCGATCCTACTAAAGCAGCAGGAGTAATTAGAACGCATGTAGTTGACACCAACACAAAATTGAGTGGGCTTATACCACAGCTCGAAGTTGTTAATGATCTCAATAATGCCGTAAAAAGTAGTAAGCCCAAAAGCGGAGAGCAGGCTTGGATTAAAAGCTTAGTGCCGTTGCGTGGCACAACTAACGGTGCGTCACTGGTTGCCCTGGAGAAATTGCTTGTCTGGGCACATGATGCCGACCATTCAAAGCGCACTAAGTTTATTCTGGGCGTAGACGACCCGACTTACATTGGGCGCTTTCTGGAGGAGAAACAAAAGTTCGGCATAATGCCTGATGCCATCGAAATAGAACAAAAGGTCAATTATGGAATAAATCCTAGAGATCTCTTCGCCCTTCTAGAATTGATAAAGCAGTTCCACACGCCAGCCTATATTTATGTAAGATGTCCCGTTGAAAATGGCGATCAACTTCAAGATAGCCTTCAAAAGGCTCTCAATGTTTATCAAATGGCCTACAGCAATAGCAGCGTTTGCGGCATAATTTGGAACGGCCTTGTCGACCGTACCGGCAAACAAGATCCCGTATCGGGCTTGCTTAAGAGCGATGGTTCCACTAAACCAATTTATTCTGCTTTGAACGATCTCATTCACAAGCAATGGTGGACTAGTTTTACTGGCACCACCGATGATACCGGTTCTGCAAGTGTCACTGCTGCCTTCTACGGCGACTACTTGATTTCAGTTAAAAATAGCAAGGGACAGATCGTCTCCAAACAAATAAAATTCTCCAAGAACAATGAGCGTAAGCAAACGATAATAGTTCATATATGAAACCATCAACCCGACGCGATCTTAAAGCAAAGCAGCCAAATCAATATTGGCAGGTCGCTGCGGTTATCTCTCTTTTGCTATTAGCTCAAGTCGTTCTTTGCTCAGATATATTCGCTCAGGATGCTCCTTCAGCAGAAGAAATGAGCGAAATGTTCAAGTTTGCCGGTCTAGGTTTTGTTCCCAAACACCATCATGGAGACAAGAGAGTCAAGTTCCATGGCACACTAGAAGAGTGGCTACCAACAGGACATTTGACCTGGGAGGAAGCCATGAATTTCAAACACATGGCGCCTGAAAAATTTCAATATTTTGTAGAATTGACGCAAAAACATCTGTTGACTGTTAAACCTATACTGGTTAATCCAAAATTTGCCACTTTCAACTTAACTTCCTCAGGCACAGGCGAAAATCAGCATGATTTTTGGCGAACGACCTTAACCAAAAAAGGCGGCGAAAGTGTCTTAATCAAATACCCTATGTCCAAGGATATTTCTCATATCTACAGAAGTCATACTGCCTTTTGGGCTCGATCAGATAGCAAAAGAATCATCACCATAAAAATGGTTCCCGATGCGCAACCAACTAAACCTATCTGGCAAGCTGTAGCCGAACTGAATCCAATCTGGAATTATTACGCTGGTGTGTTTAAGGTGGCACAAGAAAGTTCCGGACCATATACGTTTATCGTTGATATGGGAAAAGGACCCGGCAACGTCGATTTGCGCACCAATATTGCACTTGCCAATTTTCAAGCAACAAAAAAAAACATCTCCACAAAGCCGCGCGCCGATATTATCGACAAACTTTTCATTGAATATAGAAAATGGCAATCTCACTTAGCCAACCTTGTAGACCCGCTAAATGCCATCGAAGTCAGCCCACCAACCGCTGTGACAGCTCATAAATATGTTGAACAAGAAACCCTAATTGAGTCCAGTGATGGCTTCAAAGAGAGAGATTTGCCAACCGTAGCGTTCGATTTAGAAAAGGACAAAATTCCGGAACGCAAAATAGAGCTTGCAATCAAAGTTCCAAGAAAGCTGCCTCCCCAAACACCGATGCACCTATACTTTGAGTTCTTTTGTTTTAAGCCCGGCTCTAAGCCCAGCTCAATGAATATCGCCCTGGAGGAAGATGGAAAGCTTGTATGGCAGACGAGTGAGAGGCTCATTCCAACTAGCTGGCAGCCGTATGGGTATAGCTTTGAAACAAGCGGTCAACAAAATTCAAAAAGGGTGCTGAAAATTCATGTAGATGACAATGCCTTCCCTATAAGATTGGCTAATCTAAGTCTATACGTTGATACCGGCGAAGCTGCTCAGCGAGCAAATATAATTTCATCCGAAGTAAAAAAACGAATCGAAAACAGGCGATGCGGTTCAATGTCGATATTGGTAAAAGACAAATCCGGAAATCCAATTAAAAATGCAAAAGTGAAAGTCGAACAACAATCTCACGAGTTTCACTTTGGCTGCCAATCTGGGGGACTCAATCCAAACGACCAATCTGCTGCACAAAAAAGTTATCAAAAGCAATTGTGCGATCTGTTTAATTGCACTACCACACCCGCTTATTGGGATGAAATAGAAGCAGTACAAGGGAAACCAGTGTATGGAGATCTGGAAGCAAAAGCGCGCTGGTGTGCGGACCACCACATTTACTTACTGATAACTGATCTTTTGTCGCCCAATCACTATCCTTCCTGGGGTTCTTCAAAGCCAGAAGAAGAAGGAGCTCAAATTAAAAAGCACATTCTTGATACCATCGGCCATTTTGGTACAAGAATCCCTGCCTGGGAAGTAGTGCACAACCTTACTGAGATATCTGAAGATAACAGTAAGGAAGGCAAGAGCAAGAATTCGCATTTTTTGGAAAATTGGATGAACTCCTTGCCAAAAGCGAACAACGATCATGCCGTGATTGTTCTGGAACGTCTCTTAACTTGGGGGCGCAAAGCCGCATCTAATCAGCCCCTGGACTTCTATTATCGTGAAGATAATCTCGATCGCTTGCCCAACATAATCGCTGGAAAGAAACAATTCGGTCTTGTACCAAATCAAGTCGAAATCAAGTTGACTAGCGCTCAAGAAAATAAAGACGATCTCGTTGAAACCTGGGAAGTTCTCAATTCAGTTTCCAAATATCCGCTGCCACTAGCGATTACAAATATTGCCGTTAAAAATGGTGCCGATTCAGACGAATTAAACCAGGCAAAAAGAGCGGAAGAGTTATATAGGCTTTTATTCAGCTATCCAAATGTATCTTCCATTTATTGGAAAGATTTGAAAGATGATCCACGTGAACCCAAGCACGGTTCCGGATTAGTACGCAGTAACGGCACAACGAAACCTGCCTATGATAGGCTACTCAAGTTGATTCACAAGGAATGGTGGACAAACCTTGAGGGAACAACCGATTCAAAGGGATTGTATAATCCCAAGCCATTTTTTGGTGAACATTTGATAACCGTTTCGGATGGTAAGGGTCATACGGTAAGGCAAGCAGTTCACTATACGAACAAAAACAAAGATGTGCCCATAGAAATAGCTCTGTGATGCAACCAACAAAACTAAAGCATATCTTCGTTATGTTAGTGTGCTGCATGCTTGCTATTACATTCAAACCTGCTGCCTATTCCAAAGATAAACCCGGGCACGATGTCCCTCCTCGAGCAAGATTTCCTTTAAAGGAAATGGAGCAGGAGAAACGGGATGGCATACCTGAGCCCCATGATGTCGAACCGGCGCTGCCAAAAATACTTGAACAACAAAATGAATTTGCAGGCAATCTTATCTATTTCAAAAACGCGCAAACCGACCTCATTCAAGGTGAGCCGGAGTGGTTTAGATGGAGAGTGAGTTCAGCAGCTAGAGTTACAACAGCATTGTTCGGGCGTCCCATCACTGCTACCGAGTTTCAAGGAACACCCAACCGCTCAGACTCTTTCAACGTCTGGGTTATTCCACAAAAACAGATTCCTGCAAATACCCGTGTAACTCTTGTCTTTGCTGCCGCTGCAGAAGATTTGAAAAATCCCGCTGCCATCGATAGTCCGGTGTCACGGGCGGTGATTGTCAGCTGTTCGGAAATACAGAACGAGCAAACTTATTGGAGGGAAATCATACCGCTTACAGAACAAATGCATCTCTACGAATATTCGTTTTGTTTGCCTAAAACTGAAACACAAAGATTTCGCATTCTGTTCCAAATAAATAGGGTACCGGGGAACGTCAAGATTGGGGAAGTGCACTTATTCTACGACGAGACGATGGAGAAAGCCATAGCGAAGGTGCGTCCAGAGGAGGTTGTGCACCGCATAGATTTTTATAGAAAAGCAAATCTGCACATATCAGTCGTGGATAAATCTAATAGACCTGTTCCAAACGCGATCGTTTCTGTTGAACAAAAGCGGCACGAGTTCCTATTTGGCACTACCCTATTCGATCTCTATCCAAGTGATAAGTCATCTAGACAAATCAATTACCAAAATCAGTTCTTGCAAATCTTTAACTGGGGCGGGTTGACCACTTCTTTAAATCAAATGTACACACCTGAAGGGAAGCCCGAATACGACAGAGTTTATGAAGAACTAAAATGGTACAAAGAGCACAATATCGAACCATTTGCTAATCAATTGATTGAAACTGATAATCCTCCCGAATGGCTTAAAAAGCCTAGATCAGATATCACTTCAATTCTAAGAACAAGCGTCGCCGACACGGTCAAAACCTTTTCGCAGCAAGTTCCCACGTTTGTCGTCGCTTCTGAATTGAACAAAGCGGTTGGAAATAACTATCAAAAAGATGCCATTTCCACCTGGGTGCGGTCGGTTCCGCGTCGTAGCCAAAATTTTGATGACCGCCCCATGAATGCTCTGGAGCACATTCTTAGCTGGGCACACATTAATACTGCGCCGAAGAAAGAAACGAAATTCATATACAACATGTTTGATTCGCAATTCATTAGCCTCTTTATGAATTACAAAGAAACTTTCGGATATTCACCCGATGCAGTTGGCATTAGTCGATGGATCCCGGCGGATCAGCATGAGGATCTCGCCAATCTCTGGAAAAGCTGTGAAGAATGCAAAGGTCTCAACAAACCACTTCCCGTTTATGCAATGCGCATTGCGGTTTTAAATGGAAAGATAACCCATGGCAGCAAAGCGATAGAAAAAAGTAATCTGGTGGGAGAAAAAGCCCAGGCTGAATATCTCGTCAAACTCTCCAGGGTGTTATTCAGCCATCCAAGCGTGCGAGCAATCGGCTATGATGTTTTGCGCGATTGGGATGAAAAATATGCAGAGCCAAGGGGTTTGGTCCGCTTTGACGGAACACCGAAACTTGCTTTTTACAAACTTAGGGATCTCATTCACAAAGAATGGTGGACGAATGTGAAAGGCCCCACTGACAGTGCTGGCATTTTTACAACCAAGGCTTTTTATGGAGACTATGTTATTTCAGTCAAAGACAGCTTCGGCCACTCAATTTCTAAGCCTGTCAAAATAACTAAAGATCTAGAAAGAGAAAAGAAATTGGTGATTTCGCTTTGAAAAACATTCCACTGCCACTTTCTGTAATTTCAATCTTGCTTTCAACAGCATTTGTCAGCCCCGCTGCACTGGGTCAAAAACCTCCAACTGCAAACAATCAAAGTCCCGCTGCACACGGTCAAAAACCTCCAACTGCAAACAATCAAAGTCCCGCTGCACACGGTCAAAAACCTCCAACTGCAAACAATCAAAGTCCCGCTGCACACAGTCAAAATCTTCCTGCTGTAAACAATCAAAGTCCCGCTGCACACAGTCAAAATCTTCCTGCTGTAAACAATCAAAGTCCTGCTACAAACAATCAAAAATCTCCTCTTGCGAAACTAAAAATATTAGATTTGCTTTCTGATGCTCCTTGGCAGTCCGGTAAACCAGGCAGTACTAAAATCTCTGCAGTTACCCCTACAGGCGGTCCAAGCAACTCTTCCTACTACCAGTTAACTGTGGCGAAAGACGGCAGAGCCAACGATTTTGTCTTGCAGACTCCAGTAAATAAAAACGTTGAAGCAGACAGCAGCATTCATTTGCTTTTTTTCGCACGCTCAAAAACTAAAAATCGAATCTACGTTTCCTATCAATCGACTAAAAATGATGGCAGAAAAATCTGGGATACTCGAATAGACCTTTATCCAACCTGGGATACACAGCCTTATCATTTTCTTTTTCTTGCCCCGGCAAGTAAAGCAGGCGATTACACAGTGCAGTTTGGATTAGGAGAACATAAAGGCACCATTGATATTGCAAAGGTGCAACTTGTTGACACAGGCCCTAACGCCCAAGCTCTCGCCATTCGAAAGAAGCTAACTGATAGGTCAATTGAACATCGCATAGATATTGAGCGGCGCGGCAATCTTATTGTGGTTGTTAAAGACAAAAACGGAAAACCGTTGCCACAAGCGCCAATAAAAGTGGAGCAAATTCGCCACGATTTCAAATTTGGTTGTGGTTCGGAAGCTCTGCTCAAGAGTGCTAGCAACAAAGAACAGTTTGCCAATGTTTTCAATTTTGCAGCTTTACCTCTTGCCTGGAACTTACTGCAACCAACTGAGAAGAATTCTCAAATCCAACAAGTGGATGCACTTGTCAAATGGTGCAAGACCCAAAAGATCGACTTAATGGGTGGGGAGTTAATCTCCTATAAGTCTTTCCCGAACTGGGCGCCAAAGAAGGCAGATGAGGCAGGGAAGTTGATTGAATCTCACATCAAAGAAGTCGTTAAACATTATTCCGATTTCGTTTCGGTTTGGGATGTTATCGATGATCTTACCCTCGATTATTTTGCCGAACCGCCTAATGGCGAAACAGCCTGGTTGCGATCGCAATCAGGAAAGAACGACTCAAGCCAGGTTCTTCGCGCTTTGACTTTGGTTCTTTCTTGGGCTCATGAAGCCAACACCAAGAAAAATGTGCAGCTTATTTATTCAACGGGTGATCTAAGATCCGTTGCGGATTTGATCGGAAAGAAACAAACATACGGCACAACACTGGATGGACTCGGAATTAAGTTTGAAAATAGATTCGGTGAATTTGAAGATGTACGCGATGTCTGGGGCAAATGCGACCGAACCGTTCCTTTAAACTTACCTTTATACGTAACCAAGCTAAGTATTCCAAGCGGATTGAGTTCCATAGATAACGGCGGCAAAGCCGGCGCTAGCACCGCCCGTGGTGAAGCTGAACAAACTGAATACGCGCTTTCTGTAATCCGTGTGCTCTTCAGTCACCCCAAAATAGCAGGCATCATCTGGAGCGATTTTGCAGATGGCAATCCAAATTCAGAAAGCCCAGATGGTCTTATGCGTAAAGACGGCACACCCAAACCTATTTACGGAAAATTGGCAGATCTCATTCACAAAGAATGGTGGACGACTACTTCAGGAACAACAGACAGCACAGGGAAATACAGCATTCAGGCCTTTTATGGCGAGTATGCAATATCGATTACGGACAGCAAAGGCAAGATTGTAAAAGCGCAAGCAGACTTCAAAAAAACGCCTAAAGCTGAATTGACGGTAACTGTTAATGTGGACTGAAGCAAATTTCCGACACAAATTGACAAGTTCGGTATAAGTTAGTTTATAGGGCGACGAATGTCAGTTAAGATGTTTTATATACTAAGCATCAACGAGGTTAGTATATGTCAGTTAAGCTCGAATGTCCGATTATGGCCACTATTGCCATGATTTCAGATAAGTGGAAGGTCCTTATCCTTTGCAAACTACGTCTTGGCAAGCTTCGGTTTAATGAGCTGAAGCGTGAACTGCAAGGCGTAACGCAACGTGTGTTGACACATCAGTTAAGAGAATTAGAAGCAGATGGCTTAGTGAAACGTACCGTTTATGCCGAGGTACCGCCTCGCGTTGAGTACGAATTGACTAATCTCGGCAACACGCTCATGCCAGCCCTTGAAAGTCTAGAAACCTGGGCTAGGCAGCATTCTGCAGAACTTCTTGCCACACGGTCCAGCAAAGAAAAAGAAGTCATAGTAGAGACGCGCGAAGTCGTTCCTTGTGCCTAGTCAAGTACTTTTGATATAGACTGAATTTCGATCGGAATTCAGTCTATGTAGAAATTGCGTGATCAGGTGCGTAGCTAAGTCAGTCCATGTGCGCGGATAATAAGTCCATGCGTATAGCTAAAAAATCGATTTCCGCAGCCAATAAGCGGACGCTCATACTAATAATGCTTCTGCCATTTGCAGTGGGAAGTTATTTCACCACTTTCCCACCAAGGTGTTGCGCTGATTCATCTTTCACAACAACATCAACCAAACAAAATTCTTCTGCAAACGAAACTATAAAAACAACAGACGGCAATGACTTTATGGAAGAAGTGCCGACACCTGTTAAAAAGCAAGAACCTGTGCGTATAAAGCTAGCACCTGATTTGAGTTCGCTTGGTGTCCCAGTAGACCCAAACGGAAATATAGTGCCACTCATTAACAAAAATGCAGGTCCGGTATTACCGTTTTATTCCAAAACTGAACAAACTTTCGAGCCAATTTTTCAGAATGGCTATCCGTCACTACCTTATGGATACAGTCCGTACGAATTTAGTCCATTTGGTTACAGCCCGTATCCTTATGGCCCATACGGATATAATCCTTACGGATATGGGGCCACAATGGCGCCTGGTCTCGTTCCCCGCTATGGAATGGGAATGCCTGGATGGCCAACACCTAACTATGTTGGGCGCGCACCAGTTTCATTTTTTCTAAATAGAGGTGGTTATGCAGCCCCCTGGTTCGCGCCGCCTATGCCGGCACCACAAATAAATAATCCTTATGCAGCAAATCCATATGCACCAGTTCTTTACCCTTGGTTCTAGATTTATATACAAAAACATTCAAAGACCTTTATAGAGGTAGTCAACGGCTCGTTTTAGGAGTAGAGTAGGCTCCGTCGACGAAAAGCAGTACAGGCAATTGATATTTCGAACCGATATGCATGCTGTTTATTCGCTGTTCGAGGTGATGATTTGAAACTCGGTGTCCTTTCCAAAGCGGACAAAACGTCGTTCTTGCCGCCTACTTTGTGCTTCTTGGCACTATATGCTTTGTCAGCATCAGCAACAGTTTTATCCGATCCCCAAAGTTCTGATTCAACTCAAACTAATCACGGTTCGGTATCAAGAACGGTACCATCTGCAGCACGTTGGTCGCTGCCTTTTGTCGGTGATTTAAAACCATTGAGTCCTACAGCTCAACCAGCTCCTATAGCTCCGCTACCCCAACAGCCGATCACTAAAAACGTTGCCGCTCCGCAATCAAAACCTGTTGTAACTTCTGTTCCTAATGTTGGCAAACCTGCTGCAAAATCAGCAGCCGCAACAACCGCAACACCCTTGCCGCGAGAGTATCAGGTTATGAACTTGGGAGTGCCTACAACAGATGGCACACCATTAAAACCGGCATCATATATGGGCGTGGGTAACCCAACGTTAAAACCTGCAATACCTTCAAGCGCTAGCAACACAACTTTAAAAGCACAAACACCTGTAAGTGCTCCCATTGCAGCATTAAAGCCGGCAATTTCCGTATCGGCAACCTCCGTAAACCTTTCCGGCGCTCCATCAAAACCAGTTGGTTCTGTGAACTCGAAAGTTATTACTGGTGAAGTTTCCGCTTGGGACGGACCAGTAAATGTTGATCGTATCGTTTCTCATCTGGTAGATGAGTCTTACGATAAATCTCCTGAAGGCAAGCGTCTCGATAAACAAATTAAGAAGCTTAATGGCCCTACTCACAAGGTAATGGACCTCACCAAAGATGCTGCCAGTGCAACCTTTACCTATCAGGGCATGGATCCCTCAAAGCGTGCTGGCAAGCTTATTCTGGATAGCAAATACAAGCTTCGCAATATCGCTTGGGCTGAATACGAAAGACAGAAGTTTATCGACAAAATACATGCTCAGGTTGTAGCCAGCATGATGCAAATTGCAGAAGGCCTAGGCACAAAGAACGAAGCACAAAGCAAAGCTTCGATCCAATCAGCCAAAACTTCCTTGGAAGCTTTAGTAGGTGAAGACGAAGCAGAGCGAACCATAGCCGGATTGACCACTTGGTTGAATAAGATCAAAGTTCCGGATTCTACATTCCAGCAACAGCCCTGGAACACAATGGAACGAAACAAAAAGCTTGAAGATGTTCTCAAAACCTCGCTTACAAATGATCCTGTCGTCGACAAAATTACGAAGCGTTTGGAAAAGTATGCCAATCCTGGTGTAGCCAAAAACACAACCTACAAAATTGTCACCACTACTCTTGAGAGTATTGCTCTATTAGCTCCAGGCTTTGCCATTCCAATTGGTGCTGAAGCCCTCAATGATGGTTTCATAGAAACTATGGGAGGCACCGAATTAAAGAAACTGGAACGGGAATTGCTTCTCGAAAAGCGGATTCAAAGTCGTACTAAAGTCCTCTATTCGGAAGCAGCTATGGCTTTGGACAACTACCGCTATGCGCAAGTAACGCACAATCCGCCCTTGCTTTCTTTTTCAGAAGAAGTGCTATCAAACATGACCGGCAAAGATAAAGTAGGCCGAATTATTTGCGTTAGTAACACCACCGGTGATGCGCCAATCGTTCCGGAAATAATTGAAACCAAGCACAAATTGAAAAAAATCGATTCTAAGCTAATTGATTGAAAATAACTGATTTAAAACTGATAGGGGCGCTGCCCTGAGAGCTTGCACCCCTACCAAATCAGTTCTGCTTATTTTTATTGGTGAAAGCATATGCTTTACGACAACTACTTAGCGGACTTCTCAACCTTGTTGCACTTAATTACTTTTTTGCTAGCGGTCGATTTGTTCTTTTGGATTTTTTGACCCTTGATAAGCTTCATTGGGGCAGTAGTTTTTACTGTTGGTGCAGCACTTGGAGCCGGTACAGGCGCTTTAAGAGCAAAAGCTGGTCCGCAAAGAGCGGCAAGGGTTAGTACACTCATTGTTGTAGACAGGAACTTGTTCATGATAATTCTCCTTGATTTCAGGCGGTCCTAGCCGCTCTGTAGTTTGTGGTTTTGTCTTTGAATGAGCCGTGGGTAATGGCTCATTACAAGGTTCATCATAAAAGTCCTCTGTGTTGAATTCGTGCACTGATAAGCCTCGTGCAAAGATATTCTTAGACACAAATCATCCACACTTAGTGCCTAAGCTAATGATCGTTATATGATCTATCAGGTATCAAAGATGTTTGCGACTTTAATAAACCCGGCAGTGGAAACAATGGCAAAAGTATTAGTAGTAGAAGACGAACAAGATCTCGCTGGTCCTATAAAAGATTGGCTCACGCGTGAACAACATCTTGTTGAACTTGCGGAAAATGGCAACGATGCAATCGATAAGCTCAATGTCTACAAGTTTGATCTAATCGTTTTAGACCTCATGATTCCTGGCATTAACGGTATGGAAGTTTGCCGGCGATTTCGATCGCAAGGAGGCACCACACCCATATTGATGCTGACTGCAAAATCGGCAGTTGAGGACAAAGAAGCAGGACTCGATGCGGGCGCAGATGATTATTTGACTAAGCCTTTCCATTTAAAAGAGCTATCAGCGCGCGTTAGAGCGTTGCTCAGACGTCATACGCAATCGACCGGAACTGAGTTGAAGGTTGCAAATCTTTTGCTTGATATGCTGTCGCGCAAGGTTACTCTTGATGGCGAAGAAATTCATCTCGTTCCAAGAGAATTCAGTTTGCTGGAATTTTTTATGAGGCACCCCAATCAGGTATTTAGTGCGGAAGCACTTCTCGACAGAGTTTGGGCTTCCGATACGCTCGCTTCTCCTGACACTATTCGTACGTATATAAAAATACTGCGCAAGAAGTTAGGAGGAGAAGGTAAGGAATCATTGATTCGCACCGTCCATGGTGTCGGTTATAAACTAGAGTCTCCGTAATGTTCAGAAGCCTGCGCTGGCGATTAACTTTCTGGTTCGTACTTTTAACCAGCATTGTTTATGCCGTTACAGTTGCTTCAGGCTTATGGCTGTTCCGCGCTGAAATGACGCGGCTTGTGGACGAAGAATTGACCGATTTAGCGGATGAATTGCGGCCATCAATCGTAATAAAAAACAACGTCCCGAGTCTGGAAGAGTGGTCCATGAAACCACGACGAGTGCCGTTCAAATTCACTCAGACAATTCAGATTTACGATCCGCGTGGCAAATTATTGGAGCAGCATGGTCCGCACGGTATTCCGATATTGTATTTAAACGAGCATGAAATCAAAGATCCGCTCTATCATGCCCGCGTTTATGCTACCCCTTTGTTTGATGGCAAAAAACTGATTGGCTACATACAAATCGAACTGTCACTCAAAAACATAGAGCGGTCTGCCAACCAGTTCGGGCAAGCCATGGCAATATTGGCGCCCTTCTTGCTCTTGGGCTTGGGCGCGGCTGGTTTCGTTTTTTCAGGCAAGGCTGCCCGTCCTGTAGAAGAAGGCTTTCATGTTCTGCAGCGATTCATGACCGATGCCGGACATGAACTGAGCACCCCGATTGCAATCATACAAGCCAATACGGAAGCAATGGAAGTGGAGCTTCCTGAGGTTGACGAATCAATTTTGAAAGGGCGGTTGCCTGTTATTTATCGTTCAATAGATCGCATGTCAAATCTCGTTCAAGATTTGATGCTTCTCTCCAAAATGGAAAGTCCTGTTAGCCAAAAGAATATGGCTCACCAGCTTGATTTAGGACGCCTCGTTCGTCACGTCGTTGAAGAAATGCATGAACTCTTCAAGACCAAATCGATAGAGTTGAAAGCAGATAACCTTGCTTCAATTAATATGTCTGGCGATGCTGATTCTTTAAAAAGAGTAGTTACAAATCTCTTGCAGAACGCCTTGCGCTATACGGACGAGGGCGGTGTTGTTCAAGTTGGCTTAGAAAATCTCGGTCGCCAGGCGAAGTTAACAGTTTCGGATACCGGCATTGGCATTCCGCCTGATAGTTTGCCTCTCGTATTCGATCGCTTCTACCGCGTCGATAAATCTCGCTCGAGAGCACAAGGCGGCTCTGGTCTTGGCCTCTCAATTGTCAAAGCAATTATTGAAGCTCACAAAGGGCGCATAGAAGTAGACAGCAAGTTAGGTGCTGGTACAACCTTCACCGTTTTCCTTCCATCTGGGCAGCGTCCGATTACGCTTCTCCCTTCTTAATTGCTTTTGCAAGAATGGCTTTCGCCTGTCCGTACATTTTTTCTGCTTCTTCCGCTCGGCCTATCTTCTTGAGAAACTTTGCATAGTCGCGCAAATTGTCGGCTATATCCGGATGCTCGGCTCCCAAAGCTCTTTGTCTCAAGCGCAATGAACGTTCAAGCAGCGGTTCGCATTGTTCATGTTTATCTTGCTGGTAATAAATGCCGGCAAGAGTGTTGATGCCGTCGGCTAGCTTGAGAATATTCTCGGGTTCGTAAGTTTCTACAATGTTCACGGATCGCTGCACGAATACTTCGGCTTCGCTAAATTTGCCTTGCACACACATCACTCCGGCAAGGTTATTCAAATCGTTTAGAAGAGCAGGACTCTTAAGCCCGACTTCCTTTTCACGCATAGCCAAAATGCGTTGATAGAGTTTTTCCGCTTCGACATAATTGCTTTGTTCATAATAGCTCTCGGCAAGGCGCACAAATGCTTCGCCAAGTACAGATTGCATTTCTTCTCTAAGCTCAACGGCTTGTTCTACTTGCTGTTTATTCAATCCTTTTGTAGACGGCGGTGCCTGGTTTGAATTCACAGCAGGAATTCGCGTTGCCGAAGCTCTTACTATCGGTTTGGGGGCTGCGGCTGCGGCAGGTTTAGCCGGTGCTTCAGCAGGCTTCACTTCTTTAGGCGCAGTTGTAGCCGATGCTGGCGCTGCTACTGGTTTAGCAAGAGCGGGAGCAGCTTTTGCTGCGGTTTCCGGCGCTTTACTTTCGGCAACCTTATTATCTGCAGCTTTAGTTTCTGGAGCTTTAGTTTCTGGAGCTTTAGTTTCTGCAGCTTTAGTTTCTGCAGCTGGCAAGTCTGTTTGCGAACCAGCTCTCTTTTGCAAAATGTAAGCGGCTTTCTTGATATCTTCCGGTGAAGCCGTTAGTGATGATGCCGCGGCAAGAATTTCTTGATCTTCAGCAGACAGCTTTAGCTGTTCTTTCTTCGCTGGTTTATTAGCCGGTTCTGGTCCTAACTTGGAAAGCGGATTCTCTGCTGCCGGTTCCGCATCTGCAGAAGAATATGATTGGAGCAAGGATTTCAGACTCATGCCCTTCATGCCGCCAACAACTGGCGGTTTGTCGGCTGGTGGTGATCCACCTTTGTCGGATGGTAGTGTCAAACCTTTGCCAACATTGCTTACGGTAGAACTTCCTGACTGGCTAGAGCCATTTCCCGCAGGCGAAGCTTTGGCAGTCCCCGATGGTTTAATCAGCGCAGAAGCTCTTTGCTCAGTTGTCTTATCAGTAACAGGTTCGCTCTGGGTTAGTGCGGCAACGTCATGTTTGCCGGCTACTACTAGAGCAGCTTTTTCTTCTTCGGAAATTGCATGACCATTAGTGTGGGCAGCAAATTCAGATTCAAGAGATTCAATTATTTCCGGACCATCGTCCCATTCCGGTAACAAGTCTTCGAGACTTTCTGATTCGGCAAGCGGAACAGCATTGAAATCTTCGGCAACAACAAGCTCTTCTTCTGATGCAGCAACGTGTTCCATTTTGATGTGAATCGAATCTTCACCTTCTTCAAATGGTTCTGAAAGACTCTCATTCAGGAATCCGTGTGCCTGACCGATTGCAGGCAGTTCATCCATAGTTTGGGTGCTGGAACCATAACCGCTTATATAAGGCTCAGATGCAGCCAATACTGACTCGTCCGGTTTGAGTAAATCTGGTTTGAGGTCTTCTGGCTTGAATAATTCAGGCTCTTGCGGCTTTAGCAACTCCGACTCGAGGTCTTCTGGCTTAAGTAGTTCAGGCTCTTCTGATCTAAGTTCTTGCATGACCTCCAGAACGGATTCATTTTCTGGTTGCTTTTCTGCTACTGCCGGTTGGGTTTCCGTCACTTCCGGATGCTTGATTTCTTCGTTGATCAGTTCCTTTTGCGGCAGCTCTGGTTCAGCTTCTGCAAGGTGCAAGCTTTCTGTCAACAATTCGACTTCGAAAGATTCTTGATACTGTCCATGATGGCTGTCTTCAGATTCAGCCACTTCTCCTTGCGGTTGCTCTTCAGTCGCCTCTTCACCAGAAGCGACAGTCCAGCCAAGTTCTTCAAGCGCTTCGTCGAAGGTAATTTCTTTTTCTGTTTGCTTTTGCAAGCAATAATCGAGCGCCGCTAACGCATCATCTTGGTTCAAATAGCCATTATTAATCAACCAGTGGCAGCGAACGGCCGCATCACCGCTAATTTCCGGCACGTAGCCTGTAAGTGCTAAGACTTTGCCGAGAATTTCCGGATTGGCGCGCACCAGCTCAATGGCGTGCTGAATCTCTTCTTCACTGATGATACGGGCAAGCGATAAAAGCGTTTCGAACGGGATTTCAGCTTGTAATTGCTGCTCTTCAACTACTTGTCCTAACTGTTGAATAACCTCGTCAACTGGCAATCCAGTTTCTTGTACTTGTTTTATTGCTAGCGCCGCGTGATGTCCAGAAAGGGTGTCATTTTCAACCATATCCTGCAGTTTAAGTGCAGCTTCAAGTCCATCCTCGGAAAGGAATCCTTGCCCGACAAAGATCTGTCCTATTTGAAGATCTTGACTCAGTCCTAATTCCAGAGCATTCATAACATCAGTTTCGTCGAGCATGCCGGCTAAAACCAACAACTCACCCAGGCGAATTTTCTTCTGGCGCGGCGGTTTAAGAGTCTCCAGAATAGCGCCAACTTTTTCTGCTGTAAGAGGTTCTGCACCTTCTGCGTTCAGTTCAGACATTTGTCGAACAGCTTCATCGCGAGACATCATCTCATCGCGAACTCGAACCTGTATTTCCAGAGAAGTTGTAAGCATTGGGTCACTAAGTGCACCATTGAGAACAAGCATTCTTCCTAAAGGCAGGCCGGTAGAAAGGCTTCGTTGAAAGGCTTTTGCAAATTGATCGCGTGTAATTAACCCTGCTTCAAGGAGAAGTTCGCCTAATTTGTTGGTTGCAACTTCCTTAGCACCATATTGATCGGCATGAAGTGCATCGCTAAATGTTTGTCCATTTCGGCAAGCTGATTTAAGAGCTTTGACAGCCGTGTTCATATCTATAGTTCGATCGCGCACCGCTGATTGTGCATCAACTGCCGCTTGCAGACTGTGCTGTGTAAGGTGGCGCGCCATGACAAGCATCTGTCCTACTTGCACGTGCTTATTGCCGGCAAGTCTGATCGCTTCATCCAACTGCTTTGCAGTGATTACACCGGCTCTTACTAAAAGATCGCCGATTAAAAAGTCGGTTGGATACCTTAACGTATTTCGTTGTGGCTTCAAGAAGTCGGACGACACGAAACGACATTTCCTCACGAATGACTACTACATGCATGCCCCGCTAAAGCCTTCCGTAACCATCTTTGCATCGACTGGCAGAATAAATTCCCCAATTTTTACGAGAATTAGGCTTCAACTGGGCGTTTGTGGACACCTCTAGCAGTTCGGTTAGCTTGACCGGAACTAAGAAGAATGAACTATCTCTTGGCAACTCTCTTCAGGGGATTTCGCTGTGGCGCTTGCACACCGCCGCGTTTCCCTCCTTCTTGCTTCAAGGATAATGAGCAAAACTGATACATCAGCCGGACTCACCCCCGCGATACGACTCGCTTGACCAAGTGTTTCAGGCCTAATTCGATCCAATTTCTCTCTTGCCTCTTTCGACAGGTTTTCTAACGCTTGGAACACAAGATCCTTTGGCAGTTTTACATTGTCCAAACGCTCTACCTGCTCAACCTGGTTCTTTTGGCGCTCTATGTAACCGGCGTATTTTATGTCCGTTTCTATTTCAATTGACCATTTAAAAGAATTATCTGCCAGTGCTGGGCAAAGAGTCTCAACTACCTGATATGGAACGCGCGGACGTCTAAGTAGCTCTTCTAAAGTTAGCGCTTGCGTAAGCTTCTCTTCGTAGGGTGCAAGCGCTTCTTGCCATTCACTTGTAGGGTATATGCGCGTGCCTTTTAGGCGCTCACGCTCCGTTTTGATTTCCTCGTATTTGTTTTGGAAATTCGCCCAGCGCTCATCATCTACCAAACCAATTGCTCTGCCGGATGGTGTCATGCGCAAATCGGCATTGTCTTGGCGAAGCAGCAAGCGATATTCAGAACGTGAGGTCATCATTCTGTAAGGTTCTTGGATTTCCTTTGTAACAAGATCATCGACAAGAGTGGCTGTATAACTCGATGAACGCGGCAGCGTAAATGGTTCCAATTCCAATACATAACGCGCTGCATTGATACCAGCCATGATACCTTGCGCAGCTGCTTCTTCATAACCGCTTGTGCCCAACATCTGACCTGCTGCAAAAAATCCGGGCAAATCCTTGGACATAAGAGCGTGATCGAATTGCACAGCGGGCAAGTAGTCGTACTCCACAGCATAGGCTGGGCGTACGATTAAAGTCTCCGTTAAGCCAGGCAACGAATGCACAATTTGATGCTGAACCGCTACAGGCAAGCTCGTTGAGCAACCTTGCAAATAGACTTCGTAAGTAGATCTTCCTTCCGGCTCCAGGAAAAATGAATGGCTATCCTTGTCTGCAAAGCGCACCACTTTGTCTTCAATAGATGGGCAATAACGTGGTCCAACGCCATGAATGAGGCCTGAATACATTGGCGATTGATGCAAATTGGCCCGAATAATCTCGTGCGTTACAGCGGTAGTGCGAGTCTGGTGACAGGGAATTTGTTCAAGCTTCGGACGATTGCCCAGAAACGAGAAAAAGGATGGATTGTCATCTCCGGGGACAACCGGCAATTGTGAGTAATCGATCGTACGTCCATCAAGTCTTGGTGGAGTGCCGGTTTTCAAACGCCCTAAGTTAAAACCAAGTGATCGCAAAGACGAAGACAGCCCAACCGCTGGGAATTCACCCGCTCGTCCGGCAGGCATTGTTTCCTTGCCAATCCAAATTGTGCCTTCCAAAAACGTACCGGCACACAAAACAACTGCTTTCGCTTCGATTCGATCGCCAAATGCAAGTTCCAGTCCCACAAATCGTTCGTTCTCGACCAGGAACTTCGTGACCATACCCTGGCGCAAAGTAAGATTGGGCAACGTTTCTAGAAATCGCTTCATCCAACTGGCGTATTCGCGCTTATCCGATTGAGCGCGCAAAGACTGAACAGCTGGACCTCTTGAGGAATTGAGTGTGCGCAGTTGAATGTAGGTTGCATCAGCAGCAATACCCATAACGCCGCCCAGCGCGTCTACTTCTTTCACTAAATGTGATTTGCCAGGACCCCCTACAGCGGGATTGCAGGGCATAGCGCCAATAGTGTCGAGATTTACGGCCAAAAGCAACGTGTTGCAGCCCAATTTCGCAGCAGCGTGTGCGGCTTCGCAGCCGGCATGCCCGCCACCTATTACTACAACATCGTATTTGAGAGCCATTTAGTGTTTAAAGAAACGAGTTAACGGACTTTGACGCCCTTCCAAAAGGCAATATAACCAGCGATTTCTTTCGCTTCGTCCTTCGGACTAGCATAATACCAAGCAGCATCCTTGTTTAGCTCGCCGTTAACCTTTACATCGTAATAGCTCGCAACGCCTTTCCAGGAACAGACCGTGTTGGTGGAGCTGGGTGCAAGAAAGTCCTTATTAACTGCTTCCGGAGGAAAATATTGATTTCCTTCTATTTCCTTACATTGATCGCTTTCAGCGATAACAGTCCCGTTCCAAATTGCTTTTGGCATAATGTGTCCTCAACAAAGATTGTTCGTCTAAAAATGCTCTTTTAAATTGCTCTTCTGAAATTCTATCGTGATAAAAGTCGAAAACGTTAGCAAAAGCCACGATGGCGGTCAGTCCTTTGCGATCAAGGACATTTCCTTTGTTGTGCCCAATGGACAGACTCTGGCCCTGGTTGGTTCATCGGGATCCGGCAAAAGCACGATCTTAAAAACAATCAATCGTCTGGTTGAGCCCACTTCAGGTTTGGTTGAAGTAGGTGGTGAAAATGTCGCCAATATCGACCCCGTTCTTTTAAGGCGTCGTATTGGTTATGTGTTTCAAGAAATTGGCTTGTTTCCTCACATGACCGTTGAAGAAAATATTTGCATAGTGCCAAAACTTCTTGGTTGGAACGCAGAAAAGCGCAAAACAAGAGGAGAGGAGCTAATGTCGCTAGTTGGCCTGCCGCCAGAAACATTCCGATACAGATTGCCTTCCGAGCTATCAGGCGGTCAACAACAGCGTGTCGGGGTCGCGCGCGCCCTTGCCGTTGATCCGGAATATTTGCTCATGGACGAACCTTTTGGTGCAGTTGACGCTCTTACACGCGAGACATTACAGGAAGAAGTTAAGCGCATTCAAAAGCACATCAACAAAACGATTGTGTTCGTAACGCACGACATTTTTGAAGCCTTAGCCATCGGCGATCACATCGGCGTTATGCACGAAGGACGGCTCGAACAAATAGGACCACCAAGCGAACTTCTTCAAAAACCTAAAACCGATTTTGTCCATAACCTTTTTGCAAGACCAGCCAGACAACTGGCTCAATACGGGAGTGCTTTGCAAGAATGAGTTTAAGAGAGCTACAAACATTTGTAGGAGATCGGCTCGACGAGATTGTTCTAAGAACAAGCGAACACGTGATGCTGGCCGGCTTGTCAACGCTTGCAGCTGTTGTTATGGGTGTCGCAATCGGAATCATCGCCTTTCGCAATGAGCGTTGGCGCAGTTCAATTCTTGCTGCTGTAGGAATATTGCAGACAATTCCAGGCTTAGCAATGCTCGTATTTTTGATGACGGTGTTAAACCGCATCGGCTTCCTGCCTGCATTTTTTGCTCTTACGCTCTATGCTCTTTTACCGATTGTTCGAAATACATTGACGGGATTAGCCAATGTTTCCAAAACGACAATACTGGCTGCAGAGGGTCTGGGACTGAATGCTCAACAGCAATTGTTTTACGTTAGGCTGCCAATCGCAGCCCCTTTCATTATGGCAGGCATCCGCACTGCCACCGTAATTGGTATTGGCTTGGCTACTCTTGCTGCTTTTATTGGTGGGGGCGGTTTGGGGGAATTTATCAATCGCGGGCTTGCCCTTTCCAACACACGTCTTATCTTGCTGGGCGCTATTCCAGCGGCGGTTCTGGCTATTCTGGCCGATCTCACTCTTAGTGCAGCCGAGTGGGGATTAAAACCGGTAAGCCGAAGTAGTTCAGGCAATATTTCAGGTAGCAATTCAGGTAATAATTCCGAGCGCCCAGTTTCTTCTCAAATTCTTTCTCAAATAGTGCTTAAGAGATGCGCTCTCGCTTTACCGATTGTTCTTTTGTCTCTATCACTTGGCTTATACACTTTCAGCCACGGACCTCTTGCTGATGTGCCCGTTCGCATAGGCACAAAGCAGTTTTCAGAGCAAATTATCTTAGGGGAATTAATGGCCCAGGTGATAGAGCACAAGACGCATCTCAAAGTAGAACGGCGATTCGACCTGGGCGGAACGATGATTTGCCATGGGGCGCTCATCAACAATGAAATCGACATGTATCCCGAGTACACAGGCACAAGTCTTCTTGCTGTTTTGCATGAGCCCTTCATCGCGGATCCGGTTCGGGCACTATATATAGTATCAAAAGATTACGATGAGCGGTTTGGCATTCGCTGGTTAGCGCCATTTGGATTCAACAATACCTGGGCGTTAATCGTAAAAGCAGACAGTCCAAAATTCCGAGAAATAACATCTATCTCGGGGCTTGAACCTGTTGCTCGCCAGCTTGAAGCTGGTCTTACAGCTGAATTCGCCGAACGCGATGACGGCTTTTTGGGCTTGAGCAAAACGTACAATTTGCATTTCGGCAGAGTACGCGACCTCGACCCTAACTTGGTTTATCTCGCCGTTTCACTTAAGCAGGTTGACCTTGCTGCTGGCAATTCTACCGACGGCCGCATTCCCACTTATGGTTTAAGGGCTCTTAAAGACGACAAACATTTCTTTCCGCCCTATCAAGGCGCGCCTATTGTCCGAGAGGATTTTCTGGCAGCGCATCCCGACGCCGGTGCAGCTCTTAGTTCATTGGCAAACCAAATAGATGACCGCACAATGCAGACACTAAATTTTGAAGTAGATGGGCTGAAGCGCAGTCCCGCAAGCGTCGCTAAAGCATTCCTGCAATCCCGAAAACTAATCGATTAGGCTATAAATATAGACATGATAGAGACGACTAGATTTTGGACGCACTCACAACTGGCGAAAATTTGCCTGATCCTCTTCTCTTCTAGCCTGTGCATTTTGCCTACCTTAAGTTCGGAAAGCATGCCAAAGAAAAACGGCGGAGTATTACCGGCTGACAAATTCGTTGGTCGCGCCGCGGTCGGTTATAAAGCCGCCGCTGAAGCACCTGAATTATGCGCCAGGCTTTTTTGCTATTGCGGTTGCGACGTCACAGATAAGCATCACAGCTTGCTCGATTGCTATACATCCGACCACTCCGTAGATTGCCAAATTTGTCAGGACGAGGCAATCATGGCTGTCCACATGTTGAAAGAAGGAAAATCCGTCGCTCGAATACAAAAAACAATCGACAACTCCTTCGGCGGACAATACCCCTGGAGCAAACCAACCGAACAGTTGCTTGAATATCAGAAATCTCTTGTGCCGAGCAAAGAAATTAAATCCGACATTGACTCCGCAAAGAAAGATAATTCTCCCAACCGATTAAAACCCGGAGCAAAAATGTCCAACTGTTGTGGTGGGCATTAGCCACTTTGTCGATAGACTGAATTCCGATCGAAATTCAGTCTATCTAGAAAAGTGGTATTTGAGGGAACCCCTTGAGAATGGATCCGTCTCCCTGTTTGATGCTTTTGAACAAATTCTCACACTCATTCACCGGAACCGAAAGAACCCCAGCGAGTGGAAAGTTTTTCAGGTTGTAAGTAGAGACAATCGATTTAAACTTTGCTAAACTAAGCTGGGCTTAAGAAAGTTCTGAAAGGCGCGAATCATGCACAGTGGCGACGCTAAATGCATTTCGGACAACGTCCTATTCTTGACATGCGGCGAAAGTTCTCCTTTTACCCGCAACCTTTTGTCGCTCGTCAGACAGTGGGACAAAAAGGGCCGCTTTCAAATTCTTTCCGGTGAAGATCTAACAGTTTTAGATGAAGACGGAATTTGCTGGAATGGTGCAGAAGCGGTGCCTATCATTTTCAAAAATCTACCATACGGCAAGTTAGCCGCCGCCATGTACATTTTGCCTGGCACCATGTGGTTTACGAAGCAGCTTTATGCTCTTCAAACACCGAACAAATCAAACGCCGTCAACCGCCTGCATTAACAACTGAGCGAACTGAGTTATCATCGGTGTGCCACCAGATAGGATGGCTCGCGTCAAGTAGACACGAGTTTGAAAAATGGGAAAAGCGCTAAAGCAGATGGGGCTCCAGCCGTTTTTAGTCGTAAAAACCGCATCATTGGGCGGCGTTGACCCAAGTTTGACCTCGACAATTTGTAATTATGGGCGCAATTGAAATGGCAGGCGTCGTGCCTAATTGCGCAATTATGATACCACTTTTGGTATCATTCAGTCAAACTGTGCATGCGTTCAAAGGCAGACCTAGTGCGGTTCTACTAGTTATAGACATAGTAGTATCACCATGCGCGAGCTGTCATTAGAAGGTTACCGTACCACTCTGCGCTTGACTAACTGTCAGTATTCTTGCGAAAGTAAGGCACCGTTTTTTTCAACGACCGTAAGGTACAACCGCAACTAAATCATCTCATTTAGCCAGCGTAGGCAGTTTCTTTTATCACCTAGTGTGATCGGAAACTTCACGCCCTTTTGAGATTGCGGAAAACCTCGTTCGTTCGGAAGATGGCAAACACTGAATACCTAGTTGAGATTGTCTCAGCTGGGAAAACCTCGCGCGGTCATGAACCGCCAGATAAGGGATCACTAAAATGTTCAGCATCAACGAACAAGGCGTTGAAGTCTACTTTGATCGTTCTTCGCGCACTTATCAAGCTCCCGTTCCTCGCAAGGTATTTCTTTGCGATTGGGATGCAACAGTCGCACACGAGAAGCCCGTGCATGATCTAGAAGAGCAGGAATATCCGCGCTTCTTCGCAGAACGAGAGCTGCCTTCTTTGGCGGAATTTCTGCCCCCGGGAAGCGAGCCCTGCGACATTCTCTTTCGTCCGATCGCCGCCTGGCATCACGCTAACTTGCAAGGCCAGGCTCCTTGCCCTCGCTCCAAAATCACTGAGCAGATCATCCTTCCGTATCTTCGCAAACTCAAGGAGGTCGAGTCGATCGTCACTGCACATGACGGCGCTGCTTCGGCTATGGAAGAGCTTCGGCGTCAAAACCCGGACAGCTTTGCCTGCATCGTTACGCAGTGCCCATGGCCACTCGGTATCGGACGCATGATCACAACGGGCATGACGAAGTACTTCGACGGCATCGTCGGTGTGCGGACGGAAAGGCCCAAGTTCCTCCGTGAGTATTTCGAGGAAGTGATCACCATCGAGAAGTTCTTGCAGGAAGAACTGGCTCCCTACCATCTCTTCAACAACTTCACGATTGTCGCCGGCGTTCCTGATGCCAAAGTGAAGCCTGACACGCTGCACGGTGACGTCGTTCTTCGAGCCAGTAACGTCGGTCCAGGCGGTATGATTTTCGGTCTGGACGACAAGCCGCGCAGAATGGCTCCTTTGATTGCACGCTATCGTAATCTCATGCCGTCGTTCTACCTTCAAGCACAGGTCTCAACTTGGGAAGAGGCCAAACTGGAACATTACGTGAGCGGGGTTTTCACATCCATGTCGGAGATTCCCGGCCTGGTTTCTAACATCTCGACGATGGTACGTGCTGCCTAACAAGCAAGATCGACAGCGATAGACAAGGAATGGAGAGTAGTGAATCTCTTTATTCCTTGTCTGTCTGTCTTCTCTGTCTTCTCTGTCTTCTCTGTCTTCTCTGTCTTCTCTGTCCCCATCTTCTTTTGATCCAGTCTATTCATCTATATAGTTGTCGAGAAGAACAGTTCAGGACTTTTGTAAAATGCTCCATCAGTTCACCCGGATGATTGCCCAGATAGCAAAACAGCTTTTGCTTCAGGGTGACCTCTTTCGATTGACGTAGAGTAAGTTGCAGTCCGACTCTAAAATGCCACCTGTAATTTTGCATCTTACAAACTTGGATAGTCTCGCTACTTCTTCGGCGCGAATCTCAATTTGACCCCAGCCTTCTTTAATTAGAAATGGAATGCTTGTACCGAAATAGACTTCCGTGAATCCCGCCCAGCATATGGCTGATTGGCACATCGGGCATGGCTCCGCAGTTGTATAAAGCGCATGCCCAGCAAAATCGAACGAGGGAGTTTGAGCGGTACAGTTGTGAATTGCATCCATTTCGCCGTGCCATATCGGACAATCTGCTGTGCGATTTAAGCCTTCGGCAACGATTCTGTTCGCGCTTCTGTTAACGACAACCGATCCAAAAGGCGCTCCAGGAGCTTGTTTGGCGAGTTCTATCGCCCGGTGCATAAAAACGTCATGTTTACCCAAAATCACATACCTCAGAAATAATTCAAATCGTCGTCAAACAAAAGGTACTTTAGCTAATCCTGGCTCCCGAGTTCGGCTCGCTTTATTAGCTTCGCTATTCTCCATGGTGATTCTGCGTGTAATGTGAGTTGAGATAAATGTCAACTGTAAGTAATTGTGATTTTTTCTCGCAGACTCTTGATTCGTCATCTCTGATTTTGCCTGGGTTAAGGTACTTTTTCTTTTAACCGAACCTAGAGAGACACCTTCCACTTAGCCATCAGATGAACCACTCGAGCTTTTTGCCATTCACCGTAACGGGTGGCAATTACTCTCGCTTGGTAAATCTCGGCTTGCTGGAGAAATCTATCTGCGTTCAGGCCTCTTGTGGCCATAACTCCCGAAAGGTGATGCCAATGACGAAGGAAAATATGATCCTTTTGCATGAAATGACTGCTGCTCAGGAGCAGACGGTTCAGCAACTGCTTGCGACGCAAAGAGGGTGCGCATTGGTTCTGGTTCATCCGATTTATTTTGGGTGGACTGAAGAAGAACGACGGACCGTGATCGAAGGAATCGTTGCACATACTCCGAACCCCGACGCCACGGTGGCCAGTGACATTCGATCGGACCAGGATGGCTATCTTTTAAGATTGCGCCAAGGCGTGACTCACCAAATGTTTAGAGGGGGAGTCGGCTTCGTGTTTGAAGAAGAAAACCGGCTTGAACGAGTTGGTTACCTGCAATCACTCAATAGCTCGCTCAAATGGGTGGTGATTCCTACTCTTAATAGACGCGCCCAGCCCAAGTACCCGGAGAGTCCGCGTAATAACGTGCGGGAGTGGCAGGACAACCTTACCAAGATGCAAGTTCTAGGACTGAAGCAGGCTTTGGTTGGGGGCTGCTACGGCATTTTCACTTCGGAGGGGGAGCCGGTGCGAAACGAGGGTACCAGGGTGGGGTGCGTCAACGAAGCGTACTTCAAGATGCTTGATTCGCGCTTGTTCCCGCAGGTTCAGATCGCTGGGCTTGTAACTTATGGGCAAGATATGTCCTTTTTGTCGTCGTGATCATTTGCAGCGGCGGCAAAAGAGAAGGGGGCCGGTAAGCCGGTTCCCTTCTTCTCCTTTTATCTATTCCAGTCCAAAGTATCACCGCTAGTGGTGACATCGGACAGGCTTATCAACATGAATTCATTTGCTCATTTTCAGTTTTACCCAGTCTATTACTTTTTATAGTTTATTAGAAGCGATTACGGTCGAGATTGAGACGTTAAGCGGATTTGACGGCGGAACTGTTCAACGCTCATGCGTTATTGAACAAAAGATATTTCGGCACCAGCCTTACCTTCCACAGTCGCGCCAGTCATAGCCGTGACATAAGCTTTATCCATAGCAACAACATGCGAGTTTGCATGAGCGGTGATATGAGAATCTCCTTGAGCCAAAACGAATGAACCGGCCATAGCAACCACGTGAGCTCCGGCATGAGCAATGACGTGAGCCCCACTCATCGCTGTGACATGCGAACCACGCCTTGCAATCACCTTTGAACCTTTCTCCGCCAGTATGTGAGTGCCATATCCGGTACTCGCTACAGAGCCATTGCGGGCTACAATGTGTTGATACTTTTCGGCAGCAACAATTGATTCTTTTGCTTTTAGCAATTGTCCGCTTTCTACAGTAAGCGCTTGTTGAAAGTATGGAACGGGAAAAATTGGTTTCATGCTGGTTCACCCGGACTCAGTTACCAGAATCAAAGATAGAGATCTTTGGTAGCAGGCTGGTGTTATGAATGTGTCACGGTTGTGTCCGGATTCAAAATCTATGGTAAGGACATTTAGTTGGCGCACCATTCAAATTTAGTTCGCACAATCATTCGTCTCATTCCGCATCATGGAAAATGACACCAAGCGTATAGCGATTACCAGAAGTGAGCGTGCTGACTCCGTGGCGCACCTTGGCTCTGAAATATCCGCGTTTCCCTTGCACAGGGTGATCTTGATTGGTGAACACTATCATTTGTCCCTGCTTGGGCCGAAGTACATAGGCTCGAGATTGCGCACGCGGTAGCTGTTCTACCAACACAAATTCGCCACCGGTATAGTCTTCTTCCGGCTCACTCAAAAAAATTGCTGCTTGCAGTGGAAAAGCGACTTTGCCGTAGATATCTTGGTGCAGGCAATTAAAATCGCCCGGCTCATACCTTAGTAAAAGTGGCGTAGGGCGGTTCTGTCCAGATTGATGGCAGAGTTCCAGAAATTCCTCAAGAGTAGCCGGATATCTCTCATCTTTGCGCATTGCTTCATTCCATCCGTTTGCTACATCTATAAACATTGGATAGAGATTCTGCCGCAATTCAGAAACCAGATTCGGAAGTGGATACGAAAAGTACTTATAAAAGCCACGTCCAAAGCCATGTCGCTTCATATCGACTACCTTTCGGTAAATCGATTCCTGCAAAAACATTTGAATCAAATCATCACACTGCGATTTGGACAAGACAGGTGCAGTCAAGGAAAAACCCTTTTCCCACAAGTCCTCATGCAGACCTTTGAGATCAATTTTCTTGAGAAGCGAAGAAACGTTTTCTGAAACAACCATTTGCAGCCCCTTGCCCTCGCATCTTCAACCTCTAGCCGGCTCAAGAACGGAAATTACTTGTTCCAGACACCAGCGAGCTTCCGGCGAAAGATGAACTATTTCGGGTGCGCAGTCCATTTCCCCTGATTCTTCATCTGTTTCATCCAGCGTTCTGGATTTTCCTTCGCCCGGATAAACCCGAATCTTTTTTGAATTGCCTTGCGCAGTTGCATAAAGCGCATCAGGGAAGAGGTCCGCTACGATTGCCGTACTCTTGGTTCGGCTCATTGCATCAAACATTTCCCGTTTCACCTTTGCGATATCTGATTGACTCTGGGTCAGGCGAAAATTATCGAGAGCGCCTTTCATTACTACAAGCACGTTAGGTTCAAGAGTATGAGTGAGACGCGAAACAGCTGAGAATTCCCGGGGACTTAGAACGCAAAGAAAGTACTCCGTCTCAGCCGAAAAGGATAAAACGGTATTCAGGACATCCGCCTCATTGCTCCCTACCGTTAGCAACGAAACCACTTCATGTCCTTTGCGCTTGAGCACCTTTTCTAGCTCTTTAAGCAGTATTGGGGCGCTTTCATCTTCAGCGGCACAAAGCACAACTTGCGGCGATATTCGTTTTCGCCAATTACGTGCCAGCTTGTTGTAGGCAAAGAGGGTGTCGTCAACAGCGATAAGAGGGAAGTTTGGATTAGCTATAGCATAGCTTGGACGTTCTTCGACTATGCAACCGATCGCACCACTGGCGAAGGCATCACCGATGAAATCATGTCCATCATAGTTCTTACCGGCAAGAGCAATAAACCAATCTCCCGCCAGGAGGAATCGAGTATCTGAACATATAGCTCCAACCTCCTCAGGCGTGAGGCCGGCTGCCAACCGTCCTTTTGTTATTTCAATGAGTTCTTCTGCTGTGTAAACAGCATCCATATATTTTCAGTTTCCGGTTGAAAAGATAAATGTTGGACGTGGCTGCCAGCCTTATGATACTGTTATTTGGGACTTCATAGGAATAAGTCTTGCCCAATCAGACGGACACATCCGCCGACGCGTCGGCGCACGATCTCACAAAACCGTCCACATCTTGGTCGGGACGCCGTCATCTTCTTGACACAAAAGACCTAACCCTGGAAGAAGTAAAGTATCTAATTGAATCTGCCAAGAAGTATAAGGCTTTGCGGGCAAGCAGGAAGGCACTACCTGCAGTGGCAGGTTCGCACATATTAGCTAATCTCTTTTACGAAAATTCAACGCGCACACGCTCCAGTTTTGAATTAGCCGGAAAAGCCCTGGGCATGACGGTTCTCAATCTCGATATCGGATCATCTTCTGTAGCCAAAGGCGAAACAATTGAAGATACGGCGCGCACATTGCTCGCCATGGGAGTAGACATAATAGTCCAGAGGCATTCGACATCCGGAAGTGCCGAGCACATTGCAGAAAAATTCGGCAAACGGTTGCATGTCGTAAATGCCGGAGACGGCACAAACGCTCATCCAACTCAAGGATTGCTCGACCTGTTTACGATGTTCTCTGTTCAGCCGGACTTAAAGGGCAAGAAGGTTGCAATTGTTGGCGATGTTACCTACAGCCGGGTGGCAAGATCGGACATCTGGCTTTTGCAAAAGTTCGGCGCTGACATTCATGTTGCCGGTCCAGCAAGCCTCATTCCTGACAATCTCAAGGATCAGGGCATTACAGTACATCACCATATCGAAGGTGCACTAAGCAAAGCCGATTTCATCATTGCTCTTAGATTGCAGTTGGAGCGTCAAAAAGCTGGTCTCATAGCCAGCTTTGAAGAATACTCGCAGCTCTATCGGCTCGATCACAAGAGAATCGCAAGTGCCAAACCCAACGTTAAAGTGTTGCATCCCGGACCGATTAACCGCGGTATTGAAATCACCGATGAGCTAGCTGATGACCTAAGTGTTTCGCTAATAGACGAACAGGTGTCAAATGGCGTTGCCATTCGGATGGCTGTTCTGGATGCGATTGCAGCCACAGATTAAAGGCTAAATAAGCCGCGTAGACAAGCTCTCACAAGCGCAGTTATTCTTAGAACGTGAATCGAAATTTTGCCATTACGTGTATTTTTGCCAGCTTGGCGGCGGCCATTATCTTGACGCCCTTGCAGCACTACATGATACTCAGCCGCATGGCGCATTATGGCATGAGTGTTTTTGTATTCGGCATTGGCTATATGGTGCAAATGATCGTGCAGTGGAAAAAATCGAAACCGTTAGCTCGTTTTGCATACGGACTGACTTGTTTTTACTACTGTTCAGCCGCTTTAGTTCTAATTGCCAACCCCTGGATGGATCCTAAATCCGGTGCCCCAACTGACGACGAATTGATTTTCCGCTCTCATTTCATTTTGGGATACTTCGCGCTAGGTTTAGCGATGACCCTTTTATGGTTGCGACTCTCATTGATTGAATATCTCGAGAAAAAGTCTGTGGCCACAAACTCTTAAAGTGAGGGTTGCCACAACACTCTACGATAGTTGTAAAGGGGAGAAACCGGGCTCCCCTTTTAGTAGAAACACGAAGCAAAATAGCCAGCTGGTATGCGTCTTGGCTTGTTCGCGAAAGTGCTTTTCATTAGGTTGAAGTCCTATCCGTCTTTAACTCCCCTAGTACGAACTCTTCTAAAAGAAAACCACCACACAATTCGCTTTCATGATTCTTTTTCGCAACCCAAAGTTGCTCGCATAAACGCGAAAAATGATCTTGAAATCAAGTTCCGGTGCAGTTCTAGCTCATGTGTCGACAATCGCTTACGTAACGCAAGCGCGCGGCAAAGCAACCACTAACCGACTGGCTCTAACCGAACTAGCTCTAACCGAACTAGCTCTAACCGAATAGCTCTAACCGACTGGCTCTAACCGAACTAGCTCTAACCGAACTAGCTCTAACCGAACTAGCTCTAACCAGCTAGCTCAAACCAATGACCTCAAACACGAAAGGATACCCGTCATGTCTACTCAAACAACCACTGCCCTGCTGCAAGCTCCGTTCATCACACACACTGCGCCGAGTGAAGCCTGTGTGCATGCCGTCCAGGCAGCAATACTTCACCTGGCCCTCCAAGCCGGCAGCCCAGTTTCGCTATTCGACTTGGATAAGACTATCTGGGAACCCGATAACTATGGCTTCCTGGTAGACCAATTCGGTCGCGATTCCGCTTTGTGGCATCATGCCGATCAACTCGCAAATAGAGCAAACTCCGGCGTTACGCTGCGACATCTCTTCCAAATGGCTTTGGACCAAGTGAGCAGTGACAACTTCGACTTCGCCGAAGTAATCGAGAAGCTCAAGTTGGCACACAAACTTATTCCGGGCGCAAACGCTCTCATGAAGCTGCTTGAGCGCTTCGGTGTGTTCAACTTCGCTGTCAGCAACGGCATCGACAACTTGGCTAAGCCCATGCTCCAATCGGATGGGATCAATCTCGAACCGATTTGCAATCACTGCAAAATCTCTAGCCATCACATCCTCGAATTCGAACCTGTGGATGGCGAAATCGGTTTGAGTAAAGAAGCTGTTGCCGATGCCATGATCGCTGCAGGTATGAAGATCATTTGTGCAGGTGGTGATTCGAGAGCTGACCTTCCGCTCATCCTGGCCGCAATCAGTCAAAACGGCTTTGGACTCGTTCGGAAAGGCGGCGCCCTGGAAACTCTACTTGCTGAAATGAATCTGCCTGCAGATTCTTATTTCGTCTACGAGACTTTCGAAGACGAAGGCTGCTTGGCTTTTGTCGAGAGGAAACTCAAGGCACGGCTTACGCAGTAACGCTGAAGCACACAAGGGTGGCCCCTCCAAAAGGCCACCCTTGTTGCTTCTTTCTTTTATGATTATTACTATTTTATATAATACATTTTCGATGCAGCAAAATTTAGGACTTGGTCTTCTGCAATACCAAGGCATTGCAAGACCAGTTTTCTTGCCGGCCATTGCAGTAGAATTGCTGGGTTTTGACCAGAAAAAATGGGCTTTAACTAAAAGAAAAAGGTAGATTTGGAAAATGACTAAAACTTCCCAAGTTCCGGAAGAAACAAGCGTGCAAAACTTGATAGATGACATTTGCGCAAAAGTGGCGCAACTACAAGGCGATCAGCGCTATATTCTCGGAATAACGGGCTATCCAGGCGCAGGCAAGAGTACTGTATCCGGTTCCCTTGTTAATGGTGTGAATGCACGTATAAAAGGTGATCCGGCCATGGTTGTGCCCATGGATGGCTACCATTTTTCAAATGAAAAACTGAAGGAATTGAATCTCAGCGATCTAAAAGGCATCCCTGAAACATTTGATGCACTCAGCTTTCTCTCGTTATTGGAAAGCTTGCGCAAGGACACAACAAAAAATGTTTACTGTCCTCTTTTTGATCGCAGCATTGAAGCATCCATTCCAGATGCAATCGTCATAGAGCCAAGGCACAAACTCTGTGTAGTGGAGGGCAATTACTTGCTCTTGAAAAAGGATCCATGGAGTGATTGCCGTAAATTCTTCGACGAAGTATGGTTTCTTGATGTCACATTTGATACCATCTTGCCACGCCTCCTTGAACGCCATATCCAGGGCGGTCGTACTCCGGAAGGCGCACAGGCCAAGGTCGATTCAACAGATTTGCCTAATGCCAGATTGGTAGAGCAGACAAAAATATATGCCGACAAACTAGTGAAGGTCGAAGCAGTTTGAAGCGCATTATTTTATTGGTGGGGGTGCCAGCCTCAGGTAAAAGCACGCTAGCCAGAAAGATGGTGGAGCGCGGCTATCAATGCATCTGCGCGGATACTATTCGTGCTGAACTTTATGGTAATGAAATCGAGCAAGGCGATCCAAAAAAGGTGTTTGAAATTTTCTTCGAACGCCTGGAGACTTTCCTTAAAGACGGTGCGGATGTAGTTGTAGACAATACAAATTTGAAAGAGCCTTATCGCAAGGAGATCACGGACCGGGCTAAAAAGTTTGGCTATGAAGACATCCAACTCTGGATTCTTGATGTGCCGCTCGATGTATGCATATCTCGCAATGCAAATAGAGAACGCAAAATCGACAGTGGCATTCTCACCAATATGTACAATCAGTTCAATCGCAACGGCAGACCGAAAAGAACCGAAGGCAAAATTGTATTGATAAAGCCCGGCAAAGACGAAAACGACTTTCGCTTTTTTGTTTCGAACTAACGAGCGAACAATCTTTCGAACCAACTGCCGAATTAGCTGCGCTCAAACGTTCCCATCAGCTCGCCGTGAGCCAGAATGCGCTTTTCAATTTCTTTGAGCAGTTTTCGACGCGATGGTGGCTTGTGAAAATCGAGCTTTTCCTTTAACGCAAAAATTTGAAAATGATATCGATGGACACCATGACCGGCTATCGGCGCAGGTCCGTGGTACCAGGTTCTGCCGAAAGTATTGAGTCCCATTCTAAGACTATGCGGTGTTGTTTGCCCGTGCTTATGTTCAGACAGGGCACCTTCCGGTAAGGAAGATACGGTGGGATCTATTCCAAAAGCGATGGCGTGAACAAATGGCGCAGGCAGAGGAGCATCGGCATCCTCCACCAGAATGGCGATTTCTTGAGTATCGTTAGGCAAGTTTTCCCAGGTCAGTGGCGGCGATACGTTATCTCCGCTTGCTGTGCAGCTTACAGGCAGTGTCTGCTTATCTTGAAATGCTTTGCTTGTAAGACTGATTGTTTTAGGCGCTTTGGCGAGACGAGGTCTTCGACAAGCTAACTTTGCTTCGCCGGCATGCAGGAACCGGATCATACGACCAAATTTTACCGCTTGTACCATAAAAGCCTCCAGAGGGAGGTGCTCAGTCCATTCTGCTTGCAGCAGTGATCGTCATTGAAGCAATCAGTAGGCGCCACCATTTATAGTACCGCAAATGGCACTGAAGAACCTTAATCTACTTTTCGAATGGCGATTTACGCTTTTTAGAGAAGGCATCCCAACCAGGCAGCATTCTTTGTCCCCAAGAATTGCCCGCGTCACGAGGGTTTCTGCGAGGCGATACTTCTTCTTGCAACTGATCGAGAGCTTCACCGAGCTGTTGCATTGATTGAAAGCGATCAGCCGGTTCCTTGGAGAGTGTTTTTTCAACTAGAACTTTTGCTTTGAAGGCAATTGCAGGATCAACATCCGACAACGAAAGAGGCTGTGGCGGCGAAGAAACTTGTTTGCGCATGGTGTCGAGCGGATTTGCTCCTTTAATCGGCACAAATCCAGTTAGCGTTTCATAAATTAGGCAACCAAGACCATATATGTCAGAACGTTCGTCAATTGTTCTGCCAAGACACTGTTCTGGGCTCATGTATGGCGGACTACCAAACACCTCTCCAGTTCCTGTAATAGTGTCGCCCTCCGTCACTTTTAGCTTTACCAAACCAAAGTCACAAACTTTTACGACGATTCCATCCACGGTTGGAATAACCATAAAGTTGCTCGGTTTAACGTCGCGGTGATAGATTCCAAGCCTGTGGGCTGCACTTAAGCCAGCGCACGCCTGACGAAAGATCGGAAGACTTTCAGGCAAATTGATCTTGCCCTTTTCGCGTATCAGCTGCGATAGAGAAGAGCCTTCAACGTATTCCATAACCAGAAAAGCTTGGTCTTGCCAGACTCCAAAGTCGTAAACAGTGATCGAATTAGGATGGTCGATACGTGATGCCGCTTTAGCCTCAAGCTGAAAACGTCTAAGACTGGGGCCTTCGTTCGCCAAATGAGGCAGTAACATCTTCACTGCCACGATACGCTCGGTAGAAAGCTGTTTAGCTTTGTATACTGAGCCCATCCCGCCTGTGCCCACGAGATCGAGGAGCTCATACTTCTTATCGACGGTTTGGCCGACATACTGGGAAACTGTCGCTTTCCAACCAAAGTTGTTATTTTCGACCGGCATTAGCCCAGCATCCGGTGCGGTAGGAACGCTATCTGAAGAAACAGGAGCGTTGTCTCTTAATTTTTGTCCCGAACCGCTATCGCTCTTAACCGGCATTGAAATCAGAACCCGTTAACGCACTCATCAGGCAACCCGCTTAGTATACTTACCCTTTCCAAGAGGAAACGAAATCCAAAATCCGCTCCGGTTAAGAAGGATCAATCCATAATTGGATCGGGGTAAAAAAGCACCTAGGCGTGTGTTCTCCGCCTTGGACATGTTACGTATTTTAGTCGGCCATGCAAATTAAAATTTTTGCTATCTCAGTTTATACGTCGCTTCTGCTTATCGGCATGGGCAATTTCGCCTCCGCCCAGAACGCTGAAACGTCCACCCCAGAAGCCGATTTGGAGAATCCAGCCTGGGCCACTCCTGCACCTGAAGATGTTGATAGTCCTTTGCTTAATGTGTTGGTCGCTATATCCGGAAAACCACAAGGTTTAAAAACAACCACACTTTTGCGGGGCGTGACCGAGGTGAAGCGAACGGCATCCGGCATCGCATTTGTGCGCAGTGATCATCAAACACTGGAATGCGATCAAAACACTAAATATGGTGCCAAACTTTTTGCAGATTGGGAAAAATCGGCAGTGAAAGCAAACAAAAATGTCGGACCGGAAGCGGCCGATTTTATAAGAGGCTTAACCTCAGTCAGATCTTCAGGACAAAACGTTCAAATAGAGCGAAAATCACAAGATTGCGAAATCTCGTTAATCAGCCAACAAAATAACAGCCAACACAAGCAAAAATCGATCCGGTTGAAGTCCGTGCATCTTTCAAAACTTTCTTTTACAGTCGAGAAGGAAAAAGGACAACTTTGGATCAAACATTTAAAGGGAGTGGAGGCTGTCGTAAACAACGGCAAACTTCAGATAACGCTTCAATTGAAGGAGTTTTCCAGAACGAAGAATGCAGATGGCCAAACAGTATTAACTTTTGGAGTAATGCCAACGATTCTTTTGCCTTTTCGTGCGTTACTTATAGTGCCTGAATCCTTTCGTTTCTCTTTAGTTCTTAAATAAATTGGAAAAATGAAAGGAAAAGCCCGGATCTCTTCAAGTTCACAACTATAGCTGGACACGATATGAAGCTAAATGTAGTGGCAAATTTTATAAACTCAATCTTGCATCCATCGCAGGAGCGCGAACAAGGTGTGTGCGATCAAATTCGTTGCGGTATTGACGCCCTGGAAACAGGAGACTTCTATGCCGCAATTAACCACCTCAAACCGATTGCCACTGCCGGTGATGCTTTTGCACAGACACTAGTTGGCGCTACTTATCGCGAACTCGTCACTCTTCCCCATAACTACGAGGAAGCTGTGAAATGGTTTGGAATGGCAGCTAAGCAGAATTTCCCGCTCGCCCAACTCAACTTGGGACTTATGTACTTGCACGGTTTCGGTGTTCCTGCCAATTACGAAACAGCAATCAATTTACTCGCCCTTGCTGCTCAGCAAGGGAACGCCCAGGCAGAATTTGAGTTAGGTGAAATATATTCGCGGGGTTATCTTGGCACTCCTAATTACGAAGAAGCTGTTCGCTGGTACTCAGCTGCTGCCAGTAAAGAATTTTTGCCCGCCTTAAATACTCTTGCTCGTATGCACCTTGCCGGCGCAGGCGTGCCACAAGATAGTCGTGCTGCCCTCGCTCTTTGGGGACGGGCCGCCAAGTCTGACGACATGGATGCCCTCTTATCTTTAGCAGATTGGCACTACGATAACGGCGAGCTCATTCAGGACTATTCCGAATCCGTCAAATTCTATCAACGCGCTTCCAAGCTCGGTAATGCTTATGCCCAAAGCAAGCTCGGTCACATGTATTTGTACGGCAAAGGGCTATACGAAAACGAAAAGAAAGCAGTCAAGCTCCTTAAGGCAGCAGCAGAAAACGGTGACACAAATGCAGCTGAAACCCTGGAAGAAATCAACCGCAACAAAACAATCGAACGAAAATATCAGGATCTTGATATACAACAACCGCACGTCCCAATTTAGATCTCGATATATCTTCGTCGCACACGTTAACGAAGGTCGCCCAACTGTCTATTTCAATGCTGCACTATTACTGTACTATATCGTAATACATTCCTTATCTAGAGCGTAACGGCACGTGTATACTTGCTTGCGTCTGTCGTTTCGATACAAGCTGCCAGTGACGCATCGCAATCAAAATATATTATTAGTACTACTGGTAGTGCTTTTTTGTGCTTCGCAAGAAAACGTCTTTTCTCAGGCGCCCCTACCAAGACAAAGTGTCACTGTTCTTCCCGACTCCGCTGAATTCAAAGAGCTCACCTTCGCTGAGCATCAACAACGTTCGCTGCGAGTCATTTCCAATGCTGTGCGTTATTTGGATAGCCTGGATAAGAGAATTCAAGCGAAGGAAAATCCACTCAGTTGTGTTGAACTCAGTAATGCTGTTCTCGGGCAATTGACTTTGCATAAGGATACCGAAAAGGCTGCAGTACTTTTGGAAAAACTGCTTGATCTACAAAATACCGATACCCGTTCAGCTGATTGTGGTAATTTTCCGTCATTTATAAATGGCAAGCCAAACTACAAAAATTACAATGTCATTTCAGTGGCTTTGCCACTCACTCTTATTGCCCGCACTTATTTCAACCGATTACCAGACCAACTAGCCTACCGCCTCAAATCTCGTCTTCCTTATCTTCTCGCTGCTTTGCACCGCACTGATATACCGATCAGTCAAACCTATCTTTTTCTAGCCCGCAGTATCGATCTGATTTTGCTTGGCGGCATTCAAGACAATCTGGCTCTCACCACCGAGGGACAACGTAATCTTTGGCGATGGACCATGTTTACGAAAGAGAACGGCATTTCTGAATTCGACAGTCCGCTCCTCTATGCTCAAGATCTAAACGCATTGCAGCTAGCGTTTCGCTTCATCAAACAAGATCGATTCAAAAACATTTTACGCGCTGATCTTGAATACTTTTGGTCTGACATTTGCGCAAATTATTTTCCAGGTGCCGGCACATTGTCCGGCCCACACAGTATTGATTACGATTTACTGGGTAGCAATGGCCCAGTAGAAAACTATTTGTGGTGTGAAGGACTGCGTAACGCTCCAAGCGAAGGGCTTTCAAGCGACATTATTCTTACTGCCTTAGTTGAGAGTGGAGAAGGCTTTTACCACCCGCCTGGTTCTGTTCTAGGAATATCGTCAGTGCAGAGACGTTCTGTGCATCAGAGGTTTTCCAACACACAAGCCTCACGACGTTTCAACTATGTCACTGCTGATTATGCAATGGGCTCAACGTCGGGATCCTATGGACCGACAGATAAATTGCTGAATGTTGAATTTGCTACCAAAAAGAATTTGCCGCCCATTACATTGGTTGCCATCGACAATTTCCACGAATTGATTCCTACTGCGAAAAATCTGCCTTCCTCCGGTCATCTTCCCACCCACCATTATTCGGTGCAAATGAATGGCGTGTTGCTCGACTGCGTCAAGGTAACGCCAGACGGCGAAAAAGCCTGCACTAACGTCTCCACAAACATCATTCTTCCTCTCCAGGCAGATTCGATTTCCATTAACGGAAAGCAGGTGGATTGCCATAAAGCGATCGATTTACCGATCAAAGAAAACTCTTTGATCAAAGTCGTTGAAGGACAAGTTGTACTTTTCATCAGGGTTTTAGAAACCTCCGGGTTGGGAGGTGCGAAACCTTTGCTGCACTTTCGAATAAATAAAGACGGGCTTGAATCTAAGATAGGCACCCTTACAATTGAACATTATCGTGGTGCGGCCAAGAAATTTCCAAACCAAACAGCTGAGAGCACCCTATTGATCGATATGGATAAGTGCCCAAGCAAGGAAGATATGGACTTTTTGCAAGAAGCCACTCGCAAAGCAGTTTTGAAAAAGGAAAGCGACGCGCAAAAATGGATTTACCGTGTCGATGTTGGCGATGTCGCGATTGGCCTGCGCGTCTGGCGCGGCAGCGAAATAGTAGATCATCTCATCCTGAACAGCAAACGAACCTATCTGCCTCTTTCGCTCAATGGTGCCGATCTTGCCGGTCCGATCTGGTCCACCATCACGAAATGATCTAGGGCTTCAATGCGAGTTAGGACTTATGCGATCTAAGACTTTAACCGTGCCACTTCAGTATTCAACTTTCTCAGCATAACTACTGCGTCAGCATCCCCGTTACGAGCCAGCTGGGAAAGCGGTTGCTTAGCGGTAAGAAACCATTTGAGCGCTTCTGCTTTGTTTGCGCCTGTAGGCGAACCGTCCATGTGCATGACGCCGAGGTAGTACATGGCATGCGGCTCTCGTTGATTGGCTGCATCCTGGAAAAGTACCAAGGCCTTATTGCTATCCTTCTCTACTCCAAGGCCGTTTAGGTACAATTCGCCAAGCGAGAAACGAGCACTTGAGCAGCCGCCGTCAACAGACCTTACAAAGAAGGACACTGCCTTTTGATAGTCACGCTTAACACCGTAACCATGGCTGTACATATAGCCAAGATTGTTGAGCGCCTCCGGGCTGCGAGCGCCGGCAGAAGTGAAGTATGAAAGCGCCTCGCGATAATTTTTTGTTGTGCCTAAGCCTTTTAGATACATCACACCGAGATACACTTTAGCTTTGTCATTTCCCTGCGCTGCTGCAAGGGTAAACCACCTGTTGGCAGCCGCATAGTTGCGCTGCGCACCCCAGCCGTTCATATACACAAGACCCAGCCACATTTGCGACTCTTCATCCCCTTTCCAGCCCAGCGCTGTCCAAATCGGGATGGAGCCTCGAAAATCCGCTAGTCCGTGGTAGTCAAAGGGGTGATCTATTTTTGCTTCTTCCGGAGAAATTGTCGAGGCTGATGAGTTCGGCCTGTTTACCAATGAAACAGCCGTAGCAAAAGCAGCACAAAGAGCTATGAATGCCGGTTTTCTAAATCGCAATCTCAGGAGTTCCCAGTTAGGATCTTGGCTCAGTAAATATGAACCCGGCTGATTGTACACGAAAGCGCAACAACGGGTTGAGGCGTATATATCGGACACAACTCGAAGCGCTTCTGAATTTTGTTTCAGGAAGCTACAGCAGTTGAACTGTACTTGCTTAGCTTTTGTAATACCCGCAAGATTTCCGCTACAGACCAGGCTTGTGCATAGCAGCCACGTGGTCGGTGCGGTTCATCGGCATCGAATATTTCAGATATAGAGCCAATACCAGCCTCAAATAGGGTGTGATTTTGCAATGCTGAAAACTTTTCCTCGATTATTTTGACATTATCGGCGGTGGCATCAAAAACATTCAGTCGGGCATCAGCCCATGGGCCAAGGAGCCACGGCCAGACCGTGCCTTGATGATAGGTGATATCCCTATGGTATTGGTCCGCTTGAGCTAACCCGCAACCGTATATGCCTTTGTAATCGGGGTGATCAGGAGACAAACTCCGCAATCCAACCGGGGTAAGCAATTTTTCCTCCACCGCATGGAGAACTGATTTGCCACGCTCTTTGTCCAAAATTGGAAATTGCAAACTGAGTGCAATCAACTGATTTGGTCTCAAAGCGGCATCAATAGTTCCATCTAATCCAATCACGTCTACTAAATATCCCTTTTCTGGCTGCCAGAACTTTTCGAAGCCAGCTTGTGTTTTGCTGGCAAGTTCCGCATATCGCTGCGCCTGCGCTTTGTGATCTTCTTCTGCGGGACTATCCGCTTCAAGCGATGCCCACTTTAGATGAAAGTATTCCAGCACTTTTAGAAAATTGAACCAGAGCGCATTGATTTCTACAGCCTTTCCTTCTCGCGGCGTAACGACGTAATCTCCTACTTTGGCATCCATCCAGGTAAGCTGCACACCTGGCGCACCAGCTGTTAAGAGACCATCTTCGGGGTCCACTTTAATACCATATCTGGTACCAGATAGATGATGTTCAATAACACTCTTTAGAAGCGGTACTTGCTCTTTAACAAAGTCAAAATCCCCGCTTAGCGCATAGTACTCATGCAATGCCCAGGCCCACCAAAGCGTGGCATCAACGGTGTTATAATCCGGCTTTTGGTCTACATCGGGGAAATTATTGGGCAGCATGCCGGCATCCAAATATTTGCCGAAAGTCTTCAAAACGCTTTTTGCTATGTCCGGGCGCCCAGTCACAAGTGTAAGTCCGGGCAAGCTAATCATTGAGTCTCTGCCCCAGTCGTTAAACCACGGATAACCAGCTATCACCGTCCAGCTCTGGGTTGATTCTCGAAAGGCCAGGAATTGATCTGCTGCTAGTACCAGCACTCGAGCCCACTTCGATGTTGGATTGTTTGCTTTTTTGAGCAGATCCAACTTTCGCGCCCACGTTCTTTTCACCGCTTCTCCAATGGAAATGTGATTCCTATCTTCCACCCCGAAACAGAGAGTTATAGACTCACGGTCTTTAAGGACAGCCTCCACACAGCCAACGTGAAAACAGTCTTCACCATCATTCAAACCGCGAGCATGTTCTTCCGGCCAGAAGTAATTCCAGTACCAGCCTGGTTCCGGGCTATAGCTGCCTCGATCGAAACGCACCACCACTGGTGCAGCTCCATCGAAGGCGCGCACGGTTAGCTTGCCTCCTTCAAGTACTTGTTGGAACTTCCAACCGTCAAAACCTCGTGTTTCTCCGTGAAAAGAGCGGTAGTTGGTAAGCAGATGCAAGCGAAGACGGGCGGATGCCTCAATTGGTGATTCATCTTCATCGGCTTGAGGTTTTGCTAGCCAGGTATATCCAACAATTTGTCGGCGTTCTCCTGGCAGCATCGTGGACTGTTTCACCAACCATCCATCCGGCAGCTTGTACAACCAAGTTGGGGTCGGCATGTGGGTGAAAGCAGCAATATGTTTGAACCCTTCTGGCGCTATGCTTCCAGATCGCCAGAAATTGGTTGCTAATTGATAGCTTGCTACGGTTTGTTCGTGGCGCAGAGGTGACAGCACCTCATCAACCCGCATAAATAGGGGATTTCGTTCCACAGGCGGATGCAATGCGCCTACCAAAAGAGCATGATATCGACGGGTATTGGCTCCACTTAATGCTGCCGATGCATAAGAACCTGTTGCATCAGTTATTAGCCACTCACGATCGTCAGCTCGATCGGCGGAGGAAATCAATTCGAGGTCCGTTAAAGCTTCGCCAGTCTGCTGTTCCAGAAGCGCCTTCAGTGCAAACACGGTACCCCTCCGTCAGTATTTCTGATAGCGATTTTCCCTTTTCGCTGTCACCACACCTGAAGGCATCATATATCACCATTTGAATATTTTTGTGCAAATGCTTTTTTGGTTTTTGGGCAGAATAATCTGCGCCATAAAATATCTATTATATTGTTTAGTATAATATTTAAAAAAATGGGCGCGACCAGATCTCTTGCGAGACCCAATCGCGCCCAAAGTTTGGCGCCGGACAGACAACACACACCACCAACTACCTAGGAGGGCAGGGTGCCATGACGCGGGAAAATTCCAGTCCCACGCCTAGCATTGTCTCCAGGAGTTGATGTCGCATTGCCAGCCGGTGTCGTGTGAGACACCATAACTGGTTCCGGCGTTGTAGGCGACAGGGAGCGAATTCCCATGTGCGGAAGAGCCTCTCTCGCTTGCCTTGTCGCAAAATCAGCAGGCGTGTGAGCCAGCTTCTGTTGCAACTTATCAAGCATCACATTGGCGCGCTTGCAGATCTCTTCGACTTCAGCCGAAGTGCAGCCCGCCAATTCTAGAAGCTCCGCCCACACCAGGAATTCGCAGTCCGGCAGTCCGTTAATAAAGATCGTGAACCGCCGTACATAGACAATCAGCCTCACCTTCGTGCCTTTGACGGGCACTCGAGCGTACTGCATTATCCCTGCGTGACCCTGCCTGACCTTCTTGGTGACGCCATCTTGATCACGTTCACCAAGTAGGAACTGGAAAACCCAGGTTTCCGTATCCCCAAATGCGTCTTCGAAATCGGCACTTAGAGGGCGGTCACGCTGAATCTCCGGTCTCGGATCGTCAGAGTCAAGAAACGTTCCGAGAAGAACACCGGGAACCTGCCGGTAGTCAGTTTTGGTTGTGTTCTGGGCGTGGTTATCGCTCAGCAGAAGTCCGCTTTCCGGCGCGCCTTCGTTGGCGAACCAGTCGAGGATGCTGAACGCCCAGCTGACTCGGATCGCCCAGATGATTCGAGCTGCTTTAGGGCTTAAGGCTTTCGCCGTCGCCAAGAGCTGCCGAATCATAGGTTCACTTCGCCGAGAGTCGATGGCTCCTGAGTTGGCGCCGTGACTCGTGTTACCGTGGGTGTCAAAGTCAGTGACACCGAGGTCATGACCCCCGCTGTCACTATGACCGCCGCCGCCAATTAAACCGGCTGCGACCATGACGACGAATGCTGAGATGAAACCATGTCCACCACCAGCATTGAATAGTCCCATACTGTGACCAGTGTGGCCGGTATATCCGCCTGGTCCATCGTGTTGTCCTGAATGTCCGTCCATAATTTTACTCCTTCGTTTTGTGCCGTTTAAGGCGGGTTAGTGTGTGTTGTTGATAACGCTTCGCCATCAAGCAACTCCTCACCGCACCAGAAAATCTGGTACGCTTCAGAGCAGCGAAACAGCGAGATAGTGATGCACGCGCCTAAGGAAGATCCCAGCCTGAAGCTTCTCGAGCCACTCCCTGAAGAGCAACTTTTTGCTTGGCTGGAAGAGTTCTACGGTAAGCGCGTAGAGATTTCCCAACGAGAACTGCTAAGACACCGCGACCTCTCGTACGTTGAGAGACTCGTCTTTCGCGATAGTCTTCCGAACTCGCTCATTTACAAACTCGTTTTGCCACCATGGGACATCGAACAAGATCTGCACGAGCGCGTTCTAATTCCGAGCATTTCCAACTCTGCTCAACTCTACCTGAGTGGACATAGCGGTTCGATAACGGCCCTGTTTCTAGAAGACCTTGGTTCGAACTCACTAATTGGCAACTCAGATGGAGAACTTGCTACCAGTCTCGGAAAAGAATTGGCTAAGATGCATCGCTCTTACTCATACCGAACCGATGAACTGGTCCAAGTCGGAGTTTTACGCTGCATCACACCAATTGACTATGCCGAGTTCGCCAACAACCTGGCTAATCAGCTCGAGAACTGGAACTTGCTACTGCCCGGTCAACGCGATCAACTTGCGGAACTTTCGAACGCAATCGCATTGAATTTAGCAGGCGAGCCAACCTCACTTGTACATGGCGACTTTTACGCAGAAAACATCATTCTTCGCGGCGACAAGCTCTTCATCATCGACTGGTCTTGGTTCACCATTTTGGGAGTTCCGCTTATGGATTTGGCTACGATAACGATGAGCCATCACAAGAACGGAAATTTCACCGAGTGGCGAACCGAGATGATCGATGCATATTGCTTTGAAGCTGGTCGCGAGTCGAAAGACGTCCTGCGATTGCTGCCATATGCTGAGGCATTGAGTCGTCTATTTTTCCTCGATTGGTTGGTTGAAAGAAAATTGCGTGGCATCATTGGCACAACGGTTGGTCCGGTAGAAAATTTGATACCGGTCGTGGTGCGTGAGCTCGCGCAATATCTAACAACTCTGCAGTCATGAACTCAAATGACTACAACTAAACAATTTCACCACTGAAAAGAACGGCCCTGCGTGATCGTAAATCCCGAAGGACTAAAGCGAGCGCGCGAGTGGGTTAAAGGCTCAGTGGTTGTAGTTGTTTAGAAGTCCTTTCGGAAAAAATAGATAAATGTGTTTCCAGGCTACTGAAAACCGCTGGAAGAAGCAATTTATATAGACTTTGATGAAATTAGAAGTCTTTACAGACTAGCCAATTGCCGCTAGTCCTCCAACCCCAATTGTGGCGGGACTCCGACAGCTTTCCAAGTGGTTTAGTGGGATCATTTGAGCTCGCTTCTTCTATAGTACAGGCATTGCGTATTTGCCACACTGATTGCCGCTTCCGAAAGTGCGCTACGGATAGCGCCGATGCGCTATGTCTTGGGCAAGACCCTTCAAGCCTTTAATTCATGGACTCGCCATGTCGACCTTTCCCTTCTCGGAAAGCGACAGAACCAGTTTTTGCCTCACCTGTCGCAAGCGTTTTAAGCCCGTATTGCAGTTCGTTTTGGATTGCTTCAGCAAGAGAAAGATCCCACTGTTCAATTGCGGAAAGGCGATCGTTGCGCATGCAATTCTGCGGCAATGCCGCAAGTTGATTAGCAAGAGAGAGAGCTACTTTTAATGCTTCGCCATTTTCTGCTAACCGGTTAACGAGACCAATCTGAAATGCCTCTTCGCCACTAACCGGGCGACCCGTAAGGATAAGATCCATAGCTCTGCTGTGACCGATTAAACGCGGTAATCTTACTGTGCCAAGATCAACCAGGGGCACGCCGACTCTACGACAGAACACTCCTAAGATGGCGTTTTTGGCTGCCACGCGCAGATCACACCAGAGAGCCAGTTCCAGACCACCTGCCACCGCATAGCCTTCAATGGCAGCAATCACTGGCTTAGAAAGACTCATCCGGGTTGGGCCAATGGGGCCATCGCCTGCACTGGTGAGTTCGTTGCCGTTGCCATTTGCAAAAGATTTCAAATCGAAGCCGGCACTAAAAGTACCACCTTGCCCGAAGATAACGGCAACAAAGCAATCATCATCCGCATCAAATTGCCGAAATGCATTAGCCAATTCTTTTGCCGTTTCGGAATCGATGGCATTGCGCCTTTCCGATCTTGTGATTTCAACCAAAAACACTTTATCGCGCTTTTCTGTCGAAATACTCATGCTTCCTCCAAGTTCCCCAAACCGTTTAGCCGTGCCATCACAGGTAATACCGTTTTATATTGAGATCCCGCCATCAACCACAATTGTTTGACCAGTTATGAACCGAGACGCTTCTGAAGCGAGAAAAATAGCCGTGCCTTTCAACTCATCCAATTCGCCAATGCGTCCCAGAGCAGCCCGCCCTTCAAAATCTTCACGATTGCGTTCAATTAACCCGGCAGACATGCGGGTTGGAAACCAACCTGGCGCAATGGCGTTGACTAATATGCCTCGCCTTCCCCATTCTTGCGCAAGAGATTTTGTAAATGCAATGATGCCTGCTTTGCTGGTGTTATAAGCAATGGTCGAAGCAACACTCGGACCCATTGTGCCCAAACCAGCTACTGAAGCGATATTTATGATGCGACCTGAGTTTTGGTTGAGCATCACTTTCCCTGTAGACTGGCTCATAAGAAAGAGCCCAGTTAAATTGACGTCGATCACTTGCTGCCATTTCTCAAGCGGCATACTTTCTGTTGGCGCTCCCCACGTCAGACCGGCATTGTTCACAAGCACATCAATGCGCCCAAAGCGCTCTAGTGTGGCTGCAATTGTGTGTTCGACCTGACTTTGATTAGTCACGTCTGCCACAACAGAAATACAATCGAAGCCTTTCTCTTGGAATTCCGCCAAAGTTGAATTCAGCCATTCTTCACGTCTACCGGTAATCACAATTTTGGCGCCGGCATCGGCAAAACCTTCGGCAATTGTTTTGCCGATGCCTCGCCCGCCACCCGTAACAATCGCGACCTTAGTGGTGAGGTCGAATAGGTTGTTCACTTTATCCAGAATCTCTTTGAATCAGCTGCTGCTGCCCGTTTGAGCGAACTAACATTTATACCACTGAAATGCTATTGCCATTTCAACTAAGTACGACCACTAATTTCAAAGCAGCACGATCCATCGTTAGTGAGACAAACAAATTTCCTGTGAAAGTGCAAATATTGCTCTATTTAGAGTTTTTTGACAACTGCGAAACGCTCTAGTCTCCAGTCATAATTCCGTTCCTTTTTTCGCAGGAGATCTATCCCAGTCACTTCCAAGTGTGGGTTAACAAGAAATCTTATTTCTAGCCTTTCGGCTAACTGGGATAGATCTCCATTTCGTAGGAACTCAATTAAATCTCTGTTCTGAAAGGAGTGCATATGCGTTTTAAACCAAGGCACCTCACTGAAGCGTGGCTGGGACTTCTAACGCAGCTTCGTCTTGAAGGAGATCTTTCCATTGACGAAAGCGGAACACTTGCCAGGTACTTAGCCCAAAAGGGCAAACTGGCTGTCAACACAATCTTCGATGCCTTCAACGAGGATCCTCACATCGCGCACGTTTGGGCGCTCTACCTGATTGGTATTCAGGATAAATCTTGCGCCCACAAAATCGCTGAAAAATTCGATCAATGGTTGTGCTCCCGGCAAGATCCTGGCTTGTCCCTTGTAGCGGGGATTGCCGATTGTATTATCCATCTGGCTATTCCCGTAGCGGAGAAGTTTCGCATCTTGTGGGATTTCGAATACAAGCACCCTGAATTCATGGGTTGCGCAATTGCAGAACCACTGGCCGAACTAATCGACAATCGTGAAGCTGAATATTGGAGACTTATCGATGACATCAAAGCTGCTCTCAATCAAGACCCGTTTGCACCTGCCGATCACACCTGCACAACCAAAGCAATGGTGGCAATTCACATCTTGTCGCACATGAATGGTCCACTGCCCGAAGAAGCGATTCCACTTTTAAAGCGGTCCTCCGTAGAGCACGCCAATTGGTCCGCTCGCTACTTCGCTTTATTCTCACTCTTCAACAAAGGCCACGTCGATTCCGCTTTCGTTCTCGAACGTTTGCAGACTGAGCCTGAATTTGCTGCACGACTCTGGATCGCTTCCAGGCTTGCGGAGGAAACCGATCCTCCCATGGATCCCCTTTTGTACGTTCCTCCCATTCTTGAGATGATGCCTGGAGTATCCAGCGAAACTCTTCTCAAAAACGCTACCGACCAACTTACAGATCCTCGTAATTTGGAGGCACTCGCTTGCACCATCCAAAACAAAGAAAATGATGTACGGGTTCGACAAACCGCGGTTGAATTGCTGTATGGGCTCTGCCTCGCTTTGGGGATTAATCGTCGCTCCGCCGATGCAGTGCCATTCTTCCAGGGACTTGCCAAACATACGCGCACATTCCTCGACGCTCTCGCCTGGTCGGAAGGTGAGACTAGCCGGCAACTAATCACTTTGATCACTGAGGGAGGCGGCTCGCTTGCCGCTTGAACCATTGAAACCACGTGCACCGTGATGCCACCATTTACGATGGCATCACGGTGTTTTTTTTATTTTTTGCTGTTGTATACTATTTTGTTTAGTATTATGAATGAAAAATATAGGGTTTCGCAAGCGCGAGTTGCCTAATTAGCTAGCGGCTTTCCCGGCGGCATTTCTCCCTTATCGAAGTTGTCGAAAATAATAAGGTGAAGCGGATTCGCCCGGTAAGACGAATCCGCTTCCTCATCAGCTAATTGGCAATTCTTGCTACGAGAGCCGATGTCCACTTGTCACCGAGACGATAGCCTTTAATGACCGTCCCAACAAGAGCTATGAGCCCACCCAGCATCCAGGCTGGAACGAGCACCGGACCAATAAACAATGACACCAGACCGGCAACCAGCCCAAAATGCATCGAGGCTGTTGCTACGAAAATGGCACAAAAAGCTGCCGACAAAGCTACTAACAAAAAACCTACAAACACGTCGAAATCTGAGCCAGAGCTGCTTGATGTTCTGGAGGGTGTTTCGTCCACCTTGAGCAGAGCAGCCCAAAATTTCACCAGTCCTTGCGAGTATAGATATGCTAAAGGCGCGAGAACGAAAGCAATGAGGAAATACCAGGCGGAGTATTTCACCACGAGCGGCCAGACTACAGTCATTGTGATTGCTATCGTCGTCGCTACAAGACTGACCTTAAAAAAGTTCTCTTCAGAGAAATTGCTGAGCAGTTTGAGGATGGTCCAGGTTGATACCACAGAAAATACAAGTGCGCTGCACACAAGGGTGGTTGCGATTGAAGTCGTCATTTCAATTCTCCTAATTCAATTTTTTGATTCGTCGGGGAGGCGGTAGCCGTGCCGAGTTAGGCAGTTCCGGTTGGTGGTAACCGTACCGAAATATGGGAGAGTGCCCATGTCCTGCGTGTTAGTCGATGACAGAGCCGCAATACCTCTGCAAATATTGAAACTAAATTGACGTAAAAGGAGACACCTGGTAAGCACGTTGATGCGGAGCATGAATGCCATTGCCAGATACGTGAAAGTGAAAAAACTGCTTAGTTGTTTGGGGACCAATGTGGGTGAGAAACGAAAGATACCTCGAATCTAACAAAACCATTATCGGCTGCCAAGCAGAATCGGCTCGGTTTTCCTCGTCAGTGGGAAAAGCCACAACAGTTCCTGAATCTACATCACTTGGCAATCTTTCGATGGTCGGTAATTTGTGATTGAAAGTGGTTGGTCTTGTATTTCAACAAAAGACTTTCGCGTATATTTGGAGACGCTCTATTTGCTGAGATAACCTATGCGACTTTGGATTGAAGCTGCAGGAATTATTTGTGGAAGTGCTGCACTGACCACTATCGCCACCGCTTTGTCGCGCAAGATTCCACACGGGTTAAACAAAGGAGAGCACCATTTTGTCGCCGGTCAATTCCTTGCAGTGATTGGCATTTTGTATGCATTGGTTTTGGGCTTGACCGTTGTTGATGTTCAAACGAAATTCGATCGGGCACGCGCTGATGCTGCTACAGAAGCCAACTCTTGTTCGGACCTCTGGAATTTGTCTCGCACCTTCGCGCCGCAATTTCGACGCGAATTTCGTGCACCTATCAAAGACTATTACACAATTGTCCAGAAGGAAAACTGGGAGAGGATCGAGCTTGGAGAGGCGGCCGACCGCAGTGAGGTTGCTTTCCGTCGAATATGGAACGTAATCCTTTCTTACCAACCAGAAAGTAATAAACAGGTTGCAAGCTATGACGCGTGTTTAAACACGCTTCGAGAGATGTCTGATGCTCGCGAATTCCGGGTCGGTAATCACACGCGAGGTACACCTTTCGTTTTGTGGGTAGTGCTGATTATTGGGGCGGTTCTAACCACATTATTTATTCTGCTGTTCTGGCTTGAGAACTCACGCACACAATTGGTTCTGACACTGCTTGTGGAGACGTTTATCGTTTTCAATTTGCTTTTGATCTACATTTTTAACACGCCCTTTCGACCCGAATTAGGCGTAAAGCGCGCGAGCTTTAGTTTCAATCCGAAAATTCTCAATGACGTAAGCCCAGAATCGCCATCCGCCAACGGCAACGATAAATCTGGAGCACAGGATCCAGTTTTGCGGTAATCAACATAAGGAACACGCAAGAGTGAACGGAAGACAAGAATGAATGCGCTAACTGAGTCGATTTTGATCGTAGGAGGTGGCATTGCCTTTGCTGCTTGTGGTGCACTACTGGCGCGCACTTCATTTTTGCGCAAGGAGTTTTCTAAACATCACGAAGTAGCCGGCTATCTGCTTTCAATTGTCGGCACACTTTATTCTGTCTTACTGGGACTAATTGTTGTTGATGTGCAATCAAAATTTGATCAGGCACGAATGATGGCTGAAACTGAGGCAAATTGCTGTTCCACAATCGCTAATTTCAGTCGTGGATTTCCACCGGAAGTTCGAACAACAATTCTGGTTCCGTTGAAAAGCTACTACACAACTGTTCAAACAGAAGACTGGGAAGCCATCGCATCTGGTGCTCAGATTGAGGGAAGCATTCCGGACTACCAGCATCTGTGGCGGGCAATCGCGCGTTACGATCCAAACGGCAACAGGGAAATCTCCTGTTACAACCATGAATTGGATACGATGAAGTCATTGTCTGATGCACGAAGGTATCGTATGTTTGCACGAAAACGCGCTCTTTCTGAAGTTGTTTGGACAGTGCTAATTGTTGGCGCGATCCTCACTATCACGTTCACTTACATGTTCTGGGTGGAAAGCAAAACCCTACAACTGGTATTAACGGTCTTTGTCGCACTTTTCATTTCGTTGAACCTCTTGTTGGTTAGGCTATTCGAGAACCCCTACCGGCAGGAGCTAGGCATCAAACAATCGGCATTCAGCTTCAAAGCCAATGTATTTTCAGGTGGAAAAGAAAACATGTCCACGCAAGAAGAATCACAAACTGAAAACACGCTTGAGAAATCAGATCCCGTTCTTAAATAACAAACGTATTTGATAGATTGACATTTTACTGTATTATATAGTATACAATCTAAAAAATGAATGGACAGGAAAAACCCTTTGGGGGCTGTTCCCTGTCCATATCGATGAGCTTACTCCACTTGTGGCGGTGGGCTTAATTGAGAAGGTCGTGTTCGAAAGGTCCTGTTAGTAGGGCTTCGTTATCACGCAGACCATGTCGTGCTAATTGCCCCGATGCTCCCAGTTGTGCTCTTTTGCCCATGCTCACGCCGTGCACCTGAGATTCGAACCCAATCGCTGCGAACGCGCCAAGCTCTGAGTCGTCATCTACCTCGCCACCAAATCCGATGACAACGCCAGTTTGAAGAACAGCTCTGCCAACCCTAGCGCCTAAGCCAAGGACGACATTTTTGCTGAGCTGAGCCCCACTGCAGACATTCGTCATGATTGGATCGACTGGCAAAGTATCATCTTCACCTAGTAACTCCGGCTGGGCATTGAGTGTTGCAAAATCAGACAACCGTGAGCCTCTGTCTAACTTAATCGCCGCACCAAGTACGCAGAACGCACCGATAACCACATCCCTTTGCAGTTGCGCCCTGAAGCCGATTGTGGCTCCTGGTCGTACGATGCATGCTCTTTCAATTCGAACACCAGCACCGATCGTAACGCAGCGTTGAATGACCGCATCTGGTTGGATGATGGTGCCTGGTCCAACTACGACCATGGGAGCTATGTGCGCGAGTGAACTTACTTGCGCCGTTTCGCTAATGTAACTTCCGTTTGGTTGCCATCCAGCTGGAAGATGAGATTCGGTATTCATGTCGGTTCTCCAGGGGTTAACCACACTCATCCACCGCTTCCGTTCTTTGCCCAAGGCAAGCTAGTTTTGAATGCTTGTGAGAAGACTAGATTTGTATTTGAGTACCTTGGGGAATGGGAGCGCGATGATGCCATGAATATCGATACGGCGACCGACCATTGTCAATGGTTGCTGCTTTAAGCGCTGGCGCTTAACGGTACGAAACACTACTTCCTGGTTGGCTTAGTGAACTCTTCAATCGTAATGCTGTGTCCGAAGCTGAAGTAAGCTTCAACAATTCGAGCCTTGCAACGTTCGCCGAACATATAAATTTGCTCGCTTCGTCCACTTTCGCTGAAGCGCTCCGAACAGTTGCTAAGCGACGTGAATAACCAATATTAAGAGCGCGGACCACATAGTCAAGCGTCGCTTGAATAACCATCGTCCTAACTCGTTTCATGAAGTATCAACTTCATTTTTGAATGCAAGGAATTTCGGACAAAGACGCGCGTAACACTTTAACACTACGTTTCTGAGCTGCTCAACGGCTTTGCGCACTTGCGTACCAGTTTGCTTTTACAAATGAAGAATCTCGAAAGGACGAATTATGGAGACTATTACAGAAAGAATTTTGAAGGCTCTTGCCACTGCCGGTGAACAGGCACTTGAGCACCACAATCCGACCCTATTTACCGTAGTCGTGCAAGATATTGGCAGACAGGTAAATGGAGCCCCTAATGCATCGACAACACCCTGGTTCAAGGAATTGGTCTGGATGTTGGCAGAGGTTGATGCTCCGGAACTTGCAAATGATCAAGAAGCGGCTGTAACCCGCGGAAACGTTATTAACCTGTTCCGGCATGTCACAATCTGGCCCGAGAACCTTCTCGCCAACATGATGCAGTGCGCCGAGAAAGATCCACTCGCTGAAAACCGCCTCTTTGCGCTAATGGCGCTTGGACAGCGGGTCAAAGTCACCGACTGGTTGCGTGCACGGTTTGACGACGAAGATTTCGAAGTTCAAACTGTGGCCGGGACGCTTCGAATCGCGTGTGGCGAGGACAGTTTTGCAATCGTATCCGAGCTTCTAAAGCGAGCTAGCGAAGACAAGGATCGCATTGCAATTTGCCGCAATACCATCGGTGTCATGGACAACCTGGCGTTTCTGATCGATAACCTCCAGGAATTCACAGAACCGGCAAGGTTGAATGCGGTTCTCTGTATCATCCATGCACTGGGAAGACTGTTGGATTTCAAAAGCCAATTGGTCAAGGAAATGGGGCCTTACATGGACCAACTGATCGCTGCCGTTCAGGCATCTGGCAACAGCGATGAAACCAGTTACCAATTGAAATGGCTGCTCGCCAAATGCAGCTTGTTAACTCGCTGAAGATTGTATCTCAACCTCCTGGGGTGGCTATTTGCCCCAGGAGGGATGCAGATAGTTCACGACTAGTGCACCATATCTGGTGACATATATTTCAATCACTTTCTTTTATAAGTTATAGTATTAATATCCAACGAGAGAGGGCTCTCGTTAGGCGTAAGCCTCAGGCGGCAAACATGAAGCGCGTGATTTTTCCGCCCGTCACTGGTTGAGCCATGCGTCCGAAGCGCAATCTGCGATCGTTTCCTACAACATAGGGACGAAATAATTTCTGTGCACTCGTAAGCTCTCCCTCCTCCTTCCAATTCAGCTTCACAACGTCCAATTGAGGATGCGTCATCGGTTCCCCAACCACGAATTGCACCTGGTTAATAGATACTTCCGTTCCCCAATTCATTTCCGCCCACGGCTCCGCATCAATCACCAGGTTTGCAGCCAGGCTTTCAATTGGAAGCGGATTCGTTAAGGCGTTATTGAGCGCGATGAAAGATCCGTAGCTAGCAATGACGAGCTGCGGGATTCGAGTATCGGTAATCGGGCGTAACTGGCATGGATGCTGGAAAAATTCGGAAAGCCAGTTATTTGGCTCGCGAGTGTCAGATTCTGCCGGATTTTCAGGGTTAAGTTTTAGAACCAAGGGAGGAAATCCGGGGCGATCGGATTCCAGCGCGAGCTCCTCTTCGTGTTCATCGGCAACAACTTTCGGCATGACTGCGAGATCACTTTGAATAGCGAACTGCCCACCGATGAAGAGCTTAAACAGTTGATTGTTGGCAACCCTGCCATTACTTGCAATGGTAAGGGATTTGCGTTTTATCACATTCATAGGCACGATTGGCTGAACGAAACAGCCAAGCACGTCCAATTCAGTAAAGGGTTTGGTTAACATAATGGTCCTCTCCTCTCGTCTGGCGCGGCAAATTCATAGCACCTCAACGAGGTGGCTATAAGAGTTGCTTTCATCTAAGAATAGGAACTGATGCGCTTTAATAAAGAATGCCGGGACAACGAGATAATTTTTCACCCTACGCTTCGGCATGTGCACAGACAAGCCGATCAGGTTAGATCGCATTGCTCCATACAATTGGTTGGTTAGCTAAACTAGCAAAGGTGCGGGCTTTAAGTTGGGGCGTAAATTTAGTTCGAAGCCATTTGGGGAAAAACAAGAGTAAACTCTATAGCTGAGTGAGTTCATCCCCGCACCTTACCTCTTGAGGAGGACCGATGCTTAAATCTGAGGCTGAACGAGTAGTTCGAAGAGCTCTCGAAGAAACCAAAGCGCAATTCACAGAAGAGCAGATTCAAGCGCTCTGTATCATTTGCACTAAAATTGCTTCCACAATCGTCGAAGAAGCTTTCGCCAATTCTTCTTCCTCCGGAAGACAAAAAGGACAATTTTTCTCGGGTTAGAGATGAAAGACAAAAACAGTTCACTTTCTCAAGCTCTCGCCATTCAGGAGGAGCTAGTTCGAGACAGGCGTTATTTACACGAGCATCCCGAACTCAGTTTCGAGGAGTATGAGACTGCCGCATTCGCCGAAAAGCGCCTGACGCAATTGGGTTTTTCGGTAAGATCCAAACTGGCAAAGACGGGTCTTACAGCTGATATAGGCAAAGGCAAAGAATTTTGCGTTGCCGTTAGAGCGGACCTCGACGGATTGCCAATTGAAGAGCCTAGCGATCAACCATACAGTTCGAAAAATCAAGGTGTTATGCACGCCTGTGGACATGATGCTCACATGGCTTGTGCACTCGGTGCAGCACGATTGCTTGCCGCAGACGCAAAAGACAGTGTCGATCATTATGGCGGTCGTCTTCGCCTTTTGATGCAACCTGCTGAAGAATCCGCTGACGAAGAAGGAGTTTCAGGTGCACCCCGCATGCTTGAAGCGGGAGCTTTAGATGGAGTAACAAACATTATTGGCATGCATGTCGATGCAGGACTGCCGTGCGGAAAACTTGGTATATCACCAGGCGCTGTTATGGCTTCTGCCGATCAATTCGTTATAACAGTAGAAGGAAAAGGCGGTCATGGAGCCTTTCCTGAGAAGTGCGTCGATTCAGTTGTGATCGCGGCACATCTTATTCAAGCAATTCAAACCATTGTTTCTCGCCGCATTCCAGCCCAGGAACCTGCTGTTATCACAATGGGGAGCATTGAAAGCTCCAGCACCAGATGTAATATCATCTCGGATAGTGTCACTATAAGGGGAACAGCTCGTAGTCTTAACCCTGCCATTCGCAACAAAATTAGAGAAGAAATCACAAGAACGTGCGGACTGGTTGAGTCTATGGGCGGCACTCACAAACTCTATTTTGAAAAGGGCTATCCGGTTACCGTCAACGACCCTGAAATTACCAACATAATGCGCGAAGCCGCGATAGATCTCATTGGTGAAGAGAATGTGATAACGCTGGAAGCAAAGCTATGGGCAGAAGATTTTTCCTATTATCAGGAGCTAATCCCAGGTTGCTTCATATTCGTTGGAGCAGGCCAGCCGGGTATTACACGCATTCATCACTCTGCCAACTTTGACATAGACGAAAACAGCCTGTATCTTGGAACGGCTGTTCTGGCGGAAACAGCCAAACGACTCATCCGTCACCTGGCAAGCGCCGGCTAAAATTGTCTTGTTTTTTAGTGAAATTTGAATTGGCATGAATCCAGACCTCGAGAAACTTCAACCCTATCCGTTTGAGAAGCTAGCCAATCTCAAGGCCGGTATTGTGCCGCCTGCAGATCTTAAGCATATTGCTTTGTCAATTGGCGAACCAAAACACGCCGCTCCTCAGCTCATTTACGACGCAATTAACAGCAACATGTCGGGGCTTTCGGTTTATCCGCTCACAGCAGGTTCCAGTGAATTGCGCACGGCAATAGCGCAATGGGCAACTCGACGTTACAACCTTAAAGAAGGATCTCTTGATCCAGAGCGCAATGTCTTGCCGGTGAACGGCAGTCGTGAAGCCATCTTTGCTTTTGCACAGTGCGTTGTAAATCCAATTAGCGATGCCCTGGTTTTAATGCCCAATCCGTTCTACCAAATCTATGAGGGCGCAACGATCTTAGCCGGCGCACAGCCTTATTTTCTAAACACCACCAAAGAGACTGATTTTCTACCAGACCTAAGTACAGTGCGTGAGGAAATTTGGGACAACTGCCAGCTTCTCTATATCTGCTCCCCTGGCAATCCAACCGGAAAAGTTTACGACTTGAAATTGCTCGAAAAGCTTCTGCAGCTCTCCGAAAAATTCAATTTCATACTTGCTAGCGATGAGTGTTACTCCGAAATCTACTTCGATGAAAATCCACCACCAGGGCTTTTGCAAGCTTGCGCTGCTGTAGGTTTAAATAGCTACCAACGCTGCATTGTTTTTCACAGTCTGCCCAAGCGCACAATTGTTCCCGGCATGCGCTCTGGTTTTGTTGCTGGTGATGCAACATTGATGGATCGGTTCCGCTTGTTCCGCACTTATCATGGCTCGGCTATGTCTCCCCTTGTTCAAGCAGCGAGCACTCTCGCTTGGCAAGACGAGAAGCATGTTGTTGAAAACCGGAAGCTCTATCAAGAAAAATTTGATCGAGTCCTCTCCGTACTTGGCAACTCTAGTACAGTAGCTAGACCGGATGGCGCGTTTTACCTTTGGATGCCAACTCCATATGATGATGTCGCTTTTACAAAAGACTTGTACCAGCAGTGCAATATAACGGTTTTGCCTGGCAGTTTTATGTCTAGGCGTGCACATGGTATCAATCCTGGTGCAGGTTACGTCCGCATTGCTCTTGTTGATAGCATCGAAGTTTGCGAAGAAGCAGCCCAACGCGTGAGGAATTTTTTGAGGAACTATGTTAAAAGTGAGCAACCAGTTACAAGCGGTAATTGATAAGGCTTTTGAGGATCGTGCTCAAATCAGCCCGGCAACCATTACTTCTGAAGTAAAAAACGCAGTAGAAGAATGCCTTACCGCACTTGATTCGGGCGAAATGCGCATCGCTGAAAAAAAGGGCGATGAATGGCACGTAAATGAATGGCTTAAAAAAGCCGTTCTTCTCTCTTTTCGTGCTCAGGACAATGTTGTCTCCGAAGGCGCATTTACGCGGTTCTTTGACAAAGTACCAAATAAATTTTTTGAGTATGATGAGGACTCTTTCAAAAAAACAGGGGCGCGCATTGTGCCACCAGCGACGGTGCGACGCGGCGCATTCATTGCCAGCAATGTCATTTTGATGCCATCTTTCGTCAATATCGGAGCATATGTAGACAGCGGCACAATGGTCGATACCTGGGCAACTGTAGGCTCTTGCGCCCAAATTGGTAAGAACGTACATTTATCAGGTGGCGTTGGTATCGGTGGTGTTTTAGAACCACTGCAAGGCAAACCAACAATAATCGAAGATAACTGCTTTATCGGAGCTCGCTCTGAAATTGTTGAAGGCGTTATCGTTGAAGAAGGCGCGGTAGTTTCAATGGGCGTGTTCATCGGACAAAGTACGAAAATATTCAACCGAGAAACCAAAGAAATTACTTACGGACGGGTCCCGAAAGGAGCCGTAGTTGTTCCTGGCAGCTTGCCTTCTAAAGACGGTAGCCACAGTCTTTACTGTGCTGTCATCATCAAACAGGTAGATGAACGCACAAGGGGAAAGGTCAGCATCAACGAGCTTTTGAGAGATGCCTGAATCAACTGTTAAATCCCCGACGCTTTCGCTTGCTAAGGAATTGATGTCGTGCCCGTCAGTTACGCCTGATGACGCCGGCTGCCAATCAGCAATTGCTGAAAGGCTTAAGCAACTTGGATTTATAACAACAGATATGCCTTTTGCAGAGGTAACGAATCTCTGGGCCAGGCATGGATCTGTTCAGCCTTTGGTCGTATTTGCCGGTCATACAGATGTTGTACCAACAGGCAACGCAAATGAGTGGCAATCGCCACCATTTGAACCGACTATTCGCGACGGTTTCCTTTATGGACGCGGTGCAGCCGATATGAAAGGCAGCATCGCTGCCATGATCGTAGCGGTTGAACAGTTCCTGCAAAAACATCCCAATTATAAAGGCTCAATCGCTTTCCTGCTCACAAGTGATGAGGAAGGACCTGGCATAAACGGCACCGTCAAGGTGCTGGAGCATTTGATTAGCGGCGGAGAGAAGATCGACTATGGCATTGTTGGCGAACCGAGTTCAGTCAATACTATGGGAGACACAATTAAAGTCGGGCGGCGCGGATCTCTCACCGGCACTCTTAAAGTGAAGGGTGTACAAGGGCACGTTGCTTATCCTGATTTAGCGGTAAATCCGATTCATCGCTTTTCGAAAGCGCTTGCTGAGCTTTGCGAAACAAAATGGGATAGCGGTGATGAATTTTTTCCTCCCACCACTTTCCAATTCTCCAATATTCACGCCGGAGTGGGGGCATCTAATGTAATTCCATCATCGCTGGAAGCGGTATTCAATTTGCGCTTTTCTCCGAAAAGCCCAGATGACAGCCTGAAGGAAAAAATTGAGTTGATTTTGAGAAAGCATTCGGTTGATTACGATATTGTCTGGAACACTTCCGGGCAACCTTTTTTGACTCCGCTAGGTGAGCTTTCCGAGGCTATTCAAGCTGCTCTTAAAGCAGTGACCGGGCAAGAAGCCACTGCCTCTACTTCTGGTGGCACTTCCGATGCTCGCTTCTTTGCACCTTACGGTATACAAGTTGTTGAGTTGGGACCGGTTAATGAGACTATTCATAAAGTAAACGAGAAAGTCTCTATTGCTGAACTGGACAAGCTCACAGCCGTTTACGAAAAGACGTTAGAGAACCTATTCATGCTATAAAATCGTTGTCTGTTTACCATGGAGCTTATAGCCGTGACAGTAACGCAGGAAAAAGCCCTCAATTATTTTGGACTTCCCGAAGAATATTCTGCACAAGAAAATTCAAAAGCGGTTATTGTCCCTGTTCCCTATGAAGGAACGACCAGTTATGGCAAGGGCACGAAGAACGGTCCTAGCGCCGTTTTACAAGCCAGTCAGCAAGTTGAGCTTTTTGATGACGAGCTTTGGATAGAGTCTTACAAAATTGGAATTCAGACCGTTCCAGAAGTAACTATGGAACTGCAAAACGGCGATACGCCAAAGCCATTCCAAAAGCTCTACGATGCGATTACTCCGATCGTTGAATTCGGTAAATTCCCGATTGTCATAGGTGGAGAAAATTCCTTATCGCTTGGGCCGGCAAGAGCTTGTGTTGAACGCTTTCCCGATTTGTCCATACTGAGAATAGGAGCGCACGCAGACTTGCGTGACTCATACGAAGGCAATCCTTATAGCCATGCTTCGGTTGGTTATCACCTCTATAAGATGCTTTCGGAGCCTTGCTTGACGCAAGTTGGCATTCGAAACATCAGTGCCGGAGAAGTACGTTGGCTGGAAGAAGACGAGCCTAACATCAACATCTTCTGGGCGCGTCATCAAAAAAACTGGAATTTTCACGAAATAGTTCACACACTATCGGACAACGTCTATTTGACGGTTGACGTCTCAGCACTAGATGCTTCCATCATGCCTTCAACTGGAACACCTGAACCAGGCGGTATGAATTGGGACCAATTAACCGAGTTGATCAAACTGCTTTGCATTAGGAAAAACGTTGTCGGGGCAGACATCGTAGAACTAAGTCCAATCAAAGATCAGCATGCTCCAGACTTTCTTATTGCCAAACTCCTCTATAAAATCGTTGGTTATCGATTTGCTATGGAACTTGGTGTAACAAAAAAGTATCTCTAGCAAATTCAAGCTAAAAATATGGCAGAAACGGTTAGCACAATAGATGTGACTTGGATGAAAATTGCGCTCACCGAAGCGGGTTTAGCGCATAGCGATGTACCGGTAGGAAGCATCATCGTCCAATCAGGGCAATTAATAGCACGGGGACACAACCGTAAAGAAGAAACGAATGATCCAACCGATCATGCTGAAATCGTTGCTCTACGAAATGCCAGTAGGCAGATTGGCAGTTGGCGTCTGGACAACTGCACCCTCTACACTACGCTTGAACCGTGCCCAATGTGCGCGGAAGCAATCATCCAAGCTCGAATTTCAAAACTGGTGTTTGGAGCCTATGATCTGCTTTCGGGGGCTGCCGGTTCGAAGTTTAACCTTTTTGTATCTGGACGAATTTACCCAATTCCCGAGGTGATAGGTGGCATATTGGAAGAAGATTGCCAGAATCTCCTCAAAGAATTTTTTAGAGGCAAAGGGTGAACACTCTTAAGCGCAAGACCTTCCTGAAAATCGCCACTTTCTGTTTTGCCGCATTCTGCAGTTCTGCGGCAGCTCCGTTTGCTGTAGGGCTCGATGCCTCTCCCAAAGTAGAAACTTCCCGACTCGGAAAAGGGTTCGAATATCTTGCCGATTTGCATATAGACAGGGCAATTGCAAGCTTTGCTGATCTGCTAGCAAACGCCAGCAAATTGCCCAATGCCGCGGATAGACGCAAGGCATCAGCGCAGATTTATGCACTGATTGGAGAAGCTCTTCAATTCGACGAAAATGAACAGCCAGCCGAACAATGCTTTTATATAGCGACTTTGCTTGACCCCACAAATAAACTTTACCGGGCGTACCGGGCCGATTGTCTTAATCGCATGTTTAAAATTCCCGAGGCTGAACGAATCATCGAAAAGCTTGAGCCCAAGCCAGGTGATAGCCTAAAAGTCTACGAAATGGCAGCACTTCCGGCCCTACGAAGAATGAATTTTGCAGAAGCCCGAAACGTGATCGAGAAAGGCCTAGCCACCTCTGGTGGTGGCAGTGATCGTGCCCGCTCTTACGCATTTCTAGCGCGAATAAGCCTGAGAGAGGGCCAACCTTTGTTAGCTTCTAAGTATTATGCCAAGGCTGCTGAGTCTACGAAATCTCCTTATATGGCAAAAATATTCTCGGCTTTGAGCAAACTTTGTGATGAAAAGCGCTCCGAAGCAAGGGCTCTTTACAAAGAGGCTGGCCAGATCAATGCCGATGATCCGGGCTGGCTTTACGGAATGGCAATTACAACGGACAAAAGCAGCCCCAAAAACGAGGGTTTGCATTCAATCGAAAAAGCCGCCGAATGCCAACGCTTTTCCGTAGTTATCTTGAACAAACTAGCCTGGTTTCTAGATGGCCAAAAACAAACGCAGCAAGCGCAGGATTGTCTGGACTATATTTTAAAAGTTCGCCCCTGGTCTTACGATCCTCATTTGACAAAAGGAATTCTTTACCGCAACGCCCGTAATATCGCATCAGCAGAAAAAGAATTCCGTACATGTATCAGCTCAAATCCCTGGTCTCCGCATCCTTACATTGAGTTGGCCAGCATGTATTTAGAAAACGGCAAGAAAGACGACGCTCTTAAAGTGTACGAAGAAGGAGCTAAATATTGCCCATCCTCTTCCATTTATCTCCCATATGGAATGCTCATGCTCAGTAATGCTTCCTACGATAAAGCGGAGCCCTTATTTACAAAAGCAAAGGCCCGAAACTTCAATCCAGATCAAGGAAATCTCCTTGTAAAAAATGATTACGCCAAAGAATGCGCCGGCTTGGGAACTTGCTTATACAAAAAGAACGATCTTTCCGGTGCACTCGACCAGGCTAAACAATTCAATAAATACAAATTTGTTCCTAATCTTAATGTGCTCCTCACCCTTATAAAATTACGCCCCTCAAGAATAGATTTTGAAGGACTCGGCAACGATCGAACACCAGAGTTGATCGCAGCCGAACATGTGGCGCTTGCAGACATGTTATTTGAAACCCGTCATATTACGGATTGCGTTAAAGAGTATCGGCTTGCTATTGCGAGCAATCCCTCAGATGTAGACCTTCATAGTTATATGATGACTGCTCTAAGCGAGCAAAGTGATTGGCTTGGAACAATAAAAGAAGACCTGGATTTGTCACGACAGATAGTTAACAGAGTGCCGAATCAAGTAGACAAAATGATCAAAAACTTCCAGCACAAAAATAACAACTAATTTCTCGATGTTGAGCTCAGTTGACTATCTCAAAGAGTTTGAACGGGTGCAGGGCATTGCCATGTCTGTCACAAATGCCGTTGCCGAAAATGTCAAACCAGGAAGCAGCGAGCTTGAAATTGCGCATGCACTTGAACACGAATTGAGAGTGCATGGATTGAATGAACATTGGTACCCAATACTTATTTGTGCGGGCAAAAATTCGGGCAAACCTCTCTCTCGAAGATTCCACCTGCCTTCTTCTGATCTCGTTTCTGAAAATGACATTGTTATAGTCGATTCAACGCCAATGAAAGAAACTGTTTGGGGAAATTGGTCTGTGACAGTGTCTATAGGAAATGATGGCTTCTTCCAAGATCTCTGCCGTGACAGCCTCAGTTTGGTTTGCGAGACCTATAACTTTGCGCAAAATGAAGCGAAAACTATTGGCGATATTTTCGACTTCTGCACAGCTCGTATGGCCGCTCTCAAGCTCATTTCACTTGATCCCAGAGATGATGTAGGCCACTCAATATTTCAAGTACCAGTCGGGCAAACCGTCGATCTCACACCGCTTGAAGATCGCCTTTTCATCAGCGAAGAATACAGGAAATTTCCAATTACAGGGCTAGTTTCAATCGAACCACAAGTTGGTCGCATAAGTCCCAAAGACGGCGTCATGTACGGCTCTAAGCATCAGGCCGTTGTAAGTGTGTTAATCTAAACACCCCCAGCTTGAGGAGTTTTCATGACCGGCGTTAGTGTTAGTTCGGCACCCGCAAGCGGGATGCGCGATTTTCTGCCAGTAGAAGCAGCGTTGAGAGATTGGGCTACAGCCAGTCTAGTAAAAACATATGAAAAATTCGGCTTCACTCGCATTGAAACACCAATAATTGAAAACATAAACCAATTGAGACGTGGGGATGGCGGTGAAAATTTGCAGCTCATTTTCGAGATTCTCAAACGCGGCGAGAAGTTGGATAAAACATTGGCGGAGCCAGTTGTTGCGCGCGACGATTTAGCAGATCTTGGCCTGCGTTTCGACCTCACTGTGCCACTTGTGAGATTCTACGCAAACAACCAGGGCACTCTTCCTAATCCATTTAAAGCCATTCAAATTGGTTCCGTCTTCCGTGCTGAAAGCCCGCAAGCGGGTAGATACAGGCAATTTACTCAGTGTGATATCGACACCTTCGGCATCAAATCCGAGACCGCTGAAATTGAGCTTATTGAAGCCACTTCAGAAGCACTGTTGGAACTGGGTTTCGAACAGTTCACCGTTCGTTTGAATGACCGACGCGTGCTTGCGACTTTAGCTGAGTTTTGTGGCTTCGATCCGACTAGACAAGATAACCTATTCATTCAAATAGACAAGCTCGATAAACTTGGCGTAGGCGGTGTTGCAGCAGAGTTAGTCATTAATGGGCATCCGCGTGAAGCTGTGGATAAGCTCACGGGGATATTCGGCGAGTTAGGTATTGGCACCGCAAATAGTATCACTCCCAATCAGTTCATTCCCGAAAAGTGCGATCCAGCCGTAATCGAACGCTTAAATATTGTGCTGTCTTCAATCAAGCATGTTGCAAGCGGTAAATACAATATTGTTTTTGATCCCACGCTCGTACGCGGCATGGGTTATTACACCGGTCAGATCTTTGAAATAAGTGCAGCGGGAGTCTCCTACTCGATTGCCGGTGGTGGCCGCTATGACAAAATGGTCGGCAAAATGAGTGGCAGAGATGTTCCTGCGGTTGGTTTTTCAATCGGCTTTGAACGCATCATCAGCATTTTGATGGATCAGAAACTCGGACCAACTACTAGTGCAGGAAAGATCGCTTTTATATTTGATCCGGACCGTGACGACATAATGACAGTATTTCAAAAGGCAAAGGAACTGCGCTCTGGCGATCAGATCGTTTCGCTTCTGCCCCGTAAAAAGGACCTCAGAAAGCAGTTGGATCAATTGGCTACCCAGGGTTTTCAATCCCATGCTCAAATGCGCGGTGCTGAGTTAGAGATCAAAGACTTTCAGTAGAAAATAGAGATGTCGGCAGATCCACAGTCACAAGATTCCGTAGATGACGAGCGGGTGCGCGAACATCTAGCCAACGAGCGGACATACTTGGCGTGGCTTCGAACTGCTATGGCAACGATCGGCTTGGGAGTCGTAATTGCCAAACTTCGATTTATTCTTGGCTCCAATGATTCAAATGTGAGCATTCTATATGCCGCCAACGTGGGCATGGCTCTCGTTCTATTCGGCATACTGACTGTGATCTTGGCACTTTATGCATTCATGCGCGTGCGCAGAGAAATTCGAGAGCGCCAATACAAATCTAGAGTGCGTATGGTGCTTTCTTTAGCAGCAGTGATGGTGGCACTTGGGTTTTTGATGCTCTGGTATTTGGTACAGCGTTCGGTTATACCCTAATTATTAGGCGTTCTTGTCTAAATAATAAACTCGTCCGGGAAATTTGTTGGGATCAAAAGAATCGCTACTTGCGATGGTTCGGGCAGTTAGTTTACCTGTTGTTGAGCTGTTATCAACTTCCCCACCGTTTCCAGTCGTCAATCCGACGTGTTCTCTTTTGGCACCACGATAGACTACAACTTTGTTGGGATCGTTCAGTTCTTCTCTTGTTGTAGCAAGGTGCAAGTGCCAACCGTTATGAACTAGCTGACTAACAAGGTCTTCAACACCAGCACTTCCGGCAATTTTTTCGCCAGCATGTTTGAGGAGATAGCTAATCGATGCAGCACAACCCTCGTTGCCGTTTTCGACCTTACCAGCCCAAGGTGTCATTGCCCAGACTTTCTTGCCTACCATTTCCTGTGCAACGGCCATTAAGCCGTGGTTGCCATTCTCATAGGTTACGCCGCCAACAGTGACATTACCATTTGTGCTCAGGCGCCCCATACGATCTAGAGTGTAAAAGTTAGCCGCTTCATCCATGAATTTCTTGGCGCCTGGATCGCTCATATCATGAGCGCTCGGCACGTGTCCCATATAGATTGCCAGCACCACCTGAGCCGCCTCCTGAGCTGTCATATGCTCTGGGTTATGATCTGAGGCTATCGCTGTAGCAAAAGCTTGTTGGCGATTTTGTACAACGAACTCTTGAAACTCCTTGGGCATGTATTTCGCAAGATCTGCTTTGCTGATATCGCCGTGTTTGCCATCCAACTTTGTGACGAAATCAGTAAATCCCTCTGCAAATTTTGGATCATCGAACTTATTAGCAAAGGCTTCGAGGCTTTTTGCAAATTTCGCAGTATGCTCATCGTTCGTTTTCTTAGCTTCTTCGGCCAATTTTCTGGCAATTTCCAAAATGGCATTTTTCATAGCGAGATCCAAAGCTTGCTTCAACTCAGGATGATTCTTAAGCACTTGCATCAATGAAGCCCAATCCTTCGGCGGAGGATTGCCTAAGAGCTTGAGTTCATCAGAAGTCATATACTTTTGAATGGTGTCGAGCACCATACTTTGAACGAGTTCCTGCCTTATGCCATAACGACCAACGCGGTATATGCCAGTCGGTTGTTTATGGACAGCGTCATAGTTCGAACCGGATTCCGAATCCAACTTATTCAAACCAGCTGTTGTATCTAAAACCGCTTGCAGTGCCGGAACGACATTTCTATCCATCACGTCGGCATCTCTTTGCGGTATTTGATTTTGAATCTCGGGTTGGGTAAAAGTGCGCAAGCCCGTTCCTGAATCTCGCATACGGTCCATAGAGCCGCTCATATCCTGAATTTGCTGTGAACCAGTTGGCAGATCAAGATTCATTGGCGCTTGTACAGGCGGAGAATCATTTCCAAATTTCTCATGGATATCTGGTGGCACCACGTGGCTTTCGTCGTCAATTTGAACCTGCGAAACCGTGCTTCCATCAACATTTTGAACTTGCGGCAATTTGTCGGCATATGTCTTCTGAATGAGGGAAGCCCAAGTGTCCGTTAACCTTGCAAGCGCTACTTTTTGTTGATAGTTTGGCTTTTCAGCCTTCGATGCATCAACGTGTATAACCAAGTCCTGTCCAGCCGGTAGTTTCTTCTGCTCGTCAGGGGTGAGGACCTTTCCTTTCAAATCGGTTACATCGCCATTCTTTTGAATAACGACGGTGGGCAGTTGTCGGTCTTTTGGATTTAGCGGGTGTGCGCTTGGACTATCATTAAGTTCGACAGAAAGTTTTGGAGGAGCTCCAGTTCTCGCGGATCCGGGCGGTCCGACGTCGTCACCAAAATCCGGGCCTACAACATATGGACTGAGTGCATCGGCACTGTGCGCATCGGGTCTCCAATGAGGTGTAAACACGACTTGTTCAAAGCCGGGTACTGAATAAGTAGCGTAAAAGCTCATTGCGTCAAAAGGCGCGCTTGAGAGCGGTGCCGTTGCCGATCGAAACTTCTGAAGCTGATCATTCATACGTTGTTCGCTGGGCAGTGGGAAATTCCCATCCAGCGGATTATTCGGGGCCATATATTTTTCGATGAGACCTGGGGGGACCAATGCGAATTCAACTCGCAATTTGGATTCTATGCCAACGCACACTTTCTCGATAGATCAAAGAGTACGTGAGTCTCCCACGCACAGTTAATTCTTAGCCCGAAGTAACAGATTGGTCTGCAGAAGAAGTGCTGGCGAGGTTCATACCTAATGTTTCAACCGCCTCATCAAAACTTACGTTCTGGCGCTCGGCATATTGAAGAGCACGAATGCCATCTTCCACACTCAACTGAGACTTGCGAAGAATGGCCTGGCAACGCAAAGCCGCTATTAAAGTCGCTTCCGAAATTGCACCTGATACTACGAACATTTTGCCGATCATGCTTGCATACTTACTGCTTAGTTCAAGAGCTTGGGTAATATCTTCTGAGTCAACCAGTCCGGAACACTTAAGTAGGTCTCCCAGTTTGATATGTTCGGAAGGCGGTGGCAGTTCAGTTCTGCCACTACTTGCGGTGGCAACATATTTCAAAGCATCTGCGGCCGCTTGGATAGTTAAGTTGCCATCACTAATCGATAACTGAAGTTCAATAGCGAGGTCTAGCGTTTCACGGGATAGTGCGCCGGATTTCGCAAGCAATACGCTTAGCGGTTCGTTGCTTGTGAGGGCCTCTTCCACCACATTCATCAAATCGTTTTCGGAGAGCACTCCGGAAACAACAAGCATCTGCAATAGTTTTACTCTGGCGCGTTGCCCAGACGGAAGACCGCGCTTAGCATTTGCATCGTGCCCTCGTAAACGTCGTGATCCTTTGGAACTAAACAGTTTAACCGCATCGAAATAATTGATTTTGCTGTCCGCAATCATAGTTTGGAGCTCTATAGCGCGCGCTAAAACAGCATGTGGGACAAAGCCCAACAATCCCAGGGCCCGGTTAAGCGGAAACCCCGATTCATAACTCATGCGCTGGGCTTCTTCAAGCTGCGTCGCACTAATTAGCTGAGCATCCAGAAGCAAACTTCCAAGCAATTGATTTGAGGCCTGAAAATCTTTGGCATCGCCACGCCCGAGACGATTTAGGGCTTCCGAAAGCGCGATACCTTCTTCTGTAACGAAACCGAATACGCGTTTTGCATCTGAAAGCGTCATGGAGCCGGACTTCATCAACACTTGCAGTTCAAGGGCTACTTCAAGCTCCTCTTCTGTTAGGTGCCCGGCTACAACTAAGGAACGGCCCAGGGGTAACCCTACCTGTACGGCAAGTCTTAGTGTTTCGGCCAATTGGGTCTCTTTAACAAGACCCAGCGCCTTCAACAGCTCGCCAATCTTAATTTCCCGGTCGCTTTTATTCATGAAGAGTGGCTGGTAAGGTGAAAACAACCAGGTAATCCCTGTTTACCTTTATCTTCCCAGTTCAATGAATTTGCAAGCTAAAATTGAATGAATTGGAAGCACTAATTGCCAAATGAACCCTGATCCAGGTTAAAACCAAATGGCTTTTGCGGGCCCGTGACTGGTTCTGCTACGCAATAAGTTGAGTTTTCGGTAGTTATAGCTTTGTTTAAAGCGCGCTCGGCAGTGTTTAGCAAACTCGAGCCAGCGCCGCCAAATCCATCAAGCTGATTCGATATTGCGAACTTTAAAGTAACCTCGACAGCCCCTTTGCCAAAAAAGATTTGGCGAGCGGTTGCCGCTAACAAACGTTTGCATACCACTAACGCTCCTTCTTCTTCGGCATCAAGAAGTATGATTCCGAGAGTTCTTTCTTTTGGCTTCACTAGAAGATCAGTTGGTCGCAAGTGCGAGCGAAATATTTTGCCAACCACATTGAGAGCAGCGTCTTCGTAAAGAAGATTCGAAGAAGGCTTGGTCATTGAAAGCGGTTTTACATCGTAGAGCGAGCAGAGCACGAAACTCAAGGGACGCTTTACTTGTTGGCTCAAAGCCACTTGTCGATCCAGAAGATTGATCAATTGACGATGATTGTTGCAGTCAACAAAAACATCCTGTACCAATCGGACCGTAACGGCATCATCAATTGCAGATTTTATAGATTTGGAAGGCAATGGCTGGGGAACGAGCGCAAGACCACGCAGCGCTCTTCTTTCAATTCCACCTGGAGCTCCCATTGCACCGCTCATATCTTCTCCTGCTAAAAGGTGCATTGTAAAAAAAGCACACGTCTCCCGAATTGTATTACTTTCCAAGCATCACCGAAACGGTATTGCAATAAAAGGCAATTAACAGAAGCCGTCTAGGCTGGGGAAATTACGCAAGCAACTATGGGTTCGAACTTCGATTATGCCTGTTATTACGCCTTTAGAAAACGATACTGATACTACATACAGTGCAGCTCGCCAAAACAAAATAATTCCAAAATTGCGGCCCGCAGAGGTCGATGCTCCATATAAAGGCCCTTCCATGTGAGTAGAATAGTGAATTGCAAACGAAATAGGCACATGGCAACGGTTCAGAAAAAACTTGTCCTGCAGGTTCCAGGAAGCACAAGCAACCTGGGTCCAGGTTTAGATACACTCGCTTTAGCTCTTGCGATATACGTAAGGCTCACCTTTAATCTCTTGGATACCGACGATCCTCACCAACCCTTTGTAACCTGGGAAGGATCTGTTGCAGCGCACAGCTTGCCAAGCGATATGAACAATCTGATCTACAGAATTCTAAGCAAACTTTGGGAAGACGATCCCCAACTCCTTAAAAGAATTCGAGTCAGCGTAGATTCAGATATTCCGCTTGGTTGCGGTTTGGGTGCAAGTGCAGCAATTATTCTCGGAGCACTTTGGGCATCGTCGTTTTTTAGAGATCGCATACCAACTACATCGCAATTGCTTGCCGAAGCGAGCAAGGTAGAAGGTCACGCCGAAAGTCTAGCCGCAAGCCTAATGGGTGAGTTTGTTGTTTGTTCGCGTTCATCAAAAAGCAATTCTCTTATTGCCAGACAACTCGAATGGCCGCAAGCCTGGAAACCAATTGTTGTTGTTCCAAAAGAACGATTACAAACTTCGACAATGCGATCTCTTCTTCCATCGTCGGTGCCGTTAGCTGATGCAGTAAAAAATATGCAGCGCTCTTCTCTTCTTGTTACGAGTGTTTGTCGCATGGATGAGCAGGCCTTGCAAGAAAGCATGCACGACGAGTTGCACGAAAATTACCGAAGTGATTTTTTGAGCTGGTTGCCAAAACTGCGCAGATTACTCGTAAATGAGCCCATCTACGGCTGCGTTCCAAGCGGCGCCGGACCTTCAATCTTAGTTCTTGTGAATGAAAAACATAAAGAACGAGTGCTTGCACAAATTCGCAGTTGGTCTGAAGTAGAAACAGACAAACTGGTGTTACTGGATCTCGAAGTAGATCGCGAAGGCATAAAGACTTTGCTCTCTTAATCTGGAATCTGGCAGCTAAAGCCGCTCTGCCTTAGGCCAGCTTGTGAGCTAGCGCTAGCTCACAAACGCAATCTTGCTCTGCCTGAGAATTTGTAATTGCAGTCGTTTCTCAATGTAACGCCACTTGCTTGTCGCTAATTACATTTCATTGTGAGCGCGATAACTAGAGCAAGCTGTTTTCGTTAGAGATCGTTTGGATGAACGAGCGGAATGTAAACAAGACCTTCGCATTAAGGGCAATTGGAAAGATCATAAGCACTTCTGCTTTCTTATAAGTGCTTATCCCAACCTCTCTCCCCGAGCAGTAACCACCAACACCCAACCCATAAACCTGCTCAAAACACAGCCCCTTGTAAGCGAACTGCTTCAAGACAACTCCAACCGAAGAAAGATAAAACTATGGAAGATTTACTGAGCCTCACTCCCCGTTTCCAAATGGTTCCGAACTCAGACGGCAGCAAGATTGAAGCTGTTGTTGCTGAAGTGCGGGCATTCGTATCAAGGCGCCGTCTCAACCGTCCTCAAGGTATTGTCTGGACGAATGTCGATGGCGCAATCGCTGACTGTCTCGAAACGATCGGCAGGATGTGCGCGCAAGAAGAATTCGCATTCATCAACCAAATGGTCGCCGAAGAGAAAGTCACCAAAGCCCACGAACTCTGGCTCAAATTCCATGTTCTGCTCGTGGAAAAGAAGTTGGAATTCGATGCCCTGGTCGATCTTTTGGCCGGCAATCACGAACTGATCGATGGCGTCTTTCCTCTGCAAGAAAAGCTGCTGCAACGCGGTATCGTTCTTGTTGCAATCACAAATGGTGTCGAGCGCTTTCTACGGAAGGCTCTCGAAAAACACCATTTCGTGATGCCTCTGCTCGGCAACGATATTTTCTTCGATGACGATGGCAGTTTCCAGGGGCTTAAGCTCATCCATGGGCCAGGCTGGCTCGACAAAGGCAGAATCATCGAGACCGTTGCCAAAACGTTCACAATTCAACCGCTTGCTTGCATCGGCAACGGGCCTTCGGACATTTCGATGGCAAGGGCAACGATTGGGCTGGGAGGAACTGTCGTTTCTCGCGGCACGAATTCCCCGCTTTCGCAATGGTGCCATGCCAATCTCAAGCCGGAACAGTTCCTGCAATACACCGGCGAGCATGGTCTAAGAGGCTGGGTGTCGGAAATCGTCAGGCGTTGTGCAAACGCACAGCGACAAGCCGCCGCCTCGTAACTTTCTGCCTAAAACGCAGGCATTGAGCTTCGTGCACAGTGCCTGCGTCGGTTCCAACCCTCAATGGCTAGGAGCAAAACATGTCACTAAACCCCTATCGCATGCGGGTTTACCTGCAACTAGGTCGCAAATTTGTCGACTATTCGTTCGCCACGGAACGCGCTCGAGAAATTGAGGCGGAAAAGCTATTCCGTACTCGCGCCATTAAGAATCCGGATCGCTGGAACGTCTGGATCAACATTGACTGGATCGATTTCTTTCACGCGGATGATCCGGAGAATCGGACACTCTATGAAATCATCAACGACTGTTTGCGCGAGCAAGAAGCTGCTTGATGCTGTGGTTTGTTTCCAGACTGGTTAGCTCGAAACGGAGCACAGTCTGGAACATCCGCCACTCTGCCAGTTTTTAAAATAGAGCTTTATATGATATTAGATAGTATTATAATAGAAAAAGGGGGGGGTGCCGGATTTGCGCTTCCTAAGAAGCATCCAGCACCCCCAACTTCAGGCGGCATCTCTCAGTTCAGATTCCCTCTGAGCGCGTGCTGCCTGCCAAAGTTCACGCACAGTTTTAAGAGGAATCTGACTCCAGTTCTGCTTCGTCTTGATGGAATCCGGATTGATGCTGCGGAAATCGACTTTGATTTCCCCTTCCTTGCCGCGCAGAATCAGGTCCACCGCCTTTTCAACATCGGTATAAACAATAACCGTGTCAAAGGCGAGAACCTCGATGCATACGTTGCAAACCGGCTTGGAGATGCGGCTTTCGACGAGCTTGCCGGTCTGGTTCTTCAACATAAGCTCATCGGTCACAGCAGCGTGGTCTCGTCCACCGGTCAGAGCGTGGAGCTCATCGTTGTAGACGAGATCGGCAAGCGAACCACCATGGGCGGTGCATACCAATTTCACACCACGCTTGCTGATCGACTTCGCCGCCTCCACTTCCGCTCTGGTTCCCAATTCATCGACGAAGATGAAGCGCGGACCATGGTTTTGCACCGCCTCGAGCATGACCATGTATTGCAGATCGGGTCTGCTCACCTGCAAACGCCGCGCCCTACCTCCTGAAGGATGCGGAACATCGCCATAGCCAAGAATTTCTCCGGACTTATCGACAACGATTACCGAGCTGCCATAGGTCTCAGCAAGATGTGCCGCCGCAGGACGAAGCAACGTAGTTTTGCCGCTGAGCGGAGGGCCCAGAACAAGCACCGACTCGTTGCGATCGAACACAGAAGCGATCTCCGGGAAAATCCCTCCATTTCTAATGACCCGTCCATAACGCATCGTCGCACCAATAGGGTCACCCTTGGCGTTCATGATCACGCTGGCCCGGTGCATAGTCGAATCGACGCCGGCGCGGTGGTCGGAGTTGACCTTTCCGATACGCTCGATGACGTGATCGATGTCCTTCTTGGTAGAGTCCGGAGCATCAAGATCGATTTCGCACCAGTCGGAAAAGACAATGCGAGGAGGCCGCCCCAGATCGAGACGCACTTCAACGAGAAGTGGTTGGTTCTGAGCCTCTCTATCCGGGTCTGTATAGTCTTCAACCAGTTCCCGAATTGATGGAGGAACGACGTCTAGGAAAGCAGCGGCTTCTTTCCGCGCTTGTTCATCAAGGTTGTATTTCTTCATCGGTGGCACCTCTTGGAGGTTGAGATCTGGAACGAGTAATTCGCTCAGGCTTTCGATTACGACCAAACAGCACAGACAACACAGGGGCCGCATTATCGACAACACCAATTCTGGCGATTGATTTGTTGTTAATGACTGCGGGTTTCTTAGTGATGCCTATGCTGGATGAACGATGTAGAAGAGCACCTTTGAGGTAACACTTTCAAAGAACTCAAGTAAACCAAGGAGTCTTAAACTGTGAGGCTTTTGAGCCACGTCATTTCTAAATAATTCGACAATATTGAACACCAGGCTTGAACACAAACATGAAACCTCACCGTTGTGCGGTTTTCAGAAAGTGGTGCACAAGCTGCGCAAATCATGGATTCTGCTTGGCAACAAAATTGGATCAGTTCCTATTGGCGCGATAGTTCAAGAAGATCTTTGTACGACTCTTTAACCGGCACAGCCTTGTCGGCGATGATCAAAACAAAATCTTCGATCGATTTCTCAATTTGTTTAGTTTCTTCTTGTGTCTCAGCCATTACTTCGACTTCCATGTAAGAGCCCGAAAACCGCCCCAAATCTTCTGTCTTATCAATGCTCACAACCGCGTTTCGATCACCAAGAGTGCCTTTGTAGAGTTCTCTCGTTTTCTCGAGCATAAGCGGTTGCTCGCCATGCATTAATCGGTAAGCAAGTAAAAGCGCAAAAGACACAGTCGAACTCAAGCGCCGCTCTCTTTCCAGTCTTTCCCTGCCACCATCTACAGTGGCAGCCCAGTTTTTTATAGTGAGAATATGGACAGCTTGTTTATCGATTTCTTCTCTTCGAATTCTAATTAACTCGCCTTTATCGCGAGTTGGGACGAACCAATCTTGCATATGTGCTTTGCACCAATAGGTAAAGCCTGCAAATTCGATTTCCTCTCGCAGTTTTTTTTGATTCTGGTGTTTGAGCGAATACTTGCGTTCCACTTCAAGGCGATCGACAGCCTCTCCGCCGGATCCAACCCAGCGAAGGAAAGTGCGAAATAAGACGTTAAAGACCGGCTGAAGAAAGAGGGAGGCAAGAATCCAATTCCACATGTAATTACCTACAATCAGATCTGATATAGCATTGCAGTATACGCTGCTTGAAATTGAAAATTTTGTACGGATAAGCGGGCTTGGCGGTGAGGTATCTCTGCATTAGCCCTTAGTTGCTATGTGTTCACGTGAGCGCGCGCGATATTGGCAACGCCATTCCTTGTTAGTGTGTCCTTAGAGGTTAGCAAGGTCTCGCTAGCAAATTTTCGGCAAGAGGTCTGCAACATCCAAACACGATTGCAGTCCCGGCTTGAGTTTGCGTCTGTGCGTCGATAGTGTGTGAGCAGTTCTTCCGGATCCCCCAAATGAAATCGAGTAACTGTAGCTGTCAAAACCCTCAAATGCGCACCATAGCAGTGTTGTGTTTTGGCGTCGTCATGTTACCGCGCCCCGGTAGAACCCACCCTTCCCTCTAACTCTTACGCGAGATTCGCACAGCCAACATCAATTTCCGAAGCCTCATGGTGGGGTTTCGGCTTTTCGTCAACCTACAAAACAGGAGTCCTTATGTTACAGATCGAACTCATCTGCGATTACGCAATCGGCGACCTTGCCTTTGTGGAGGTCAAACGTGCAATCCAAAAAGCACTGAAACAACGCGGCATTGATAATGCCGACTTCGAAAAACTTCCCGTTCGGAAGTTCAACACCGTGGAGGCAGCCTTTCTGGTTTATCAGTTGGGCATGACCGAACTACGCGCAGATCACGCTGACACCTGGCTTTTCGTCAACGTCGCTCCTCGCAAATCGAAAGACTCGGCATTCGCTAAGAACACCGGCGAACCACTCGTTTATGTCCGCCTGAAGAACGGTGTTCGCATCGTTGCCATCAACTCTGGTTACACGCTTTCTCTCGTGCGTGACGACATCGAAGAGTTCTTTGAAGTGCCAATTGGCGGCGCTCAATTCAGGTCGAGAGACAAGAGTCCGGATCCGTTCGCTGCGCTTGTCACCGGTGATCTAAGTGTCCTTGGGGAAAAACTCAACCCGCAAGGCATTCCGGAGTTGCCCGAGGGAGCGCTCCTTTACGTTGATTCGCCCTTCAAGAACATGAAGGTAAACTTCCGGGAAGGCGAAGGAATCGTGGCCGATCTAAAACCAGGCGATCATGTCTGGGTCTCGATTGGTTCCGTTCGTCACAAGGCATTCGTAGCGGGTGGAAACTTCGAAGTACCAGCCGGTGTTCTTTCCTTCTCGCCAGGGAGTTCCGGCTGCAAGCGCAGGTTCCTGGAGTGCTTCTGGAGAGGAGAAGAAGCTGCAACGCGCTACGGAGACCCAGAACCGGGCGCGATCGTCAAGTTCGAAATAATGCTCGCTGAGGTGGCTTAGCGCTTCGGGCCAACAAAAAGCGGTAGTGAAACTGCGGTGGAGAAAATAGGTGCTGTCTAAATTGCGATGATCGCCTTCATCATCCAACAGCACCTATTTTTTGCCGTTTATTACTGTTTTTTATAGTATAACATCCCAAAATGGGGATTCGAATTGGGGTGCACCCTTTTCGAATCTCCATTCGCTGCAATCAATACTAAGCTGCAAGTCTGCGATACAAACCAATGGCGAGCGCGCAGATAAAAGTAGCTGATTCTAGAAGGCTTTCCGTCCAATCGCTTTCCTCCAGAAGCGAGAAATAGATGTGAGCAGGCACGGAATTTGGCGTTAAATTGCTTGTTGCCTCTTCACGCCAGGCTTTTAGCATGGCGCGTGATGATTTCCCCGAAGTCTGCTGGCATTCTGCAAGATAGCCGGCTGCCACTGCAGGCGCCACCATCCCAAACACTTTCGCCAGAGATTGAGTTGCATTGACCAATCCAACTCCGCTTAGCAGGCTTGTTTCGCGACAAACATCATCTGCAACAGCATTATCAAGTCGGCGGCTGCTGTAAATGATGAAGCTGCTAACATCTGCCAGTAGGCGGTTTCGGTCTAACAGCGGAGTGTTTCGCAAGAGGTTAGTGATGTGGGTGAAATTGCAAGCTGCATCAATACTGATGGTTTGATTAGCAATCATGGAATGGTTAGCGAGTACTTCTGAAACCTTCATCATGTCGAGCGAAAACGGAGTGTACGACAATTGACGAAGACGTCCTATTCTGTAGTGCGGAGCGTAGACACGAGCAACATTTGCGCTAAGGTCCACGCCATGCGAACTACCAACTTCGCATTGAAGAAAACTGCGATACAACTTCTGGAAAGCTTCATCGAATTTTGATTCTGATTCCGCTGCCAGCTTCACGCTTTGGGCATGAAGAGGGGCTTGAGACCAGAACTGCCCAATGAGGTATTTGAATATGTCGGCATCGAGGGAAACGAATTGCTTAGCGACGTAGCGGATAAGGTCTACGTCGCTGCTCCAGGTTTCCGAATCGATTTGACAGATGCGCTCCACTTCTTGTTTGGTGAGAATACCGTTGGTTGGCACTTGCCAAAGCCGATCGACAAGTCTATGCAAACGCTCAACAATTTGATCGAGCGCAGCATGATCAAGACTAACCAGATGCACCTTGAATCCAAGGTTTTGGTACAGGCTTATTCTCTGTTGTTGTTTTGCTTTCAAACCGCACACGAGTTTTTCCGCATCCAGACTTTGAATTTGCCTGGTAGAACGATTGAGGAGCTGCCAGTCCCAATCTAGAAGCATCACATCAACACCGAGATCTAGAGTCGCTCCCACTCGCATACTGCGGCCCAGCTCCGCCAGCAAAACGAGGGAATCCTCGCTTGGACTGAGTCCGTGACAAAGAAGCACGTTCTTGACGTTGTTAGTGGTTGTTTCAGTAAGGTTGGCACAAGTGAGATCGACTGCCCCTTTCTGCAATCTTGCTAGTAAGTCGATACTGGACTCGATTGCACATGGTGCATCGTTTTCACGCCTGAGATTGCCAACCGGAATGGTGAGCGTGCTCAATAATCGTTCCGGCAAAGCAAGAAACAGATTGATCCAATCCGCATTAAGCCGCCCTGGTCCATGTTTGATCGTAGCCGTCAAAAGTTGCTCTGAGATCGGCACTGTGAGGGCATCGAGCATTGCGGGGTTGTGGTTTCCACGCTTTTGCTCGCGTGTAATTCGTGTCTGGGCGCGTCTTTGTGCCCATTCAGCAAGCCAATAAATAGATATCATAAGCCCTCCTTTTTTAAGTTGCAGTCAAGCAACGGTTATAAATAAAGGCGATTGAGCTTCATTTAGCCCTTACATCGCCATTCATGCGTTTGGTTAATTGAGCCGGAGTTACTCAGCTCGAAAATTGGTTCGCTTCAAAGCGACGTTTGAATCCGGAGCGCAAGCCAAAGCGGCGCAACAACGAAGCAACATTGTTGTGGTGCGTGACTTGAGGTTTTTACAATGGTAGTTGCTCTCTTGCATTTGTCCGGTTCGGAAAAGTGATAATTCGAATCTAGGCAAATAGCCCTTCAAAGCCAATTAAAACTAACGGTTTGTAAATCCAGCTTGCTTAAGAGGGCTTTGGCAGCCCGGCTCTAGACCGCTTTTCCAACTGTGAGCGCAGAATAAATTCCTAGCGAAGCTTTGCAAGCCCATATCCAATGCCTTTCATACTGCCAAATCGCTATAGAATTTGTTTTTGAAAAAGCCGGAGCACGCAAAAATGCAGCACACAAAAAATGATTCGGAAGCACTCGCCCTGTTTGAGCAACTGCCCCGTGTTGAGTTGGCTGTGTTGCCAACCCCTCTCCAAGAGCTCGCGCGACTATCGGAGGCCCTTAGTGGCCCACGCATTATTGTCAAAAGAGACGATTTAACTGGACTGGGTGGTGGTGGAAATAAGCTTAGAAAGCTCGAATATCTTGTCGCTGATGCAATTGCAAATGACGTCGATTGCCTGATTACCGCTGGAGCTATGCAATCCAACCATTGTCGCCAAACCGCCGCCGCTGCAACAAAATCCGGATTGACTTGTCATCTTGTACTCAGTGGCGATCGCAAAAGCAAACCAACTGGAAATTTTTACTTCGACCAGCTATTTGGTGCAACCTTGCACTTTACGGAACGCCATTTACGCAATGAGAAGATGGAATCAGTAGCGAATGAACTGCGTGCCCAAGGACATTCGCCTTATGTAATACCCATTGGCGGATCCAACGCTGTTGGTGCAATGGGCTATGTTCGCGCCATGATCGAAATCGACAAACAATTGAAGAATGAAGGCATAGTTGTAGATCACATAATCTTCGGCACTTCATCAGGAGGGACGCAGGCGGGACTTGTTCTTGGTGCTAAGTTGAGGGGTTTCGATGGCTCTATTACAGGTATAAGCATTGATCACGGACCCGATGAAACGGATCCCTCTAAATATAAAGCCACCATATTCGATATCATCAAAGAGGGTGCTCAAACCCTGGGTGTACTTGACGAGTTCACGATGAACGACATCGAAATTGACTATAACTATCTGGGTAAAGGCTACGGCATAGTCGAAGAGTTGGAACGCGAAGCAATCAGACTCATGGCCAGAACGGAAGGAATATTGGTTGGCCCTGTTTATACCGGAAGGGCTCTAGGAGCGTTGATCGATTTGATCAAGCAAAAGAAAATCACTAACAATGAAACAGTTCTTTTCCTTCATACAGGCGACGATATCACCTTACACGCTTACACAGAAGACTTACTCAAGCTCTGATTCCGATGACTTCGATTTGACGATAAATGCTCAGATTTCTACTATAAGTATTAATATCTTCAACCACAAAAGAAACTAAGCAGGATGCCGGCGAAGGTGGGGTGCACCCAACTACTAAATGGATGCACCCCTGCAACTCGCTAACCGTCTATTTTCGTGACGGCTTTGAGAAGCTCCTCCAGTCCAAGCGTAACTTTGGGAAGAAGATCCGAACTGAGCTTAGCTGCCCATTCGGCTGCCTTTCCCCACAAACCGAGATAAATCGCCAGCGCCGAAACGCTAACAATTGCTCGGGCACTGCCATTCCGAATCGCGTCTGAGACTTCCGTTTCAGGCGCTGCCAGGATGGTGCTTGCCTGCCAATCTAGCACTTCAGCAACGGATTCTAGACCTGAAGCAGCTTCACGGCGGGCATCAGCGATAACAGCGAGGCATTGCGCGGAAAAATCGCCTGGTTTTTCCGAGGCTTTCTTGATAGCGGCATGCTCGATATTGGCGATGAGCCTATCTTGCAAGGCAGCCATGTTTCGAATCGCTTCGGCTTGACCTTTGAGGCGATCTGCCTCTCGTTCCGCAGCGGTCATAAGAAACTCTCCTATGTCATTTGATTGCTCCGTGTAGTTTTTCCCCAGCTAGCCCCCATTGGCCGGACTAGCCAGCACCGGAATTTCACCGGCCCCACCACAGCAAGGTGTGGATCGGAGATCGCTAAGACAATGCTTTACGCAAAGGCTCAGCCGCTCTCTCGGTTGAAGTCAGGCAGACGGCTTTTAACCTGCGCTAACAATTCGCGCAAGTCGAGTTGGTGTGCCTCCCCATCGTCGATCGCTTTGAACAAATCAGCGGGAGGCAAGATGGCGAAGCTTTCGGCCCTCAGCAAGGTGAGAATGTCCGAATAGCTGCCACGGCAAACCCTCTCAAACAGCTTCTGCAACCTTTCTCCGTTTATTTCCAAACGCTTCAAGTCGCGAAGCGCCTGGTTACCGGGATCGATAGTGTTTGGATCGATCCGACCGGCATAGAACCAGAGTGTACGAGCGGTCACGGCGGCCATTACATTCAGGGGTTCGCCGGCGAGATAGTCAATCAGCTCATCAGGTGAAGTTTGATCGAAGGCGGGCATGGAAGTCTCCAGTTCGAGGTTGAGGTTGGGGTTGGGGTTGAGGCTGGTTCATTCACCACAGGTGGTATCAACGTTGCGGCATGTATGTACAGCCACAATCGATGTTCGTTTAAATCAGCCAGTGATTAGAGAGAGATGTTTGGGTTCAGATATCCAGGAAAAAAAATATGAGTAGTAAGCTTTTTCTATCGTTGTTCGTACAGTTACCTCAAGTGAAGTTTTGCGGCTGTGTGACTGTTACAGAAACTTGACATCTTAAGACTGGCTAACGTTTTAAATAACCGGAGTTGGCCAAGCGCGCGATGTTTTGTCTTCCTTTAGATTTGGAATTTATACTATACTCTTTAATATATCCAGGTAGAAAAAAATCATCGGTAAGAGCGCCGCCCTGCAATGGATCCACGTATGTTTGTGGTCCATTGCGGGCGATCTGTTCTGGAGGGCATCATGCAGCCTTCTCCTTCTCTTTTTCTTTCTCCGTCTTACCGATGATATTCATCAGATCACTGGCAGGACGACGTCCGTCTTTGCCCATGTAATTGAGGATTTCGCTAAGGTCTCTTTCGATTCCGCTAACGTCTTCAATTGCCACAAGCTCGTTGAGATGGACGTTATTTGTTGCCAACGCGAAGTAAAAGAAGTCCTTCCTTGCCGCCAACTTCGCACCTGCGTCTTTAAGAGCAGCGTTGAAACCAGGGCTCGCGCTGATGCCCACGCAAGGAAGTCCAGATCCTACAAGTATCTCGACGACTTGCGGGCCGAGAATTGCAGAATATTCAACTATCCCGATCCTGGCCGAATCGAGTTGTTCTTGAACGAGCACAGAATCGCTGCCATCGATCTGGTGATCGACCAAAGCGATTTGATACTTGATCGCATCGATTTCCACCTCGTGCCCATCTTTGTCGATGCACTTCAATGGGGTGAGACTTGACACACCCACGAACCAATCGACCTTGTGCCCTTTGGCCAGGAGGAGCACCATAAGAGCCTTTCCAAACGTCCTGGAGGGCTCAATGAGCAATACCGACACCGGAGACTGAAATTCCGAGTGGCGATGGATGATACGCGCCGCAAGTGCATCCGCTACCACCTTTGAGTTGACGAAATAGGCGATCGATGGCAGCGGCAGAAAAATGAGGCCGGGCAAGAGACAATACAAAACGATGTGGGAATCGTTCTGATTGATAAGCCAGGCGCCATTGATTGACCAGATGTACCAGGCGAGTCCTTCCAGACTTGTGCCCAGATATACCAGTCTGTTCTTCAGGAGCGTTTCGCCGAAATGGTGGATTGTCGTTCCTAAGAGGGCGACAAGAAGACCAATTGCGACCAGAAACGCGGGGAGTTCAAATCCGCCAAGGCCAAGTTGCAAAGCCACAGCGAATGAACCACTGCCTACAGCCAAGATGGCCAGGCTGACTACATGCCAGAGATGTCTTCGGGCAAGTAGTTGAAGTTGCTCGATTTTTGTCATGGCGAGGTCTTTCTACCTAGAGTTTCGGGGAGGTTTGGTAAGGCACCGTATATGGTGACTCTCTGGTAAATAAAAAATTCCTCCGGCGGTCTCGACGTTCGGGGCGCAACGTCAAGGCTTTCGCCGGAGGAACAAGGGTCTGTGCACCGTAAGGTTGCAGAATCGTTTCGTGTTCTGCATAGCGCAAACGGAGCTTCCAGGAGCACATACGCTGTGGGCGAAGCAGCGTGTAGTTGTGCTCACTGATTGACTTCCGCCAGCATTGCAGTCTCGTTAGAAATGGACTGCTTTTGCCTACGGAAGTCTCCAGGAGCTGCGCACAGGGTTTGCGCGCTCACTGAAACTGAAATGGGTGACTCCCGGAAGGATGTGTCGGGGGGCAACGACACAGAGCCTACCGGGAGTCGTTCCGAGCGTCACGACGAGGGGCAGCATCGCAGCACATCGGAACCCCTGTAGCTTCTCGGTCAGGCTGCAGTTGCCAGATTGGGAAGCATGTTGGTGAGCCCGGGATAAGCGATGTGCCGAAGCGCAACGATCATCCGTTCCAGGGTGCAGCGAATGGCCGCGAGCGCCGATTGACGGGATTCCGTCTTGTGGTAACCGGCGATGCGAGCCATCTCCGCGCACTGGCGATTGATGGTATCGGCGTCGATTTCGATCTGAGCGGGGCCGTGATGGCTGCCGAACAGGTATGAAGTCGTGCCGGGAAATTTTCCGCCAGCTTCTTCGAACAGGTCCTCGATGGTCGCCAGGCGTTCGTGATTCGGGGTGTTCGAAAGGCCGTGCAGTTGCGTGATGAGCGCATCGACACTGAGCTGGCGAACGGTTCCGAATTGATGGTGTGTATGCATGTCCATGGTACTGGTCCTCTAGTTTTGTCAGACAGGCTTTCTCACGCTGTGCGAGTAGTCTATATCTGACGGTTTTGGTTAACTTCACTGCCGGCTCTCCATAAACCGCAAGCGGTGACATATGGAAGAGTTGGAATCAAACGTATTGGCGGGGAATTGCCTTGGAGAAGCGGAAAGTGAAGAGTGACGAAAACCTAGACTCCAAGGGGCATTCAAGACAAGAACTCTATGTCTAATTCCGTGCCATCTAGAACTACAGCTATAGCAGAGATAGCGCGATCAGCCAGGGAGGCTGAATTTTAGGGATTCCTGCGCAAAATGTCCGTTCCTGAAAATCGCTTGGTTATTGGTGCAATCGATCTCCCGAAAGTGCGTTTCATAGTGTTGCCAAGCAGCGCTCTACAAAACTTCGTTCAGCGTAATCTCTCGGTCAACCTCGCTCGTCACGCGCGAGTTCTACTAGCTGTTGCGCTTGCGTCCGAAGGAAGTACTTGATTGGTTTTTAACAACTATAAGTTCTAATATAATCGTCCAATAAAAGGGCGAAAGTCGACCAAGGCAGGCGATATCTTGAGGTAGCTAGAAACAATATTTTATTGATACCCGGCTGAAAATCTCATTCTTTTCAGAGTCTTGAGTGCCTTGTTGTGGTGTTATATTCGACAAATGCCTAAGGTCCTTGTCCTACCGGATCACATTGCAAGCCAGATTGCTGCTGGCGAAGTAGTGGAACGTCCAGCTTCGGTTGTCAAGGAGCTTGTTGAAAATGCAATCGATTCCGGTGCAACAACGATAGTTGTTTCCGTAGAGAGAGGTTGTCGCGACATTCGCGTCTCAGACAATGGCTGCGGTATGGACGCAGATGATGCGGTATTGGCGTTTCAACGGCATGCCACTTCAAAGCTTCGTTCGACAGACGATCTTTACCGTCTCAACACCCTTGGTTTTCGCGGTGAAGCATTGCCCAGTATTAGTTCTGTTGCGAAAGTATCATGCTACACGCGCACTGCTGATGGTGTCGCCGGAACTCTCGTTGAATGCGATTCCGGAGTTATCAAAGCAAGTGAAACAGGCTGTTCTGTAGGAACTTCAATTGAAGTTGCCGATCTTTTCTTCAATGTTCCAGCAAGGTTGAGCTTTCTTAAAAAGGCGGCAACAGAGTTTGGCCACGTCCAGGAAGTGGTGCAGTCTCTAGCCATCACCTATCCAGGAGTTTCCTTCCGGCTGGAGTATGGGAGCGAAACGCGTTTCAACACCAGTGGATCGGGCGATCTCACCCAAACCCTCTTAGAGTCAGGTTTCTTTTCGGGAAAAGAGACGTTAATTGATGTAAAAGCCGAAGATCCAGAAAACGGATTTACTCTTGAAGCGCGACTGGCAAGTCCCAATGATTTCCGCGGTGATCGAAGGAGCATACTTTCGGTTGTGAACCAAAGACCGGTGCGGTGCCCGCTTGCTTACAAAGCTTTAGATTATGCATTCACAGATTTGATTCCGCGCGGGCGTTATCCGCTTGCCGTGACAGTACTTTCGTTGCAACCAAACGAGCTCGATGTCAACATTCACCCCACAAAAAAAGAAATCAAATACTCAAAGGGCAATCAAATTTTCGCTTTCCTGCAGCATAATTTCGTGCGGGCGCTTCGCAATCGTCCTTCAATTCCGTTGCACGGACTTTATGAAACACCGGCGCTAACAATGCTAGACGTAGCGCGAGTGGCGGAGCCTGCTTTACAGTCCCCAGCAACTTTTCAGCGAGATTACGACCGTCCGGGGTCGGCAAGACTATTTGAGAGACCCGAGTTTGAAAAATCCGATTTTGATAAATCTAAGTTTGATAGAGCCGAGTACGTACGTCCATCAACAACTCAATCGGAGCAACCCACACCACACGAAGTTGTAACCAGAGAATTGCCATTAGACTGGCGTATTGCAGGTTACCTTCAAAATACCTACATTCTTCTTGAAACTGCAGGCGGACTAACTATTGTTGAACAACACATCGCACACGAAAGAGTGCTTTACGAAAAGATTCTTTCTAAAACTAATGATCCCGATTTTCAAAGCGATCATTTGCAGCGCTTGATCATTTCTTGTCCGCTTTCGCTAACGGCCGATCAAACTGCTTATCTATCCGATCATTTAGCCGCCTTTGCAGAGCTTGGTTTTGAGTTCGAAGAGCAAAACGGCAAATTTGTTTGTTGTCAACTTCCCGTAGAGTTGGCTAATCAAGACTACCCGCAAGTCATTCAAGAGCTTGTGCAATCTCTTATGGAAAGTACGGCTTCAACGGCTCGTTTCGAAATTGCCAAATCAATTGCCTGCCAAAGTGCGATCAAAAATGGCATGCCTCTCTCACACACTCAGATAATGCAACTGTTATTGGATTGGTACAACTGCCCGCGCAATGAAACATGCCCGCACGGGCGCCCCATTCAGCTTTCATTTAGCATGCGCCAACTATTCCAAATGTTCCATCCCCAATGAAAAACTGGGGCGGTCCCAGAATCGCTTTGAGAGCCGCCCCAGTTACTTAGTTGTTTAGAGCCTGAGCTCTTAATGCGTAACGCTCGGTGCAGGTTGCACGTTTGCGGCAATGCCTGTAGTCAAAGACATAGGCTGATCGAGCGCAAATTGAAGTTTCGTTCCGCTTACAAGCTTCACATCTTTTCCTTTGCGCCATAAGTTGCTTGCTAATCCAACACCACCACCGGTGGCGACACCAGCAATGGCACCAGCACCAACCGCTCCACCGACAATCGGGGCAAAGCAGATGCCTAACAACGTTCCGCCGGCTGTCCACGCTGCAGTTCTGACGATTCCAGATTTAACATTGGAGCTGCCACTGCGTCCTTTGATTTCGCCATCTTTAGTTTCGTGTATGTTCTTTTCTTGATTGGCTGTGACGGTTGCTGATAGAGGATAGTGAATTCCATCCGGTGTAACAGCGCCGATAAGCTTCATACCGACTTTACCGTTTATACCAACAAGGGTACTTTTATCAGACGAAACGACCTGTCCTTCCAGGGCTGTCCCCGAAGGAAGCACCAGATCACTTCCGAGCATAAGCGGTGCGTTCAATTTTGCACTAAATAGATCACCTGGCTTCGCCACAGCTGTGTCTATCGGGCTGGTCAGACAGGCATCTAACGCTGTGCCTATTGGAACAAACGTAACTCTGCCTTGAAGAGCCTGACCATTGTAAGTTTGAGACACCGCCGGTAGCATCGAAGCCAACGATACCGTTAGCGCCACCAGGACATTGATGCTTCTCTTCATTACTAGCTCCTTCCGTTACTTCTCCAACACCCGGCAAGGATAACATACTTCATTGCATATGCAAAAGAATTCTTCGCGGGCGGTATCAGACTGATATCCGAATATTCTGCCACCATAGTTCCGTATTTGGAGGCGCTATTTTCTACTGACAAGAGTCTCAGCTTTTCTCTGAAGCCCGATCTGGTGTGTATTCCCGATAGAATATTGCTCCCGAAACAATTGCTGCACCAAGCATGGCTGCATAGCTTGGTGCTTCTCCGAGAAAAATAAATGGCCACACCACAGTTAAGACCGGATCCAAAAAGCAAAGCAATAAGGCACGCAAAGCACGTACCTTAGTAATAGCAATGCAGTAGAGAATGTCGGGTATTCCCCAGGGGATCATTCCAAGCAGAAATAGAAGCCACCATTCGTGGAGGCTATGTGGTGCTGAGATTGTTAAAAATGGAAGTCCAATTGCAGCCGTCATTAAATTGGACAACACAACTTGTTCGAGCGCTGAAGCGTTGAGCTTGGCTTGGGCTCTTATGCAAATAGATGAAAGCGCCAAGGTGATTCCACAAAAAACTCCAAGCAAGTTGCCTGTTAGTGCTCGGGTCTCAAATGTATCTCCCACCAGAAGAAACATGCCGAAGATGGCAACTGTAATGGCGATCCAGTCTTTGCCCGTTGGCTTTTCATGCAAGAGCGGTCCACTCAAAAACGCAACCAGAATTACTCCCCCAAAATGCAAAAACACTGCATTAGCAGCTTTAGTCATCTGAAAAGCAATAACAAGCGCGATAGTATTGGCGCAAAGGCAAGCGGCACCAAACCACTGCAGTTTTGTCTTCCCGAACGTTTGACCCGTATTTGTTACCTTGAAAAACCCTATTTGAAGCACGGCTGCAATAGCGCTCCTTATCCCTGCTATTGTCAGGGCGTTGAGCGCAAGTTCTTTTATCAAAATGCCGCTAAAGCTCCAGAGAATACCGGCTAATACCAGTATCAATGTTGGATTAGTCATTAACTGCCCGCCCCCGTCTCGCTACAATACAGCACCTATGAGCACCGAACCAGAGACCATTGGCAAACAAGACGTAAGGGCAGTGCTGCGGCTTTTGCCAGGCTGGGAAAGCGAAGAAAATATCGAAATCGCCATCATGAATTCAAAGCCGGACGTCAGGCAATTTCTCGTGTCTGGCAAGAGCAAATTGCTTGTTAGAGCAGATGCTCGTAAAACAATGGTCGATTTACAGTCCGAAATCGATGTGAACAAAATACTCATTTCCGCTGGTTGCCAGCTTTTAGAGCCGTTCTTGAAAAGCAGAGAGGGCAATCACATCTTCGTCACTAATGCTTGGAAATTTCATGTTAGACCGTTTATAGAGAGCTCTCCGCAATTTCGATGGCTTGAACGAACCTGGACTTCTGATCATGCATATGCCGCTGGGAAAGCGCTTTTCGATCTACACAAGACAAGCAAACAAGTTATGCCAAAACTCCAAAGTGCTTTACCGGAAAAGCAGCCGGTTTTAAGCGCACTCTCTAAATTCGAATACTTGCTAACGAATTTGAAAATGAGTGAAACGTTGATGAAAGAAAGCTCGCACAATTTTCACGTTATAAAATCTATCCTCACTGAGAAAGTATTTGAACCCGTACTTATACATGGTGATTTTCATCCCGGAAACGTTCTTTTCGAAAACTCCTCGGTAAAAGCGGTTATTGATTTTGATTCTGATTATCTATTTCTTGGTCCCGCCGAATTAGACTGTGCCTACGGTTCCTTGATGTTTGCCGTAGATTGGAGAGGGACTAAATTCCCTTCAGTCAATAGGGAATATTTGTGCAGTTTTTTACGGGGCTATTCATCAACCGGAGATCATATGCATCCGGACACAATCTATTTTGACCTTGCATGCTATTTGATTCTTTTCTGGGCAAACACGCAAGAAAACAGCGCCAATCCTATACCTACTACTGTCGCCGCCAATGCCCGCGCACTGCTGTCGGAATTACCCAAAATACTTCATTGACGACATAAGTCCCTTAATTCACGCACTCTCCACATGACGAAAGTACTATGCAAATATTCCCTATCCTGGAACTTTGCCATGAAGAGCTTTATCAACTTATCGATCTCACTCATTGCCTCAGGGCTTTTATTTAGCGTGCCCATTGCAGCTCAAGCAAAGGGCGGTGGTGGTGGTCATGGTGGAGGAGCTCATGCTGCCAGTTCAGCTAATTCCGGGAGCGCAGCTCATTCTGAATCAAATGTTGGTGGCAGTGCAACGGCTTACTTCGCCGTAAAAGCTGCCATAGCCGCGCAAAAAGCACGTGAGCAATCCGAGCATAGAGGTCGTCATGGTGGCGGTCACGGCGGGCGCGGGTATCCGTACCCTTATGATGACCAAAATACAACCGGTCAGCAATTCACGAACTCGCTCGACACCTACAACCAGAGCCAAGACACACAACGTGCTGCTCTTCCCACAGCAGCTTTTGTACACGAATATCACTGGCCAAAAACTTACAACTCGTTTCAAACAGCCCAAAGCGCTCCTGTAAACCGCGAGACCGCTGATGTCCCAAATAGGGCCGATCTAGCCGTTAACGTATTGGGTAATCCAGTTGCGCCTTAGTGGCCTCAAACCAGTCAGTTTTAGAAGTAGCTTTATTTAGAAGTAGCTCAACCAAACCGACCACTTAGGTAGTTGGCAGCAAACCACAGCATTGTTTGCTCAGCCGATTCGGAAATCTTTACAACGGTATTGCGCAGCATCCGTTGAAAGATCGCCTCTTTAAAACCTAGGCTTAGGTATTCATTTCACAACTTTAGTTCGAGAATCAAAAACGCCAAAAACCAGAAAGGCGCCAGGTATTGGCTTCCAATCAGATAGTAAAGCTATCGGGTTGGACATTGATTTGCGAACAAGAGGATGCAGCAGTGCTTGCACGGGCTGTTGCATTGCGAAACGGAATAAATCTCGAGATTGAAAAAGGAGCAGCTATGCGCATCTTCAATGTGGATGAAACAACCAACTTTTCCTCGTTTAACTTCGTCGGCACCATCCGTCGCGGCTTTACGACCATCGAACACCGAGCAGGCTTTGTTGCCACTTTATCGGCGGAAGAAGGCGTGATTGCCCTCATCGAATCCGCCCTTAAAGCGAGTCTGGATCAGCTTTACGCCAACGCACTCCGTCAGCTTTCCCAATACCGCCTCTCGCGTGTCGCAAACCGAATCGTCGGCACTGAATTGGACTTCAGCATCACCGTCCAAATTGGCGATCTTCACATCGTTGCAAGGGGAGGTCTTGTTGAAGGCCCGCCTTTGAACACACTCTCTCTCGTCTTGGATGGGCTGACAGCAACCTTTTCGAGCCGGCTCTTTGAGGGGATCAATCGAGGAAACGCAGAAAATGGTTTCGTCTGGGATGACGCACGGCAAGGATACGTGCAACGAAGCCGCACTGTAACCCGACGTCCTGATATCGCGGATCGCCTTGCGTTAGATCTCGAAAGAATGTTCGGTGGAAATGTCACCATCATTCGGCCGGGAGACTTGTTGGACGAACTGGAGACTCTGATCGCGGACGATCTGAAGAACGTTCCCTGGGGCTATTATCCTTGCGGAAATTGCCTCAACTTCCATCCACTCGAACCGAACACTTACTGGGATGCAGCTTCTCAGGAAGTCCTTCCCATCCCGCGCGGTAAATATCCCACGCGGGATGGAGGACTCGATTACATCCCGGACGGATGGTTCTGGAGTAACTCAGCACGCGCGCTTGCAGAGACCCCGGAGGACACCTACGTTGAAGATGGCGAAGTCAAACGGCTTCCACCCGGAACCGAGTACGATTACCTGCAGAAACGTCTATTTGCCACGGACCCGTATCAGTACTACGATGAGGAAACCGGTGCGGTAGCCAAAATTCCCGAGGGCAAGTATCTTCACGATGATGGCGATCTTGACGATATCCCGCCAGGCACCATATTCGATTTCAAGCTCAAACGGCTCGTAGCAACGGAACACGGCAAATACTGGGACGTCGTTGAAGAAGAACTCATCGATGTTCCGCCCGATTCATACATCAACCCGGACGGTGATCTGATACCACGCCCGCCCCACACCGTTTTCAACTTCGATAAGAATCGCCTCGTGTCTACGCTGGTTGGCCACTATTTCAACCCGCATGCCTACGAAGTGCAACCCATCCCCGATGGGTATTACGTCACCGAGGACGGCGAACTCGACTCTCTTGCCGACGGTAATTATCCGGACGCCGACGGCAACCTCCATGAAGTCCCACCCGGGCAGCGCTGGAATACGAAAACCGGCGACTTGGAGCCCGATATTTCAGCCTAGCTGAATCGAGATACAGGTACGGCAATCAGGCAACTGTTAATCAGGACGCACCTAATCGCTTCTCAAGTTTGGAGAGCGAAAACGAACCTAAGGCAGCAAAACCTGATTCCGTACCTCGCTTTCGACGCAGAAAGTCTTAACCCTTAACAGCACCAAATGTAATACCAGTACGGATCACGCGTGGACGCTGCTTGGGGAGGCACTAGTGCTCGCCCGGGCTCCCGCTACGCGAACAGAAAAATTTTTGCAAAAAAGGAGCAACTCCATGTTCGAACAAACTTTACCAAAAGGACTATCGCTACTTCACCTTAACGCTGTGTTCAGCCGGGGAGACACAGCATATGTTTACAGCACTCAGTATCCCGCCATCATCGACACTCAAGCGGACGTCGCGGAATTCCTCGAGACTGCCACGACAACGGCCCTGAATGCCCTGAAAACGCAGATGTCGAAAACACACCCGCCCCAAACGGGAGGACTCCGCCAGGTCCGCGAGTTCCTCGCCGATTTGACTGCAAGGTCTGCGCTGTCCCTGACAATCTTCGCCAAGATTGGCGAGCTCAGTTTGAGCTTTGAATTCCAACTCGGCTATGGATTTCCCATGTCGTTTACGCTGCTTCAGGAATTTTTTGGGTTGATCATCCCGTCTTTCGGCCCGGATCTTCTCCGCCAGTTTTTAGCCATCGCGGCAGCCAACGACTTCTACTTCAAGCCGGAAGCTCAAGGTTACGTGCGCAAGAAGGAGGAAACTCCTCAAACCGATCCGGTTCGGGAATTCATCGATCTCCTCCAGGCAAGTGGAATCGGTACACCTATGCGTTCCCGCTCAGGAACAGGATACAGCGTGATCGTAACCAGCCCTGAACAACTGGCACAACTCTTCGGCGAACGTCGGGGCAGCAGTCCTTTCGGCGATGAGCGGCGCAGGTCGCAACAGCAGCAGCAGGAAATTCCACCGGGCTATTTCGTCTGCAAGGACAACGGAAAAGTGATGAGGATCGACGTAATTGTCGATCAACTTCAAACGATCCGTAAGGAGATGGAAGGGAAGTTGGATCGGCAACAGATATACGATTTCTACGCTCCGGAAGTATTGACCGCACTGGATCTGGCGGACGTGGAAAGCGGCTACTACCCGTTGAAAGATGGCACGATCGAACCCATCCCACCGGGCTACTACTGGGAAGGCATCGTCGGCGAGGTGAGCAAGATTCCAGAAGGCCATTATGTACTCAATGGCAATTTGAAAGAAATTCCGGAGGGACATTACTTTAACTACAAAACGTGGTCTCTCGAAGTAATTCCGGAAGGCTTCATCTGGGACTGGGAGACTTCGCGGCTCAAACCCAAGGAGACAGCCGCCGCGGAATAACTTCTCAACATTTCTTTCGGTATCAAAGCGGCATCGAATTGCCACTATTTGTGATACCGGACAACCCTCAACCCAAAAACGGCGGACTGCTTGAATTCAGTCCGCCGTTAACTAACCGCAGCATTTGCTGTCGATTCAAATAAACCTGAGGAGGTTTAAAAAGTATGCTCCCTTTTGAACTTGAAGAAGCCACTACCGTAATCACGATTTCGGGAAAGGTCATGGCGGAAGGACGGACTTTCGAAGTCACCCAACCCGTCGTCAGCAATGTGCCTTCCGAAGATCTTATCCCGGACTTCATCACCAGGGCGTTCAAGTACGCCTTCGGGGTGTTGCCCAGAAAAGTGCGCCACGGACTTAATGGTCAGCAAAGCGGCGTAGCGAGGCTCGAGATGAATGCGGAGCTTTCGATTGGTGTCCTCAAAGCTACCGTCAAAGGTTATGCCAGTGGCGAATTTCCTCTCGCCAGCCTGTCGACAGCACTTGCAAACGCGGGGGAGGTAGGCAAGAGCCTTTTCTTGCTAGCCATCGACGAAGCGACGAGCACTGGTATTCATTGGGACTCTAGCCGGTGCACCTTCACGTCCACGCCCCGCTATGAATATTATGGCTTTCCGGGAGGAGATGACCTGGTTGGTCTCGACGGTCTCATCGAGTTGCTAAGCCGTGCCGGGGGCGATCGCGTCTATCTTAGCCGAGGTTTCGGATCACGGGATTCGGGATTGTTCGGGTCCGGATTCGACGATCTCCTCTCAGCTTTCTTGACGCAGCGCCCAAAACAATCCGAACCGTCGAAGGTGCAGGAAGGCTACTACGGCTGCCCCATCTGTGAAGGTTCGCATCCGATTGGCGCTGCCGTTGCCATCCTTCAGGCAGCTCTAAAGGACGGTAAGCGGATCCCTCGCAACATAACCGAATTCGTACCAATCGTCGTCCTTCATGCGCTAGCGCGCGCCGAAGGCGGCTATTGGGAAGCAACGACGGCTACCGTAAAGCCGATTCCCTACAACCAATACCCGCACGCCGAAGGCGGCCTCACTCCTCTTCCGGACGGAAAGTTCTTCAGCAGGGAGACATGGGAGGTCGCTGATATTCCTGAAGGCATGTACCTCACGCCGGATGGACTGGCGGAATTTCCGGAAGGCACCAAATCGGCCTAGCTCCTGAGCGAAGGCACCGTATTCGACACCAAGAAGTTTAACCGTTAACCGCACCGCGAGCCAGATTTGATCGTTCTGGCTCGCGTCTTGCATTTTGAAAACAATTTCAATTAGGGAGAATGCAACATCATGAACATCGAGCAAATTCTTGAATCTTTGGGTCAGTCCGCCTCTCAGCCGACTACCTTAACCTTTGACACCACACTCGTGCATGCCGGGTATCTTTACTCCGGTGCCAGGACAGGGCTAGCCTTAGATCTCCCCGAGCGTCTCTTGCCAGAATTTCTGAAAGATACTTCTCGGGGATGCGCAGAAGACCTGGGCGAACTAACCCTCGATACTACCGGTGCGGATCTCGCCCAACTCTTGCGAAATTATTATGCAGGCGGCAGGCTTGATCCCAGAAGCATCGTTCCTTCACCGGCAACGCTTGTCTGCGAGGGTACGCTCATTCGCAAGGGAATTCGGGCTTCGTGCAACTTGCAATTCGCAGCGGAATCCTTGAGTCCGACGCAGCTTACGGCTTGGATTAGAGGCCGATATCGTTTAATCGCGGGCCTCCTTTTCGAAAAGTATGAACGCGCCAATGCTGATCTGGGCCGCATCAAGTGTCCGTTCTGCGGTGAATACTACGATTCAAGCACTGCTATGTCGGCAGAAACCGGTGATCCACTCGGAATCTTAGAGCTACTGCAGCAGTACCGCACCACCTACGGCAGAGGTGATGGGCTGGATCGTCTGCGTTCGTTGTTTTACCGGCACCGTTCGCAAAATTAACAATTCGCGAGATTATATTTTGGTGGATGGACACCATACGCGGTGTTAGCCGCCGAATAAGTATTACGCCAAACCACACGGGGCGGGCCAGACTTGTCCTGGCTCGCCGCCTTTTGACCACCACAATCAATTGCAGATGAACGAGGAGCCATTATGCCAAGACAAGTATTTTCGTTAAATGAAGCAGTATCAGCACAGGGTCATGCGGCGCTGACAGTCTCAACTTCAATCAGTGTAGGCGATCAAAACATCGAACATGGAAAAACCATCGCCACACGCCTACCCGACGAGAGCTTCATCGCTCCCTTCCTTAAACTCGTAATTAATGAAATCTTCGCAGAGCTGATCGAAAAAGTTCAGGACGCGGAACTCACCACTGGTAGTGCCCATTTCAATCTCACGGCGGAGCTCAACATTGGCGCTGCGTCCGCGTTGGTCGAACGTAAAGTGGACGACACTTTCCCGCTTGAAACCATCTCTCATTATTTGGTGACGGTTTCGGAGTGTTTGGCAAGCACTTTACTTTTCAGCCTGGCGGACTTCAAAACACTGGTCGGTCTAGTTTGGGATAACCAATCGAGCGCGCACGTACTTGGACCCAACAGCGCCATTTATGGCTTGGAAGATGAAGTGGAGTCGATGCTTGCAGATCTTCTCGGACTTCGCAGTTACGGCAGTCGGGTTTTCGTCGTAACTGCGGAAGGCGGGCTCGACGAGGTTCCGGCGGATGCTTACCGTTGCAATTGCTGCGGAAAATGCTATTCAACCGCTCGCACTGTCGAAGTTTTGAAGGTCCTTCAACAAGACGGCCGCATACCCAAGGAATACTTGAAGTGCTTTCCGATCTCTGTTCTCAACGCCTTTGCACAAGCGCTCGGCGGATATTGGAACACAGAAACTGAGGCGGTTCAGAGGATTCCCGAGGGGCGGTACCCCGATGGCGCCGGCGCGCTCGCTGATATTCCTGAAGGCCACTTCTGGAATGCGGAGACCTACTCGCTGGAACCCATCAAAACCACTTCGGAATAACCGCAATTGGTCTAACGCAAATCCACTTGCAAGCGGGCCTGGACCTATCCGGGCTCGCTTCCTTTTCTCTTTTGTGCAATTTTACTATGTTATATAATACACGCTTTCAAAAAGAGAGGAGGGTCCGCCCGCGGGGCAATGGACAAACCCTCCTCCAAGTGACTCTTCGTCAGAGGCTATCTGCGATCGAACGCTTCTTGCACCTGGCGTTCTTCAAGGAGCAGTTGCGCTTGTGCTGCCGCCAAACGTGCCACTCCGGTCCGGTACGGAGAGCAACTCACATAGTCGAGGCCGAGTTCGGCTGCAAAAGCAATCGAGTTCGGCTCACCACCATGTTCGCCGCAGATACCGATCTTCATCCCTGAACGAGCCGCCCTGCCCGACATAACAGCGAGGCGCATCAAAACGCCAACACCATCACGATCGAGCACGACGAAAGGGTCCTGGGTGAGGATCTGCGTGCGTTCTCCGTTGAGTCCTTCCACACCGTCCTGGTAGGGACGAAGGAAAGAACTCGCATCATCACGACTGAGCCCACACGTCAACTGCGTGAGATCATTCGTTCCGAAGCTGAAGAACTCAGCATCTGCCGCCAACTGCTTTGCGATCAGCGCAGCCCTTGGCACTTCGATCATGGTTCCGAACTTGTAAGGAACGTGCACGCCTGCTTCGTCCATGACGCTCTGAGCAACTTGCTCGAGAACTTTACGGGCTGTACGCAGCTCGAGCACATGCCCCACCAGCGGTATCATGATCTCCGGATAAACTTCGACACCTTCCTGCTGAACAGCAATCGCAGCCTCGAAGATCGCCCTTACCTGCATCACATTCACCTCAGGATACAGCAAGCCGAGGCGGCAGCCCCGTAAGCCCATCATGGGGTTCACTTCATGCAGGGCCTCTACCCGAGCGAGAAGCGCTTCCTTCTCGTGCAGCTCATGGGACTCGCCTTGCGCCCGGAGAGCAAACACCTCCGCATAAAGATCCTTCCATTTGGGGAGAAACTCATGCAAAGGAGGGTCGAGCAGCCGGATTGTGACCGGAAGCCCGTCCATGACACGGAAGAGACCAATGAAGTCTTCCCGCTGCATGGGTAGAAGCTTTGCCAGCTCTGCTTCCCGTCCGGCTAGGCTGTCGGCCAGGATCATCGCTTGCACCACAGGCAACCGGGCTTCCTCGAAGAACATATGCTCGGTACGAACCAAGCCAATGCCTTCAGCACCAAACGCGCGAGCGCGAGCGGCGTCTTCAGGCGTATCGGCATTGGTGCGCACTTTGAGCACACGCACTGCATCGGCCCAGCTAAGCAGGGTCTGATAGTCCGACGGAAGATCCGCTTCGCGGGTAGGAAGCGCGCCCACGAAGATTTCGCCGGTTGCTCCGTCAATAGAGAGTTCGTCTCCTTTCCGAAGCAGGTGACCGCGCGCTTGTATCGTCCCCTGGACGAGGTCAATGACAAGTTCCTCACAGCCACTGACGCAAGGAGTGCCCATACCCCGCGCCACCACAGCAGCATGACTGGTCATGCCACCACGGCCGGTTACAACGCCCCTGGCGGCGTGCATGCCGTGAATGTCATCCGGGCACGTTTCGATCCGAACCAAGATGACCTTCTCGCCTGCTTCCGCAAGATCGACGGCTTCGTCCGGATTAAAGACGATCCTTCCTTGCGCTGCACCAGGTGAAGCGGCTAACCCCTTGCCGAGGAGCCGTCCCGCCTTCCTGGCTGCTTCCACCTGCGCCGCATCGAAACTCGGCAGCAGGAGCTGATCGAGCTGTGACGCATCGACGCGACGAACGGCGTCGTTTTCGGAAATGAGCCCTTCACGCACCAGTTCCACCGCGACTCGAACGGCTGAAGCGATCGTTCTTGCCCCGTTACGAGTTTGGAGAATGAAGAGCCGGCCCTGTTGGATCGTGAACTCGATATCCTGCATGTCGCCAAAAAACTGCTCTAAACGTGTTCTTGTTTCGAGCAGTTCCTCGTAGACTTCAGGCATCTCGTCGCCCAATTTTGCAATCGGGTTTGGAGTACGAGTGCCGGCCACCACATCTTCGCCCTGCGCATTGACCAGGTATTCGCCATAGAAGACGTTTTCCCCGGTCGATGGATTGCGCGTGAAGCAAACACCCGTCGCCGAGCGCTCATCCATGTTGCCAAACACCATAGACTGAACGGTGACGGCCGTGCCCAGGGCATGGTCGATGTCTTTCAGCTTGCGGTACTTCACAGCACGTTCGGTGTTCCAGGACTTGAACACCGCTTCGATGGTGGTGCGAAGCTGCGTTTGAACGTCGCCGGGAAACTCAGCGTTCACCACCTTGATGTAGAGCGCCTTGTACCGAGCCACGACTTCTTGCAGAGCAGCAACCGACAACTCATAGTCTTGCTTGACGCCAGCTCGCGATTTGACCTCATCGAGGATCTCCCCGAAATGGTCTTTGGCGATACCCAGAACGACATCACCGTACATCTGGATAAAGCGCCGGTAGCAGTCCCAGGCGAAACGCTCGTTGCCCGTTTCCGCCGCCAATGCCAGGACAGTGGTGTCGTTTTGTCCTAGATTGAGAACGGTGTCCATCATACCGGGCATCGAAACTTTGGCGCCGGAACGAACGGACACGAAAAGCGGATTCGCCGGATCGCCAAGCTTTCTGCCAAGACGCTGTTCGACGACGGATAGCTTTTCGAGGACGACGTCGAAGAAGTCATCGGGAAGCTTGCCGCCGTTTGCGTAGTAAAGCCGACACATCTCGGTGTCGATAGTAAACCCGGGCGGAACATTAACGCCGCTCGCGCTCATGAGAACGAGCCCTGCTCCTTTACCGCCAAGATCCGTGCGCATGCGATTTTGCACCGCGGCGGATGGACGAGTTGTACGGTCGAGATATCTCCCAGCGGCTTCATCGAACAGGAAGATATGGTTACGGGCATCGATAATGGGTTCAGTAACAGTCAACGTAGTCATAGAGCAGCTCCTTCGTCAGGTTAGTGGTTCAAGAAGTCTCTTTCTCCCCCCAAAACAACGCCTTCACTAGATCGCTTGAATCTGTTCAAGCAACTTTGTGAAAGCAGTGGTGGCACAAAACTTGTGGGCCGACTTAGGGATTTTTATAACGAGAGAATAGAGGTGACTGGACAATAGCAAAGAGCCGACTTGTCAAATAGGATTGATTCGATATCTTCACGTAGACAGGCATTCCAACACGGTTTTGTTTATGTGCAGAAATCTTTTGGCACCATTCGAAGAGCTCTGCAAGCGAAACTAACCTGTCAGTCCTTTGTGGTCAAAAAGTATACTATTCTTTATAGTGTATAAATTGCAAAAAGGGTACTTTTAAATCCACGCAGACAATTGCGGACCACTGAGTCCTGAACTTTGGGCACAGTGGTCCGCAATTGACATCAGTCAGCTTTGGTTAATGTGTCCGGCGAAGACAAATATATTTCAGTCACAAGGGCACCGCGCCGGAAATCCCTTGCTTCATCGAAATAGAGTTTCTCGCGGCTGCGAAGCGATCCCTCCTGGTAAGGATTCGGATAGAAAAACACTGGCGTCAAGCCAACTTCAGGCGTTAGCTTGTACTCCATATAACCACCGTGATCATCCACATGTTTGGCCAGCTCCGGTTCAGCAAAAACCAGTCCCGAGCGTTCCATCAGTAGGAATTCGAGGCCATCTACCGCCCGACAGAAGCCCATTCCTTCTTCAAACCAGATGTATCTTTCCCCACTTACCGTCCTTGCCACGTATTCGTATGGCAGGATCGGGATAATGAGACCGGAAGGCTGCACGAGACCATAGATGCTTGCGCCTCCCATCTCGATTATGCCTTCCTCCGTACCCCACCCTTTGCATTTAACGGTCGCGAAAACTCGCCATTCATCGCCGAAAGACTCAACCCGAGTCTCAGACACAACCCCTGGAATGCTATTGAAGTGGCGGGCGGCGTCTACAGCAAACTTTGCGCACAACTCTTTCCTACGGAAGGAAGGAGTCCAGTAAGTGTTAGGCGCAAAAAGAGAACGCGTCATGGCTACTTTCCTAAACTACAGTCGAACTGACTGTTCGCCCGTTTCAGAGCACCGATGCGCAGGACCATCCCACACACCAAAGTCTCACCCCACTCCGCGGTCTAAGACCAGGCACCATATATGATGCTGGGACAACAAACCAAATCGGTCAGTGGGTTTTATAGACTACACGGATCAAAAGTAAGGGAGGTGAGTAACGCAACTAACGTGACAATCTCCCGATTGGATATCTAGAGACTTCGCAATAATTTACATCCGTAATCAACAGACTCACACCTCTCCGCAATCGCTTAGTTTGAACGCAACTTTTCGTTTCTATGAAGCGTTCAACCTGGCAACTGTTTTTGGTAGTCCTTACCTGAGCAAACTTTATGGTTAGGAGCGGGCGAGAAATTTATCATTAACCCCAAGATGCCGCCTCCACCTTAAATATCGTGTTTGCAAAGAGGGAGGTCTGATAGCTCTGCTAATCTTCTTTACCTTTCCTTAACCATCCCGATTTTCATGTCAAGATAGGCTTTCGAGCCATCCGTTCGCACCTGTCCGGTCTAAAAAATGTCAAGCGGTATGGAAAAAAGTTCGTGCTTTAGCAACATTCCTTTGCTAAGTTTTTGCTAAGCACCACATACGCATCTGAATCTCGTCCTTAGGAAATCCGGAAACAATCAACCTTCACGTCATTCTCCACCTTTCCCTCAATAGGGAAAGTGTTTTACGGATAACGGTTCGAAGTGATTAGAAGTTCCGAAAGGGCTCTGGGCACGCCAAATTTTTGAACGGGTCGACTCGGCAATCGATCTCTTCTCTAGATGCTAAGTGCTGCTTACCACCTTGCTCAGCCGAGCGAGTTGTTTAGACATCGAATGGTTCCCCGCTTGTGCGAGGAGCCCTTAATCCGCACGCCCATTCGGACGCGCACAAAGTGAGGAACTAGCTATGGTTAACCTAAATGAAATGGCCCGCAAGGCACTGTTCATTGCTGGGCGAATAGCCGTCGACAACGGCTATCACTACTTCGACACTCAACATGTGCTGTTCGGTCTCATCAAGGTCGAAAACAGCATTACTTTCAAGATTCTGGAGTCCATGGGGGTCAAACTCGAAGAGCTCCTTATGAATCTGGAACAGTTCATAACCCATCAACAAGGCCCCTATATGGGAGACCAAGTCATGGGCTATACGGGTGCAGTACGCACCATTCTTATGATGGCTCGAGATGAAGCTGCTGATGAAGTGGTCACTCCCGAGAATCTTCTCGTTGCGATCGTAAAAGATCGCCTGAATCCCGCGGCTGAACTGCTTGAAGCGTACGGGGTCAACAGCGTTGTTGTGATCAAGCAGCACCTGGAAAAGGTGTCCGGACAGAAAGGAACAGCCATGAATAGCGCAATTGCAGTCAGCCAAGCTCCTAAGCTTGATCCTAAGTCCACGCTATCCCAGATTGGTGCTACCGATCTGACTGCGAAGGCACGGGAAAACAAACTCGATCCTGTGATCGGCAGGGATCCTGAAATCGATAGGGCGATTAAGATCCTTGTTCGCCGGCGCAAGAACAACGTTGCCCTCATCGGTGACCCCGGTGTCGGCAAAACGACAATAGCTGAAGGGCTTGCCCTGAGGATCGCAAGCGGCGACGTTCCTAGCCGTCTGCGCAATAAGATCGTCGTTTCGCTGGAAATGAGCGCCCTCGTCGCTGGCACGATGTATCGTGGTCAGTTCGAAGAGAGGTTGCGGGCCATCATCGAAGAAGTTCGTGTGGCAGGCAACATCATTCTCTTCATCGACGAGATGCACACCATCATTGGTGCCGGCGCTGCCTCCGGAGGGTTGGATGCATCCAACATGATGAAGGCGGCTCTTGCCCGTGGTGAAGTGCAGTGCATCGGTGCCACCACTATCCGTGAGTACCGGAATCACATCGAAAAAGATCCGGCTATGGCTCGCCGCTTCCAGCCGCTTGTGGTTGGGCAGCCCTCTACCGAAGAGACGATCGAAATTCTCCAGGGTATCCGCGAGAACTACGAGCGTCATCATAATGTGTTCTTGTCGGAAGAAGCGCTCGTTGCGGCTGTCCGTCTTTCGGACCGCTACATCAACGATCGTTTCCAACCTGACAAGTCCATCGATCTGATCGATGAAGCCGCTGCTGATGCGCGCGCCCGTGCTGAGTCTCTCCCTGAAGAAGGGTTGCAGGCGCAGCGCGAAGTTCGCAAACTGAGGCACAGTCTCAAGGTTGCTCTTCACAATCACGAAGTCGAGGACGCGAGGAAACTCAAGGAACGTCTTCGTGAGGTGAGCGAACTCCTTCGGGAAATTCGCGAAAAGCAGCCTGCGGACCGCGGTGCAAAAGAAGTGACGGTCGGCGCCCTCGACATTGAGCGGGTGGTGAGCGACTGGACTGGCATCCCGCTCCAGCGCTTGAGCGAAGATGAAGCTAAGCAACTGCTCGATCTGCCCAACCTGATGCATAAGAAGGTAATCGGGCAGGACGAACCCATTGAAGCCGTTGCCGCTGCCCTTCGCCGGGCGCGTGCTGGCTTGAAAGATCCGAAGAAGCCGATCGGCAGCTTCCTGTTCCTTGGTCCGACTGGTGTCGGCAAGACTGAAGTAGCGCGCACGTTGGCGTTACTTCTTTTCGGCACGGTTGATGCGATGACTCGTATCGACATGTCCGAGTACATGGAAAAGCATACCGTGTCGAGGCTCATTGGTGCCCCTCCGGGATACGTTGGTTATGACCAACCCGGTGCGCTCACCGAGCCTGTGCGGAGACGTCCGTTCAGCGTCATTCTTTTGGATGAGGTCGAAAAGGCCCATCCGGACGTGTGGAACATCCTCCTGCAGGTACTCGACGACGGACGTCTGACCGATGGCCAGGGTCGAACCGTTGACTTCAAGAACACCATCATCATCATGACCTCGAACGCCGGTGTGAAGATCAAAAAATCTCGCATCGGTTTCCGCCATGATGAAGACGAACTCGACATTGCCGAAAGGCAAGCTGCGGCTCGCGATGAGGTCTTGGAGCAGATCAGGTCTATCTTTAGTCCTGAATGGCTCAACCGAATCGATGAGATTCTAGTATTCCATCAGCTTTCGCCGAATCAGATTCGTCTGATTGTGGACTTGCGCTTGGAAGACCTGAATCGTTGGCTCGCCGACAAGGGCTTGTCCCTTGTGCTTAGCGACGACTGCAAGGCGCTGCTGGCACGGAAAGGCTACGACCCCACCTATGGTGCGCGTCCGCTCAACCGTGTTATCCAGAAGCTTGTTCAAGACCCTCTGGCCGTGAAACTGCTCGAACGTCAGTTCCAGACTGGCGACGTAATCGTTACACGTTTGGAGGGAGAGAAAATTGTCTTCGAACCCAGCCTGCGCAAAGCAGCGTAACCAGGAGGTGTTGCAGCAGGCAGATAATCGGTCAACCAGCCGGTTTCTGCCTGTTGCACATCGTACGAAACTGAGGAGGGAGTTATATCGATAGGCCAACCAGCCAATTCGGTACGACTCCCTTTTCATTTTTGTTTGTATTACTATATGTTTTGGTATTCTAATAGTCAGTTCGATTCCCTACGAAAACCAAAACTGCACCAAACCACTCTCCGTTCGGCCAAAAATTTTTCGGCGATATGCTAGCTGGGCCACGCTTATTTCGATTTCAAGCCTGAACAGGAGTTCACCATGATTTTCTTTGTGTATCCTTTGCCAAGGGGCAAGCCCTCTGCCAATGCCAATTGACAGTGATAGTGCATTGTAAGCCAATTACAGTTTAGTTTTTTTACTTCATTGCAACCGGCGACTCCAAAGCTTTAAGGAGATAGCACTCTCTCTTTTCTCTTCTTTTTTCGAAGGTCAAAACTACTCCCATTTCAGGCAACCGCTGCATTTTGCACGCACCGAATTTTGTTCGGCTGATTTGGAGTACCTGCGAAGACGGAAGAGGTTGGAGAGATATTTCAGCCAAATGAGGAGAAGCGAACATGTCACTGGAAATGTATTTGCTCAATGGCCATTGGCGCGTTGAGATCGATCCCGACGATCCAGTATCAACCTTCATGGTTCATCGAGACGGCTATTTTCGCGTCAAATTCAACCCCGACAAGTGGGGTCAACCTGTTCTCTATGAAGTCGAAAAGGATGGCTACGCGGGTATGGTCATCCCTATCATCAAAAAGGAAGATGGCATCTGGTACGTGCTCGCAACACGCAACGACCGGCCTGCCAACGACTACAAAGAGAAACTGCTTGAAGGTGCGCGTACCAGCGCCTCCAATCAGAACCCCTTCCTCTCGCCGGCGGACCTGCCAATCACCTACTTCGATGCGCCTCTCTACAGCAATTCCGCTCGTATCAACGGCGCCATTCGCACTGGCATCGCTGACGCAACTGGCAAGGACTTCACCCCGCCAGCCAACGCGGAATGGGTCTCCTGGGACTCGTTTGCCGAAACCACCGACTCCATGACCATGGCGGTGTTGTTTCGGTACATGATTCACAGCGACCTTCGCTAAACCCGTCTGCAGACGGTGCCTCTGATTCGTTCCGGGGCACCGTTTGCCGTATCACCACATTCTCAGAAAGGAGAAATCTTTGAGCGATCAATTCCAAATACCCGCGGTTTTATCTGACTTCGCGGCGTTCGAATGGGCCCACTTCGGTGCTGTACTACCGTTCCTTGTGATACCGATTATCGTTGGGCATGCACTGTGCTTCAGAAGGAGACTCATGCTTGGACTAACCGCAGTCGCTCTTAGCCTGCTTTTCTTGACCACGGGCCTTAGTTTGTCTTTTGCCGGTTTCGTCATAGAGCATTGCACGTGCAGCTAAAGGACTGGGCTAACCTCTTGTTGCCCCCCGCCCATTTCAATTGAGAAATGAGGCGAGGGGCATCACATTTTTTGAAAGTTTCTACTTGGTGTTATAGTATATACAGGCCACAATATCGCATAGCCTATGGATAAATCGCAACGTCAAATATAGTCACCGCAGGCGGTGACTATATTTCTAACTTGTAGCCAAGCCCTTTGATTGTCTTTATCAATGACTCTTGATCGTTAACATCAATTTTTTTTCGTAGACGCATAACACGTTGCCTGACTGCCTCATCACTTGCCATTTCATCTGTATTGAAGACTCTTTCAAGCAGTTCTGCGAAACTGAAAATCTTGCCTTTATTTTTTACGAATAACTCCAACATCGCATATTCAGAAGCAGTTAGGTCAACCAGCTCGCCTTGCTTTGTGACGCTACGATTGGTCAAGTTGATGCGCAGATATCCTATTTCAGTAATTTGGTCTGTCAGGTTAGGCGGCCTTCTTAAAAGCGCCCTGATTCGAACTAATAGTTCTCGCGTATGGAAAGGCTTGGTGAGGTATTCATCTGCGCCGGAGTCGAAAGCCTCTTCCTTTTCCGATATCTTCTCCTTCCCGGTCAGCATTAATATCAATACTTGCCCGCCAGACGCTCTATAACGCGTACAGATTTCCAATCCGGTCATGCCAGGAAGCATCCAATCAAGAATGGCAAGGTCGTAATGGTAGTGCAGAAGCCTATCTAGAGCGTCAGTACCGTTTGCAACGTGGTCAACTACGTAACCACGAGCTCCAAGAGCTTCCGTTACCGCTTCCGCTAGAGATTCGTTATCCTCAACCAGGAGTATTTTTGTCATTTAGCCAGCAACTTAAAGTCTGCTATATTATGGCACGGGACTAATTTCGGCACGACAGTGGTGCCTATCTCCATTTTTACCCTTAAACTTAGCCAGAAAGCGGCACTAATTATATTTGTGCCTCTCTTGTTGCAGTTTGCTTTTCTTGTCCTGCTGCTTATCAATTTAAACCAAGCGGAGAAGCAGATTCAGGCGGAAGCGACTTCTCTTCGCACGTTATCTTGCGTAAATATCATTTTCAACGATTCTCTAAAAGCCGCCGCCAACGTTGCCCTTGCACGATTTTCCGGCTACGAGAATGTACATCTTGATTTCGAGCGCAATCTTCAAAAGTTTGATGAACACAGGCAAGAGCTAGAAGAACTCGCTCGTACCAATCCTGAACATGCAACGGATATAAAAAAATTCTTGTCGCTCTCAGATGATACGCGGTCTCTCATCGAGCATGCCAAGACGATGCTTAATTCCGGAGATCCTTTTGGTGGCATTCGGGAAATCGCCAGAGTTAAGGAGTACGTTCAGCATGTAAGCTCAGTTGGAGAATCTGTAGTTTCATCGCGGCTCAATCAAGACGACCAAGTTCGCGTTCAACAGGCCAAAGCTCGTGACCGCTTGCGGCAATCCATTGAAGTACTTTCGCTCCTCAATATATTGACTGCTATTGTCGCTGCTATCGTATTGAATGCAGGCTTTGCTAAACGCCTTGGCGTGCTTTCTCAAGATACAAGCAATATCGCCGCCGGCAAGCCTCTCAGTGAACCCTTGAAAGGTTCAGATGAGTTGGCCAAGTTGGATCAAGTTATTCACGATCTTGCCAATCAGTTAAGCGTTTCACGGCAACGGGAACGCGCCATGATCGATAACGCAGCAGACATTATTATGTCTCTAGATGAAAAGTTGCGTATTCTAGAAGCAAATCCAGCAGTGACAAGAATTGGATATGAACCGGATGACCTCATTGGAAAGACGTTTCAGAGTCTGGTTCACGAAGAAGACCGCAGAACCGTCCAAGCAAATTTAGATAAAAGTAGCGAATTGGCTTCTGGAACATCTTTCGAAGCGAGAATAAGAAAGAAGGACGGAAAACATCTTCATTTAGCGGGCGCTGCACGTCGATCGAGCGGTGACAAATCCGTGTTTTTGACCCTTCATGATGAAACGGAAAGAGTTGAATCCGAAAGATTGAAAGCTGATGTACTTGCCATGGTAAGCCACGATTTGCGTTCATCACTAAACTCGCTGGAAATCATTCTCGAGCTGCTGCTTGAGGGTACTCTCGGTACTCTCAATGAAAAGGGCGTGCGTATGATAACCAAGGCAGACACCTCGGTAAGTTTTCTTCTCAATATGATCAATGATCTTTTGGAAATTGAACGAATTGAAGCCGGTGGGATTGAACTGCACTATCAATCGATTTCTACAAAACAGATTGTTCAAGAAGCGATAGAACTCATATATGCCCAAGCTGAAAATAAGAACATCCGCATCGACGTTGCCGGAAGAAGCTATGAAGTTGAGGCTGATCCAGAGCGGCTTAGAAGAGTACTATTGAATTTGCTCACTAACGCTATCAAATTCTCACCGGATTCAGGTCGAATAACAATCTCCATAGATCAAATAACCGGTGATTATGGTGAACACCAATTGGAATTTCGTGTCAATGACGAAGGTGAAGGAATACCTGTAGACAAAGCGCCTTTAGTGTTCGAGAAGTTTAAGCAGCTCGAAAACAGCAGCGAGCAAAAACGGACCGGATCGGGCCTAGGCTTAGCAATTTGCAAAGCACTCGTCGAGGCTCATAGAGGTAACATAGGTGTCGAAAGCAGTAGCTCTGGTGGTTCTTCTTTTTGGTTCAAGCTGCCTTTAACCCGACCATGAAAAATCAGTTTGGAAAAAAGCTCTCCGCCTTTACTTTTGTTGCTATCTGGATTCTTACCTGTACACATACTTTGACTGCCAGTGCAGTTTCCAGTGCGAGTAAGGGTTGGGATTTGATACACGATGGCGATTTCCAGGGCGCAGTGAAATTAGCCGAAAGCAAGATCGTAAAGGGAAAAGAAAACGCCGATTGGGTTGAAGTGCAAGCTTTGGCCTTAACTTGGTTGGACAATAACAAAGCACTCGCAGAAGGCAGCAAGGCAACACAACTCGCTCCCAGCAATGCTCACATTGCCGATACTTATGCGCTTATCTTGCACAAGAATGGTCAGGTGCGTAGAGCAATGGATTTTGCAGCACAGGCCCTCGCTCTTGATCCAAAAGATGGTCGCGCTCACGCTGTAATTGGGCTATGCCATTCAGCTCTTGGTGATAATAAACAAGCTGGCTCTGATTTTGCTCAGGCCATGGAACTCTCGCCAAAAGACTTCGACGTAAACAACCTGTCAGGAAACTACTTCCTGGCATTACCGTTAGACACTCACTCTGCCAAAAAGTGTTTTGACCGGCTTGTGCAGTGCTTTCCTAAATCACCCTATGCTCTTTTCTTGCGCGGTGATTGTGAGCGAACAGACAATGATCTTCCACATGCTCTCGAAGATTATGCTGCGGCTCTCTCCATAAATCCCAACTTCCTTCCCGCTAAGCGAAGCAGAGCAATTTTATACAGATATTCGCATAGATATCGAGAAGCTCTTCCGGATTACGACGCCATAATCACTGCTGGTCAGAATCAATACGAAGGGCGCGCTGACTGTTATTACCATTTAGGAGAGTGGTCCAAAGCCCTGTCAGATTTTTCCTCTACGATCCGGATCTACGGGGGCAGTGATAAATTCAACCCGACAATTGCAAAAGGGATGAAACGTTACAGACAATGGTGGATGAAGCGCGCAGAAATATACGAAAACATGGGTCAACACGCAAATGCGCTTGCACAAATTGAGTCAGTTCTAAAGGCCGATCCCAACTATGAAAATGGATTAGATATGAAGCAAAAAATATACATGGGAATGAAACAGTACAAAGACGCAATCAAAGTTCTCGATCATTTGATAAATCTGCATCCTATCGCTGATTGGTACAAAGTGCGCTCCAGTGCTTACGAGTATCTTGGGGATAAAATCAAAGCTGCGTCAGATTTGAAGCGTGCTCAAACCTTTACCTATTAGCAGTTTATATTTTTCGGTTTTCCAAGTATCTGATTCAATTTTTTCCTGGGAAGTGTATCCGCTTTCTTCGCAATTCCCTCAAACTCATTTATCAACCTAACATAGCCGGGCTTTTGGTGTGACGGTGGAAAAGCTGCATCAACCTTGCGTGGCGATGTTATGTATGCATTTCCAACTTGCGCTCTCACATTACCTGGCTGTGCAGGAATTATATTTTCAGCGGCGGCTTCCACTACTCTAACTTCTTCAATCGGAGCTTGAGCCCTGGCTTGTATATAAGGCACTGGCATGTACTCAACTTCGGCGGGATTGTTAATCGGTGCAGTTTGATATTCAGTATTTATTTGAGCAGGAGTGCTTTCCCAGCCCGTTAGTTGTGCTGCTTCGGTATTGCGATATTCCACACTTTGCGCATATTGCACTGCTTGTTGATCAGCTATCACCTGTGCATTGTGAACTGCTTGTTGATCAGCCACAATCTGAGCGTTGTTGGCTGCTTGTTGATCAACCAGAGCCTGAGCGCTGTAGACTTGTTGATCAGACACTGATTGTGCGTAATAGGCTTGCTCGTCTCGTATAGCCTGTGCATTGTAGACGTTCTGATCTGCTACATTTTGTACGTATTCAGCATTGTGCATGTAGTTCACTGCGGGTTGTTCGACAGATATGTTTTGTCCGTTGTAGGCAAGTACTGTCGGATCGTATTGTAGTGCTCTATCCGCATAAACAGGCGCTGTTGAGCTGTTATCTGCCACTACATTTGTGTAAGCAGTGCCAGTGTAATCAATACTCTGCACATTAGCATTTACGTAGGATTCATAGTTTTGTACTTGATCGCCATTTTGAACGTAATTGCTTGCAGCCGCTTCTGTTATGGCGTTTTGTTGCCATCCTTCCGAGTATGTAACTGGCGGCACATTATTTTGCACATAGTCTGCATTGTTTCGAACGTAGTCTGCATTCTGTATATAGCTTGAAACCTTTCCCGCATCATAATTGTGCACGTAGTCTGAGTTTTGCACATAGTTTGTTGCAGCTGCTTCGTTTACGGTGTTTTGCTGCCAACTATCATAAGCAATTGGTCCTTGGCTAATTTGCATTGGTATCGCAACATTTTGAACGAAGTCTCCACTAATCACAGAGTTGGAAATCGTTCCAGCATCGTAGTTATGTACGAAGTCTCCGCTGTTCACAGAGCTAGAAATAGTTCCAGCGTCGTAATTTTGTACGTAGTCTGCATTATGCACATAGTTCGCTGCAATTGAGCTTTGTTCAATGTTTGGTGGTGCAACATTTTGCACGAAGTCTGCATTGTTCACATAGCTAGAAACCATTCCGGCATCATAGCTGTGGACATAGTCACCGTTCTGCACATAGTTAGCTGCAATTGAGCTTTGGTCAATGTTTGGTGACGCAACATTTTGAACGAAGTCCGCATTGTTCACATAGCTAGAAATCGTGCCGGCATCGTAATTTTGTACGAAGTCACCGCTCTGCACATAATTCGCCGCCATTGAGCTTTGGTCAATGTTTGGTGACGCAACATTTTGAACGAAGTCCGCATTGTACACATAGCTAGAAATCGTGCCGACATCGTAATTTTGTACGAAGTCACCGCTCTGCACATAATTCGCCGCCATTGAGCTTTGGTCAATGTTTGGTGGTGCAACATTTTGAACGAAGTCCGCATTGTGCACATAGCTAGAAATCGTGCCGGCATCGTAATTTTGTGCGAAGTCAGCATTCTGGATGGAACCTGGGGCTGGTTGCCAACCATCCGCATAAGCAGGGCTAACACCGCGCTCTAAGCCAGGTGGTGCAACATTATTCACGAAGTCGGCGTTTTGGACAAAATTAACATTTTGAATGTTACCTGCTAATGTGCTGGCATCGAAGTTTTGGACAAAGTCGGCATTTTGCACGAGGTTCGATATTGCGGAGGCATCATAGTTTTGAACAAAATCTGCATTCTGCACGCAAGAGCTGTCAACATTTTGAACCGTGTTGGAACCGGCTGCATCTGCTAACGGGAATGCTGAAATTTGGGATGAAAGAAGTGCTCCATCCACACCGAATTTGTTGTACTCATAGGACCATGTGCCGTTGTTGTTTTGGTACTGTTCCTGGCTTGCGATCAGGTTGTACTGTGCATCTCTCACTGAATCAAGCACGCTTCCATCTGGGCGAACTTCATGAGCGGCTGAAGCAAGAAGATTACCGGCTCCATCTTTATACAATGTGTTCAGCGTATCGCCGACTGACTGCCAGCTTGCAGTACCAACAAGAGCACCACTGCCGTCTGCATTGTAGTAAGAGCTAATACCGCCGTCGGCAGTTAGCACATCACGTTGCAACACATTATCGTTTGCATCAAAGTGGCGATATTCCGAGGTTGTACCATCGGTGCTAAATCCAACATTACTAATTTGACCGTTTTGATCAACGGATTGGATGTTGGCAAGACCCGCCCCATTACTTGATACAGCAAAAGAATCCTGGACTTTACCGTGACTGTCCATTACGGAAACGGTACTTAGGTATCCGGCTCCTTCTTGGGCGCGCGAGAATTCTACGCTTCTTCCATCAGGCAAAGTAGCAACGCTATGCCCGTCTCCGGAATGAAGGCTTATTGAGTCAAAACCGCCTTCTGCGTTACGTACAAATAAGCGTTCGCCTTTAGAATCCATAAACATGCTTTCGCCATTGCCTTGCAATGCAATTGAATCCAACTTAGGATGATCGGCCAAATTACCTTGATTGATTTCCTTGTTACCGTCATGCAGGCTGACATTTCCGTTCTTATCAACCATAAGAGCGTGGCTGCCACCTTCCGCTGTGTGTGCACCAAAGGTCAAGACACCAGCTTCATTCATAACGGCAAAGGCGCCATGACCAGCTTGCAGCACTTTTGAGCCTCCGGCTGCAATCTCATCATGATTGAACGAAGCCATTACATTGCCGTGTTCATCATGAAGAGAAGCTCCTGTAACTTCTCCATTCTTGCCAGTGTGGAGGCTAAGTTGATGCTTCGCATCCAATTGGAATGAACTTTCGTGCGGCTTGCCTTCTGAATGGCTGGCTTGATGTAATGCAGATAGCGGTGGTGGTTCAACAGATGGATGCACGCTTGCCATTCTTTCTGAAGGATGTGCCGGATCTGAACCTCCCGATCCGCACATACGCCCACCTTCGTTTGGTGAACCTCTGAAGTTAGCGAGATCACCATTGCGATGCGCCAGTTTTTCCGAATTCTCTTTGTGAGCAAGACTTGGTCCGAGCGGATGCACTTTGCCGTTATCAGAGTGATGCGGCAATGTATGGTGTGGACCATTTGGATGTCCAGCAGGATGTCCTGGTTTGCCACCATGTTGCAAACCATGCGCGCCATGTTGAGCGCCCTGCTTGCCACCTTTACCGCCTTGTGCTCCGCCACCGCCTTGAGAAGCAGCTTTGGTTGCTTCAGCGCCGGCTGCTCTAACAAGTCCGCTAAAGTCAAAAGCAAATTTGACAGAGGCAGTAGAAAGAAAATTCAGTGCCGTCATGATGGTTGTTCCGGTTTCGTCGACGCCCCTGAAACAAGCCATTAGTAAAATTGTTGTATTCCAAAAAAGGCTCCAGCAGCAAATTGTAATGACGCCTTCAACCCAGTTCGGCAGTGCTTCACGAAATGCTTTGATTGGCCAAACCCACAGTCCTGCCACCACCGGTCCTACGAAGAACAGGTAGCCGAGGTAAGCAACCTGAAAAGCACATAGAATATTCCAGCTAGCCGTAAGACCAGCGTTGCCAACGAAGGAAAGCATTCTGGAAGCCATGGCGCCTGAGGGCATTGCTTCATCAACTTTTTGTTGTTCTGGATCGAATGTGCCGCTTGCTGGATCGTCTTTCTTATTTTCAAGAAAGTTCTTTTCGAAGTCTTCTCTGTTATTTACTTGGCCTTGTTGCCATTTGCTTGCCACGCCAGTGTTGTTATTTTCCTTTGGACCACGCACTGGAAATGCTTTGATCTCAGCACTGAGGGCGTCCTTGTACATGTTCGATCCAAAGATCGATGTATAAGTGCTAGCAATTGTCATAGTAATTGAGTTCGAAAAATCGATGCCGTAATTGACGACGAAGAACGTCGCCGGCACGAGGAAGATTGCGACTATGGCTCGCAAAATACCGTCAAACGGATTGTATTCACCCAAAGTTGGATTGCCTGAAGCCATCATGGCTCTTATTTGCGTAAGAAGAGCACCAGGAAGAATTAGCAATATTCCGATTGGCACAAACAAGTTGGTGCGCAGTTGATTCCATTGGTTACCATCTTGGGCAGTAAAGTTTTGAAGATACTTGGAGCAAAAATCAATTGCGGAAGCAGACTGTGCTTTTGCCGCTTCTCCCATTGCATTGGATGCACCAATACCTTGAGCTAATTGCTGCGCTTTGGCTTGTTGAGCGGCATTTTCAGGCATTTGCGTTGTTTTAGCAATCAAGTTAGCTGCTTGTGCTTGCTGCTCGAATGATTTCAGATCTGAATTGACTTGTCCGTTAAAACCGCCAAGTCCACTTATGTTGTTTCGAAGCATCGCCTCAACAACTTTGCTTTCTGTTTTGAATCCCATAGCAGCAGCTGGTGTCGGCGGGTAGAGCGTTCCGAATGGACCTGCACCGGTGCATGCCGCTGGATTGAAAAACCCAGGAACCGGATTATCGTTTGAATCACGAACATCTTCGCCACCATCTTCGGGGCGCAAGAGGTATTTGCACTCTGGATTTTTTAAACCCCATTCGGCACTCATCGATCGAATTGAAGATTGTCCCGTGGGGGAATTCGAGTCAATTGATTGTGACGGAGAATATGCATGAGCAGCTGCTCCCATGCCCAAAATTGAAATCAGCAAAATGAGCTGTATGCAAATCGTTCGCGCCTTCATTGATAAATCCCCCATTTCATTTACCTGCCAGCAGCTATTGAGCTGCTGCGCGTGTGCCTCCGCCTGAAGGCGCTCCTGAGCCATTACCGCCAGATTGTGTTTTCTCTAATAACTGATCGACCATCTCTCTGGTTTTGAAATCGAGTGCCATGAAAGGTATGTATGTAAGCATCACCATGAATGCAGCAAATACAATCGCTTCAAACGGTCCATTAACGGGTTGTCCACTTTCAGCCAACCATTGCAGGCGTGTTGCCATGCACAAAATAATTACGCTCCACCAAAATTGCCAGAGGACAAGATTGAGTAATCCGTCCAACCAATTTCCGAATACCGGTTTGAATAGCTTTCCAACTTGATCCGGCCAGGCGAATAGCGATGCTGCTAATGGTCCAAGAAGAAACAGATAGCATGCCATCACGACTTGATATGCACGCAGTATCATCATTCCATTGTTCAAAAGCATTGTGGCGGATGAAAATACGCCCTGCATCATAGCCTGCATAGTGGATTGTTGGCGCTTTGCCTGATCTTGATCTGCCTGGCTCCCAGTTGGAGGCGGATTGTTTACGGCAGTTGCCCACGCTGTAATTGTTTCTATTTTGACTTGCTGCATCACTTCGTAAGTAAGTGAGTTACCAACGTCAATTGAATAGCTAACGATGAGCTGCGTAGCTGGAATCAAAAATATTGCAACAAGGCCACGCAGAATGCCTGTAAAAGGTGATGGCGCATTCTCAGATAAAAATGCATGTCCAGTTAAGCTGGACCACTGAGTTATGACCGCCCCTGGTAATAAGAAACAGTAGGCTATTGGCAGAAAGTAAGCGCTGAACATCTGTTGTACCATCCAGATTGCTTGTTCGAGCGTCTTTTTCGGAGCTTCTGAATTTACTGGTGTACCGGTATTTTCGTTAGCTACATTGGGCAGTGAGGTGTTCATCATGCCGATGTTGGCACTGAACATCGCACCACCGGCTGCGCTTGTCGCTTCACCAAACTGTTGTACGCTACCTTGAAATTGAGCTTGATGTGTTTGAAAAGATGGATTAAGAATCTGTTCTGCTGCTCTTTGAGCTGTTTCAAGCGTCATCTCGTGTGAAACCAAATCACTTGACGGTGCGCCTTTCAAGAGAGGATTGTCCTGAAACGTGGCAGGATTTAACATGTCGTTATTGGGATTGGGATTGTGCGGTAACGTGTGTCTAAATGGCAACGGATACCTTGGCGGTCCGTAGTGATTGAGCATCGGATTCGAGTACTCAGTAAATTCCTTTTGAATGAAGTCGTGGGGTACGGGCTGGTTTGCTTGTTGCTGTTTCGCGTCAGTTGGAGCTTGATGATCAGTTGTTGAAAGCTGATCGTTATCTGAAGTCATGCCGCCTTGTTGGGTTGGCTGATACTGATTTGTTGCATCCTGACCTGGCTCTTTGACCGGGTTTTCTGCTTTCTCTTCAGTACCGGCATGCTTAGCAAATTGCCAGGTTTTCTCCTGTTCGTCGCTCCATGCTGGAGTATTCGGTGCCACAGAAACACTGCCACCATCTGCTTGAGCGCTTGAAGCGAATAATGTTAAAACTGCAACGCTCATAAAGAGGGACTGCTTGAGCGAGTTCAACACGTTAGCACCTCGCCAAAGGCGGTAAACCAACACCAAAATTATTTTGCCTTGGAACGATAGCTACTACATCGGTAGTAGATGGCGGAAGTTCGGCGTAAGTGCGTTGCGCTGCAGGTTTCCCAGCAATAAGCAGTTCGTAAGGAATCGGTTCCTTTTTGCCGACAGCTGCTTCGAGTTTGCTGAAAAATTCGCGGATTTTAGCTTGCTTGTTCATGCTGTTATCCCCAGGTGGACGACAACCAACAGGTTTGGAAAACCATTGCTCTGTTGATTCGCTGTTTGTTTAGTAAAATTCGATGTCAGCTAAATTGCATCCGCTGTATCGATTGAGAACAATTTAAATGTATGATCGCGGCGTTACATCATCGTGACCAAAACCGCTATTGTCAAGAGTTTAACTGGACACGGAAACAAAGCCATCGCGGTGTCTCATCATATTCCAGAGAGCATCCCGTGATACGGGTCTGTCGTGACCACGAGCGCCATTGTTAAAGCGATCGGGATCTCCAATAATGTATCCTCCACTTGAATCTTTGCCGAAGCAATATACGTAATGAGGATTGCCTGTGTGTGGATTGCGAACCCGAATGATCGCACCACGCCCTTGAGCCAGCGCGTCATCTAATTCACTCATGCTATTCGAATGGACTTGGGCGTTCATACCAAGCCGTTCAGCGTCATGTTTAACACCTTCCAAACCACGTCTATAACCAATTCCTACTGTGCCAGTCATCTGAGCAAGCTGTTGCAGTCGCGAGTCATCTGGTCTATGCCCTGTTTTGAATTGTGCCTCAGCCATAGCAAGCGCTGTTGGCTCACATGTTGTTGAAGAAATTTGCCGATGATACAAACTGTCACGGGTTGAGATTCCACTAGCTCTATGCTCAGAGTGATAGATCTCGACTTCCGGCAGCGACGCTTCATGCTTAGGGTGTTTAGTAATTAGCTCATGACCGTTCTTTATATGCTTGTGATGGAGGCGTGGGTCATAACCAGTCCCTTCATATGTGGGTAGTTGATGTCCTTGTCTCTGATGCGCTAGCAAATCATGAGGATATCTTTCCTGGGTGCGAGGCGGGTTTCCAAAATCATTTCGTGAAAATGAGTTGTGGCCGAATATACTTCCCCAAAATTGTTCAATCGGATTTTGAGCTTCTCGTTCGCGACGACCGTTATTAGGATGAAAGAAAGGAGTATCGAAACCCATGAATAGAGCCTCCACAGTTACTGTATGAAAAATTACCTCGTTCTCATAACGTGAACGTGACTGGATCTGTATGTGCGTCGACACCAACGTGTCACGTACGTGTCACGTTGGAGTCTTAGAACTAGGTTAGGAAATTTGGTGGAGGTGTTTAAACCAATGTATGCAGTAGCCCACACCGCAGAAACAGTTGATTCCCGGATTCTCTCCGTTGAAAAAATCTACTCTCTAGTAGGTCCAACCGCAACTTCAAAATCTATTGAACTCAAGACTGGAGAAAATGCAGTTGGTAGATCTGGAATTTGCGCAGTCCGCCTCAATAACTCGCTTATTTCACGCGTGCATGCTGTTCTCAGCATCTTCAACGATCAAATAGTAGTGCGCGATTGCAACAGCACAAACGGAACATTTCTCAACGGCAATCGCTTAACAGGCGCCCACATCCTAAGAAACGGTGACCGCATCAGATTCGCCCACCTTGAATATGCGCTCGTAGTACGGTAACGCTTTTACTGACAGAAACACAAGCTAGACAGAGCGCCTTTTGGACCAAGGCGCTCTGTCTCTTTGTAAAGACACCATATTTAGCACCTCACCACCAGCAGATGTTCTCAATGCGATTATCTATGTGTTAGGGTTGTTGTAATAACCTTTCGGTATAAGTACATAGCTATTTCGATAGAGACCCCCATCGGGCTTCGTATGAGCAATGTGATCGCTATATTCAGTGCCATTGTGCCCCACTATCGCAATGTGTCCGATGTTGCGTCCATGAGCCTTTACCACATTGCCGTTCCAGTTCCTAACTAATATGGCACCCTTTGGTGGCTCACCATGCAAATCTGTGAGTGGAATTTTGTCAAAGTTCCCTGTCTTATGAAGGTAATCCCCAAGCTCCGTAGCCGGTCTACCCGGATCAATTTGGAACCCAGTTTTGTTCAATGCTTTACGTACACCTCCTGCACACCAGCCAATAGTTTGAATACCGTTTCGAAGCATCTGTTCAGCAGTTTCCACCAGTTTATTCATGAACTTCGATGCATCACTAAGCAGATCCGGAGTCTGCTCCGGCTGTTTATTTAACTGCTCAGGATTCTTTTCCTGCTCTTGTTTTAGCGCTAGCGCTTTCAGCGGGGGTTGTTCTTGTTGTGCTGCCTCATGCTTGGACGGTTTTTCTTGTTTGTGCGGCTTCTCTGACTTGGCAGCTGCTTCAAAAAGATATGCACTTTGCGGCCATCGATCGCCTCCATAACTTACCTTAAGTCCGCGAGCGTCTTGCTCTTGTTGCACGCTTCCATCTCCATTTACTACACCCCGCATTACGACGTGTTCCTTACCGTCGTCGCCCTTTGCATAGAGATGGACCATTTTCTTAGCGCTGTTTGGTACAGCCTCTATTTCAATGTCGTACTTGCGCGAATCATTTGCAAACGAAATTTGTTTTGACCTGTTGCGTGCCATTTCGTAAATTGCTTTGATCCTGTCTTCCGGGCGGCTTTTCGGATCGGCCAATGCATTGTGATCACCGGTTGTTGCCTTGTCTCCACCAGAATAAGGCGGCGGTGTAATTTCGAGTGCCTGCTGGTTTGGGCGCGGACAAATATTGTCTTGGGAGCGAGGCGAAAAATCGGCTTTGCCACCTGAGTAGGCGTCTTTATAGCAGGCTACGCCCGATCGATTTTCTTCATGTTTGAGGAAAGTAGGGGCGCGTTCAATCGGCGAATAATTTTGTTCCGGAGCAGTCATTCAGGGGGACCTTCAGTAACTGGCAATTGTTCAGAAAGAATAGTTTTCTGTTGGCGCTAATAAAGGTAAGCAATGTTCGTTACAGTACCGTGACGCTAATTGAGCTAGTTAGCGAAGTTTATGAAGATAAAGTTCCAAAAAAAAACAAAAAGTGTTACTTGACTGTCTCGCTCCTCGTTTGACAGTTTGAGGCACTTCTCTTTCTCCTCGAATCGATCGAAAAACCACTTCAAACTCCATAGTTGTTAGCCAAAACATCATCTCCAGCAAATAGAACGCTGTGCGGAGAAGCATGATGTCTTGTGGAAGTTGATTGTCGGTTCGCTGAGACCACCCTAACTCAAGGAAAGGAACTTGCCATGGACTTCTCTGACATGACACCAAACGAATTCGCCTTCTTTTCCTTCGCTATGATCGTGGGTTTCTTCATGATCGTGGCGATGATCCACGGAATTGTGCTCTGCTTCCGCGCTAGTCGGACGTTGGGCATCGTTTCGATCTTCGCCCTCTGCACTGGCTTTGGTCCTTTTGTTCTGGCCCTTTTTGGTGTCGTCCGTCTCTTCGGAGGAGTCGATCTGGCGAAAAGGGTGGCTGATTGGCTTAATCTCTCGGGTCAATAGTTTTGTCTTACTAAGCACTTTCGTTACTGAAAAGGAGACGTGCCTATGCGTACTCTGGTTGTTCTGCTGTTCGTCATCGGACTTGCAGTACATACAATTCCCGCCTTCATGCCCTTCTTCATTGCACTTGCAATTGCGGTTCTCGTTACCGGGTTGTACGTGATGCACAGGCGTATGAAAGCACTCGCAATAGTGCGTCAACTCGAATACCGTATCGTTGCAATGCAGCAGTTTATGGCATCGAAAGATTCGCCACGATTGCCAACTGATATACACGGGGACTTGCTTTGCTACGTATATCAGTCCTTACAGTGGCTGCGCCGGGCCGAATCCTGCATGCACACACGGAACTATACTGTTGCGATCAAAAACGCGACAAGTGGCCTAGATGGTTGCCGAGCTGGTTATCGTGTTATGCAGTACCTCGAGACGGAGAAATTGCTCGCTTCGACTGTAGTGATACCGATCGCACAGGAGCGTCTGCCTATCATCGCAAACTTTTTATTTGCCGCGGTGTTTGGCATTTGCCTTTTCTTTCCGTCGCTTCGGATAATACTACTGGCGATGGCATTGGTCCTTGCCTACACTCTTGGCCGGATGCTTACTACCCACAACCGAAGAGTGGGACAAGAGGAGATCCATCGTCTGCAACGGGCGATCAACAAGACGATGGAACATGTCCTTGCAACCCAGCAGCTGAATTCTGTAGCAGGTTCAGATCTTCTCGCTGCCATAATGCTTTTAACCAAGGCTCGGCAGGCTTACTTGCTTCGAAACTTCGCTTACCTTACGTACAGAACCTGGCAGGCGAAGGGGCGACTTAACGACCACGTGACAGTAATCTAGGTTTTCGTGGGAAGCGATCGAGAAATGGCATTCTCGATCGCTCCTCCCGAATTTTTCAATTTCAAGTTTCTACCATATTCTATCGTATACAAAAATAAAAACCGAAAGCAAGCTGCTCACAACAATTCCTTGAGTTCCTCAGCTTGCTCTTCTTGCTTCGGATCGCAAAGATTCGCTTCAATTGGTATGTGCGCTAGGTTATCGCGGTAGAGCTGCAGACCAAGTCAAACTTGATGGACCAAATGATTCAGGAAACAACTCATCGAGGCTTCTTCGAATGCATTCGTTTTGAGCACTAACTACTGTTAATATCGGAATGGCGGTGCCGAATTCTCTCAATATCTGGCGACAGTCGCCGCAAGGAAATCCGCCTGGAACTTTGGCGCATACAACTGCAATGGTGAGAAGATCCTGAAAGCCATCAGATACAGCTTTTACAATGGTTGCCTTTTCAGCACAAATAGTTGTGAAGTTTGCGTTCTCGACGTTGCAGCCCCGAAAAATCCGGGTTTCACCATTTTTATTTCTGGCAAGAAGTGCTGCACCAACGGGAAAATTGCTATAGGGAGCATAAGCAAACTTAGATGCTTCCCAGGCCGTCAAGACAAGCTCTTGTTCAATTTCCGAGAGCGAATTGAATTGGATCACATCAGAAATCATGGCACTAACCTAATTACGAGCGTGAACATATTCTAACGGCTTGTCGAAATGCATACCAGTAGTTGAAGAAAAGTCCCTGCCATTGGCAGTGGCGCAAGACCAAAAAGCCATTAGAGCTATATTTTCATTAGCAGTAAGCGCGAAAGATTGAAGCCCAGTGCGGTTGTCAATTAGAATTCGGCACCCACTCATTCTCTTTTCCGTAAGAACCCAACCCCGAGTAATAGCAGTCACTGTCAACGCTTTCCGATTTGCACGTCGCTTGATGTTGCAATCGAATTCTTAACGGCTCGAGAAAAATTTACGTGGACAAGGAGCTACCGTGAAGTTAATTGCGATTCTAATCACCATAGTCATCTTCGTCATTGTACGTGCCGCGCGAAGAAGACAAAACGAACCACTGCGACAGGAAAACCAAAAGCGTCTCAACCGGATCGCGGAACGGCTGGATTTTGAACTTGCCCGTCTGACTAGTGAAGTTGTGCCGCAAAGTATGAGTCAGACAGTTACAACATTGACCGTGAACATCCGCACCTTGTGCTCAGCGGCCATCACAGCAAAAGGTATGGCTCGCAACCTCGACAAAGCGGGTAACCACTTGCTTTGTCTGATGAGCATTAACGAGTTTTTCGGGGCTACAGCACCAGCAGGAATTGTTGAACCGCATTCGCCTTGCATTGTGCCGGACAATTCAAATCGAGTAACGGGCATCATGTTGGCGGGAACGTATTATGAGGCAGGAGCACCAGCGACGATCCGCTTCGCTGAACCTTTCCAACCAATAGTGAACGGACCCGGCGAGTTCGGCATTTGCTTTCAATTGGAAATTGACGGAATTCTTTCTTTGCACATGGAAGGACAACCGTCGTCTGGACCGCTCGTCGTCATAGAGCAAAAAGTAAGAGAAGGTGCCAAAGAGCCCGAACTTGAGATGAAGAGCTTTCCACTGTACCAGCAAGTGCGATTCCTTGAACGAATTACTTTTGCTGGAAATAACGGCACATTTTTGAAAGCATTATATGTGATGGATCCAGTGGGAGAAGGCCTTCTTCTCCTTGTGTCAATCCAGCATCCCGTCTACGCCTAAGGCCTCCCGCGCCATCAGATAACAAGCTCCATATTTGGTGGCGCGGTGCGAAAGGGGTCGCTTGGCCCCTTTCACTTCTTAAATTTCTAATTAATACTATATTGGTTAGTGTACTGCATCAAAAAAATCTCTCTTGTACAGAGCTGAGAAACTCTTTGCAAGAATAGGCGGGAACCAGAGAAGAAGCGCTTTCGCTAACTCCTTCTCTGGTATTCCCCTGGAGGTTCGAACGGTTCGCCTCAGATTTCCAACATCACCTCGCTCCAGCCGATCTGAAAGTTGAACGGCAAGTTAGCGAAAGCGGTCTTCAGCTTATGCAGTGCTTCTTCTGCCTTATGACGAGCCCGTGCGTATTTGAAAGAACGCCTGAGGGAGCGGGCCATTTCCAAAAGTTCCTTGCACTCACAATAGACCGCAGCCACCTTGCGTTGCATATCAGGAATCAGTAGAGCGAACAGTCTGTCGTAGTACGACTCGCAAAGTTCAGTCACGGCGGCAAGAGCTGTGTGTGATTTGATCCTCTCGTTGTTGATGGACCTGCATACACGCCTCACCCGCGAAGCCTTCATTTTTACTCGGTGAACAGAATCTGCAATTGGCAATACCTTACCCATCTTTCTTTTCTCCGGTTACTGAACAAAAAGGGCAGCCCCATATAAGTGGCTGACTCTCGAGTTTTCCATTGCCGCATTATCTATTCACCTTAAATCGCATTAGCTTTCTACGAGACAGAAACTGCCACGAAGAAAACTTGGATTGATTCAGATGGATAGCTAGTTGTGTATGGCCTGATGGAAAATTCGAAAGATGATCTTTTCTAGCAAAGAACCACTTTGAAATCACTGTAAAGGTTTGTTTGACCAATTTTTTTACAAACTATACCTGCATTTTTTAAGGCATCGCCAAGGCGGCCGCACCAATTATCGCTGCTTCGCTACCCAGCTCGGCTGATACAACCAGGCATTGTGAAGGACCCGGTAGAGCCGTTTTTTGCAATATTTTTCTAGCTGGTTCCAGCAATTGATCCTTCATTTCAGCCAATCCTCCACCCACAACAATGAGGTGCGGATCCAATGCATTGGCGAGAGTGACAAGTCCGTATCCGAGGTACTCTCCAGTTTTGGTTATCGCTTTTACGGCCGCTTTGTCCTTACCATGCGCCGCTCTTCTTGCCACTTCTGCTCCATTAATGCCGTTGGCTGTCTCTCCAGTTAATTCCTTATACGTGTGGACAAGACCAGAGCCACTGCAATAGGCCTCAAGAGTACCGCGCGCTCCCCCTAAATCTTTGCGTGCATTCGGGTCGATAGAAAGCAGTATGTGTCCGAATTCTCCACCACTCCAGTGAGCTCCATGATGCAATTTCCCACCAATCAGTAATGCTCCACCTACACCAGTTCCTAGAGCAAGGAACACTACGCATCCATGTACATAACGGCGCGCTGCACCAAATCGCAATTCCCCAAGAGCCAGTACATTAACGTCGTTATCAACGTACGTACGGACACTTAAGGCGCTTTCAAAAGATCGCTTTATTTGCAGTCCCTTATATCCTGGCAAAACATCCGTTGCCGAATAAACATAACCGTGCACAGCATCAATTTGCCCACCAGTACCAACCCCAATTCCTTCCAGGGTTTCCGGGCTTTTATCTTTTAGAACTTTGGCGAGGTCTATTGCACTTTGCAAAATAGCCGGTCCGCCCTTTTTAACCGGCGTTGCCACCTCCTGGTGAATCTTCGTTTCACCGGACGCACTTACCAGAGCACCGGCTATTTTTGTGCCACCAATATCGATACCAATATACATTTTTATTCTTTCGGGTTTCAGGCGTTTACCAGTTCGATAATGTCGGCAACTTCGTAACCGCTCAACCCAAGGGAGGACAAGTTTCTCGCGTGCCGCCGTATATCCACATCGGTTACCGCACTTGATAAATCGACCACACTTTCGAGTGTAGGTGTTGAAAGCTGGGCAAGTCGAGCCAACTCGGTCAATATGCAAACGTGTTCCGTCAAATCTCTCACTATCGATCTTTTGGCATCCGAAATTCCTTTGAACGATTTGAGCAATTCGATATACCAAGTTGCAAACAGGTTTTCGTCTGCCGGATCCTGGTCAGCCCTGGCAATTGCGCCAAATGCAGGCGCTACTGTTTTGTAAGCTTTCGCGATGAGCGCCAGTTCTCTTTCAAGTTTGTCGAGCAAGCACATCGTCGTCTCGTTCATTGCCGATTCGGCAAGTCCTACGCCGTTTTTCAAATAATCATTTGGCGTGGTACGCAAAAGCCCAAAAAGCAGCAACACCGGCCGAAGAACCCTTTCTATTTCTAGCAAGCCGCGCTCCAAAATGTTTGAGGCTGGAATCAGTTCCAACGGTAAAAAATTGCCGATCTGAATGGTCTTACGCAACTGATTGCGAGTATTCCCGGCCACATTAGAACAGCTACGAATGTTCTCGATTATCAACGTGTCTGCATCAGCCCAAATGGTTGAAAAAATGTTTCCCACTTCGGCTATATTCAAATTCCAGTTAAGTCCGCCCCCTCTCAAGGATTCAATCAGTTGGAGTCCGGCTCCAAAGGGTGCATCGAACAAAACTAGATTCTGTCCGTCTCGCATATTTCGTCTTATGAAATCGATGTTGCGAAGCAATGATCGAATAGAGCCAGCATACAAAATATACTCGCAATAGGCTAGGTCTGGAGATGCTTGAACTACCAAGCTTTGCAGTTTTGCAATTGAATCTACCATTGAATCAATATGATTAGCAGTTTCATTTCGGTAACTGACTGCGCAGCTATCAGAGGACTCTGCTACCGCAACTAGATTCACCATGGAAAGCACTGAACAACTGTTCGACAAAAGGCTAGCCAAGGCCAGTCCTTCCACGCCGTCAGTCAAAATACACACTGGCTTGTCAAATGATCTTGTCGTTCTGGCTTGCACCCGTTTGTCTAAATTGGGAACCAGACTATTTACCGTCGAGAGCAACTGAGAACTCCTATGAAAATGATCTCTCTAGTCGTCCAAAATAGAATCAAAAGCCCCGTAGGGGCTTAGATATACGGATGCCGTTGCCTCTCTGATCAGGCGCGTAAAAGAATAGCACCGAACGCTTTGAACACATAGTGTTTCCGTCAACGTTTAACCTGCAATTGAATAAGATGATCAAATCGCATTTCGATATATCTCAAAAGCCAGCCCTGACAGCAGATCGCGGTTTCGTTCATTTTTCAATAACGCAAAATCGAACGGCAACAATTTTTCACGAATTTAAAAACGCTATATATAAGAACGGTTTTGAATATGCTGCACCATCAGCAGTGCTGCGCCTGAAATTACATGCCAGAAAGCGGCAGTCCGACATCTTACAGCGGAATAGACCGTCCGCTTCGAACTTAGGAAATGCGGATATTGTCTATCAGTCGCACTTTTCCAAGTTGCACCGATATAACAACGATCAGTCCGTTTTTTGCTTCGGCGTGCGGAACGAACGTAACGGCGTCACGTGCTTCCAAAAAGAGCACCTTGAAGAGCGGCTCTTTTTCCAAAACCTCTTTCCCTTTTGCCAGAGCGGCTGGCGCGTTGCCACCGTTTTCTTTGAAGGTCTGTGCGATTGTCCGCAAGCATTCGAATACTTTCGGAGCCAGACTCCTCTCTTCTGGCGTCAAATAGACGTTTCGAGAACTTTTAGCTAATCCGTCTGATTCTCTTACAATTGCAACAGGCTCAATTGATAACGGCATGTTGAGATCGGCAATCAATTTTTTGAGGATGACCAACTGCTGATAATCCTTCTCGCCCAATACTGCTACGTTCGGTTGAACGATATTGAAAAATTTTGCCACGACTGTGGCGATTCCCACAAAATACCCAGGCCTGTAGGAGCCTTCACAGACATCAGCAAGATCTGCAGGCGGGAATATTTTTATACATTTGTCTTTCCCTTCCGGATAGATTTCCTTTTCGGTTGGTGCAAACACAGTGTCCACGCCATTTGCTTTGCATATTTCCAAATCCTTCTCGAAGGTTCTCGGATAGGCATTAAAGTCTTCGTTAGGACCAAATTGCAACGGATTGACGAAAATCCACACAACAACGCGTTCCGAGAGCGACTTCGCCTTTTGGATAAGAGCAATGTGACCATCGTGTAGTGCGCCCATTGTAGGAACAAGACCCACTTTCTCGGTTACCGACTGCCGCCATTGCTTGAATTCGGCAATTGTGCGGATTACCTGCGGTGACTTTACCTGCGTTTGCATTGGTTCTCCACGTTTCAAAGAGTTTTTATTTTCACAGACTACTAGTGTTTTAGCATCACCCATCCACAAATTGATTAAGCAGGTAACATGGGCGATTGGCAATTTGACATAATGATTGACCGCGACGCACAAATATGGGGTCTTACGAACCAGCTTGAATCCACGCTTTTCATTCTCTTTTTTTTCTACTCTCGTTTTTTTGTTTGGCATTATCGGCTTGAAGCCGGCTTGCGGTGAGGTTGAACAGTCCACACCCGAGAAAGCTCATCAACTCGCTAAACAAATAGTTGATGCTTACGGAGGCCCGGAAGCAGTGAAGCACTCAATTGAAGCTGGCATGCGCACGACCGGCAAGGTTATTCAATACTCGACTTTATCTGGGGCAGCCAACAATTTCGATCTTGTCATTTTGACCAAAGGGAAAAAAATGCGGATCGATATGGAAGTGATGGGGCAAGCCCTCATAACAGCGTTCGATGGCGAGCACAGCTGGACGAAACAAGGTGATCAAGTTTTTCGGTCAAGCAACCTTGCCGAAAAGAGCATTCGAGATGAAATTGATCATGGCCTTTTTCTTTTGGGCAAACTTTCAGGCGATCAATTAAAGCTGCGGATCGTCGGTACTAAAGAGATTCTCAACCACAAGTGCGATTTACTCGAAATTACTCTCAACGATGAGATTCCGACTTTGTTTTGTGTAGATCAACAAACGCATTTCGTCGTGCAAAGTGAGTACGACGGGGTCGACTCTGAACAAGGTGTAGACGCTAGAAAAATCTACAACTATGAAGACTACAAGCCGTTTGCAGGCAGTGTTCAACCATATCTCATAACTGAGTATTGCGGTGTCCAAAAAGCTTCGGTTCTCAAAGTAGCCTCCATTGAAGAGATCCCTCTTGAAGATTCGGCTTTCACAATGCCAGAAGAACAGGCTTCGCCAATTGCGGCCGGCAGTGCCGTAACTATGCCATTCGAACTTGTTTTCAATGAGATTCTCATTACCGCAAAAGTGAACGACACCCAGGATCTTTCTTTCATCGTTGATACCGGAGCAACCCAAAGTGTGTTGGATACTGCTATCGCCAGCAAATTCGGAGAAGCAAAACAGTCAGCATTCGAAATGACAACCGGATCTGGCTCCGTACCACTTTCCTACATGACCATCAAATCATTGTCTCTCAAGGATGCGCGTCTCAATAATCTTGCTTTTGCAGTTACGGATCTTTCAACATTCTCGCAAATCATCGGACGCAAACCGGCTGGTTTACTCGGTGCAAATGTTCTCAGACAGTTTTTGGTTACCGTCGATTATGCAAATCAGCAAATTACATTTGCAAACCCGCACGATACTGCAAAACTTTCCAAAGATGCTGTTGTATTGCCGGCTAAACCGGCACTGGGCCTTGCTGGCTTATTATTGGATGGTAATTTGGACGGAGAGAATATCTCCTTGCTTGTAGATACAGGGGCGGCATTTAACAACATATCTGAAAAACTTGCCAAACCCATTCTCAAAAACAAACTACTGCCAGTGGGCAGCATTCAAGGACTGGACGGCCGCAAAGTTCCAATTGGTGCCGTGCAATTCGATCATTTTCAATTGGGTTCTCTTAAAGCTACCCATCCTATTTTTTCCGTGGCACCGGAAGGCAGAGCACCATCCGGCATTATCTCCAGCTCCGGATTAGCCATTCTGGGAAATCCATTTTTACAGCATTATCGCCTCACGGTTGACTATTTAAATCAGAAGATCATTCTCGATCGTCCACAAGCTCAAGAAACTTTTGAGCAACTCCGCGAAGAACTCATGAGCATCGAAAAAAGCGACGTACTTTCCGACTTCTCACCAGCCCGAGCCGATCAATATCGTTTTCTAGCAGATAAGGCAAAAGAGAGACATTGCGATGCAATAGAAGCATTGTGCATGGCAGATCTATCAGCGCATGCTTCACCACCACATGGATTGACCTTTAGTGATGAATCAGCAAGGGCTGCGATCATAAAGGAGTTTGAGGACGCCGATAAAAAAGCAGCTTCTTCAGGCAACCTCAAAGTAAGAGCTGAAGTAGTGGCTAAGGCTGCAAATTTTTACCTCAGTAATTTTCCACACGATATAGCAGTTTCTCTTGCTCGTCCACTTTTGATTACAGCCTCACATTACAGCGGTACTGAACCAACCACATATGTAGTAACTGCTAAGCTCCTTCACAGCTTGAAGAATGACGTCGTGGCCCTTCAGCTTGTCAATCAAGCCCTTATGATTGCACCGGCGAACTGGGATGGCTTATGGCTTAAATTCGAGCTTACACCTGCCGACGATGATTCAATGAAGAAACTAGTAACTGCTCAAATCGAGCAGTATTATCCAGACGCTTACTTTGATAAGAAGCTATTTTCCCAACGAAGCAATGAACCTGACCCCAGTGCTAAGAAACTCGCGAAACCGCGATAACATTGTGAAAGCAACTGGCGGTAATTAGCATGATGGACCCGGAAGAGCTGAATATAGAAGAGTGGTTTTGGGTTGTCCTTATCTTTGTCCTGGGCGCCTTCTTTATTTCAAATTGGCTCGCCAGCATCTATTCATATTGAGTTCGAGTTCTGGTTGAGTTCTGGATGAGTTCTGGCTCCTATTAAGTTGTGGGTTTTTGGATTTGATTCAGCCGCGCGAAGTATGGAGCAAAATCAAACGTTAAACCCGCAGCTAAAACAGATCTGTTTCAATTGACTTTATTGAGCCTTAGGGACTAGTCTCTCGGGCGTTTCCCAATTTAACCGTCTGAATGGCAATACCGAACTTAGAGCAACTAAGTCCTCATAGCTGATTGCTAAGAAGAAAGATCGTCTCTCTACGATCTGATATTGGCCACTCTCTTGACACCGGGACTAAGAGTCAAATCGCATGTTGCATTATCGGTTCAGATACTGGTTGGCGACTATTAACCAGAACGAATGACTGCATCGAATGATCGGTGCGGCGATATTTTCGTTCGCAAAAATCTAAGGAGATATCACATGTTTGCCAAGAACATTCGCTTTGCTTTAGCGCGCGGGCTTGCACGCATGGCAGGGCTAACCATCGTTGAAAATCAGCAAGCACCAATCGTCTCGCCTGTCGCTAACGATGGCCCGCCTATGCCGGTGATTGAAGGAAAACAGAAAATCTTCCGCATTCTCAGTATGGATGGCGGAGGAATTCGCGGAATCATCATCGCCGTTATTCTGGTTGCAATCGAAAAACTAACCGGAAAACAGATCTGGGAACTCTTTGATTTGATCGCCGGGAATTCGACGGCTGCTCTATTGGCTGTTGCACTCACTCGTCGCGGTCCGGATGGTCGGGCTCGCTACACAGCTCAGCAGGCTTTGGATCTGTATTTGAATCGTGGCAAATACATTTTCAAGAAGAGCCTTATGTATGAGATCATCCACTTCATCCTGGGTGGTGGTCGATACAGCGTCTCCGGTATCAACACCGAGCTGCAAGATGCCTTCGGCGACTCACTGTTTGGTGATGCTCTCACAAAATGCATGGTTGTCACCTATGACATGAAAGCCGTCGAGACGTACTTCATCAAGAGTTGGGATCCCGTTGACGCGAAAGTGCCAGCCTGGATAGCAGCTCGCGGCAGTTCGGCGGCGCCTACCTACTTCGACCCGATTTCGATCGAGGCGTTGGGCGGCACTACCACCATTGATGGTGGCGTTACAATCAACAGCCCTGCCGACTGCGCCTTTGCAGAAGCGCTTGAGCTGATGGACCAAGAAGGTGAGCGTTTTCCTGTTTTCGTTGTCTCAATTGGGACAGGAACGCTCAAAAAGCCTGCCAATGTCGACAAGGTGGATCGCTATCACGTTTGGGATTGGGCAGGTGCTTTGCCGGATATCTTCATCACTTCATCCGGTGAAACTGTTGACTACAAGATGCGGAAGATCGTGAAAGCGTTTAACGACCTTCTGCCATGTCAGCTCGGCAGGCTCTACTTCCGCTTCCAAACGGAATTGCCTGCTGCCAACGCCGATATGGACAACGTCGATCCGAGCAACATGGAGTCTTTGATGGCGCTGGGCAAGAAGATAATCGAAGAAGATCAAAAGGCGGATTTCCAAGAGTTGTGCGCAAAACTTAAGCACATGCATGCTTGCGCTTACAACCAATGGGGTTCCTCTGAAGATCCTGACTGCATTCCTGATCCACTCTGGAAGTTACAGGATGCAGCATGAAGAACCGACATGCCGTGGATACGGCGGAGGCAACTCTCTTTGCGAGCAAATCTGCTCAATGAGACTTGTTGCCTCCTTTTTTTCATTATTTTTACTATTTTTTATAATATATCTAGTATGCTCTTTTGACGAACCATTTGTTCCTCGCAATTTTATGGGTCGTAACGATAAAATTAGTCCGAATCATTTCGAAAGAGAATGCTAGATGGAAATTGCAAAAGCAACGCTTGTTGAAGCGCGCATAATTTTTGACTTTACTGTCGAAGCGCGACAGACAGTTTCCAGCAATTTGCGCATTCGTTTCGTTGAAAGAGTTTCGGATACCAAATCGGATAAACTCATAGTTTCCGTTGGTACGGAAAGCAATGATTATTTGAAGATGGAGCAACTCGTAAAAATTCAAGATATTGCTGAAAAGTATGGCGGACCCTCCGGTTATGAAGTTCTGATCACGGAGAATCCTTTTCCTAAAGAAGGAACTCTCTTAGAACTGGTGCCCTCTAATTGCCGACATTTTGCTGCAGTCTGTGGAAAGAATGGGGACTACATCGATGAAGAGAAGCATCTGAAAAACGCCCTGCTTCTTGCCTTCGAAAACGATTATATGTGCACCATCCGTGATGTCGTTGAAGCTTTTCAATCTTTAGGTCGTTACTACACAAGCATGCATGACTATTCGACAGCAAAATTTTGCCTGGACCAGGCCGTAGAATGGGTTGCACATGAGGAAAAGTCACCAGACGAGCCCCGGTGGGGCAAGAACTGGCAAAGCCTCGTACAAGACTATTTCGCCAACGGCGATTATGCCGTCGCAAAAACTATAGTCAACGGCATCATCGCTCATTACCGACGCGGTTCCGAAAAGAACGAAGCACAAGAAAAAATGATTCGCCGCTTGGAAAAATGGTTGTTGTTAATAGACAGGGTAAATCCCGAAAGGGAGGCTCGGTTGTCACAGCTAAAGCGGCTGACCATGCACCTTTGGACCGTCAAAGATAAATTGAAGGCTGGAAATGACCTCAAAAAATCTGCTCTGCTGGCATTGGGCAGAGACTATACTGAAATTAAAGATGAGGATTTCGTCTGGCAAGAGATACACGAACTCTTTAGTGCCAAAGGCCAGGGCGACAGCTTCACGCAACCGTTTTAATGTACAATCCAACAAAAATCCCAACCGTATCCATGAATCCCACATCCAAAGCGAAGAATCTTTTTTCTTTCTCAAAAATAGCCCGCACAAGCACCTGCATTTTTGTGGTTGTGTTGCTAACATCTTGTGCGTCGGCTGAAGAAAAGAAGCGACAAAGGCAACAGCAACTGGAAGGATTCGCGGCTAGAGTTGTTCAACATTTACTAGACCGCAATCCAGCCACTTATAGACGCTCCATCGCCATGCTCATGCGAGAAGAGCTTGACGACAACACAATAACGAACCTGCAGGCGATTGGACGCATACCGGAACCCGGCTTGGAAGAAATGAAGGTCATATCCGATGCGGAAGATCAAAAGACAAGTAATAAGGTCGAAACACCTATTGTAAGAGCCGTTGGCGATATGGCCAAAGAAGTGGTTCCAATGCGCGTAACTGGCAAGGTAACCAACTACAAAGACAATGTGAAAACGGACGATCGCAGCTTTCAAGTCGAAGTTGATTGCAGGCTTACGGATGCCATGGACGGGTTTCCCAAAGCCGTTGGTGTCCGAGGACTGGAGCCCGTAAAGAGTATTGCCAAACAAGCGGATGACGGAAAATTGCGCTCCAAGAAGCGTTCGAAGAAACGCGGTTAGGCTTTAGTTTTGCTACTTTAGTTTCTGCTTTCGCGTGGCATGATAACTTTTGCGCAGGTGGCGCGCGGCTTCTTGCTTTCTGGGTAGATGATGAAAGACAAGTCGCTGAACGCTGTGGCATTCGTTTCCATTTGATCTAGATCACGGCATTTGAGATCTATGTTCCAGTAGAGATTGTCACTCTCCTGGGTCGCCTTTATTCTCCCGTTCTTATGACGGATGATTTGGGCGAGTAAATTGCCTTCGCAGGTGCCTGCTTCATTCGACCAGGTTTCGTTTACTAGGCATTTTTGGTCTTCGTTCATGCTCGCCCCTGATGAGGACAGTGTTGCCACTGCCGCCTTCCTTAATTGAAGCTAATATAACCACATTCTGTGGCAAACTTATGACATCAACGTGACGGACAAAACCAATTTTTATTACGATCAGGAACCCAAAATTACGCGGCAAACATTCGGCCAATCAGGAGCATCCTTTGTACCGGCTCCATAACCCACAGAGCCTATTGCGTCAAAACGCGGTATTCTCCCCCAGTTCTGGCTGATTTCAGCCATGATCGCCACCGCAGTTGGTGTCAAACATTCAAAATCAATTTCAAAATCGAGCGTCGGAGCCTTAACGTCTGCCAGCATTCTTGCTACGGCTGGTGCCGGCAACGGAAAATGTCCGTGCTCCATTTTCACGATCCCTCTACCAATTGGAATCCTCGAAATGAAGCTCCTCTGGACTCCCAGCATGTGATAGCCAATTGCAAAACCAGCTATGTCTACAATTGTGTCAATCGCACCAAGTTCGTGGAGGTGGACCTCACTTGGTGCAATGCCGTGTAATTTGCCCTCGCATTCCGCCAGCCTTTTTACTACTCGCAACGCCAAGTCTCTGGCTGGATCGGCGATTTTTGAAGAGGCAATAATCTTTTCGATTTCGCTGGCTTTGCGCTCATGCACGTGATCATGTGTGATAACGTCCACTTTTTGAGCCGTGATTGAACTTCGCTGGACGCTGGCAAAAGCAATTTCGAAGCTATCTTTGGGAAGAGCCAGTTTTTTTAGTTCAGTCAACCATAACTGTTTATCCAGACCCGCATCTAGCAGAGCGCCCAGCAACATGTCTCCAGCTGCACCAAACTGACAATCAAAATAAGCAATTTTAGCCATGAATTTAGATCCGCACCATATACAGTACCACTATCAAAGACCTGCCTCAATGTTAAAAATGCATTGACAAGCAGAGGAAAAGAATTATCCATGCTGGTATCTTATATTAGTTCTGCCAGGGAAAGATTTATGGCTATCACGAGCGAGAACAAGCAACGGCTTAAATCGCGGCTTGCTAAAGCAATCGGTCATCTCAACGCCGTCCACAAGATGGTTGATGATGAGCGGTATTGTATTGATGTCCTGACACAGTTGAAGGCAGTTCAGTCAGCACTTGATAAGACTGCTCAACTAATGCTCCATCAGCATCTCAATACTTGCGTTGTCGAAGCGGTTAAGGCAGATGATTCGAAAAGAGTAATGGATGAGCTCTGGCAACTTCTTCGCAAGAGTAGCGATGGTGAAGAAGACCAATTGGAGCCCAATCCAATTGCAAAATTGAAGAAATGCTGCGGAGAAAACCCCACCTGGGGGATAGCTTCAAACAAGGAATCTCGTTGAGTAAACTAAGCCACTTCCATTGAGGACGAAAGATTGCTTCCTTGTTGCTGGCACAACTGCATTGATTATCTTTTACAGATATTGCCATTCGCCGCACTGTTCGCCATGACGGCAAAGCCCTTCTTACGCAAACAAACCACCGTAAATAAAGATGGCCAAGCCTGTTGTCACAAAGGCTCAAAATAATCGCTGAATCGGGGCCTCGAATCTAGACCACGATTTTAGGACTGAAGTTTAGAGCCTGAAATTAGGCACTGAAAAATGCTTCCCTGGCTTTTACATAAGAAAGCACGAAAGCACTTAGCGATTTACCCACACGTTGCTCTCCTTCAATCGTTGTCGGAGGAGTGCCTTGAGACAAGTAGAGATAGGCTGTGTTGCAAAAACGGGCAATCGAATAAACATATCTATTCGCTTGTTGTGCCGAAATGCCAAAAGGCATTTCAGAAGAAACCGGCATGTCTTCTATGGCGCTGAGATCCAAAATCAAACCACACGGTCCGCCTATTTCAGAAATATAGTTCTCCGCTTTCTTCAGTGCATCCGCAAAGGAAAGTTCATTGCGTAAAGAAAATTGTTCATATGCAATGTATTTGAATTCAGCAGCATTGAGGCGCTCTAACATTTCGCGCGCATTACTTGCTTCCTGCAGACCAATTACAAAATAACCCTTTAACAAATCCTCAGCATGAGCATAAGTGAATGGATTACCAGCGTGGCGCCCTTCTAGAATTCGAAATCCGGCGTGCATATCGCAATTTACTGCGCATATGCCTTCCTCCGGCTCAATTTGAGCGCGGTTACGCAGGGCCGCTACCGTTCCTTTCAAGATCGGATATGAGTTGTTGCTGCCTCCACCAACAATAATGGGCTCCAAACCAGCAGTTACAATTTGCTCGATTATAGGTGCCAGTTTTCTGTCTATCGCCGCGCAAAGTTCTCGAAGTTTGTGAATGGGCACGCGACCCGTGGCTTGCATCGACTGAAGTTCATCTTGCAAATCAGTCAGAATCAATTCGCCAAGCATAAGAATTCGCGAGCAATCAATAAATTGATTCGACTGCAGATTCACGAAGTAGCGTAGAAATTCCCGCCAGGCACCATTAACACCACCACGTCCAAAGTTTGCCCTTATGCCAATGTCTTCAGGAATTCCCAAAATGGCATATCGGGCTCCATCAACAGCAGCAAGATGGAGATTTGCTTCCAGTTCAGTCCAATGCGTACTTGCAAGAAATGCAAGATCCTGACCGATCTTTGTCTCCGCCTCTCTCAAATGAACGAGATGGGCCAGTGTCTCTGGTCCGAAAACTTGCAGGTTTGTTGATGTGTGCATCATGATGCGATAATGCCATCATATCAATACTGTTTTTTTGGCGTGCCACTTGTTAAGAAGCAAATATTCCCGGCTACAGGCTGTTTCAGGACTTATTGCGCTCTTGTCTTTGGGTACCGCAAATGCCTCCTTTGCCAACCAAACTGCCCTGTTGGCCAAACAAGTGCACAGAGAATTTGGACAGGCGAACGTATATCTTAGTAAACGCGCAATAAAGGTCGAAAAGCCAAACCTTCAGGTCGTTTATTTGGCTAAAGCACCCGATTGGAAAATATATATTTTCAGCAAGGAGCGCGGCGTGTACACGGATGATGCCTTCGCGCACTGGATAGCACGCGGTCTGCGTCCTATGTCTGTTTCCCAATCAGACTTATCCGATGTACCAGTCACCAATGGACAGCACAAGAAATTGTATGGCTATGATGCTACGGAATTTGCGCTTGTCGTAACCAAAGAGGCTAAGAAAAACGAGTTTGGTCTTCTGGAAAAAGGATTGGTCAACACTATCTTAAGCGGTAATTACTTCGTTGCAACCGGCACCGATCTTCCTGATCAACAGTTCAAATTCCTCACTCATTTCTACAATTTGCCTTTCGCAAAGGGGGTTCCATTAGAGTGCCAGGTGACATTGAAAAATGGAGCAGTTCCATCGGACGTGCTCATCACCAAAGCGTTTTCAACCGTCAGTGTTCCGGATAATTTTTACGATTTCCCCTCTGGCTTGCGCAGGGTAAACAACGAAAGAGATGTCGCATTGAGCGATCAGAAAATCAAACAGTTAACGGACTTTATGCAAGATCTTGGTGTCGGTGAAACCTATAATAAGACTGGCAATAAGAACGGCTCGCCCCATCAGCCCTGAAGATTATGTTGTCAAACAAAAGCCATCCACTGTTATTTCTTTTCACAACCGTGATTATGTTTCCCGGTATCTCTCCTTGCCTGGGCAGCGAGAGCGTTACGCACTACAACTTCAGCAGCATCAATCCGGCATCGCTTGGTTCTCCGTTTTGTTCCGGTGGTTACAACGCTAATGCCCTGACCGGAGTGGATAAAAATGCTATCGGACAGCCTTTCCGGCAGACGAATACTAATACCAGCAACATAACCGGTGGTTATGTCGGCTTCAATTTCAGTACCATTGATAAAGGCGGTGCAGCTTTTAGCCATGCTTTTGCACCGGAACACACCGACACTAACCCTCAGCCTCAAGCAGCCCTTTCTGGACAAACCACCCATACTGAGCAAACCCAACAAACCGTGCCTTCTCCCTATGTAGGAACGCCACAATCTTTCACACCAGCGCACGCTTTTGCACCGCAGATCCACAGGTCTTTCCAAGCCGGAGAGCCACGAGATTTACAGCCTGCGCCCACCGGTGAAGTAGACACCACATTTAATGGCACAGCGCACTAATATGAATTAGTTGCTGGATTCACTTTCGTAAATGGTGCTTTCACTCTAGTTGCGCCAGTTACAGGATCCGGACCTACTTTAGTTAAAGGCGCTTTCACTCTTGTTGTTCCTGTTACAGGATCCGGTCCCACTTTAGTGAAAGGCGCATTTACTCTTGTTGTACCTGTTTCGGGATCTTGACGAACTCTAGTGAAAGGCGCGTTCACTCGAGTTGTGCCAGTGACGGGATCCGGGCCTACTCTAGTGAAAGGTGCATTAACTCTCGTTGTTCCGGTTACAGGATCGGGTCCGACTTTCGTGAAAGGCGCTCGCACCCGGACGTGGTTACCATTTGGATCGGACTTGTCTACGTCGACATGCACAAACGGTATGTTCACACGGGTGCTACCGTCTGGATCTTTCTCGATCAGCTTACTTTCAGCAGGCGTATTTGCTAAGCCTAATGTGACGAACAAGAAAAGTTGTCGATATAGCTTCATGGTCCTCTCCAATCCAATTTGATAATGCTTTCGCTTGCATGGCAAAGACTGATTTTCCCGCGTTGTGTTTCCTGCTGCCAGGCATAATTGATCAACTAGCCTTTAAGCCACCGGATTCGGTAGCGAAAGGTCGGACTGATCAAGATGTGCTAGCTGAACAAATTGCATAAAAACCCCTGAGAGACCGGTAATTCTCCAGAGGATGTCGTCTAAAGACCTTTAAGGCAATATGTAACGCAAGCTAAACGTTGACGGCAACAACTGTTTTTCTCTTGAGTAGTGATCAACTATCTCTATCTCATCCGCAATTTGGTCCAAATAAAAGCACCCATTTTCATTGCACAACTAAACCTTGGCAGCACTTGCTGTCATCGTTTGGATACAGATCCGTGAGAGAACCACTAAGAGAACTAAGCAGGACGTTTCACTAACAACTCTGGTCTTGACGACATGAACTTTAGGGGGTCGGCCCTTGCGTGTAACTTGCGCACCGTCTTTCAATCGTAGAAGTGCACATCGGTGTATTTCTCAAGAGCGTGACCAAGCTTGGCCATGCTAGGAACGCCTCTTACGAGGCTGAGGACTCTATCATGTACAGCACCTTGCATACACTCAAGCCGCGGCCCTATGCCGAATTGAGTTTCCACTACAGGCAAGCAGTCGATCCAGCTCGTTTGGCTGCGCGCAGAAATCAGCAATCTGGCATCGGGGTAGCGTTTAAGAGCGCACCGTCGCCATCAGATATCGAGCTAATCGCTTTTCGGTTTGCCATGGAAAACGAACTGATCGAGCCGCTGACGCATCTCATCAGTGAGCAATCGCAGACCGACCCTTCCCTTCTATCCGCCTGGATTCGGGACAGCCTCGTCAAACTGGATGAGATACTACGCACCACCAGTGGAGGCACCTTGGCGAAAGATATTCTGACATCGCTTGATAGACGTGTTCGCAGTGTCTTGCAGGAAGGACGAGGAATGGCAAGCATAGCAATAGAGTGTGCTTTGCCCTCCACAAGCGACATGCCGGCACCAAGCAAAAACATGCTGCGGCTGTTGGCTTACGTGGCGCAGGGGCTGGGGTTCCTGCGGGATGCAACCATGTCCTCCATCTGCCTTCGCTACTTGCATCATGCCATTGAAAATGGCGCAGATGAAATAGAACTTGCAAAGGCGCTCGCCACAATCGGATGCGCGCTGGAACGTTTTCCCAAGCCAGCGTCGAAATTCGATCTGGAACCGCTCCACGAAACGCAACTGCGTCTCTTCCGAAGAGCAGAAGCCGAAAAAGATACAATCGTGCTCTTGATATCGCCCCGAAACGGCGCAGTCACTGTCTGGTCTCTTAAGCAGGTGCTGCGTGCTGCATGACGGGCAGAACGCTGAAACAGGCTACAGGCGCTGAGGTCTTTAACTGGGCATGCGATGCCATTCCTCACCTCAAAGGGAATCGATATTTTCGGCTCCCTATTTTTGGGATTTTTACTATACTTTTTAGTGTATTTGCAAAAAAAAAGAGGTGGTGTAGGGTTCAATTCCTACCCACCTCTTTGGGTGTTTACTTCTTACTTCACAACTGTTGGTCGCGGCTCAATCACGACGCGAGTGAAGTAGCCGAGAACGCACTCGATGCGTCCAGCGACAACTTCTTGATCGTCCTTGAGCAGCGGTTTGTCATTCACGAGGACTCCGTTCTTATGGAGCTGATGCATTTGATAGCGACCATCTGGCATAAGCACCAATTCGAAGTGTTGGTTGCCGACACCGTGGTCTTCGGTGAAAAACGGGATATCCGGCACGACGCTCTTGTCTCGATGTGAAGGACGTCCGAAAAGAACTCGCTCGCCATCAATCGGTAGTGTCGCCGGTGCAGGTGGGTTAGCGGGGAAGACAACGCCATCCACGGGCTCGGTGTAAAGTGCCGGGTCCAAAGAAATCGTTGCCTGTAGAAGAACATGAGCGTGTTTCTCCTCAGCCGGCGGAGCCGATGCGGCAGGCGTTCCTGACGAAGCGGCAATTCCGGCTGGTTTGGGAGTTAGATCGTTCGGTTGCAACTTTCGAAAATCGAACCGACATAAATTGCAAAAGGGTGTTACTTTGGCGCGCGGAGTACCACATCCTCCCCTGTCAACCGGACACTCTTTGAGCTCCGGGTGAAAAGTGTTGTCTGGAGGCGGTGGATGTACGACCGCGTGAGAAACGGGTAATGAGCTACCCTGGACTTTTGCACCGCATTCAGTGCAAACGTTGTTCACGACTGCTGCACCACAAACTTGACACGTCATAGTTTTTTTAGTGGTGGCCGACAATGTCAGCCACGCTCTCCTTTCAGTTTTTCTTGCCCGGTACAGGTCGTGCGTGGGTGGCTGTTGAGCCGGCGTCGTAATCGTCGACGTTCAACTTGGAGACCCGCTTCACATGAACCGTGTGGGTACCCTCGTCGTCTTTGTCACCGATTTGAATGCCGATGTTGTTGAGCGCGTGCGTTGCTTCTTCGACATCCTCTTTCGTGCCGGTCTCCTGCACGAGCTTCAAGATGCGATTGACTGCGTGAGTGGTTGTGGCATCATCGCCAGTGCGAAGGGCCTGTACGAGGCGTTGTTTTTCCTCGACGAGCTCCACTTGCCCTGTTGCTTGAGCCACCACTTGATTGGTTGCCAGCGTTCTTTCGGAGTCATCGCTGTAACCAATGACGATGGTCTCGCCGACAACTTCTTCGGTTTTCCCATTTTCGGTCCAGACGATCTTAGGCTGAACCAGGTTGAATTCCCGGCCAACACTCGTCATTGATGCAAACAAGTGTTCCTTTCCGGGAATAGGAATGAGCTCAGCTACAACGCGATAGATGCGATGTTCGCTGGGCTTCCATGCCGTCGTGTTGATGATGTAATCGGTCCCTTGCTGCACCGGTTTAAGTTCCAGCTTGGGATCGAGTTGTTCGACTGAAGCAACCCGGCCGGTTTTCAAACAGCTGAAAACCAGCTTGACGTCGCCAAAGGCTACGCTTTGAGCTTCTGCAAAGAGAGCCTTGAAGTCATTAGCCATCTCTGCGTTAGTCTTAATCAAGCCTACCTGACCGCCCAACGGTTCAGCGATCTCCGTGCGCATAAATTTGACGTGGCCTCCGTCGCCAATAATGCGAACATCGATGCGCAACTTGCCTGTGAGTCGTTGCACGGCTTTCTTCAGGTCTGCCTCGTCCCCGTTGTGCTCTCCGTCAGTCAGGAACAGAGCCTGGATGATATAGCCTGCTTTCTGTGCGACGATTCGCTCAACTGCCTGGAGAGCCTTTTCCATGTAGGTGCCGCTGCCAGAGCAGGAAAAGAGCCGCACTCTGTCTTTGGCATCGCGCTTGTTAGCAGCCGTTGCCGGTAAGGCGACCTTGCCATCGGAAGGGAAGACAAGATCTGCTTCGCCGGAGAAGCGAACCATCGCGAACTCGGTGTTTTCATCCAGGACATCGATGGCTCCCTTGGTCGCCTCATGCAAGGCATGAGCGCGATTGTTCATCGACTGGGAATCATCCAACACCATGATGATCAGCTTTTTCGCTGCCACCTTGCTTGCAAATTCGCTTAAGTTAACGACCTCCACAACGGAAGTCATTCTGGTTACCCCGGCATTTACCCAGGGGTTCTGATGCGTCTTTATGCTGAACATAAGCTTCTATCTCCTTTGAAATGATTTGTTGAAATGGTTAGGCTGCATCGGTCAAAATTGAGATGGTGATGTTATCGGCACCACCTTTGGCTTTTGCAAACTCCACAAGAGCCCGTGCAGTTGCAAGTGCACTCGCCCCTTTTTGCTGGCGAATCACTGCAGCCAACTGCTCAGGTGAATCCGCATAAACGTGAAATCCATCGGTGCAGCCAACGAACGTGCAGCCGGCCGGAACATCGCAACTCTGGACATGAGGATCGAGCTTGCTTGGCTCACCCTGGGAGGAGCCCAGATTTCGAACGACCGCGCGAGACAAAGAATGATCTTTAGCAAGGGCTTCTCGAATGGCAGCCTCGGGGGTGCCAAAATCGCGTTGCGCATTGATCCAGGAATCATCCTTCACCAACCACCCGCACTTGGAGTCCGTTACCCAGCCAAGTCGAGTATCGCCAAGCCAACCCCAAGTGAGCTTTGCACCTATCTTGATTGCCACCAGGATGGTTGAACACGGTTGCTGGTCCTTTTCGTTTATGGGTTTCCAGAGAAGGCGAAGAACTCCATCTTGAGCAGCACGAATGCTCTCAACTACGCAGTTTTCTGTTGCCATCCCATGTGATAGAGAATTCGCTGCCGAGGCAATTGCTGCTTTTACCGCAGCCTCAGCCGCTTCTCCTCCTTTGCTTGAGCCGGATACGCCGTCGGCGATTACGAAAACAGCGGCGTTGCCCTTTTCTACAGGCACTACCGTTGCTCCGTGGCGATCTTGTTGGTAGCTGTGTTTGATCCCGCGGTCGCATACGGATGCGAAGTAAGGACCCAGCGCTATTTCGTCGTGGTCTGACGGTTTGGGAAGGCGGCGATTTCCGCACGCACAGCTTCCGTCGCTATCGATCTTGTCTGCTCCCTCTTCGCAAAGAGAGCAAGGCGCAATCCGCACAGCGTCGCAAGCCTTGCATTTGCCGTCTTTCTTGATCTTTGCTTCACCGCAATTGCAAGTTCCAAGTTGGGTGAAGACAAAGGTCGGTTCAGTATCAGGCGCGGCAGTCGAAAGAGCGGTATCACCGCTGGTAGTGGCAACTGTTCCCACCACCAGCGGTTTCCCACACTTCAAACAGAACCGCCCCTTGCCTGGAATATTGCAGGTTGGGCAGTAGCGTTCCATAGTTCTCCTAGTAAGCAGTTTCCGGACGCTCCTCGAGCGCCTCCACGGTTAAGTTATAGGCAAGCTGTTTGTCGTGAGCGACTACGGCAAAAGCAGCCTCCATCAGTTCTGCTTCAGCACCGAAGCGCAGCCCGGATTCAGTGAAAGGTTTACCGAAGAGCTGGACGCCGTTGGCCACCGTAAGCTTGCGAGACTCAAGCAGGCGAGCGCCTGCCAGAAGTACGTCTGCTCGCACACGGTGATAGTCGAAGCCTTCGATATTAAGTTCAGAAAGAACGCGCCCGGCCTCTTCAAACTCGGCTTGGGACGGTTCCACGGTTGTGAGTATGCGTGCCAATTGAAGAGTGGCATTGCTGTGCGCCGAGCTGTTGCGAGGAATTCGCAAAAGCGCTTCGACAGCAACATCTCGAGCTTCAACTGGTTTGGCGCTTTGTCTGGCGGCCAGAACGACCCGATGCAAACCGAATGCAGCGGATGGATAGGTGTCGTCGCTGATCGTAACGAGGTTGTAGAGCGCGGTGGAGGTCTCGAAATCCTTCTCCAACTCCGCACAGTATGCAAGAGCAAGTTTCGGTGCGACTTCGCCTGGCAATTCACCGTAAACAGCTTCGGCGCATTGCCTTGCTTCCGACACGTTGCCTTGAGCGAGGTAGTTCAGCATGCGAATCCAGGTAACCCTGAATTCGAAGGGATTGCGCTTGATTAGCCCATTGAGCACTTCTTCGGCGGCCTGATACTGCTGCAGTTCGATGTGCAGTGCTGCAATGCGCAGCGGAATCTCAAGCGACTTGTCGTAAGTGCCCTTTTGGGCTGGTTGGTTAGCAGACGGGCTTGCCGCATTCGACGTGAGTTTGAGCAAAAGCTCTAGCTCATGTTTCGGAGGCTCGTTCAAACCCGCCAGGTAGCTGCCACCCTTGTCTCCTGCAATGGGCTTCAGCTTGGGCAAAGAGTGCCATTCATAAATGCCGGCGCCGCGATACGTGTCCGCCGAAAAATACGGTGAGTCCACGTGATGCGCGCCGATCGTTTTGTTTTCGACCCAGTAGTCAGTGCATGCTGCTTCTCGCATGACACCGACCATGGCAGCGGAGAGTTCTTCGGGAGATTGGAATCGTTCCGAAGGGTTATGACGCAATCCACGCTTCACCAGTTCATGAAAGCTCGGGTAGCGACGAAATGCCTTTATCTGTTTGGCTGGTGGTACATCAAACAGATAAGGACCTTTACGGAATTCGAAGTCGCAGGTGGCGACAACGAGCGTACGAACGACCGGCCACAGGTCAGAGACAAACGAGAAAGCCGGGGGTTGACCGAAGCAGTTTAGACCAGTAGCGCTGTCGGCAATGACAGCTTCCGGCGGTGCGTATCCCATCGTGCAGATGGTCGTTTGCTGGTTGCCCAGTTGTGTGACGGCACCGAGATCGAGAAGCATAACGGTGTCCTCAACCAGCTTCATGTTGTCGAGTTTGAAGTCCCGATAGACGACCCCCTTTTTGCGAAGGTAGACGAAAGCCGAGAGAATCGCTTGCAGAATGGCCAATGCCGTTTTGACCGGCAAAGGCCCAAGCTTTTTCTCGCGGCGTTCTTTCAGAACCTGCTTGAGCGTCTTCCCGCCGACGTACTGCATGATGATGAATTGCGAGCCTTCGTATTCCGCAAAGTCATACACGCGCACGATGTTTGGATGATCGAGTTCCGCCAACCAACGGCGCTCCTCAACCATCGCTTTGACGGCATTGGGATCATTTGCATTTGCAATGACCTTCCCTGCCACATAGCGCTTGATCTCCATGTCGTACAGAAGAACAATTACGCCGAAGCCGCCCCTGGCGATGTAACCCATCACCTGATAGCGCTGTTTGATGATGTCGCCCGGTTTGACATTGGGAACAAACCAATGTTCGGCCGCGCACCACGGGCAGAAGCAATGGTCAGCATCGAGTTTGACCGGGGTGTAGTAAGTCTGTCCGTCGTTTTCTTCCCGAGTCCGTTCTTCATCGACGGCTGTATCGGGATCACCTGTGCACTTCGGATTCTGGCAGAAACGCTTCTCAACCGGAACGGAGACTTCTTCCGCCGTTTTGAGCCCAGTAAGCGGATCTTCCTGCTCCACCGGTTCAACGTTGACCAAGCCGCAGCCCATCACGCTGAGCGTAAAAGTGCTGCTCGTGTCATCATTCAAGCGAGCCGGAACATCCTGCATGCCGACCGCCGCCAGATTGGTACCGACTACCGATACTCTCGATGAGCTGGAAACCGAAGCGGTACTGAGAACAAGGCTCGCTGAGTTTGAGCGCGAGGAAGAGGAGACGGAAGAATCGTGCTGCTCGTCTGCAGCAACAGCACGACCCGGATCGATAATCGATGTCCCCTTGACAGCCGCACCACATCCGGGGCAAGAGTTTGCCCCTGCTGGAATATCTGTTTCACAAAATTCGCATTTCATCTCGTTTGTTTTCCTTTCGAAGTAAATTAGTTTCCGGTCTTGGGCAGCCGAATGATCAGCTGCCGGAGTTGGTCAAGGAGCTGCTCGGCCCGGAGCAAATCCGTATTCTTAGAGAACAGCAAAACGCGCACCTGCTGGGACAACGCAGATACCGAAGGGTGTTCGCTTATGCCATCTTCAACTGCTTTTGCCAGCCAAGCTGCAAATTCAGTTCTCATTTCAAGACGCTTGTTTACGGGCGCCTCATTGTGCTCAGCAGACTGAGTTAAATACTGCTCGTATGAAGTTATACGCCCACTCCAAAGGGATAATGCCCGCACCGCCGGGCGCCAATTTCCGGCACCAGCAGTAGTATCGATGCTTTCCAGCATCTCGGTCAATTGAGCCACCACTGAGTCATCATCCGGCACAACTAAATCCGGACTCAGAACTCTTCGAGTGGCACTTTCCCAACTCGTTTTCACCCTCGTTCGCATCTGTGCCAACCCTTCAAGGCGCTGTCTAGCTGCGGCGATGTTGTTAACGAGTTCGTCTTTTTGCAGTTTTAACGCTTCCAACTCAGTTAAAGCGGTGTCGAGTACCACCACAATATTGCTACTGTTGTCTGGCGAGTTGATTAAATTGCCGGCGTTATCAAAGAAGCTGAGCGGGTCATCGTAAACTTTAGCCCGCCACTCCTCGATTTGCGTAGATGCATCTGTAAGCGTTGGTGGTTCGACGCCGAGATCCGTCGCCAAACTTTTCACTTTGGCGAGATTCGTATGAACGTCTCTCAGCGGGTCTCGCCAGCGTGCTTGCACTTCGGTGATCCGCACCACGATTGCGTTGAGTTCATCATAGGCCTCCTCCAGAGCATGCCAGAATGTTTCCGGCGTGACCTTGGAAGCTACCGCTGATGGTGACCCCAGTTTTCGTTGAGCGCGAGGCGTTGTGATAGGCGGGAGCTGAACGGACGTACCGGTTAGCAACTCCGTTATATTCCGCTCTATTTGGTTAGCGTCCGGCGCGGGTGAAAGAAGCTTTCTAGCACCTTTCAATCCTTCCCACTCCACCCACCTTTCGTAGTCTTCCTTCGCTGCCTTAATTCTTTCTGTCACAAGCCTGCGAATGCCCCAGAGCTCATGCAGTCCTTCTAAAGCAGGTTGCAGTTGATTTCGCGTCGTCGCACAAACAGTTTGGCGCAAATATCGACCGTTCGGTTTATCGAGCAAAAGCCGGAGCGCATTCTCTTGCAGCAGCTCTTCTATGTTAACGATGGCGTTGGAAATGCGTGCTTGCCAGGCTTCCAATTGACTTTTCTGTGTTTCGAACATATCACGACTCCTTTTGTCAGTGCACCACTAGTGGTGTGTTTTGTTATCCATCCGGTTGCGCAACTGACGGCTGGCAGTCGCTCCTGATTGTGCTCGATCGCCCGGGATCAACGTCTGATCCCGGGGCGCCGATAGACCCAACTAGAAGCGAAGTACCGGTGAACCGTTCGCTCCTATCTGTTTGATGAGTGATTCACTCTTAGCCGTTATGTTCGCCGGAACGCGGGCATAGTTGAGATCGCCCGCACTGGATTGTGCGTCATGAGTCATCCACCAACCTAGACGGGCCAATGCCAGAGCCGTGGCCTTGTCCGAGTAGTTGTGGTAAAGAAGCAAGTACGTTGCGGTGCAGATTGGATAAGCGTTAGGGCCGGGTGGGTCGATGACGTTTAGCCGCAAGTCCGTGGGCGATGAAGCCGTAGCACTTGCAGCAGCAGCAATTGTTGAAGCAAGATCCGGCGTAATGAAATTGCCTGACTTATTTCGCACCGCTGCAAACGTGAGCTTTTCTTTGAGTGCAAAGCCCAATTCGACGTAGCCAATTGAATAGCGGTCGAGTTGCACCTTTGCGGCAACGCCGTCGTTACCCTCAGACGGATAACCGATCGGCCAGGTAACTGATGTTCCAGAACCCGAACCCTGACGCCACTCATCGCTTACACCCGAGAGGTAGCTCGTGAAGGCAGCTGTAGTTCCTGAACCATCAGAACGGTGGATTGGAACGATTTGGAAATGGCGTTTGCCTAGTTGAGGATTGAGATTAGTGATCGCTGGATCGTCCCACCAACGAATCTTGCCGAGGTATATAGACGCGATCAGATCCGGTGTCAGTTTGAGTTGTCCGTTGAAATCCGGCAAGTCGTAAGCAAGGACGATTGCTCCGAATGCAATCGGCACATGAAACAGCTCGCCGCCTTTTGTTGACGCAAGCTGCGCATCGCTCAGAGCGGCATCGGATGCACCAAAATCGACAGCTTGGTTGCTGATCGCTTTGATTCCGGCACCTGAACCGATGCCATCGTATTTGATGTCGACACCAATGCGCGCTTTGTAGCCGGCGAACCAAGCATCATAGAGGGGCTTAGGGAAAGTCCCGCCCGCGCCATGAAGGTTTTTCTTTTCTTGCGAATCGCCGGAGGCAATGGAGCTAAACGAAAGGTTGAGCGAAGCCGGCTTTGAAGCGGTGTCGCCTTGGCTAGCCTTTTGATTGGCTGATCGGGTGGGACTGCTGCAGGCGGTCAGAATGAGGACCGCCGTGATCGGAACGAGCATAATTTTCTTCATTGTTTCCTCCCTTTACTTTCTCAAGAACGCGAATGTGCCCAGCCGTGGTTTAAGTGCAAAGAACACCAAACTGCTGAGTACGATGAACAACAAAACGCTGCCGGCATATAAACCAGTCAGCCATGCAAAACCAAGTCCGACAGCCGCTTTGAAATGGTCGTCGTTGACTTGGATTGTTTGGCGAACTGCCTTGAAGAGCCTTGCATAAGCCCAGTTCAATTCGCCCTCGTTTTGACCGATGCATAAAGCCCCAGCCGCTTCGTGTTGTCCGGATTGCTCCAGTGCCCGAACTTTTGCGTCAACGCTTTCGGTTGTACCAAGAGCTTTGACGACATCAGCAGCCGCTTCCATCTCTCCATCGAAGGTGACATTGTCCAGCTCTTGTCCGAGTAGACCGTGTACACCAGAGATCTTGAAGGATTTCTGCTTTCCTGCTTTGATCGCCACTTGAAGCTCGGCATAGACTGTGTCATACGTCTTACCGTTATCGAAAGTGACGATCTTCTTTATGTCATTTTGGTGCGTTTCTTCGTGATCGTCCTGGTGGGCTGGATCCGAGAGGAACCGGCTCGCCGTGGCTTTTGCCTCATAGGCTGTTGAAAGAAGCTGTTGGAGTTCGCTTATGGACACGTAAGAATCGTTGTAAGCGATGCCGGACATGAAGTGCCACTCCAGAGAAAAAGCCGTGACTGTGTAAATCACCGCTAATGTGGTGACAGCCATGGCAACTCGCAGTAATACCGACTTGCGACGTTTGAAGTGAACCCGGATGTGCTTTTCGGTTTGGCGAAGCGAAATCACCATTCCGATGCCGAACAGCAAAACCAGAGCAAGCGTAATCCAGGATTCGGCGTTTTGCTTCTTGTAAGCGGCAGTGAGCTCGTTGTGATTGATTTCCTCGAGCTTGTCCGCTGCAGGCAGTGAGTTGGAAGTGAGCAGATCGAGGGCATCCCGATAAGCCGCTACTTTGGCCGGATCGCCTCGGTCTTCATAGACAGAAGCAGCCCCGATCAAGTTCTCCATCTGGAAGCAGCTTGTAAGCAGGATTTGGAGCTGTTCTTGTTCCTTCTCGAACGTTATGTTGCGAGAAGCTCTCACGAGTTCTTTGCTCAGCAAGTCTTCCGTTACGCCGATTTCGTCAGCCGAATCCTTATCGGCGCCGGGTTTCCCGATAATGACGTTTGCGAAGTCGGAATCAATTGTTTGGAGGTGAATCTTGATGTTCTCGGCTGCCTCAACGCTCGGTGCAGCATCGACACCGATTGTTTGAACTGCATGCCGATGTTGGATAGCGCCTAAAACAACGACGCTACCAAGCCCCAGAGCAATTACGATTGCCTGGTACATGTAAAGTTTGAGTCGTCCGTCAACCAATTTCGCCTGCTCTTTGACGAACGTCTGAACGTGATCGAGTAGTTCTTGCATTTTTGTGTTCTCCTTTTTCCTTTTGGTTCGAACGCAAACGAGTGGGTCATAAAACCCACTCGTCGTTCGAAGTTATATTCGTGGTTAGTCTTCGGTCTTTCTGCGCACAGGAACCGCAGCGCCTTCACGCCGAGGATCCGGGAGTGAGAGGTGCTCAGACGGTTGCGGCAATGCTTGAGGGGTGGCTCCCGGCTTCAGACCGTACAGTTGAAGAATGGCATCGGCGCGCTGTTCCTCGCGGAACTTGGCGACTTTCTTTTGGGTTGGGTTAGGAGTAAAACGAGCCACTTTGGCGTTGGCTTTGTCCAGCTCCCCTTCGATGGCGAGTACGTGAGCACTTTTCTGGCCGGAGTCGTCTGTGAGCTCTTTGTTCTCTTGCAGAATTCTGCCTTCGATCCGCTTGGCCTTGGCTTCAACAGCCTCGGCTTCTGCATGTCCGAGTTCAGCTTTGCGGCGGCGAAGTACCTTGAGCGATTCGTCCCAGGCTTCACGAGAGTTGGCTGCCGAAATGCCGATACGCTCAACTTCCTCCTTTTGAAGCTCTGCCGCATCTTGCGCTTCGCCGACCAGAATAGCTGCGGCTCTAAGAGCGGCGTCCTTGTTGGGATCTCCTTCCAGCGCGATGCTCGTATCCTGCATCTCTTCGACTCGCTGACTCCGAACACCGTCGAGGCGCCGTTGCTCACGCTGCGCGCCCGTTAACAGTGCCTCACTCTCATCGACCAGATCGCCAAGCTTTTCCACGCGCTCTGCAAGGCGCTTGATGTCGAGCCGCTCGAGATCAATGTTCGATACGAGTAGATCGGCTGCTTTGTTTCCGTGAACGTCAATAGCGTCATACACCTTGCGTAGGACGCCAGTTTTCCAAAGCGTACCGCTGATGGCAGCGAATGCGAGTAATCCGATTATTTCCAACATGTGAGTTGCTCCTTTTTGTTTTGGTGCATTGCACCGGTTAAAAATTGACGTGCCGCATGGAGATGCCCATCGTGCACAACTGCCAACGTCACTAACTTTCGTACGCCAGCGCTAGAGCGATACACTCTTCAGGTAAGAGGGCATCAACGACCACAGGACTCCTGAGTGGTAATTCAACTAGTCCTTACCGAGGCAGATACGTTGACTCAAGATGATCAGCGAATAACCCTGACCACCTGAGTGGGAAATGCGATTTGGGTGAGGGTGCTGTACTTTGCCTGGTTTGTGCTTTTGCCCGGAAAAATGATCTAGAAGAATTGCCCTAACCGTACTTAACGGCGGTTCCTCTTTTCAACCGCCATGCCGTTTCTCTTTTGAGGGTTGCTAAGAGGTTCTATGCCGAGCTTCGCCTTTCGCCAGACCCTGCACCAAGGCTGAATTACACACAATAAATAGTTCTAGGACATTCGGGAAGCGATGAGCGGACAGCTTGCCAACATGATAATTGGTATGTCCTGAGATAGCGCCAGCTAGAGCAATCCAGCGCCGTACATCCGGTTGTTACTCGAGCTGGCATACCTCTTCTAGCTAAGCTTATGACTTCATTGAGAAATTAGCCCTAATATGCCCTTTAATCCAGAGCATCGGCACCTTATTTAGTGCTAGCTTCAATTGAACTAGATTCCCATTTGAACCATACAGATTTAATACTATACATTTTAGTATATCCCCGGCTTTTATTTATTGCGCTCGGAAAGCCATTAGAACAACTCACGGCAACAAAACAGAGAGAACGAATCGCAATTTCGCTCTCTCTGTGTTTGTTTGTTTATTATCCCTATTTGTCCTTTCTATCTTTCGTAGTCATCATCCTCGCGGGTCGGTTCATCCCATTCTTCGTCATCGGGACAATCGCATTGATTATCATCATCTTTGTAGGGATCATCCTCGCGGTCATCGCCATATTCATCCTCAGAACTGGCTTTTATGGAAATTCCTTCCGAATATAGCGAGCGATTCCAATTATTGGCACCAAGCAAGCTGTCGATTATTTCTTCGTACAACATGATCCTATACCTCATAAACAAGTAAAAACGCACCTTGCACACAAGCGAGGCAAACTCACAGCCGGCACGAATCCGAATTTGACCTGTGCTACCCATAGGGCAGTCATTAGTATCAAATTCGGTATCAGGTGTTTATGTTGGCTGGGAAATCTGCGCTCAAAAATGTGGGCAAGGAGTGCGCCGAAGTTAACAATCAGGAAGCTCATTTAAAACCCCTTTTTGATGAAAACAAAGCCAAGTTTTGATTCATAATTGGCCAATCTAGGCTATTTTTATACTATACTTATGAGTATTTAAAGAACATAGAAAAGGCGCTGGTTTGCGCCAATCTATGGGGTGCTCAGTGGCGAATGTGAATCGCTACTGAGTTCAACCACCCACCATTTTTAGAATTATCTCTGGTGCGTAAGGAGTAGCTGCTGCTGTCGGCTTGCGTTTGGTGAACGAGAGAAGATCACACACCGTGCCGGTTAATGCCGCGCAGTCACACAGAAAAGGCGCCGATTGGGCCGTTGCGCGGCAGAAACAATCCAAGACATCTTCAAAGTATGTCCGGGACCAAATTCTGTAGAGTCTTGAGCCCAAAACTAGCTGCGAGTCGTGGAAAATATTTCGCAAGATTTGCGCTGCCAGTCCTCCTGCACGGGCACTGCGTTTGCGATTGATGAGAACCGCCATTAGAGGTTCAATGGCGACGCTTCCCATACTGGCAATGAAGAAGGCTACGCGAAGCTGGAAAGCCGGTTTTGCCTTGTGAATTACATCGAAAAGAAAGGGGAGATAAAAGTTTAAGTCGACTCCTCGTTCCAGGAGTGCGAGGAAGGCGGCATATCTCACTTCCGGATCGATGTCTGTGATCAGTATTCGGGAAATCACGTTCTCCGCTGCATCATCATGAACACAGGCGAGCACCCGAACAAGATTAGCTCGAACAGTTTTATTTTCGGCTGATACTGCAACAGCCTGAATTGTGGACCGGCCACTGGCAGTGACCGATGTGTTGTAGAAAAAAACCTGACTCATCGCTTCCTGCAATTCAGCGTTTGTTTCGTCGCGCAAAGCTTCCAACATTTCAGGAAACCAGGGCGACTCGTCGGTTGTGAAAACACCCAGAAGAATGAGGAGTTCCAGAGGTGTTGTTTTAGGGTCCTTGCAAACAGCGAGGAGTAAGATCCGCGCTTCCGCTTCGGGTTTCAACTCGAGCAGAAAGAGTAACTCCAGCATCGCTATCTGGAGCCAATGCTCTTTGCGCAGCTCGACCGTTGTGAGCATGGCTGTGACCTCAAGGCTAACCGTCATGCGAATCCTTGGATCAGCCCTTTCAATGACGAATCGCACTACGTCAACCAAGTACGGATTGAACGATGGCTTTTCAACGACGTTGAAGATCTGGTGAATAGCCAGAGGAAAGAGCGGCGCGCTGAGAATCGCGCAAATTCTTTCCACGAGCATTTCCGGCGCCGTGTGTGGATCCGCGGCAAGCGCAGTCAGGAGAATGAAGATTTCTTCTGCGGGTGGCAGTTCCACCAAAGCCAGGAGCTCTATCATCGACTCGACATGCCATTCTTGGCGATCCAATTCTTTGTCAGTCAGTATATCCGTGGCTCCCAGTTCAATGTCTTTGCGAACGTCTTCATTTTTGTTTTTTGCCATCTCTTTGAGAACGGACACCAGAAACAGATTGCCGCCTCCGGTGCGCAGCCTTTCAAATACAGCCGCGATTGTAGGGAACCCACCCAAAAGAATCAGTCGCCGCAATTCGTCAGGAAATACGGGCTCACCGTAGTCAAAGAACTCTCTGCGCTCGATATCAAGCATGATTTGCAACCAGAACGAGCGTAAATGCAACCACCTCAAAAGTGTTTTCATTGTCTTCCTTTCTGAAAGATTTTCGAATCGGTTCAGGCTCTTCGCAAGAGAAGAGCCAATTAACAGGCTGGTACTGAAGAGCTGCTCACACAAGGAAGCAGAAAGTCGGCGCCTGTAATGGGGGCACTTTCCGTTTGTTCGTGTTAGCGATCTCCTCCCTTTTGCAAAATTCCAAAAAACTTTGATCAGACATTAATCGGTTTCAATATGTCCGAGCTTTAAAAACTGCGGGATATTGCTTGCTTTAAAGCGAATAATATGTGACCTAGTTGCAACGGATCGTCCGTTCTCACACCAAGTGGCTGGTGCATGCGCTCACTTGTTAACCCCCAATAATATTGCTGGCTTCGCGCCTCTGTTCTTGCATTTTTTGTATAGACTGAATTTCGATCGGAATTCAGTCTATCTAGAAAGTGGGTCAATGAATGTCTTCGTCTGACCAAGAAATTTATGACAGCACGCTTAAGATTTTTATGACACCACCGAAAATTTTATGACACCACTAATAATGCACTATATATACTAATATATCGGCAGAAAAAAGCGTCCTGCAACGCTTAGGATGGCGTGGGGTCCGGTTCGATTGGTTGGTTTACCTTTCGAACCGGCCCCGTTTGCCAGGTGCTCACGACTGGTCAGTCGCTGCAGCAGGACGCAATTCATCGTCATCTTCGCCGCTGGAGTCAGACGAATTACTAGCGCCAAGCGTGAGATCAACTTTTGCTTTCATCGCTTCCCAACGCTCAACACCTTCGTTCATCATCTGAGTACCAGCCATCACGACCCGCTCGATAGACGAACTCGGATCACGATTTTCCTTCATCAGCTCCTCGTAGGCCTGCACCATAGCCACACCAATGAGGTGCAGCCAGTAATGCCTGCCATCTTCAGGGAGCTTGCCAATGCCGCTCTTCAAGTTCGGCACCAACGTTGCAGCCTTGTCAGACATTTCCTGCGTAAAGCAGACTCTGTCAGCCCAAGATTGCCCGCCGAGTGCCGCATACTTTTCGAACAGCAAGACATCGATAAAGAAATCCGCGACCTTCATGTAGTCTGCCCGCGGGAACTTGATGATGTGCGTAGACTTGATACCGCTTTCTTCTTGTTGCTGCTTGGAGTGCTTCCACGTCACGAACTTGGCATTTCCCTCCGCCGCGCACAGAGCATCAAGCTCGTTTGCGTCGGAGATGAAACCCAGTCGACGAGCGGCGCGCGCACCGATGCCAATGCGAGGATCGTCCTGCACGTGTACCTCGAAATCGACAGCGAGCGTTTTGCCGTCTTCTTGTAGTTCGAACGTGTAGATGCTGTCCGGACGGAACAGCTTCGGCGTCTCACTAATGCCTTTCCTCATGGCGTTCAAGGCGCCAATGAAGTAAGCGAACAGCTTGAAGAACGCCGGCCCGGAGACAAGGAAACCACCAGGCAGGTCTGCGATCTCTTCGGAGATCTGGTCCAGAAGGACCTTCACCACGAAGTCTTCCACCGGAATTTCGACTCCCGGTGCGATTTCAACAGTCGAGACAGACAGCCCAAGCTTGCCTATGCCTTCCTTGATCTTCGACACCAGCCGCTTGCGCGACTGCAACTTCCAACCCTTCACAATCGCGTCGATGACGTGCATCATCTCGTGCGCTTGAATCAGGATCAAGAAGGAGATGTCATTCTTCATCCCAAAGGGATAAAGCAGAACATGTGCTCCCGGAGGGCCAGAAGTAGGAACCGTTGCCGGGCCGTCTTCACCCAGATACGGAATCCAAACGTCTCCAGCCGACACTGCAACCGTGGAGAGAAGCTTACTGTTGAGGTCACCCTTCTCCAGGTTCATTTGGCCAGTCAGGTATAGATACATCATCTGCTGCGCCTGCGCCCGAAGAAGACGCAATTGCGGCAGGTGAACATTGTCCATCCACTGTTTGATGCCGGGGATAAAAATGCCGAGCGTGCCCATGATCGGTCCCATTTCCTGATCGAGGAGATGGAACGCGGTTGCTTGCACTTGGTCATCTGCAGCCTCCGGGAACTGCGCTTTCACCATCTGGATAACTTTCGGCAACGCTTCAGAATAGCGCTGTCTGAGCATACCGAGCTGGCGATTGAGGCTGGCGCTAACAGGCACCATCTCGAGCGGCAAAGGATGAGGTTTCACCTCACCCGAACCATGCGAGACGATCACCTGCGCGTCATTGAATCGAGCTTCGATTTCGACATCAAAAAGACTCGCTTCCCAGCGCAACATCAAGCCGCGAACGCCTCTGCGGAAATCGGATTCACCAGCCGGCGGAATGGACCGAATATGTGCTTGTGCCAACGGCACGGGCTTCGGGTATTCCATCGGACCGATGAGACCCAGCTTGGTGAGACGCTTTTGGGCTTCGAGGACTTCCTTGTCGCCGGGCTTTTTGGCTTTCTGCAATTTCTGAACTTTGCTTTTGATCTTCTTGAGCAACGTTTCAGTTGTCGGAAACGGATAATCCGCTTTGCCACCGCCTGTGAGCACATAACCTAGCTCACCCTTCGAATCCTGCGGCAGATCGCGGCCCTTAGCAGTTTTCACTGCACCCAGAACAACGTTCGTGGGATTTGTAATTGACTTTTTCATGGTACTTCTCCTTAATGTTTGACAAAACGCATCGCCGGGCACAGCGCCACAGCAGCCGCACGGTTTGTCTGATTGATGTAATTTGTTCGCACCGCGAACTTGATGATTTGCACCGTCGCCATCAACGTCTGCACGCACGTGATAACGCGTCCCCTGTGATTGCTACGGCGCAAAGGGACTTAAAAAACGCTGCTTACAAACACCATCCGTAATCGGATGTCTAAATACCTTGACCGGAGGTATTGCTAACTGGTTTGGGACCGGTATTTATAATATGTTCGAGAGGGAAGCGCTTAATGACGATTAGAACCATATCTACTTGCATTCTGAAAAGCAACAAATAATTGGGCCCAAGTGTGGGCAGTTGGAGCTTTCGCTTATCTTGACATATCGATTCGATGGTGTGCCATCTCCAACTATTGCTGTTTTTAAAGCCGTTAAGTGATGGCATCGCTGACTTGGCTTCTGTTTGAACACAGTTCGTGAAGCTAACTCCCCATCTCATCTAGCCTTTTTTGGCGAACATACTAGCCAAGGCCTTATGATTCAGAGAACTGAATGGTGGGTCGCACCACAGCTTTTAATTTCTGCCGGGAGACCAAAATGAGCACGTCTAGAGCTTCTGCAACAGCTAGCGCAACCGATACAAACAAACAGGACTATCGGTTGCCCCGCAACGTCATTCCATCAAACTATCGCATTCAAATTGAGCCGGATATCGCCAAAAAAACCTTCTCCGGTGAAGTGACGATTGAAGTGAGTGTGCTCGAGCCAGTTAGCACAGTTGTGCTCAATGCTAAAGAGCTGGAAATATTAGAGGCTCATATTTCCGATGCTGCCGGGACGCGACTGGTAGCAGAAGTGAAATTAGATGGCGAACGCGAGTTTGCGATCCTATCTTTTTCCGGTGTTCTTGGCCTTGGTGAATGGCAGTTGTTTGTGCGCTTTAATGGCATCCACAACGACAAATTGAAGGGCTTTTACAGCTCCAACTGGAAGGATGAGTCTGGGAAATCGCACTCTCTTGTTAGCACTCAATTTGAATCAACCGATGCTCGACGCGCGTTCCCATGTTTTGATGAACCAGATTTCAAAGCCACTTACGAAGTTTCACTGATAGTGCCGAAAGATCTTGCCGCCATCTCCAACGGCAGATTGCTGACCGAGGCCCCGGTTGCAAACAACAAAAAGCTTGTTCGTTTCAAAAAAACGATGAAGATGTCCACTTATTTGGTGGCATTTATCGTTGGTGAGTTCGAGCCCTCTGAGAATGTTTTCGTAAATGGAATAGATCTGCGTGCCTGGTCCGTGCCAGGGAAAAGACACCTGACAGGTTTTTCTTTGCGAGCTGGTGCTTTTGCGATCAACTATTTCGAAAAATATTTCCGAGTCAAATACCCGGATGCTGACAAGTGCGACTTGATTGCAATTCCAGATTTTGCTTCTGGAGCTATGGAAAACAAAGACTGCATCACGTTTCGTGAGACAGCTCTTTTGCTTGATGAAGGAACGGCTACTCATGCCGAAAAAGAACGTGTGGCAGAAGTCGTTATGCACGAACTTGCGCACATGTGGTTTGGTGATTTAGTGACGATGCGCTGGTGGAATGGCTTGTGGTTAAACGAAGCATTCGCCACCTTTATGGCCACAAAATGTCTGGACGCATTCCGCAAAGACTGGCGTGTTTGGGATGGTTTCGGCATTGGCAGAGCCGCTGCAGCTCGTGTCGATTCGCTCAATAGCACTCACCCAATTGAATGCCCTGTAAACAGACCAGAAGAGACACAAGAACTCTTTGACGTTATTTCTTATCAAAAGGGTTGCTCCGTTCTGTATCAAATCGAGCAATTCATTGGCGAGGAAATTTTCCGAACCGGTATTAGCCACTATTTGAATACACATAGTTTCAATAGCACTGAAACGCACGATCTCTGGGACAGTCTCGAGAAAGCTTGTAAACAAGCCGGTTCCAATGTGCCGGTTCGAGAAATTATGGACAAGTGGGTTTTTGTACCGGGTCATCCAGTCATTTCAGTGGAATCAGCTGGCAGTGATGGCTTCATTGAAGTTGAGCAACAACAATTTAAATTCCTCAACGAAGAACCAAGCAAGCAACTTTATCCCGTTCCTATTCGCATGAAAATAAAAACAAAAGATGGTGTACTCGACGAACAAAATCTTTTACTTGATGAGAAGACCAAAAAGATTTACGTCGGTGAGGGCTACCATTGGGTTGTTCTTAATGCAGGCGGAAGTGGTTTTTACAGAGTCCGCTATGACGCTGCTCTAGCTGCGAGACTGACTACGAAAATCAAAGAGAATCTATCCGTAATTGAAAGATTCAATCTAGTCAATGACACCTGGGCCTCTGTGCGCTCTGGATTAACGCCAGCCACAGAGTATCTCGATATGATCCGTGTCTTCTCAGAGGAAGACGACATCAATGTTTGGTCCATCATTACAGGATCAATTCATGTGCTTCACTCACTTTTGAAAGGTGACGAACGCAAGGCATTGCAGCAGATCATTCGCGATCTTTATTCGCCAATTGCTACCAAATTAGGCTGGCATCCGGCTGCCGGTGAAGAAGCGCAAACCAAACAGTTGCGCGGGTCGGTGCACGGCGTACTCGGAACTGTTGGTGAAGATGCAGCTGTAAGAACAAAAGCCGCCGAACTATTTGACCAGTGGAAAAAAGACCGCGCCGCGATCGACAGCAATATCCTGCCTGCGATCGTTGGCATATTGGCTTACACTGGTGAAGACAAACGTTTTGAAGAGTTCCAAAAACTTTCAAGCGAAGCAAAAACACCACAAGAAACTTTGCGATTTCTATACGCTCTTGGTGGTTTTAGAGACATCAAACTCGTCAAGAAATTGCTTGATGCTTGCCTGAGCGACAAAATCAAAACGCAAGATGCACCCTATATCATCGCTACTGCCGCGGGCAATGAAATTGCTACCGAAACCGTTTGGGAGTTCGTTAAAGCGAACTGGGAAAAGATACAAAATGCGTTCCCAGAAAACGGCATAGTGCGCATGTGTGGTGCAATTGTTCCAGCTCTGGACACCGCACCGCTTGAAAAGGAAGTGAAAGCTTTCTTTAAAGAGCACAAAGTGAAGACCGGGGAAATGGCTCTTGCTCAAGCTTTAGAACAGTTGCGCGTGAACGTCTCATTGCGGGAACGTGAGACAAAATCACTCGGCCAGCACGTTCTCAAAAGAGTCGCTGTTCCTGCAAAATAGCATTTAGTCTATGCCCAGCACATCATAGTCCCTATACGTCAGAGAATCGCCCCAATCTCTGACCAAGTGAATTTGGCGCAAACAGAAGTAGCACAAAAAGGGAGAAGAGAATAAGTTGATACGATATTTTGTAGTATGTTTTTAGAAAAACCCAAACCTCGGGTTTTTTGAAGTCGCTCGTGCTGCCAAGAATGCTTGCCGCACCAGCAAGAAAGTTATTAGCGCTTTGTCGTCGCCTTTTTCGTCGCCTGGGCTTTTGCTGCCCTAGCGCGCTCCTCTAGCGCAAGTGCCTTTGCCTCATCGCCGGTTTTGCGATAGAGAGCAGCCAGAACGTCCGTGTGTCCAAGAATTCCGCGCGGGCCGAGTTTGCGTTCTAAGACGCCAATCAACTCCTCGCGGACCGCAATGGCTTCCGGTATTCGTTCGAGCTCTTCCAGAAAACGTGCCCGCAACCCATGCTGTGTTTCGACGTGGTCTGACGAATTAAGAACGAAACAGATCTCGTCGCACAAGTCGAGGTATTCCAGTGCGGTTTCGAAATGTTCCAAATCGCCGTGGGCACGAGCTCCGAGAATTAACACCTGCAAGCCGAATTGACAATTCTGCTTTTCTTGTGCTTTCAGTTGCTCCCAGATCTTATCGATGTGGTGCAATGCGTTCTCGTTCGCGCCAGCTTTGAAATGGCATTGCGAGAGATTCCAGCGTGACTCGATCACCGGCGGACAGCCAGGCTTTCCCTTGTTAGACACCGCGATCTGGACAATTTCGTGCAAGTAATCTCGGGCCTTTGTGAACTGTCCCTCTGCCAACAACAGGTTAGCGAGTGACCGCAAAAGCGGTACAAGCTCCAACGGTTCATGTTTGTATTGACGCGCGATTGCAAGCGCTTTACGCAAGTCTTTTGTAAGCGCCTCATAGTCGATGACATCGACCTCTACTAGTTTGTGCCTTCCCATGGTAATTTCCTTCCTTTCGGTTTGAATTTGTTAAAACTAGAGCTGACTTTGCTAATTCACGCCGACCGGTGTTAGAGCACCAGGCAGGTGTTGTTTGGTTTCGAAAATTGGTGTGAACTGGATTTTTGAACGGGATCAACCAGAAAAATTGGTGTGGAAATAGATGAGTTCAACCTAGAAGGCCGAATCTTTGAGAAGCAATGGCGCAGCCGCTCGGATGTGCCGAGCCTGCGTATAAGCCGCGAAAATACCTATATGACGATGAGCAGCGGCCTGCTTGACATCAATCGGATTGGTCAGTTTGTAGATGGAATGAGACTATCCAGCGGGTTCCCTTTTGGGGAGATCCTCGAACTAGATAACGGCTTCTTGAACCATCGAATGATCTTTGTGAGAGTCGTGCACGAGTTGCAGGTGGATGTTTCTCAGCGACCATGTGCCGTCAGTAGCTATTTCAAGCACTTTGTTATGGTAACCAAGCAAGCTTGTGCGATGCCCTACGCTGATGAAGGTGATATCCAAGCCGCAAAGTAGCTCGTAGAGTTTGCGTTCGTTTTCGACATCTAACGCGGATGTTGCTTCGTCCAGAATCAGATATTTCGGTTTGCTCAAAAGCAAGCGAGCGAAAGCGAGACGTTGTTGTTCGCCTAAGGAGAGAATGTCTGCCCACTGTTGTTCGGATTCAAAACCGCCAACCCGGTCTATTAGATATGGCAAGTTGACTCGATCGAGAGCTTCTCTCATCTCAGCATCAGTAACTCCGCGGTCTGCATTCGGATAAAGCAATTGGAAACGAAGGCTGCCCAAAAGCATGTAGGGCTTTTGCGGTAAGAACATCATCTCGCCAAGATCTGGTCTGGCAATTCGTCCGCTGCCCACATCCCACAAACCAGCAATGGCTCTCATCAAAGAACTCTTGCCAGTGCCGCTTGGACCAACAACGCAAAGATGATCACCTTTTGAGATAGTTACATCCAAACCCTTGATCAACTCGCGCTTGCGATCAGGCGTTAACACAGTTACATTTTCAATTGCAAACGATGGTGCAACTTCGCTTTCGATTCGGTTAGTATCAGATGCTCTGTCAGAATCAATTTCGTCGAACACTTCCTGGAAGGAACTGAGTCGATCTACTTGTGCTGCAAATGCGCTTATCATGCGGAAGTTGTTGATGATCATCGAAAGGGCTGCTATCACCTGCGCGCAGGCAAGATCTGCTTGAACAATAACGCCAAGTTTCATATGACCGGCAAAATACATTGGTGCGATCATAAGTGCCGGCAAAACAACCAATAGGTACTGGTACATGGTGCTTGCAAAACCAAGGTTTCTTTCCCAGCCAATAATGCTGTGGAAATTCACAATTGAATCTTTCAATCTACGCTTGAGTTGTTGTATCTCGAGCTTCTCGCCTTTATAGAAAGCGATTGATTCAGTGTTATTCCGCACATGCACTAAGCCATAGCGGAAATCGCCGTTGTATTTGAATTGATTGAAGTTGAGTCCAATTAATCGGCGCACTACAAAAATCGTCAGTGCTGTTCCCAATATTGCATAGATAAAGAGTGCAGCGACAAGCGGCTTTGAAATAGACCAGATAACGATACTGAACGCAATTAGCGTTACGAACGATTCGCAAAATAGAAGGAAGAAAGCAACTGAGTTGAATGCAAATGTACCTGCATCTTCTGCAATTCTTTCATCTGGGTTATCTACACGTGCATCACCATTAATGCGGTAATAGTTGCGCTTGCTTAAGTAGCGATCGATCAAATCTTGGGTGAGCCAATCGCGCCAATCTAAAGAAAGTTTGTTTTTGAAATACTCCGAGAAAACAGAAATTGGTGTAGCGACCGCAGTCACAAGCACAAAGAGCATGATCGTTTGGTAGAAATTGTGTGAGTCACGATCGCACAGCGCAGAAACGAAAGAGCCATGCACAGTGTTCATGAGCACTCTCAACCCATTCGTGGAAATCATGAGAGTGAGGATGGCAAACAGCAAAGCAAATGCTGTTTTCTTTCGGCTAGAAACCCAATAAGGTTTTGCTAGCTTAATCATCCGACGAAATAAAGCGAGATTTAACTGAGGCATTCTTAGTTTCCGACCACGCCGACCCTTAACCGAATCGCAGGCTCCTCTTTGCTTCTCAGACGAACCGCTACGATGACATACCCAACTGCATAATCTCTGCCTCGCTAATTTAGCTCGATTACTCTTGAAAAGGAATGCTTGCGGTTATATCGCCTTAATATAGGTTCACCCTACCAAGGCGCTCTGACAGCCCGAAAAGCGAATCCCGCAGAGCTTTTTCCCGCATGACATTTAACAGAATTTTTTCAATCTCGATCGGACGATCCGGAGCTCCAAAAAATCTCCCTTCCGGGGGGTTAGCTTTTGTCACCTCGGTGTTCTCCCTATACTCCATTGCAGAGTTATAGGAGTGCCAACTGTGTCCAGATGTTCCTCTTTGAAGTCCGTTTTATTTAGTGCGATGGTTTTCTCCACGCTATCTTCGCCCGTATTTGCCCAACTCTCACCAGGACTGGGTGCGGAAACAGCTGATGTAGCCGCTGTTGGCGCACTCACTGGAAAAAGCTCCAAAGGGGAGCTACTCATTACAGATAGCCTCTGGGGAAATTTGATTCTCGATCTTGCTTATCAACGGGATCCATTATTGAGAAAATATTCAAAGCGCATGAACCTCGTAAACCTAGGAACCACAGCCACTGTTACAGGTATTGCGGGTGGCACGCTTGCTCAAGGAATAATTGCACTTTCTACACTCAATCCTCCCGATCCAAAATCCGATAGTTATTTACCGGGCAGCATTGGGACTGGCTTTGCTGGTCTAACACTGGTTGCGTTCGGTGCCCGCACAGCAATTAGTTATGTACTCGCTCAGAAACTGAGAAATCGCCAACTGGCAATCAAACACCAAGTTGAATTGATTCTCAAACACATCGAAGATTCACACGGAGAAAACGCGGAAGCACAAACAGCTCTCATTGCGCTTATAGGCGAAAGAGCAAGCAATGAATGGCTTCAATTGTGGCGCTCAAGCAATGTGCTTGCAACCCAATACAAACCACAAAATGTCTCAATTGAAAATAAACCGCAAAATGTCCCAACCGATAATAAACCGCAAAGTGTCTCGACCGAGACTAAACCTCAAAACGTCTCGATAAAACCAACTCTCATTAAACCGTCTGACGTTTTAATGGCGCACCAAATATAGTATCGCTCTTGAAAAGGATCTCAATTATGTCTGCCGGCAAGAAATCTTTAGCCTTCTTGGTTCTTCTTAGTTTGTTAGTCATAAACCCTCTGGCAGCGCTATCCTGCGCTACTTGTGGCTGTTCTGAACTGTGCCCACTGGTAATGATGCAAGAAACAGTAAATAGTCCCAAACATGGCATCCTCACAGAAAGTATTTGGGGCAACATTATTCTGAAAATGGCATTTCAACGCGATCCCCAACTTCAAAAACTTCGAAAACATACAAGGACGGTCGGAGCGGTGACTGGAACAGCAATCGCTGGGGCTGTAGGTGGCACCTTTGCGCAGAACATTGTTTCGCTTGGAACTCTTAATCCACCGCCCCCCCAATCGGACAGCTACCTTCCCGGCTCACTGGGTCTCGGCATGTCAGGGTTAGTTAACGTTGCCTTTGATGGTGGTCTATTACTCAATTGGAGACTCGGTCATAAAATTCGTGCGCGCCAGGAAGTCATTCAGGCGCAAGTAGAAACCCTTCTTCAACATCTCGAGTTTTCTGAGGCCAACTGTCCGGAAGCAAAACATGATCTAACTACATTGATAGGCGAACGCGCCGCTCAAGACTGTATGAAACTCTGGCACTCAAGCCACATGGTGGCATCAAAAACAAATCCAAAACAAGTTTCGGATGCTTCAAACCTCAGTCCAAAATTTGAAAATGTGTTATCGATCGCTTCCGAATCAGATAACAGTTCTTATGCGTTTTTCGTGCCTTAGAATTTGGAATTCACCAGATTTTTTCTCTTGAATACACCTACGAATTCGTGTATCGAAAAAATCGCTAAAAAAGGCCTCTCCTGCTTGGAGGGGCTTAATTTTTGTCGGTTTAATAAAATTCGGGACCGACGGGGCTCGAACCCGCGACCTCCTACGTGACAGGCAGGCGCTCTAACCAAACTGAGCTACGATCCCTTGAAGCCACAACTGGCAACAACCTTGGAAGTATAACATGCCCTGGGGAGCCTAAAAGCCCACAAGCTCCACTCCGCTACAATTTGCAGCATCCGACTCGGTTTCATTTTTCTCCTGTGAGAAATCGCAGCTACTTTTGGGTACTTAGTTCTGGGGGGAAACAGAGGCGGTATAGGTTTGTGTCTGAACACGACGTATCTATAAGAATAGGCGACTTGCTTGAGAAAGCTGGTCTTGTAACAACCGGGGACCTGACAGAAGCGGTAGCCGTGTCCAAACGGTTAAACATGCCAATTGGACGTGTGCTTATCATGTCGGGCTGTGTTACAGAGCGTCTTTTAAAGGCGGCAATCGAAGCTCAATCGATGGTGAGAGACAAACTGGTTAGTTTGGATACAGCCGTCGAATCTCTTGGGAAAGTTTCCACCAACAACATTTCTTTTCAAGAAGCGGTCCGAAAGACGGATCCTACCCACGTTGCAGGCTCTTCGACAAACAAGCTGGGCGAAATATTAATTGAGTTTGGTGTTATCGATCAAACCCAATTGAAGTCAGCCCTCGTTCGCAGTATCGAAACCGGCATGCAATTAGGGGCAACTTTAGTTTCAATGAACTACTTAGCGCCAACTTTGTTACCGGTCATTCTGCATCTTCAAGATCAAATTCGGAATTCAGTCATCACGAGAGCTGAAGCAAGAGCTGAATTTGAATCTGCCTTTGCTATGTATAAGAAGGCGAAAGACTCATTTAAACGCGGTGCCGATGACAACGAATTGCAATCTCAACAACAGGTTGCAGCCGCCATGTCACAACAGCAAGCAGCGCGCAATTATCATGCCGAATTTTTTAATCAGCAACAAGCCCCGGCTTTGCCGCAGTATCAGCAAGCTCCGGCTCAGCCACCTTATCCCCCCCAACCATATCCACAACCAGGACAACCCTACCCTGGCATGCCTCCTGGCGCTGTACCACCAGGTTGGGCAGCTCAGTTTCCTGGTTATCCACCACAATGGGGCAGCGGTTACCCTGCACCTCCGCCACAACCGAATCCGTACATGCAACAACCCAATGCGGGTTGGCCACCGCCGTATCCACCGGCCGATCCTAATGGTGGATACACACCGAGTGGACCAATGCCACCAGTTGGTTGGCCTGGTCAACAGCAAATGCCACCCGCACAGCCTCCGCAGGCTCAGGCTCCTCCTCCACCGCAAGTTCATCCGTCACAAATTCATCCAGCACAAGTTCAGCAAGCACAAAGTCAGCAAGCACAAATTCAGCAAGCACAAATTCATCCAGCACAAGTTCAGCAAGCACAAAGTCAGCAAGCACAAATTCATCCAGCACAAGTTCAGCAAGCACAAAATCAGCAAGAACAAGTCTATCCGGCACCAGCTCCACCGGCACAACCACAGCCAAATAGTCAATCTCTGAATCAGCAATCTATGGCGTCAGCCACGATTTCGCTGCCACCAGGTGAGATTCAAGCAGCCAGAGTAGCAGAGGGATTGATGCCACCTGCGGTATCAGGACAATCTACTCCTGCTTTCGAAAAATTGATTTCTCGTCAACTTAAACAACAACAAGGTTCTCCTGATCAACCCGTTGAAGTTGGGCACCCTTCACATGCTCCGGCAGAAGGAGGCATGGGAGTCGCCCACGCATATTCGGAAACCGACACCGTTCCAGATCTACCCGTCATACGCATGGTGAGCAAAGCTTACCAAGAAGCATTCAATGCGCAACAACAATCGCAGGTTGCCGAACCAATTAAACCAAGCAGCGAACCCTGGCAGCTGGAGCGCAAGGAAAAGATTACCGATACAGCACAAGACTTGCCTGTAATCCGCTTCGAATCTCACCTTGCCGATGAGGACGAGTCGCCGGATTCACAAGCAACTCAAGCGGAAAAATCCGAAGCAGAAATAACCTTGAGTGATTTCACTTTCGAAATTCCTGGTTTTGGTCAATCGCACAAAGCTCATACGGAGCCAGTCCAAATGCCTGATGTTGAAGCTACACCAACTACAGGTGCGTCAACATCACCATTTGATATTGCAAGTCAACTCGAGAGCAATTTCCAAGTTCCGCAGCCAGTTCCTAAGGAACCAGTTATCAGTCTGGAACAGAATGCTATGCCAGAAGATCAAAAAATCACATTCGAAATGCCTATGGGGCCAGTTCCACAAATCAAAGGTGGACGACGCACGTTTAGTGATCTGCCTTCTTCACAACAACAAAATCCTTTTGCACAATCGGCTAATCCATTTGCGCCACCTACCGCGCCTGCTCCGACTCCGAAACCAAATCCTCTTGCACCTGCCACTCCTCCTCCTCTGCAACAAGATCGAATTGAAGCAGCTCCTATCGTGCAACCAAATCTATTTGCTCCGCCACCCCCGAGCTTTACTCCAACTCAAGCTGATCCGACTCCTCCAGCTCAAACAGATCCAACTCCAAGCAGTCCATTTGTGCTTCATGAAAGCCCTTTTGTGCAACATGAAACCCCTGTTTTGCAGCGTGAAACCCCTGTTGCACCGCCTGAACCTTCTTTTTCAACGCCTGCCCCTATGGACACTGTTACTGCAACTAACCCAGCAGTTATTGATGGCAAAGCCAAGAAATCGAGTCCTTTCTCCGCATTGGTTTCGGGTAAAAACGAAGTCGAGCCTACAAAGCCAAGGCGCTCCAGAACTCGCATTCCAGCTGCACAGAGCGATATTGCAGCGAGCGAACCTTCACATAGCTTAGCTCCACATACGGAATCTGCACCGAGCGAACCTGCGCCAGCTATTAACACACTGGCTGCTGAAACGATTACGCCAGCTGATGTAGCTGAAAAATCAGATTTAGTCTTGCCAATCAAACAAGCTTACGCGCAAGCCAAAACTCCTAAAGAACCGAGGAAATCTCGAAATCGCATGCGCGCATTCGGTGCATCAACACACAATGATGTTCCAGTCGCTGAACAAACTCCAACAGCACCGGTAACTAACGAATCAGTTACACCAACGATCTCAGTTCCGGTTCCGACGGCACCCCATGCTGAGATGCCTAACGCCGAAATACCTGTTGAGAATGTACCTCTTGAAACACCGTTCATCGAGTCTACAAAAACGTTGGAATTAAAACCGATCATGGGCGCGGAAGTTGCTTCATCAAAAGCGCTCCCAACAGATGCAGCTCCTGAAGATCTGGCTCAACAATCTGAATTCTTCGCCGAGCTGGCCAAAGTCATAAGTCCGCGTCGTCGTGGCAAGAATTCCCGCGTCGCTGCTGAACCCACAACAACTAGCACTAGTGGTGGAAGCGGCGGAAATGGTCACGGACCATCAACTCTTCCACCGACTAGCGAAGCTCATACCGAAAAAGCAGAACAACATTCACCGCCAATTGAAGTAGATGCTGAGACTGGAGTACATGAAGTCATCGATGTTCACACTGGAAAAACCTCGAAAAAATCAAAATCGAAAAAGGGCAGCAAATCTTCTTGTGGCGAACTAACCAATCCATTCGAATTGCTTAAATTGGCTGGCTACTTTACAAGCGCAGATGTTCAAACAGCTTTCAGTACTGCACTGAACGATCCAGTGGCGGTGCCGGGACTTTTAATGGTTCTCGGACTAGTAGATGCAAAGGTAATTGAGCAAACAAATGCTTGCCAATCGATGTTGCGTTCGGGAAAATTGAAACCACAGCAAGCTGCGTTCATTCTCAGCTCTGTGAGGGGCGGAAAATCGTTCGATGAAGCCCTTGAAGAACTTGGTATAAAGCCCATTTTGACAGTTTAGTGCATCCTTTCAATGAATACGCCCGCTTTGCGATCTCAAATTTGCAGATTTCAAGGATATGCGCGTACTGCATTTTCGTATGCCAAAATTCCTGTCGCTTTGCTCTTGCCTGCGATCAATACCTATCGCAAGGCTAACAGTCCGGACAAACCCAAAGACAGAGAACTTCGCTTCGTCCCTTATATCTCCAGGCCTTTTCCTGAATTCAGAAATCGCGTTCTGTTGTGGAATCGGTGGTTGCGTTGGGCTCTGCTTTTATTCACTCTTACAGTTATTTCTTTGATGTCATTTGTATCGACCATGCTTGTCCTGGTCGGTCATGCTTATGTGCCTGCATTGCTTCTGTTTACAGTTGGCGTTGCTACTGCCTTTCCAGGATGGATAGTTTTCGCACGCACCGGAGCGATAGTTTGCGATGAGTTTGGCATCAAAGTACCAAATGGTTCTCGCTGGCGCATCATGTTCTGGTCCATTCTTCAGGAAGTTTCAATTGTAGATATGGCACGCCCCGGCAGCAAAAAGCATCGCTTTGCCCTTCAACTATCCGGAAAACGCCGCACCAAAATATTGATTCCAGTTGCCAATCTGGCTCCCGGTAGTGCAGATTTGCTCTGCAAAGAATTCGAGCAGCGCGCACCATTTTGCAGGAATCTCTCACAGTTTGCAGAAGTATCGCGCTTTCAAGACTATGAAAATGGTCTGCTGCCGAATCTCAGTTATGCACAACTCTGGGAATCTCTCACGAATAAAACAATTGGGTTGACTGCATTTGCTCCTCTTAAACCAGGACACAAACTGCAAAACGACTGTTTAACCGTTGTGCGGCAGCTTTCGTCTGGCGGTTTTTCGGCTGTCTATCTTGTTGAAGACAATGATGGTGCCAAATTTGTCTTAAAGGAATCGGTTTTGCCTTTTGGTGTTGAAGAATCTCTCAAAGCCAAGGCTTCTGAGCAATTTGATCGCGAGGCCACACTTCTAAAACAACTTACGCATAGCCAGATCGCGCGAGTATTCGATCACTTTTTAGAAAACAGCAGAAACTACATGCTGCTCGAATACATTCCGGGTGAAACACTTAGACAGCGCGTGCACGATCTTGGACCACAACAAGAACATCTTGTTCTATCCTGGGCAATTCAGATCGCATCAATTTTGCGCTATTTGCATGAACGTCCTGTCCCAACAATTCATCGAGATATCGCGCCGGACAATCTTATAGTTACTGATAGCGGCAAGATCTTTCTGATTGATTTTGGCTCCGCTAATGAGTTTGTTGGTGCTGCGACCGGCACATTGGTGGGCAAACACGGCTACATGGCTCCTGAGCAAATTCGAGGTAAAGCAAGCCCGCTCAGCGATATCTACGCACTTGGACAAACGCTCTATTTTTGTTTGACTGGAACCGATCCGGTGCCTCTCAAATCCGCAATGTTCACTGCAGAATCTTTCGCTACTGCTAAATCCAGCAATTTATCCAATTTAAAGGTCACTATAATCAAGGCTACCTCGCTTGAAGCCTCGGACAGACAGCCATCATGTGCTGCGCTGCTGGACGAACTTACTTTATTAGAAGGGCGAAGTGCATAACATGAGCATGACGGACGAACCGGAAATTCTCATCAGAAATCAGATCGGCACAACCGATCTTGTTGACTATTCATATCAAGCGCGGCGCATGGTTCGATTCATGTACTACTCAGCCTATACGCACGACAGCCCAGTCCAAAGAGCCGTATTTCAGACTGGAATAGCAACAGCTTTCGTATTGCCCCTCTATATCTGGACATTCGTGGTGGCAATTAACCTACCAAAGATTTTGCTGATGGATAAACTTCAAGGATTTTTCGGTTTCGTCGTACTAGTATCTCTCATTCCAATCTATATTGGATTGCTGCGCTATTGGTTGACGCCAACAATTATTGGTCTAAGTAGTGCTGGTATGCGCTTTTATGCTCGCAGTGCCGGTTTGCTAGTGGACGATTTCAAATGGGAGGATATCTCGAGCGTAAAGATAGTCGAAAGATCGAATCTTCTCGGTGCTACCAAACCCGAACTACAAATTCGCACTATTAAAGGAAAGAGCCGCTTCATTGCAATTAGCTCTTTGCGATCTATTGAAGAACGCCAAATCCTTGTAGACATGGTAAAGCAGCACGCTCGTCGCGCTATAGAGCCAGAAGACATAAATCGGATCATAAGAGCAAGTGCAATTCAAGACATTCCGTTCACGCAGCTCTGGGCACAATCATTGCGCTCTCAGATCGGTCGCACAAATGGCGGCGCGCTTCCGGCTCGCACAGTTTTACAACAAGGACGCTTCTTGCTTTCCGAACAAATTGGAGGTGGTGGTCAAGGATCAGTATATTTGGCGGAAATGCTAGAAGGTGGAGAGCCACCAGTTACGGTGGCACTAAAAGAATATGTTTTGCCCGATCCCGAACACATATTTGACCGCAAGCGCGCCGTAGAACAGTTCGAGCGCGAGGTACATCTGCTTGCCAAACTGAATCATCCGGGATTAGTAAAGCTTATCGATGCCTTTGTAGAAGACCATCGGGCCTATCTCGTTATGGAGTATCTGGACGGCGGCAATTTGCGAGAAGCCGTACACCGTGTCGGTTCATTTTCAATTGAACTCGCCTGCAGCACCGCCCTTGAGTTGTGCAATGTTCTTGAATATCTTCATAGCACACAACCGCAAACCGTCCATCTGGATGTCACGCCGGAAAACATCCTCTTTGATCGCGATGGCCACATTCATCTTGTCGATTTCAATACTTCATCTGATGGTAGCGGTGTAAGAACCAAGCTAATAGCTGGCAAACAACGTTATATGCCTCCCGAGCAATATCGCAATGAAGTTAGCCCACAGTGCGATATTTACGGATTTGGCTGCACATTCTTTTTTATGCTTACCGGTCTTGAACCCGAACCACTCTCATCATCTGAACCGCGATTACACAAATCGGATATACCAGAGGCTCTAAACGATCTGATCAAAAAATCTACTGCCCTTGAAGGTGCTCAACGATTTCAACACATTGCCGAGTTGAAAAATTTACTGATTGCTATCAAAGCCGATCCTGAGCGTAGTTTGGTGCAAATATGAATCTAGCGATAAAAGAACCAAACGGCGAAATAAGTCGCACCAGCCAAACTGTTGCACTCTACGAACATGCTGCCAAAGTGAGCTCTCTCAAGCTCGCCTACAGTGCCCCTGAAAATACCTCCTTTTGCCCGTTAGTGCCAGGCACGCTCGGAAATGCTTCCAAATTTCTTTACCGCGAACCATCTACTTATAGCCTGGCGTTGATGTCAGCCGTTTACGCGCCGCTCATTTTTTTACTGCCTCTCTCCGGCCATCAGTACTTGCGGCAGTTATATTGTGTTTTGTTTCCGATCACATTCCTGTTTATTGTTCTTGGTCTTGTTTGGTTCAGGCTTTTCCTCTATTACGGCAAGAACACCAACCGTGCCATTAAAGCACCCACCACTATTACAATTGCCCCGCTCTCCATGAAGTTTCAATGGCAAGGCTGGGCATTCCTGCCACAGTTGGCCGCCGTTGAAACAGTCGTTGGTTGGCAAGATATCATGGGGCTTAGCTTTGATAATAGCGAAGACACGGGCCCTTGCATTACGGTTAAAGCGTGGCTACAAGATGGGGAACATTCGTTTCCCGTTTATTTGAATGGGTTTGCTTCGGCTCCGGAAGTAGCAGCTCTCGTAAAAGCGCTCGACCGAAATGTAGATGAAGAAAAGAAAAGCGACTCTTTCAAAGAGCATTTTCATCCAAACGCTGTTGCCAAGCAGATTTAATAGTGCTCCTTCAAGGTTTTAGTCCTTCCAAAAGGATCATTTCGGCTACCAGTTATGCGTATTCATTCAACCGCGCTTTTATTTGCGCTTTCGCTTTTTTTGATTTCAAATACTTTCTCAACCTATGGGGCTTACGCCCAACCTAACTCTTTAGCTTTGCCAACACAAATACTCCGAACGGGCATCAATCTGGAGGATAAAAACCTCTCCCCGAATGGACGGCAAGTGGCAGATATTCTCAAAATTACACCGATGCTGCAACGCATTCAGACTCTGCGCAGCAAAGTGAATCTTATCGATCCAAACCCAACCGAAGAAAATTTGCTCGCTACTGTTCAACTCACCGCTTGTGTTGTTGACACAATGCAAGTTATTCAAGAAGCCAGTCTCTCGATAGATTACGCACTCGCAGAAATTACCGCAGAAGAGAACTTATACACAGAGTTGCTGTCAACTTATACGGGCGAGCGAGACAAGGCCACACTCAAAACGAATGCTGTGAGCTTCATTACAAACGGGATTTTATGGGCGATTGCTGAGGGCTACGATATTCCAACCAATCGACATCCAAATTATTCTGTTACCTCGGGTACCATGGGCATTCTGGCGGGAATAGTGCCTTCCATAGCCTCTATTTATGCGCTTTATCAGTTACGCGGCAAAAGACAAACTTCGGAAAAAGACCCGAATATGCTGTCAAAAATGTTCGACTATCCAACAACGCCCGACGTTGATTACCCAAGAACGGTTTGGGAATTCATGAATTCTGTACCGGCTGACGATCCAAAAGGTAAGACGCGGCGCGATCAATTGATAGACCGGTGGATAGCAGACAAAAATATCTCCAATTTCACCGATCGATCTTCAGCTAAACAATTGGATGTAATTACTGCTTCTAACCCGCGCAGGCACGGGCTTTCAATTGACACTCTTAATGCAAGACAAATGTTGCTGCAACAACTTTCAGCAGAAATTTTGAAGATGAAGCGCATGCTTTTAGAACTTTCAATGGTTGTTCACGGCGAGAAAACTATCTAAGGGAAATTCAAATGCGTGTGTATGTTTCAGTTGATATGGAAGGCATCCATGGAATTGTTCATTCCATTCACACGCAGCCTGGCGAGCGCGGTTACGAACTTGGCTCCCGGTGGATGCATGAAGATGTAAACGTTGTTGTTGAATCAGCGTTTGCTGCTGGTGCAAGCGAGGTTTTTATCAATGACTCGCACTGGGATATGAAAAATCTCAATCCGGATTCACTCGACCCTCGTTGTACTCTCCTTAGTGGCTGGCACAAACCGTATTCCATGGGAACAGCTATCAAAGGCCATGAGGTGGCTTTGTTTGTTGGATATCATGCCAAAGTCGGTACAGCTCGCGGAATTTTGAGTCATACATATCGCGCCAAAGTATTTTTTGATGTTCGTCTAAATGGAAAGTCTGTAGGTGAATTTGGTCTGAATGCAGCTCTTGCCGGATGGTTCGGCGTGCCGGTCGCTCTCATAACTGGTGATAGAGCTGCTTGTGATGAAGCTGTGGACCTTGTTGGTGCGCTGCCGCACGTAGCGGTTAAAGACGGCGTCTCGCGCTACGCAGGGATAATTTATCCACGCATAAAAGTGATGGAAGATCTCAGCAAGAAAACGGCTGAGACTCTTGCAGAACCTAAAGGCTGGAAAACTTTCAAACCGCCTTCTCCATCCACAATCGGTATTACCTTTGTAGATCCTTCCATGGCAGATGGTGCTGAACTGCTACCAGTAGTCAAACGCACTGGTGATCGTGATGTAGAGATAACACACGAAGACTACAGCAAAGCATTTCAAACCATGCTTGCGATAGGCGCGATTGGACAAAGTCGCATCGACAATTACTTTTAAATATCACGCATTTTCTATCTCTATATTTGCGTTTTCAGAAAGTCGAATTGCACCGGCATATCTTTCTAAATAAAACGGTTCACTGCAGGGTTCTACGTACACACCAAAAGAACGTTGGCGCCCGGACGCATGGACGAATCGACCATCTCCAAGAGCGAGGCCTATATGGCTATAGTTCTCGTCTTTGCCAAAAACGACAATATCGCCGGGCTTAAATACCGCTTGCTCAAATGACTTTCCCGATTCTACTTCTAAAAAGCGCCGGTCTTTATATTGGATATCAGAATCACGTAATAACTGAATGCCATTTATTTTGTAAGCAAGCTGCACAAGACCAGAGCAATCAATACCGAATGGTGAACAACCACCCCACAAATAAGGCACTCCTATTAACCGGAGGGCAGTTGTTACGGCAGCATTGCCTAGTTGGCCTATGATGGCACGTCGGCGTGTTGAATCTGCCTCTTGCCATTCTTGCGGTGCCATTACCGGTGAAGGCAAAGCCACGCTCTTACTGCGCAACCAGCCAAATTTCCCATTACCGTCCGGCAACTCAATTTGCACAAATTCGTTCTGCTTGGTTTCCGTAAGCACAAATACCTTGGTGGATAAAACCAATTTGCTTAGCACTTCCGCTTTATCTTGCGGTTCGGACCAAACCTCGGCAATCAAGTCCGTTACTTCGTACTGCGTCCCACCGGGACTCCTGAGCGGTGTGACATGCCGTTCATCTGCCCAACCGCAATATCGGTCTTCACCCATTACATATGCAAATCCATCTCGTGTATCTTCAATTTTTAATGGAGCGCCTGCCAGCGCTTGACTTACTACCTCAGCGGCTGGGTCAGGCTTAGCGTATAGATTGATAAGATTTTTCGCGACGCTTACAACTTTTTCCATCTTTGCTTCGTGACTGCCGCGACTTTTGACCATATCATTTTTCATGGGAGACCTGCAGATGGCAATTGAAGAATCTTACTTTTATCCTGAGATAGAGCCTTATCGAACCGGCATGCTCTCAGTTTCTGATATTCATTCGCTCTATTATGAGCTATGCGGAAACAAGGACGGAAAGGCTGCTTTATTTTTGCATGGTGGTCCAGGAAGTGGTACAGCACCGATATGGCGCCGTTTGTTTGATCCGAAACGCTATAACATCGTTCTCTATGACCAGCGTGGTTGCGGTAAAAGCGAGCCTTACGCTTCTTTGGAAGAAAACAAGACTTCTTTCCTTGTTAACGACATTGAAATCCTGCGCAAGCATCTCGGCATTGAAAAATGGCTTCTATTTGGGGGCTCCTGGGGCAGTACGTTAGCACTTGCGTATGCCCAGGCTTTTCCTGAGCATGTTTCAGAAATAATTCTCTACGGCATCTTTCTTGGTTCAGCGCGTGAGATTGATTGGTTCTATCAATCTGGAGCGAAATATATTCTTGCCGATGCTTGGGAACGCTTTGCGAATCTAGTGCCCTCTGAAAAACAAAATCATCTCGTTCAAAGTTATTACGACTTGCTTACTTCATCCGATGAAGATTTGCAATTGAAAGCAGCCAAAAATTGGTCTGAGCTGGAAGGCCGAGGATTGCGTTTAAAACCTGATGAAGAATTGGTTTCAAACTTCTCCGAAGACAGAAAAGCGCTCGCACAAGCGCGCATTGAGTGCTATTTTTTCCTCAACAACTGCTTCCTTTCAGATAACTTTTTGTTGGACGGTATATCAAAAATTAGAGCTATCCCCGGAATCATCGTTCACGGCAGATATGACTTGATCTGTCCTTTCGAAAGCGCATGGAAGCTTCACTCCGCATGGCCGGAAGCGGAGTTTGTTGTTGTGCCGGACTGCGGTCATTCGGCCAGAGAAATTGGCAATCAAAAAGCTCTGGTTGCAGCAACCAATAAATTTGCTGGACTCTAATTTCCACTGAATCTGGCTTTGTGTGCAGATCTCAAAGATTCTATCGCCATTTCACGCGTTATATCGCCCTTCAAAACACGATTTTGCAAGTTAAGGGTTTGCTCCAATACGGGAGCATCAATTAGACCAAGCTGAATGAGAGCATCACCAGTGGACATCTGCTGTTCAAATGCACTTTCAAGAGCATTGAGCAAATCACTCTGAGCTAAAACTCCACCCAGGGTGAGAAGATCTCCTAACCGGCAGTTGTTGATAGCACGCTTGCGCTTCGAAGCTCCGAACCAGGATGAGCAATTTGTATTCGCCTCAGACTGTATATCTCGAACCACTTCGTTAACGCTAATGGTCCCGGCGTGCAGCAGTCTTTGCAGTTCGAATAATTTGATCAAAACGTTGTGCTTCACTGCACCCATCAAGACAAGCTCTCTGCCGATTGGCCAACCGCTTTCGACGCTTCGTCTTTGTGCTTCATCCAGTTGGTCGGATGTTATGCAACGAGCCATGACTAATAGTGCACCGGTATTTGGGTACTTCGATTTGCCTGCCGCGATAGGCAAATCATAGATGGTATTTCGAACCGGAGCTGCCGAAACCTCCGGCAAGTCGTAAAACGTATTTCGAATTGGAGCGGTTGGAACTTCCGGTAATTCGGGGGACATGCCATCTGGACACAGGCTGTCTAATTTCTCGATAGATCCGCGGATGTACTCTACATACCTCAATGCAAAAAGGTGAGTGAGCGGGGTTTTCTTTGTGTGCTCTATGCCTATGAATATGCTGGTTGTGTTAGCTGAAACTGCAGTCAGCACGATATCTATTTTGAGTTCGCTTTCTGTATTTTGTCGATTACACAAAAGGACAAACCGATTGTAGCCAAGACCCGTATAGGCGATATTCGCAAGCTCAAAGGCACGCTTACAAAGCGTGGTTGCTTCTTTCAGTCCTTTGGAGAGCAAGAGCGAATTCGCTTGGGACGGATAGCCACTGTTCCATGTCGAATTTGCTGCATTTGCCGCTTGCATTCTATTTAATCCTCTTCCCTAACCAAGACGACCGAAATTTTGATTTGTTCAACGGGGACATCATGGCAAAACAAAATGGCATCTTCTTGGCACAGGCTAATAATTTATGCCGGTTTTCCGCCTCAGAAGAGCAGTATAGCCAAGCAACTGAGCCAGGTTGTTATCGAGTTGTTAAGAGGACCCGCCGACTCTTTCTTATTCCAGACCGAAACAATCCGCTCCATTTTCTCTTATACTTGATAATATACCACCATAAAAATTTTCGTCCTATCGAAAAAATCGGGGCTGCGCAATGACTGGTGATCAAAGCGCTGCCCCAAACGGAGGAATCGAACAGGGTAGGAATCGAACAGAGGAAGAATCGAGCAAAGGGATAATCAGCTAATAGAGAATCGGTTTCGACGTTATCCTGCGTGTGTCGCTGGTTGAGAACGGCGCTTGAAGAAGAGAAGTGCCAGACCAGTAAGAATCGAAGCAAGGCTGAGCACTCCAAAAGCAAGTTGGGGCAGAGTCGGTTGGGGCACCGGTACCAAACGGAATTGCAGTCCAGTGATACTCTCGAGATACTCGATCGGATCAACATCTTCCGGACGACTCACGATCAACCATTTTGTACCAGCCTTAGTGCCTGGAACTTCGACAATGGCATAAGTGCAATTTCTCTCCAAAGCCAGCTCTACAGTGAGTTCGAGAACATTGCAGTACTGCGTTGTGGGTGATTGAGTGAGCTGAAGAAACAGCCAGTGCTCATCTGCAATCAGTTGAAGGTTGATGGGTTCGACACCGAACTCAAAAGGTGAGGCCCTTAGCTCGAGTGTCGATCTGCGAGAGTGCCGATTTGGAACAGGAACTACTACGGTTTCCATATGTTTTGTCCTTAGCTTGGAATTTATTCGGAATTTACTTGAGCTCCCGAGGTCGTGCAAATCTCTTGTTGCCACTACATACGGTACTATAAGAGAAACGATCGCTGTGATGCGTCTTATCGGGCCTCGAAGGTGCAAGTAAAAAAGGAACTGCCAAAACCCTAGTTTTATGCGACCGGCATTGTCAATTGGTGGCACATAACTAGCAGCCGCCTGAAATAAATGCAAAGTGCAATGATTGCGCTAATTGCAAGTGGACTGGCTTGGCACCTATTAAATTGGTCCTTTTTGGTCTGCCTCTCGCCTTCTGATATCGAACTGATTCGCTCGGTTTGCGCTAACTTTAGTTTGTTTGATGCATCGATATTCGGCTCTCTGAGCGAGTTTTAGTAGACTCCTTGGTTATGTTAGCCTCGTTCTTGCGAACATATTTTTCACGAGCGCAGATCCGAGCGTAGCATCGCGCAAACCTGTAACGCCGCAGCTGTAGCCCTTTTGCGAGATCAAAAAATTTACAATTTCTCCCGGTTCTACATACTTGTACATAGATTTTTTACTGCTATATTCACAAAGTCGACGGGCACGCGCATGCGCCCAAGTGGAACGAACGACTTTGCAGAGAGGAAACCACTATGCCGAACAGACGATTACACGTGTTCGTCCCTCTTAGCCTTTTGGCCGATCGATGACGGTGCCAACAAATCCGCGCTTGCTAGGCGGAATGTGGCTTGAACGAGGTGACACCAAGAAGAGCACCTACGTTGGTGTGCGACATGCACCGCCGCGCAAAAAATCTGCTCCGGACCTTCTCAATCGGGATCATTTATCTCCGGATGATGTCTTAGCCATGATTACTCGCGCCAGGGATAGTGGCGTACATGGTCTGCGTAACGCACTGCTCATCCTGCTTACTTATACACACGCCCTTCGAGTTAGCGAAGTATTAGAGTTGCGCTGGTCGGATGTCGACCTCGACAATCTCTCGATCAAAGTCTCTCGCATGAATAACGGCGTCCCTTCGGTGCACGCGTTGAACGCTCAAGAAGCTGGTTGGCTTCTACGTTTGCGCAGAGCCGAAAGCAGTTCCGCCTATATTTTCTGCTCAAGCAAGGGCAGTCCTTTAACTCGTCGGACGGTCCACTTTATTGTTTCACGCGTAGCCGAATCAGCAGGCATTGTCGGACCTGTTCATCCCCACATGTTGCGCCACGCAAGGGCTTTCCACCTTGCCAGCACCGGTATTGAAGTAAGCAAGCTAAGAAAAATTCTTGGTCATCGAAACGTACAGCACACGCAAAAGTACACCCAGCAAAGCTGAAATTACTTCCTCTTTGCAATCTTATTATGGAGGGCACAATGGAACTTGTCTGGCTCGCCCTGGCGTTTCTTGCGTTTGTAGCCATGCTATGTCCTACTCTAAGTCGTAGGTTCGGAGATGTAATTAAAATGCGAGCTCCAAAAACGGTTAGGGCAAATTACTGGGGAATGTATGAAGGTTCAGAAGAAGCTGAGGCACACGTCGAAATAACCTTGCCAGATCCGTGCCGTAGAGATAACACGCCGGTGGGCAGCACGTCTTACGCCAAAGGCCGTTCTTTCAATAACTAGTTCAAAGTCTCAGAGAAGCAAAAACGTGCAGGAGAACACCGCACAAATTTTGGGCTTTTGTTCTTTCACTTTTTTGGGCAATTGAAAGCAATTTTTTGATGCGTTCTTCAGAGTGAATAACAGAGGCGAGCCACGCGAACAGAGAGTGGCAACCGATTGGAAAACATTTGATATTAAGCGTCTTTTGAGAGGGCGTGATTTTGGGCCGTTGTAAATGACTGGTTGAGGAGAGTTTTTGGTGAAGAGCTGAATGAGAAACGAGAAGGGGTGAGGAAGAGAAAGGTCGAATTACAAAGCAGGAAATAGAGACTGGCTAAAAGAAGAGGAGGAAAAGAGTGAACGCAAGCAGAAGAGCAAGTGAGAGGTGGAAGGTGAGCAAGAACGAAAATACTTTGCGCGAGATAAGTGAGATGGTGTCATTATCTTTTTGGGCAATGACAGGGTGACTTACTCTTGGGAAACGGGGAAGGACTAATAGAAGCGAGTCACGCGAGCGGCGGGTGACAACCGATTGAATAGAGACAAGCTTCTTACATGCGGAAAGATATGCGGTTTAGCTCATTGCTTGAAGAAGAGTTCGCAAGCAAATGTCGCGGCCTAGAAATTGCGCTGGGAAGAAGGTAGCGAAAGAACGAGATGAATAGCGAACTTGTGAAGTAGAACAGTTGTGACTGGTGAAGATTGCAATCGAAATTTGCGACTGTCGATATATGCGTTGGTAGTTGTGCACACTCTCAAATAATCAAATCGAAAATAGTCTGGACCGAATTAATCGCTAGATTGATTCAAAATTGATTCATTCGAAATTGATTCGAGATTCAGACGAAGCAAGGAGATCCGATCAGTTGCGAGAGCTTGTGTAACTAGGTGACGCATGCAGATATGGTTTAGCAACCATAAATATTCTAGTGAGCAACACCATAAGCAAATGCCCTAAGAAGAAAGACGAGGGCGAGCGTCAATAACGGCGCAACCCAACAAGAAGGACGGCCCCAAGCCGCCATGGTTAAGCGATGTCCCCACGCCCCCACAAGGGGCGAGGGGACTGTTGCCCCGGAGAGTCCCCCGAAGGGGAATAAGACCATACGGGTAAGACTGGGCCGAGGCGACCCGCACGAGGACAAGCAAGCAGAATGATTTCAATTGATTTGCTGGCTTTTCCTCGGCTCCTCTGTGCATAAAATAAACTCACTAAATGATGGTTCTAACTTATTGACTTGGACAAAGTCAGACAAGCAATTCAGCCTTCTTCGTTGCTCTGAACGCCGAGATTTAATAACGTTTTGGGCATTTATTTTTTCTACCGGATTTAGCACTGCCCAAAAGAATTTTTGAGGCACCATTAGTAGTGCCTGCGTGTGAAGTTATATTGGTCCTTTTCGGAAAAATGATTTGGTTGCGCTCAAGTTTGATCCTTTTCGAGGACTCTACGAACTTATTTATAGCCGTCCAATGCCGAATTTCATGATCACTACTAAACGAGCTCGCGTTACCGCTTGTCATGCCTGAGCCCTCGCTCTGCACACACCAGAACACCTGAACCCACCTCTTAATCTGATCGGGTAAGGTCAGCACTAATCCAATCTCGCAGTTGTGTGGAGAATGCCACAAGGTATAGCGTTGTAGTCAAATTCTCCTCTTTGTTCTTTTGAGCAAAACTTCGCCAACCATAGAAATTCGGCTTTCCAATTTCTGAAATTCCCACTGGACCTGGGGATTTCGTGTAGACCGAAATCGCTCTTCTGTCGTGCCCTCGTTACACGGCAGAACTCGTTCACGTCCAATTATGGAGACTGTTATGACTGCACAACTAACGAGTTTCGCAAAAGCGCTTGCGCTCCTGCGCGCTCTCCCTTCGCATCAACTAACACTCGAAAAGATGCAACGTCTATTGAAGATCGTCCATCATGAACACTATGACTGCTCTATCAGTCCGTTGCACGTCTTAAGAGTAGGTACTGCTCTCGATCTTAACTTCCCAGCTCAATACAAAATTGCTTGGCGCCGTGCTGGTAACGATCCCTTTTTGCAAGCTGAAGCTGCGGCTCAGTTTCAGAACTGGATTCATGGCATGGCTAACGAAAGCCTGACCGCTTACCTAAATATCCTTTGGGAAGTAGTGTTACCAACTCTACAAACCCAAGCCGATATTTATAGTACCGCTAAGCAGCGAATCGACGATGCCGTTGCTGACGGCATGGGCTATCTCAAACTTCGGTTTGCGCCTCAATTGCACATGCGCAACGGGTTGACCTTGCAGCAGGTAATTGATCCGCTTCAACAAGCCGCCAGAGAGGCACCATTCCCGGTGCGGTTAGCAATCTGCGCTTTGCGCCATGAAGATGGCAGAATGGCGCGACGATTGGCCAATGCGGTAATTCGCAATCCACTCGTTAGCACATTCGATTTGGCAGGAGACGAATCGCGGTTTCCGGGTGTGCTCAACTGGTGGGCCAAACAAGCCAAGCGCGTTGCAAACGCCGGCAAGCAGGTGACTTGCCACATAGGCGAAGCGCATCCAATCACAGACGAGGACCATGCGGCCCTTGATGAGATTGGCTGCACGGAGCTTGGCCATGGAATCAAGGGCGATCCTCGCCGGAAACTCTGCACGATGTGCGTGACCAGCAACTTGGTTACGCATGTTGTTGCGAGTGCGGCTCTGCATCCAATCGATCCGATGTACCGTGCGGGCAAAAAAATCAACATTGACCTTGACGGTACGTTATTGACTCACACAACGCAATCGCAAGACTACCTATTGATCCACCAGACCTTTGGTTGGCAATTGGCAGACTTCTTTCGTTGCAACATAAATGGCTTCCGCCATGTTACTGGCGATGCAAGCACTAAGCACCAGTTGAAAGCCCGGTTGATCTCAAGCTATCTAGCTTTGGCATCTGAGCTTGCGGTATGACGATCCAAACATTGAAAGCAGGTAGTCGCTATACTGTGCTACTGTCTGCTTTCTCTTTATTTTTAATTACTCTATTGGATAGTATAAATAACCTCATTTTATTCCAATTCGCTTTTCGCACAGCTTCCACGTGATATCTGCGCCAAGTCACGCCAGATTAGTGTTGTTCAAACAGAAACACGCGGTGACCTGGCAAAGTGGCTAGTTACTTCAATTGCAGCACAGTGCATACTCAAATCCGGACAACCTCAGTCGCTAGAATTCGTATTCCATTTGCTTATAAAGTCCTTTCACCAATCTCCACTGTTCGCCCCCTAAGGTCCTTAGCTCTTCGCCAATCTCCCCCGTTATCAGCAAACCGAATACTTTATTGAGGCATGCTGGCTTCGGGTTATTTGATGCGAAAGAATGGGCTTCAAACAAAGGGCTTCCGAAGTGTCTTTACAAAGAGTCAGTTGAAGTTAGGACTGTCGATGTTTGGTAGAAAGGAGGGTAGCAAAGGCTCACTCTCTAAATTAGTAAACAACAACCCAACGACGTTTCGCTGCAATTCTCACAACCAAACATTGCAACACACGCAATTCGAAGTGCAGTTTCGTTCACTGTGTTCGATCGTCGTGCGTGTGATGGTGAGTTCGGGCAACGAAGCAATCTTATGATCATGGAGGTGTTCAACGGTGAACCCAATTAATCGCACGGGTTAGCGGGAGGGCCCAGTCTTTGGTGCAGATCTTGAACGATTAGGTCTGGCCCTAGCTCTACCAGTACAAAGAAGCATTGTTCTCCATGTTCCGCTTTCGAGTACGCTTTGGATGAGCTTCCCCGAATCGAATGTATCCCTGTAGCTCGTGTAGTGCAGGGAAATCACTCACGCTACCATTCCTGTTGCACCGCACCGGTTAATTCCGGCATGCAAATTCAATTTGCATGTGGAGTGGTCGGCTTAACACACGTTAACCCGGTCGTGTGAAAAGAACATGACCGTTTAAGTTGTATTTGAAGCAGTGTACTTGCGCTGTGGGGCGACCGGTTGTATTTCTGCTTGGCCAACAATGCCATGTGGATTTCGGTCGCCCTCTCTTTTTTGTGGTTTTTACGCTTGTATATAGTATTTGATAGTTCCAGTTGATTCGACATTAAACCCACTCAAAAGATGATTTTTCAATTGATACTCAGTCTAAATCAAGCTAGACGCTGGTGTTGTTCTCACCAGGTTTGATGGCACGAATTGCGAAGATTCTACTCGAATCATAGTTTTCCCAGCGGGTATTAGCTATGTTCCAAGTGCCCTGTGCAATTTGTTCTCCGTTAAATCCTTGAATCCAAATGTGACCGCAATTGCGTCCATTCCATTCAGCTGTTTTCTTACGCGACCACGGCATACCTGCAATATCACCGGGCTGTAAGCTAGTTTCTTTCGAATCTCCGGTTATATGGACCAGTTTGAACTTTCCGGTTCCCTTTAGATGATTCCATGTATCGATCAAGTTGTTGAATGCATCGCCACTCGGTCTGAATCCAAAAACATTTTCCATAACTGCATCATGCGCTTTTACGCATCCTGTAGCCTCGCCGTTTTGATGTCTCTTAGCTTCTGATATTAATCGGAATGCAACTGAATTTGGATCTGCGCTATCACCGGTCCAACGAATTTCATCCCCTGGATGTGCTCCCTGGCGAGCATAAGACAAGTGGTACAGCCTGTTTGATGCGCTTGCAATCGCTTTTCCTGTATCGCTATCTCGCTCTTGCTGAGAAAGATCCTTTGGATTTTTATCTAATTGATACGCTAGTGCGATGTCCGATGGCGATGCCCCTGCTGCCTTGTATCTGTTCACAGCATCAAGAGCAATCTTGCTTTGGAAAGATTCTGGCATAAACTGCTTCATATCATCTGCAGAGATAGCGCCTTTTCCTGTTACTACTTTCCCTGCAAATTCGGCAAATTTTTGGGCCTTTTCAGGGTCGGCAAAATCGGCTTGCAGCTCGTCCGGCGCTCCTTTGTCTTTAAGTGATTTCTTCAACTCATCAAGCAATTCTGGATGCTCTTTGAGTAAAGCGGCTAGCTTGCTCAAATCAGGCGGATGTCCCAACATTTCCAAAATATCTGGTGGCAAGAAACCGATAACATAGTTGCAAAACGTCCTTGGACCCGTGGCATAAAGACCTGTTCTGTAACCATCACCAACTTGTCTAACACTTGTGGCATCTTGCTGTGCCAAAGCGGATAACATGTTTAAATAGTCGCCGCCAGCGCCTTCATTAGGAACTGCCGTGCGCTGAGGATAATACTGATCGGTTTGTCCAGCAGTAGTTTCACCGCTTTGCCCTTGTGGAAAAGCTTCGTTGACTCGTCTTGCAGCACCAGTTGTGGCGTCACTAACTTGCCTTTCAGGTGGGATGTCTCTTTCCGGAGGTGCCGGTGCAACTTCCAGTGGAGGAATGGTAGATGCTATGCGATCTCTAGGGATATTATTGCCAAATTGCTCAGCAATTTCATCTGATACGAGATGATTTGGGTCATCGATGTTTACGTGTTTTATTGAGTTGCCATCGGTTGTTTTAATGGTCTCAAGCTTGCCATCGAAAGCAGTTTGAATGTCCTGCCCCCAGATATGAGTTAGATGGTTGAGTACCTTTTTCTGAGCATCGCTTGGGCCAGCGTTATTTTCGTTAGCGACACTTATCGTCAAATCTGAACTGAGTGATGGGGAGGCGAGAAACGTTGAATCAACGACCGTGCCGTCTTTTTTGACTACTGTTTTGCCGTTGTGGTCGACTATTGAACCGTCATTTTGGATAGTGGCAGCTGGTTTTGTTGCAGGCGTTTCCTCAGTCCTTCTTGCGGAAGGGTTTTGAATTTCTACCTTGATGTGCGGCGGTGGTTTATCTGCCGTAGCTGGATCGAAAGAAACCTGGACGTGATGCTGGCTGTCAGTTGGTATATGAAAAGTCGCGATATTTTGATGCGGCGGAGGTGCAGCTTCTCCCGATCGTCGTGCTCCAGGACCATAGGCAGCGGCCCTAGCATCGCCCAGATTCGCTCCTGCATCTGGGAGTCTCGTTGTAGTTGGAGTATCTAGTGGTTGTCCAGACATTGACCGGGTGGTACCTGGAATTCAGTTATTCGGGGACACGTGCAATCACACGCTATGTGCTGACTATGTTAGGTTAAGTGTGCGCACATTTGAATGGGAGATATCCCACTGCAATTCCTCGGTTTTGTTAGTTTTACGGGCACACTTAATCTACTTTATTTACTATATGCGTACATATAGATGTTTTTGCTTGTGTCACAATTTGAGCCTGAAGTGTTCTTAAACCCCCGAATTTAACCGTCTCCATCACACTTTTCTATTCTCACCTTCTTTATAGGGCTCTTTATCAAAGTTGCTGTCATTACTGGAGCCAGTCGCGGCATTGGCGAATGCTTAGCGCGAGGACTTGCAAAGGATGGCTTTGCTCTGGCACTTGTCGGTCGAAGCAAAAAGTCTCTTGAAAAACTAGCAAATTCGATTAGAGCAGATGAAGGCACTTCCGCACCACCAGTAGTACCTGGTGCTTTAGATGTTCAGGACACAGAAGCTGTAGATTGTTTTATCAATTCTATTTCGGAACGCTTCGGTCGCGTTGATCTACTTATTAACAATGCTGGAATTGATGCTCATGGCACTCTCGATTCAACAGCAGAAGAATTTGAAACTGCTCTGGCTGTCAATTTAAAAGGAGCTTTCAATTTTCTCAAAGCGGTTGTTCCGATCATGAAAAAGCACGACTCCGGCTTAATTGTGAATATCGCTTCCAGGGCCGGTAAAATAGGATTCTCCAAAAAAGGAGTTTATGGAGCTTCTAAATTTGGTTTGGTTGGGCTTGGTGAATCACTTTATAGAGAGTTCTCACCAACAGGAATTAGAGTAACAACGCTTTGTCCAAGCTGGGTTTACACAGACATGACTAAATATGCCGGCGTTCCCGAAAAGGAAATGCTTGAATCTGAAGATCTTTTGAAAACCGTGCGTTGGCTACTTACACTATCTCCTGCAGCCTGTGTCAAAGAGCTCGTTATTGAATGCAACAAACACATTCTTTGATTCAATACCGGAAGAAAAACGTACTTCTATTTCGATTGAACCGGCATCAATAGATATTTGTAGTTATCATCGCCTACAGCTTTGACGATGAGAGGCTTGAGAGAGCCACCCATTTCGAGGCGAACTTCATTGCCAACCAAACGCTGCATTACTTCTGATAGATAGCGGACGTTTACTGCAACCTCGAGTGTATCGCCTTCGAATTTGATAGGAACTTCTTCTTGCGCTTTTCCAACATCTGGCGTGTTGGCAGATATTTGCAGAGTCTGACCATCAAATATCATTTTGACGAGGTGAGTTCTGTCATCTGACATAACTGCAACTCGCTCAACTGCAGAAACAAATTCTTCTCGTTCAAATATGGCGAGATATTGAAATTGTGCCGGAAACAACTCGTGATAACGAGGATACTCTCCACTAATCAGTCTCGTTGATAGGAAATGGTTTTCCGTCTCAAAAGTTATTTGTCCTTCAACCACGGCGATGCGAACATCTGATGAAACAGAAGTAGAGTCTTTATTCTGTTTGGCAGAACTTTTACTTAGCGCTTCCTGTGTGTCCATCAGTTTTACAACTTCTGTGCAAGCTCGAGCAGGAATGATCGCTTTTAATGAAATTGGTCTGTCGAGAGTTGCTGTTGTCGGTTTTGTTTCCAACTCTTTATCCGCATCAACTCGCTTATTTGTGGGCACGCCAACATTGAGCGCTTCAAACCTGTGGGCCATTCGGCTGCCATCAGTAGCAGTGCATTCAAACTTGCCGTCGTTGATAACCATATAAACGCCGCCCAATATGCTGCTTACGTCGTAACCAGCAGCAGCAAAAGCTGTTTGCAAAATGGACTTGCGCAATACATCAGCTGGCATGAGCACGCCTTCCACACTGCGACTAGCTGTGGAACGTGGAAAATCTTCTGCCGAAAGACCAGTAATGCTGAACTTGGAACGTAAGCAAGTTAAGTTGGTTTCGAGCGTCTCTTTGTTTACCTGGAATGTCACAAGTTCATTAGGAAGCTTCGATACGATTTCCAAAAGTTTCTTACCAGGCAGTGTAATAGCACCGCCTGTATAAACCACGCCTACTCCGCGGCTTTCTATTGCTAGATCGAGATCTGTGGCGCGAAACTTAATGGTTGTGTCGTCCTGCGACTCAATCAAGATATTGCTCAAGATTGGCTGCACAACTCTTGTGGCTAAGGCGCTACTTACGTCTTTAAGCGCGCGAACCAAAACATCTTTTTGAACAGCAAAGTGCATATCCCTGACCTCAACTTCGGCTGGTTACAAGAGTATCTTCCTGACAGGACCTTCTCAACTTAATTGCTTCTCCTCACTAGGAACTAAATTTAAATACTTAGTAGTAGGAGTGCAACGTTATTTCTGTAAAAAAGTTCGATTCGAATGAATGGTGCCGAAAGTACCTGTAGATAACCTGTTGGCCGATTGTTCAAATTGGATCGACATAAGTTTTTGCGAAGCTGCTTATCAACATTAGTCTGACAGCGGGCCGACATCTTGTGCACAATTTTTGAACAGGTACTTAATCAGTCAACTGGCGAGTGATTGCCTTTACAGATGCCGCCAAGTCTGGCTTTTCGAGCATCATCTCTTTTATACGGCCATGTCCATATAGTGCAGATGTATGTTTGCGATTTGCAAAACCCTGACCAATCCTAGGAAAACTGAGTTGAATCAATTCGTGGGCAAGATACATCGCGACGTGACGCGGCAAAGTAAGATCCTGAGATCTTCTTGTAGAGCGGATTTCACTCGATTCAATTCGGTAGTGCTGTGCAGTCGCTTCAATAATTGAATCTAACGTTAAATTAGCCTTTGGTGATTTCGGCACGGTGGGCTGAATTATTTCGGAAAGAGCAGAAACAGTAAGATCCGTTCCAGTCATTTTTGCGTAGGCATGTGAGCGAATAAGCGCTCCTTCAAGCTCGCGGATGTTGGAAGTAAAAATAGAAGCTATGTATTGAAGGACTTCATCAGGAACGTGCAAACCTTCCAGCTCAGATTTTTTCCTGAGGATGGCAATACGGGTTTCGAGATCCGGAGCATGTATATCCGTTATAAGGCCCGCTTCAAACCTACTGCGCAAACGATCCTCTAACGTTGAAATGGCATGCGGAGGACGGTCTGACGAAAGCACAACTTGTCTGTTGTCTTCGCGCAAAGCATTGAACGTATGAAAGAACTCTTCCTGAGTGGACTCCTTGCCTTGAATAAATTGAATGTCATCCATCAGCAAGACATCTACCTGTCGGTAGCGTTTTCTAAATTCGCCCATGCGGTCATCGCGAATTGAATTGATCAATTCATTGGTGAATCGCTCACAACTTAAATAGCGAACTGACAAATTCGGGCGTATACGCAGTACTTCATGTCCGATTGCCTGCATGATGTGTGTTTTGCCAAGGCCGACTCCGCCGTAAATAAAAAGCGGGTTGTAGGATTGGCCGGGCTTTTCCGCAACAGACTGTGCAGCCCTATGGCAAAAAAGGTTGTGTGAGCCGACTACAAAGGTATTAAAAGTATATTTCTGACTTAGATTGGAACGGGCTATCCCGCCGCCGCCTGTATAGGAGTTCGACTTTGCACCATATCCAATGCCGTTTTCGTTATCTCGTCTGTCATCCGGAACAATCGAAATATTCGCAATTGTCGGCAAATATGGCTCAGAAGAAGCGGCACTAGGATCTATTACTAGTCTTACGGAAACATCCTGCTTTGTGACCTGTCGCAAAGCATTAGTAATAACTTCGAGGTGATCGGTATTGATCTTTCCTCTCATAAAGTCATTGCAGACAGCTAAAGTAGCTTCGTTTTGAGAAATTGAAACTAAAGTTGTGGGTCTGATAAAAGCGTGGAAAGCAGACGCCGGAAGAGTTTTTTCCAGAACTTCCCTTGCTTCAGCCCAGATGTCCTTTGTTGATTTCAACAATCTGACATCGTCTTTGTCTTGACTACTCATGTATCAGTCCAGTCTCGAGAGTAAACCCAGGACAAAGCCAGACAAAGCCCAGAGAAACGCACGAAAGTCGTTTCCGCCTGGATAAGCGATCGCCGTTGCCCATCAATCGTAAATTTTTTAGCCAGCCCAAAACTAGGACTGGCGCGAAGTCGTTGCTCGAGATGATAGCATAGCTGTTTATTTCGTAAGCCAACAAATTTTATAAGTTTGGCTGTGCAGGAGTTTATAGTCTATGAAACGCACATTACGCGGCTCGATCGCGAAAGTGAAGAAGGGTAGTGGCTTTCTGAAGCGGATGTCTTCGAAAGCAGGACAGAAGGTCATTAAGGCGCGCAGAGCCAAGGGACGCTATCGGATTTCCGTGTAGGCAAAGTCGTGCTTCCGTCTGCCGAGAGACTGCGACGTTCTAGCGTCTTTCAACGAGCCTACACTGGCAGGAAAATTATTCCGTCAGACTTGTTCACGTTGTATATCTTGCCTCGCACTAATCAAAAGAGGAAAGGAGAAGGCACTGATCCAGATCGGCTACAACGGCTGCCCCTCGTGGGCTTTGTTGTGTCGAAAAAAACCTGTAAGAACGCCTCAGATCGAAACAGAGCAAAGAGGCGGGTCCGAGAGGCATATAGGCTACTGCGAACCGGAGCTTATAAATCTGATAAGACTGATGAAGAAAAGGCAGACAGTTTGTATGATGTCATGGGGTCATTGCCACAATGGTACGCCCTGGTTTGGGTCTTAAATGAAACTGTTGTAAATGCGACTTGGCCAGAGATCTGTAAGAGAATGGAACGATGTTTGAGCGAGGCAACCCGAAAATTTGGTCAAAAGCAGTCCTGACGTTGGTTCGGGGCTACCAAGCAACCCGCCGGCTGCGCACACCAACTTGCAGATTCTACCCATCTTGCTCCCACTATGCAGCAGACTCCATCTCCAAACATGGCTTGGTGAACGGAATTGCGCTTAGCGCCATAAGAATGAGCAAATGCCATCCCTTCCACAGCGGTGGCATAGACGAAGTTCCCGAAGATCTTAAATGGGATTGGCGTGCCTGGAACTGGCGATCAAGAAGGACTGAATTTCGATCGGAATTCAGTCTATGTTCTCAAGCCCATTTGGGGCTTGGTACAGGCCCAATTAATGGAGTAAGAGGTTAGCTCGTGAATTTTGATATTGCTTACAAGGTGATGTTACCGGCACTGCAGTTTTTCGCCGAAGTTACTCATAGCTATGGATGGTCGATCATTCTGCTCACAATCGCTGTGAGAATTATCGTTTGGCCATTAGTTGCAAAGTCAACGACTTCTATGATGCGCATGTCCAAACTCCAACCGCAGCTGAAGGAATTGCAGAACCGCTATAAGTCGGATCCAGAACAGTTGCAAAAGAAAATGATGGAGTTCTATTCAAAGAACAAAATGAACCCCATGAGTGGATGCTTGCCGACACTAATTCAGCTTCCTATTCTCTTTGCTCTCTTTGCCGCTTTTTCAGGACCACCATTTGGTGACAAGCTCATAGATGTCAAAGTAAATGTTGTTGAAAAGACTCAAGACCTAAAGCAAGCGGAAACTTCTTCCAACAATAGTGCCTACATTTCTCCCGATAACAAAGCCGCAAAAATAGTGGTGTTTCCGGGTGAATCCACAGTCGCCAAAGGAGACAGTCTCAACTTTGGAACACGTGCAATCGAAGGAGAATTGGCCAAAGATTTTGCAGCAACCTGGAAAGTGGTTGGTCCAGACAATAAGAACGCCCAGGGACCAGAGTCTGATCCTATGAACGCGGCGATCAGTGCTGACGGTCATGCCACATTTCAAAAGCCCGGTGAATACCACGTCATAGCAAGAATCCCAGGCATTGCAAGAAACGAACACTTCGGATATCTGCAAGGACTTGGAAAAGTCGCCAATGGTCTTGAGTTGTTTAAGCCGAATAACTGGGACACGCTCAGCCTGATTGTGCTTTTCGGAGCGACAATGTATCTCTCCCAGAAATTCACGGTCACAACACCGAAACCGGCTCCAGGAGAGGAGCTAGACGAACAGCAGTTGATTCAACAACAAACAGCAAAAACAATGCCAATAGTTGCAACAGCAATGTTCTTCTTCATTCCATTGCCAACCGGTGTTTATTTGTATCTGGTTGTATCGAACGTGATTCAGACGCTGCAAACCTGGCTAATTATGAAGATGCCGGAACCTAAATTTGTAGACGTTAGCGAAGGCAGCGACAGCACAAGCGATAGCAACGGACAAAGTTCACAAAAACCCAATGGAAAGAAATCCGGAAACACAAATGGTACCGGAAATGGTGGCACGAGTTCGTCCAGTAAAAAGAAAGCAAAAAAAAATAATGAGAAGAGTGGCAAATGAATTACCAAGCATATCTCGACAACGCTAAAACATATCTAGAAAAAATTCTGGCTATCCTCGACATTGAAGCAGCCGTCATCGAGGAAGATGTTGATGAAACAACTAAGTGTTATCGCATTGAGTGCAAGGCAGACGATGCTCGCGTTTTGATTGGTAGAAGCGGACAAACGCTTGAATCACTTCAGTTTGTGGTCAGGCAAATGTGCCGAAGCAACCAGAGTGAGCAAGGACCTTTTGTGGTTGACGTGCTTGACTATCGCGGACGGCGGAAACGCTCTCTTGAAGATCAGGCTAAGCGGGCCGCTGTTGCGATATTAAATGGGGAACAAGAAAGATTTGCTCTTCTACCAATGAATCCATATGAAAGAAGGATTGTTCACCAATACCTTCATGAGGACTTTCCGGATCTGGCTTCAGAAAGCGAAGGCGAAGGTCCAAACCGCCATATAGTTATAAGTTTTAAGGGTTTGCCGGATGGCAAATCTTCCAAGAAAAGCCATTCCGATGATGACGACGACAGCTATTTTGCCGAATCGGACAACGCTTCAGATGATGAAAAGGACGAAAGTTTTCCGGAAGAATAGGAAAGCGGCTTGCAAAGCGACGCCTAAACATTGTCGCCTAGATCATTTCCAACTAAAATACTTCATAGGTAACATCGACCTCTTTTCGGAGGGACTTGCGTGACCGAGCCAGAGGGGACTCCCATTCCATCGGAGCCCAGCGAGATCAAACAACCGAATCCTTCCGCGGGTAGCCCTCCTAAGAGAGCTCCCTTCAATAACTTTTTCCTGGCGCTAAAGCATATAAATGAAGCGTCGGTTTCCGAAAATGTTCGCCAACGATTCTCTGACTATGTCACGATTGGCATCGTCATTCTTTGCATTCTCAGCCTTCTTATGGCGGTTTCCTTTCCGGTACCAACCGGATTCCGCTTATTGCCGCTTCTATTCACCATCGGTGCCGTTGTCTTTTACATAATCAATCGACTCGGCATCATGATAAGCCTAACCGCACGTCAAGCTTTGATTGTCTGGCAAATCCTTGTCGCCGGGTTCTGGCTAGGGGTGACGAGCGCCATGTTGGTTATGCTGGTAGTTATCTACTTCTTCCAACATCCATTCAATTACTGAGGCAAAGTGGAATCTCGATTATTCGCGATTCTACTCACAATAGCCTGCTTTGTTGCCTCATCAGGCGCTAGCTCTGAAGCTTCATCTGGGCAGTCCGATGAGCATAAGGTAGTATTCGGAGCGCCTTGGGAACCGATTGGCTTCTATCCAGTTCGTGCCATAGACTCGGCGTCTTACTATGCACAAACGCTCGTCTACGAGGCGTTGATAAAGTACGACGCTCATATGAACTTCCAGCCTTGCCTGGCCGAATCCTTTTCAATTTCAGAAGACCGGCTTAAATACACGTTCTACATACGCAAGGATGTCCATTTTTCTGATGGGCAAGTGCTCACTGTTGAAGATGTAGTCGAATCGTTCAAGCTGGCGACCTCGCCTGGCTCGCCCTTTAGAGGTGATTACAAAGATGTTTCCGGATTTGCACGCGAGAATGCTGATACTTTTGTCGTCACTCTAAAAGTTCCGAACGCTTCTTTGATGTCGCGTATAGCTGAATTGAGAATTCTACCGGCACGAATTCTCAATACTTCCGATCGCGGGCGAGTCTTTTTGAGTCGTAACCCTATTGGTACCGGCCCCTTTCGCCTTGTTCACTGGGAATCCGGATTAGAGCTTGTCTTTGCACCGAATGAGCATTACTGGGCTTCCAAACCCGAGATTGGGCGATTGATATGGCGCATAGTCCCGGATAGAGCACTGTTGGCAGTGGCGCTCAATCGTGGTGAAATCGACATCGCTCAAGTCGATCCGGAAAGTTGGGAAAGTGTTTTAAAGGCAAACAAACAAATCGTGCTGGAGCGTTTCCATGGCTCCAGAACGGTTTATCTGGGTTTCAATTTGCGCAAACCGCCGTTTCAAAATAAAAAAATTCGCGAAGCTGTCGGTCTATCAATAGATAGAAAGAAATTGATCGAGCATCTCTACGATGGTTTTGCAGTTATTCCGGCAAGCGACATGCCTCGGGGCAGCTCTTATTTCAATCCGGCAGTGAAAATTCTTCCGTTCGACCCGAGTCTTGCCAAAGAGAAGTTGCTACAAGCTGAAAGCGAAACGGGCACGAGAGAAATTGCCTTCAAAATTCTGACGCTTCGGGATTTTCAGGAACTAGCTGAGATCGTTTCCAACGATTTAGCCAAGGTCGGCATCAAGACAGAAGTGGAAATTATTGAATACGCAACGCTTCGAAAGTTGTATTTGCAAACGGGGCGTTTTACAGCTTTTGTTTGGAGCCGTTCTGCTGGTCCAGATCCTGAAAGTGGTCTTGTCTGGGGAAAGAATGGTCCTCTCAATTTTTGCCATTTCAATAACGCGGAGGTTGAAAAATTATTGGAGGAAGGACGTTATCCAAGCTCATCAGGTGCTCGACATGCCGCCTACGATCGTTTGCAAAGCGTGCTTGCCAGTGAGCTGCCGTGGATTTTTATGGCTCAGCCAGACCTTCTTCTTGCGCATTCGTATCGACTGCAAAATACAAGGAAGGCTGGTCAAGAACTGACCGGCCTTCCCTGGGATAATCCAATATTTAATGCACCCGACTGGCGAATTAAATAGTTTTACGCAACCAGATGCCAAACGGCATCCTTAGTGAGGACGTACTGTCGCGTAAAGACTACTTGCTGGTCGTAGTGGTTGTTACGGTTATACCTTGGATATTGGAACCTGGACAAATCGGGCTGTTGCCGAGATGTTCACGGTACCAACGCAGCGCTTCAGCCATTTTGTGAATGGCATGACGACGTGCGGATGGAATTGTGTAGCTGGGGGGCTTCAAGTGGAAGTATCTCCCCTCATCACCACAGGCCTGCCCAAACGCTGGTAAGGTTGCTGCGGCTATCGTCGCTATAGCAAGAATTGCTGATCTCATTTAAACGTCCTCTCCCTTTCTGAATAATGTGATTGGCCAACTCCAATCTTCGATATAAGACATCCAGCTCATTATACTGTTCCACGACGGATGAAAATAATGTCAAGATTTACTTTGTAAAAGACGAGTAAGTCAGGCAGTTTGTACCCGCGTGGAAAAGTGGCAAAACAATATGTGGGGGATGTCGTTTTGGACTGCCTTGTAAAGCTTCAAGGCGCCGGAGTGGTAGCCTTCGTGACGGTTTTCAAGTAGAATCGTCTGAACTGATGCAAAGAATGAAAGGCTCAGACTTGTCGAAGACCGAACATGCTTCCGTAAGTGAAGAACAGCTGCCGATATCGGCAGCGGATATACATTTGGCCAGCCAATGGTTCGTTGAGAGCGTGGCTAATCAACATGGCTCACGCAGTTTAATTTTGACCGAATTCAATCCGGAGTATGAAGCCATACTCAATGGGGCTTTGCAGGTATTGCGGTCGCGCGGCATTGAACCGCTGGAGCTGACTGGTGAAACAATCTATAAGCAAGCCGAATATATTTGGGATCTAGCTATAAAAACGGGAAGTTTTGGTAGACCGGTTGCAAGCAAAGTAGAGCTTGATATCACCGGCGCTACCGTTCTTGTGATCCGCCTTCTGGAGGCACCAGAGAATGCTCGGCAGCTTTGGTATCTATACCACTACGTGCTCTTTCCGCGCGCTGCGGCAGGGAAACCCACGCTCATCACTACAGCTTTGAATTTAAATGAATTCATCATGTATGGTGCCGGTTGTGAAGACATGGAGTATGCCGGTCGGCGTGTCACGTGGGAAAAGGTGCTTTGGATTTTAAATGCCACCGCCGTTGATTTACACCTCTTCCGCGAAATAAACAATGAAGGTTTGCCAATTATGCTGGCTGCTGAATACTCGTTGTTTAAGGGCTTGCGGGAGCGCGGACTTAACCCGATCGCCCAACATCTTCTCGGCGATTATTCGCTTGATCTTGCCGTAATCAGTAATGAAGGCAAGTTAGATATCGAGTGCGATCTATTCAACCAAGTTGATACTGCAGCTTCACAGGCTGCTCAAGCAAAAATGAATTTGGTGCTTGTTAGTGACGGCTGGAAAGTTCTGCGCTTTACGGTTTCGGAAATCCTCAGCAATGTAAGCGCGTGCCTAGACGCAGTTGAAGAAGTCTGGCAGCAGGGCAGAAAGAAACACTCTTTTGGAAGGCTAATATCTGGTCAATCATCAACAACCATTCCAGAGCTGCCAGTTGATGATGATGTGCAAAGGCTCGTCATTACGCATGGTGCGGGTCCAGCTGCCGTCGTCGGCGGTGCTGGCACAGGCAAGACGGGATGTGCCATGCATCGAGTGGCGTTTCTTGTTTCGCAAGGCGTCAATCCGGAGAGAATTCTGGTTATCGGATATTCCGCTGAAACAGTGCGACATTTCAAAACCGAACTCGAAAAACTAATGGACCGGCAAAGCGCTCAAAAGGTAAATTGCTACGGCTGGCACGAGCTTGGCATGAAGATCTTGAAAGAGAATCTCAGTGCCATCAAGCGAAAGCCACCACTAAAAACTGAAACGAATCCCCAAAAGGTAATTCAGCGCCTTTTGACTAAATACAAAAAGGAACTTGATCAATCCTCGCTCGAATTATCCGAGGAGCTAGATGAATTTGCAGTGGCTGAGCTCATCTCGCTTTATAAGGCGAATCTCGTCAATGCAAAGTATGTTCGCGAAAAAGGGAAAGGCAATATCGACGAATTGGTGGCAAAAGCCTACCAAGCATATGAAGAACATTTGCAGAAAGCCAACAAAATCGACAAAGACGATCAGATAAGTTTGGCTGCCCAACTGTTGGCCGATCAACAAGAAGTAAGAAGCCGCTATCAGCACCTTTATGATCATGTCATCGTTGATGATTACCAGGATGCAACAGCAGCATGCGATTTATTGGCCCGCTTGCTTGCTTTTCCGCAGGATGGCATTTTCTTCCTGGGTGATGAAGATGAAGCTATAACCGAGACAAAAGGCGGCTTACCGCGCCTTCTTGCTGAAATGTCTATACGCCTTCCTAATGCCCGCTGCTTCATTCTGGAACAGAATTGGCGTTCACATCCAACCATCATCGAACACGCAAATTTATTGGCCGCAAAATTGACACGTCGACGTATACGAAAAGCAACTCGTTCTGGTTGGGGAAGTGCTCCAATGTCTGCAGTTGTAGGACCGCGGCGTCTTGCTACCGAGAAGGCCGAAGCAGATTGGGTGGCTGATGAAGTGCAACTGTTGCTTGATAGCGGTAGAAAGCCTGAAGATATCGGCATAATTTATCGCTACCATCGCTCCGCTCTCATTATCGAAGAAGCTCTTTCTCGCAAAGGCATACGTTGTATAGCTTCGCATCCCGATTCAGGGCTCGTACCGGATGAAGTGGGAGATGCCATGGCGTTTTTGCGTCTGGTCATGGATCCTGATGGACCGAAGGCCAGGGAATCTTTCGAGAGAGTTTGCCAACTACGAGAAACTGCTGTTGATCCAAAGCTTTCGACAGATATAGCCCGATTTGCAGAGATGAACAATCTTTCTTATCTAAAGGCAATTGAAATATATTCTGAGGCCTCCGCTAAAGCTTCCTGTCGAGAATTGGAACAGCTAGTCCGAATCATCCGTACGATGAGCCAGGAAAAACTGCCTCCAGCAGAATCAATTTCACTTTTGAAGAGAACACAACGCCTAGGCGAATACTACAAGAGCGTTAAAGTTCCGCCGGGAATTAACTACGAACCGCTTCGGGCGCTTTCCGAGTTGGAAGAAGAAGCACGCAAATATAAAACAGTGGCTGAATTCGTAAAGAGCCATATCAGCTCGCGCCAGGGTTCTACAAGTGGCAATGATGCCGCACCGGCAGCGGTGAATGTACTAAGCATTCATGAATCAAAAGGCAGAGAGTTTCCTTGCGTATTTCTTGTTTGCCTAGCAGAAGGACTGTTTCCATCGGATAATTCTCTTGATCGCGAAGAAGAGAGAAGGCTCTGTTATGTAGCCATGACGCGGGCAAGAGAGCTCATTTACGTATCTTTTCCAGAAACTTTTGAAGACGCATTTCTGCAGCCATCTAGCTTTTTGTTTGAAGCGGGATTCGACGTTCCGGCACCGCTTACGGTGCAACCGCCAGCTCCAGAACCGGAACCTGCTCCTGCTCCAATAGTGCCACCTCCGCTGCCTCTTCCGGCAATGGCAAAACCAGTTCCCAAAGGGCCGGAGGTTCTGCCCGCTCCTCTATTACGCAAGCCTGCCGTGGTACAACAACCCCTTGCCCCACCTGCGCAAGCACCAATGCCGCCAGTGGTACAGCAACAGATTGTTCCGCCTCAGGTTGTTCAGCCGCCTGTACTAGCCCAGCCGCAGGTGACTCAACCACAAGTTGCCCAAATACCTGCGCCACAAGTAATACAATCGCCTGCCCCCGGTCCAGTTTCTAACGACGCAAAAGAGCGCCTGCCTTTTTATAAGCAAGAACCTGCTCCAGCACCTGCAATTGATTCAAATATCTTCTTGCCGGAACTACCGGTTGGAATGCCCGGTGAAACCGCATTACCCATAAGCAAACGCTGGAATTTTGCTGTTCAAGAAGGAAGTGATACAGATAATTTAAGTGAGCTAATCGGACCGAATACAGGAGCAACAGCTCCTGAACCGCAACCAGCGCCTCCACCGACACCAACACAGCCAACTGCACCGGTAGTACCTACTAAACCCGTCTACAAAGAGTTCGGGAATCACATCTCGATCGAACCACCGTGGTTACAAGGCGCCATAGCCAAGTTGCCAGCTGTACCTGAACCTGCCCCACCTGCTACGCCGACACAGGCGCAAATACCTCAAGCGTCAGTTTCACAGCAGCAAGCACAAACACTGCCGCAACAACAGCAATCACAGCCGCTGCCGCAACAACAGCAATCGCAGCCATTGCCGCAACATCAACAATCGCAGCCAATGGCGCAACATCCATCACAAGCGCTGCCACAACAGCAGCAAGCGCAGCCTTTACCGCAACAGCAATCGCAGCCATTGCCGCAATATCAGATACCGCAACAACAACACCAGCAATACCAGCAGCAAGCATATCAGCAGCCACAGCCAAACCCGGCTCAGCAGCATCACCCGTACGAGCAGCAGGCGCAATATCCTCAACAGCAGGCGCACCATATACAGTGCCCACATTGCTACGCTATTTCAGAGGGTAATTCAAACTTTTGCGGTGAGTGCGGATTTATGACCAGGCAGCCGGCTGCGCCAACCCTGAAATCCTGCCACTTATGCGGAGCGCCACTGGATATGCATGGTCGCTTCTGCGGAGAATGTGGTTCCAAACAGCCAGAGGAACATCACGAACACGCCGGTACACCTGATAAGGGTCAATACCAGCTCACTAAATCTCCGTCACAACGAAATTGGGTTGTGAAACTTCTCAAAATTCTCGAAGAATAGTGAAATCAGCTTCGAACGGTGCTTTTTGAGGCAAGGGCTTCGTACCTGGAACCAGTGAGAGCTTCTGACCGTTTCCACAACTCGGCTGCAACCTTTGGATCCGAGGCTAAGCTGGTTGGTTGTACTTGTTTTGGATAACCACGGATTTCAAACGGTCCGTCCGGACCATAATAGGTAGCGGGCGGAACATCCTTTACCGTAGACGCATAGAGAATCGGTAGCGCGCCTTGAGCATCAGACTGCATAAATAGCGGACCCAAAACTTCAATCAGGCGAGATTTGAGATCAGCTTTTCCTGAGTTTGGACCATTTTGAATAATGTTGGTGTGTGATATGCCCGGGTGCGCAGCAACGCTCAAGAGATTGAGCCCAGCTGCTTTTGCTTTGCGTTGTAATTCGAATGCAAATAGTAAATTCGCAACCTTGGACTGATTGTAGGCTCGCCAACCTGTGTAGCCTGTTTCCAATTGCAAATTTTCAAAATCAATTCGGCCATTTTTGTGAGCATTGGAACTAACTGTCACCACTCGTGGTGCTGGAGCGGCGAGTAGAAATGGCATAAGCTGATCGGTAAGCGCAAAATGGCCAAGATGGTTTGTACCGAACTGCGCTTCAAACCCTTGTGCACTCAATGTTCGCTCCGGCAAGGCCATAATAGCTGCGTTATTTACGAGCAAATCCAGAGTTTTAAATTCTTTGGAGAAATCTGCCACGAACTTGGGGAAAGAAGCGAGGTCTGAGAGATCTAAGATCAAAAGTTTTAATTGCGCTGTGGGAAGGGCGGCTATAATGCGATCGATTGCATCGACACCCTTTTTCTTGTTGCGACAGGCAAGAACAACTTTTGCACCAGCGCGGGCAAGTTCAAGAGAAGTCTGAAAGCCTATTCCGCTATTTGCGCCGGTTACAACCGCCACTTTGTCTTTTTGGCTGGGAATATCAACCGTTGTCCAATGTGACATTTAAGTGCCTCTTGAGAGCTGCCGGTAAAAGCAATATATATTAGTGGATTTTCGTTCCTATTTCGCAATAACTGGCAAGCCGAGTGAACCAGGTCCATTAGGAGGCACTTTAATGACTGGCAGGAGATAGCCACTTACTTGCGGATTACGGCGAAACCAGATCAATGTATCCGGCATCGTTCCACGAATTGCAACAGCAGAGTCTTGAATGTTCATACTGATTGGAAGAATGTCTCCTTTTCCAAACATTTTCAAATCGGTAATGATTGTTACTTGAATTCCAGGTTTGCCATCCACTTCTATTTCGGCCACCTTCACATCACATCGGGCGGGATTGAAACCCATTGCTTTTAAAAGGGCACGGGCAATTTCTGCGCCCCTCACCTCAATGTCGTCATTTCCTGCTAAGACGGCCCCATACATTGCAGCTTCACTGGCGATAAATCCCAGTTTCTGCTTGTAATACATGGACATTCCGACATTCACAAGTAAAAGAACTGCTCCAACAGTACCCATGATAATCATCGCCAGGGCAACTACCCCTTCGACGAGAGCAGCACCACGACGGCGATTCAAATTTGTTTTGACAATTGATTTCATAGTTCGACTCGACGATCTGGAAAGTCACTTATTGCAGATAGTTTAGTAGAGATTGCAAGGAGAGGCACGTTGCATTTCGACCTGTCTATAATGTCTCTTTGGCCCAATTTGGACTTGGCATCTAGGGGCTAACTAACTTTAGGCTACCTATGCAAACAACAAATACAAACGGCGCTCCCGACACGCTGGTTCCTTATGCACTGCTTTTAGTTGCCCAGGTAGCAGTTGGTTCTGCCGCCATATTTGCCAGATATGCTTTACATGGGGCTGAAGCAACGATGATTTCGGCACTGCGATTATCGGTAGCGGCAGTGCCACTATTGGTAGTGCAGCTCTACAAGCAGAAGCGCGTCAAAACAGACCGCAAGGAAGAATTCAGCCTGGCTCTGGCAGGGATTTTTCTAGGCATTCACTTTGCAACATGGATAGAGTCTCTGCGATTTGCGACGGTCGCTATATCTACACTACTTGTTAGTACGACTCCTATTTGGACCGCCTTGTATGCCGTTTTTATTGAGCGACGAAAAATGCCAGTTGCATTTTGGTTTGCATCCGCTGTTCTTATGGTGGGAGTTATTTTGATGAACTTAGGCCGAAGCGCAGTGGCTCCCGTTCCTGGACGAGAATGGTATGGCTGCCTGCTTGCAGTTACGGGTGCAATTGCGCTGGCAATATACTTGACGGTTGTAAAGCCCCAGCTCAAGAAAATTGGCACCATAGAGGCAATTACAAGGACATACAGCTGGGCGGCAGTGAGCCTGTGGATAGCCGCTGTCTGCCAGCATCAAACGGTCCCTGGCCCAGATCAAACTACCTGGGCCGGTATCTTGGGGATGGCAGTCATTTCTCAATTAATCGGACATACAGGAATTAATGCTTCATTACATTGGTTTTCGGCGAATACGGTGGCAGTTTCCACACTCGCAGAGCCAATTGCGGCTGCTGCGCTAGCATATTTTTTGTTTGGAGAATTTTTTTCTTGGCAGGGAATAATTGGAGCAGCGATGATTTTATTCGGCTTGCTAAAAGTACTCCAACTAGAAGGTGGAACTTCAAATGAATAAGGAAGAAGCTGCCGTCAAGAAAACTATAAATGTTGTCGGACGAGTAGTTCATACGTTAGACATGGCTGGATGTACCGAACAAACGCGAACATGTATGGAGACTGGTGCGGGCGAATTGCAATCTATTGCTAATGAATTGGAAAGCAACAGCTACGATGGCTCAGAAATTACAGTGGACTACGATGTACCGGAACAAATTTTGGCGGGTCTTGGCCGAATTGTTCAAGAAGTTTCAGACGGTTCTCATAGCAAAAGAACATACCCAGAGCTGCCCGGAAAGATAAGAGAGCTAGCGGAACAACTTAATTGTCTGGTGCGAAGCGCTTAAACGCCGCTTACCAGATCGCCCAGAATTATTTTGCAAGACGATCCACTGTCAGTTGCGCAACAACTAGTTCCATTGATTCTGTTAAAGAAAGAAGAGCTTATCGCCTGTTGATGAAAGCAAGTGTGCCCAAGACTCGCTCCGCAAGCCTATCTTGGCAATCTATTCAATCGTGATCACTGAGGTCTGAAAAAGTTGGCTTGCTGCCAGCCAGGTTAATAGATTTCATCCATCTTCAATAAATCTGCAAACCCGGCGCAATTTCTCAGAACTCCATTCCTTACGACAAGCTCTCCCCAAACAATGTTGACTCTGTCAACCAACGGAGAATCGCTCAATAGAAATGGCCCGCGTCCAAACGGAAAACTAGCCGTTAAGACTTGCGCTGTGTTGCAGAAGAAAGGAGTAACTAGAAGTACGAAGTACGGAGTTGCAGTTGACTTAGCCCTTGCTCTGTGTGATGTGAAAACGGGCATTCGGGCCTGGGACTTTTATCAATCAGCGCTTAACCAGGATCATATTTAGGGGGTGTGCTCCTGTAATTATTGTTTCAAATCGTCCCCCTTTTCAACAAAGGAGTGTGAGCATGAATCAAACGAATGGAAGTCGGGCAGCTGTTGTTGAATCGCCTGGCTTCATGGCAAATTTGGTACTCGGCCGCGAGGGCAATCCCGAAGTTAGCCCCCTGCGAGTTCCGAGTGGTTGTAGTCTTCACAATGTTCACGACGGTGCCAGGACACTTTTTACTGGACCGCCTTTCTCGATCAACATGGCGTGCTTGGGTTTTCCCTTCGCTGCCGTTAACCCTTTACGACGACGGTCGGTTTTGCCGGGCACCGCACCCGGTGCAGAGCATGCAGGACCAATGGTGCTCTGTAATATGGCCGAAGCGTAAGGGCAGGTGTAGAAGTACTTCTTGCTTCAGTTCAACTGGTGCTGTTCGTGCCTGAGCCGATGTATGACTCAAGCCAGTTGAATTCCCACCACAATACCGTTAGGGTGGCACCTCTGGCGGTATTTCCTTTTACCTTTCAATTTAAGCGCTCCGGCGTCTCCTCCGTCGCCTTCTACCGCGCGTTTTTACGTTGCGCTTCGCCATTGCTCCCCGCAACGGCGGCGCTTCGCTGTTGGATTTGTCGATGTATAGCAGTGCGCAGTCATAACTCCCGATTATGGCTGCGCATTGCTGATTTTCCGAATTTTTATGTATACGCTATTCTCCCTAACATCGAATTTCCACCAGGGGTTGCTCCTCCTAGTGTGGCAACATGGCTTGGCCGCATGTTGCGTTGAGCTTGTCCGGTTCCCTTGCTCTGGCGGTACCGGACAAGCTCGTTTTTTTATAAATATACTAAATAATATAATAGAATCTTGTAAAAAAGGAACGGTGCAACCCGGAAGGCAGTGCACGAGGGGGCAAGGAGCAACAAACCCATTCGTGAAAGCTTCCGGAATTGCACCGTCCAATCTTTGCTCGCTCCGTCGGGCGAGCAAAGCTCTTTGGACTACCGGCGTTGGTAGTCTAATTCTGTTCGTCGTCGCAGCCGCGTTCGAAGGTGGCGATGACGAGTTGGCGTTCATTGAAGTAGGTGAAGGTCCCGCTTTCGACTTTGAAAGGTGCGCCCAGAAGTTTTGTCAGACCTTCTGCCGGTACTCCGGTGAGAAGGTCGACGCAGTTTCTGTTCAACTCTTCGAAAACGAAAGCGCGAGCCGCCCGAGCTAATTCGACAACGGCTTCGTCAGGATTGTGTTCATCGGTGTCGGGCAGACCAGAAAGGAAAGGACCGAACTGGCCTTCAATGCCGGTTACAAGACTCGGGTAGATCGCTTTAACCGGATCGTTGGGCAGGATTGCGACGATTCCGCGAAAGGTCTCGTCTTGGAATACGACGAACGCACCTAGCGCCTTTGCGCTGCCGTCAGCCGGTTTGTACCCGTCAAACTGCACGAGTGGCCACCAACCCTGTTCTGGAACATAAGGGTAGTCGGTTTTCTCGGCTTCCAGTTGCGCGAGCAATTGGGCGACGAGGGTGTTGTTGTTTTGGTCCCATTGAAACACAGTGATGATGGAACCATCGCTTGCTTGCTTTTGGCGAGCGAGCTTTAGAAATGGGCCGTGAGACGTCGTGAGGTCTTGGACCAGAGCGGGATTGATGACATCCATTGTTTTCTCCTGAGTTGTGCTTTCTTTCCGGCAAAACACCAGCCCGAAACATTCGGACACCATTAGTTCGAAGAACTCTCGTTCGATATTTAAGCGATTGAGATGTCGAACGAATGGTTTTTGGTTGCTGTACCGTGTGAAAAGAAAAGAAAGCGTTCCTTACCTTAGCAACCGAAAATAGAATCCTTATGCGCGCTGTTTACGAAGCTTATTCGTTGCCATACGATACGAAGGTCTGGAGCGGCTTATAGGTCCAGAAGAACCGATGAGCGTTTACGGAGTGCTTGTCAAACATGAGAGCTGTTTCAAACTGGCCTGGGTTGCGGAGCTCGCATCGTCAGTAAGTGATTTCACCCACACTGGGCAAAGCTGAGCAGGAGCTTATCAGCGCGTGAAAGTTTTTTAGATCCGGTTTTTCCGTGAGCAACCGATCCGTTCGTACACGTGCCAGCCGGGAACGTCCACGTGATAATCGACCTACATCTTGGAGGCTATGGTAGGTGCATGTGAGAATGATACTAAAGGCGCCACCAACTTATTTTCCTTATAATACTATATAACGCAGTAATAATCACAAAAAAGAACACGACCAGGTCCCGTCAGGAGATAGTTTTCCTGACAGAACCTGTCGTTTCTCAGTTGTGCTATGCGGCGGCCAACCTCGCCTTATTGCCACCGAAGCGTTCTAGGAACGGCAGCACTTGCTTTGCCTGCGCCGGTTTCGGGATAACGCCGTCGAGTTCGATATCGAAGGAATCACGGCCGCTGAAGCCGATGATGCCCGGACGATAGCCTTTGCTCGATGCGATTGCCCGCAGCTGCGGAACAAGCGTTTTAGCGGCGCCGTATAGCCCATCGACCAGGATGAGGTCGAAGTGCCGCTTTCTTGCCTGTTCCAGTGCTTCTGCACAGGTGCCAACCGGCACGCATAAGATGCCCAGGTCTTCCATGCACATACCGAAGACTTCTCGGATCGGCTCCTCGTCATCAACCAGAAGCACGGACGGAGCCGAGCTGTCTGAAACATGACTGTCATTGATCGGGAGCGTAGGTACCGAAAGTTGCACCGCCGATAATGGCAGTTCAACCCGGAATTCGGTGCCCATGCCGAGTTGGCTCGATACTTCGATACTGCCGCCCAGTTCTTGAACTAGCCCATGGACAATGGACAATCCAAGTCCGCAGCCGAGAGATGCAGTTTTAGGCGCCTGAACGTAGGGCTGGAAGAGCCGAGCACGAAGCTCTTCCGACATGCCGACGCCGGTGTCCTTCACGATGATGGTCGCACCGGCTAAGCCAGCTCGCGCAGCCTTCAACAAGACGACGCCGCCGTCAGATGTGAACTTCATGGCATTGCCGAGTAGATTGAGCACGATCTGCCGTATCTGTACAGAATGCATCTGGCAAAGGGGCAGGTTATCGGCGACGTCGATCTCGAGAAGAATGCCCTTTTCAGTCGTCACGCCAACGCAGGAATCGGCCGCCAGTTGGCAGAGACTTTTGAGCGTAATGACTTCTGGCGCCGATTCCCCTTTTATAACGCGATGCATGTGCAGAACGGATTCGAGGGCGGTCACGGCGAAATTCTGGCAAGGTAGTTTCTGGAGCAGGTGGAAAACATTGATGACAGCAGAAAGTGGGTTACGCACTTCGTGTGCGAGTAGCGCCATTGCAGGTGGTGTAGTCTCTCCCCGCACTGCCAGTGCCAGGGAAATAGTGCCAGTCAGGTTTTGAGCTGTGCGAAGGGCCCGGTTTAGTGCTTCGGAATCAGCAGGATTGCTAACCAGTGCGGCGCATTCCACGGCAAGAGCCTCGGCGTGCGGCAAGAGTGAAGCGGTAAACACTGAAAGGCTGTCGGATACGGTCATCGGTTAGTCCCCTGTGGGTTGGTGGTTTAACGAAAAGTCTCATACTCTTCCGCCAGTATTAGAACCAGAAGTGACGTGGTACCCCGAGTGGTGGTGCTTTTTTTGTTTTTGTTGGGTTCTAAATCTGGTGGAAAAAGGGAGAATTTGCACCTTTGAACATATCAAGATCTCGTGCACATCCCTATTAACTTCACGACTTTTAAATTGGCGTTACTGTGCGCAACAATATTATGCTTAGGCTTTGCGCGCCGGTTAAGCAGCATTCTGAATACTCCGTTAAATTGAAATGTTGACGGACATCACGCGAGGAAATTAGTAAGACTACACAATGGCTGTGCCAAAGCTATGTATTCATGTCATTTACGCGCTCTCTAAGTTCCGCAAGTTCGATTGGTGCCCACTATCAGTTCATCCGGACTTTCAACTCATGTAAACAGGTTTCTACTTGTTGTCTTGTTTGTACGAGGTCTTGGGAATTGTTAATTACTTTGTCTGACCGATTTGCTTTTTCTGTTTGATTTAGTTGCGCACTTAGTCGGCGTGCGATTTCAGCATCATTAAGACCATCTCTTAGCTTTAGCCTTTCCCGAAGCGTTTTTTCATCGGCAATAACTGCCCACACTTCATCATATTCCTGCTTAAGATTTGCCTCAAAGAGTAATGGCACCAATTGTCCAATGATGGTAGCACCGGCGGTGGCATATTCTTTTGTTAGTCTGCGGCATTCTTGCCTTACTCGCGGGTGCAAGATCCTTTCTAGGTCACGCCGCGCCTGCTCATCGTTGAAAACCAGTGCTCCCAGCGCCTTTCGATCAATTTGTTTTGCTCCGGATTGAACTTCAATCAACAAAGACTTTCCAAATCGATCAGTTACTAGATTTTGAACTTCAGTATTTGTATTCAAAAGGTTATGGACAATTTTATCCGTATCTATAACGGGAACTCCGAGGTCCGACAAAATTGCTCCAACAGCTGATTTCCCGGAGCCGATCGTACCCGTAATGCCAAGTGTGATCGCCTTGTGATCATCGCTCAAAGATCTTCACCTCGTTGGACCAAATTGGTCATAACTTGGGGAATCTGGTCTGTATTGCGCGAATCAAGGGATTTCGGATCGCCAATGATACGTAGCAAAAAACTCGTTTCTGAATCACTTACGGGCTTGGCCACTATCACAATTTGACCCAGTCCCGAATTTGCGGATCCATTTGAATTCGCGGATCCATTTGCGTTTATGGGTTGAGCGAGATAGTGACCGGCAGCCGGGTAAGCACTTATGATCGTAAACCCAAGCTGGCTGAGGGTGGCATTGAGAGTCTTGTAACTTCGCTCGAATGGAATTGCAAGGGTCCACTGATCTTTGATTTTATTTGCACTGGTTTTATCGGTAGTCATTCCATAAGCGATCAATCGCCAGGAGAGAGGCACTTTTGGCATATCCTGTTGATTGGAAGGTGGTAATCCAATTTGAGGGGGCGCAGGTGCAACAGGGATACGCATGGTAGGTGTCGAGCCCGAAATTCTTTCTACTTTTTGGGTGTCAGCCGTTTGGGCGAGCCCACTGTTTCCAAGCCAGCCTAGGTAAATTGCCAGGCACATTGCAGGCATGACTAGTGCGCCGACTTTACACATATAAGCGAACTCCAAGGAAGAAGAACGAAAAATGGTCGATAATTTGAGGAATGCGCTCCAAGAGTATCTTCCTTTCTTTAACTTTATTCCTACTGGGTCATAGCCCGGCTTTTTCTTTAGATACTCCCTACAAGGAGTTGATAGATAAAGGAGAGGCTTTTGCTAAGTCTGGCAATTGGCAAGCGGCATCGGAAGAGTTTTTTAAAGCTTGTACGCTTGAAGATTCTAACGCACTAGGCTTTTACGATTTGGGCATTGCCTATTTGCACTTAAACAAATTTGCAAAGGCGCGAGCCGCCGAAGAGCGTGCTCTCGACCTCAATCCCAATTATGTCAATGCACACATTCAACTCGCTACCATCTTGTCAAATATGGGTGGACAAGCAGAATCAGAAGCGGAACTGAATAAAGCTCTGGCGCTTGAACCAAACAATGAGCTGGCTAAACGCAACTATGAAAACGTAGTCCGGATGAAGCACGCCACTCGTGGCGAAGCTAACAAATTGATTTCTGCAATCACGGATCCCAACAAAACTGTCGAGCCTCCGGCCAAAAAGCCGGTTGTTGAAACACTCGAAAAGCCTCTTCAAAAGCCGGCTAACAATCCTGAAACGAAGATCGCTCTCATGCCGCCTGGCTCGATCATTATTCCAATTGGGAGAGGAGCCGGCGAATTTCCCAGTGAGCTTATGCCTTTGCCTCCTATCGAGAAGAGTTTTACTGCAACCACTAGCGCTCCTAAAATAGATACGGTTGAAGAAGCCAAAAAGGCGTTTTCGGAAGGAAAACTAGATTATGCAAAGAGACTTTTGGATACGGCCATTGGCATTGATCCAAAACGCGATGATTTGTATGCCGCTCTAGGAGCGATACTTGGAACTAAGGGCGAAATCGACCAGGAAATAATATACGAAGAGAAAGCGATTGCATTGAACAAAGTCAATGCGATTGCGCATATGAATCTGGGATGGGCACTTGCTCGTAAGGAAAAGTGGGAAGACGCGCTCAAAAACTATCAACAAGCTGTAAGTTTTGATCCGCATTTGATGGAAGCAAAAGTTGGAGTCGGGCTGTGTCAACTCTCAACAGAAAAACTAGCTGCTGCTCAGGAAACTCTCAATGCAGCTGTAACCACTTTTCCAAAAGAAGCGTTGCCGCATATTGGATTAAGCATGTTATTTGCAAAGCAAGGACAATATGCAAACTCGCAAGCTCAGCTGCAAAAAGCAATAGATTGTGATCCAGATAACATAGACGCGTTGGAACACGTTGCTGCCCAGGAGCTGTACAACGAAAACTGGGACAAAGCTCAAGGTCTCTATTCGCAAGTCATCAAAAAATATCCTCAAAATTCCCAGGCTTGGCTAGGGCTAGGATTGGCTCTGGAAAAGACGGCATTTCATCAAAAAGCCCTCAATTCTTTCCGCAAAGCTGTAGAGCTAGCACCAAAAGATTCAGTTGCTCATATGGCTCTTGCTTTAGCGTATGAAACTCGGGGCCGAATTCCTGAGGCTGAACTAGAATTGCAAGAAGCGCTGCGCCTCAATCCGGAGTACCGTGTTGCAGCATCGCAAGTAAAGCAAAAACTGACAGACACGTCCCCTTAAATTACATTTGCAGTTTAAGCCGGCAGGTCTATACTTTAGACAGAAATCTTTTTTGTTCGTGCTTTGGAGCAGTAATGACGAATCGCTTTCGCAAGTCGAATGTAGTATTTTCGTTTGTCGCTTCATTTTTGGTAGTTGCGCCAGGTTGGGGATCAAATGTTGATTCAAGCCAACTTATTGTGGGCCAACTTAAAACAAGCGAACTAAAGACCAGCGATCTTAAAACGAGCGAACTAAAAACCGGAATCGGTCTTCTCAATGCAAAAAAATTCAAAGAAAGTGAGCTCGCACTGAGTTCAGTTGTGGCAAAAAATCCAAAGCATGCTTTAGCCCATTACTATTTAGCAAATGCGCTCCTGCGCCTTTTGAAATACAACGAAGCCAAGCAAGAATTTTTCGCGTGCTATTGCCTTGATCCAAATAGCGAAGCAGGAAAGTATAGTCAAAAAGCTGTAAAAGCAATTGAACAAATGTACCCGCCCCTGCATAAGGAAGAGATGGCGGACGAACGCGTTAACAAAAGCGTAGCGCTGATTAGAGAACAATCAGATCGCGAGAAAGCTCGCCAGAGAGATATGGTCAAAAACCTCTCCAATGGTGTAGCTCAAAATGCAGAAGCGGAGGTCTCGCAAATTAAAAACAATGCAGCGAGCCTTACGGGAGTGACCCCATATGTGATGCTAAATCACAAAAGACGTGGTTCGAAAAATGTAAATGCTACTCTGTCGCAAGCAGAAGAATCGGCCCAGTTGACCAGAATGGCAGCCAAACAAAAGGCTGATGAATACAGGAATTGGAGCACAACTCAAGAGAAGAAGCTAGACGAAGTTGCTTCGAATCTTGAAAGTCAGTTGCACAATAGTGGTGTCAGAGGAGCTGCCAAGCTTCGCCCAGAAGGGACTGGTTTTTATGTGCGCTATTACGGGGCTGGTGCTACCAATGTAATTCCCGAAGCACACTCGAGTGTGGTAAGAATTTTGCCCTCAAATAGTGTAGTAGAACAAGAATCACTGCCAAAAGAATTCACCAAACCTGTTGAAGCCGTGAAAAGCGTCAAAGGTACTGTAGTCCAGCCTTAGCAAGACGCTTTACGTTCAGTTTGCCGATTGACACCGTCATGACGGTTTTCTATGATTCCTTTAGTCTCGGTCTCGGACAGAGCTCTAAAAAGTTTTGTCCTACAACTTTTGAGAAACGGGGTACCCATCTCGAAACGGCGACGTATACCTAAGAACTGAGCAATCGGAGTAGGAAACGGGAAGTCGGTTAGGAGGTGCCCCACCTGGGATATCCGGGTCAAAACTCGCCATGTCCTAAGGCTGAGACCTTTCCTTAATTCTCCGGCGCTGAATCTAGCGCCTTCGCATGTACACACGTTACGCTTCGCCATTGGTCCTCGTAACGGCCGCGCCGCGCTTTCGCTTCCAGTTGGCTTTGTAGTAGCTTTGTCAGCAATTTAATTTAAATGCTCCGGCGCAGACCCGTTTGCTCCTCCGCATGTCCTCATGCACCACTTAAAAGATAGACTGAATTTCGATCGGAATTCAGTCCATCTAAAACTTCATTGATAACTAGGGCCTTCCCGGGATACTTTTTGGGTCTACATATAATTAATTGGGCTCGGGGTTTGTCGGAAAAAACTTTTTGGGAAATAGTTTTGGTGAAGTTTGTACTACGAGATGTAGGCGAAATGGCGCGATTGGCGGGGGTGATCGCGGCAGGGCTTGGGCCTGGCTGCAATCTTCTTTTGTTGAGGGGGCAGATGGGGACAGGGAAGACTACGTTCGTGAAGGCTTTGGCGCGGGCGCTGGGAGTCGATGAGTTGGTGGTGAGTCCCACTTTTGTAATGATGAATGAGTACCTGAATGGGCGGGTACCCGTTTATCACGTTGACTTATATAGGATGGGAGAAATTGCAGAATCTGGCGACGGCGATGCTGAAAACGGGCTTGGTTCGCTGGATTTTCTGGTGGCTGAGTTGGATGAAATCTCCAAAAAAGATAGCTTAATCGCCATTGAATGGGCAGAATTGATGGATCGAAATAAAAATGGTCGCGAATTTATTACTGGCCATGAGCATCTTGCTCTCGACTTTCAATATGTAACCAATAGTGATCTAAAACGTTTGGCGGTCATGGACTCATTTGGCACGAAATTCACAAAACTGCTCCTTGCTATAGAGGAAGGTTTTGGGGATATGATGGAAGACTCATAAGTCGGGGCTGGCGAAAAGCGAGCTCCACCGAAGTGCGTAAGAAAGCCGACAGGCTGATGAAACCATTAAGCTTTTATGCTTGGGTTCGCTCGGTGGGTTACAAACTACCGTGATATACTCGACCACCTCAATATCCCTTGACAGGCCATCCGGCAGGTAACTAGAACTGAAATGTCTAAAACGCTCGTAATTGTTGAATCTCCTTCGAAAGCCAAAACCATCAACAAAATTCTTGGTAAGGATTTCCAAGTGAAAGCCAGTGGCGGTCACGTGCGCGATTTGCCACGCAACAAGCTAGGCGTCAATGTCCGAAAGAACTTTGAACCTCAATATGAGGTGTTGCGCGATAAAGAAAACGTCGTCCAAGAACTGCGCGAAGCTGCACTGTTAGCTGATCGCGTCTTCCTTGCACCAGACCCTGATCGCGAAGGTGAAGCGATTGCTTGGCATCTAGCCGAGCTTCTGGACTTGCCCAGCAAGAAGTTGGTGCGAGCCGAATTCAATGAAATTACAAAAGATGCTGTAACCGCAGCCATAAAGAAACCGCGTGCGATTGACCGCAGGCTCGTTGACGCACAACAAGCGCGTCGCGTGTTAGATAGATTGGTCGGTTACAAGATCAGTCCTTTGCTGTGGCGCAAAGTGAATGGCAGATCAGCAGGCCGTGTCCAAAGCGTTGCTGTCAGGATGATTTGCGAACGCGAATTTGAAATAGAAGCTTTCGTAGCAGAAGAGTATTGGACTATCAAAGCAGAGCTTGCAAGAGCACATTCCAAGCAAACATTTCTTGCATCCTTATATAAGTACGAGGGCAAGCGCGTACTTGCTGCTTCGGACAAAAAGACCGCCAATTCTATGGTCATAGACACGGAAAAGCGGGCCCAAGAAATAGTCAATGCAGTGAGCAAAGCAGACTTTGTCGTGAGTTCGGTTATCGAAAAAGAAAGTCAGCGTCAACCGCAGCCGCCGTACATCACATCTACGATGCAGCGGGATGCCTCAACGCAAGTTGGTTTTACAGTCAAGAAAACGATGCAAGTCGCACAAACACTGTATGAAGGTGTTGAGCTGGGTAGTCAGGGACCGGTTGGCTTAATTACCTACATGCGTACAGATTCCACCCGTGTTGCACCACAGGCTCAAGAAGAAGCAGCTGAGTTTATCAAAGCAAAATATGGCAAACAGTATTATCCAGCTACGCCACGCATCTACGCCAAAAAGGGAAAATCCGTCCAGGATGCTCACGAAGCCATTCGCCCTTCTTACATTGATCGCACACCGGAAAGTATTCGTTCACATTTAAGCAACGATCAATATAAGCTCTACAAGCTCATTTGGGAGCGCTTTGTTGGCAGTCAAATGGCTGCTGCAGAACTGGTTACCAGAACTGCAGAGATAACAGCAGGGGAAGCCGTATTCAGAGCTTCTGCTAGTGAAACTAAATTCGCTGGTTACACAATCGTCCTCACTCGTGGACTGAAAGATGACACAGACAATGGCAAAGAGGAAGAAACCGACGAAGGAAAGCTTCCTGAAGGAATAGCCAAAAACGATAAACTCAAAAACAAGGAAATCCAAAAGAGTCAGCACTTCACGCAACCACCGCCGCGTTACAACGAAGCCAGTCTCATCAAAGACTTGGAAGAACTTGGTATCGGCAGACCTTCCACTTACGCTCCAACAGTAAACACTATCGTTGAACGTAAGTATGTTGAAAGAGTGAATAAGACCTTGAGTCCAACTAAGCTAGGACACGCAGTCAATGCGCTTCTTGTTGAGCATTTCGGTTCGATCATCACGGCCGGATTTACAGCCGACATGGAATTGAAGCTCGATCAAATTGAAGAAGACAAAGTTGATTGGCATGCCATGTTGAAGGACTTTTATCAGCCCTTTGCCGAAACGCTGAAGAAGGCTGAGGAAAACATGAATAAGGTGATTATCCTATCGGACCAATTGTGTCCGACGTGTGGTGATCAAATGGCAATTCGGTCTTCAAGGTTTGGACAATTCTTGGGTTGCATACGTTATCCGGAGTGCAAAACGAAAATTGCACTTACACGTGATGGACTGCCGGTTCCAGCTGATCGTCCCAGCGAAGAAATTTGCAAAACTTGTGGTTCTTCGATGATCATTCGTTACGGAAGATATGGAGACTACCTCGCCTGTTCTTCTGAAACGTGCACAGAACAAAGACCAATACTCAAAACAACTGGAGTAGATTGTCCTAAGCCAGATTGTGGCGGCCAAATTGTTGTCAAAAAGTCACGCCATGGCAAAGTGTTTTATGGTTGCAGCAACTACTCATCAAACAAGTGCGATTCCGCTTTCTGGTATCCACCGGTAGTGTCTGGTGGTCCTAAAGGAAGCAATCGTTGCCCGAAGTGCGAGAGTTTGCTCATCTTCAAGACTTTGAAACGTGGCGACCAGGTTGCCTGCAGTAAAAAAGAATGCGATTTCGCCGAGCTAGCTTCAGGCCTGGAAGTTCACCCATAAGCGGGCTGGCCCGGGCTGAAAAGAACTATAGCCACGTATATCAGTTGATACTAAGTGTTCTTTGAAACAGGTCACAGATCTGGTCAGGGATCTATCTAGGATTCGTTCGTTACAGAAGGAATCGGTAAAAATTATTGAGATGTGCAGGTTCTAACTACCTTCATGCATACTTGCAATAAGAGGGTTTGAATCGCCAGTTGTGGGTATTTAAAAGTAAATCTTCAGGAATTCTTCACCCACGAGAAGGCAAAGCGCAGACAAATTGGGTAAAAGCGCTATAAACGTGATGTTAGAATGTAATCACAGTACGGAGCCAGGGAGCTTAAGCCGCCATGTTCGAAAGATTCACCGAAAAAGCGATCAAGGTGATAATGCTTGCTCAAGAAGAAGCACGCAGACTAGGTCACAACTTTGTCGGCACTGAACAAATTTTGTTGGGTTTGATCGGTGAAGGCACAGGTATTGCTGCTAAAACATTGAAATCTATGGGCGTAAACCTCAAGGATGCGCGCGTAGAAGTAGAAAAGATTATTGGACGCGGGTCAGGTTTTGTAGCTGTAGAAATTCCATTTACACCGCGTGCTAAGCGGGTATTGGAGCTTTCATGGGACGAAGCTCGTCAACTCGGACACAACTATATTGGCACAGAGCACTTACTTCTTGGCTTGATACGCGAAGGAGAAGGGGTTGCTGCAAGAGTTCTTGAAAATCTCGGTGTTGATCTCACCAAAGTGCGTAGTCACGTAATTCGGTTATTAGGAGAAAGTGGTGCTGCCACCGCCGGTAGTTCCACATCAACCGGCACAGGGCGTTCGAAAACCCCAACATTGGATGAGTTCGGACTCAATCTAACGCAAGCCGCGCAAGAAAATAGATTGGATCCTGTTGTAGGCCGTGAAAAGGAAATTGAACGCGTTATCCAAATTTTAGGACGCCGTACAAAGAACAATCCAGTCCTCATTGGGGAACCTGGCGTTGGTAAAACGGCCATCGCAGAAGGTCTGGCAATCAGAATTTCAAATGCAGATGTGCCGGATATCTTGTCCGACAAAAAAATTGTGATGCTTGACATTGGTCTTCTTGTAGCAGGCACAAAATATCGCGGTGAATTCGAAGAACGTCTCAAGAAAATAATGGACGAAATTCGCGCTGCCGGTAATGTCATGCTTGTCATAGATGAGCTGCACACTCTTATTGGAGCAGGCGCGGCTGAAGGGGCTATTGATGCCGCTAACATCTTGAAGCCGGCTCTTGCCCGTGGCGAATTGCAGTGCATAGGTGCCACCACTATGGACGAGTACCGCAAGCACATCGAACGTGACGCGGCTTTGGAAAGAAGATTCCAGCCAGTCATAATCGATCCACCATCTGTTGAAGAAACAATCGAAATTCTGCGTGGTCTTAGACCGAAATACGAAGAGCACCACAGACTGACAATTTCTGAAGAAGCCATTGATCAAGCCGCCAAGCTGTCTGATCGCTATATCAGCGATCGCTACTTGCCGGATAAAGCGATTGATTTGATCGATGAAGCCTCATCGCGTGTACGTTTACGTGCAAGCTCTCTGCCTCCGGAAGGCAAAGAAGTTGAGCGCGAGTTGCGAAAAGTTCGTCGCGACAAAGAAATGGCAATTCGCAATCAGGAGTTCGAAAAAGCAGCATCGCTTCGCGAGCAAGAAACAAAGCTCTCCGAAAAGATCCGTGAAATTCAAACAGCCTGGAAAACAAAACAAGAATCTGAAAAGCCAGTTGTTAACGCTGAAGAAGTAGCTTACGTAGTGAGCTCTTGGACTGGTATTCCTCTATTGAAATTGACAGAAGGTGAATCTGAAAAACTGTTGCATATGTCCGATGTGCTTCACCAAAGAGTGATCGGTCAAGACGAAGCGGTCGAAGCTGTATGCAAAGCCATTCGCAGAGCCCGTGTTGGCTTGAAGAATCCGAATCGCCCAATAGGCAGTTTTATATTCTCAGGTCCAACAGGTGTCGGTAAAACCGAGCTGGCCAAGGCGTTGGCTGGTTATTTCTTCGGGTCTGAAGAAGCCTTGATTCGTATAGACATGTCTGAGTTCATGGAGCACCACACTACTTCCAAGTTGATTGGATCGCCACCAGGATACGTTGGCTACCAGGAAGGTGGTCAGCTCACAGAAGCCGTACGCCGCAAGCCATATAGCGTTGTGCTCTTTGATGAAATTGAAAAGGCACACCCGGACGTATTCAATGTCCTGTTGCAGATTCTCGATGATGGTCGCCTTTCGGACAGTAAAGGAAGAACGGTCGACTTCAAAAACACAATCATCATCATGACCTCGAACGTTGGTGCACAATTCATCGATAAGTCATCATTGACCGTAGGCTTCCAACAACAAGCCGTCGATATGCACCACCTAGAGCGTTATAAGAAGATCAAAGATCTCGTCATGGACGCAATGAAAAAGACATTCCGGCCGGAATTCTTAAACAGAATCGACGAAATTATTGTCTTCCAACAACTAACCCGCGACGAAATTCGCCGCATCGTGGACATAATGTCCGCAGATTTGGGAAGCAGAATTAAGGCTCAGGGCATGGAGCTCGTTATTACAGACGAGTGCAAAGATCTGATCGCCAAAGAGGGTTATAACCCCACATATGGCGCAAGACCACTGCGTCGTGCTATTCAGCGACTACTGGAAGACGCGCTGGCGGAGCAAGTCTTGCAGAGCCGGTTTAAAGAAGGCGACACCATTGAAGCTACACTGGACGGCGAGATCATCAAGTTCGAGAAGTCCGTAAAAAAAAGCGTAGATGAATCGGACAAACCTGAGAAGGTAGCAAGCAAAGCTGAAAAAGCGGAAAAGAAGAAAGTAGACGATAAGTCTGTAGAAGAAGCGACTTCCGCCAAAAACTAGGTCCTAAGGACAGTCCAAGAACCATACCTAGACTAATTTCAAGCTAGTGGCTGTAACCGAAATCGAAACAAACGCAAAACAACAATGGATTGGATTGCTTTTGTCTGGCGCTGTTGTAATTGCTGCTTTGATCGCCATTGCTTTGTTTCTTTGCAATTACGCTCCCAATGCCATCTGTAATCTCGCCTATGGCGAAAACAACAGCAAAGGCGGCAACAGGCTTGATTTGTATCTTCCGGAGGCCACAAAGCCCTACCCACTAGTGGTTTGGATACACGGAGGCGGCTGGGTTTCCGGCGATAAAAGATTGCCACCCTGCCGAAGTCTTTTGCAAAAGGGATTCGCTGTAGCGAGTCTCAATTATCGATTGGTATCAGAAGCACCATTTCCCGCACAGTTAGATGACTGCAAGAAAGCGATTTCCTGGCTTTGTGAAAACGCTGATAAATATGGCATAGACAAAAATCGCATTGGTGTTTGGGGTGCCTCTGCCGGAGGGCACTTGGCGCTTCTGTTGAGCACCGCCGATAATGCCAAAAATGTAAAAGCCGTTTGTGATTGGTGTGGACCCTCGGATCTAATCACCTTTGCCGAGCAATCAAAAGGTGTCTACAGCAATGCCAATGTTAGTGAGAGCAACCCTTTTAAGAAGCTTCTTGGCGGTTTACCCAAGGACAAAGAAGCTTTGGCGAAACAAGGAAGCGCTGTCTTTCACGTCGATAAGAAAAATGCACCGCTCCTCATGATGCACGGTGATGCAGATCAGGTAGTGCCGCTTTCACAAAGCCAGGAAATGAAGGATGCCCTGGACAAAGTGGGTGCCAGGTCTGAGTTCGTTATTGTTAAAGGCGGCGGGCACGATTTCTTTACGGCAGATAACGAAGCCAGAGTATTGCGGTTTTTCGTGGAAAATTTGCGCTAGCGGGAAAAAGTACTGTAAGCATGCGTTTACGTAACTCACATCAAAGACAAAAGCTTTTCATAGACCCCTAACGCTGCCCAACTAGCCTTGTAAGCAAGGAGCCGGCTATGCGTTCGATTAACTTTGCCGGATTTGGACGGTTGCAAGCCGCACAGAAAAGCGAAAGTAAGCAGTCCACTTCCACTAGCGAATTTTATAAGGCAAATATTTTGGCGATCGTCATTTTTTCGATCGCTGTCGTGTGCTTTTCCTTATTAGCCAATCAAGGCGAACCATCTCTTGATGCGCGCGTGCTCCAGATGAAAGACATTCAATACGGTTCAAACGTAATTCATGGCAATAACTTGATGGATTTGTACTATCCAAAGAGTGGCAATGGGCCATATCCTATTGTCGTCTGGATCCACGGTGGCGGTTGGTTGATTGGAAACAAGGACAATGCTCCCAAAGAAGAACTTCTGGACGATGGTATTGCTGTAGCGAGTATCAATTACAGACTTTCAAGCGATGCAATTTTCCCTGCCCAGCAAGACGATTGTTTTGAAGCAGTCCAATACCTGCGCAATCATGCCAAAGAACTGAATATAGATACAAATAAAATGGGACTGTGGGGAGCCTCTGCGGGTGGGCATCTTGCCGCTCTTGTTGGTATCAAAAGCAGTATCGGATGCACAAAAGAAACTGCACCAGTAAAAGCAATTTGTGATTGGTGTGGTCCTGCCGACCTACTGACACTTGCTGCTCAATCCAAGCCGGATTGTCCGTTGCATCACGACACACCTGATGCAGTCGAAAAGTTATTGATTGGTGGAACCATAGAAACAAGAAACTCATTGGCAGTGCAAGCAAGCCCCACAGCATTCGCACATAGCAATTGCCCTCCAATTCTAATAATGCACGGCGCAGACGACGAAATTGTGCCTGTAGAGCAGAGCCTGGATCTAGCAAAGGCTCTAAAGGCAGCTGTTGCGAAGAATGTCGATATGGAAGTACTTTCTGGAACCGGACATAACGTTTGCTCACGAGCCAACATGGTTAGAGTTTCCAAGTTTTTCGTAACATATCTAAAGTAGCCCTAACGTGCTGATGAACCAGTGAAACGATTCGGCAAAATGCGGTAATACTCAAGGGTTAGCTGATTTTTTGGACGAAGTATTTTTGAATTTTTGAGACAAGCTTTGTCAAGAAGAAACCAATCGTTAGTGTTATCTGTGTATTATGTAAGCCATTGCCATGTACGAATAATATCGGTAGTTGGCTGCGATTGACTGAATAGCGGACAGTTTGAACTGACCTGCTGTGAAATTAAATGCCTTGGAGGCTTAGCATGTTGAGACAAACGTTAAAGGTTTTTTTTCTGGGAAAAGCTGCATTCGATCTTTCGCGCGAAAAAATTGAAGAGTATGTAAATGCAATCTTGGGCAAGGTGGCCGGACAAGGCGCCGAAGATGTCGAAAAAATCGAAGCCTTGCGTAGTAAGGTTAAAGAGGCACTCACTGAAGCTTCCAGCAAAGTGATGCAACGATCGGAAGTCTTAGAAGCTCAATTCAACGAGAAAGTACGTCGGCAAGTTGCAGATTTTTCTCTGGAAACATTAGGCGACAGCAACGAAATTAATGAACTACGTGCCGAAATTGCAAGTTTACGTGCTGAATTAGTGCAACTGCGATCGTCCAAAGTAACAGTTTAATATTAACTGCTAACTCTTTCACCCTGCTGGCTTAAAGCCAATTCGGCGAAAAACGGACAGACACTATGTGTGGTACCACTCCAGGTGCGATTGTGATCACGATGTGATCGAGGTCGCATAGTTTCGATTTTCTGCGTACAATTGACTGTGGAGCCCGGAACATATTTGGTGTAGATGCGCTCTTAAAAGGGGAGAATACCCCGCCTGGTTGAACGACGAATCTTTTAATGAAACCTTTTGGGAAACATGGAAACTCAGCGGTATCTCTCCCGTCGTTCTATTCGGCTAAGTTCGTCAACAACAAAAACCCGGCGAGTAAGTAGAGGAGGCTTTAATGGTTAGAGCAAATGAAAGTGGTCAAGGAGCAGTAAAACTTCGTGGTTTTGCTTCTATGGACCAAGAAAAACAAAGAGAAATAGCCCGAAAGGGTGGAAAAGCTGCACATGAAAAGGGTACAGCGCACGAATTCACTTCTGATGAAGCACGTGCTGCTGGTAAGAAAGGCGGAGAAGCAGTAAGCCGCAATCGCGCCCACATGTCAGCCATTGGTCAAAGAGGTGGCCAGCAAAGCGCCGGAGGGCGTCGTTCTCGTCAACAGCACGTATCTGCAAATCAAGAAGAAGATACTATGCTGCAAAATCCAATCTCGATCCAAGGCCAGAGCGTAGCTCACTCCTAATTTAGGAATTCTGCAAGCTCCATATAGCTAGTGCCGGCTAATTTCCGGACTTGGGGTTGTTGTGGTTAGCCAAGGTTCACTGATTATCTTTAGGCGCGGAGAATTCTCCGCGCCTTTTGCATTATCATCAAAGTGGTAGTCGAGGTTTTACTCATGGCAACGGCAGTAAAAAAAACAAAGGATCGCCAGGTCTGGCTTGTAGCTGGAAGCCGGACTCCAATTGGTTCCTTTGGCAAAAGTCTAAGAAGCGTCACAGTAGATAAATTGGCAGCACATGCAATGCAACGCGCTGTGCATCGCTCCGGAATTCACCCAACGAAAATTGATTCGATCATTCTCGGTCACGGTTATCAGAGTTCCTATACTCCAAATACAGCTCGACATTCTGCATTACTTGCCGACTTTCCGGCAGCCATTCCGGCAATGACGATTCAGCGCCAGTGCGGCTCTGGAATGGAAGCAGCCAATCTTGGCGCCAATGAAATTTTGCTTGGTAAATCTGACATCGTTCTTGCTGGTGGAACGGAATCAATGTCAACAGTTCCTTACATGATACCGGGCGATGCTCGCTGGAAAGGATTTATATCAGACAAATTCAAGATAACGCGTCTCGGTCCAAGACCCGTTATTTGCACAATTGCAGATAACGGATTGGCACCGACGAAGCTAATCTGGGATATGAAGTCCGTCTATATGTCTGGTACTGCACAAAGAGTTGCGGATGCTTACGGAATTACACGCGAAGCTGCCGACGCTTACTCCTTGCGTTCACAAGAACTCGCCAATAAAGCAAAGACAAGTGGCAGATTTGCTTGTGAAATTGATCCGATCGAAGTTCCTGGCCGTGGTTTCTTCAGTGAGGATGAGCATCCGCGCAAGACATCTCTGGAAGCATTGGCCAAACTTCCGCCTGTATTGAAAACGCGCATTATTACGGCAGGAAATAGTTCTGGTATCAATGATGGTGCCTGCGCTCTTATCCTTGCTTCGAGCGAAAAAGTGAGTGAACTGGGACTATCGCCCCTGGCGCGTATTGTAGATAGCTGCTCAGTGGGCGTAGACCCGGAACAAATGGGACTTGGACCTGTTGCGGCGATCAGCAAGTTGTTGAAGCGGAATGATCTTTCGCTTTCCGAAATTGATTTGATTGAAATAAACGAAGCGTTTGCGACTCAATATTTGAGTTGCGAAAAATTGCTTGATTTAGATCGCGAAAAGGTGAATGTTAATGGCGGTGCAATTGCTCTTGGACACCCGATCGGCATGTCCGGTGCAAGATTGTTGCTAACCCTGGCGCACGAGCTCAGGCTGCGTAATCTCAAACGCGGCGTTGCCGCCTTATGTATAGGGGGCGGAATGGGAATTGCTACACTAATTGAGCGAGAATAGAATGAGCGCGAGAATAATATGAGTGCAGTTGACACAAAAGACAATAAACCTGTAACCAAACCGTATGTGGAAATGAAAGTTACAGAGCGCGGTGTGGCTGTTGTAACTTTCGATGTGCCGGACAGCAAAGTAAATGTCCTATCGGAAGCATTAATGAGGGATTTCGAGCCGATCCTTAAAGAGCTTTCGCAGTCTAAGAACTTGAAAGGAGCCGTTTTTACTTCAGGCAAAGCAGATAATTTTATAGCCGGAGCAGATATAACGGCAATTAAAAATCTGCAAAAACAATCGCCCATAGAAGCTTACGAAGGTTCTCGTCTGGGTAAAGCGATCTTCGAAAAACTCGAGAAGCTGCCATTTCGGACTGTTGCTGCCATTAACGGACAGTGTTTGGGCGGCGGTACCGAAATGACGCTTGCCTGCAAATATCGCATCGCTACAGATAGTAAAAGTACAAAGATCGGTTTTCCAGAAGTGATGCTCGGATTCATTCCTGGTTGGGGCGGCACAGTAAGAGCGCCCAAGTTGATCGGTTTACAAAATGCGATGGACCTCATTATGACGGGCCGTACAATCGATGGAAAGAAAGCCTGGAAGATGGGGCTTGTGGATGAAGTTACATCAAACGAGCAACTACTCAGTCGAGCAGAAGAAGTAGCTCTTGGAGCGGGCGTTCGGCGCTATCAACCCGATGCAAAAACAAATGTGCTTCGCTTTTTCATTGATAAAACTCCGATAGGCAGAAGCGTCGCCCGCAAAACTGCCTACAAAAGCGTCATGAAAGAGACAAAGGGAAATTTCCCGGCGCCTTTAGAGGCATTGAAGCTTCTCATCAAAAATTTTGATAGGACTGATGACAAAGCTTACGAGGCGGAGTCGCAAGTATTTGCTCGTCTTGCCGTTACGCAAGTGTCTAAGAATTTAGTTGGCATATTCTTTGCTCAAACCGAATCTAAGAAGCTGCCCAGCAAATCAAGTGATGTTTCAATAAAAACTGTCGGTGTTCTTGGTGCTGGTGTAATGGGAGCCGGCATAGCACAAGCAGCTGCATATAGCGGCTACAACGTAGTGCTCAAAGACGTCGAGCAAAAGTTTGTAGACAAAGGCGTAGACACTATTTCTAAGCTCTTTGGCACATTAGCACAGCGCCGAAAAATTACAGAAGAAGAACGCACCAAATTCATGTCTGCTATAAAGCCTACAATTAAGTATGAAGATTTGAGCGACTGCGATCTTGTCATTGAAGCTGTCATTGAAGACATTCAAGTAAAACAACAAGCGCTTAGAGAAATCGAAAACGTAATCAAGAAGCCGTTTATCTTCGCAACCAATACTTCATCTCTTTCTGTAGATGAACTGGCGCAAGCAGCAAAAGAACCTGCCAAGGTTGTAGGAATCCACTTCTTTAATCCCGTTCATAAAATGCCCCTTGTCGAAATCATTAAAGGCAAAGCGACCTCCGATGAAACCCTGAGCACGGCAAAAGAATTTGCTATGAAGTTAGGCAAAACGACAGTCACCACAGGTGATGCACCTGGCTTTGTGGTTAACAGAATTCTTGCCCCATACTTGCGAGAGTCAGTTATTTTGCTGGAGCAAGGTGTCCCACCAGAGTCTATTGAAAAGGCAGCTACGGCATTTGGTTTTCCGATGGGTCCATTCACTTTGATGGATGAAGTGGGTTTAGATGTCGGCGCTAAGGTTACTCATGTTCTTCATGAAGGCCTGGGTGATCGCATGGCCCCACCTAAACTTATGAGCCAATTGGAAAGTCATAAATTACTTGGCAAAAAGGGTGGCAAAGGTTTCTATCTTTATGATGAAAACGGTAAAAAGAAAATTGATCCCGAAACCAAAAAGGCCGTATTTAACCCCGGCGTTTTAGCGGCTATCAGTTCACCAAGTCTGCCTATGGTTCAAGGCGCCATTCAAGACCGCCTGGTCATGATCATGCTAAATGAAGCAGCCCGGTGTCTGGAAGAAAACGTCGTTAGCGACCCATCTCAGTTGGACCTGGCTTTGATATTCGGAATAGGCTTCCCTCCGTTTCGCGGAGGAATACTGCGTTATGCCGATTATCTCGGCATTAAGATAGTGCACCAGAAGCTAGCATTTCTTTCCAAAGTGGCAGGCGAAAACTACGTTCCGTGCAGACTGATTCTCGAAATGGTAGCCGCTGAGCAAGATTTTTATGACGACTAACCCAATTCAAAACTAGTAAGAAAAACATTCCTCTGCCCAGGAAGCGCAGTCCAAGTAGCTGATTTTAGATAGACTGAATTTCGATCGGAATTCAGTCTATCCTAAAGGCAACCTAAAGCTATGCTAGGAGAATGCGAGTGAATAACCCCGTTGTAAGCAATTCCGAGATCTTTCAAGGAATAGAGAAACTATAAGAAATAGTAAAATTGTTCCAAAAAACAAAAGAAAGGATAGGAGCGGCCGAAGCCGCTCCCCCTTTTACTGCAAACGGAATCTTCAGGCGATCTGCGCCGAAGTCCCGGTCCATGCTTTGTTCACCTTGTAGGTCGCGTTCACGAGATGCGCGCCCGGTGAGGTTGAGAGTGCAACGGTTTTCAGCAGTGCGCCGGCGTAAGCGTTCGGAATGACGCCGGGAGCAGTGTTGGTATTCAGCGAGTGCGCGGTGCCTGCATTGTATGCGCTGTAATGGAGGGCCGCGGTGTTGGTCAGAGTGAAGTTGTTAGCGTTCGCGTTGGCTGCGGTACCGTCTGTGCGCAGGGGAGCGTAGCTGTTGAGGTTCGCCGTGTTGTTGGTCGCGTTGAATGCGTCAGTGTGCATCGCCGCGTAGTTCGCCGTGGTTGAGTTTGCCGCGATGGCGTCGTCGATGTTTGTGCCTGCGCGGGTGGCCGGTTGTCCGTTCAGTTCGTCAGCAGTGTTCTTCGCGATTGCCGTCGGATTGGTGGTGATGCCGGTGTTGTTCTTCGCCGTGATGTTCGCCTCTTCGTTACCCGTGTTCATCTTCGCGTTGGGTTCGGATTTGGCTGCGCTGGTGTTGTCGCGGACCGTGGCTACGACTTGGGAGCCCGTGGTGACGGCTACGACGTGGGAGCCGGTGTTTGCCTTCAGGTTGACTGCGATGTCGACGTTACTCGCCGGCATGTTCGCTTGGACTGCAACGGCACCGTTATTGTGCGGGTTTGGTGCCGTGGTCATCGTGTTGGTCGGCGCTGCGAAGGCGGCGACTGAGGCTGCGGTTACAAGTAGGACCGCAGTTGTTGCGAGTTGACGTAGTTTCATACACTTTCCTTTGTTGATTCGAGATACGTGACATTGCTGACACGTTTACTGCAACTGCACGGACAACTTCTCACAGTCAACTTCCCCACCATCCAGAGTTGGACATATAGCCCTGCGAATACAGAATTCGGACATTGGTTACAAATAGTACTGTCGCGGTTCTGTGGGTTCGTTTCCTTGAGTTGATGGGTGAAGAAGAAGATAAGTTGAACGTACGATACAGAGCTGTCAGTTCCGAACATATAAGAAGGAACGCGGTTAACAATTAGCAGAAGCCCAGTGGAAGCCACTTTGCGTAAAGCCGCGACACCGCAATCGAACACAGAATACGATTGTTATGGAATCTTTAATGCGGAAGCCGCAGAGAAAGCCCTTGCGGCAATAGAAGCGGTACGGGCAAAGAATGCGTAATCGGAATGGGAAGGCTCGCACTAAATTAGCGCTATATAGATCTGGCTCTCCGAGCCAGTTGAACTCGAAGAGGAAGGGTCGAGAGCAGCAAAAATGTTCTGCGCTTGCCGTTTATATTCGAAAAGAGGATTGCTTGATATGGACTGTGCCTTGTGCAGGCCGCAGACCGGAGTGCGAAACGGTAATCGGCTTGAAGATTTTGGACCAGGCGTAGTGAACGGGTTGCCTGCGGCGGTGAAGGACGCCTCTGAACTGTTCGAGTCTCCGCCATAAAAGCATCCGAAATTTGCCACTACAAGTGGTGCCCTCTAAGAAATCTGCGATGGCAATGCTTCTTTATCATTTAAATCGTAGGCCTTTTAAAGTCCAGAATTGTACTATCATATGAAGTAAGAGAATTTGATCCACTTTGGGTAAAAAGTGTTTGGGTCTTTCCTGAAATGCTGTTACTCTGTCAGGAAGAGGGTCTTATATGAAACTGCTTCCGGAAATCAGAAGGCGGACGTTGATATCGAAAACGCTCGCGCGTCGGAATTGGCACCGTTTCTTGGACCGAACTGTTAAGGCACGCTATTTCGTCTCTTTCTTTGGAATGGGTCTATTCTTCGGAGCTCTTTCTGTTGGAATACTTTCAACGGTATTCCACGCTATGTCGCCTGGACCCTTTGTTCTTGCCGTTATCGCGTTGGGACTAGCATTGGGTGTTGTTGGTTGTTACGCCCTTTGTTATTGGACAAGCACGGCATTGTTTGGAGACAGAATGTCGCTCCAACAATTGGAAGAGAGTTTCCTGCGCGCCAAGCAACACGAGCAAATTGAGCTTTTGCCCATAATAATTGACGCTCACATGGCGGCTAATCACATTGAAACGGCGAGGTTTTTCAGCGACCGTCTGATGGAACTTCTAGAACCATCCAACACAAGCAGAGCCCTCCTATCTAAAGAGCCTTGGACCCTAACGACCGATGCCTGGATTAGCACGCCCGGTTACAATAGGCGAGTGCTGGATCGTCTAATCATGATGTACTTAGCCAAAGGTCATCTAACCCTCAGTTCGAACGACCTTTCATTCAAAAGTGATGAGTTTTCCGTAGATGTACCGCTTGGAGATATTTTGAGCGTTAAGCTTGGGCACCACCCGCGGTGGTACACTCTTGTGCCTCAAGCTTACATAGTTGTTCGTTTCCATCGCCCGGATGGTGAGCACGAAATTTATTTGAATCCATGTCTGCAACTATTAGATCCGCCACAGCTTTTAGACAAGTTAGCGAAAAAGTGGCATGACCACATCAATTTTGCCAGACGGAACTTCGAACAAAAGCTAGCTAAACAGTTCGGTCAATCAGCGTAACAGCTTCTACGCGCCTAAGACGATCGGTCAGCGTGGCATTAGCTGCTGTTTAAGTGATTGCTGTAATAGTCAGGCATCATATTTGGTGCTCGCGTAAGTTCACGGGCAACGGCATGTATAGCCGGTTAAAGCGAGGTTAAGAAACTTCACGAACGAGATAAAACGCTGTTCGGAATGTTTGTAAGTGTCACACCATGAGTCATTCAGCAGTGTAAACAAGAAAAGCTGCGCTAACTGAATGAATCTTTTTCGTATCAAAATGCCAGGTCAACTAAATCGTGCGCTTCCTGCACAACCATCATTGAGTCGGCTTCTTCCCAAGAAACAGGCGTTGTTTCTCGGGTTGCCATCAGGTACGCCAACCAAATAAATTCTACACATCATTGTTTTTTTTCAACTCAAAAAAGTCGGGTTAACCAGTCAACTGTATTTCTTTTCGCATTTCTCAGGCGCTCCTGTTGACGCCCGATGGAACACCGAAAGAACCCACTTTGCGCGTTGGACATCCACTAACTCATGAACGAAGGAGGTGTACCATGCTAGCGAATCTTGCAGCAATCTCAAAACTGGCCGGTGTGGACTTCTGCCGCCATGGTCTGACCAAACTAAATCGAAAGCGACTAAAAGCCGAGCTGAAAAAGCAGGTGCGTGTCCATTTCAAAGGCACAGATTATGCATCTGAGCTCTGCGAAATTGGTCACCTGCAAGGGCGCGAACTCGGACTCTGGTATAAAAACAGCGGCCATCCTAAGCCCGATGTTATCGTTGTTTCACGCTTCACACGCACTGAGCAAACGGCCGACGAAATAATCGCAGCAGCCGAGTGGAAAGATTCGGAGTACATCCGCATTCCACTTGAACTGATTCGAGACAGAGACGTCGGCGAGAAGGATGGCTTTACTCGTTATGGGTGGGGCGAAGCTCATCCGGAAGACAGGAAAGCCGAGAAGAAAACTGGTGGACTGATTTATCGGCGACGGGGTGCGGAAAGCAGATATGACCAATTTTTTCGTCTGCGGTACACACTTCTGGAACTAATGATAAAGTTCGCAGGCAAGCGCATTCTTTTCGTCACCCACGACAGCACCTGCCTCGGACTTCAGTGCATCCTCCAGAATTTCGACGATAAGCAATGGAGGAAGATCAAGAAGAAGCAGATTCCAAATGGATCGCTAACCAGTTTCACGTGCAACGAACAAGGCGTGCTCAAACTGACAAAACATCCCCAATCCGGAGAGGAGCTTCTCAACTTTTGCCCCTACAAGCCGAAGAAGGAAAAGAAGAAGAACAAGAAGAAGAGCAAGCAGAAGAGCAAGCAGAAGAGCAAGCAGAAGAGCAAGCAGAAGAGCAAGCAGAAGAGCAAGCAGAAGAGCAAGCAGAAGAGCAAGCAGAAGAGCGACAAGAAGGAGGGTTGAACCATGTTCAAATTCCTCCGACCGCCCGGTGGCAAGTCAGATCGATGTATTTCGATTGGCTTGCCACCACGCTCTTTTTTCTAACGAAACTATTCATACATATAGTAGAAAACTCAAAGAAGAAAAAAGAAGAGCACCAAATACGGTGCGAGGAAAATGTCATTTCGACTTTTCCTCGCAGCCCGTATTGAAGAGGTGCGCTGACGGCGTTATTGGTTGATTTGCCCGATCCGACGTTATTAGCTATTTGTAGATGCGGAGGTCGCCGTCACCTGTGGGCGCGTCTGGATCGATGCCGTTAAGCTTGTTGAGGAGTCTACCCAGAAGGGCGCCAATGGCTAAAAACACCGGCGCAACGAACACGACCGATGCTGGTAGAAGACCTCCGTAATCGGCATTGTTGAGAGTGATGGTTCCGACGATCGGCGCGGCGAAAGTGAATAGCGCAGCGACGATGAATGGGAGAACATAGGACTTGCTCCAGGTAACGACAGCCCAGGCGAGCCCGAACAGAACCGCCGAAATGATCGCCCAGAGGATAGGGGGAATAGAAACGTGGAGACCGACATTGGCTTTGGACACATAGGTGAAGCCGATAATCGCTCCAACAAACATTGCAAGAGATACCGGAAGTGCTCTTTTTGCTGCTGATGCATTTGCCATACATTTGCTCCTTAAGGAATTAGTCCTCAATTCATCGCGGTTCGAACCACCCAGAAGGAAATCTGGATTGGAAAGTTGAAACTAGGTTTGTACAGAAGATCCTGGTTTGACTTAGCTCGAAATATGATGAAGAAAGGCTAGTCAAAGGTTGGCATCGTGCGGGGCTTGATATCAAGAGGATATGAAGCCCTAGAACGTTGCATTAGCGCAATTTCTAAGTGACACCATATCCAAGCTCTTGGTGGATCGGGTCGAGTTGAAAGGAATAGTCTTCACTGGCAAACTAACAATAATACTAAAATATATAATAACAAGCCAGAAAAAATCCATCGAGTCGAATCGAGGTGCGCTGTTAGGTGCGACTGCGATTACTAACCCGATGGATCTATGTCCGGCTTCTCCACCCAGTAGGTCTGTTTGTGTCCTCTGGCTGTTAGTTCATCGCATAGTTTCTGCGCGTCACCACGGCAACGAAAATCCCCTTTCACAAGGAATTTGTTGCCGTGGTCGTCCTGTCGCCAAACTTGCCATGATTCTTGGTGTTTTCTGGACGGTTCATCGATCATGGTCAGACTAACTCCTCCGGAGAATCAAAGCAGCTGGAAAAGCTCTCCTCGTAGGCTTCCACGATTTCTTCGAGCAGCTCGCGCAAGATGAGCATAGCTGCGTTAATGGCCGCATAGTTCGAGGATCTGATGACCAAATCGCCGCACGGCTTAAAGGTATAGGTGAGCGCTAGATTCGAGCAGCGAGTCACGAAGGTTTCGACCGGAAACTCGACTGCAATAGAACGACCTTGATAGACATCGTTCTTGATAACAGGAATTCCCGGTTCGCTGAGAAAGATGGTGGCAGTGTGTAGGGGGGTGGGTGTGTTGCAGTTCATACAAAGCTACTCCTAGATGATGGTTGAAAATCCGCCCCGCAGCCCTCTTTCTGCCACTAGTGCAGAAAGTTTTGGTTGGTAGGTAAATACTGCGGAATAAGGGGTGATATCGACAAAAGCCAATAAAATAGTCAAGCGGTAGCAATCCTTAGCGCGTCTTGGTTTGCAATGTCAAACGGTCAAAAAGGTAACGCGCTATTTTTACATTTAGACTGAGAATCGAAGAGGCATGCCTGGCTGCTTCTGGAGCCGGTTCTGGAGAGCTTTATTGCCTAGCAGAAGCGTGCAAATTGCATAGCCAACGCAAACGGCTCTGCGTGCGCGTTATAATGACGGTTTCGCTAACTGTACACAGCAGGCGGATTTTGCATTCAGTCTCTGCTGTTGGTGTTGGATTTTTAGTCAGGAGAAATAAGTGATGGTCATTGCTGCGAACCTTGGATTCCCACGCATCGGTAAGCGCCGAGAGCTAAAAAAGGTTCTTGAGCAGTATTGGCTCAACAAATCTAGTGAGCAAGAGCTTCTCGATGTCGCCCGCGCCATAAGACAGCGCAACTGGCAACTACAAAAAGATGCTGGCATTGATCATATTCCTTCTAATGATTTCTCTCTCTATGACCATGTTCTCGACGCTGCCATCACCTTTGGTGCCATCCCGGAGCGCTACAACTTAAAAGGCAAGAAAATTGGACTGCGCGAGTACTTCATGTTAGCGCGCGGCGGCTCTGTAGAAGGCGGGGCTTCAGTTCCTGCTATGGAAATGACAAAGTGGTTTGACACTAACTACCACTACATAGTGCCGGAGTTGGAGCCAGATCAAGAATTTCTATTGACGTCGTGCAAACCGGTCGAAGAATTCCTTGAAGCAAAACAACTGGGAGTGCAGACACGCCCTGTCATCTTGGGACCGGTTTCGTTCCTGCTTCTATCCAAAATGCGCCGAAACCATGCCGATCAACTTAGCTTGTTGCCGAAATTGCTCCCAACCTATGTGGAGCTTTTAGGAGAATTAAAGAAAGCTGGTGCCGATTGGGTTCAAATCGATGAGCCTTATTTAGTTCTTGATGGCAAGCCGGAATACGAAGCAGCTTACAAAAAGGCGTTTGCTGAAATTGAAAAGGTAGGCTTGAAAGTAGTGCTTACGACGTACTTCAGCCGACTCGGAAAAAATCTAGACTGGGTTTTAAAGCTGCCCGTCACTGGTATTCACTTCGATTTAGTTCACGGCGCCGAACAATTGGAAAGCACTTTAAAGGAATTTCCGAAAGACAAGTATTTTTCTGCGGGAGTTGTTGATGGACACAATGTCTGGATCAACAACATGGAAAGGACAGTCGAAACTTTGGAACGCGTTAAGAAAGCAGTAGGAGAAGAAAAGCTCATTGTTGCGCCATCTTGTTCGCTTCTCCATGTTCCACCTGATTTAGACGATGAAAACAAACTCGATCCGGAAATCAAACAATGGCTGGCATTCGCAAAGCAAAAAATAAGCGAAGTGACTCTTCTCGCCCGTGCTCTTAAAGAAGGCAAGGGGGCGATTAGCACTCAGTTCTCCGCAAACGTGCAAGCAATAAAGAATAGAGCGGGCTCACCACGCGTGAACAACGAAGTCGCTCAAAAGAGACTCGACAACGTGACAGACGCCATGCTGCATCGTCACAGTAGTTATTCCGTACGCAGCAAAGCGCAAAGGCAACATCTTCAACTTCCTGCTCTTCCCACAACAACAATCGGATCTTTTCCGCAGACAAAAGAAGTGCGTCAACTCCGCGTCAATCTTAGATCCGGAAAAATGACCGAAGCTCAATACGATCAAGCTATCCAAGAAGAGATCAAGAAAGCGATATCCATTCAGGAAGAGATCGGACTAGATGTGCTTGTGCACGGTGAATTCGAACGTAACGACATGGTGGAATACTTTGCCGAGTTTCTTGAAGGTTATTGCGTTACCGAGCATGGCTGGGTGCAAAGCTATGGTTCGCGTTATGTGAAGCCCCCAATTGTATTTGGAGATATCGTTCGACCAGAACCGATCACGGTGCGTTGGTCAAGCTATGCAAAATCGTTAACGAAAAAGCCGATGAAAGGCATGTTGACTGGTCCTGTGACGATGCTGCAGTGGTCTTTCGTACGTGATGATCAACCGCGTTCACGAACATGCCAACAATTGGCACTCGTCATTCGTGATGAAGTAGTCGATCTAGAAAAGGCTGGTATACAGGTTATTCAAATTGACGAACCTGCCATACGTGAAGGCTTGCCTTTGCACCGAGAAGATTGGCAAGCATATCTCGCTTGGGCGGTGAAGAGCTTCCAACTTTCCTCTTGCGGAGTCGGAGACGAAACTCAGATTCATACTCACATGTGCTATTCGGAGTTCAACGACATCATCGAAGCAGTAGCAGCTCTCGACGCTGATGTTGTCTCAATCGAAACAGCTCGCTCGCAACTGGAACTACTTGATGCTTTTGTACGCTTCAAATACCCAAATGAAATTGGACCAGGTGTTTACGATATTCACTCTCCTCGTGTGCCACCAGAATCTGAAATGGCAGATCTCTTAGACAAAGCGCTAGCAGTTCTGTCGCCATCACAGTTGTGGGTGAATCCGGATTGCGGATTGAAGACACGCCGTTGGGAAGAAGTAACGCCAGCCCTTCGCTTAATGGTAGAGGCGGCTCGCAAAAAACGCGCCACGCTTCCGGCTGTCGCCGAAGTGCGCGCTTAGCCTCCTAAGCCTAGCGTCTAATGAGCCTGCTCTTTTGCGCAAAGTAAGCGCAAGGCTAGCTTTAGCGCGGCCAACCCTTTCGCGAACCCGCATTGATTGGACAATATACGCAAACATATAGTAATAATGGTGCTGGGAAAATATTCCCAGTCCGTGTTTGTATCAGCCAACGGCGGCGTAAGTTCCTGGTAACAATCCAAATTCAGGAAGTTTGTCAGCGAGGACCATATAGGCTCCCACTTTGACGCGCTTCTCTGTGTCCGGTGACTCTCCAGGATGGTGGCGTTTATGAGCCCTCACCCAGTGACAGTAGATTTGCCTCAGAACCGCATCTCGATTAGGAGAGTTTCGGCAGATCCCGAAATACTCCCTTTCGCGAAGAGAAAGAGGTTTGCGTAACCGTAGAACAGGAATGCGTTCTTCAGTCGTATCGAGGAACGGTTCAAGTTCCACCGTTCTTGTGGTAAGCGAATGTCGACGTCGGGGGCGACGCTCGCTTTGACGAGAACCGGATTGCAGGTACAACCCAATTCCGAGGGCGATTCGGCAAGCGATCTTGATTGCGGGAAGCTGATCGCTGTCCATGAATTTGTGCTTGTTGGCGCGGCTGGTTGGATCACCTAACTCTTCGAGCCAAGATCCAATTAGCTCGTCAGATGACACCACGTGCAGTGTGCGAAGACCACCTTTCACACAATCACGTAGATGCTCACTGAGACGATTGACGCGACCTCTGAGTTTGTCAAAGTTTCGGTTTGCAAACCATCGGTTCAGATTCTTCTGCATTTCTTGATCGATGCCGCGATAGTTTTTTAAACAAGCGGAAAACGTCCAAACAGCAAAGCGCGTCTTACCCCCAGATTGCTGGCAAGTCATCAGAATATGATTGAACGAACCACCTCCCGGCACCGAAATTGGTTGGGCCAGTTGGATGCTGAACGATTCAAAGGGTGGCAAAAAGTCGCACCAACGCATGTTACCAATTGAAGCTCCTGAAAGAACCGCTTGTAGTTCATCAGTTAGTCCGTAGGTGTGTCTGCCACTCGTTACCCAGGGAACGAGAACGAATGGTAGATACAGGTTGTAGCCGTGTTCGTTGGCGTTCGGGAAATCAGGCGGTGGTGCGAACTTTTCCAAACCCTCATTTGCGAGCGTATGTGGTAGACCCAACAGAAACTGTCCCAAATCTTTGAAGTGAAAATGTGGTCCACATGGCGTATAGAGTTGTTTTCTATACACAGCAGCAACAGCATGCTGGATAGAATACATTCTCCAAAAATCCTGATAGACCCTAATAGCAGCAGCAATTTGTTCAATCCTGATTTCCATTTTTGCTTCTCCTTGTTGCGATGAGCGATGTTGATATTTTTGCGCGTAAGGGCATTGATCCTCATCAGTTCGAAATGAGGTTTCGTAAATGTCTTACTAGATGTGCAAGAGCAGAGTCTTCTTTAAATCAGCGGAAAAAGAAAGGAAAGATACCCAACACTATGTTGTCACGAGCGTTTGCGGCAACGGATATTTCGAGAAATTGAATTGTGGTGAAGTCCTCATCTAGAGCAGCTTGTGCTGGAGATACGGGTGCTAAAAAAGCGGATCGGAGCTGCAACCCGCTTGCAGAGCAGCGACCAGTTATGAGTTCGCGCTGCAGGCCAGAATCGATCAAGCAAGGCAAATATAAACAGAATAGGTGAAGCTGGGTTTCGAGATTATGGGACCGGTAGTACTGCAATTCTCTACCGGTTGGGTCAAACGAACTTTATCAGGTGCTCTTAGCGCTTGTAACGAGTAGCGAGAATTTCATTGACCAGGCCTTGAGCGGCACAGGTAGGTTCAAAGCATGTTTGTTTTTACATTTTTCGCAAAAGGAATTACCTGGACCAAGAAACACTGGCAGTGAGCTTTAGAGAGAGTTTTTAAGTGCATCGAAAGGTGTGCCAGAACTCCACAGACAAAAATCAAAAAGGAGCAACCATCTGAAATGGAAGTCATCAGTGCATCAGGGGCTATCTACAACGAGTTCAGAAAGCAATTTCCCAACGGTCATCATTCGCACGTTACGTCGAATGAAATAGATCGTTTGTGGCAACGGGGTCTTGAACTCATGTCAGAGGGTAGCCCCATCGCGGATTTAGCTGAAACTGCAATTTCGAAAGCGAACGCAGAAATCATTGCATGGCACAGCAAAATCGGTAAATACGGCGAGCTGAATCATCGTCTGAGCGCAGTAAAAGCCTTGCTTTCGCTTAAAGGCATTACCTCGTGGCGATCAACCTCGCGCGTGAGCGCGTTTGGTCAAATTGCATAGTCTTGCGTTCTCGCATCGTACTAACACTAAGTCAGAAGTGTCCTTACGAAACGAGAATGCCGTCATTAACAACAAATCAACAGATGCTCAGAAAAACTGAGTAAAAAAGGAGCAAGAAAATGAAAGTGGCTTTTGTCACAGATTTGCTGATTGAAGGACTCCCGAACGGTTGGTTGGAGAAGAGTATTGCTCCGACCCAAGCCCTTCATCCGGTTATCCAACAGGGTCTCGAAAAGGGATTCCTCAAGACGAAGCTTGGCGATGCTTACATTGCCCAGTTCGCAATTGCAGAAGACGCCGGTCGCTTGATGGAGGAGCTGCAGGGAATCGATTTCGATCAAGTCGTTGTCGTCGTGCGAGAAGATGAGGAGTCACAGGAGCGCGCCCGGGTGTTGTCGGAAGTTTTCAACGGCGAAACTCTCACCGTGCTGTACGGCTCGGATTGGACCAGGCTCGGTATCATCTCCATCGTCGGAGAGGCAACGCTTATTCAAAGCGATGATGATCAAATTACGCGGAACATGGAGATGTTGTTGAACCGTTTCGTTGCTACAGGAGAATTGCGCATTCCTGTTACGGTGTGAAGAGAGGGGCGGCGGCATAAGTCACCGCCCCTAAATTCAATGGGAATGAGGTGAGGGAAAATTTTTTAGAGATTATATACGTATCGATATAGTAAAACTAGATTGTAATTTTTCTCAAATTACGAGAAGGTAAAACAAGCATTGACTAGCCAGTCTAAAACGGCATCGCGGGATGATAAAAGATCTCGACCGAATGAGAAATGATGCTCTTCTGTCACTGACCAAAAGAGAGTTCTGCTCATGCCCGAAATTACAGGAGCGCTAAATGCCATCACCTATGGTGACTAACCGTTGGTCAAGGCACTTTCAAGCAATTCAGGAAACGCGGGCGTCTTCATATCCACAAGGCAGAAATGACCATAATGGTGAAATTCTCGATAGTCAATGCCTTTTAGTACATTGCGCAGACGTTGCACGGTGTCTGCAACTTCTTTCATGTCGTTATCAGAGTGGAAAATCGTTAGTCCGTTTGTTCGTGCAGCAATATTTGGATCAATTTCAAAATCAAAAAAATCGGTTGTCTTTCTGCGATCTGGATCAAGCCACGGTGCAACTAAAACGACCTTCCCCACTTTGACTTGAGGATGCTGACTCAACCAGCGAGTTAAAAACCCACCACCGCAACTGTGACCGACAAGAATTGTCTCTTCATTTACGGCATACCGCTCAAATTCTGATTGCCAAAAAGGATAGTGAGGCTTCCAAGCACTCGGTATTTCTGGTGTGTGAGCATGTATGCCTCTTACAATCAATTGTTTTTGCAACCAGGGAATCCAGTGATGGTTGCTACTGGACGGCACACTTTCATCAAAGTACTCTTCATGGTCCGCAGTGCCATGAACGATGATGGCAGTCTTCATCACTCTTTCCGCTCGCAAAAGGAATTCAAAAAAGTCGAGCGAGAAGTATAACATGCGAGTATCAAGCCTTCGGCCAACTGAATCAATTGTGCTTGAACTGTGCTGTGTAACAGATAAGCCAGAGCCTTGATTAGGCATGGCGGCACTTTATAACCTAAGTACAGCTTCCCTGAAATATCCACCTTAAGTACTCAAAGCAAGAACTCTCCTCTGTGTGTAATTGATCACCAGTCGGCGTCACCATTTCGGTGTCGGTACAAGTTCGCGTATTGATTAATTACTTGGGAAGTTTCCGTGCCGCTTATGAACTCGTGCACCTCACCTAGAGCTGAGGTTTTTATTAACATTTTAAAGAGGAGACTCAAATGAAACACAGTAGCGAAAAGGATCGTATGCTCGCCGGAGAACTTTACTGGCCAGGTGACCCTGAATTGGTTGCTATGGCACAAAAGGCTCGCGGTTTGGTTTACGACCTAAACAACTCACCACCGGGTGAGAACACAAGACCGATACTCGAAAAGTTGTTCGGAGCAATCGGCGAAGGCACCAATGTTGCACCAGGATTTCGTTGCGACTATGGATGCAACATTTATCTCGGGGCTTGGGTTGGTATTAATTTTGATTGCCTTTTACTTGATTGCGGGCGTATTGAAATTGGTGACTACACCCAGCTTGGCCCCAATGTTTCGATCTACGGGATTACCCATCCCGAAGATCCCACCGAAAGACGTGGTGGTTCTGGTGCTCGCAATTGCCAGGCTAAAAGCGTCACGATTGGCAAAGACGTTTGGGTTGGTGGCGGTGTCCGCATCCTGCCTGGAATTACGATTGGTGACGGTGCCATCATTGGTGCTGGCAGCATCGTGACCAAGGATGTTTTGCCCTACACCAAGGTTGTGGGAGTTCCAGCCCGATTCCTTGCAGAAGTGGAACGGAACGAACGCAAAATTGCCTAAGGCCAATAATGGAGAAAGCAGCAAATGGCCGCGCTAAATAAATGGATCCGCGCTTTTATGCGGTGCTATTAAACAGCCAGATCCGTAGTCTTCGAAGTCTCACTTCTAGACTAGGGATCTGGTATCTAGCACCGTACGGATTCATTTTTTTTCATAAATACTAAAGCATATCGTAAAAATTTGCAAAAATAGAAATTGCAGCCTCAAGAGGGCGCTCTGAGAAAAGAGCAAACCCTCTTGAGGCAAGAAGTTCTAAAGAATCCGTACGAGTTTTCTTCGACGTGCCTGTATCAGTTGAGACAGGCATGTATGCAGAGAATACAGAACGATGGAATAGGTAGACCCGAATATGATGTAATCAGCCCAACCTGCCGTCCGATACAGAGTGACGAAGAAAAGGCAGATCGAAAGCACCACGCGTGATGGCCCGGCGATAAACAGAAAAGCAAGAAAGATTGCCAGTGCTCCGTAAACCGCAGCGAGATCGACCGACAAAGCGCGGGCCCAAGAGCATGGCTTTTGTTCTTGCGGACGGCGCGATAGACGACGAGAGCTCTGAAGGTCTTTCACGATCGCCAGCATTTCGTTGTGTTGGATGCGCGCAATGAAAATGCAGCTAATCACTGTCACACCGATGAGCACGCCAAAGATAGCCCAAAGTGGGTCCTTCAAGGATGCATCGAGTGTCGATTCATCCAGATAGAACGTCGCTATCGTATACGCAACGAGAGCGAACCAGAAGTATCTCATAGACATGGCTTATCTCCTCTGTTTACTGTGTCGTAGTCTTGTAGGTGCCATTGGGTTTTACGAACGTCACGACAACGATCATGGCGATAAAGCATAGGAAGAGTCCTGAAACAAGACCTACCTGTGTCCAGAAGAATAGGGAGAATACAAGTTCAGGGTCATCTTGCGGGGAAGGTAGTAACATCAAGAAAATTTCCCAACAAGCCAGAGCGCCCATCGACATGGTCATGCGGCTTTGCTTGAAGTAAAACAAGGAAGTATTTACTCCTTGCAAACTCCAGTCACCATTAGCCCAATAGACCAGGTACGTTGCCATATCAAGCACGCACGCCAAAGATGCAATTGCGTGATGCGGCAATGCTGGCATTGGGATGAAGAACCATACGAACGCAAATGAAACGAGCATCGCGACCATGATGTTCAGAATGTTGGTAGTCAATGTTTGCCGGTTCATACCACATACTCCCTTACTGTTCGGTAGACACTTTTGACTGGTTGCCGTAGTTTTTCACGATCAACTTCAAGGCAAGAAGACATTTTTTAGTCGCTTGTATTCATCGCATCTACTCCTCTTTTGCGGCTGCCATATAGGTGCCAATCAACTATTTGCTACTGCGTAGCTAATAACGAATTGAAATTGAGGGATTGCGATAACGGTTTCGAGAATAAAGTCCTTTAAGAGGCGCGAATAAAATGTGCTGTCACTTTGCATTTCGGATGCCACCCAGTTCAAGTGGTAGAACTTGGGCAATGATCGGAAACAATCAACATCGGCCTATTGCGCCTTTCAAAGCCGTTACGCGTTATGAAGCAGGCAGCTTCGCATAGCGCGCGCGATATTTGAAAATGTCAATGGGTTCAAATAAATGAAGCCTTAATGCCGGCTTTGTTGAGAATGCATTGCTGGAGCAGGCAGACTCAATTCAGTTTCTAATTCCCTTTTGATTTCTAACTTCAGCCAATCGTCTATTCATTGACAAGCTAGAAAATTTTGACGAGGCAATGCGCCCTCCTAAGCGCCGTACCAATTTTTGGTGTTGGAATCGATTGCATTTCGGCTCGCGCTGAGGTGCTTGCACGTTTTAAACAGGAGGCATATGAGCGACGCACAAAAACCCGATGTTGTCTGGACGGCTGAACTTGACGGCAAGTACACCGTTGAAGTTCTCCGCACAGATGCCTACCACGGAACATTCCGTATTAGAGAAGGCGAAAAACTCATTCACGAACGTCCGACTGGCCTGGCTTATGGAGCAACGTTTGGCCCAGACGTGAGTGATGTTGCAACTTGGCAGGATTGGGCCATCGAAGTGATCGACGCGCTCTAATCCCGAATCACCGATGGTGGCGTAACCAGTTGCGGAACTCGGTATGCCACCATCAAATCATTAACAGCAAACCGCGAGCTGGCCTTAGAAGATCGCATAGACCTAAGCAAACGGCAAGCAAACAGAAAGGAGTTTCTATGGCAAAACGAAAGTGGCTTTCAGCACGGCATCTTGTGGTGCTACTTTTCCTGGTTGCTGCTGGTTACCTTATCTTTGGTAACGGCTATCCGACAGCACCCATTAATGCTTCTTTGCCCTTGCACTTTGTGGTGCGCGAGCGCATCATTTGCAAGTATCTTCCCTTGCCAACGGTGCTGGATGTGTTGGCGGATGGCAAGAGCTATGGCAGGCTCGATCGAGAACAAACCAGCATCACAATTGCGTTTGACTTTTCGGATCAATCCGGGCACGAAGTATCCTCAGCGCGCAAGTCGTTTTTTAGTTGGGGCACAGAAATTCAAGTGAAGGATCATGCTGGACGCTTGATCGGCTCTCTTCATAAAGAAGTAATCGCGTCTGCTCTCGGATTTGGCGTTACTAACAAGTACGCCGTCTACGATGCAGCGGGCATGAAAGTCGCAGAGTCTGACGGTCTCAAAGCTGGTGTCACTGACTTCACACTCAAGGCTGCAAATGGCACTGAGATTGCCACTATTAGCCGATCCTTTTGGTGGAGTTGGTTGCACGATATCTGGTACATCGATGTCTCACAGCCGGGTGTTTTGGACAACAGGTTGTTGGTCATGATACCCAGCTTCAAGACGGCTTCGGACAACGACAAAAACTAAGGCGAATTCCGCCGGTTCGGGTGCGCAACCAACGTACCCGAACCTTTTTTGCTGGGATATACTAAATGAATTAGTATGTATCTCTTTAAAAAATAAGTGAAGAGCGAGATTGTTTAGATCCCGCTCTCCACCGCACAGTTATAGAGGAGCTTTGCTACTACCCCTTTCTTTGCCAAGTTGATTTCTCCGGCTTTTCAGATTCCGAAGATGCGCCTTATGTCATTGAATGAGCCGAATAGAAATAGCAACAACGCAAGCGACAAACCGACCATGATGAGCCGCTTTTCGTAGATCGCTTTGAATGGATGTCCCGTCACTGTTTCGAAAAGGACTAGAGCCATTCTTCCTCCGTCCAAAGGCGGGATAGGCAGGAGGTTAAAGAATGCGAAGGCGATGTGAAGCTGGGCTATGAGAAGCAAGAACGTATAGAGCCCGTAATTCCAGCCGTCCGAGAGATTCTCCACAATACCAATCGGTCCGGATACCGATACATCCAAAGCCTTTGGTAGCGTGTTGAATCCGATAAGCGAAAGCACACCCTTGGCTTGGAATACGAATTCGCTGGCGGTTTTGTTGCCAGAAATCCACAAGGCTTCGGGGATCGATAGCCGCTGATAGTGCATTTCGCCAACGGATGCAAGCATCGCCCCAACGTGGTTTTGGTCGTCCTTGTCGAAACGGAGTGAGGTCGTATTAGTGTGATGATCAAGGACGAGCACAATATTTTTTGGCGACAGTTGAATGAGTTCAAGTGCCTGCTCGGGCGAAGTGACCTTCTGATCGTTTACGAACAACAGGATGTCACCGGAAGCGACGCCCGCTTTTTGAGCAGGTGAACCAGCAATAATTTTTGCGATTTGAACATCCTGCCTCGGAACGCCAACGAAGGCAGCAAGCGCAAAGTAGATAATGAGCGCTCCGAGCAGATTCATAACGATGCCTGCCGACATAACCGTAAGACGTTTCCAGGCCGCAGGTGCTCTTCGGTTGCTTCCTTCCACAGGTACAAGCCCGAGTATCTTGACGTAGCCTGCGATGAGAAGTGGCTTAAATACAAATAGGGTTCGTCTCCAGGTGAACCAGAAGAGGGTGGGTCCCGCTACGCCAACGGAAAAACGCGGCGTCTTGAAGTTGAGCCTTTGTGCGGTTATCCAGTGTCCTAACTCGTGCCACATGATGATCAACCCGAGCGCAAGCAGTGCCATCAGAATTCCAGGCAGGTGGTTTGTCAGAACGCCAAACTCGTTTGCCATAAAACCAAATACGCGTGTCATGTCTAAGCCCTTTCAGTGGTTGAGGTTTGGTAGCCCAGCACAAATCCAGCCTCCGCAGAAGCGTTTTTGAAGCAATGATCTGAAAGATAGAAAGCTATTGTGGTGTGGGAGCGACCGAGAGTGAAAGTTGAAAGTGCATTTACACTCGAACGTCACTGGTAGCCAAATCAAGTTACGAAAGAATGTTTACTTATAGCTCGAAATAAGAAGGACTGAATTTAGATCTAATTTCAGTCCTTTGTTTAGCCTGACTATGAGGGTGCTTGGGGTCTAGTGAGTTAATTCTATTAAAACAGATAGTATGTAACAGAAAAAAAGAGGGAGGTCGAACTGGGCTAAGTTCGGCCCCCCTCAGGTGTGATGATCGTTATTCACTGACCATCCCTCCGGCTATATGCCGGACGTTTAACCGGTGGCAACCGTTTCAACGTGATGCGATCGCCGTCACAGTCAGCGATGATCACGGTGAGCGGTTGGCCCGAGCGATAGCCCTTAAGAACATTAATGCCGCCCGGAATGCATTCCACCGAAAGCTCACCAACGACGCCGTCAGCAAGCTCAATTTGTGCACCTTCTTCCGACGTGGACAGGATCTTGCCTTGAACCTTGTCGCCAGCCTTGTATCGCTGTGAAGCGATTTGCTCAACCCAGACAAACAACTTGTCTGAATCAATGCGGCTGACGGTCAGGTTCTCGACTTTCTGCCCCTTGCTGAACACGTCTTCCAGGCGCTTTCCCTTAGGCGTTGTTACGCCCCGACGAGAAAGGAGAACCAGGAATCCGTTATCCAACACGAGCAGCGCTCCTGCCGGTACGATCGACTGAATCCATCCTGACACTTTCTGGCCAGTCTGAATTTCCGAAAGAAGCCGGCTTTGCAAAAGACGACGAGTACTCACCCGAACCCGCTGGTTGGCGGTATCAAGTTTGTAGATCATCACCTCAAGCTGTGATCCAACTTCCGGAATGATGGCATCCGCGCCACCATGCGAAACAAGTTCGCCTGTCGGAAGCAGCGCTTGCGCTTCAACAGGTTCGCCGTCAAGCATGATTTTGCTCGCGAAGCTCACCACCAGACCAATCGGTTGCTTAGCCCCATTTTCAGTGGCGTAGCTCCGAACAGTCGCAAAGACAACTTCACCTTCCGAAAGCGATGCAAGCGCCTCCGGTTGGAGAATTTCAGCCGCCTTCTTCTGACTAGCACGGATGATCGTCTTGCGGGTGCCGTTTACTTGCTGCACTTCTTTGAGAAGAACAACCGGCAAAGTAGCAGCCTCGTTGAGATTCAAGCACCAGTCGAGCTGATGGAATGCAACGAAGATGTCCCTGCCCAGGTACGAACCTTCCACACCAACCAGCTCGTTATTGCTGCGGCGCTTCACGCTCGTTACCTTCATCCTAACCGGAATGCCGGAGAGAATGAGATTGTCCAAGTGCGCTTGCTCCTGCCGTTTACGTTGTTCCGGCGTGTTGTAAGCAAGCTCGATGTGATCACCGTTGACACCTGCATAGATCACCAAAAACTTGGTTTCGACACCGAGTTTGAGTTGAGGAGTGCAGATTTCGTTCTTGCCGGGCTGTTTGATAGAGCCATGCCGAACGTTGGCAATCTGACCTGAGCGAAGCCGAACTTCGAATCCGGATTCGTGCTCAGAAATCACTTCGCCGTCAACGATGGAATTCTCGGTAGGAACGGGACCGAGTGTAAGGTCTTCGGGCATTGCGCCGTTGACCTCGTTGTTAACGCCTGGTTCCTGGCTGATTGTGTCGAGCATAACTGCCTCACTTTCAGGAGCCTCCTGCAGAACTTCTGCCGGTGGTGATCCGTTAATAGACGCTTTATGCACACCGTTAATGGTGGCATCATTGGCATCGCTGTCCGCGTTGTCTGTTTGCTGCAATTGAAGCCACGCGGCGGCCTCACTGAAGCTTCCGAATTTTGTCCATTGGCGATGTTTACCGCTTTGACTGGACTGGTGTCTGTTACTCATGATGTACTCCTTTCATTTTGAAGTTGAGGTAAATCCTCTTCTCACCTTCGTTTGGCATTTCCGCCGCGTCGTTCTTCAAGCCTGTATAAAGGCTGGCGTTTCAAGCTAAATGCTTAGAAGAACGGGATGCTTGGGGAATACTTTGACGAAGATTCAAGAGGGTGGATAAGCCAAACCTAATGAAGCGGGACAATATAAAGCAAGGGTTAAGGATGGACTAAAAGCAATGCGCACACGCCCTTTTGAGCGCTTGGAACCTGGTATATAGCGGTGTCACACAAGTTGTCATCTACAGGGTTTTTGCCTAAGCCCATTAAGGGTTTTCCTTAAATGTGGGCTTAGGATTTGACGTAGGCGCGCTAGCAATGCAAACCTGTACTACCGCTTGACTAGCCACTTTCGACTTTAGGATATAATCGAATCCGAAGTAACGCAGGCTGTCGCGTCTGCCTTTGGCAGATGAGGAAAGTCCGGGCACCACAGGGCTGGTTGCTGGGTAATGCCCAGTGCGCGTGAGCGTGAGGATAGTGCCACAGAAATGAAAACCGCCAACGCATGTGCGAAGGAATGCGGTATGTCCGTGTTGATGGAGCGCTTTAAGTTGGTAAGGGTGCAACGGTGCGGTAAGAGCGTCACCAGCAAAGTCGTGAGGCTTTGGCTAGGTAAACCCCGCTGAAGGTGCAAGGCAAAGGTATAGCTTGAGGAAGTGGCGGCCCGTCATCTCAAGTTGCCGAAGCCGCTAGAGGGTGCGGGAAATCGCACTCCCAGAGAGATGGCAGCATAAACAGAACCCGGCTTATGCGTTACTTCCAATTTTTGCAAAAAAGTTTTTAAAGGAAAAACTGCCGCCAGAACTCCTTGCTTCCTTCATTTCGAGAAGTTCTGCCCGCAAACGTTTTACTTCTTCTGTGAGCTCTGAATTGAGGCGCTCTTGCTGTGCCAATTTTTCTTGCAGTAACGCGACTTCTTTGGAAAGGTCAGCTTGTGCCGTGAAAGACTGTTTGAATTCTTCCATTCTCTGGTGTTGTTCGAGAATTCGCAATGAGAATTGTTTGGTGAGCAATTCAAGAACACCCTCCAGTTGGTCAGTTTGAATGCCCCAGGTAATAGATGTTGGCTCGGAAGGAATAAGCTCTTCAGATGTACGTGTAGAAACTGCACTATCTGTAGTATCGCTATCACTAAGCTCTACTTTTGTGGGTTCTAGTGTGGGTTCAAAGAATTCGCCCATGTCTTTTGTAGAAACGCGATCTGTCTTCGATTCGAGTTCGGGCAGCCTTTGATTTTCCAGGAGATAATCAACTTCTCCAGAATAGATAAACCACTTATCCTTGAGCCCGATGCGCCTAATTTCGCCTTTTAATTCGCCCGACATTAGTTTTTCGCGGATGGTTTCCTTGCCTACTCCTAAGATGGAAGCAGCCTTTTTCACCGTAACTAAGGGATGCATGCGCATTGCTAACGTCCTTATATGTGCACCATATACGAAACCAGTTTTTACAAAGGAATTATAACGGTAAGGCGCAGCAATGGTTAAGACATGGTAGAGAAATTAGGATTCGTGCTGTTGAGCGCGTAATTGCTCTATATAAATCTTGTCCTCTTTGGTAAGGGTCGCCGTTTTAATGAGATCCGGCCTGCGTTCCAGGGTAAGGCGCAATCCCTCCCTGCGTCGCCAATTTGCAATGGCGCGGTGATCACCAGACCGCAGCACTTCAGGCACTTCCATGTCTTTGAAGATAGGCGGCTTAGTGTACTGCGGTGCTTCAAAAATGCCGTCAACAAAAGATTCTTCCGAAAGACTGGAAGATTTGCCGAGCACTCCGGGAACTAGCCTGCCAACCGCATCAACAATAATCAAAGCAGCAAGCTCGCCTCCCGTTAATATAAAATCGCCCATCGATATCTCATCGGTTACGATCGCAAGAACTCGCTCATCAACCCCTTCATAGCGGCCACAGATGATCGTTATGTCTTCGTTTGCGGATAATTGCTCGGCTTCTTTTTGATTGAATGGTCGGCCGCGTGGGCTCGTCAAAATGACCGGACTATTTTGACTTCTTTTTATAGATTCGAAGGCGGCGTAAATAGGTTCCGGTTTCATGACCATGCCGGCCCCGCCACCATAAGGGGTGTCATCCACTTTCTTGTATTTGTCCTGGCAAAAATCACGAGGGTTGTATGTTTTCACGTCTATTCGCTGAGCTGTTTGGCCGCGTCCAATAATGCTGGTTCCACAATAAAGCGAGACCAGCTCAGGAAAAAGAGTAATTACGTGAAATGTCGGCATAGACCTACGACAATGAGATTTCGTTCACCCGTATAGCGATCAGGATCCTACTTAGTGGAACAAATCCTACCTGGTGAAACAAGATCCTACCTAATGAAAAACGAGGGCTTTGCGGCCCTCGCTTTTCTGTGGATTGAAATGACAATTACCTTACCTAATCCAATTACTTCAACTGGAATTATTTCCTTACCGCTTTTTGGCCTTTTTAGTTGCCTTTTTGGCCTTTGGAGCAGCCTTTTTAGCTGGCTTAGCAGCTGCTTTTTTGGCTGGTTTGGCTTTTGCAGCTTTCGGCTTAGCAAGCACCAATGTTGGTTGCTTGGTACGGCCGTTAACGATGTCCTTGAGTTCTTTTCCGGCGCGGAAAGCAGGAACTCTAGCAGCAGCGATCTTTAGCGGAGCCAAAGTTCTCGGGTTGCGACCAGTGCGTGCTTTGCGCATGCGGCGTTCGAAAGTGCCAAAGCCAACTAGTGTGACTTTGTCGCCCTTTGCGAGAGCGCCAGTTACGGTGTAAACCAACGCAGACAATGTACGTGTAACTTCAGACTTGGGTTGCCCTGTAGCTTGCGCTACGTGCTCAACGAGCTCAGCTCGATTCATCCTATTTCCTCCTTTTGGAAATACTCACCCCAACCCACAGCGACGGATGATATCACCCGTTATTCGAATAGACAAGAGATTCTGCCTAGCTATCGTGAAAAAAAAGTTTGTTCGATCACGTCGAGTTGGTATGGCCCATAGTTACTGAAAGCCGCTGCAGTTACCAATCTTCTTCTGCACAGAGAAGCTACGTTCTTCACTGCTGGGAAAAAAAATTTTTCTTTTGGGCGAAAGAAAAATTTTGTCAGTCGCTCAAAAAGCGCATAAATTAGCCGCCGCCCTGCAAGCGTTATCGTTTTGGATAATTGCAGGAGCAACAAAACTAATCGCAAAACTCGAACACCAAGCCAGTAGAGCACTCTATAATTTTGGCACTACAGCGAGCTTTCGCGCCTAAGGACATACGGGACTTATCATGACAACAAGAAATTGGATGCGACGAATTTTTCTTTGCTCTGCGGTAATAGGTCTGGCGCAGACTTTGCAGATTGGCTGCCTGTCGGCATTCAGCGAGAACCTCAAAGTTAGTGAGCAGAACCTTAACCGGGCCAATACAGTTTGGATTTCATCGAACGATTCGCCAACCGCTCTTCCCGTAAAACCAAACAGCTTTCCACAATTGGCGCCCACGCCAGGTTCCGGCACGGGTGGCAAAGCGCCTGAAACAAAACCTGAACTGAAACAGGTTGATACGGCTACTCCTGCTAAGGGATTAAATGGCGGGGTAAGCGTCGACGCCGCTAACAGTGAAATACAGGCGCCGGCTTTGTTAGGAGAGGCGCAGTCTGTTACCAAGCAATTTGGCGAAGGCTGGAAAAACTTCCTGCAAAATCCGCTGCATACATCACTTTGTCCTGCTGGTCCAGCCGTGCCCTCGCAAGGGCGGATGTTCTGGAGTTTTCCGGCCGAGGGCGGTGTCGATTCTTCTCCTACTATCAGCAAGGGCGCAGTCTATATAGGATGCGATGACAATTATGTCTATGCCCTTGATGAGCATACTGGTCAAATGCGCTGGCGCACAAAACTAGGAGATAAGGTCAAATCTACCGCTGCTGTGGGAGAAGGCTATATCGTGATTGGCTGCGAAGACAAGAAGGTCTACAAGTTGAATGCAAGTAACGGTTCCATTCTTTGGAGTTTTGCAGCAGAAGATAGAGTCTCTGGATCACCCGTTATATTGGACACCGCAGTTTATGTCGGAAGCTGGGATGGGTTCCTCTATAAAATCGATGTGAGTACTGGTCATCTTATTTGGAAGTACCAATCAGGTGGACGTATTACAAGTTCGCCGGCTGTTCTGCCAAGCTTTGTGGTTGTCACTTCGCACAGTGGAGTAGTTGCCCTCTTGAACGCAAAAGATGGCACTGTCCGCTGGCAATTTAAAGCGGGAAACAAAGTCTTCGCTTCCCCGCTTGTTCTTGACGGGGTCATCTACTTTGGTAGTTGGGACAAAAACTTCTATGCTCTCGATTTGGCAACAGGCAAACCAAAATGGAAAATCAGTGGAGCTGAGAGTTTTTCAATATCGGCGGCGGGAGATAACGGGAGAATATACGCTGGCAATGATGATTTGAAAATGTACTGTCTGGAAGCAGCCAGTGGCAAAATCCTTTGGAAAACACAATTGAACAGTCCTGTTCCGCTACTTGCCTCTTCGCCAGCAATAGCAGGCGGATTCCTATATGTCGGCAGCGCCGACGCGAATCTCTATGCGTTAGACATCCGCAACGGGGCAATCAAGTGGAAATTCAAAACGCAAAGACCAGTTGTGAGCTCACCAGCAGTAACAAAGACAGGAGTATGCGTGGGCAGTCAGGACGGCAACCTCTATATGGTTAACTAAGGTAAGGTTGCTTGCATCGTCAGGCACCGTAGATGGTGCAGTAAGGGAATTACTAAACCATATAATAGAAATACTCTTTTTTTGAAATAAACCGCGGGGGGTAGGAGAGCGTTCCTTTCGAAGCGCTACTCCTGATCCCCCCGGGCTTATGTCATGTCAGCTTGCCTCACGAAGTTGCGAGTTCGGAAACAGCCCTTCAAGCAGAAATTGAATGAAGTAGCGGTCGAACTTGGAGTCCATCTCGCGAATCTCCTGTGCCTTCGCTTTGAAATGCTCGGCTTTCGGATTGTTGAGCCTCTCCAGAATAACGCTGAAGGTTTCGTGTAGCGTCGCCAGTCCGTCCAGCAATAAGTGGGTTGCTCTCGGGAATTGCCAGTGCGCACAAAGAAAATCGTGGCACTCGCACAACTTCTTCAAAATTTCCAACAGACGCCGTTTAACCGCGCAGCAGCAAGCTACGAGGCCATTGGCGCATTGTTGGACACCCGCTTCAGTCTTCTGCTTGGCGAGCATAGTATCTACTGCCTCACGAAGACTCATTGCTTGTCGGGAAGCTGAATCAGCAATCTCGATAATCGCCGTCAGTTCCGGATTCTCTATTGCAGTCAAGTCACTCATAGTCGCATCCTTGTAGGTTTCAGTTCAAATAGAGACGTTTCCTGGTTTGGTTTCTCGGTCACTAAATCAACCTACAACTCAGATACGAACCAAAGACGAGAAGCGCGATTGCGGCATCCAACAGTTGTGAACCGAGGAAAGCCGGGATTGTGATGAATCTGGAGGCGAAGATATCCGGAGGTTCGGATCTTTTCGCTCCTTTTTCTTTGCGGGTGATCATGATGAATTGCCCTCTTAGCTCCAGTTGGTTACGAGAAATCCACTTTTATTGCCCAAAACGTGAGACGCACCGAATCAAAGTTTTTCCCGAGGCACGGATATGCCTTGTTGCTTCGCAGTGGAAGTTTGGTTAAACGGGGAACTTTGGTACGGATAATCTCGGTAATGGGGAAAAAAGGTGGATACTTCCTAATAGAGGAAAACGCGCAGGTAAAGCATCAAAAGAATTATTAAGGGAATACTAAGGCTCGCGGAATTCGCGCAATGGCACCCGATTTACACGTTGTCTACAAACTCGTCCTACAATGGAAATAGCTGGGTTTCAGGTGCTCTAGCTTTGATCAGCATTCGATTACTTGCCTTTCTTCTGGTTGGTTTCTTGTTAGACGCCAACTGCTATGCGGCTGAACCTGTACTTAAGTCTGCTGGTATCGCGCACAGTGATACCAGCTACCAATATCTTTCTGCCAAAGGAACTCAGGCGTATAAGCGCGGCAATTTGGTTCGTGCTGCCAAGTATTTCGAAGATGCGCTAAGGGAAGCGAAAGAGGAAAAAATAGTCGACGATAGACTAGCCCTTCTGAAAACAAACTTGGCGGCAACCTACCGAGATCAAGAAAGATACATTGAAGCAACCGCACTTTTTGAAGAAGCGGTTGATATCGAGCGCAAGCAGGTGCTCAAAGACACACGTGCAATTGCCTACACAGCCCAGCAATATGCGGCACTTCTGCGAAACACGAATCGAGATCTTTGCGCGGACTATATACTCGAGTCCGCAAAACACAACTTCGTTTTCAGTGCTAAGAAGCCTGACGCTAGCTTAGCTTCCGCAAGCGCTGTTGAAAATGACAATGAGCTGATAGCAGCAGAAAGCATAACTTCCAATCAGGACAAGACGAAGTCCTTGTTCGAAGATCGCGGCGAGCGCAACGCCTTCTGGAACACCCCTGCTCAGCAAACCGTTACGGCACAACTTAGAGAACTTGCCGAAATCGAACGCATGTACGCCGAGCAATCTCGACTGGCCAGTACCCCAATGGCTCCTCCTATGGAAGGTGGTTTCTCCGGTAGTTACATGCCAGATTTTTCAAGCACATTTACGATGTCTACTTTCTATCCACCTTTCATCAGCGCTCCTGTACAAACAGTTCCGATCGCTCCAATCTCGCACTCGTTCGGACACCACTCCGGTGGATTCGGACACGGTGGGCATTTCGGACACTAATTCGCGCTTTTCTTTGAAGTGCTAAAGTTTGTGGTCGTTTCGAAAGCACATGCCAGGAGCTTATACCAATGATGAAGTTGGATTTGAAAGTGCAGCATGAGTACGCTGAAAACAATGGCGTCAAAATTCACTTTGCTGAAATGGGTCAAGGTAAGCCGGTTGTGATGATTCATGGCTTTCCGGATTTCTGGTACACCTGGCGTCGGCAGATGCAGGGCCTTTCAGATTCCTATCGCGTTGCAGCAATAGACCAAAGAGGCTACAACCTGAGCGATAAGCCACAGGGAGTAGAAAACTATTCGATGCAACATCTTGTCGGCGATGTAAAAGCGGTCATAAAAAAACTAGGCTCTGAGAAAGCGACGATTATCGGTCACGATTGGGGCGGCTTTGTTGCTTGGATGTGCGCCTTACATACTCCCCAGATGGTTGAAAATCTTGTTGTCTTGAACATCCCGCATCCAAAATGTCTTTCGCGCGAATTGGCCAACAACAAAAAACAAGAACGAGTTGCTCAATACGCCCGTGATTTTCAAAAGCCCGGATCCCATACGCACTTGACTGCAGAAAAACTAACGGAATGGGTTACGGACAAAGAAGCACTGCCTGAATATATCGAGGCCATGAAAAGGTCGGATTTCGAAGCGTTGCTCAACTACTACAAAGCGAACTATCCGAAAGAGCCTTATCAAGAAATGGCAGATGTACCAAAAATTGAAATACCAACGTTGTATATACACGGACTTCGAGATTGGGCGATGTTACCGGCTTGCTTAAACGATACTTGGAATTATGTCGGCAAGGACCTTACGCTAGTGACAGTTCCTTCTGCAGGACACTTCGTTCAACAAGATGCAGCCGATTTTGTGACAAGCACAATCAAAAGCTGGTTGGCACAAAGAGCCTGACAAGCTAGTTCTGCTCTGAACCAACTTCGGGTGGTTTTGCTTCGGCGCTCTTTTCTGGCAAATCAACTGTTTCTGTGTCAATCTTTTTGGCTTCTGTTTTCATCTTCTGCATGTTGAATGCCACTGCTGCCTTGGCTTTGGCTGTGTGGAGTTGGGCGACATATTGCGGTACTTGCAACAGGAATTGCATGGGTTCTATGTATTGATCGCTGTCCTGGCGAATAACCGTGTAGTGCACGTGCACACCAGTTGAGCGTCCGGTCGAACCGGCATAACCAATTACTCTGCCACGCGGCACCCACTCCCCAGGCATAACGGCATAGGCATTCAAGTGGCCGCAAATCAATCTTACATTTGGATAAGGACAGTAAATTTCTACAGCAACTCCCAGGTTCCCACGCCAGCCAACGCGAGTAACTATGCCATCCAATAAGTTGTAGACCTTGTCGTTTAAGTTAGCGCCTAGATCAACACCACTGTGGAAGTCACCTTTGCCAGTGACAGGGTGAATGCGAAATCCCGCTTTAGAAGTAACAACGCCCATGCCAACAGGTGTGTAGACGATATCGTCGCGCATGGGCGATATCAAAACAGTGGGGCAATAGTAACCCTGAAAATAATAGGCCGATGCCGGCTGTACAGAACATTGCGCAGAACACAACGAGAGAAGAAGAAATAACACTTGCCATTTCTTGAGGTTCAACACAGCATGCTGTGCAGTTCCGAAACTTTTTGCAAAAGATATTGGACTGAACAACAGCAAACCCGACCCGTGCTATGAAAATCAGCGCGCAGTAAATAAATACCACTTCTTGCTTTTCACTAACCTGACGAAAAGCGGCTACATGATAGCATCCTTGTTCCTTAGAACTGAACTAAACACGGGGTTTTCATGATGTCGGTACAAACTGCTGGAAAGACTGTGAATATAAAGAGCCATGATGGACAAAGTTTTTCGGGATATCTGGCTAAGCCTGAGTCTCCAAATGGTTCGGGCATCTTGGTAATACAGGAAATATTCGGCGTTAATTCGCACATTCGAGATGTAGCAGACCTTTATGCATCCGCTGGTTATGTGGCTTTAGCCCCAGACTTATTTTGGCGCACGGAAAGAAACTTAGAATTGAATTATAGCGAGGCAGAAATTCAGAAAGGAATCGGAATCATGATGAAAATGGATTCCGACAAAGCAATTGAAGATCTTGCCGCAACAGCAGAAACACTTCGCACTGAATATGGTGCTAAACATGTGGGCGGAGTTGGTTATTGCATGGGTGGACTCTTAGCTTTTAGACTGGCCTGCCGCAACGTATTGAACGCAGCAGTTGCCTATTATGGCGGCGGAACGGATCAGTTTTTGGGCGAAGCGAATCAGCTCAATACGCCTCTTTTAATGCATTTTGCTTTGAATGATTCCTACATCCCACTTTCTGCAATCATTAAAATCAAAGAGGCTCTTGGCGGTAACAAGCATGTTCAGATTGAGACGTATGCCAATGTTGACCATGGCTTCAATTGCGACCAAAGAGGTTCATACAATAGACAAGCGGCCATGCTTGCCTTTGCAAGAAGCGCGGACTTCTTTAGCAAGCATTTGCTCGGTTAACTGGCGAACTAAATGTTTGTCTAAGCAGCTTCGCCGGCTAGCAATTCATCGAGCAGTTTATTGAGCACTTGGGGATTAGCCTTCCCTTTTGTGATTTTCATAAGTTCGCCGACGAAAAATTGGCGAACTTTAGTTTTGCCGCCGCGATACTCTCGTACTTGGTCTGGAAACTTGCCGAGCACTTCGTTAATGGTTGTGCGCAAGCCGGCTTCATCACTAATTTGGGCGAGATTCTTTTCTTTTACGATACTGATGACATCTCCGGGGCTTACTAGTAAATCAGCAAGAAGTTGCTTTGCGACTGTGCTACCGATTGTAGAATTGCCAACCAAGGTAGCTAAATCAGCAAGGTTTTGAGCCGTCAGCTTTAAATCTGCAACTTCTTTACCGGATTCTTTCAAGTATGCAGTTGTTGGACCAATCAACCAGTTTGCAATTACTTTTGGTGCATCAACTATTTTGATAGATTCATCAAGCAAGTCGCTCAGTTCCTTTGATTCCGCCAATACGACAGCATCGTCCAGCGGTAACCCGAGGGTTTCCGTATAACGTTTGCGGCGTGCGTCTGGAAGCTCAGGCAATTCACCGCGCAAGCTTTCAATCCAGGATTTATCAATTTGCAAAGGCACTAAGTCTGGCTCAGGAAAATACCTGTAATCATGCGCTTCTTCTTTAGAGCGCATCGGGAAAGTTGATTTAGAGCGCTCGTTCCAGAGTCGAGTTTCTTGTACTACTTTTTCGCCGTTTTCGAGCATTTCGATTTGGCGCTCGATCTCAGATTCAATTGCCATTTGAACTGCCTTAAAGCTGTTCATGTTTTTGATTTCTGTTCGGGTGCCTAAAACATCATGTCCAACTGGTCTTACAGAAACGTTGGCATCGCAGCGAAAACTTCCCTCTTCAAGATTGCCATCGCAAACATCGATGTATCGAAGAATATTGCGCAATTCCGTTAGGTATTGGCGCGCTTCCTCCGGACTTGTGATATCAGGCTCCGAGACTATTTCAAGAAGAGGTACGCCGGATCTATTGAAGTCAACGAGACTATAGTCAGAACCATGCAAGCCTTCTGCACCAGCGTGCACTAGCTTTCCAGCATCTTCTTCAACATGGGCGCGATGAATGCGAATGCGCTTGCCGAGAAGATCGAGATGACCCGTTTTGCAGATTGGTTGATCAAATTGAGATATTTGATAGCCTTTCGGCAAATCTGGATAGAAGTAGTTTTTGCGATCGAACTTGGTAACTTCGCTTATTTTGCAGTTCAGAGCCAGTCCCGCTTTAATCGCGTTGGCTACAACGCCTTTATTCAACACCGGTAAAACTCCCGGCATTCCTAAACAAACAGGACATACGTGGTCGTTAGGCGATGCGCCAAACTCAGTTGAGCAGCCGCAGAAAACTTTCGACTTCGTCTTAAGTTGCGCGTGCACCTCAAGACCAATTACTGGTTCGTAATTCATTTTGTCTCTCTGTCAACACGGTCGACTACATTGCTGTCGCCCATTAAACCGCCATTATCCGACTTTGGCGTGACATCTGTTTCTTTTATTTCGATCTTTTTCACTTTAGCTTTACCACCGCCACCGACAAGCATGTGCCAGAGCGGGTGCTTATTTCCAAGAATCTTGTTGATGTTCTTGGAGGCCAGATCGACTTCGTCGGCTGCATTTTGCAGCTTCTGCATAGTTGTGTGAGCGTCGCCAACAAGACTGTCATTGTTGAGGATGTGGTTAACTTTGTCGGCAGCATCATTCGCTTTAGAAAAGGCAGTGTTGGCCTGACCCAATATATCCTTGACTTCGCCCTTTAATTCTTGATCGCCGGTAATTCCTTTGACCATCTTCATCGAGTCGCGGATGTTTTCCGTAGATGTCGAGAGCTTGCCTAGCATGGTTAGCATATCTTCGCGCAAGGGCTTGTCAGAAAGCGTTGTATCAAGCTCGTGCATGGCGCTACTGATCTTTTCAGCGGTCTGCTTGGCAAGCGACATCGTATCTTTTAAGTCTGCACTCAAAGCCGGGTTGTCGAGAATGCGGTCTAACTTACGAGTGGTTTTGGTGAAATCACCCGCTGTTCCTTCGATGCGCCTGAGCGTTTCCGTGCCTTGATCGAAGAAGGCAGTAGCGCTTGTGGCACCGCGATTGAACTGCTTGGCGGTCGTTGTGAGACTATCGGTGGTGTCACTAAGTCTACCCATATTTTCATTCAGTTTGGAAGCTGCTTCTTTGAGATTCAGGACAGCCGGACCGGCATTTTCAGCTGCTTGTTGCAAGCTCTCCTGACCTTTTTGGGTTGAGAGACTATCTACAACTGTATTCACTTTTTGAACGATTTGGTTGGCGTACAACTCAATTCGAACGGGGTCTTGTCCCCAGATCTCCTCGCCCGGAGCCATCGCTACTGGTTGTGTGTCGCCCATTGGTTCCGGAAGTGTAATTTCAATGTATTTTGCGCCAACAAGGCCAAGTGTTTGAATGGTCACTTTCACTTGCTCTGGAATAGTAATGTCTTCGTTAGCAATTTTTATGTGGCAATAAACGACCTTGGCACCCTTGATCGGTTGCCCATCATCTTGCTTGGCATTCTTCAGATCGATCTTTTCGACGGTCCCAACCCGCACGCCATTTACGTTAACTGGTGCATTAGAGCTCAGTCCGGCTACATCGTGAAATTTGACAACGAAACGTTGAGGTGCATGGAAAGAGAGACCTTTGAGCCATGACCAACCCCAAGCAAACAGAATGAGAGCTATTACTACGAATAGTCCTACTCGAATTTCAAATCTATCGTTGTTATTTGGGTCCACCTGCAAACTGCCTCGATTCCGAATCAATTGTCCTGATTAGAGTATCCGTTTAATTTTCCAGCCCGGTTTCTAGCATCGGTCCTTCGCGCAAGCCATGCGCAAATTGTTTCATATAGGGATCTTCAGTAGTCGTAGCCTCTTGCGGCGCACCTTCCCAAACGACAGTGCCGTTGTGCAAAAGAATTACTCTTTCTGCCGTTCTGAACCAAGTCGAATATTGGTGTGTGACGACGATAGATGCGGGTCTTAGTTGCTGTTGCCGTCCAAGTTCAATCATATAGTCTTCGATTATTGTTGACATTACTGGATCAAGACCAGTTGTTGGTTCGTCATAGAGAATAACGGCGGGGTCGTTGACGATAGCACGGGCGAAACTCGTTCGTTTTTGCTGTCCACCCGACAGTTCTGTTGGGTAAGCGTACATAAAGTCTTCTAATCCAACCAGGCGAAGTTTTTCAGCAATAATGACATCTTCTTCTTTCGGTTTGAGATGACGCTCACGCAAAGCAATAGCGAGATTCTCTCTAACGTCTAAGGAGTTCAGCAAGGCAGATCCCTGGAAGACAAGTCCTATATTTCTTGTGGCCATTTTTATCTCACCGGCATCCGGATAAAGCAGTCCACACAACAGTTTCAATAATGTCGATTTTCCGCAACCAGACGGACCGATCAGGCCCAGGGTTTCACCGGCACGCACACTGAAGCTGACGTCGCGCAATACGGGTCGGCCTGCAAATGCCTTGGCCACGTGTCGTACAGAAATTATCGGTTCTTCTGGACGAGGAGCATTTTCACGGCGGGTAGAAACGTTTTGGGTCATCTTGGAGCGTAGGTAAGCGAAGTGACTACATAATTGACGATGAATATAACCGTCATCGTCCAGACAATTGTCCGGGTGGTGGCAATGCCGACATCCTCAGCGCCACCGCGGGTGTGCAGCCCGATCGCACAAGAAAAAATAATCACTATGGTGGCATTCAAAAACGATTTCAGAAAGTGAACTGTGAAATCGCGGTCGAGAATAGTTTGCTTTACGGAATCAAGGAAGGTTGCCGGTGGAACGTTCGCGGCCCCCTGCGCGATCATTATGCCTGCCACCAATCCAATTGCCATTGCGTATACGGATAAAACGGGCATCATCATCACACCCGCTAGATAGCGAGGCACTACTAAAAACTGGACTGGGCTAACACGCATAACTTGGAGCGCATCTATCTGTTCGGTGATCATCATGGTTGTCAGTTCCGCTGCTATTGAAGAGCCTACTCTCCCGGCCACAATGACTCCGGCTGTGATAGGACCGATTTCGCGCACAAGCGCAAGAGAAACGACACCGCCTATTGCTGTGTCTGCCCCAAAGAGGACAAGCTCCCGGGCAATTTGAAGCGACATGGCAAAGCCAGTGAAGAGAGCTGTTATGCCAACAACCATGAAAGACTTGACACCAATCATGTCACACTGGCGCCAGACTTCTTTCCAATCAATTTGACCCCTAAGAATGAAGCCATAAGTCCTGATCAAAAGCAGCACGCACTGCCCGATTAATTGGATGCCCTGAGCGAATTGGTCTTCCAGAAAATAATATGGTGCTAGAGCTGATTTCTTAGATCTTGATGAAGCCGTCATTGCTCAATTTTATGTCCTATTCGTCTTCTTTTCAGTGTTTTGCAGTTCACTTTGTTTCAAAAAGGGAAAGAGCTAAACGTGTAACATGGCAGTTACGATAGTAAATTTTATAATGTAGCTGGCCTGAGCATCCAAAATAGCGAGCAATGACCATCAAAAAAGACGACGGCAGCACTAAGAAAACTCTCTTTGGGAGCCTGGGTGTCCTTGGTGTAATTGCCCTTAAATTTAAATTCTATATTTTTGCAGCCCTCAAGGCTCTTACGTTCATCAAGGTGGGTTGGTTGCTCAGTCCGATCCTGAGTGTTGGCTTATACGCAATGCTTTTCGGATGGCCCTATGCAATCGCTATCGTTTTACTGCTTTTCATTCACGAAATGGGACACTGGATCTGGATGAAGTGTCTTGGGCTGGAGCCGAAGGCGCCCATTTTCATACCGGGTGTCGGTGCCTATGTCGCCATGACAAAATTACCGCCTGATCAAGCCACACACGCCTGGGTGGCTCTGGCTGGACCTTTAGTTGGTGGAGTGGGAAGTGCTGCGCTCTTTTATGCCGGTGTCCAGACTGACAACCACTGGCTAACTGCGGCCGGAAGTACCGGTTTCATGCTCAATCTCTTGCAATTGGTTCCGGCCAAACCTCTTGATGGAGGTTTCGTGATTCATGCCATCTCCAAGTGGCTCTTAATTCCAGGAACAGGACTGTTGTTTGCTTTGGCCGCTATGTGGCAATCCGTTTTACTGTTGATAATTGCCGGCATTTCCTTTTTCTCACTGCTTAAGATGTTTCTCAAACGCCAACCTGTCGATGCATACGGTGTTCCAATACCGGAACCGGATCAGCAAACACCAGCTACCGTGCCGCAGCGCATTCTTATTGCCATCGCTTATTTAGGACTGGCTGGCATGCTTGCTTATTTGCAGTGGTTGTCCTCAAACCAATTGATAAGTTTCGTCCACAATCAGTAGATTTCATAGCGTATACAAATTAGCACCACCGATAGTGCTCTTTCTAATTGCCTAGGAAAAATACTGAAATTCTGTCAGTGGAAAGACGGCTGGATGATCCGGTAACGCCAAATAGTTTGTTCGCATTCAAAGCAGTAGATTAGCCTCAGACATGCCCAAAAAGCTTTTCTGAAAAGCTTTTTTACGAGGAATAGAAAATGAGAATAAAGCACGCATTGTGCCTGGGTATTATGGTAGTCAGCTGCGCGCAATCGTTGTCCATGCAACCGGTTTTTTCAGAAACGTTGCCCGGAAAAAGTAGTCCATTTACGGTGGGAAAATCGGTTACAAGTGGAAACCTTACTGTCTATTTGATCAAAGGAAAAGCCAGTCTGGCTGGTCAAAACATAGTTACTCTCCAAGAGGCTATGGCCAAAAAATATGTGAAAGTTAGTGAGACTGGTGATGTGAATAATCTCGCTGTTGAAAATCTATCCAACAATCTCGTTTTTCTTCAAACCGGAGACATTGTAAAAGGCGGCAGGCAAGATCGCACCATGCAGTATGACATGATCCTGCCGCCTCACTCAGGACGTATTCCACTGCCGGCATTTTGTGTAGAACATGGGCGGTGGGAACAGCGGGGCGATGAATCTTCAAATACATTTTCAAGTTCGAATTACAGCTTAGGTGGCAAAGAACTCAAGCTAGCTGCCAGAAAAGCAGGTGATCAACAACAAGTTTGGCAAAAGGTTGCCCAGGCCGAAAAGGCAATTGCTTACTCAGCACTGCCACCACCTCCTATGGCAGCAGCACCGGTTCGTGCTGGCGGTAGTTGTTTTGAGTCACAAACGGCTCAAGCGGAAGCGGCTGCCAGCACGCTTGCAAGCCCGAGCGGCAGTTACGAATTGACTGTCGAAAATAAAAAAGTGGCAGAGGCTACTAATAAGCGTGTAAATGACCTGGTGCATGCGCCTGATGGTGACAAAGAAGTAATCGGTTATGCATTCGCCATCAATGGCAAGTTGAATTCCGCTGACATTTACGGATCAAACGATTTATTTTCAAAAGTTTGGCCAAAACAACTTAGAGCAGCTGTCGTGGAAGCATTGGCAAGTAAAAACGAAGTTGCGGCAAAGCCTCTTGCTTCACTAGAGGTTCAGAAGAACATTCAATTGGCAGAAGGTGCCGCTGTGAAGAAGAGACAGCAAAGTAATTCTCGAACCGAAGTTATAGATCGAGAAAATGGTAAAAACCTGCTGTTTGAGACAGTTGATCGCAGTACGGGAAATTGGGTGCACAAAAATTACTTTACAAACTTCTGAACGTGCATAGGCAATTGTCCTATAATCTCGTACTCAATACCTGATTGGAAGCTCGCGATGACCCAGAATGAGAGCCTGACTGAAGTAACGATTGGGCATACTCCTGATTCTGATGATGCGTTTATGTTCTACGCCTTAACGCAAGGCATCGTTTCATCGCCTCATCTCAAGATCGAACACGCGATTAAAAGCATCCAGCTTTTGAATGAAGATGCTCGCAATGGCAAATACGAAATGTCGGCTCTATCTTTTGGTGCATTTCCTGCCGTCAGTGAAAAATATTCACTCATGTCATGTGGGGCTTGCATGGGATTCAAGACTGGTCCAATGATTTTAGCCAAGCAACCGTATAAGATAGCCGATCTAAAAGGGATTAAAATTGCGGTGCCAGGCAAACAAACCACAGCCTATCTTGTTTTGCAGATTGCATTTCCCAATAATGATACCGTTGTGCTGCCATTTGATCAGATTGTGCCTGCCATCGAAAAGGGTGAAGTAGAAGCCGGTCTTGTAATTAGCGAAGCGCAATTGATCCATGAAAGATTGGGTCTGGCAAAGGTAGTTGATCTTGGTGAATGGTGGTACGACGAAACAAAACTGCCTTTGCCCTTAGGTGGCAATGTTTTTCGCAAGGATTTAGCAGCAAAGACAAAAGCAGAATTGACGCGAGTCTTTAAAGACTCTATTCGTTACGCACTTTCACACCGTGAAGAAGCGGTGCAGTTTGCAATGCGTTATGCGCGCAACATGGATGTTGCGGAGGCTCTCGATTTCATTGGACGCTATGTGAATGAATTCACTATTGATTATGGCGAAGTTGGCCGTTTGGCAGTTGAAACTTTGTACCGCAAGGCCTTCGAATGCGGCGCCTTAGAGAATCAGGTAATTTGCGAATTCGAGCTGGCAAGCCCGATCTAAATTGAAAGCATGAAGCGTTCTAAGTGCTCGCTATGGGGTGTTCCTATCTATCTATCTATCTATCCATCTTAGGCAGCCCTTCGGAAATCCTATCAAATATAGTAATAATTAGGAAAGCGGAAGGGACGGTGGTTGCCGCCATCTTCAGCCTTTGTCAGAGTTTTCTCCAACGAGTTATCGAGCGCGATAGGCGATCTGCCCATCAGTGTAGACCTCCTGCACTAAATGCGAGGCTCCTGCAATGCAGAGAACGAAAAGCTCCTCTGATGGCGTGGAGCAATTGCGCATGCGCTCAGGTAAATAGGTTTCCCGAGCCGGATTCAGAACCGTGATATCTGCAGCCCGCCCGGAGAGGAAAGAACCAGTTACTGTCTCCAAACCAAGTGTTTCTGCACCGGCTTGAGTGGCGAGATAGAGGAGTTTTGTACCAGACAAACGATAGGCAGAGCCTGGATCGCTTGCAGAAAGAACCATCTGGCAACCGTAGGCACGTTCAAGTTCCTTGAGCATGGATAATCCGGTACCACCAGCGATATCAGTACCGATACCGAAACGAATGCCCGCTTCAACATATTTGCGCATCGGAAAGTGCCCGCTGCCCAGAAAGAAATTTGAAGACGTGCAGTGAGCAACGGCACAGTTCGCATTCGCCATGAGATTGATTTCCTTGCGATTGGCGTAGATCGAATGCGCAAAGAGAGAGCGCGAGCCGGTTAGCCCGAAGCTCTGGTACACCTCCATGTAGCTTTGTTTTGGAAAGAGTTCCTTAGTTCTCATCCAGTGGACTTCGCCAAGATTTTCATTGGCGTGGGTGTGAAGATGGAGATCAGGTGACTCGGTCAAAAGTTTGCCGCAAACCTCGAGCATCTCCGGAGTACACACCGGCGCAAACCGGGGTGTCACCGCATAACGAGCCTTGCCGCGATTGTGCCATTTGTTAGCGAGACGCCGGCTGAGCTGGTAGGCTTTTTGCGGCGTGAGACGAAGCGATTCCGGAATATTTCGATCGGAAAGATTTAGTCCCATAATGACGCGGATTCGCCTGCGTTCGGCCTCGAGAAATGCCTCTTCCATGGCCGACGGAAACTGCGAACCAAAGACGTTTGCTGTCGTCGTTCCGCATTTGATTAGCTCGTCAAAGAAGACTTTTGCGGCCTGCTTGGCGTAGAGTGGATCTTTGTATCGTGCCTCCTCCGGAAAGGTATAGAGATTCAACCAATCCAGAAGCTGCTCACCATAGCAGGCGATCATATACACCTGTGGATAGTGCACGTGGCAGTCGACAAAACCCGGTATCAGGTAGCACCCGGTTCGGTCGATGATTCGTGCTCTGGGGTGGCGTAGCTTCATTTGTTTGAATGCCCCAGTCTCGACGATCGTTCCTAAATCGTTAACGACGATTCCGCCATCCGGAAATGCATGAAGGGCGACCTCGTCTCCTATTTTGAATGGGCTATATGGAACGTGAATGACATAGCCACGAAAAATTCGCACATTGAATTCCTGCGCGTTGCGCATAGCGTTGCTCCTCTCTTCGTTAAATTGTTGAACATCACCATGCCGCAACCCGATGCATGGTGCTCATGCACCGAAATTAGCTGCTTGTGAATCAGTGATTAGTTGCTCTGGCGGAATGACTCTTGGTCCAAAAAAAAATGGTAGAACTGGTTTTATCGTTTCAAAGACCAACATTCACCCACAACCGTTCTTACAAGATGTGCGCAGGTTTGTTGTTCGCTATCTCGCAGTGGTATTTGAAACCAGGCGAAACTACCGACCACTTTTGCGCGGGGGTTTTAGCGAATGGCGTAGTTGGCAATTTCGACTGGTGCGAGATTGTCCGCTGGTTTAAAACCGAAGATTCGTCCGTAAAAATACAATTCTGCTTCCAGAGCTTTTTGAATGGTTTCGGCTTTTCGAAAACCATGCTGTTCTCCGGCAAATGGCAGGTAGGCAACCGGCAATCCGTTTGATCGCAAAACATCGTACATTTTTTCTGACTGATTGGGAGGTACAACTTTATCTTCAAGTCCCTGCAATAAAATCATCGGGCAACTAATTTGATGGGTAAAGTGCACGGGAGAGCGCTCAATGTAAATCTCTTTGGCCTCCGGATATGGAGCAATAAGAGAGAAGTGATAGCGTGATTCAAACTTATGGGTTTCAAGAGCAAGCGCTTCTAAATCGCTGATTCCATAATAGCTGGCCCCAGCTTTGAAAAGCTTTCGAAAGGTTAGTGCGCAAAGGGTTGTATAGCCACCAGCGCTACCACCTGTAATGGCACATTTGTTTGCATCGACTTTACCGGCATCGATTAAAAACTGAGCAGCCGAACAGCAATCATCGACATCGACAATACCCCATTTTCCATTAAGGCGTTCTCGATAAGCGCGTCCAAATCCAGAACTGCCGCCATAATTTACATCAAGAACGGCAAAACCACGGCTTGTCCAAAACTGGATTCCTTGCGAAAGTACATTCACGCATGCCGAAGTTGGACCGCCATGACTTTCAACTAAAACAGGCGGTTTTTCACCTGGGGGTGCCTGGAAATCTTTATTAGTAGGTGGATAGTAAAAGGCATAGCCTGTGCAGCCGTCGACCGTAGGAAATTCAATAGTTTCAGGAATTGATAAATAGCCTTCCTCAATGTTTAAACTGCTTGAAGATTTCAAATTTTTGATCTCCTTTGTCTCAAGATCAAAAACGATAATAGCGGATGATTTTGTTGGCGAACCTGCTCGAAAAACCGCTTTCGAACCTAATGTGCGGACATAGGAATAATGAGTGAATGGAAGGTCATAAGTAGAGTTTTCCTTGGATTTTAAATCTATTCGGGCTAAGCGCCAAACACCTTTGTTGCAGTAGGTAGCAATTATTGTGTCTGCATCAATAAAGGCATAGGTAGACAGTCCGAATACCCACTGTGGGCCGCCAAACTCTAATTGGCTTTCCCAAACGGCTTCACCATCTGTGTAATCTTCATGGCGATAAATATTCCACCAGCCCGAGCGGTCAGAAATATAATGCAAGATGCCATCAGGAGACCATTCGGGTTGAATGATCGATTCGGCTGATCCGCCAGCCACCTTGCGAATGTTGCTTAGCGAGCCATCATTGCCAACTGGAGCCACCCAAAGTGTTGTGCCGTCCCACGGCATGTTGGGATGGCTCCAACTAAGCCAGGCAAGCTGTTTGCCGTCTGGACTGAGTCGCACTGACGAATAAAAATCATTTCCGGCAGCAAGCATTTCTTGTTTGCCATTCGCTATGTCTATTTCAACGAGAGTGGTAATCGCCTCTTCGCCTTCATATGAATGATCTTCACAAACACAAATAACACGATTGCGTTTGCGGTCGACAATTGCATCTGCGTAATAACATTTGGAATCGGCAGGAGATATGGCCTCGATTACGCCTTCCTTGTTTCTTCTGTGCAGTCTTTGGTCTTTGTAGTTGGAGAAGAATACTTCACCTTCTGATACCACATAAGCACCACCACCATATTCGTGTGCAAGTGTACGGACGTTTATATCAGGGGGAGTTAGTTCTTTTGTGGCACCAGTCATGACGCTTTGAATGAGGACATTACGACCCCCCTCAGCGGCCCGACCTTCCAGCCAATAGACGTATTCGCCTTCAACGGTTAGATCGTTCAGTTTTATCGACGCCGACGCAACGAGAGCTGAACCAATTGGTGATTTCCAAGAGCCAAAGGAAGACGTGATCATTCAAGCACCAAACAAAATGTCCTTAACCATTATGCCAATTAGAGCATACGTAGTGCTTGATACCTACTGGTACATTTGTGTTTCCTGGAAAATTCGCATTTTTGTTTTTCTGTTTATATACTAAAGCATATAGCAAGTTTCTACAAAAGAAAAGCGGCTGGTAAAGGACTTTCTCCTCTCGTACCAGCCACCTTTCACTATGTCGAGTCATGCCGTTACTCCTGGACTGGCCGACGACGCCTTAAGACTTCGTGCAAACCAACCAGGGACGTAACGAGCAAGATACCGCCCAGTTCTATGCCCTCCATCATTGTTGACAGTGGTGCTGAACCCGGTGTTGCGACTGCATGCATAACATGCGCGTTGCTGTCATCAGGAGTACTATCAGCCAATGCAGGCGAGATGGCTCCGAATGCCAGCATGAGTGAGCACGCAGTGATACGTGCTATGGACAAGATTGTTGTTTTCATGACTGTACTCCTTTCTTTAAAAAATGACCTATAGGGGCGTGTTTTGATGACGCCGCCCCTAAGGTCGGTATGCGATCACAAAAGACCAGCCGGGCGAGGGATGAGCTTTGCGATTGCGCGCAGCAGCTCCTCGTTTTCTTCCGAACTGATGTTATCGCCTCTAAACAACACGCCTTCGTATGTCTGCAACACCTTGCTGAGAAGCGGCAGGTTGAGATACCCCTTGAACTTCTCTTCAATTTGCGCAAACGGCAAAGTGGCAATGTCGAAATAGAAGCGCACTGCTTCCACGATTTGTTCGAAGCTCTTGCTTGTGAAACCATACTTGCGACCAGCTTTGAAAACCGGTTTCAGTGCGGCCCAAGCAATTTCAGAGCGAGACTTCACACGTTTCGGACGAATCCGATTCAACCAACGAACCAGCACCACGCCTGGTAGCAAGCCGAACATCAGTGTGCCGAGAACGGCAGCCGGCCAAAACAGATACGGATTTGGACTGGTTGTGAAGTCCAGCGGTCCCGGAAGCAAGTCGCTGCTTTCGCCATATACGTCTGCGAACGTGATGTTATACGCCGGAGTTTCCAGAACTTTCCAGTCCATGGGTTTGCCGTCGTTTTTGGGATCGCAAACATATCGCAACGTTAGCTTGAATGGCACCAACGGTTTGTCCACGAAAGTCTGAACGCGTGTGACGATGTGATAGTGCACCTTTGTGCCATCATCCATGCGTATGAACGTGTGTGGATCATCGAGGGCGTAAAGATAGTCTGAACCCCCGAACTCGATGATGCCCTGCTGTAGGGAATTAGGATCGATTTTCACATCCTTGTCGGTTGTGATGTCGATATCGAATTCGATCACGTCAGCAATGAAGTTTGCAAAGGGCTGATCCACGCTGACTGCGATCTTGATACGACCGTTTTCAGATTGTGAATGCAGTAGGCTTGGCAGAAACCCATCGCCGCCTGGCGCGTTCGTTTTCGCTATCGGTGTTGAAGGCGGTCCTGAGAAGTCTTCAGGGTCCGCCCATACCTGCGACATTGCTGCACTAGCGGAGAACAGCAATAGCAGGGTTAGCATGAATATTTTCGCTTTCATGGCGGTCTCCTTTATTGACTGAGCAATAAGCTCAGAAGTCTCTTTGATGCTGCTTCGTCTTCCTCGGTGCCGAAGAAGGCATAAGCGCAGCCGATTTGATCGAGAACTTCAGCAACGCGTTTCTGGTGCGTGGCGAAATTCTCGGCATATTTTTTGCGACTGCCCCGCCAAGACCAGATTAGACGTTCTTGCCCTGTTGCGATGTCGAACAGAGGGTAGAAGCCTATTCCAGAAGGCAGTTGTCGCTCAATTGGATCGTCGATAAGCAAGCAAATCACCTGGTGAACGCCCGCTGTTTGACGAATGGCATTGATGTCCGCTTCGTTGAAATTGAGGAAGTCTGAGATGATGAACACAAGGCTTTTTGCCCTGGGTGTGCAGCTCAAAGCTTCTGCCAATCCGGTTCCTATATTGCTAGTTTCGGCACCTGCACCATTGGCAAGTACGGCAATCGTTTGCTCCAAAATCATGCGAGCATTTGTCGGTTTGATTTGATGCACCACGCCACCAGGCTGGTGCACAACCATGCCAACTTTGTCGTTAGACTTGAGCGCCGAACGAACGATTGACGAGGCAAGTTCGGCAGCAAGCTCGAACTTGTTCACACGCACGCTGCCGAGGTTCATCGTCGGACCAGCATCAATCACGACAAGCGCGTTGATTGGCCTTGGATCCTCAAAGAGGCGAGTCAGCATCTTCTGGCCACCCGTGCGTGCCATATGTACTTTGTCTACGTTGCGAGGGCTGTCGCCTGGTTGATAGTCACGCTGGCCTACGAAGTAGAAACCTTGCGTGGTTCTAGCACGGCTGCGACGTTCGCCCCCATTCGAAATGGTTGCGTTCGAGCGCCACCGCACCGGAATCAAAGTCGCGATCGTCTTTCTGACGATATCGCGGATGAGATCAGTGAGTGTTCGTTTCATGGGATTATCTCCTTTTGTATGCGTTCCGGCGCTCGTGTTACTCGCTTCTCCACGGGTATTTGCGCTGCGCGCTGCTACGGCTCCTCGCCGCAGCTACGCTTCGCTAATACTTCGTGTTAGGAAAAAGGGGACGGCGTCTGTTATTCCGCCATCCCCTATCCAAAGCTCAGCATCTGGCACCCCTTATGAAGTAGCGAGCAAGTCTTTAGCAGCGCTTTGCCGTTTTGTGCGAAGAAACTTCGGCAAACGCAGCCAAGCTAACCACCACGGACGAGCCTTCACTTCGTTTTGGGGATGAGCGCTGGCAGAAATCTCGTGGTCGAGAATTTCACCAGCTACCAGCGGCACGCGCGCAAGCAGATCCTCCAGGAACTTCTCGAGTGAGAAGCCGTTCGGACCAGCAAGAGGCGACAGCACAAACCGATGCCGCATGACGTTAAAGAACACGGAACGCACGTCCTCATCGGATGGTGCTTCGCGTCCATTCAGGAATGCACGAGCAGCTGACATGGCTACAAGTGCTTCAATTGCGCGGGGCCCGGCGCCGAACGAGATGTAAGACCGCAGCTTCTGCGCGTCACCACCCCAGATGGCATCGAACAACTTGTTGGGATCACGCCGTTCCGGATCGTTATACGGACGGCTTGCCCGCACAAGGCGAATTATGAACTTGCGAAGAGCGGTGGATGCGTTGGCAGCCACTTCCTCAACGGCCTTACGAATAGCAGCGGCATCTTCGATCGAAAGAACTTTCTCGACCTCAGTTGCCAATGCTTTCGCCTCGACCATACGCAGTTCGTTGTCTTCAGAGACATATCTGAAGATCACTTTGACGATGAAGCGGTCCGCAGCAGCTTCCGGAAGGGGGAAGGTGCCTTCGCTTTCGATTGGGTTTTCAGTTGCGATCACGAAAAACGGCTTCAGCAAAAGGCGCTGTCTGTCGTTCTGCGTAATAGATCCTTCCTGCATAGCCTGCAGGAGAGACGTATTCGCCTTCGTTGTGGCGCGGTTGATTTCGTCGTAGAAGAAGATGTGGCAACCTTCGATGTTGCCCCGTCTTGTCTCCCACTCACCCGTTTTCGGATTGAAAATCTCAAAGCCGATGATGTCCGCGGGCATGAGATCTGGAGATCCCTGAGCGCGGTGCATTACGGCATCGATGAAGATGTCCGAAAGGGTTTGCGAGAGCTTCGTTTTTGCCACTCCAGGAACGCCTTCCAGGAGCACATGGCCGCTTGCGGCAAAGCCCAGGAAGATCTGTTCGATCTCCTGGTCATAGCCGAATATTTTCTTGCCTACTTGCGCGATACCAGCGGCCAGCTTTTCGCGCAGATGGCTTCTATTCGTGTTCATGATAGTTACCTCTTTGGGCATAAAGCCCGCTTCTTTAAGACAACTGAACGCGCGCTGGCTTTCGTTGCCTTCTAAAAACACCTCGCAAGAGCAAGATGCTGATGATTAGCAGGCCGGCAGCAAGCGGAATCTGGTCAACCAGTTCTTTGCGCTCGATCATCCGTTCACCTGCAAATTCTGCAGCCCAGTCAATACCTAGTGGTTGACCGGCAATGAGTTGTTTGTACTCGCCGTGCACCTGGTCGGCAAATGTCCTGAGGTTTTTCTCGTCCAGGTTGACGTAGGCAGTTTGCCCATTTACCTGGATGTAGCCCTTTGCATCGCCGCTTGCGGTGTATTCGGGAATCGCTGTTGGAGTGGCGGTTCCGATTCCAACCACAATGACTCGCACACCAACCACTTTGGGAAGGAGTTTGGCAAATGCCTCTTGCTTGCCAGTGAAGCCACCATCTGAAAACCAGACAATGACCTTCTGACGATTGGGCAGTTGGTCTTCGGTCCGATTCAAGACATCAAGAGCGGTTTGCAGACCTTCGGTTTGGTCGGAGCCACCACCAGGAGCGCTTCCGATTTTAACAGCGTTTTGGAGAAACCAGCGCACTGCATCAAAATCGTAATTGAGGTAAGTTTGCACCCACCCGCCGCCTGAATAAGTGACTATACCAATCCGATTACCAGTGAGAGCAGGCAGTATTTCTCGTTGTACCATAAGCGTTGCATAGTCGAGGGCCGTGCCGTACGATCCAGGCACCGACATGGGATCTAACCCATCTTTCGGTGGCATGAACGGACGATAATTCTCAACCAACAAGCTTCGCGAGACATCGAAAACTTCCACCACATCCAGGTTTTTTGCAATAACGTGGATTGGTGCTCTCGGCAGTTGTGGACCGGCGGCTGATACCACCAGTAGTGATATAGCAAAAAGATAGCCTGCCAGTATGGCAAGTTCCCTTTTGGTGCTTCTTGGCTGACTGACTGTGCCCAGGAGTTTTGAAGCTCCCCATCTACGCCGAGCGATTCGACGACGATGCCATCCCAGCCACCAGACGATGGTGAATACTAGGACTAGGGCGGGCAGCCAGATAAAGAGCCACGGACGAGCGAATTCGACCGTGGCTAACGTTTGCATGATGTGTCTCATAACGACTACCTCCCTTTTTACAGGTCATTTGGATCGCCCTTACCTGCTCCGCTTGCCGGATCATCACCAGGTACGTGGCTTCCTGGCCCGCCGTCGTCGCCATGTCCAGTACCAGCGCCTTTGCCTTGTTGATTGGCAAGGTTCGGGTACTGTTTGAACAATTGTTTGAGAGCATGCTTCACAAACATAGCTTCGACATGCAAGCGGTTGCCTTCGTCGTAGCTTATGTTGCTGAACCCGTTACCGGGATTCAGGCGAAGCGATTGCTTCCAGGCTTCAACAGCGAGTTGGGCATCATAGGTGCCCATATACGCTTTGCCCAACTGAAAGTAGGCGAGTGCAGCGTATTCACGATTTGGATGTGGGTAAAATACCCGCACTACCCATGGTGCGTGACTGGCCTCTTGGTACTGCCGGATTGATGCCCGGAAAGCCAATTGAGCCAGAGGCGCGTTGCCATGAGCAGTGGCTTCTATGCCGAGGTTATAGGCGTTGATCTGCTCGTTCTGCCAATGCGCGAGGCGAAAGGCGTAATGGAGCGTACCAGCACCCAGTAACATGACGGCAGCTAGTGCCAACGTCGATTTTCTAATTCTGGGTCTCATGGTAGACCTCCTCTACTTAGTTGTCGTCGCGCACGAGGAAAGCGAGCGCAGCGAACATGACTAGAGAAGCGATGGATGCGTAAACGAACACGAATCCAACATCTTTCCTCTTCTCGACGGTTCCGACTGTGATTCTGGAAGTTTCCAGCTTGTTGATCTCTTCGATACCGGCAAGAAGTTCATCCGCATTAGTAGCGATGAAAACTCGTCCGTTAACGCTTTCAACAAATTGCTTGAGGTTGGGAGTGCCAGTCTTCCAGGCAGGACCTACGCCGATTACATACATCCGAAGATGATTTGCATCGATCTGCTCTTTAAAAGCGGCAGCGCGGATTGGATCGATTGAATCCTCACCGTCTGTCACCAGCAAGAGCACTCGTGTTTTTTCTTGTCCCATATCGAGCAAGTGATCGATGCCACCTTGGATGGCGCCGATGTTTTGCGTGCTGCGGCTGGGACCATCGAAGTTAGTTCCTCCATGCGCCTTGTTAGTGACAATGAGAGGAAGCTTTTCAACGATGCGATCATGGTTCATTGTGAGCGGATATCCCATATAGACACGCATGTCGAACACCTGGAATCCGATGCGATCGTCTTTGCGAGCGTCAACAAACGTGCGTACGCCAACGTAGGCTGCTTGTGCTTTCGTTGGATTCGGCTGTTTGACCGGGTCGTATTCAGGGACATTGATGCCACGATTTTTAGCATCGACCATGAAAGCTGGACTGGTGTCGCTCAAGACATCATTCATCGAACCCGAGACGTCGACCATAATGTTGATGGCTCGCGTAACTAGCACCTGGGCATACTCGACCACTGTGGTGGTGGGGTGAGCTAGTGCAAGTATTCCTGTGCTGAGCGTAAACGCTAACGTCAAAGACATAAGCAAACGCACAGGCAGGAACGATGTGAGATTGGCGTGAAGCGCAATCTTCGAGTGGGGCAAGGGAATTCGTCTGCGGCGGGCCCCGATTACGATCAGTAAGACCGCGGTTAAAAGCCACAGAACGAGTGGATTTTCGAATTGCATATAGATGCTCCTTTCTTGTTGAAACGCCTGCGCGAAGTAACCGTCATTTGAGATGACAGCTAAAACTTGCAGCGCAGGCGCGTTTGATTACTAATTTCGGTCCGTTTAAACGGGTGCGAGTACGAAACTCTCTTTGCAATTGTTCAAATGCGGAGTTCCGTGAAATTTGGGATGCTCAGGTCAGTGAGATGCCTTAAATGTTTCCAGGGGGATTCGGTAGGTTAAAGGAAACTGAGAATACTCATGCAAATTGCTTCAATTGGGCTGTCCAACGCAAATGAAATCTACCCGTCAAGAGTTTGACTATTTTGACCAACTTGGGGTACGTATAGAGTTGCTAAGAGATAGTGGTGGCACCTGCGGTGCCTCAATTGGTGCGCGTTTTGCTGATTTGCAAGATGCAAAGAAGCGGCTTGGATTGAGGCTGGGAGCAGGTTAGAACCTGTGGTCGACCAATGCCGGAGTCAATGCCTTCGCATAGTGAAGCTCTGCTAAGCTTTTATTAAATGGCAAAAGTCAAGCAGGCATAAATAGCCTAAGCATATGGCTTCAGGAGCTCCTGGCAATATGGTTGTATGGCAACCATTTTTAATTGTGTTCTGAGTAGCCATTCATCTACTTTGACTTATCACTAATTCATTCATTCATTCGAATCCCAAAAACCCCAAGCTAAATTGTGACTTAAGCGCCTCACGGGATAACCACAGCGTTTTTGGTATTGGACTCCAACGTAATTGCGCATCAAACCACAAGGTCAATGGTGTGCACTTCGCAATCAATCTGTTCGCCTACGCGAGCTTAGTTAACTGCGGCAGACGCTAAAGCAATTTGCTATGCGGTTTGCTGCGCCTTCAAAGAAAGGAGTGCAAAATGTTACCGATTACAGACAACGTCAAACGCAAGAGCATTCCTTATGCGACTCTTGCTCTCATTCTGCTCAACACGATTTGCTTCGTTCTTGAGCGAACCCTTGGATCTGCGGACTCTGTAGATTCATTCGTAAGCGCGCACGCGATGATTCCGAAGTTCCTTACGGATGCATTCACTGCCGCTGATCCACACCTGATTGGTATCGGTCTTCTCAACCTGCTGCTGTCAATCTTCTGGCACGCCAACTTCGAGCACCTGTTCGGCAACATGTGCTTCTTTCTTGCCTTCGGCAGATCTGTTGAAGACAGAGTTGGCCACGCCGGTATGCTCGTCATCTACTTCCTTGCAGGCATTGCCGGTTATGTCTTGCAGTGGGTGGATACGCCGTTGTTTCCTGGTCTTGCGCTGGGAGCAAGTGGTGCCATTGCCGGTGTTCTTGGTGCACATGTCGTCTTCTTCCCGAAGGCGAAAATGACTCTAGGAACCAGTCTCTACCTCATTCAGGCACCGGCTGCGTTGTTTCTTCTGACCTGGTTCTATGAGAACGCTTCCGGTCTTTTGAGCAACGTTAGGGCGGGTGTTTCGTTCGAGGCCCATGTCGCAGGCTTTGTGGTAGGCGCAGTTTCGGCTGCTGTAATCACATTCTCATCGTTCCTTTCTTGGTGGAGAGATCGGCGACTTCGCGTTCGCGCTGGGCTGCCTGTCGATAAGCCGGAAGAAGATGTGATCGCATGGGTGGACAGGTGAATTCCATGCAAGAGTGTCATCACAAGCCAGTATGAGTGGGTAGTGCCGAAGCGGGACTGCCCTCTCTTTTTATAAGGAGTGCTAAATGCAAAACCTCACAGTTAACAGTCTTGTAGGTGGCTTCGACGGCCTCAAGATTGTTTTTTTTGTCCTCTTCGGCCTGCTCTTCCTCAATTACACAGGTCAAAACCGGCGCGGTATTCGCGTGGTGGCAGGACAACAAAAATGTCGAAACCATTTGAGGCCCTGGTCCATAAGAGTTACCTGGAACAAGGGTCGCTTTCATCTCAAAGGAGTGAAGATCATGCGAACCATCATGCAGAAAATGCGGGCTCTTCGGCTCGCCAGGACGCTCTTACCAGCCGCTGTCATCGCGTTTCTTCTTGCCTTCGCACCACACGCGTTGGCGGGACCAAACTCATCAAGCACGCCAGGCACAACGGAAAAGCAGACCGGTAGCACGATCTACTTCACCGATCTCACTGACGAAAATATCGAAAAGGTATTGGACCCCAACGGTAAGGAGCCATACCTACTCGAGACGTGCGTCACTGAGGCGTGTACCCTGGAGCAAGATGACCTCAACGTTGTCGCTAAAGCCTTCGACGGCAAGATTCGGGTCGTGAGGATCAACACTACCTTACATCCGAAACTGTATATGGCATTCCTAGCCATAGCTGCCGTTACCTCGGGACAGCCAACCCTTCCTGCTGTAATCGAACAAACTGCAGGACGCTGGGTTATGCACACCGTACTTGCTCCGAACACAATGCCGTTTGCCTCTTCGTTCGGTCTTGCAACCGCCGATACGATCGCAAATTTCACTGTCGGCATCTTGGCGAAAGTGACCAGCGCCAAGCCGAACGGTGATGCACCAAAACCAGATCACAGCAGGGAGATCTAAGGCTTGGTAAGGGCCAATCAAATGGCGGAACTAAATGCAAAGCGGGCAATCTCTCCATCGCCGTGGAAGGTTGTCCGCCGCGCATTTTTGCTCTCCCCATTTCTTTTTTAATTAAGTACTAAAAAATACAGTAAGACAAGAATCAAGCTGGATCGAACAGATTTCAATAGATAGACCGCTCCTGGCCCAACCAAACAAAGTGTTGTTGATAGAAATGCGCTGGCTTCTGGGCAAGGACACAATATAAAGAGCAATATCCTCTTGCTCCTTCTTAGGATAGTAACTAGGTTCGAAACAAGTTTCATTTTTTATATCGAAAGGAGAATTCTATTCAGCCATACGAGTGCTTATCCAAAGCGAGGTGCGCAATGAATTTATGAGATGATTTGCGCGATGTGCAACCATTTACAGTATTGGAGTCCATATGTGCGCAGACAATGAAGCGCAGCCACAGTTGATCCTTGAATGGCAGCCCATAGTAAGGGCTGACTCGCGTCGACTGATAGGAGCAGAAGCCCTGGCTCGGGATTCACAAACGATGTGCGTCCCCGACATTACTGATTTCCAAATTGCTCATGCCTGTCTGGAACGAGCTCTGTTGGAATCAACTCAACTTATTAACCAAAGCATACTGGCAGCAATCAACGTGGAGCCCTCGATGCTAGATGTGCTTTTTAATCTGGTAGAAGACCCCGCCGGTTTTCTATTTGAAATCACAGAAAGGGGTGAACCCAATTTAGAAGTTTTAGAAAAACTCGGAAAACGTGGATTTCGTTTTGCCATCGATGATTGGCCGTTGCAACATGCTGCTCACAATTTGGTGGTTATCCACGAAGGAAGCATCGTCAAAATAAGTATGGAGTTCTTCAAAGCAGAGAACCCTGAAACACTAAAGAGAGCAATTGATACCGTACATAGTGCTCGGATGGAAGTTATCATCGAAGGTATCGAGCATGCAGAAGATGTATCCAGAGCAATACTGGCAGGCGCAGACTTTTTGCAGGGCAATTTCATAGGCAATCCAATGACGTTGCAGGAACTGGAAGAGTTCTTGCGGGCGGCATAGCTCTCGCTGCAAAACTAGTATGAATTCCGGCACTGTGATGTCCTCGTAGACATCGCAGTGCCATTGATTTTTATAGGAGTAATTTATGGCCGGTAGGTTATTAAATCCAAACATAACCGCAAAGCAAATCGTAAGTGATCATATTGCCGAGCTAGTGACCCGCTGGAACGGCGAAACCTTTGTAGTGGCAACGCAAATTCTGGACAAAATTGAAGGACTGCCTTTTGGGGAAGTGCGCAATCAATATAGGCTTCAGCTTCGCGAACTTCTCGTCAAAGGTACTGGAGATCTCAGTCCGAATGCCGCGATCGTCAGTTTCGTCCTCTTTCTGTGGAAGGACGATGACGATAACGGCGAAGCCCAAATTGAGGAGTTGAGCCGCCTCACGACACAGATCAAATGGAAGGATGATCCTGGTCTTTCCTGGGCTTTTCTGCAATATCTCAATTTGCTCTCTCATCAATTTCGCGGTGAGCGCAGCATTCAAAGGGCCATCTCGACGATCGTTGCGATCATCAAGGGTCAAATCGGTGATTTGCTGTTGACCATTCTCACGGCCGGCATCCTGCGGCTTGCATGTCCGACTGTTACCCAAGCTCAGGAAGGCTCTGAATGAGGGCTCTTTGAGAGGTTGGAAAACCATCGAGAGATTGGAAACCCAATCTCTTTCTTTGAAGATACTAAAACATATAATATATAAGCGCAAAAAAATTCGGGCGAGGGAGCAATAGATTGCATGCTCCCTCGCACCAAAAGTGGTATCAGTTTGGCCGCTCCGAATGCGGAGGCAGTTCACCGATAGAACGCAGTTGTTGCTGCGTAATTGCGACAAAATCCGCAATGTCCGCTGCCGGTGTTATAAAGCTGGCTTGTTCTGCGGAGCGACTGTGCATGCCTATCACTCTGCCGCTTTCATCGAAAACTGGTGATCCGACCAAACTATTTGGCCGACTCGCCGCTGCAGCATAGACCATGCGCCTACCGTCTTCTCGATTGGCGAGAAACATTCGAACAACACTGGCTTGAACCTTTTCCCAGAACATAACGTGCGTGTAAACAGGAGCATCGACCCCATCTCCTGGAAATTCCTCGCCGAAACCCGCTTCGATGAGGTGCTCCTTGAACTTGGGACAGTCTGTTGAAAGGCGCAGGTCAAATTGGTTGATCGGCACCGAATCAAGCTGGAGAAGCGCTAGGCTGCAAGAGGGATTGGTGGAGAGAACGGTCGACCGAACCCGATGGCCGCTGCTCACCTGAACGATTGGATTCACGGATTGGACAGCCGTTATATCCGTCACAATCAAGTTGAAGTCCACGAAGAACCCAGAGCCTGTGCGAACGACACCCCCAAGGATTGCTTTGCCATCGGCAGTCATCTGGGTGGGGAACATGTGCTTGATGAGCACGATCCCTGACCAGGCCTTCGCTATTGCATCGAGCTGACTGGGTTCAGCTCGTGGCGCTCTACGCGGTTTGATGAGCGGACTGTGCATACCCATGCCGCTAGTGATCCAGAGGCCTCGCTGAAAGCGAAGAGTGATTTGCTCGGTTGCAAGCGGCATCCATTCATGTTCTGGAATGCCGAGGCGCTCAAAGTGCTGAGCGCACTTGCAGTAAAACATTCGGTTCGCAAACGATGACGCCGCGAAATCTTGCTCGAAGGATGGAAACGCGAACGACGAGGGAACGCGTTCCGATTCGAGCACTTTGAAAATGACCTCTAGGATGGAGGCCCGACGAGAGTTTTCCATGATGCTTCCTTTCTGCATAAGTTAGGTATCGACAGGGCCTTAGTTCTTCTGGCCGCTGAAGACGCTCATCTTCACTGGTCGCTGAGTGTTATCACCCAGCAACATTCTCGGTTTCGCCTTGGCTTTGGATACCCAAATCACAAGGCGGCCATCGTCTTTACCCTTGAGGGTGATAACGGTGCCTTCTGTCGGAAGCGGGACGCCCATGTCCGCTCTTGGATCGTAGAAAGCAGCCGCCCACCAGTTGTCGAAATCATTGGGACGTGCTTCGAGCTTTCGTTTTTTGAGTTCAGCTTTCAGTGCACCCATCACTTGATCCTGGTCTGACCTGCCTTGCGTTCTCAGCGCAGAGGCAAGCATGGGAGCGATGTCCCAAAACCCTATCATCCATGTACGAGCCAAGACACTTCTCCTTGCGGTTAGGTTGCGAAAGCTCTTATCCCGAGCATTTCAAATGGAAAGCTTTAGCTTTGCAGCATTTATCGAAAGTGCTTGATTTATTTGGCTCCGGGAACGAGAACGAGGTAGTACTACTTTGCTGTATCACTGAACGCGTTTAAGATCATCGAAAGAAATATTGCGCACCACAGTTTTTCAATACGTAATATCAAAACCGCTGAAATGCGCTTGAGATAGCCTCTTTGCAACAGCGTGGTTGTTGCGTCGTAATTGCTCGTGCAGCTCTGCCAAATTTGATCGTTCGAGCGAATCTGTGCAGCGCGATCACAAAAGTGACGGTGAGCGTCAGGCAGCGTCACTTTGCAAACTGGCTTGCACTAGGCTTCACCAACCGTGAATGTGCGCTAAGCATTGCTTCTAACATTGCCAAGCAGTAGCATCCACTCGAACCTACATCTTCTGCATTTCTGCACGGCACACACTAACTAACTTGGCATTTTAGTTAAAAACAATCTCCCTGAAGAGCTTGGGCTCTGCAGGTGATGTAATGCGCCTATCCGGAAATCACTAGAAATCGTTCCTCGACGGGCGTTATTTTGCCTTGCGTTGGAAAGCGGGCAAGAACCTTTCGAGATTTAAGCAGCAAATCGAAACGAGGACTTGGGGGCGCTCTCACGGTGAGAGTGGCTCTTAGCCTCAAATCACATTGGAGGTAGTTATGCCTAGTTTACAAACAAGAATAGGACCTCGTTCATACACGGAGCTGACGGGTTCTCATAAAGATGCTCCGGAAGGTAGTATGAAAGTTCGCAGAGTCGCACTCAACAAAGTGATCGACTTTTCGGTGCAATTCGCCACCACGGCTTCACAAGCCGAAATCGACCAGCACAAGGCTTCTGTGAAGCGCCGCCAGCGCGCGCCATTTTCCCGTGAGGAAGTGAGCGCGCTTTTGTCGGGCAAAACAGAAGACATCGCTGCGTTCACCGCAGAAGCGATAAAGCTTGGACTGACAGCGATCGAGCCCGACCAAGCGGACTTGATGCTCGGCATACGGCGCTTCAAGGGAACCTATGCAAGGGTTCGCGAGCTATTTCCGGAGTTGGATCTCTGGATTTGGCGCCATGCGCAACCTCAGCACGGCGAACTTGAGTTCATCGGTCGTGATGGTCCAATCAACATCTGGGATCATTATTACGGTGCGATTACGCTCGTCGCCGGTCTTGATGAACGCCCAATCGCTGATACGAATACCATTAGATTTCGGCCCGGCATGATCAAGAGTCATGCCATCAACGGACTGACATCTAGAGGTATCGCTCGGAAGCAAGGCGTCCCTGTGGACGACCTTCTGAAGAACGTCCCAGCCGGAATGGTAACGGCGTTTATCTCGCTGTCTAACAGCAATCCGAAGCGGCTGCAAACTCAATTGCAGAGCGATATCAACGTCATGGCGAAGGCAGAAGGTGTACCGGCTGCCCAGGTGATCGTCATTCCAGTGCGCGGATACAATCCGAAGGGGTTCGACTGGGACTCCTATGTGGAAGATGCACTGGACGCTCAAGCCCACGCGGCTCTCAATCCGCGCGGAATCATTCTCGTGTTCCTGTGTGCCAACGACGACGACTCGTTTGCGGCGGGGCATGAGGCTGCGGTTGCCTACAAATTGCATAAGATTCTGGGCATCAGCATCAGCTGGGGTGGTCCTGCCGTATCGTTTACCACGCAAACACAGTCTCGTTGGAAGAGATCTGTGGATGCCGGTATTCTTATGGGCATTTTCACCACGGCTGCCACCGGCGACAATGGCAGTAAGGATGGCACTCAGTCCGATACTCCGGATGCGCCCTCCATCATCCCTGGCATCATTGGTGCTGGCGGAACTGATGAAGACGCAACCGACGATAGCGGATTGATAAATGTCATCCAAACCTGGAATGACATGGCCGAGGGTGGTGGCGCAGGCGGTGGCGGTGTGGACGACAAAGTATGGCCGAAACAGGACTTCGAGGCGAACACCAATACGCCTCCGAATGCCGAATCCGGCAAGTTTGGTCACGCCACATCGCAAATCGGCGACATTGCCGCACCCAAGTGCGGTCCCGACGTGTTTGTCAAGGGTGCTCGTCAGAAGGTCGGTGGTACCAGCCATGCATCGCCTTTCTCGGCGATCAAGCTGGCGCTCATCAATTGCCTTCTGGAGCACGCTATCACGGACATGAACGGGTTCATCTACGACCATCAAGGCAAAGGTCTGTTTGTTCAGGTTACGGCGCCTGGTACAAATGGCGACTATTCGGCCAAACCGGGGGATGTTTACAACGTTCCACTCGGCTTCGGTCGGATTGTGTTCGTCAACTTCCTGTCGTATGCCAAGCACGTGCAGGATGGGTTGCCGCTTGCTGCCTAGTGTGTGTTTCGGAGTGGTTGGCTGATTCCAATTGCTTGCACACTTCGGAGCTCCTGGTGACGCCTTTGGATTCCCGCTCAAACGGGTTTTCGAGGCGCCACCTTTTTGCCTGTAAATACTATTTAATACAGTATATAAACAAAAATAGATCAACACCGAAGGGCACAGCTTTAAGTAGCTGTGCTCCACGGTGCTAACCCATTGCAAACCCAGAACAGGCAATTCAAACATCCCAGATGTAGAGACGAATTAAATGCGGTTCCTTTCCGGTAGGAGCACTGGCGAAGATCCTTTCCAGCACTACGAACAGTTCAGGCACGCATTCTTTCGTTGTCAGTTCGACTTCTACGAAACCGCGCGATGGCCAATCCCGACGTTGGTGAGATTGCAAAACGCGGCAACTTCCATCTGGTTGATTCCCAGTGAGACCCCGGAGCTTAGCTTCTTCAGCTGAAATGATGCGCGCATATTTGCAGACAACCTTGCTCCAATCGTAACCGAGCAAGTCGGAGTAGAGAGTCCAGCACGGAATATCAATGCCGTTCTCGACTATCTCGCGAATTTCTGGACTGCAATCTTTTGGTGTTTGCCAGTGGGGGCGGATTGGAGAGAAGTGATCGTAATTGCCTGCATTTGCAAGCACTGCTCGCACATCGGGATTTTTGAAACCACAGTTGTGAAACCAGTCCGGATAGATAGGTATGTAAGAAAGGTACCTTGCGATTTCGCCTTCCAAAAATTCTTTGGGTGGGGGCAGATAAGTCCAGTGGCCGTTGGCATAAGCTTCGGCGCGGATTTCGAGCAACATGGCATCTTCTCCCTTTCAGGTTAGAGAACGGCTAATAGAGTTGGTGCATAGGAAAGGGTTGGTTTGTTTAAACCTCAGGGAATTTAAAAGTTGCGATGTTTTGTCATAGCAAATGGCCAATAGTCCATTGAAGTAACAAAGCTTGCAATATGCTTGCGGCGCAGTTCTTAACACTAATCATTGCAACGTGACTGCCGCCAGACTTCTATAGGGTTTCCGAAACACCAAAATTTAGCTGTGACCAGCGCATATCGTGAGTTGCGCTAATTGCCAACTCGTATAGCATTGAGATCGTTGACTTCTAGCTTTAAGCACCGTAGATTAGTACCTTTCCAAATGATGTTGGTGGTGTCAGGTGTGGCATCGTAAATGGTGCGTTCTTGGTTATGCGGTGTTTGCAGGAACGCTCTTGAATGCAGGCGTTGCGGCGTACGGTGCTGATTCATCGACACCAAAAGTTTTGAGGGGACGAGCTGAAGTAGATGAGGAGATGAGCTCTATCCTTTCGGAAGAGCTAGAGATAGAACGCCTTTCAGCTCAATTTGATCTCGCTTCGAACATCACTAATTTTGCCAAAGGACGTCGGCAATGGTCTTACAATTTTGGCAATGCGTTTTGCACCGAGGGCGGACTGATAGCGGCAACAGCTTTGTTTGCAAGTAACACCAGCAATCGGCACGCAATTCATTTTCAAACAGTGACTAAGAATGGCATACAAACAGTGCAAGCCAAATACGTCACCCTTACTCCAGCGATCGATCCGAATTCTGTAAACGGGACAATCACTCCTCAGATTGTTGGACAATGCATCAGCATAACCGGCGGCAGTTTCGAGCTGATGACGACCCTAGGAGTTGTGATCCACAGGGATCATCTTGGATTGGCACCAAGAACTTTGGATAGCGAAGTTATAGATCATCTTGCCTCAATTGATAGAAAGCTGAAAATTGCCGCTGCATATTGTTCAGAAAACCCGTCCGCTTCGATCGAGCTGCGCATATTGAAAGACCTCAGAGATAGAGCGCTTTCAGATTACTTCGTGGCACGGCTGGTTGAGAGACGTTGGGCGAGTTGGAACAACAGTCAAAATGTAACTGGCGTAATTCGCAACACAATAGGAACTGTTGGCAATAGCATAAACGAGCTTGGCAGACATGAAGCGAGGCGAAGGTTGAATGGCGATGGCAGCATACTAAACTTTATTTCTGCATCAATTATTCTAGTTCGTCCGTATTTTTGCGAAGCTTGGGCAAAATACAAAACGCGAAATCTTGATCACAAACTCAAAAATCTCATGGGCGACGTTGAACCGCGTAATGACGGGATTCTTGCCGAGAGGATATTGCAATTGAAAGCTTCATCTCGTTCGGAAGTTCACAGCAATTATTTCGATAAACGGGAGCAAATCTACAATAATTATTCATATGATAGAGCCGAGATTTTTGAGCAGTACGACAGGAGACTGTCCGTTCTTTCGATGCGAAGTACGGTGCGCGGTTCCATTTACGCTCCAACAAAACAGACGCAAAGCATGATCAACATAGTGACGCAGTTTCGCCCACGCAATAACACCGTGGAAAACAATCGATATAGTGCCATTGCCAATCTGACTTACACTTCGGGGCAAATTTTCAATATATCGGAGCTGGTTCGACAACGTTTAGCTGATGAAGTGAGACATCGGAATTTGGAAAAGGCAAAAATTTTGCCAACGAAATTATTGGCAAAGCGAATCGAGTTGCTCTCTCAAGATATAGGATCAATTAAACCCTAAGGCTGTGTCGCAGTTCGTCTGCCGAACCGGCCAAAGGTTTCTGCGTTCGGCTCTTTAACAACCTGGCTAGAATGCTGAGAGGTTGGTGACGAATCGGTGCGTTGACCAAACATCCAGCCCAACCAAAAAAGGACCAACCCGACTGTACAAAGGAGAAACAGTTCCTCAGCAGTGTCCTCGAAATGCATCTTTGGAGTTTGTTGTGCTATTTGTTTATTCATCGCAGTGTTATAGATGGAAACTAAGCCTAATCTATGACCTTAGCCGTCAAATTGGCATTCAATTAACATCAAAATTTAGTCAAATCGTCCATGCAATAATGGAGACCCGGATGATAATTCCATAGAGACAGGTAACTTTTTATGTTAGCGCGCTATTTCTTTGCAATCCTGACCGTGGTCTGTTGCACAGCGATATCGCGGCTCCTTCAACCCGCTTTTACACTTTCGAGTGTTACGCTAATCTTCGTTTTTGGTGTCGTAATCGTTGCAGCTATATGGGGACGAGGTCCATCAATATTGGCTGCATTGTTGAGTGTTGCTTCACTGGACTTCTTTTTTTGCGAACCCCTTTACTGTTTTGACATATCGAGCAGTTCTGATCTTTTGACTTTGGCTGTCATGTTGGTCGTAGCTGTTTCGATTAGTACACTTACAATCAGGGTCAAGCACCAGGCAATTGAGAGCGCGCGATTGGCCGAGGCAGCTGAGATGGAACGTTTGCGAAGCACGCTCTTAAGCTCTTTTTCTCACGATCTGCGCACTCCTTTGGCAACGATAACTGGCGCTGCAACCGGACTTCTTGAGACTGAGCCAGAAAAACTCTCAGCCGATCAAACGGAACTCGCGAAGGTAATTTTCGAAGAAGCAGAACGTCTGGAGAGATTTGTAGCAAATTTGCTCAATATGACGCGACTGGAAGCAGGAGTTATTGAATTTCACAAGGAATATCAACCAATTGAAGAGGTGGTTGGATCTGCTCTTACAAGAATGGAATCTCGTCTAGTTGACAGAACGATTGGCACAGACCTTGCGCCGAAATTACCAAATGTTCCGATTGATGCTGTATTGATCGAGCAAGTCATCATAAATCTCATCGATAATGCGCTCAAGTACACAAACAAGAGCGACGTAATCAAAGTTGGATCGCAACAAGTGAGTGATAATCAAATTGTTGTATTCGTCTCCGATTCAGGAGCCGGAGTCCCCGCTGGTGAAGAAAACAGAATTTTCGATAAGTTCTATCGCGCCAAGCCGGAGGGAATAAGCGGATTTGGATTAGGTTTAAGTATTTGCAAGGCCATTGTGCAAGCACATGGAGGTAGAATTTGGATTGAGAATGCTCAACCCGGCGCCTGTTTTAAGTTCACGCTGCCCACAAAAGACGCCCAGCTAAAGGAAGGACAAAGTGCAAGCAACAGAGCCACTAGTTATTCTCATTGAAGATGAGCCACAGATCCGCAGGTTTTTGCGCATAACACTTGGAGATCACGGTTTTCGCCTGGTTGAATGCACGACCGCTGCGGAAGGATTAAACCGCATCGAAGCAAATCAACCAGATCTTGTGTTGCTTGATCTCGGTTTGCCTGACATGGATGGTTTAGAAACCACGAAGCGCATTCGCGAAAAGTCTAGTGTGCCAATCATTGTCGTTTCAGCAAGAGATCAAGAAGAACAAAAAATTCGCGCATTGGATAACGGAGCAGATGATTTTGTCACGAAGCCTTTTGGTAGTGGGGAATTATTGGCGCGCATGCGGGCTGCGGTTCGTAGAGCTAGTTCTAAAAATAGCGAAGAAAAAAGTTCGATATTCACTGCGGAAAACGTCTCAATCGATTTTGAAAAGCGTATCGTAATGAAAGGAGATCAGGAAGTGCACCTGACCCCAAATGAATACGACTTGTTGGTTGTGCTTGTCGAAAACTCCGGTCGCGTATTAACTCATCGCCAACTGCTGAAACAAGTTTGGGGTGATCAATACACCAATGAAACCCATTATCTGCGTGTATACATGGCCCAACTGCGACAAAAGTTAGAAGACGACCCGGCTCGTCCAAGACACCTGACCACAGAAGCTGGTGTGGGCTATCGCTTTCGTCCCTAAGGTTTGGCCTGCCAACTTCCATCACCATCTGGTGAGTTCCAGCTTCCTGCAAGATGCGATCCGTCAATCGATAAATCAGCAACGCAATCAACCGGAGAGCTTCCTCGATTTTTGAATTGCTTTGAAAATATGAGACGCGAAAACTGGAACGTCCCTTTGAAATCAAATTCTCCGCCCCCTTTGCCACCATCATATCCAGTGCCTTCGACTTGACCATTGTTGTTGATGGTAATAGTAAGGCTGATCGGAGTATGAACCTTGCTTCCGGTGCGCGACATGTCGCCTTGCCAGTTCCCTACCAAAGTTACTTCTTCAATGTCATTTTCTTCGCCCATGTCATTCTTCGCCCACCTATGCCATCCAGCGATCGAGTGTTTTCTTTAGCGATTCAATCAAGACCGGTTTAAAGAGGTAATCGTTCATTCCGGCTTGAAAACATTGCTTGCGATCGGGATCTGCTGTAATCGCAATAATGGGAATGGCATCCTGGTTATTGGCCGTTTCCCGAGCGCGAATTGCTTTTACGGCTTCGATTCCACTCATGTTAGGCAGATGCACATCCATCAACACAACAGAATATTTTGCCGAACTGATCTTGCGTACCGCTTCTTCACCATCTTTGGCAAAATCCGCTTTGACACCTAATTTTGACAATTGTTTTTGCACGAGGAATTGCAGACTTTCCTCGTCTTCGACTACTAAAACTAGCTTGTCAGAGCGTTGCATTTAGTTGTCGCTCCTAATTGCAATGGAATTTCAAACCAGAAAGTTGAACCCTTGTCTTTTTCGCTTGTGGCCCCAATTTTGCCACCCATTAGGTCGACCAATTCTTTGCAGATAGACAAACCAAGTCCGACACCATCGTGCTTATGAACAGAAGATTCCTCAACTTGCACATAGGCCTCAAAAAGCGTTTTGAGATCTTCTGGACCGATTCCAACGCCAGTATCCGTTATCTCAAACCTAACTATAAGTTTAGCGTCTTCTTCTCCGGTTGTGGCCGCTTTGACTGTAAGACTGCCCTTATTTGTGTACTTAACCGCATTTTGGACCAAGTTTAAAAGAATTTGCCTAATCCGGTCCGGATCTCCTTTGAAACTTTGAGAAACCAGGTTTTCCGGCAGTACGACATCTAAATGCAATCCCTTTGAAGTTACTGCTGCGCTGACCGAGCGCACGACAGAATCGACGATATTCTTTAATCCAAATTGCTCGTAATTGAGAGTGAATTTTCCAGATTCGATTTTTGAGAGATCGAGAAGCTCATTCAAGATCTTCAATACGTTGTGACCGGAATCATAGATGTGTTCGACTATTTCATTGGATTCCGCATTGAGCTCAGACATTTTCAATATTTCTGCAAGTCCGATAATGCCGCTTATGGGTGTTCTGACTTCATGTCCTACATTTGCAATAAATCGAGCCTTTGTTGTATTGGCAAGTAATGCCTCATTGCGCGCCTGTATAAGTTCGGAATTGATCCTGTTTTGTTCGGAAAGAAAACGCCGGGTGGTTCGCGACATCCAGAGGAGTGTTGCGACAATGCTTGCTGCCAAGATGGACAGAACAGCTTCTGTGTATGCGGTATTTCGGGAAACGTCCTTTTCTCGAAGCGCAAGCTGGGCTTCTTCCCGCCCGAGCAAAGTACTAACGAGTTGCCTGGTTTCAAGCAATGACTCGATATTTCGGCCCCTTGAACTAAGCGGCAAATGCACCATTTCCGGGTGTTTGGTTTTTTGTTCTATAACCATTTTTCCAAATTCGATTCGCTCACCAGATGCTCTTGTGAGAGCTTCAACCAGGGTGATTTCTTCCGGATTTTCTTTAATTAGGTTTGACAATGCGTTAAGGTGCGGCGGCACGTTCTTAGCTTCCGCAACGAAAAGGCTTATGTTGCGCGGATCAGAAGTGACAAAATATGCCCGAGATAAGATGTCGCAATTTACAACAGAAATGAGAACTTGTTGACCCTCTTTAATTACATTGAGGGTATGTTTAACCCAGAGATGAGCTGCCATCAGATGTGATACCAGAATGACTGCTGTTAACAGCATGCTGATGCAAAAAACTGCGATAAGAGAAAGAGACCAGTTTTGTTTTTCTACATAACTGCTGGGCATGAATGGCTTCCTGAACCAACGACCATATACTTTAGTTTAGACCCTTAGTTTAGTCAGCAGGGGGTCAAAAACGCCAAGCTCAGCAATAGCTGCAACCATTGTTATTGCTGCTGCCGCAAAGAATTGAGACGCTTTTTAGCCTCTAGCCTTCTGTCGTCAGAAGGTGACGACACGTTTAGAAAAGCTTGCCACTCCTTACTTTCCTCCTGGGCATTGCCCATGCCTTCAAGAACATGGCTGAGGCAGTAATGGGCGTCTGCATTATTTGAATCAAGGCGCAATGCCGCCCGATAAGCATCGGCAGCACCAGATTGGTCGCCTCCTAGAAGCCGGTTCGCGGCAAGGTTGAGGCGAGCCGACGTGAGCGAAGGATCAATTCGTACCGCTTCCTCGGACTGTTTGATGGCTGATTCGATTTCGCCTGAACGGCCAAGAGCATAGGAAAGCCGGTCGTGCAGACTGGCTGAGCTTGGATAGAGAGCCAGAGCGGTTTGATAGTGTTTAATCGCATCTGCGTAATTTGCATCCTGCACATCGAGATTGGCAAGTGCCGCAAGGGCAGTTCGATTCTTGCCATCTTTCAAGATGGCATTGTTTAGTTCTTCTTTTGCTTTTGATTTGTTGCCAAGTTTGGTTAAGACTCTGGCGTAATTAGTTAACGAAAGTGAATCGTCCGGATGTAGTTTGAGGGCCTCATCATAAAGACTTGATGCCTTCTCGAAATCTCCTTTCAGCGCCATGACCGAAGCATAATCGCTAAGAGCATCGGCATATTCTGGATCCACCTTAAGAGCCGATTGATAGTTGGTTATGGCATCATCCAGGCTGCCATTAATGACAGCCTGATTGGCTTTTAAGTAGTAACTTTCAGCCGCTAAAAAGCGGCATAGTTTGGCCGGTACACCTTTGTGCCTCTCAACTTCTGGTGCTCCCAATATGAGCGGTTTCCCCGTCCAGGCGCTCTTCATGACAGGTGTCTGAGTACGTTTAGAACCTTCCTTGGTAGTATCAAGTTCGGTAGCATTTTTGGCTATGGTGAAAGCATCTTCCAGGGCTATAAAACCATTGTTTTGCCGCAAAGCTTCGATCAGATTCTTGGAAAAGCTGGCGCTCCAAGTAATTTGTTCAGGACGGCTAGATGAAAGAATCACAAGTCCTTCGCCAGCTGCAAGTTGACTTAAATCAACGCTATATACCGGACCTGCTAAGGACTTAGATCCAGCAGTTAACTCGGCTGCCCCGCTATAACAGGCCTGCAGAATCAGCACAATGCGACTTGCTTTTACGTTGTGCTTGATGGTATCCATGAGGTCTTGCATGGATAAGCAAGTGCTGTAGACGTTACCGAGTGCACAATCAAAAGCGCAAAGATAAGCTTTGCCATCCGTTGTTGGAAAGCTGAGTGTTGAAATAAACACGACGACGAGATCATCCGGACCGGCCAGGCTTCCCAACCATGAATTGCCAAAACTGGCCATGATATTTTGTTTGGTGGCGTTACCATTGACCAACAACCTAACGTGATCTTTATCGAAACGGCCGACCGTCGGATCAACTGCATAGTCATAGAGGTCTTCGGCAGACTTATCCATTGGAAATGGGCTTGCCAAGCGCTTTTCTTTGTACTTGCTTGCTCCCACTATCACCATCCATTTGCTACCAATGGCTCGATTTGGCGATTGCGCATCAGATTTCAAATCTTGAATTTTGGTCCAATCAAATTTGGATTCGGATGTTTGCGCATTGGAAATCTGGCCCAATTGAGAAACAATAATGAGCAAAAGAGGCAGCGCTCGACGGTTTTTAAAGATGCGTAAGGGCAATATCCACCGAAAATGCATCGGCACTATCCTCTTGAGTTAGACGAACGAGACTTTTGTTTAGAGAACTTTGGACGGCAAGATGGGCAGAATGAATATTGGAAAATTGTGTAGGCAGAATAACTGGATCGGGATCGTCCCAAGAGAGTTGCATACGTGTTGGCACCAGATCTTTTGATCCAGATCGATCTGCTGATATGAAGGCCAGTACTGGTGATGCCGGTGCGTCTACATCTATGGGTTTGTGTGAAAATATCAAACGAACGATTTCAACGCCAGGATGCTCATCAAACTTCAACCAGGCTTTTGTAGGCAATGCATACTCCTGGCCAGTCGAAAGCATATTTGCCAAACCAGTTTGCACTTCGGGAAAAAGCACCGCCTTTTTTCCTGTGCTGCTTTGCTTCATTACTATGTATGCATAGCCATCAGAAGCAGGCAGAAAGTGAAAACGAATAGCATCTCCACTTTTAAAAACGCTTTTGTTGTTACAGCGGTAAATAGTGCCGTTGCGCAGCAGTTCTATCCAATAGCCTAGGCTGATTTTTGCTTGTGGGGCGGCCTGATCTTGATCTGCTTTTGGAGTCGGTTTTGCATCAGCAAGAGGTGTTGGTGTAGCAACAATATCGACCTGTCTTGTTCGTTCACGAAGAGTGTCAGCTGCTTGCCTGCTCAAGAGTTTGTTGGAAAGCCAAGTTTCTACAAAGGCAATATCATCCGGTTGAAATTGTGATTCTTCAAAAATCAAATGTTCGGCAGACTTACTGAAAACGAGTTCTTTTGATGGTGTAGTCAGGCTCTCATACAATTTCCAGGTTCCAGCTGGTCTTACAAGCTTGTCGTGCATGCCTTGAATAAAAAGTACCGGTGTATCGGATATTTTTTTTGCACATTCAAAGTTCTTGTTCATGAAGACTTGAAAGTCGATCAGCTCTTTTGGTGATAACTGCATTCTTGCAAGCGGATCCTCTTCCCAGGCTTTGCGCAAATCTTCTTTTTGCGTAGCTTGTTTTACTACGCCTCGACCAACATTCATGTCGCCGTGAAAACCGTTCAAAATGGCATGAATGCCTACTTTCAACTCTTCTTCACTCTGACCAAAGCGATCACCAGCTGGAACGGAGGCAATCAATCCCGATACGAGATTTGGATTCAAACAAGTAGCATGCAAAGCAACTGCTCCTCCCATCGATTCTCCAAGAAGAACGACAGGAAGGTTGGGTTGCTCTTTGTGGATAAACTCAAGAGTATTTTTAACCTCATTGAGTGCGGCTGGAAAATCCATTCTTGCAGTACCGCTTTGCTTTTGTAGCTCGCCAAAACCAGGCATGTCGATGGCATAGACTATTAATCCGTCCTTTGCCAGACGTTCGCCTAAGCCGGAATAATTTCCTTTGTGCAAGCCAAGACCATGCAGACAAAGAATAACAGCAAGCGGCTTAACGCTATCATCTTGCCAACAGACTTTCGGGGCGGAAAATTGTGCAGGCGGAGCGGTCTGCATATGACTATGAATCTTTACCGGTTCATCATCCAATGCCAGGGCAGGCAAGGACATTAAAATTGCCAGTGCAACTGCACCTAAGTATCGATATGACATACTCACTCCAATAGAGCCTGGTATTAGCTTCTACCAGAAGGTAATCGGAATTAGGAGGAAACCGAATAGCGAAATCGAAACTGAACTTTACTCTCTTTGTGCCATGGCTTTGTGCCTCAGGTACGACTCGATAAAGGGATCGAGATCACCATTTAGGACACCTTCCACGTTGGAAGTCTCTTCCTTAGTACGAACGTCTTTCACGAGGCGGTCATCGAGCACATAAGATCGGATGGCATTGCCGAATGTCGCTGAGACATTGTCGCCCTTAATGCGCGCCAACTCTTCTTCTCGCTCTGCTTGTTTTATAGCAAGAAGTTTAGAGCGCAAAAGTTCTAGTGCTAGCGCTTTATTTTGTAATTGACTGCGTTCCTGTTGGCACTTGACCATGATCCCGGTTGGTTTGTGCACGACTCTTACTGCGCTTTCTACTTTGTTTACGTTTTGTCCACCAGCGCCGCCGGAACGCATTGTCTCTATTTCTAAATCCTCTTCTTTTAAATCGATAATGGCGTCGATGTCATCCATCAAAGGACTCACTTCCACTGCGGCAAAACTTGTTTGTCGTGAGTCGTTTCCTTGTTTGAAAGGAGATTTGCGTACGAGCCTGTGTACGCCCTTTTCACAAGACAAATAGCCGTAGGCATAAGGACCGTCAACTTTAAATGTGGTGCTCTTTATGCCGGCTTCTTCACCAGGTGATTCATCGATCAATTCCGTTTTGAAGCCGCGATTTTGACACCAACGAAAATACATGCGCTGCATCATTTCCGCCCAGTCCTGAGCGTCTGTGCCCCCTGCTCCAGCATTAATTGTAACTAGAGCTGCCGAATCATCATACTCACCGGATAGAAGCTGATTGAATTCAAACTTGTCTAGTTCTGCGCTCAAACGCTTCAACAACTTTTCTATTTCAGGAGCAACTGATTCGTCATTTTCCTCAATGCCAATTTCCACAAGCACGCGAATATCGCTCGCTTCATTGCACCATTTGTCGTATTGACCCAGCGATGATTCAAGCCGGCCTTTTTGCTTCATCAACTTCTGAGCAGCTTCTTGATCCTTCCAAAAATCCGGATCGAGAGTCTGGTCCTCTAATAGTTTGATTTTGGATTTCAGTTGATCCGGCTCAAAGGAATTCGCTGACTTTCGTCAGGCGCTCCTCGACAGTCTCTAATTCACGGCGCAATTCCGTAAGTTGCATTTCAGATTCCTTTTCAGATGCCTGAGTACCGATTCAGATTCTTTAGTACTGAGGCAAACCCTGGTTTTCAATCACGCGCTGGTTGAGATTGAGGGTTACTTTCTCTTTTGATTCTACGCCGTTTGTCTTTACGATAACCGGCAAATACCAAGCCGGAAATGTCATCTCAGGCACTGTAACAGTCAACGAAGTTGCACTCGCTGATGTGACCGGTGCGGTTACTCCTCCGATCGTAACTACGTTTTCGTTAGCGTTGGTGGAGAAATTCTTTCCTGACAAAGTAACGGGATTACCCGGAGCTGTTGAGATCATGTTGATGCCGAGAACTTGCGGTGTTAATTTAACTGTCACCTTATATGGTGCGCTTCTGTTTGAGCCTACTTGCACAATCAAATCTTGTTTGCCGCCGTCCATTTCTTCCGGCACAGTAAGGCGCAGTTCTCCTGCGCTAGCCGATTTTACGGCTATGACTTTTTTACCAATATAGACCACTGCACCAGGACCAAAACCTTTCCCTTTCACGACCGGTACATCGGCTGGACCAAAAGTATCTGGAGTCACTGAAGTAATGGACAAAGACGAAGTCGTTAATTGCCACGACATCTTTGCACCTACCGGACCAAAAGCTTGAATTATCATGCGAGAAGATCCAGGACCCATTGCTCTCGTCATATTTTTGGAAAGTTTGCCATCCTTGAAGTCAGTATTGGAGGCGAGCACATTACCGGCAACGACAATGCGAAGCCCCACGAAAGATGGGCCACCGTCGCCATTGACAAAGCTCAACGTGAGAGGCATCGATTCTTGTCCTGGCTTCAAATTTATGTAGTCAGTAAAAGTCTGCCACTTGTTGGCAACCGTTGAAACTATGGGCTTGCTCTCTTTTTGGACTACGACTGGCTCTTCTGATTTTGCAGCCGGCTTGGCTGCAGGAGCACTACTGTCCTTTTTGTTTACAACAGCCGGAACGGCTTGGGATGGAGTAGTGGGCGGTGGCGGTTGGAGCCTATTTTGCCCAAGGGCGGATGGAATAAGGGTGTTCGTTAAAACGAGCGCCATACCCAATCCCAGAACTGATTTTGTCCGAGGTTGCATGTTGCTACGCTGAACAGGTTTTTGACTCATGACGACCCTTTCCTTTTGCCAGTCACACACAAGGCAAGATTATAGACTTAATGATGGATAGCTCGCAAAGCTTGGCGAGTTTCGGTACCAAGCATGCCTTTTTGTCACAAATATTCGGGCACCGATTACGGTGTACGTGGACGTACAGTTCCTATTTGAATCCTTAAATCTTCGGCGATATTGCCTGGTCGTGGCCTATAATTTTGCGGTTCTCAGAGCGTCGCAGTTGCAGGTAGCTGGAATGTTGGCGTTGGGGCGTATCGCATTTGGTGTCACGGGTAGCCTTCTAACCTTATTGGGTCAGACGCTCGTCTTTTGTTCTTCGTTTTCTGTTGCAGCTTACGCGCATGAAGCGAACGATTCGTCATTTGAAATTGCAAAAACTGTAGCTAACGATCCTCATCTGCTCTCGTTTCAATATCTTTCCTCAGTGCTTGGTCCACCCAACCGTGTCGTAAATTTGCGCTCAGGGACGACTCGCCAAGCCCTCTGGCACGAATATCAAAACAACACGCAGCTCTACGAATTTCAGCAAGAAGTAGGTCCAATGGTGACCCGCGGCCATGTGGAGTATAAATTGACCGTGCACCTTCCTCCTGCAAGTAGGGTGGATATGTCCGCACTCGAAAAGGCTTTTGGAAAGACTCATCACTTTCACTATGACAACAAGTCCAATCCAAATTTGGATTTCGCTATTTCTCCAAGCACTACAGTAACAGCGATAAGACCTGGCAACTGGCCCCTCACAAAGACCATCATAGTTTCATATGATGGACCACAATTATCAGGACCCACACAAACCGAAATGGAAGAGATTGCGCAGAACAAGCGCACCGCTGCCTTTGAACATAACAGCAAAGGAAGGCATGCCCAAGCAGTTACGACATTGTCCTCTTATTTGAAAGACAAGCCATCGGATGCAGAAGCGCACCTGCGTCTTGCTGAATCGCTGAAAGCAAATTGCCGTATTAACGAAGCCATTTCCGAATACAGCCAGGCTTACCGGTTGTCATCAAACGATTATCGTTTGCAAAATCAATGCCTTGATGGACTGCGTGCTTTGAAAGTCTTACCTTCGACAGTTCCACCGATACAACCACCCGAGCCTTATGCTGGTTCGGCCGGTATTGCCTACAAGCCCTTTGGCGCACCAAGGGCGCCGCAAGCTCTGGCAAGCAGAGTTGGCATAAAGGTTTCGCCGGGCAGAGATTTTCAAGATCCTAATTACGACCCGTTCCAACTTGACGGCGCCGTTATTACTCCTGTCAATTACACAAGATCACTTGCTGAAACTGCCAACCCTCTTGATGCCGGATTCTAATTAAATCCTGGGGTCGGAATGCCCCACGGGTACTTGACTTGCGGGGGTCGCCTCGCCCATTAAATTTACTTGACAATTGTTTGGGGGTGGTTCAATATTGACCCTTGGCTTAAGGTATTTACTCTCGTTACTTCTGTGGTTCCATGGCATTCACCGATACAAAAGCAGTAATCGACTCCCAAAAAACTAGGGACAGCGTCAACACGAGCGAACAAGCCGTCATGAGTGGGGCTCATTTGGCTATGTTAAATGAAGCCAATCACAGCATGCTCAACGGTGGTAATAATGCCCTTGCCTCACTTTTAGGTGGCAAAGCAACCCCAGTTATTCAAGGCGAGTCATTCGTTATTCCGCCAGCTCCGTATCCCGAACAACAGTCGGCTTATTCAGAAAAGGGCAAAGCTGCTGCTGATCAGCTAATTGCTAACGTTTAGTTTTTAGTTTAAAAATCAATATCAAGTGTGGTGGCAGTGTTCCACCAAAACCAGTTCTTGGTTGGCAAGAGTTCGGTTCTTGCTAGATTTCAGACTTTTTCTTTGGCTCTAACGTCAACGTCTGCATCTTGTTGTTGGCCGCCATGCGATCCATCTACAACTGCAAACGGACCACAAATTTTGTTGACCATTTCTTTGAAATTGGAATTGACGCTCGTAGCTCCGAATATCTCGGGGCTAGACTTACCCAGTAGTGCTGCCGATTCAGCGTGAAAGCTTTGCAGTGCCAGTTTGCTTGCATCGTTCGTACCAAATTTATCTTGTACGGTTGCGGCTAAACTTTCGAGATTTGAATTTTGAGCTGTCATCGGGTTTTTAGTCCTTAGTAAGTTTTTTTGACCAAGTTTTTGAAAAGAATAGAAGGAAGAATGCCGGTCATCACTCTTCCTTCAATCCTTTTCCTCTTGGTCATTGCATTTGAGTGCAATGTGAGTGAACCAAGGTTGTCAGATTAACGCAGCACCGGGCTAAAGACGTTACCAAGTTGTTAATCGGATTCTGGCGAAATATTAAAAGTGAAAGGTAACGGTTCTAGTAAACGCGTATAAAAATAGCCACTGCATATGGTGCATTTTGGCACCCCCTCTGACTGATAAGAGCTAGAATAAGAGAGGTAATCCGAAGCCGCCGGTGCCCGAAAAATTTCATTGCCAGTGCTTGACCGGGGAGCACGATTATGCAATATAGAGGCAAGCAGGTCGCCCTTTTACGCAAAAACTATGCTGCTCGGCATGGTAATTGGCGTCTACAATAGGTTTCCGATTTTGATTGAAGGCAAAATCCGATTACTTTTAATAGAAGATGACGCAGCTGACGCGAAGCTTTTGCGTCGGATGCTTTTAGAGCGGGCGGCAGCGCAATTCGAAATAGAACACGTTGTTTATCTGGAGGAAGGGCTAAGCCGTCTGAAATCAGGAAATATTGATGCCATTTTGCTGGACCTTTCTTTGCCGGATGCCCAAGGTTTGGGAGGCTTTTACAATATTCATAAATCAAATCCTTCTGTACCACTGCTGGTTCTCACCGGTTTTGATGATGAATCGGTGGCACTTGAGGCGGTAAGAGCTGGAGCTCAGGACTATCTCGTCAAGGGAAAAGTAAACAGTACCTGGCTCCAACGCGCAGTCCTTTATGCAATTCAACGTAAGGCTGCCGAAGAACAAATTCGTCATTTGAATCAAGATTTGGAAAAGCGCATAGAAGAGTTGGCAAACCTAAACAAGGAGCTCGAACTTATAAAAGATCAAGCTCTTGCTACATCTCACGTCAAATCTGAATTTGTCGCCAAAATGAGTCATGAGATTAGGACTCCAATCAGTGCGGTTGTAAGTATTTTGGATTTGCTAAGCGCAACTATGTTGAGCGCGGAGCAAGAAGAGTTAATTAGTCTCTTCAATGAAGCAACAGATTCACTGCTCGCCATAATCAACGAGGTTCTAGATTTCTCAAAAATCGAAGCTGGCAAAGTAATACTGGAATCGCTGGACTTTTCACCATCTTCACTTGTGGAAAGCGTTGCCGATATCGTTATTTCAGCGGCGCGCAAAAAGCGGTTGACGCTTTTAACATTCATCGATCCATCAATACCGGCTCGGGTTAAAGGAGATCCGGCCCGTTTGCGAGAAGTGCTTCTCAACTTCGCAGCCAACGCCATTAAGTTCTCTGAAAAAGGTCAAATATTGATTCGTGCCTCCCTAGAAATGCTGGGCGAGCAAAAGGCGACAATTTGCTTTGAAGTTATTGATGAAGGTCCTGGCATTACTAAAGAAGGGCAGGGGCAGTTGTTCCAACCTTTCGTGCAAGTTGCCGGGGCCCAGAAAGGCGGGACCGGTTTGGGTCTTGCTATTTCGAAGCGACTGATTGATTTGATGGGCGGAAAAATCGGTGTCGATTCTGAAGCAGGCAAAGGCACCACATTCTGGTTTGCTGTACCACTCCTTTGCCCAGATCCAACGGCAACCGTGATAGAACCGTGTTCAATGGGTTCAGGAAAAGTTCTTGTCGTAGATGACAATCTTTCTGAATACGGCATAATTGCGCGCTATTTGCAGGTGGCAGGTTATCACTCTCAGCATGCTGAAACTTCAGAAGATGCGATCCGAATGCTTCATGCAAGAGGACCTGAGAAAGATAATTTTGAAGTTGTAATAGTAGGTTTTTCACATACTTCAGAAGACAGCATTGAGTTATTGCGGAAGATCCGAGCCGACAATTCAATACCAGCAGCGAGGCTGATTTTGCTCGCTGATCTCGATGCTCGTGATAAGAGAGAAAAGGCCTTAAAACTTGGTTTTTCAGCGAGATTGGTTAGACCTATAAAGCGTCTTCAACTAATGGATCACCTCGTAGCACTTTCGGACATGACGGAAGCGGAACAAGCTGAAGGCAAAGAATTTGATGAAACTCAAAGCACAACCTCCGCCGATAGTGCAAGAGCAATTTCAATTCTGCTTGTAGAAGATAGCCCTCTTCAACGCAAACTTCTGTTCAAGCAATTGGAAAAGCTTGGTTTGAATGTGGATATCGTAACGAATGGGCGAGAAGCAGTGGAAGCAGCAACTCAAACGCTCTACGACCTAATTTTGATGGATTGGCAAATGCCAGAGTTGGACGGACTGGAAGCAACTCGCTTGATTAGGGATGTTGACAAAGCCAGAAACAGGCGTACTCCAATTGTGGCGCTGACGGCGCGCGCACTTGATTCCGACCGGGATCAATGTCTTGAAGCTGGAATGGATGATTATGTTCGCAAACCAGTTGGTAGAGCGCAGTTAGGACAACTTCTGGTGCGCTGGGTCCATGCAGGCGTTTCTAGCTAAAGCCTCAAGCTAATCTCAGTTTGCAATGGTGAAATAAAATGTTGCACCTTCGCCGACTTCGCCTTCTGCCCAAACTTTGCCGCCCAGCCGCCGAATGATGCGTTGAACAGTAGCCAAACCAACTCCATCGCCTGGGAATTGATCGTTGCTGTGCAGTCTGTGAAAGACGGCAAAAATTTTGTCTGCGTGTTTGGGATCAAATCCCACACCGTTATCGCGAACGAAATAAGTTGTCACTCCATCTTTTTCAGTCTTGCCCATTTCAATTAATGCCCTGCTTTGCTGGCCAGTAAATTTCAAAGCATTGCCGAATAGATTTTCTAGGACAATTTTGAGCAGATCCGGATCACTGTTGACCGAAAGTCCTTTTGCGATATTAAAGTCGATATTACGGTCCGGATAGGCGCATTGCAAATCAGACGCCACAGCCAGAGCCAATTCTTCCATGTCTATCAATTCACGACGGATTTCCGAAAGAGTTAATCTGGAGAGCATGAGCATGTGATCGATCAATTGCCCCATGCGTTGACTTGCTTCGCAAACTATTTTGAGATGTTCTTTTCCTTCGTCGTCTAGTTTGTCCTTATAGTCTTCAAGCAATATTTTGCTGAATCCATCTATGCTCCTCAGCGGGGCTCTTAAATCGTGAGAGACCGAGTAGCTAAAGGCCTGGAGTTCTTGGTTGGTTTCTTCAAGCGCTTTTGTTCTTTCTGCCACACGTTCTTCCAGACTAATGTTGACCATGCGCAGTGCTTCATCAGCCCGTTTGCGCTGAGTGATATCGCGGGCTATGCCTATAATCCGGTAAATTTGATTGCTTTCATCTCGCACCGGTATGAGCGTGGTTTCGAAGTCGCGTTTGCCAGATTCCAGATTGAGTTCTTCCTCGTAGCTGATTGATTCACCAACACTCAGACAACGCCTATAGTTTGCAATCACTTGATTGGCTATTTCCGGATTAACATCTTCAACAAAGCGACCCACCAATTCTGAACTAGACTTACCGAGAACTACTTGATTGGCTGCATTTGCGCCGACGAATTTGAATCGCCCGTCTTCGGTTACATCTAATAAGAATATGCAGTCTAAGGAGTGATCAAACACTTGCCGAAATCGAAGCTCGCTTTCCTGTAAGGCGCGAACAGTGCGTCTTCGATCAGTCACGTCTAGCATGTACCCTGCCCAGAGCACAGAGCCGTCAGGCTCCGTTTCAGGTATTGAATTGCCTTCAACCCAAATCTCACCTTTGGTAGGGTGCAATAGACGAAATTCGCTGTGCCAAGGCAGTAGCGTCCTTTTTGATTCGACTACCGATTTTTGAACGTGAGGAAGGTCGTCGGCATGAATGAGTTTCCAGCAAACCGTTGCATCTTTCGCTAAAACTTCTGGGCCAACTCCAAACAATTCTTCGATTTTCGCCGATGAATACGGCAAGGTGACGGTGCCGTCTTTACCTTCGCGATAGGTGTAAATGGCTCCTGGTCCACTGGCCGCAACGTTTTCAAGACGAGATTCGACATTCGCCCTTCCTTTTGCCAAGTCTTCTTTCTTAGCGCAGGCGTCGGTTTTGTCCGCTGAATTGATAACTTGATCGAGCACAATCTTCCTGCCCTTGTAATCATCAGATACTTGGTTGAAGAGGCACGTTTACTTTAGGAGAAGTATATCGCACCAGATTATCGAGATCGGGTTACTTTTTCGTCGGTAATAAGGTCTCTTTGAACCATATCAGCTAGCTTGCGAGCTACCAGGGCATGTCCGCGAGCTGAAAAGTGAAACTCCAAAAAGTCTTCGCGCATTTGCGGATCTGCTTTGAAGGACTTAGTGAGGTCAATATAGTGTGCGCCGATCAAGTTTGCGAAGGGTTCAAAAATGACATATTGTGCAGCTAAGATCGGGTCATTTACCCAGTTTGGAAAAGTCATTAGACAAAAACTTCTATGCTGCACATGCGACTCAGCTGCCAGCTCTTGCAGGATTGAACTTGTAACTAAAAGAGCATCTTGCTTAGGATAAGTGACAAATTCCTCTGCATTACTCGGTTTCTTAGAAGCCATCAGCTTCGTCAAGAACAAACGCAGCTTTCGGTAACGTGATTCATTGATGGTAAGTGACATATTCATTTGGCTAAAAGCACCATAAATCCTGCTGTTGTTACGCAGAAAATCTAAAACTGGAGATGGCGCTAGTTTGTCTGCATTAGCAGCAAGAACAGAATCATCCTGCCTTAATCTCAGGTCTTTATCCACATAGAAATAAGGACGTGGTTCAGCAGCCGCACGATTGCCTTGGTCTAAGGTGTTTTCGACCGAATCACCGCGGTTGTACAACAAAAAGAGGGCATCGGGATCGTAAGCTGAAACGATCTTTCTGTATTGAAGAAGCTCCTGTCCGTTTGAATAACCAGAGCAACCGAAATTGATTACTTCGAAGTTTGTTATTGGATTGCCATTGTGCTTGTAATTACTCTTGAACAGCTCTTCGTTTAAAAGGCGCTCTGCTACTTTGCCGAAGGTCTCACTTAGATCTACCTGCAAACCTTCGGTTGCAGAATCGCCCAATAAGGCTATCCGGTAAGTGCCGTTAGGCTTGGAATAAACATGCTCGGAATCACGCAAACCCCGCGAGCTGAGGTAGTTGTTTGAATAGCCTTCCAGGCGCCAGGTCACTTGTTTATTAGGTATATGAGCAGTTCCAAATTCAAGATCCGGTTGGAGAAATTCTTGACCGCCCACTCCACATAAACGGAAAAAGATCTCAAGGAAAATGACTGCGAAAAAAGTTGCCGCAAAGGTTTCAATAACTATGCTAAACCAGCTTTTGGGGCGCTCTTTAAAGAGATCAACCACTTGCGGTTCTTGCAATATTCCATTTTTAGATGCTGTCGGCATTTCTTACTCTCTAAAACTGGAACCCTAAAACTGGAAGTAGATGAAGGGGGCAATCTTGCCAGGCGCAAATCCAATGGTTGCTACAGCAACCGTAGCGTATGCAACGGCACGCACATGAGTTGATGTGTCCCACCAGATGAGAAACTTTAGGACTGGAACCGTGAGGTCCACTTCGTGTTTGTCCAAGTTATCTAACCAAACGCGCACAGCCAGAAAGGCAATATAAACTGCGAGGCAAGCTGGGAAAGTAGATTGCAGAAATAGCTGTGTAAGCCCTCCGGACGGTGTAAAGCTTGTTGCGCGCTCTAGCATGTGCCCAATATCTGCAAGAGTAGCCGCTCTAAAGATTGTGCCGGCTATAAAAAGAAAAAGCATAGTAATGCACACACCACTGTAGTGCCAAACCTTGCTCTCCCGCATTTTGGCTAACAAGGGCTTGGCCGAAACGAAGTCATGCCAGTCTTTTGAAAACATCAAACCAGCGCCGTGGAAAGCGCCCCATAAAACATAATGCCAGGCTGCTCCATGCCATAAGCCACCGAGGGTCATCGTAAGCATAATATTGCGTCGCACCGTATTTGGTGTGCCTCGCGATCCGCCCAATGGAATGAAGAGATAGTCACGCAGCCAGGTGGAGAGTGATATGTGCCAGCGTCGCCAAAATTCAGTCAAATTTGCAGAGATGAAAGGCCAATCAAAATTTTCTGGAACTTTGTAACCGAGTAACAGTGCTGAGCCTCTGCCGATATCGGTGTAACCGGAGAAGTCAAAAAAGATTTGGAACTGAAACCCGGCCATGGCTAGCCACGCATCAATCATGCCTAATTGGCCAATATGGGTAAATCCATAACTTACGAGAATGCCGAGATTGTCTCCTAACACAACTTTCTTGAATAACCCCTGCAGTATTAGAAAAACGCCACTGCGGAATTCGGCACTGTTGAAGCCCAGGCGATGCTCGAGTTGATGCATGAAGTCCTGAAACCGTTTGATAGGACCGGCTATTTGAGAAGGAAAGAAGGCTGCAAAAAGGGCGAAGTCGAAGAAATTCTTGACTGGTTTGCTGCCCCGATAAACATCGACAATGTAATGAATAAATTCGAAGGTAAAAAACGATATTCCGAGAGGCAAGATCACGTTCATTTCTGGAAATTTAACGCTAAGCAAAGCTTCGGATCGCGCTGCAGCGCCCAACCAATGCGTTGTTTGCAAAGCAGAATCAATTAGGAAATTGGCATATTTAAAAAAGCAAAGCGCTCCGATATTGAAGACAAGGCCAAGCTGTAACAGCCTTTTCCGCAAGTTTTGTTGCTCGGCGATTGCCAAACCTAAAGCAAAGTTCACGGCTGTTAGCGCGAGAATCAAAAGCCCATAAGCGGGCATCCAATTCATGTAAAAAATATAGCTGGCAGCAAGAAGCAGGGGCCTGCGAAAACGCTCCGGCAGCGCCCAGTGAAGCGCCACTACAAAGGGTAAAAAAACCAGATAAGTAAAACTGTTGAAAAGCACGCCAGTTTCCGGCAGAAATCAAGAGCCCAGATGATAACATGCTGGGCTCCTGAAAACCTTTTACCATTCACATCTTCTAGGTTTGCAGTTTGTGTTCGGCTGGTACTAGCGTCACTGGTTGAAATAGAAACTGATAGCGCTCGCTGATTTCGATTTCTTCCGGAGTTAAATTTGGACCTTTGTCTGTTGCTACGTTGTCTGTCCGGTCACAGGTTTCTTGAGCCTGACGAAAAAGAGCTACCGCTTCGCTGATACCATTTGCAATGCAGGCATCATGAAGCGCCTTTTCAAGATCATTTTCGGAGAAACGCAGTGGACAGAGTCTGTGAGTTTTTATGGCGAGATCGACAATTTCGTTCCGGCATGAATCGACGTCCTCATTTTGCAGTTTTTCCGTGATGGTACTCAGAATCTGGAACAACTGTCCATCAAGATTCCATCTGTTGGTTAACATACCCGGACCTCCCGTTAGTGAATATCGTGGCGTTCAAGCCAACTTTCACTCATCTAGACGGCCGCGCAGCGCAATTGGTGGCAAGTAATAACGAACAAATTCGCTTTTCCACCAGGTGCCGTTTTTTGAGAGCTCACTAGGCTCTGTGAAGGTATAACGATAAAGTTCAGCTCGCATGAATTTAGGCGGACTCTGCGGGAATGGGTTGGTTTTCAAAAGATGCAAAACATCCGGAGACCCTTGTAAGAGACGAAGTATGAAATTGCTAAACCAGGGGTTGCTTTCGTAGTCCCCAAGTGCTGCAAACCACATTTGCCAATCAAGTCGCGGTTGATAGGGTGCTACTATCGGCGGTGCGCGATTGAGATCGCCCGGTTTGAAGACGAATTCGTAGTCCTGCCAGTGCTGGCCGTCGTTTGAGCCTTCAACAACAATTTCATCTCGTTCAGTAGTCATGACGGCAAATAGTCCGTAGCTATTTACAAAGTAAAAGCTAGTCAGGCCATGCATAAAAGAAAGGGCAAAGGGTGGCAGCCTATGGTAGCCAATTAGATGCCCGGAAGTGAGAAGGATGATTAATGTCGTCGCTGCATAAATCGTCGCTGATCTTGAGATGTTTGCAATTGAAAAAGCAGATGATTTAAGCCTTCGAGAAATTCTATACGGCAGCGAAAGAGAGCCTGGCAATATGCGAACGAAAATGCGATCGTCTAAAAGAGTAAAGGAAAGTGCGATCGTAAGTAGGTTAAAGAAGGCGTAATTGCCCGTAACCATAATGAGCAACTGGAACCCGATGAAGACTGAAGCTGCAAAAATGCGTCCCCATCTGCCCAAGAAGATGGCGAATGGTACGAGCAACTCAACGCAAAACATAATCATGCAGCAAAAGTGGTTGAAAGCCGGTGGAAAATGCGCGGCAAAATAGGCAGCAGGCGTCGGTAAGGGCTGAGTGTAATAGTGATAGTCGAGTGCTGAAAGCGACAACCAGGTGGGATCGCCGCTCAATACTTTAACGATGCCTGATTGCAGCATCAATTTGAAAATGAGAATGCGCAAGAGCCAAATGACCATGTGGGATGGTGCAAAGTTTTTGACCCTGCCACCTATCCACGGCTCAAGAACACGCCAAGGTGAAAGGAAAATGGCTAGAAATCCGGTTTCAACAAGAAGTATGTCCCATTGAAAAGAAAGGAAGTCTTGCCCGACCGTTATTACCGACAAATAGAGAAACCACAAACACAAAAGACTGGGCCCAACCAAAACCCCTGCCACTACCAGCAATGCCAAGAAGCAGCCAAACCAACAGACGCTTTGTAAAAATAAGTCGCTGTAGTTCAGCCAGAATACTGAAGGGAAGAGCCAAAGACGCTCTATTCCAATTTGGCTTTGCAAAGAATCCAGCAAAATGCCGGCTGGTAAAATGCCGCGTTCGCCTACCAGCCCCACAATCTGGCAAGCTACAGATTGAAATGCAAATAGATAAATAAGGCCCAAGCAGCGTGTGAATAGCCAGGACGTTAGCTGAAAGTTGAGCTTAGTCATGCTGAAAACGAAGCTTATTCATAATGAACGTTCTTATCTTAAAGCTCTGATTGTAACCTTCTGATCCTAGGGCTGATTCCATCAACTCAGCTTGTCAACCCGCACAAATCCGGTTTGTGCTGAGCTTCAATAGAATTGTGAACTAAAAGTAGGAATAATCCTGTGGTAGCTAACCTTATTCGAACTTAGTATCTTATATATTTGATGCTCTCGATATCTTGAGGATTTTGATTTTATGGCGATGGGCGGCAAAGCCGGTGAATCCTTCACGGAGATTAACGTTACCCCGTTAACTGATGTGTTTTTGGTGCTACTGGTCATCATGATTCTGATTGCTCCCCTGGTCAATCAAACCGTTCTCAAAGTTGATCCACCACAACAGGGTGCAGCAAAGCCATCTGATCCCGACAAGGGACCAAAGATTGACGTACTGGTCACCGATACACAGCAAGTGAAAATAAATGGCACGATTGTCAATCCCACTACTGATGATATAGCGAAAGCAATCACTGCCGAACAACAAAAGGCGGGCAAGGAAGACATTCCCCTCAACCTTCAGTCTGATCCGGATGCTCTACAGAAATATGTTGTTGCTGTTATGGATGCCGCAGCTGGTTGCAAAATTAAGCAATTGAAAGTGCTGCCGATCAAATTGACTAAGTAGCTAACGCTGACTGAGTAACTGATGCTAGAGATTCGAAGTGTCCGGTTTGTTCTAGTTCTGCTTTGGTAACAGGTACAACGCCTTCTTTATAAAATTCGAGCGTACCGGCAATTACTGCAAGTTGTGCCGCAATTGAAAGCGTGTGCCCTTCAATCAAAGCAGCGCAAAGAGCGGCCATGCTTTGATCGCCACAGCCAGTCTGATCGCGTATTGGCCCTGGTTCAATTTTTGGAATCTCAATCAATGTCTCGATCTTTTCATTAACGAGCAGTGCTCCTTGTTCCCCAAGAGTGATTAGCACGTTTGATATGCCGAAAGATCTCAGCCTGTGTGCTGCTTGTAACGCGTCGCTAGCACTTTTTACTGGTAGGCCTGTGAGCATTGTTGCTTCGTGTTCGTTTGGTTTGATCAAATGAACTTTTTGCTGAAGGAGTTCGTTGTAGTCAGCTCCTTTCAGCATACCGCCTGGATCCAACATAACTTTCAGTCCGTGCAAGTGGGCCTGTTTGACTGATTCCAAAGCCGTTGCAACAGGCAATTCGAGAGACAAAACAACAAATCCATCATTCTCTTTTGCTGCTTCAAAGAGTGGCTTCGCTGCCTGTATATCTGCAGGGAGAAAATCATCGTTTATGCCAGGAACTACATAAATTTGCGGTGCACCTTTTTGATCTACGGCAATTAGAGCAATGCAAGGGTATTTGTTTGTCTCTTCAAAAGGAAGTTGTTGTAAGTATTCTGTGTTTACGCCATATCGCATAAGAGCATCTACGGGAACGCGCCAGAGGTTAAGCGGATCTCGCGAGGTTTTACTGACCATCGCAACTTTATTTGGACCGATCAATTCGGCGATCATTTGAGCCATGTTGGCGGATTTTCCACCAGGACCGATGTTTATCGATCCACCATAAGATAGTTCACCAGGACCGGCGAGATTCTCAAGCCCAATAGCCGCAATAGCAGTGTTTACACAACCGACGGTAACAACACGGATTTTTGAAAGTGACATTTTCAAATTCCTCTTTTTGTTAGGAGTGTCAGTCAAGAATGCCAGATTGTTTTTAGCAAGGCAAATGTTTGTCCGGTCGATTTGTTTGTGATTTCATGCCGGAACGAAAATGGGCTAGATGTTAGTTGTTCAGCAGTGGCAGCGACTATATCTCCATACTTAGCTTCACTTGTGTAGGAAACACAGAGCTCTTTCAATTTGCTCTTCTGAAGATGTTCAATTGGCAATGTATCAACTGCCCATTGTACGTAGCAAACGTTGTTGACGTGTCGGTTCAAATCAATTTCGGAAGGTCGAACATCGAAGTCTTTTTGAAAAGTGACTCTTTGCGGCGGTTCAAAAATTATGTCCGCCAGCAATTCCTCCTCAAGACCAGCAGTTTGAAATTGCTTGATAGATTCCGGCAATTTTGTCGGTCTGCGATTATCAATCGACAACAAAAGCCAACGGCTTGAACCCATCCCAATTTGATCTTGTCTAGCATTGAGAACTCGAAAATCACGAAACGCCCGCACACCCGAACTACGAGTTGTAGGCCAGGTTTGAATTGAAATGTCTTCACGCCATTGTGGCCAATCTGTCAAGACAATGCGAATTTGGGAGAGCACCCACATGAGCTTTTGATCGGCAAGCAGGTCTGTTGCAACACGCAATTGATAAGCATGGTTCCCTGCCGCTTCCTGAATGAGCCTGCAGAGAGCATGAGGTGATACGAATGTGTTCAGACCAACATCGAACGAACGTATTCGGAACGTCTCCGTCCAGATTCTTGGGATCCCATCAACACATTTCATGCTTTAGCCCGCTTTTACTACACTTTTACTAATCAGGTAATCTTATCGGAAAGCACGTACCATAATGCGCAATTGATGTGATACGCAATTGATTTGAAAGGCAATCGGGTGGTCAAGCATGAACCGGAACGATATGTTAGATCGAGCTCAAAGAACAGAGCCATGGGACATGATCATTGTTGGTGGCGGTGCAACAGGCGTAGGAGTGGCAGTTGATGCTGCTTCACGGGGGTACGATGTGCTCTTACTTGAACGATATGATTTTGGGAAAGGAACATCCAGTCGCAGTACGAAACTGATTCACGGTGGTGTGCGTTATTTGGAGCAAGGGAACGTTCCACTTGTGATGGAAGCCTTAAGAGAAAGGGGATTGCTTCGCCAAAATGCACCACATCTAGTACACGATTTGCAGTTTATCGTGCCCAACTATGATTGGTGGGAAGCGCCTTTTTATGGCGTCGGACTAAAAATGTACGATCTCCTGGCGGGGCGTTATGGTTTTGGATCTTCGCGATTGTTGTCGAAAGATGAAATTCTCGAAGAGCTTCCGACGATCAAAACAGACGGTTTGAGAGGCGGAGTAATCTACTTTGATGGGCAGTTCGACGATAGCCGTCTGCTCATAAACTTGATGCAAACAGCAGTTGAACACGGTGCTGTTGCGCTGAACTATGCGCAAGTCGTTCAGATCACCAAGAGCAATAATGGTGAAGTGAATGGCGTTGCAGTGATGGACGTTGAGACGGGCCGAGAGTTTAAGGCGACAGCACGGGTTGTGATCAATGCAACTGGGGCATTTGTTGATGAGGTGCGCCGTCTAGCTGAATCCGACACCGAGGAACTTTTGGCATTGAGCCAAGGCATTCATTTGGTTTTTGACAAAAATATTTTGCCAAGCGAAAGTGCCATTATGGTGCCGCATACAGCAGATGGTCGCGTCATGTTTGCCATTCCGTGGCACGGTCATATTGTTGTTGGAACAACCGATACACCGATTCAAGAAGCAGTTGTTGAGCCGAAACCAATCGATCACGAAATCGAGTTTATTCTTGAAACAGCAAAAAAATATCTTAGCAGTTCTCCCAGCCGCAGCGATGTTCGAAGCGTGTTTGTCGGCATTCGACCGCTAGTAAATTCAAAAGGAGTGGGCAAAACTTCTGCGCTTTCACGCGAACATACAATCCATATCGATAAATCCGGCTTGCTCACCATCTGCGGTGGTAAATGGACGACCTATCGAGTTATGGCTGAGGATTGCGTTCATCATGCAGCACTCGTAGCGCAGCTAGAAGAGCGCCCTTGCCAAACACGCGATTTAAAGATTCATGGGTTCACGCAACATACGCTCGACAATCATCTGGGTGTTTATGGTGCTGATGCACTCGGCATTGAAGAGCTGATCAAAGGCAATCCGGAACTGCGCAAACCTTTCCATGCTGCGCTTCCCTATTGCCCAGCCGAAGCGATCTGGGCTGTTCGCAATGAAATGGCTCTCACCGTTGAAGACTTTCTAGCCAGAAGAGTGCGTGCCTTGTTTCTCAACGCTCGCGCTGCAATTGAAATGGCTCCTAAAGTTGCGCAGGTTATGGCTGGGGAATTAGGCAAAGACGAAGCCTGGCAGGGCGATCAAGTACGCCAGTTTGGCAGATTGGCGGAACAATATCATCTCCCCAAGATCACTGCTTGACAAAACGGAATGTAAATCAGAGCACTTCTTAGAGCGTAACAGTCATATTTAATTTCTGGCTTGGGCAGAGGTTTTGCTACAACGCTTCTATAGTTCTTTTATTTTTTTTGGATTCAATGGAAACCTCTTAGAAAGCGCATTGGCATATTCAGCGGAAATTTCGCCTCACACAGGTGAACCGGTTAATTACCCCTGTTCTTCGGCAGAGTTTTTAGAACATCCAACCGTTCAGCAGCTGGCGATGTCGCTCGTTCTAGCTCTAATTGAGGTGCGATCATGCAATACCACACCAAGTCACCCGACTGGCTAACGGAGATCTATCCCGAAGTCAGACGTTTTGCACTGCGCAAAACACACAATGTCGAAATGGCAGCAGACCTCGTACAAGATTTGTTCGAAGGACTCGTTAAGTCTGAAAATCTGCCTGATACCGTCAATGGTGCCTGGCTGAGAACCAGACTTTCCTGGCTAGCGGGTAATCGCTTTCGGATAGTTAACCGGGAAGCGAAACTGTTTGTTCCTGAGCCGGAGCCTGAAGAAGGCGGCTGGGAACGCATGGAAGAAGCCGGAATTGTCAGTGGTGAACAAATCGCTGCGCCCGACAAAGTTCTCGAGCGCAGAGAACTGGCTGCCGAACTGGCTTCTGCTCTGAGTGAGTTGCCCGAGGAACAAGCTGCCGTAATGAGGCTTGTTCTTCAAGAGATGACGGATGCCGAAATTGGAGACCGGCTCAGTCACAACCCTCGCCAGATCTACGATTTGCGCCGCAAAGCATCGGCTTTCCTGAAACTTCGCCTTGCGGCCTTTCATGAGGCTGATCAGGCGGAGCGAGGCTTTCTTGAGGACGAGGGGGAATCGATACGCGTGACGAGAGCCGATCTTTTCCAACTGAGGTGGGAAGCCAACCACCAAAGGTTGCACGCTCTTGCAGCCAGTTTGCACCTTACCTGGGTAGGACCGATCAATCGAATTGGCGGTGTTACTCTCTGGCGGTGCGAGTTTGGTGAGGAAGGCTGCGGCTACGAGTGGCTCGAGACCGCTAAACATCTTGAGTCCAGACACGGATGTCCGCAGTGCTTGAAAAAGCGCTATCTCACCTGGAGTCACTACTTTGCTTTGGCGAAGAAAAAGAGACTTACTTTCATTGGCCCCAAACCGAAACGCTCGGACGTAGAGACCAAGTGGATCTGCCAAAAGCAGGAACACCGGTTGTTTGCTAACTACGATTCCGTTCGGGAATGGAAGGATTGTCCTGACTGCCAAGATCGTTATCCGCTTTCGCTTGAAGACTATAAGCGCGTGGCGAGAGAGAAGGGCGGTGACTTTATTGGATCTGTACCGGTTAAGCGACACGACTTTGGCACCTGGGTTTGCCCACAGCATGGTTCCTGGCAGGCTAGCTGGAATTCTGTAGTGGGACAGCAATCTTGGTGCCTGCAGTGTTCCGGCAAAGCGCCAAGGACATTGCAGGACTACAAGGATGCTGCCACTGCCCGTGGTGGACGCTTCCTGGGTAAAGAACTGCCGAAGAACACCACTACTCCAGGAGGGCCTTGGCAGTGTCACTTGGGGCATCGGTGGTCTGCGCGTTACAACGACGTTGTTAAAGGCAGCTGGTGTCCTAAATGTGCTGGCAAAGTGAAGCTAACCGTGTGGGACTATCGAAACCTGGCTAAAAAGCTGGGGATTACCTTTAATGGCCCTAAACCCGCTGTCAAAGATAAGCGCGCGGAATGGCAAAGCGCACAGCATGGTGTCTTTACGGCATCATACAAAGAGCTGAGTGCAGAAGGTATCGACCTTGAAGCCGTTATCCAAAGGCGAAAGCAGGCGGACCGGCATAAAGGTTATCGACCTGACGGGAGTTAGGTCGATAAACAAAAAGAGCAACTTGGGAACGGCTGAAGCACTCACTCTGCTTTTGCCGTTCTCTTTATTTTCGAATGAGATACTAACAATGATAGTATAATCTCGAATAAAAATAGTTACCAACTAGTTCCAAATGTTCATTTCATAGAACCTTTCTATGCCCCAGGTGAGTGCATGTACGCGGGGAATGTGTGCTCTTTACAAGTGCTCTTAGATTCATCTTTCCGAGAAGCAAAGAATTCTTTTCCAAAAGGCCTTTTGTTTGTGGGCGAATTTTGATACGCACAAATTATTCTCGTCTCTCCTCACAAATTCATCGAATCAACCAATAGCGCATTTGAAATTTGATCTTTCCCTGGTGTTCCAACACCTGGTACCTTCTGGTCATGTGACGGTGCGGTTTTTCTGATTTGCGATTAGTTGTGAAATACAGATACGAGAGAAAGGAGCAACAGTTTTTATTCACTGCTTTAGAAACATGGCCATGCCCTCTGCTTCACCGTCGCCTTGGAGCTAAACATGCTAGTACCAATTCTCATCGCAGTCGCAGCCGCGACTTTCTACCTCTCTCGGACTAGTCTCGACTACGTCCTCGACAAGCTTCGACTTTCCAGATGGAATTCATCCAACGCCGCCGCGTCTGACTTCATCCGGGTAGTCCTTCTCATCATCTTTGCCGTTTCGATGGCAACTGTCCAAGTCTGGCTCGGAGCCGTCGCTTTGCTCCTCTACCTCGCCGGACAAAATCGTTCTTAGGAGAAAAAAACAATGTGGATCACTAGAATCTCGAATCTCATCGCACTGTCACTGATCGCCTACTGCGCCAAGCAGCATCACAGCTTGCAGCTCTTTTGCGCAAGCGTGGCCTCTGCGATCATCGTCGCTTGGGTTTCGGCGGAATTCACACTTCGTCGTAGCGGCGCCAAGGCACAGACCAATCCGCAACAGAGGAGCGGTGTCCAGGTTCTCAACACAGAGCCGGGCAAGACGAAACTGCAGGAAGAGCTCGGACGTGCGCGAGAAATCAGCGCCCCCTCCGTGAGTATGTTGTACGTTCGACTGCAGCTGGACCAAGTAGAGCAGCATCTTCGTGGAAGAGGAGTACGCAACGTCTTGCGCTCAAGCATCGAACACATCAAACCGCTTCTGCGACAGGTGGATTGGATCGTTCGCCTCGGAAAGAATGACCTTCTGGTCGTCTTGCCGAATGCGGCCAATTTCGACCATGATGCGCTTGCGGAAGTGCTCAGATCCAGACTTTCCGGGCCGGTGCACACTGGTGACGAATCAGTTGGAGTGCACGCGTTTGTCGCAGTTCTGAACGCCGACCCCAGTCAAACGGCTGACCAGGTCATCGATCAAGGCGTGACAAAGGTGACCGAGCAAGAGGACCAGTGGCAACCTCACTCGGCCGCAAGCTTCCGCATCAAACAATCCTAACCTCAGTAATTCGAAGGCATCCTTCCATTCGGGATGCCTTCGAAGAACAACCTTCTAATTCACTTTTTTTTTGGCCTCGGAAGGCACTATATACGGTGGCATAAGTTAATGCGATTCTAATTGGCAAAATGTGGTACCACGATCGGCGCGGTACCCTATGGTTGCATCGACAAAAAGCGTGTATCGTAAGGGAAGGCAGTGATTCTAGGAAATAATTCTAGGAAGAATATTCCGTTGAGATTCAACACTCTTTATTCCGATCTGAAATGTCCCTTTTGTCAAGCGCCAATTGAATCTGGCGTCGGTTTTTGTGTTGGTGCTTTAGAAAGCCGTAAATACGAGCTAGGAGAAGAATTGAATTGGGTAGGTGAAAGTTGTCGCCCTCAATCTAAACCAGCCAATGGTCGGCTGAGCACGATTGGATATTTCAATTGTGACAAGCCCGGTTGTGAAAGTTGGACAGACTGCTTTCCCGATGTCCAGCACGCTCTCATTGAGATTATCGATAATCGAATCGATAAGGTTAGCGTTTACAACGGCGTGCTCAGCGGTGAAAAATTTGAAATACTAGACTCCAATACCTCTACCCAAACCAAAGAGTGATAGCTATGACAACTTTAGAACCAAGGGAATTTCTCATGATTCCCGGGCCCACACCGGTTCCCGATGCGGTGTTGGAGGCTCTGGCAAAACCACCCATTGGTCACAGAACACCAGAGTTTTCGAAAATTTTGAAGGAAGTTACCGAAGGTCTAAAGCGTCTCGCTGAGACATCAAACGATCTTTTTGTTCTTACAGCTTCAGGAACAGCGGCAATGGAAGCAGCAATCTGCAATACGATTAATAGAGGCGATCGGGTACTTAGTCTTGTTGTAGGTGTGTTTGGCGAACGTTGGGCCAAGCTAGCGGAAGCATTCGGCGCCCAAGTTGAGCGCGTGCACTTTGACGGTGGCACGGCGGTAGACCTCAAGTTATTGCAAGAAAAGCTGGCAGCTGACACAACCAAATCTATCAAAGCTGTGACCATCACCCACAATGAGACATCTACTGGTGTTATCAATGATTTGGAGCAAATTGCAAAGATGGTTAGAGCGCACGGCGCACTTTCAATCGTAGATGCCGTCACCAGTTTCGGCGTGACACGCGTGCCAATCGATAAATGGGAAATTGACGTTCTCGTTACTGGTAGCCAAAAAGCATTGATGCTACCACCCGGACTTGGATTTATTTTCTTTGGAAAACGAGCCTGGGATGCTTATAAAGAGTGTAAAACACCTCGTTTCTATCTCGATGTAGGCAAATGCAAAAAATCATTGGATGCAGATACCACGCCATTTACGCCTAATGTTTCCTTTATTAGAGCGCTGGCTGTATCGCTGGATCTCATCCAAAGCGATGGCGTAGAGAAGGTCTACGCTCGCCACGAACATATGAGAAACATGCTACGAGCGGGAGTGCGGGCCCTGGGGCTTGAATTATTTGTTGAAGATGATGTCGCATCTCCAAGCATTACAGCAATTTTGCCGCCTAGAGGCATTGAGGTTGGCGATATTAGAAAGGGGCTAAAGCAGAAGTACCGTATCCTCGTTGCAGACGGGCAAGAGGAGTTTAAAGGCAAAATCTTCCGCATTGGTCATATGGGTTATGTCTTCGAACGCGATATCTTAATGACGCTTGCTGCACTGGAGTCAGTCCTGATTTCGCTTGGTCACAAGTGCAAAGAGGGCCAAGCTGTACAGGCCGCAGTTTCTGCCAGGGCGTAAACTATACTGATAGAAGTGCAAATCAGGTAAATAGCCTATGCGTCGTTTTGGCATAACCCTTAGAAATGCTGCATTGGCGGCAATATTGGCTGTAGGTGCGAATTATTTTACGCAAGGGTTCGCATACAACCTCAATACCTATCCGTTTAACATGGGCTATGGGCTTCTCTGGCCCTTAACGAACACATTTGGCTATGGCATTACCAATCCGTACTACGTGTTGACTAGAGCAATGCAACAGACTGCTTATTCACCTTACGGATATGTTCCCTATGGAAATCGCTTTCCGAACAGCTACAACAATTTGAACAACTTGAGTGGGATGCAGAACTACAATCAAGCCAATCAAGCCAACGGAGCCTACAATGCCAATCCCGCTGCTTACAATCAGCAGTATATGAATAATTTGCCTCCTGGTGTAAATGGTGGCGTAAGTGCAAACCAGGGGCCAGTGCAGGATCAAATAGCCTACCAGGGGCAACAGAATAATCCCTCTAACATCCAAACCTTGCAAAACGGAAGTTTTCAATCGCCTGGTCGGTTTCCAGGTCAGTCTCAAGGACAATCTCCTGGTCAGTCACTGGGCTCCATGCCGAATGCTGCGCCAGATCGTTTTGCAAACGGAAACATGCAAGGGAATACACCGTTTGCAACCGGATTTTTTGACCTTATTAACAGGCAATACAAAGGCGACATTGGCCGTGCCTTTAAAGACAAAGATGTAGTCTCCTGGGCACAAGCGCTCGGTTTGCCGGTCTCGCAGAATCACGCTAATTTCGGAAAGGTTCGAAAAGATGCGATATCAAGTGTTCTGCATGATCAATCCATGGATGCATCGAGCAAATTGGAAGCATTGCGGATTTTGATGCGGTAGCAAGGATACGCTAAGTTAAGCCGCCGTTTAGATTTCCAACAAACAATTGTCATGCCACTTGTTTTATTCTCGGTGTTCGCTTACCTTGATCTCCTTCTCTCCTCCATCCGTCCCAACTAATAAGGATTTCGTGCATATGAACATGACTTTCTTCTGGTCCGAATTCGAATCCAGAATTGCAAAATATGATCTTTTGAAGCACCCGTTCTATCAAGCTTGGACATGCGGCGAATTGACGAGAGAAGATCTCCAGATGTATTCGGCACAGTACTACAAGCACATAGATGCGTTTCCTGGTTATCTGGAAAAGTTGGAAAACCGCCTGCCGGATGGAACACTGCGCAGCACCATCAAAGAAAATCGCGAAGACGAGCTTGGATCGATGTCCCCAGATGGTCGACCGCACTCTGATATGTGGTTGGATTTCGCTCACGGCATGGGAGTTTCGAAGGAAGAAGTTGATGCAACTGTTTCGATTCCAGAAATCTCGCAGTTGGTAGATTCATTCGAAAATATTGCTGCTTATGGACAAACCATTGAGGCATTAGCGGCATTTTGCGCATACGAATCGCAAGTGCCACGCATCGCCAAGGAGAAAGCACTTGGTTTGAAACAACGATATGGAGCCGATGTGAAAACTTGCAAGTACTTTTCAGTGCATACCATCGCCGATGTCGAGCACACAAAAGTATGGAAACACCTGATCGAAAGCGAAATTGATGGTGATGCAAAAGTTGCTGAAAGCGCATTGAATGCAGCTGAAAAGGCCGCTGAGAAACTCTGGCAAGCTCTTGATGGAGTGGAGTTCAAGCGGACGGGTAAGCGAGCAGCTCATTGCTCAGGCGTGTGCTAAAAATTCGCAATCGTGAACTGCGTTTTGGCGAACGCACGTTTGTGATGGGAATCGTGAATGTAAGCCCAGATTCTTTTTCTGGGGATGGCATAAGCGATCCAAAAGAAGCGATCGAACTTGCCCTCAAGCACTTGCAAGATGGGGCCGATCTTGTTGATGTCGGCGGACAATCAACAAGACCCGGACACACTAAAATTTCTGAGGACCTTGAAATTGCCCGCATTCTGCCGGTGATAGAAGGAATTCGCGCGCGAACAGACGCTGTTATATCGATAGACACTTATCGGCCAGCAGTGTTCCTGCAAGCTCGTTTTGCTGGTGCGGATATTTTGAATTCCATTTGGGGTCTAACGTCGGAACTTGAAACAGCACTGCGTATAAGCCCTTGTCCCGTAATTTTGATGCACAATAAAGAAGTGGCGGAATACAAAAATGGCGTGGTGTCAGAAGTGCAAAATTATCTTGACGAACAAGGAAAACGCGCTTTAAGCCTTGGTTTGGGTCGCGAGGAAATCGTCTTTGATCCAGGCATTGGTTTCGGTAAGACTGCTGAACATAATTTAGAATTATTGGCTAATTTGAAGGAAGTTACCAGTTTGGGCTTTCCCACCTTGCTGGGTACGTCTCGCAAATCAACAATTGGTAAATTACTTGGTAAAGAAGCTATAGATCGAATCTGGGGAACAGCCTCTACAACGGCTCTGGCTGTAGCTGCTGGAGTGGATATCGTTCGTGTACACGACGTTGCAGAAACGCTTGATGTTGTTAGAATTGCTGATGCGATTGTGAGGAAGTGGCGGCCCGCTCATTGGAGCGAAGGGAACTAATTATGGATATCGTTAGATTGAACGATGTCGTCGTGTTTGCAAAACACGGTGCAAGTCCCGGAGAGCGCGATATAGAACAGGAGTTCCATATTACGCTCGAAATCGGAGCAGATCTCGAAGCGGCTTCGGAAAGTGATACCTTATCTGATACCATCAATTATTCCGGAATTCATGCTCAAGTAATTAGAGTAGTGAAGGAAACCTCTTATCAATTGTTAGAGCGACTGGGCAAGCATGTTCTAGACGAAATATTTCATGACGAACGCATTAGAGAAGCAACAATTAGCATCAAAAAGCTTCGTCCTCTTAAGCGTTATAATCCGGAAGTTGTGCTGCGCAGAAACAATCCCAACTTCGTAGGTCTTTAGTGCATAAAGCTTTCATAGCCCTTGGCTCAAATTTAGACGATCCCAGCAAAAATATTCTTGAGGCAATTGAGAAGCTTTCAGAAATTGGAAGGATTCTAAAAACGTCCAGTCTTTATGCGACCAAACCTTGGGGAGTGCTCGATCAACCTGATTTTGTTAATGCCGTTGTTGAGATGGAAGTAGCAATGTCACCACAGGAACTACTCGCGACTGTTTTGAACATCGAAAAGTCGATGGGCAGAGAACGAATAATTCGTTGGGGACCTCGCTTAATCGATCTCGATATTCTGACTTACGATGATTTGACCATTTTGGAACCCAACCTGAAAGTTCCTCACCCACATATGCTTGAACGGGCTTTTGTACTCATTCCTCTTGCCGAAATCGCACAGGAATATGAAGAGCAACTCAAGAAGCTGAACGAAAAGGATCGATTGGAAGTGTCTCTTTTAAAACAGATCGATTATATATAATAGTAAAACTGCCAACAATATGAAGCCGACAACGAGCGAAACGTGCGGCACCCAAAGAAGTTAACCTAGTTCACGATCCGATACTATCGGTGGTGCTATTGCATTCAACTTTGACGGCACAGCAAAAAAGGTTCTATCGCAAAGTGTGCGCTTGGTTGCAACTACAGAATCGAGCTTGCAACGAGCTAGTGCTAGGGGCGCTAATCGCGACCTTGTTTTTGTAGCCTGCAAATTTCTGACTTAGTCCCGCAAATTCCACGCGTGCCAGCGCAGCTAATCGCTAATTGTTTGAGCCCTTTAGCGATAGCGGCCTTTTAACGTTCGTAAAGGCGCACAGTGCGAGCCTCTTGATTTGTAGTCAAGAGGATTGATAGGGTCACTCGTTCTTATAAATCCCTTTCCAATTCGGAGAAGCTTTCCCACCCCTTAGTTTCAGCTGACAAACCTTCCGTTTTTGTCCAGCCAAAGCTGATCGGGTGAGGCCTCTTCGAACTGGAATCAACGCGTCCTACGCCATTTGTGGCTGCGTAAGATTCGGCGCGCTCAAAAACAAAGCCACAGAAACCTTAAAAACTGGAGCTCCCAATGAGAAACTTTCCAATAGTACTCACTGGAAATACTCGGACGCTTGGCAAAGCGGCCGTCGTTTTTCCAAAACGAAACGTCAAAGACTTTGAGAACCGGGCAGGAGATGTTCGCATCAACTGGTTCTTACACGAGGAACGCAACCAAACCTACATCCGTGCGCACATCTGCGACGCTGATCGCAATTGGCGCAATTTCGTCATTCCCACGTTTCCCGACGGCATCGTGCCATACACGAGCAAGTCGAGAATCTACGTGAACGAAGACTTATTCGGTCTGATTGCCGCATTGCGTGGCATGACGGCGAAATGGGCAAATAGTGAGTTCTCGGTCACATTGCCCAAGGATGACGTAACGCTAACAGGCAAGGTCTGGGCCTGGGCAGATGCTGGTGAGGTAGAGCGCAGCGTTGCTATTACCCCTGGGGTTGTCTTCCACCCGGGCGATTTGCGCGTTGAGTTTGCGTACAGCAAACCCGAGAAAAAGAAGTACATCCGGGTCTCTGTCTTCAACCTTTGGTGGAGAACGCTGGCTATGCCCGGTGCAGAAGATGGAATCGTTGTCTACAAAAGCAACGCTTCTCGAAACAGAGCGCTTGTGGAAACACTGCGTACGCTTGAGGCGTACAACGGGCGCAATGTTACGTGGAAGGAGGACAACGGTTTCGAGATAGCACTTACCGAAGAAGATCTAGCAAAGTTGGAAAAGCGGCGTCTTCGGCTTGTGAAGTCGGCAGAGCGTACGAAGATCAAGAATCCCGATGTAAGAATAACGGGAGCTGTCTACACGCAAGGAGCAGCGGCCTTCAACTTCCGTAGCCACGAACTCACTGATCGATCGAACCCTAGAAATGGGGACATCGTAATCTGGGTACCTGGTCGAACGGATGCGGAAGCTACCGGACCTCAAGCACGTCGTCGTCAGGCGGGCTCGGGTGAGGAGAAACCAAAGCTGATTCGTGCGGCCATCTTCCGCGATGGTAAGCGTTGCGCATTTGCGATGCGTGATGATGCTATGGCGGAGATGACGTTCAGCAGTGATGCCGGCCGTGATCGTTGCGTTCAGCGCGCAATCGATGTGATCGGCGGACTTTCTGGCAGACATGCTACCTGGACCAAGGGGACTTACTTCGTTCCCATGTTGAATCCAGAGTTGCAGCAAGGCCCGGCAGGACCAACCGAAAAGGATCCAGTTGAAGCACCACCTGTGGTTCAACTTGGAGAAACTGGTCCTCCGGTTCAACCGGAATTGGATTTCAACGCCCCCCTTCAGGAAGGCGCTGAGATTCAAGCAGCACTTCCGCAACCGTCGAAGCCCACAGGCCCAACGGACCTCTTTGGCAATCCAGTTTCAACTGGCAAACCTAAGAGGAAAAAGCGCAAGTAGTTTCACGGGAGTCTCCAGGAAGCACTTACTAAGAAGGGGCTGGGTTGACGCGGTTGCCACCGCTAAACCAGTCCCTTCTCTCTTTCATCTTAAATACCATATAAAATAGTATAAAACACTTTATCGCTAAGCCTAATTTACGATTGTTACAGAGGTGAACGGCAACCGATTTGCGACGGCCGAACCCGTTAAGCAGTCTTAGTTCGCTTGTAAATAATAACGAAGACGGTAGAGATCGCGCATATGCAGATGCAACCCTAAAAGCGTAACTCATCTCTCTTAGCTCCTGGACAAATTCGTTCAAAGATAAGGCACCCGCCAATAAAATCGTTCAACAGGCACCGCTCGTGGTGTTGAGCGATTAACGGTGGGTGGAGATGTTTTGCAGCATTAACACGGGCACTCAACTCAATTGGAGAAGAAATTATGTCAAAAGGACTCATTGGTCACGGGATCGTCAATCCCATTCAAGTCATTTCCGTACTGGAGCTGACGACGACACCACCCACCTGCATGCCGCGCGGACTCCGGTCTCTCGAGAACGTCGTCAGGAACGGCACTTTCTGGCTGCCCCAATCGGCACTTGCGATCGTGAACGATTCGTTCGTTCCTGTTGCAGATGCCAGGGCTGATATCATCACCGGCGACCACAAAACTCGCTGGTATGGCTTTGGCATCAGGCGCGAAGAAGGGTTCGTTCTTCCGACAAAAGCTCATGGGGTCATTCTCGTGCGCAACTGGCCTGATGCACGCCTTGTTGCGGGCAGCGAATCTCGTATCTGGCCTCACCACGAGATTTTCTTCCGGGCGCCTGATCACACTCCCGAAAGGGAAATGCTCGTCTGGGCGTATCTAAAGAGCGAAGGCGTGAACGTGACCGAGATCGCTGTGGACGGTTCGCCAGTCATCGCCGGTCATTCGGTAGACGAACTCCTGCAACCGGAGAACGTCGAGCGACTCATCATTCGGGCTGCAGCACTGACGTTTTAGCTACGTAGGCGAGCCAATAATCGCAACCAGGGGCGTGATTCGTCACGCCCCCCACACTTGCCCTGCCACGACTTCTTTTCGATTTGGCAAGCTAGCGTCAATGCGATTGCGGTGCTGAGGTCCGATTCCTGCAACTAATAACAAGTAGGAGACAGAACATGAACAATCATGCACGACTCCCTCAACCGGCGGACTATGCGCTTGCACGCTATGCTCGTCAATTGTGGTCAATCACTGGGAAAACGCTAATCAGTGTTTTTCCCTATGAGTCTTTCATCGTCTATGCACAGTCCGGCACTTGGGTTTTAGAGCGCCATCCGAGCCAAGCTCTGGAAGCAGACTTGATTCGATTGAATCGACTCTTTGAGACAATCGAAATGCGTCGCGGCAGCAAGGTTCCTCTCTACGTCGAAAACGATCGCCATCGCCTTCTCACCGACTGTGAAGGTGAGAAATGGAGTCTTCGCCCACTTGTTATATCTCGCCACCAACCTGAATCTGAAGTCACCGAAAGCATGGTTAGGATGGCGGCTGTTTCGTTGGCGGACATCCACGTGCATGGCATACAAGAAGCCGGACTCGTTCAGCCCCAGCCTTACAACAGCCTCACGGTGGTGACTTCGGTGCTGCAACGATTTGACGAGCTCGCGTTAACGATTTATACCGATCAACCTAAGTGGGGTCCTGTCGCTCTATTTCACAGTCTCGTTCATGTGGAAGATGACGAGACAGACCCAGAGGATCTGGCAACGGTAATCTCAAAATTGCCTGATTCGAATTTCCTCAAGCGTTTTCGCCAGAGGAAAACTAAGGACGCGAGAATCCGGTGGAGCAGCCCCGCGCATCGTCCCCAATTACGTTGGATCGACCTGCGCAACAGGCTTGCAGCTACCATCGAAGCTATCGAACTAGAAGAAAAAGCTTTGGGTTACCCGCGCACTCTCGTGCACGGAGACTATGGTCCTGCAACGATCATGTTCGATCGTGAGCGGATTAGCGAAATTGTGGGTTGGCGCAGTCTCTCCGGAGCCTGTCCGATTTACGATCTCGGTTATGCCGCTTTGATGTTCAGTGCGCCATGGAAAGCTCCTTACCGTCCCGCTTCGCTTGGCGTTATTCCTCATTTCGATAGCCAAAAACTGGACCTGCTCGTTACGATTTATCGTTCCATGGTCTTGAACTTGCTATCGATTGAAGGGAAAAACACAGGCTTTGGGCGCGCGGTAAAGAGTCGTACGTTGCTCACTAACTACATGCGATTGGCTTGTTATCGCCTTCTCAACGCTATGCTCGATGATGAGAGGGCGATGCCTTTGGGTGCACAAAACCGCTGCCGTGGTGTCCTTCACGCCTTGCATGTAGAGCGACTACTGTGGCCATAAAGGGAAAACTACCGTTTGGACGGAACTGCGTAAAGTAGTTCCGTCCAAACGGCCATTTTCTCTTGTATGACTATCTGATTAGTTCAGCCTGACTTGCCAGTTTTTTGCACCAGTAGAATACTATAGAAGATAATAAAACTGTTGGAAAAAATATAGACAAAAACTTCCGAAGAAAATTGTCGGTCCCGAAGGGCACTTGGGAGATCTCTCTCCAAAGGCCCTTCGGGTCCGACTGCCTAGACTTGCTGACTCACAGAAGCATTCTTCGTTCCCCTCCGGTTATAGATCATTTGAGGAAGGTACATGACGATTGCAGCGGTGGCGAGCACGGCAAAGTGCGTTTTGATATCGTCAAGAATGCGTTCACTGCTCGCCCCCTGAACAAGATCTGAGAGCATCATCGTCGCGGAAACACCCGCCATAGACAACATGATTTGGGCTTTCACGTAAAAAGCGTCAGCGTGTTTAACCCACTGAGGTACATACGGGTGCTCAACATCAAGGCTCTCATAAAAGATGTGATAGCTCCCTATCACGACCTTATTCAGCACGGTGGCGATCATCATGAAATCGAGCATATCCATGACAGGAAGTATCTCCTGTCCCATGCTCATCTGATAAAGAGGCCGGTGAAATAGCATCAGCCAAATAGTATTAGGGAGCATCTGAATCAGAAACACAACTCCACCGACAAGTACGCCGAGGAGACAAATCAGAAAAATTGTGCGACTGCAGAAGAGAATAGCCAGAGCAGTTCGGGAGAGTTGTTTGACGACAGGGCCGGAGACAGCGTTTGCGGAGTCCGTGGTGGTGTTGGCGTTCATCGAAACCTCTTTCGTTTGCAGGTTGGGGAAAAGTTGCACGACAAAGCGGAGTAATTCGTCCACCTCACCGTGTTCTGATGCCGCATTCAATGGCACAAAATTCAGACCGGCCGGCCTGAAAATTGATTTCCGCGTTCTTATATCAACGTGTAACTTGTGAACGGGACGGGCTGCCTAAGTGCGTATGCTAAAAAGCTTGTTTGGTTACCTGAAATTTCATTGATAAAAAAGCGGAGAATGACTCCAACCCTAATGCTCAGACTAAGCAAATGCAAATATATTTTTTCCCGGCCATACTTGGCTAATAGCGTTTGCCGGTGCGTTTTACAAAAAGCAAATTAAGCTAGCGTAGCTGCGCTGAAATTTCTCAACGCTAGTTTAAGGAACTATTAAAACCGTTGGTATTAGTTGAGTTTGACTCGCGCTCAGTTTTTCAAAGGTGTTTTTAGGGGCACTGAATACAGTGCTTACTATTAAAAGTGCCGATAGCAAGATTCTCTGCAAATATACTAAAGCATACAGTAAAAATTGATCAAAAAATGATGCAGTGGTACTGCTAGCGGTGCCATTGAATAGAGCAAGTTCGGAATCTTATATCCGTACCTGCTCTATCGCGGGTTCTCAAAGCTGCGGGTCGAGGTTTGTCGCACTGAGACAATCGTATACCCGATCAATAGTAGGCGCCGGCTTGCCACCGATTGTTGCCTGTGGGGCATGAAGTTGCTGTTGCAGTCATTGGAAAAGCTCCTGACTCTTTTTCCTTTTCGGACGGTTGATATTTGGGGCTTTGATACCCGGAAACGAGACGACAATTTTGGACGGGTCCTGCCTCGATCTAAGCTTCATCGAAACAGGACCCTATTGGGGTTAGAGGAGTGCTACGGTCCACATGCAACGTGAAAGAGCTTGCATGCCGTTTTTCCGGTGTCGTGTGCCTCAGGCCGTAGCAGTTTAGGGGCGACAAAGGGCTGCGTGCACCCAATGCCAACGATTAGGACTTCTCAGCACAGTTGGCCCTACCCGTCCCTGCCTAAGTACTGTTCGTTGGAAACATTGTTTTGCACTCCTTTGAATGATGCGATTGTTAGGTTTAGGCCTTGAAGCTATCGCAGCCAGACGAAGTCTTAACCACAACCTCCTTTCTATCAGTCACCGTTTCCAAACAGGGAATTCTCTTCGTGCTCAGACCCTAAGCCAGTTTGCCGCACTTAAATGATTGACGCGCTGGAAAGGGCAAGATTTGCGAAAAGTTGATTGCACCTATAGGGGAACGGAGATATGAATGTTCAGGACTTTATAAACAATTGGAATTCAATTCAACTTGTGTCTAGCCGTTTGGGGCGATGTAGAGGCGGGCCTAGAAAATGGTTTCTGAACGCTAATGTGGCTTGGAGTAGCGCAGATAGTGGTGGCTAATCCGGATGACGTTCACGACCGATCCTCTTTGCTAATTATTAATAACTATAAAGCGAAGTAGAAACGTCAAAAAAAGAGCGGACTTGCAACAGCAAAGAGAACGAATCGCTTGGGGCGAAAGCGTTCTGCTTTGCTGTTGCAAATTGTTTTGTCCGCATTGGGCTTACACTTCGATGTCGATGATTATGCCTTTCACCTGCCCTCTCCCTTGAGCATCGACGATCTTGGCGGCAAGACGCATGAGTCTGATGCCTTCGATCGCTTCTGATTCGAGGTGTCGAGCATAGGTGATTAATTCGGCGTCGGTTCGAAACGGTGTAGTCGTAGGGAGCTGCTGAACCGAAGCCAGATTACCGATCGATTCAACCTTCAGGCCGAATTGACCAGCAACCTCATTGAGGATGGCTGAGAATTGTTCGAAGCGAACATCCCCAGGCAGGTAAGGAGAGTTGTATACCGCACCAGTGAAATTGACGGCTTGCCCGCACTCTTGCCTGAAGTTCTCGATTGCGATCATTGTGTCCGAGAGCGCTTTGGCGAGAGCGGGAACGTTGCGCCAGTCCTTCTTCAAGTGAACGGCCATGAGAAGCGAAACGAAGCGAGCGAGAAGTGCTTCGGCCTTGGTTGTGTGTGACAGTATTTCCATGATTATCTCCGTAAAGGTTGAGATTAGAAGTCGGTGACTAAATCGAGATTGCATTACGCAATGACCATTCCGGACAGCACAGTGCTAACCGGTGAGCCTTTTTGGCGAACTAGTGCGCAGCGAACACTAACGAAGTGCTTGCTATTTAAGGGAGATGTTTGACAGATGTACTGTTCGGAAGTTACCGGGGGTTAAAAAGAAGGGGATTTCTCAAACTTGCAGAAACTATGCTGATAGTCAAGAGGGTTCGCCTTAAGCAATGTTACAGTGCTTATCCGAGTCCGGCGTCTTCTGGAAAAACCCAATCCGCAAAGCAAAAGCAGACTGGTCACACCCTTCTAGCTCAATTCGCGTAATATCGAACCGAGCGGTCGACAAAGTGCATCGGCACTACTAAGCTAAAGAGAAAGAGTTTCTTTCAACAAAGAGAACAAAGAAATGGTTTTTTTGACAAGAGTGGAAACAACAAACGGCAAAACAGTTGGCCGAAGCAGCGAGACAAATGAGCTTCTCGAAGTTCTGTCCGATGCAGATTTAAAAATGATTGATTTGAGCCCAGAACAAGATGATGCTTTAAGGGGCTGGTTATTAGTGCGGGCTGAAGAATTAACAGCCGGACAAACGGTCGCTTTTCCACCTGGCACAAATGTCTCTATCGGCAAAGCCGCCGATGGACGCGCGTTCGTAAAAGATAGTCGTGGTGAATGGCCGCCGCCTCGCTTGAAATCAGAAGGCGATCTCTTTACGGCTAACTAGCCTTTGCAAACTAATCATGTTCGTCTAGGTTATCCATTGCCCAGAGCGCGGCTTGTGTTCGATCGCGCGCGCCGATTTGGGTCAGCACGCGGGTAACATGATTTTTGACCGTGCCTTCTGTGATGCAGAGTGCATTTGCAATTTCGCGATTGCTTTTTCCTTTGCCGATCAATCGCAAAACATCAAGTTCACGAGTGGTCAAAAGCTTCTGGTAACTAGCCCGACTATTTTTCGGAACTGATTGCAAACGCGAAACCACCTTACTCGTAACAGACGGACCGAGCCAGGCGTGCCCCTGGTGAACAGCTCGCACAGCTGCTGCTAATTGTTCTGAAGGTGTGTCTTTGAGAAGATATCCTGCCGCTCCAGCTTGCAAGGCACGAATAATGTATTCCTCGTCGTCAAATGTGGTGAGTACAATAATGCGAATATTGGGATGAGAATCTCGAATGCGAGAGGTGGCTACAATTCCGTCTGCAACTGGCATTCGTACGTCCATAAGAATGACGTCGGGTGCAAGTTGGGTAGCTTTTAAAATAGCTTCTTCACCGTTTTCCGCTTGGCCAATAACTTCGAGATCTTCTTCAACCGCAAGCAGTGAAGCCATTCCTTGTCGCACAAGCGATTGATCATCAACGATCAGTACTTTGATCGTCTTCTTTTCGCTGGCAGATTCGACATTCATAATCATGCTCTTACCGGTACACAAACTTTGATCATTGTTCCACGCGCTGGAGCGGTTTCAACTGTGAAAGTACCACCCACGGATTCTGCTCGTTCACGCATGCCTTTTAATCCAAATCCACTGGCGCGATCTGCAGAATCAAAACCTTTGCCGTTATCGTTGATTTCAAGCTCAATATCAGAAGCGGCCCGGTGCAGTTTGATCGCAACCTGTGTGGCTTTTGCGTGCTTTTGAATATTGGTGAGTGATTCTTTCAAAATACAGTAGAGATGGTGCGCAAGTGGTTCTGGCACTTCATTTACTTCGCAGTCGAGATCAATAGCTATTGCGGCATTTGCACTAGATGTTTCAACTAGTTTGCTCACTTCAGTTTTGAAATCAAACTCGGATTCTCGAATTGATTGCACAACGCTGCGCACATCACTGAGAGATTGCTTGGCGAGTTCTTTTGCGGCATGAAGGGCATCTTCGGATTTTTGCGGATCACGTATTTGCAGCTTACGTGCTACATCAAGTTGGATATTCAGTGAAGTAAGTGTATGGCCAAGAGAGTCATGAATATCTCTTGCGATGCGCGTTCGCTCAAGCGCAACAGCAAGCGACTGCACCTCTGCTGCAAGCCTTTCTGCTTTGGCTCTGCTCTTTTGCTCTTCTGTCAATGCACGACTAATAAGAGCAACAAAAATGAGAGCGAGTACGAAAAGCACATGCGCTTCAGTTTGTAAAACCATCAGGGACCATTGAGAGTGAGAAGCTGGCGATTGCGCCTGTGCAAGCGGATGGAAAAGACGCCATTGCGCTAGAGAAAAATGCGCAACCGCAACTGAACCAATTACCAACAGAAGCGGTTTCAATTTCAGTAAGAGCGGAGCCTTCGAGACAATAATCATGAATAGAAGCGGATAAAGGCGCTGCCCGCCCCACGACGCGGATATGAGTGTGAGCAGAAGTTCCGCTAGCACAAAGAGAGTTCGTTTAGTCTGGGAGGCGTATATGGGGGGAAAGAAGGTCATTGCGGACATGCCTAGTAATATTGGCCAGGAAATCCAGACTCGGTGATGCTCGTCAATAATGTGGCCAAGAAAAGTCTGGCAATAGTAGACCTCGGTTGCGATGATAGTCGAAACAAAAAAAAGCTCCACAAAACAGAGTTTGCGATAAAGACCTTCATTAAATGGAGCTGTGTCTTGCATCATGGAAACCGAATGCGCTGATTCTAATGTAATGGAAAGGAAAAACAATACCCTATGACGAAAGTCATCAGTGCATATTCTTCCCAGTATTCAGTTTCCGGCTAAAGAAACCTGAAAGGCTCATCGGTCGTCTTGCAGATTGCACAGGGTTAAAAAAGGAGACTTTATATGTCAGAGAATGGAAGCTGTTGCAATAGCAACGTACCTGCAGACCGCCACGATTATGAGCACTCTATGGAAAACAAGATGAGAGAACTGGGTGCCAGAATCGATGAATTAAAAGAAAAAGCTGGTGAGAAATATGAGTCCCTCCAAGCAAAACGCGAAGAAGCTCAAGCCAAATACAAGCAAATGAAGTCCAACAGCGGTGAAGCCTTTGCCGAGTTCAAGAGTGGCATGGACAAAGCCTTTGAAGAACTTCAACAAGCTTGGGATGAAGCTAAGAAAGGTACTGAAAAAGCGACCGCCAAGCTGAAGAGCTAAGGAAGCGGTTCGAACACCCCATCAGTAAGTGCATATTCGAGCTGCTCACAAGCATTGACCAGCTCCTCATGCAAATACTCATCCGTTGCTTCTGCAATGGGTAAGAAGATGCTTCTGGTTTCTTTCAGATAGCTCTGCTGAAAATCGGGTTCACCGCATTCGATGGCATCGCGCATATTGTCGAGACGGTCTGCCAGCTTAACTATACGGGTTGGCAGTCCGGCTCCGGCTATGCGTTCGTAATAGATGGTTAGCTGCTGCTCGCGCGATATCGATTGATCGCGATGTGGTTTAGTGAGTATTGAAACCATTAGCGCTATTAAACGCCCGAATTTCATTTCAACGTCCCTAATCGTTAATTTGCCACCGCTTTCCTCGATCACATCATGAAGAAGAGCGGCTGCTAAAGCTGCCGGATCTTTCAAACCCAGTTCTTCGATAATTATGAGAGCGACTCTCATAGGATGCAGAATGTATGGCTGAACATCTGCTTCCCGACCGGGTTTGCGGAGTTGCTCCGAGTGCGCTGCTTCGGCTACATTAAGTGCTTCCGTAAGCATTACGCGATCGGCTGTGGTCAATCCGTCCACTAATAAGAGTAAGCGGTGCCTTACGGAACCGACAGTGCCTGTGATTGTGATCATGCTAGTTGTATGGCGGGAGGAATCAATTTAAACGTTTTGGCTAACGCCAAACTACCTTTCGGTAACTATAGTGTTCCATAATCACTTCGCCATCTAACGGTTAGCAGGTGATCTCCGTCCATTCTTAACCTGAGTCGCTAGCAATCTGCTCATTGGACTTTTGGCTTATTGGCCAATCTGGAAACTTGCTACTTGCCGACGAACTTGTGAGTATTGACGTTGTAGCGACTCACCAACTGGGGCAATAATTTGTCGGCAGAAAATTGATAAGCCATAGCAAGGCTTGCTAGCGTCGCCAATTGTTGCTCGTCGGAAGTCTCGAAAAGGGAAGGTGCTTCCAGAGCATCTAGACTTTTAGTAGCTTTGAACTTTCGTCCAATTGGTAGTGTTGTAGAGGTTCGCACAAATACTCGGTGGGCTAATTTCGGTTTAACCGGTGCTTCGAGCGCTTTGATTTTTGATGGGGTAGCTTGCGTTCCATAGGGATTAATTACTCTGGAGCCCTTTTGCACTAAGACTTCCGAGCCCATCGTGGCGACCACCTTAGAGCCTTCTAGTGCAACTACGAAAGAACCGTCCTCTGCGACCACCATCGAATTTCGTTCTGCGATTACTCGCATTCCCTTTTTTGCAATGACATGTTGATTTTGTTTAGCTGTGCGGATACTCAAAAATGTTGGCATTTGAGGAGCAGGCTCAAGTACGGCAGCAGTTGCTTGCACCACCGCGAGCGCATCAGATACCGATACTGAGGGAAATTCAGAGCTCAAAGTCAATTTCTCCAGCTTGTTGAAAGTTGAGAGCGGTTGCCGATTTTAGTTGGTAAACGGTACGTCTGATAACGAAATGCCGCAAATTGAAGCTGCGGTAGCGCTGTTTTGATAAAATATTCTGGGCGACTTTGCATAGCAACGCAAGTTAAATCTCGAGTGCGGAGCCTCGTAAAAGATTCTGACAATCTGAGCGGCACTATATATGGTGTCTATTATTTTAAGCCAGCTAAGCTATTAAAGAACCTATTTTAATTTTTCCAGCATTTGCTGTGCTTTCGGGTTCGCAAGCATTTTCATTACGTCATCCTGACTAAGACCACCGGGCAGCTTTCCGCCGAATTTACCCTTAACGGAATCAACAAGAGCCGCCGTGGATGCGTTGGAGCCCCCACCCAGTGAACCGCCAGATGATTGTGAAGCTGTCGGTGCGGTCGGGTGGAAATTCTTCATAGTTTCCGTGCGACTGGCTTGATCTTTTATTGCTGCAGAAAGTGACTCGTATCTCTTTAGTACTTGCGCATCGTTTCCGTTTGAATGCATAAGAGTATCGACTTCCTCCATCTGTTTAAGATAAGGACCTACGCCTACGCCTGCTCCTTTCAGCGTCTCTATTTTGGACATCAGATCTGCTCTTTTTTGCATAAGTTCTGGCGAGGGGACAGCCGTTGTTTCAATAGTAGTTGGTGTGGCAGGAGTCGTTTCATCAGCAAAAGCTATTGGAGATCCAATAATAAGGGCAGCAATCAACCAGGATGTGTAAGGTCTGACTGACATATTCATCTCCTATTTCGCGCTATTCGCAGCTTCTTGAGTGGGGACTTCCCTGGCAACCTTTTGCAGATCTGCAAGTGTAATCCACCATATTTGTTGCTTTTGAGAATCATCCAAAACTTTTATCTGGAGGCCAAGGGTTCCAATATCATTGAGCGGGTGGCAATTTATAACGGCGAAACGAAGCGGTTCATTCCGAGCCTTACCCTCACTATTGGCATTTAAGCGAGTATTTCGCGCCCAGTTATCTTGCATAACTTTGTACGCATCTTTAGAAGTGGCTAGTTTGATTAGGTCACGCACGGCGCTGTTAGAATCATCCTTCTTTTGCAAGGATTCGAAGTCTCGCGAACCAACGATAATTTGATGGGCTGGTATTTCGTAGATCTTGCCCACTATTGAGTTGTTGGTCTCTGTACCGCACGCTACAAAGACAATCGAACTTAAACAGACGATTGCAGCGCGCACCAATTTAGCGCCATAGAACGACATTGAGAAGTAATATAGCATCCTTACATTATGCTCGTCGTGATAAACTCAGGCCTGTTCGCAAAAACGAACAATGCCAAAGTGATACTAAATATGATGGCTATATGTGACCGGAAAGTTTATTTGCGAAAATGCCCGGATGCAAAAATGTTCGAACAATTTATCGGAAAGACGATTTCAAGATCGCGCGCAATTGGAATAGAAAAACTTTTATACGGATGCCGTACCACTTTTAGCCGCGATATGCGATTTGAAGAACTCGGTTGATGGGAGCCGTCTGAGCGCTAAAAATTTCTTGCGTTGGACCGGGCTAATGCGTAACTTTGAAATATCATTTCGTTTCTTTTTTGGCAAAGAATTAACCACCGGAAGTTGAGCTGCTCTTAATTTACAGATTTATAGATCGGCCAACCAACCGAACCGATTCTCTGGCAAAAAAGTTCGAAAAATTTTGAAGGAGGTGCGTATGCTCAGATGGCTCGCACATATTTCTGAACTAGTTCTTAGCACTGGTTCCCCGGAAACAAACTTGAGTGAGAGTGATCAAAATGAACTCCGTTCGACGTTGAATCCGGCGACTCTGCTCGCTGCGTGGTGGCCGAAAGATTGTGAGGCGCAGGCAATTCAGGTTTTGCGTGAAGCCTCAAAATATTCAGTCATTGCGCTCATGATGCAGGCTGGTAACGTGTACGAAGCACGTGCCGATTTGCATAACAACCGTCACAAATTGCTTGAGGATGTCCAGGCTTGCCTTGCGGAATATGGTTCGCGCAAGCGCCGGCAGGTATTTCAAGGCAGCGAAGAAGCGACGTTTCTCAACGAAATCAGAGGTTGGCTCTTGGCTTTACCGCTTGAGCTTTTTCCTGAACTGACCGAAGAGGACCTTCGCCTCTTAAGCATCACACATGAAGAAGCGGATCGAAGGCTCAAGCCATATCACGAGCTTCTCGAATCGATTGGGGGCTATCTGCCGGATGCCCATATGCCCGCATGGGCTTAAACGGTGGGCCGTTCGATTATTCTGTTTAGCCAGAGTAATCGAGCGGCTTCCCGACCTCGCAAAAAAAACCAAGAGCTACTATAAAGTACAGGAAAATCTAGGAACCAATCAGTTCTGGATCCGTCTTCGAAAACACAGAAAGCAGGGTGCCCAAATGACAAACCAAAAAAGCCAAACAGACGAAATTGACTATTTGCATCCAGACGGCAAACCAAACGTCGAAGGAGAAGGTCGCAAGGCAGAATTTGACGCAGAGGAAGTAGCTCAAGAGCAAGTGCAAAGAAACAAGGCAATCGAAGAAGCTGATGGCCACCATGTTTGCAGCGAAACCTGCCAAGCACACCACAAAGTGACCGTTAAAGGCGCAGACAAAACTAAGCCTTAGTTGTTAATCAAAATGCCCAGCAGGAAATCGTGTAACTGTTTGAATGGGTGCCTTAGAAATCTGTCTGCTCGTGGTCCGATTCGTTCGAACACAGGCCTCAATTTGCTGAAGGTATCAAACCCTTCCTGACCATGGTAGTGTCCGATGCCACTTGCACCGACGCCGCCAAAGGGCAGGTCTTCGATAACATTGTGCATGATTACGTCGTTAACTGATACGCCACCAGATATGGTGCGCTTGAGAAGCGTGCTGATCAACCGTTTGCTTTTGGCAAAGAGATAAATTGCAAGCGGTCGAGGACGCGAGTTAACGTATTTAATAGCATCTTCCAACTCATCGTAAGGCTTGACCAATAAGATGGGTCCGAAAATTTCTTCCCTCATAATGGCGAGATCTTCTGGTGGATCAACGATTGCTACAGGCGAAATCTTATTCCCACCTTCGGTAATTTCGGCTGCAAGAGGAACTATTTGAACATTTTTCTGGCGTGCCTCATTCAAATAAGAAGTTAGTCTATTGTGATGACGTTCATTTACAACGGATGTGTAACCATCTTTTGAGATAGATTCGGCCGGGATATATCCGTTAACGGCTTTCTTGAGAGCATTCAAGAACGGGGTCATTTTCGCCCTTGGCACAAGCGCGTAATCCGGCGCGATACAAATTTGTCCGGCATTGAGCACTTTTCCGAATGCTATGTCGATGGCGGCTTCGTTAACATCGGCATCGGGTGCCACTATTGCAGGTGACTTGCCACCCAGCTCGAGAGTGACAGGGGTGAGATTGTCTGCAGCCGCTCTCATAACATATTTGCCGACTTCAGTTGAACCGGTAAAAAGCAAATGATCGAAGGGGAGATGCACAAACTCTTTACCGACATTGGCGTCTCCGGTTATGACGGCAACGTGATCCGTTGCAAATATTTCGGCGATCATTTCTTTGAGCAATGCGCTTGTTGCCGGGGTAATTTCAGAAGGCTTAATCATGGCGCAATTGCCAGCTGCAAGCGCTGCCGTCAAAGGACACAGTGATAAATTGAGGGGGAAATTCCATGGTGAAACGATGCCCACCACGCCAACTGGCTGAGGTAGGACATAGGCACGACCAGTTCCCAGGACAATAGGCACGTCCCTTTTGCGTGGTTTCATCCAACCCTTGAGCTCGTGCTTGGCGTGCTTTATTGCAGCTGTCACCATGTAAATATCGGTGAGAAGTGTTTCCTGGCGATTGCGACAGCCAAAGTCCTCATTCAAGGAAATTACAAACTTGTCCTTTTGGGCAATAACAGCTTGAGCAAGTTTATCCAGGTTGCGTAAACGTTCTGCCGCACTGGGGTAGGAGTTAGCCTGGAATGCTTTGCGCTGAGCATCCATTATCTCCGTCATGGTCAAGGGCATGGTCGGCGCGCTTTCTTTAGTCACTGAGACTTTAGAATTTACGGTTATTCCCACTTGTTTGCCTCCTGGCTGCATGTATTCAAAGATAGCACTGGCTGAAGCACTTTAAGTAAATACTAAAAAGGATAGTAAAAATTATAAAAAGAGAAACCGAAAGAAGAGGCACCATATGGGGTGGCGCCTCTCTTCCAGAATTCGGGGAGTGATTCGAAGCTAAGGCGAGGCTAAATGTCCTCTAGACCAAACTCCGGCAACTGTTTTTGTACTTGGGTGAGAAGATCGTTCAAATCGAGTGGGGTGCCATGATCGATTGCGCTGTTTAGTTCAGCGGCGGTCAATATACCGAGGGATTCGGCGCGCAAGACAGCATGAAAATAGCGGTACTTGTGCTTACAGAGTTGGAACAGTTTCACTAATCTGGCTTGGCGGATGCCCAAGCGCCGTAGGTTGCGCAAAGGCCCGTTTCCACCGTCTGGGTTGCCTCGATCTACTCGATAGCCATATATCCACATGTCGTTTGCGATGGACACCGCCTGATGTGACTCATACGGAACACCACACGCCCATTCGATAAGCTGCTGCACTTCACTCGCCATTGCTTTATTCCTAGACAAGTCATGAAGCAATCCGCACCTCGGAATGAGGCGATTTGAGAAAGTTCTCGAGAAGCCTCTCGAAATCGCCTCACTCCAGCAGTTGCAGTTCAGCCTTGTTCATTCACGAGGCCTCGGCCAGCTCCAGCGCGGAAACTTTCGTCTGGACGGACAGAGGCACGATCAGATATCGAGCTTCAAAGCCGCTTTGGTCGATGCGCAGGTTGATGTATTCGATCGGCGCGCCAGGAACCATGCCGACAGTCAGCTTATTGATCTCCTCTGGCCTGGCGATGCCGTGATGAAGATATATGCCTTGTTGAAGAATGAACCTCTCGGCGATGTCACGGGCAGCAAAGATGCCGAGAAGGGGGTTTGCGATCCGATCCTGCTGTTGGGCCGGGACGAAAATGACAGCAACGTTTACGCCCATGTTCAGGTTACCTCCAGTTACGCTCATCCCGGGATGGGTGAGCAACGGTCAGACAAGATCTAGAGAAGACACACACTCGCCTGCACAAGAATCAACCCCCGAAAAAGCAAAAGCGAGATCAACCGAACCATTGCTGGTTTTGGGTTAGAAATCGAAAATGCTTTGATGTATACCGGTGAGAGGAAATCCTTGAGAAGGTTGGAAAGAATGTGTGTTGATACACTGCTGTTCAGGCGAGTCACAAGTCAAGCAGTTATCGAGAGGCAACGTTCGGTAACATTTACCCCCGGCCCGGTGCGGCTTAAGAAGCTATTACGTCTTGTTAAGCTCGCGCTCGGTTACTCAACTTACGTTAGCTTTGAAAGTGTATTGGCACCACATATGATGGCAAATCGCCTCTAGCTGACTTCCAACACGGTAATTCCTGGTGAGTTTTCTAATCTCAGTTGCTTGCTCATTTATATCCTTGTATTCAAGCGCTGTTCTCGGTCTGGCTTACTGCAGATAGCGCTTTTATGAGACGGTTCTGAGCATGAAAAACCGCATGGACAGTACGTTTTAGCAAGGAACGTTCTTTACCTTACCTTAGTCGCTTAATTGGGAACATGGCGCACAGATAAATCGCTGGTCTGGTCGATTCAAACGAACAATTTGTTGAGTGCGCGGAGCCAATTTATAGGGAGCCGGTCAATGTATGCACTGAAGACTTTAGAGATAGACACTCAGGCAGAGTACGAGTTCAAAAGAGAAAAGTCCAATCGCTTATTCAAACAGGTGTTCGAGATATTAGCGGACGGGGCAATAAAGTTTTCTTGGAAAGACGCCGAGGTTAAGGACAATTCGAACGTTGAAGAGTTCCTTGACAATGAGAAAGGAGTGACGATGAGCGTTTTGATTGGAAGTTGGGAATTTGAAGGACCGTTTAGCGCAACGCATGAGCTCAGAGCAGAGCCGGGCATTGTAGCGCTACTGACAAATAGCGATGATGAATTTGAGTTGATAGCAATAGATGAAAGCGATTCTGTAAGAGGATACCTCGAACATCAAAGGAAATCGGTTTTGCAAAATTCCGATAGGCTTTCTACTGCTGTCTATTATTGTTCTGATTTAAATTCGACTTCGAGGCAAGGATTAATAGATGAACTCATGAAAGAGTTCGAGTGCGACGACCAAGAAAACGACGCTTAAGTAAGCGCTCAAATTCTTAGAGCATTTTCGTTTACTTCAACTGAATCCCATACTGATTCAGTATTGAACCGGCATCATCGCCTGTTTGTGGCAGCCTATGCAGATTTGTTGGTGGTGTAACGGATTTATCTGAGCCTGGTATCATGCCTGGCGGAAGTTGAAAGGGATTGTCACCGGCTTTCGGCACTGGGCCAAGCGGCATATGATAGAACTGCCTTAATCTATTGTCGTCTTGGATCGCTCTTTCTTGCGGACCGAATTGAGCATACGGGAACACACCACGTGGCAATGGAGCTGTAAGGGGAGGCGGGTCTTTCTTTCCGGTTAGGACATCTGCTGGATTTTGGAAGTTGTTGATTTTGTTTGTCGGTAAATTGGAAAGAGCTTCCTTTTCGGGATCAAGTACATATTTTGGTTGAATGGCATGATCGAACAGTTTGAAGGCAAGGTGAACTGCAAGTGCAATACCTGCTCTGGCCAACATGCCGCGCCCCGTCCGAGCCCCAAAAACGATAGCGGGTGTGAGTAGAGCATCGTCTGCTTGTGTCCAACCGGGTGTATCGTCATGAAAGAAAAGTTTGTCCATCGCCCAGGAACCACCCTCTGCAATGCCTAGTGCTCCTAGGGAGGTTCTGTAATTTGTAACCGGTCTTCTGGTTGTAGTCTCAAAGAGATTTCGAGCCCCTATGGCGCCAGCTCCGAGTAGTCCTCCGAAAGCTTTAGGACCAGAAATGTCGCGATCTATGGCGTCGTCAATAACCTTTTTACGCTGCAGGGACAAAGGCAAAATGGGATCGTTGTCGTTTATTTGTACTAAGTCCCTCTTCGGAGGGCCGACGTTTGTGCTGTTGGCGACGTTATCTAACCATTGATCGACGGTTAGCGGACGCGCCGATGCTGTTGCATCAGTTTGTCCAACTGAAACCTCTGCATTGTGATTATTCAGGGCCACGCACTCACCGTTAAGGAATGAATAGGTATGAATTCGCCATTAGCTTAAGTTGAATGTGCAGCTTCGACAATGCGTGGAGTTCCCACTCTTGGCGCAAAAATAACTGCGAAGCCCCACGGTGGACCACTTTTACATTTATCAATACGGTCCACTACAAACACCGCCGAATATAACAATCTGACTGCAAAACCTCGGAGAATTTCGTTTAAGCCATGACTTTAGAGATTACGACTCTCGTGAAATTGTCATGGGACTATCTTTGGCACTGCCTTTGCGGCAATAGTTAACCATTCCCATCAAGTTCGTATTTAGGTATCTGCGTCCAGCCATCGCATCCGTCTTTTTCTCCCATAAGTAAGCACTTTGGTTTCTCTAGCTGAACCAGGTGCTACGACGATTTTTGGTGCGTTAGTAATCCCGCACGTGTCTTTGTTCGAACTCGTTTAACCCAAGCGATTTACTCAACGTGGGCTGAGTTTCGCTGCAACCAAATTATGAGGTGATTTATGTCAGAACAAGTTTTATCAAACGGTCGAGTATTCATTGGTTTAGAAGCTGCCACGATCAGGGAAATGACGTTTCCACATGTCGGACAGGATGATCATGCTCTTGGTCATCAATGGCGGCTCGGAGTCTCAGTTTCCTGCGGAACTGAACACCGGTTCATGTGGCTCGATGACTCACGTTGGAGTCGGGAGATCGGCTACGTGGATGACAGTCTGGTTGCGAAAACAATACTCAAAAGCGATTTTCTCAAATTGGAAATCGTGCTTTCTGATTGCGTTGATTATCGCCAGGACGTTTACATAAGGCAGATGAAAATTCGCAGTCGGTGCAACGAACCGTGCTGCGTGCGCCTATTTCAACATGTGGATCCCTATATCGGTGAGAATGCCGATGGCAATACGGTTTGTTGGGATCCCTCAATCAGCTCGTTGAGCATATACAAAGATCGCTTTTGGTTTTTGCTCAACGGTTGGGCCGGCGATTCACCAGGCTTGCATCAACATGCTTGTGGAACAAAGGCCTTTCGCGGTAAGGAAGGAACCTGGATGGACGCAGAAGACGGTGTTTTATCGGGTTCCGATGTCGAACAAGGTTCGGTTGATTGCGTTGGTGGTCTGGAGTTGAACCTCGCAGAGGGTGTCGAATCTACGGCTCATTTCTGGATCGCATTCGCGCATAACGAGGAAGAAGCCATCGTTATCAATCAAGCGGTGGTGAGCCGAACACCAGAAGTGTTGTTGAATGAAACGGCTCGGTATCAACGTTACGCAGTACGCAAACCACTAAGGCAGCAAGGTCCAATGGAGGGTCTTATGCATTCGCCTGGGACTCCAAAAGGGTCCATGCTGGAAACTCTGGCCGATCTTGGCGAGGAGCATTTCGCATTCTATCGGCGTTGCGTGCTCAGTTTGCGCGCGTTCTTCAATCGATCTGGTGGTGTCACCGCTGGTGTCGACTATGGTTTCCGTGCGAACTATAATCGCACCGGATATGGAGATGTTTGGGGCCGCGACGGAGCAATCTGCTGCACAGCTATGGAGGCAGCAGGGCATCCGGAGGTGACCAGAGACTACTACCACTGGCTGTTCAGAACAATCACACCGGCTGGTTATTTTCATCAGAAGTATCGGCCGTCGGGCGCGCGCGGCACTACCTGGCACCCGAGCCGGGATCGCTGGTTGCGTCCGATTCTGCCTATCCAACTCGATGAAACTGGTGTGGTGCCGTTCTTGATATGGAATCGTGGCCGAATCACAAACGATCCTGAATTAATGTTCGAAACGAAAGGAGGTGTAAATCTGTTTGAAAGTTTGGTGAGTCCAGTTGCTGGTTTTCTCTGTCGCTCGATCGAAGCGATCACGAATTTGCCCAATGCAAGTTTTGATCTCTGGGAGTTCAAGCATGGGGTGAGTGCGTTCACGGTGGCAATGATCTGGGCAGGGCTAAAATCGGCAGAGCGACTTGGTTCTGTACTGGGTGATCGAAACGCAGTCGACTGGGGACAAACTGCAGATGCCATTAAAGCGGCTACCGAGAAACATCTTTATAGCGAGAAGCTCGGTCGCTTTGTGCGCATGGTAGAAATAGCCCCGGACGGCAGCGTCATCCAAGATGAAACAGTCGATGCCTGCATGTATGCGTTGTGGTACTACGGAATGTTCTCACCGGAAGACCCGCGGATCGTTCGCACAATGGAAATCGTTGAAGAGCGGCTCTGGGTCAAAAAGGGTATCGGTGGATTAGCTCGCATGGAGAACGACGATTTCATGCGAATGGTTCACAACGATCCAGCCGTTCCGGGTAATCCGTGGATCATAACGACAAACTGGCTCGCCAAATGGCACATTCATCGTGCCACTCAACTGTCAGACCTCGAACGCGCAAAGACTCTCATCGACTGGGTTCAAGCGCGTGCGAATGCAGCAGGACTTTTGCCGGAGCAAGTGCATCCCTTTACCGGAAAGCCTGCCGGCTGCTCAATAACAGTGTTGCCTTGGTCGTTTGCAGAAACGATCCTGACGACGCTTGAATATGCGGCTAAGTACAATCTACTCTCAGAACCAGCACCACTTCTAAGAAAGGAGGCAGCATAATTTACTAGATACAAAAGGGTGCCCAATCCGGGCGCCTTTTTGTAATCCTTAATATACTAAGCAGTATAATAATACCCGCCAAATCTTTCGACCTTTTTTAGCATTTGAAAAACATCTTTGGCATTTACACCATATATAATGCCGAATCACTTGTGCGAGAAAGCCACTCTTCTATGGAGACGATTCATGTCCGACGTTTTGTGCTTGGGTGAAGTATTAGTTGATTGGGTATCCACAGCTGTCGGCTTTGAGTTGGACAAGGCTCAAACGTTTACAAAGGCTCCCGGTGGAGCTCCGGCAAACACTGCGGTTGGGCTGGCTCGCCAAGGCGTCTCCACAGCTTTCATCGGGCGCGTATCGGATGATGAATTCGGGCATTGGCTGAAAGCAACTCTAGAAGCGGAAGGCATCGATGTTTCGCTCACAGTTGTAGATCCTGATGCACAAACGCGCATGGCCTATGTTGTGACGACGGCAAGAGGCGATCGCAAACTTGCTGAATTTACAAAAATAGCTTGTGCCGATGCCAGGTTGGAGAGCAATGATCTCAAGCCAGAGTTCTTTGCAAAAGCAAAGGCGCTGCATTTTGGTTCTATTTCTATGATCTGCAATCCGGCTGACAGTGCTACTCAGAAAGCGGTTGAACTGGCAAAGGCAAACAATTTGCTTATTTCATACGATCCCAATGTGAGGTTGGGCTTGTGGTCCACACCTGATGATTGCAAAACTAAAATTCTCAATACACTGGCCTGGGCGGATCTCGTAAAAATCAACGAGGACGAATTATCTTTTCTTACCGGTTCAAAAGAAATACATGCAGCGGAAGCGCTCCGAAAGCAGCATGATATCCCGCTTTTGATTGTTACTCTCGATTCACGTGGTGCTTATTTTTGCTGCGAAAAGGGCAGTCGAACAGTGCCTGGATTCGAAGTGATGTTGTTGGAGGCTACCGGTGCTGGTGATGGTTTTAACTCAGGTGTCATATCCGGCTTGCTCGCCGTCTTGAAGGAAGAGCAAAATCGCCGAGAAGCACTCAGACATTTGTCCGTTGATGTAATTGCGCAAATTGTGCGAAGAGCAAACGCTATAGGTGCAATTACGTGCACAAAAGCTGGCGCAATTCCGGCCTTGCCTACGCACACAGAAGTCGAACAATTTCTGAAGAGCTTTTCTGTCCAAGCACTTTCTTGATTTGCCAAACGGCAAATTCACATCACGATCCATTTTAGATCGACGTAAGTGATCCACTGAAACGTGCATCAATTCGTATTGATTAGAATGGGAGCAAATGCGAGAAGTTTGCTCCTTAAAATTATAGAGTGAATTATCACTCAATCATTCACTGCATTGGAGCCCGATAGAGACTCATCTTGCTTTAAATACAAAGCGTTTCGGCAGAGCATCAAGCCTGCTCAAAATAAGTTTCTTAAAATTGAATCCGAAAGAAAGGAGGTAATCTCGTGCGATTGCGTTGGACGATTTGTCTTGTTGTTGTTGTGATCGTGTTGTCGTTTGTCTGCTTGAAGATGGGTGTGAAACCCCCGATTGAGGCTTTGCCTTCAGCGCATTAAGCGCCAGGCAAAAGGGTGTATGGTTGTGTGCTTTAGCGTGTGCATAACCATACACTTTTAGTTCGCTTTAAAAATTTGTTGTGAGTATACAGCTTCATATAGTAAAACTTGCTGTTCACCCCAGAAGTGCGGTAATTTACTTGCGCACAAAGAGGACAAATCTATGAAGCGCAGCCAAGTAAACAGAATTATTGAAGAGGCACGCGAACACTTTCAATCGTTCAATTGTCACTTGCCGCCATGGGCTTTCTGGAGCCCGGAAAAATGGCTGGAGCAAGGCCCAGAGGCAGAAGAAATTCGGCATCACGGGCTGGGTTGGATTGTCACTGACTTTGGTACTAATGAATTTGAAAAGTTTGGGCTTGTGCTTTTTGTCGCGCGCAATGGGCATTTACACAACGGCAACCCCGAAACAACAAAGACCTACGCTGAGAAGTTTATGATCGTCCGCTCCGGACAAGTTACACCGTACCACTTTCATTGGAAGAAAACGGAAGATCTTCTCAATCGAAGTGGTGGCAGATTGAATGTTCTTTTGGCTTGGGCAGCCAAAGATGAATTATCGATGAGCGAAGATCCGGTCAATGTAAAAGTTGATGGCATTGCAAAAACAGTTCGTCCCGGTCAAACAATTATGCTCTCGCCTGGTGAAAGCGTGGAGCTCGTGCCACGAATGTGCCATCAATTTTCAGGGCATCCAGGTGACAAAGTTGTGCTCGCCGGTGAAGTAAGTTCGCTGAATGACGATACAAGCGACAATTGTTTTTTAGGCCGCAATGTGACGAGCGCTCCGATCGAAGAAGACGAACCGAAAAAGTTCTTGTTATCGGCTGATCATGCCGCTTTCATGAGTGCAGTTTGAGAGTCCAGTAATTTTCAATTTCTCGAACGGTGCGAGTTGTGCTAGTGATGGCGGCTTGCGGACAGGCTTTTGCAGAGTTATCGCCCACTTTGATCAGCCAAGACGATACAACAGCGTCTACCTGCGAATTGCTAAAAAAGGGAATAACCGCTGTTTTTTAGTTGTGGAGCTTTAAATAGCAGTCTTTTTTATCCGATTTATGGGGTAGTCCTGCGACGGCCAGCTAGCATTCATTCAGACTCTACTGGCGGTACGTTCAAGCTTTTCAGTCACAACCACGAACTTTGCTTCTTGACTAGTTCATTTTATAGAGTCAGTTACTTTCCGTCGTTTTTTTCTTTTTGGAGTAACCCCAGGCTCAGCGCATAGCAATACACCCTTCAAACTTCGCTATTCCTGCGGGTTTTCTTCAATGCGTCCAGCATTTCGCTGAAACGTAAATAACAGACTGGGCGTGGAAAGCGCACCAAAACTCACACTTACTAAGGAGCATTCACCATGAGCACCAAACGCAGTTTCGTAAACAGAGTTCTAGAGGAAGCCCGAGGCACCCTCTACGAGAGCAAAATCAACCTTCCTCCCTGGGCATTTTGGGGACCGAAAGAATGGGCAGACGCCGGTCCAGAAGCAAACCAAATCCGGCAGCATGGTCTTGGCTGGAATTTCGCGCGGTTCGGAAACGATTTCAACGATCGCGGACTTCTCATCTTCGTTTCGCGCAACGGACTTCAGCTTCCGGACGGCAGCCTTCTCAACGCAAAGGGTTATGCCGAGAAGGTGATGATTGTTCGTCCCGGACAGGTGACTCCGTATCACTTTCACTGGAAGAAGTTCGAAGACCTCATTAACCGGGGTAACGGACGACTCCAACTGCAGGTGGCATGGGCACACGAGAATGAGCGTGAGTTGCTCGACGGCGAACTGACTATCACGCAAGATGGCTTCACCAAGCAGGTCAAGGCGAAGGAGATCATCACGTTGGAACCGGGTCAGAGTGTCGAGCTTCCGCCACGCCTTTGCCATCAGTTCTACGGTCACCCCCATGATAATGAGGTGATTGCCGGCGAGATCAGCATGACTAACGACGATGGCACGGATAACTGCTTCCTGGGAGCGGATATCAGCGCATCGGCAATTGAAGAAGACGAGCCGCCCACGTTCTTGCTGGCGGCGGATTACCCGATTTTCTGGCCCGAACGTCAGTAGCGGTTCTTTTCGGACGCAGTGTAGTGGCGCCGTACCGGCAGTTTGCGGTACGGCGCTGGTTGGCGTTGGTATCAAATCCGGTGTAATCCGGATATCAAATTCAATACAAGGAGCAATCAAACAACATGAGCATTACTGGCAAAGTTTTTAAGGAGTATGACGTTCGAGGCATTTTCGGTACCGAGATTACCCCCGCACTCGCTTACCAACTCGGACGCTGCATCGTTTCCCTGCTCTCGGCGGAGAACATTGTCGTTGGAAGAGACATGCGTCTCGGGGGCCCGGAACTATCAAGTGCGCTCATCCAAGGTATTTCGGAAGCTGGTGCCAATGTTGCCGACATCGGAATGGTGTCCACGGACGCGCTGTACTTCGTGGTCGGAAAACATCGGTATGACGGCGGCATCATGGTGACGGCGTCGCACAACCCGTCTCAATACAACGGCTTCAAGTTGTGCGGGCCGCAAGCGAGTGGGCTGTCGCTCAATTCCGGTTTGAGTCTAGTTCGCGATCAGATTTTGAACGGCAACCTTCCGGAAAAGGCGGCGCAAGTAGGGCAAATCGTCCAACTGCAAAACATTCTTCCGGAATTCGCTGAACACTGTCTTTCGTTCGTGGACCCCACCAGAATCAAACCGTTCAAGATTGCCATTGATGCCGGCAACGGTATGGCCGGTCTGGTTGCGCCGTACGTTTTCCGTCATTTGCATTGCGATGTGACGGCGATGTACTTCAAGCCAGACGGGCGCTTTCCGAATCACCCGGCAAGCCCAATCGAGCCCGATAACATGCGCTATCTCCAGCGCATGGTGCAAGCAAAGGGATGTGATCTGGGAGTGGCATTCGACGGCGACGCTGATCGAATGTTTCTCGTGGACGAGAAAGGGGATTTGATTGGAGGGGACATGGTGACTGCATTGGTAGCCATCAGTACTCTCCAGCGGTTTCCTGGCTCGCAGATCCTGCACAATCTCATTTGCAGTAGGAGCACAACGGAAGCGATTGTCAAACATGGCGGCGTTCCGTTTCGCTCGCGGGTTGGCCACTCGCTCATCAAAGCATCGATGCGCGAGCACAATATCGCATTTGGTGGCGAACACAGCGGCCACTTCTTCTTCCGGAACAACTTCTTTGCAGATTCCGGAATGATCGCATTGCTCGCTTGTCTAGAGGTTTTTAGCCAAACCGATAAGCCAGTGAGTGAGGTGATTTCAGAATTCGACTCGCGTTCGCGCACAGGCGAAATCAACTCCACAGTCGGTGACATCCCGGCCAAGCTGGCTGCCCTCAAAGCTCGTTATGGCGAGGGGGCTGACAGCGTAGACGAACTCGATGGTGTCACAATCGAGTACCCCACTTGGTGGTTTAACGTTCGTCCATCGAACACGGAACCGCTTCTCAGGCTCAATCTGGAAGCGGATACGCGTGAAGAAATGAGACAACGCCGGGACGAAATCCTAGCGTTCATTCGCTCATAAGACCAACCAATCATCAGAGCTCGGAAGACTTCTAGTCCGAGCGTTGCAACTACATGAAGCGCACAAACAGCTGTTTGTGCGCTTCGAGCATTAACAACTTTGCACGAAGGAGCAAAACCGAAATGAAATCATTTATGAGAAAGTTGAAGCAGCGCTACTTTAACGACAGGAAGCGCTTGATTTGGGACGCAGACGGCACACTGTGGAACTTCTGGTTCTACTTTTGCCCCTTTGCAGATAAGGTCATTCCTTATCTCGCCGAGCAATTCGGAGTTACGTATGAGGAAATCGAACGAGAACTGGGTCGGGTGTTCAAGCATTTCGGTACACACGAACCTATTCTTCCGCTGCTTTTCACGAGATTTCGCAGAGCTTGGGCAGGCACGGATGAAGCGTTCTATGAGATTTGCGATCGGTATGAGCAGATGCTTGAACAATCGCGTCGCAAGAATCTCGTCGTCTACCCCGAAGTAACTTCCACGCTGGAGACCATTTACCGGCGTCACAAAAACAATTGGATGCTGAGCGACGGGAGTATGCACAACATACTCAAGAAACTCGACCACTTGAAGTTGATTAGCCTGTTTAAGGGAATCGTCGCAGTTCGTGCGGAGGTTCCTCCGGAGGACACCTTCTTCAAACCAAACGACTTTGCACGTTTCCATCAAGTCGTAGATGAATCCGAGGTGCTCATCGAGTCATGGCGACGCCGCGGGCTTATTCTGCACATGGTCGACAAAACGCAACAGAAACCAAACCTCGCCGGCATGGACTGGATCCTGAACATGGGAGATGATGGGCGCAGGCTCGTCAAGCCCATGTGCAAAGCTCATGTCCTTATGATTGGAGACAACCCCGGCAAGGATCTTGGCGTGGCCCAGGCAGCGGGTATCGATGCTTTGTGGGCTGGCTACGGACTGTACGTCCCGCCTGCCTATATTCGCATGATCGATATCCGGCTCACTCCTGATGGGCGGTTGCGGGAAGATGGTCATGGCATCTCGTATGTGCCTACCCAAATGCCGCCTCGATTGGATCGCCTTGCCTGTGTCAGTGAGGTGCTCCGTTGGGTCGGGTTCGCGATCATTCAGCGTGAACCTCGTGTGCTTCCAGCGGATGCTTTTGCTGAAAGTGTTGCGGCGGACGAATAAACGAAAGGGCGGCCGGAAGGTCGCCCTTCACACCAAACTAAGGAGAAATGAAATGAATCGAAGAGCATTCTTGCAATTGATGTTTGTCACTCTGTTCCTCTCTTTCTTCCGACCATTGATGTCGGGTAGCAAGACGGTTTTGGTTTTACCAAAGCGCACCGGTCGTGATACCACCTGGGAAGGGCTCGAGAAAACCCTCAACTTTCGGCGTGTCGGAGAGGACGATTGGCATTTCTATCGCGTTCAAGCTCCGGCCGGATACCACTTAGTTCCTGCCACCGAAAGCCCCTATGTCCGGCATCTATGCGATGCTTTTGGACAGCGGCGCGCTACGGTGCATTACAAAGAGTTCTTTCACGCTGGTCAGATCAGTCTTGTGGCGGCGTGATTACAGGTTGCGGGTAAGAGGGGGCCTTTGGGTTCCCTCGATTCCGTTTTATTTTTTCTTTGTATACTAAAACGTATAGCACAGCATTTACCAAAAACTATTCTGGTATAGTTACCGTTCTACTCGCCCTTACAAATTTTCTTTCAACTGTGCAAACCAAGATAGACACTAGCATTTTCAAAAGCTACGATGTGCGCGGGCTATATCCTGCGCAAATGAATGAGGAGCTTGCTTACCAGATTGGTCGTTGTTTCGTTCCTCTATTGAATGCCAAAACCATTGCCGTTGGGCGTGATATGCGATTAAGCGGTGAACCACTTTTTGAAGCTCTGGCAAGAGGGGCTAACGAAAGTGGTGCCAATGTTGTTGATATCGGCATGGTTTCAACAGATGCACTTTACTTTGCAGTAGGCAAGTATGCCTACGACGGCGGCATAATGATTACCGCCTCCCATAATCCAGCCGAATATAACGGCATGAAATTTACGCGTGCAGAGGCACAGGCAATATCGTTTGAAACTGGTTTGGGAGCAATTCGCGATCAGATTCGGGATCAGAAATTGCCACCAAAGGCAGCCAAAGAAGGAACTATTTCAAAGCGAAACATTCTTGAGGAATTTGCAGCGCACTGTCTTTCTTTTATTGAACCAACAAAAATCAAGCCATTCAAATTAGCTATCGATGCAGGCAATGGCATGGCAGGAACGATAATTCCACACGTCTTCAAACATTTGCCGTGCGAAGTCATCCCGATGTTTTTTGAACCAGACGGAAGTTTCCCAAATCATCCGGCCAATCCGCTTGAACCGGAAAATATGCGGGATTTGCAAAAAGCAGTGCTGGAAAACAAATGCGATCTCGGCGTTGCATTCGATGGCGATGCCGATCGCATGTTCATCGTCGATGAGAAAGCAAACCTAATCGGCGGCGATGTTGTAACGGCTCTCGTTGCCATAAACACCCTCAAACATTTTCCTGGAGCGCGCATTCTCTACAATCTCATTTGCAGTCGCAGCGTGCCAGAAGTTGTCGAGAAAAATGGCGGCATACCTTTTCGTTCGCCTGTTGGTCATTCACTTATCAAAAAAATGATGCGTGATTCGGACATAACATTTGGTGGTGAACATAGCGGTCACTTTTACTTCAAAGATAATTGGTATGCGGACTCCGGCATGATCGCACTCTTGCAGTGCCTGGAAGTTTTAAGCCAGGGATCCCAATCTGTAAGTAAAATGATTACTCCTATTGATATACGTTTTCGATCGGGTGAAATCAACAGCGAAGTAAAGGACATTCCGGGCAAGCTCAAAGAGCTGGAAAAACATTATGCTGATGCGAAGATTGATATGCTCGATGGACTCACCATTGCGTATTCGGATTGGTGGATGAACATTCGAGGTTCTAACACTGAGCCACTATTGCGCTTGAATTTAGAAGCAGACAGTAAAGAAGTAATGGAAAAAAACAGAGATAAAGTGCTTTCCATCATTCGTGCTTGAGTAAAGACGATGAACGAAAATACGGATGGGGACTAGGTCTGTTTGTGTTTTAAACGATATACTAAAAAATATAATAAAACACTCGAAAAACAAATACGGCGGGGACGGACCCGCCGTATTTGAACCTACATGTGGCAAAACTAGCCACTTTCGTCAGAGACACGACCAAAATCATCGCTCCGTCGTTCGATGTCAGACTCCTCGAAAGAATCGCCGAGCTGAGTCTCGATGATTTCAACGGTGTCGCCGCCGTTTTTCTCGGCATTGTTGGCGAGACGGTGCCAGTCACCGCGCTGAATCGCCACGACTTCGCCGGGCTGGTAGTCGCGGGTCTGGTCGTTTACGGTGACAGTAGCAGTGCCCTTCACGACAACCCAGCGCTCATCGCGATGACGGTGACGCTGGTCGCTGAGCCGCATTCCTGAAAGAACGATGAGACGCTTCACCTTAACGTTTCCGTCGAGCAGCACTTCGAATCGTCCCCAGGGACGATCTTCAAATGGGATCATTTTCTTACTCCTTTTAAATAAGACTTTGTTGGTAAATGAGTGGTGCGGCAAAGTAAGCCCGCACCACCCGGTACATTTGTGATTCGAAGCGAACGTTCTTTAGAACACGTCTTCTTCGAAGGTAACCGTTGCGCGTTGGATGAACGTGTCGCTGGCACCGTAGAACATGTCAACGCTGCGGGCATCGATCACAACGAGGGCCGTCGGGAATGCGATGTTGCGATAGCGACCGTCGCCCAGTTCTTCCGGGGTTTCCGGTTGAAGCATGGGAATCGATCCTACGAACTGCACTTTGTGCGGACGCTTCGCATCAACAACCGCCGCACCGCCCCAGTGCGAGATGTCGTAGCGTTTGGTATCAGGCAGAATGCCCTTAGCGACATCGACATGAACACCGTGGTAAAGCGTCAGCAAGCTTGCGCCGCCGGTAACCGGAACAAATTGCGTTCCGCCACCGATCTGCATTTGCTCCGCTGTCTTCCACGGAATCATGTCCGGCGTGATGATCTGCAGTGTCTCACGTACTTCAAGAAGACTCTTCAGATCGTTATTGACCAGACCTGCCGGCACGTAAGCAACCCAGATTCCGGGCCGATCATCCGGTGTGTCTTCCAGGATCTTTTCGACATCGTGAACTCCATCCGGTGCAATCGGCACGCGGGGCCGGTGCAGGAAAGCGAAGCTCCAGATGTTCGACGGCGACAGCACCATCTCGGGCAAAAAGCACCCGTTTTTGTTGTCGGAGCTGTTCAGATCCTGGCGGTCGGGAAAACGCACCAGACCGAGGCGTTCCCACGTGTAGCCGTCTTTGCTAAAGGCGATCGCCTGGCGAGGACCAGCCGGACCGTAAGCCGTGTAGGCCATCATATACAGATCCAGCTCTTTGACGAAAACGACGCGCGCGTCCTCGCATCCTTCACCGCCGTCACGTCCGTTTTTCTCGTACTCGGCCGTCGGTGAAAGTGCGATACCAGCCCGGTCGAATTGCTTCGTCTGCGCGTTCCAGGTTGCAAGTCTGAGACTGGAACTTCTGCCCTTCTTGTTGACGGCGCGGTAGATTGCGACGAGGCGGCCATCGCGATCTAGATACGTCGTAGGGTTCATCACGGCGCTTTCCTCTTCGCCCTGCGGCAAGAGAACCGTTCCGTGACGCTCGATTTTGAAACGATCGAAAATACTGAGGTTGTTCATTTGAGTATGCTCCTTTTTGTGTGTTTGGCCGTGTTGAAACACGTCACAGATGGCCAGTGGCTGCGACGTGTTTATGCGTGATGCAACGAAACTCTTGCGAGGGCTAGAAAAAAATCTTCGGTGATGGAGGAAGGCTAGTTTGCTGTGCGCTCGCTACTTAGTTTCGAATGAAAAACAGATGACTCGAACCTATCTCTTTGGAACCTCCCATAACAAGGCCCAATGACGCCCGAAGACGTCATCAAATAAAAGGCTTTTCTAAAGAGTGACTATACTTTTCGTGCAACAGCAACTGGTAGGTTCTAAACTGCGCAAAGCGGGTGTAACAACGTTATGCAGGTGTTGTTAGGCATAGTGGTGCGCAATTCAAACATACGTTAGACTTCTAGGTTGAAAGGAGATCATCCATCCTGATATCCGCGGCACTTGGTGCAAGGCGCGGATCACATGCTGCTCTACAAATAAACGAGGAAATTTGAAATATGCCTGCGTCTTCTAAAGTTATCGATGCGACAGTAAAAAGACTTGGCGTTGTTCTTGAGCCGAACAACGATCCTAAAGAAGAGGAAGGTGTTTTAAACCCAGCCTCTACTCGCACTCGAGACGGAAAACTTCTTTTGTATCCTCGTGCAGTAGCCAAAGGAAATCAGTCACGTGTCAGCATCATTGGCGTAACTCACAATGGCGACAAAATTTCTTGTGAACGAGTTGGTTTTGCACTTGAGCCAACTGCTACTTATGAATTTGGTGGGTCGCAAGGTAATGGCTGTGAAGATGCACGTGTCACTTTCATCGAGGCTCTCGATAAATACATCATGGCTTACACAGCCTATGGCAAACAAGGACCGGTTGTAGCTCTTGCTTATTCTGATGATGCCTATAGCTGGACTCGCATTGGCCTTGTTGAATTTCCTGAAAACGGAAAATTGCCAGGCGGAGACAAAGATGCTGCATTTTTTCCAGAGCCTGTGATTTCTCCTTCCGGAGTAACATCACTTGCTTTATATCATCGCCCGATGGCCCTTATGCCACCACAAGGAATACCGGAAATGCTGGCAATGCCGCATGAAAAGCGGGACAGCATAAGAATTGCCTACGTACCTTTAGATGCCGTCAAAAAAGATATCAATGCTCTTCTCAAAATTTCGGAATCGCATTTGCTTCTTGCGCCATCACCAAGTGATGCCTGGGGACAAATGAAATTGGGTGGAGGAACAGTACCCGTTCGTATCGAAGAGGGTTGGTTGTCCATTTATCACGGTGTTGATGCAGAGGAGCGTTCAGGAGAAAAGAAAAGCATCTATCGCGCTGGCATTATCGTGCATGATGTAAAAGACCCGCGCAAAATTGTTTACCGTTCTGCCCAACCACTTTTGCAACCAGAGAATGCTGATGAGTTAGTTGGCATAGTTGATAACGTTGTTTTCCCAACCGCGCTTGATCCAAGACCAGACCTGGGCAAACGTGTATTCGATGTCTATTACGGCATGGCTGATTTCAAAATCGGTTTAGCACGACTGGAATTGAAATAATTTCAGAGGGTGGCGAAAGCTGCCCTTTTCTTTTGCCACAAAATACTATATACAATAATATAATTAAGGAAAAAAGAAGCGAACCGCGCCACTCGAGCTAGTCAGAGTGACGCGGGTCGCTTCATTCAGGCGGCTTTCTGCCATTCGATCATGCGTTCGGGAAAATGAGGCAGGACCAAACGTTCCCAAACATCACGACCCCAAGCGATGCGATCCGGTCCGTTAGGATCGAAAACCCGCACATTCACATTGCATTCGGCCTCCTGCAGAATCTGCAAGAAAGCTCCCTCAACGTGAACGGTCGAATCAACTTCCCACGCAATCCGCATTGCATCGGCAGCACAAATCAGATTCTGCACAGGCTCCGGGCGTGACAGCTCGTCAAAATACCAGCCGCAGCTAGTCATGGCGAGATGCGTAAGCCGCTGAATTTCCATCAGCTTAAGAGCATTAGCAGTATCTTCTGCACTCAGGTTGGGATGAGTTACCTCCGCAAGAAACTGCTCATGCGTAGTCTCTCCCAGCAGCACAAAGATGTACTGCAAGAGAGCCTCATGTGGAGAGCACTTGAACAGTGATGCCCCGTGCTTTTCCACAACCTTATCCATCTCTTCCCTGAGCAGGGAGATAGAGCGACGCAACGGGCCACGCCACCGTTGGTGACGAGACCTGTCTTGATCGTTGCAGCCGCAGTCGCGTTCCCAACGGCCGACGCCGTGTGAACAGCTCCAGGCGGAGGGTTGATGTAGTATCACCCACGGTGCCGCTGCATGTGCCTCCAGAAAGGCGCCGTAGTTAGTGAGATCGATGTCGGGATCCCTCAGGAGCTCACGTACAACCCATGAGAGACACTTTTCACCAAACTCGACATGATGCCCGTAGGTTTCTCCGTCTGTGCAAACGGATACTAGTTGTTCGTGGCGTCGTCCATCCGAAAAGCCGCTCTTGAGACGGTTCAGGTAAGCCTGTCCGCCTTGTTTGGTGAGCTCTTCGTACGCAACGGCCTGGCTAATGCCCTTGTCGTAGAAGAAGATGACGATTGATTCGCCATCACCCAGGTCGTAACGATATGGACGCGATGGATCGATGCCGGAGTTGCTCTCCACCCAGTTATTCGAATCAGCTTCCCGGAATTTCCAGGCTTGATGCTGAGACAAAATGGTGAACTTGATTCCGGCTTTCTTGAGTGCTTTGAGAGTGGCGTGATCAACCGCACATTCTGCCAGCCACATACCCTCAGGCATGCGACCGAAATAATGGCGGAAGTTTTCGATGCCCCAAACGATCTGGATCTCCTTGTCGCGATCGTGAAGCAACGGCGCGATTGCGTGGTTGTAGAGTTGCGCAATGGCGTTGCCATGGCCGGTACGCCAGATGGAGTAGCGATCTCCAGCAACAACTTCGTGCAGCAGATCGGGCGCGTGGTCACGCATCCAATCAAGAAGCGTTGCGCCGAAGTTGAAGCTGCAGTACTGGTACATGTTGACTGCACCAGCTATTCCGTTGACGTTGACTGTGGCATTCGCCATAGGTATGTAGCTTTTGGCTGCGATGACTTCCGTCCAGTTGCGTGCGCAAACTCCGATGCGAGCTGCTTCGTGAATTGCGCTCTGGTCGTCTTCAATCAGCCCGGTAAGCGGATTGCGCCGGTCTGGTTGGTACTCGTGCAGGTGAACTGCGATGTGTTTCTTTGACATGATAATACCCCTCCTTGCTCGGGACATACAAACGAAGTTGCTGCCCGAGCAGGAGCAACTTCAGGTTAGGAATACTTGTGAAGGCGAGCGAGGTGGATGCCAGTGATCCACCTCGAGTACGATTATGTTCTCAGTCATGTTTAGGCCACCTTGAACAACCCCTGTCCCCAGCACTGAGCCGGAAGCAGGTCTAAAGCTCCTTTGCAGGGAGCTGACTTGGCAGTTTTCCCGTCAACCGAAACAACGGCGACAAGATTTCCTCGCTTCGCACCAAGAGTTCCAGGCCCAACTTCAACCGGCTCCCAGGGGGAGTCTTCGAAGTTCTGGTCGGCGTGGATCGCTTGGAGTGTTGCATGTACGAGTGCGAGTTGACGTAAGTCCGCACAGCCGTCCGTTAGCTTCCCGGACTTTACCAGTCCGAGTTGACGCTGCAGGTTGGCGAAATCGGCGGGTACCCGATTGTGCGGATCCACCAGGCGTTTGTTGTCTGGTCCTTCCATACCGTTGTAGAAGGCGAAAGTGCCACGCCACATGAGCCCGAGCAGCTGTTGCGACAACAACAGCTCACGCCCATGCTTATCCATCCGTTCTGCCATAGGCCGCATAATCTGTTGACACGCGGTATCACTGGCGATGGCACGAATGAAAGCGCTTGCTTCCTCCTCCCACCTCGTGTTGTTGGAGAACCAATTTGTTGCCAAAGCAGCTTCCCGAGCCGCCTTGGGTGCGTAGTAGTCAACCATACACTGGGGATCGCAGCTTCCCATTCCCAACATGGTGTCGAAAATGAAACGCTGCGCGTGTGGTCCGATGTTGCCTGCAAATGGACTGGCCGCTTTGCGCAGTTTGTCCAGAGTGTCCAGGTATTCTTCCGGGAAATGCGTTGCAGCAGCAAGTGCCGCGCGCAATCCGGAAGAGCGTTTAGTGTCATGAGTGTCCAAGCACACGAAGCTATCTGGATGGGCCGAAGTCCATGCCAAAGCGCGCTCGTGAAACTCGTGAGGTGACAACCAACCACGATTGGGAGTGCCACCAACTTCGTTCAGGCTGAGCACCGGTGTCCAACGATACAACCCCCGATCCTCTACACCTTTAGCGAATACACCCGCTTGGAGAGGCTGATAGTACGGATACTTGCCCTCGACCAGCGACGAAATGAACCATTCCGGAGCGCTCGTGGCTTTGATAACCTCGAGATCTGCCGGATTAGGATTGCGTCCCTTCCAGAAGTAAGTACGATACTGCCGCAATTCGCTCAACCACTCAACGATCTGCGTAGATGTAACTTCTGGGTGTCCATCCCGTTTGAGGTCGATACTCAAGCGTTCAATATCATCTCCGAAGTGCTGCTTGGCGGCTTCGCGCTTGGCTTGCAGCATAATTGCATCATGGGTCGGTGTTGGTACTCTCTCTGTAAAGAGAGGATCATCAGCTACCCACTGCAACCAGCTTTCAGTCAAGGCTTCGACACCAGTGCGATTGTGAATCAGCCTGTTGAGCCAATCCAACGGACGATAGCCAACCTCACCGAGGTAGAAATCATCCGTGCAGAAATGCTCACCCTCCTGGATGATTGTTTCTGCCACCATTTTCAAACCACGAGCTTGCAAACGCTCACGAATTCCCAGAGGATCCTGGAAGCCGGCTTCGTGGTCTGCTCGCAAAAGCCAACCGTTTTTCTGAGCCAGATCGAGAAGGAAACCTTGCGTCTCTTCGAAAACGGCGGGGTCTTCGATGCGAAGCTTAGGCAACCAGCCCAATCCGAAGAAGTTGGCAATGTGCCATTGTCCTGACTCAGATTGCCAGCGGTCGTAGACCTCTGGGTGTTCAGACATCAAGCGATGTTGGTCGCTTGTGTGGTTGGCAACCCAGTCAATCAGAACTTGGCCGCCGAGCTTGTGCTGCACGAAGGCTGTTGAAGTCCTAAGGTCCTGGCAGCCACCCCTGAGAGGTTCAATTTCTCTGTGATTGGTTTGATCGTAAGCATGGCGGTTGGCCGTGTCACGATTACTGAGTGCCGTGAGAATTGGGTCTTTGTACTCGTTGGTCACGCCAAGCTGACTGGCATATCTCATAACGACCATTTGAGCGAGAAAATTAAGACCCTGCGAACGATATACAGAGCGCATAGTCATGATGAGCCTCCTTGCGACTTGCGGTTAAGCATGTCGATTTGTGGGATGTGGAAACGACAGGCACCATGTGCGATGGCGCAAGTGTGTCGTAATCCGGGTTTAGTCAATGCTCAGCTCGGCTCAAACTAGCGCAGTCCAAGATGCACACCCAGAGGATGCGTTTTCAGGATTGTGCGAAATGAGGTTTAAGAGCCGCTGTGGGAAAGACGCTCGTTTGAGCTGAGGGAAGAAAAGTTGCTTTCAAACTAACAGTTCCGCATGTCTGCTTGACAAGAAAATTCGGCTTGAATGCTAGACGTAGCCAGAATTACACGTAGCGCAGTCCAGAAAGTTGCTAATACAGTTGCATAGCTATCGCAGGTTGCCTCACTGTGTGAGGATTTGAGCGGTCTCCAAGAGGGCGAACAGGTCCGTATTGCCCTCCCTGTCTGGCGATTGCCGATTGATACCAAATGCAGTATCAATGATGGTCAAATCCAAACCTTACCGTCTCTTTAAAAAATGACGAACTCATCTAATTGAGATGGATAATTTTATTAGGGTTAGGGGCTACTTTTATGACTGATACAGCATCCAACCACAAAAGCGAATTGATTCATACCCTTCGAATGGCCTTTTCCGGGGAAATGGCGGCTGGAGCTGCTTATAGCGGTCACTGGCGTTCCTTGAGGGATATAAACGAACGAACCGAAATAAGAACCATAGAAGAGCAAGAATGGGCGCATCGTGAACTTGTTGGGAAAATGCTCGAAAGCCTGGGAGCAAAACCGCAGTTTTGGCGCGAAATAATGATGACTTGTATTGGCAAAATAGTAAGCCTTGCATGCTTTTTGATTGGTTGGTTTATGCCTATGTATTTCGCCGGGCGGCTCGAAAGCGCCAATATAGAAGAGTACGAGCGGGCGTCCGCACATGCAACTGCGTTAGGCCTGCACGAATACGCTCATACTCTCTTAGAACTTGCCGATGTAGAGGCTCAACACGAGCTCTATTTCATGCGTAAAGTAGCTGGGCACAAATGGCTGCCGGCTTTTCGCCAGCTCTTTCCGTGGCAACCTTATCGTGCGAATTGGCTTCTTGCTGAACATTCGTTGTCAACTGTAAAAATTGAGACCGAAAACTAAACTGCAAGGTACTACCGTATCTGGTGGCATAACAACGCCGTATCTGAGATATCAGATATGATTGCATCGCCCTAATAGGCGGTAGTCAGGGGAAAAGGCGTATAACACCATCTTTCCTGAGCTTTTCCAGGTTGTAATGAGGCTACGATTTTGGCAATTGAGGACTAAATGCGACTATTCAATTTTTCGTTTTTTCAATTGCTGAACCAGAAGATCTGGTTCATCGTAATACATACAAAAACGCCGCGTCGAAAGCAACTTTATTGAGAAGCTCCTTTGATATTCTCGAACACAACGTTTAGCGGGGCACAGGAGCGCTTTGCAACATGAAGCCGACCTAATATGGTAACTGCAATTTTGCACGACAGAGCGCTGTTACAACTCTGCTACGCCGCGCGAGACTTCTTTGTCCGTGGCTTGCAAGTTCTGAAAGGTGCTTCAGATGGCGATATGCAAAGAATATTGACAGGCTAGCGTAGATGTAAAGACGAAAGGTTCTCTGTTGTAACTACAGCATCCCAGGCGGTACGTTAAGCGCATCTTCTCTCTCAAATCCGACCGGTTAAATTCAAAAGTAGCGATCCAATCCTTCTCTATAAGGGATCTTGTCCGACGTTTTGGACAGGGGATCGTACCTATCAAACTTGAGAGTTTGAGCCAATTTCCTTGTGAGTTTGGCTCATTTCACTTCCGGAGACTTGGTGCCGGGAGAGTTTAGGCAAGGCTGAAGAAGAAGAGATTCCAGCCAGAACATCACGTAATTAGAACCGCTAACGCGCCAGACCGAACCAAGAGGTTTAGACGCTTGCCAACAAAGGAGTCGTTATGACAAATCTAGAAAATCTGCACAACGTGGTTCGAGCGCTTACCGCCAGAGAACGGCAAGACTTGAACGCAAATGAGCGCCTGCAGACGCTCGAGTACCACATCAATCGAATCGGTCAGATGCCGACCGGGCACACTGGTCTTATCGACTTCAGCGGCGTTCAACTGCCTGAAGTCCATCGCCAGGGACTAATTCTGCCCGGACATCCCGACTTCCATGGCTCCCAACCAACTACGCAAGCGCTCTTGAGCGCCCTGCGAAGCCAAGGCATGGATGTCAGTCATTTCGAACTCGTTCAATATTTGAACGAGCGCAAGAACAGCAAGAAGAAAGGTAGCGGTCGTAAGCCAATCCAGGTCCGCAGCGTTGCAGAAACGCTCGGTATCTTGAAGGAGCTTTTCGCAACCGTACCGACCTATCGGGCTGACGATGAAACCCTTGCGCCTTTTGGGACGATGAACCTGGAGTTCTGGGACGCGAAGAAGTCCGCTGAACAGGCCGAAGTGCTGGCCTGGATTCTGCGGAACTATTATTCCGTTTTGACCGTTCAGGAAACCAATCCAGATGGCATGAAACCGGTTGCAGAGGCGGCAGGGTACCACTGGATGTGCGGCACGCCCAATGAACGCGGGCAGGCTTGCGGCATCTTTTGGGACCCGAATCGATACGAAGAGCTTGACCGCATTGTCATCGACGAAGTCGTCGGCGTTGACGGTGTGGAACAGCTTCGCGCATCGGTTGCTGCAATTCTCCAGGACAAATTCTGGATCACTACGTTTCGGTTCGTCTCTGACCATCTGAAAAGCATGCGCGGCGGCCCCTGGAAGACCGGTATCGTGCGTTTCCACCAGACCCTTAAGCTCGTGCATTTCCTGATGCGTTGGGCCGATGGTGAAACGCCGATTCCGACCATCGCGTTGGGCGACTGGAACTGTTTCCTCGACAAGATCGTGAATGGGAAGGCAACTGACGTTGAACCCTTCCTGTATTACGCTTGGACGATGCTGAACCAGAACGATATTCAGTCAACTCAGCGTATGGGCGGCAGGTTGGACGGTGGTTTCGTCAACTACATGCCGGCTGGGATTAGCTTTACGAACTATCGGGTCCTTCCGGTGTTCAAAGTTGCTCCCTGGGTTACCGACCACGCTGCTATCTACTGGCAGATGAAACGCGCGGCGATGTAACACCATGCAGCGAATGTGGAAACCGGGCTAGTTTGCCATCAGAAAAACTGATGTCAGCTAGCCCGGGGCCTGCTTCTCTGCATTTTTGCTAATACATACTAAACAATATAATAAAAAATCTTTTCAAAATTCCCCCTAATTTTTCCCGGGGGCCGGTAGACCACTCAGAGCAAAGGAGTACGAAATCATGTTAATCAAATTGAACACCACCAAACCGCAACCGAAACAACTCAATGGTCGCAGCGTAGTTGGCAAAAAGACCTTGAACACCATGATCTTGACGAACATCGACAACTACAAACCACGCAGCGAAGGACGTGGTTACAGTGCTGCAGTACTAGAAGAACTGCAACCGTTCGATGCCTGGCAACTAGAAAATGGCTTGAATGAAGGCGGTTTGACTTCATATGATGCTTGCGAAGCTTTCCCACAAGCTCAAGAAGCTCCTGAAACTGCTCAATCCACCGAATTCGAAACCACCGTTGATAACGGCTGGAACTTCGAACCACAAGCCGAAGAAATCCCGTTCGTAATCGAAAACAGTGAAGTCGCTCAATACGAAGAACCTGCTGTCGAATTCGACTACGAAGACGAAACTACTGAAGCAGCCCTCCCAGCAATGGAAGAAATCGAAGCACTCCCAATCGAAGAATTCGAACCCCAATTCGAAGAAGTTTGCGAAGCTGAACAAGCACCACAAATGGAACGCCCTTATTCAGTGACCATGGAAGATTTGATGGCTCCTCTTCTTCAATCTGATGACCACGTTATGCGTACACAACGCGGCACAATCGCTTTCGTTAAGCATGATGCCGGCACATTCTTGATGCCAATCTACAACAAGTGCGGCATTCTCGATCGCATAGACCTGAATGGTGTTGAACTCTGCCGTCGTAACGGGCGCACCTGGAACATGCTCGACACTGAAGGTCGTGAAGTAAAAGATTCCGGTTTCAAATCTGTTTACTTTGATCGCAAAGGCAACTTGATCACCTGGTCTGTTGAAGGAACAAAGATGGTTATCAACGTTGAAGGCGCCGTCTGCAACTCATAAGTTTTGGTAGTGACTCTCTTGCTCTAGGGGTGGTTCGAAAGAACCGCCCTTCTAATTTGGGCCATCTGGAAAACGAGCGGATGAGGTTATTTTAGAGATACTACAAAAGATAGCATACGCTTTAAAAAATTTTTGGTGCAATTTAAAGCGCTGGTGGGCGCATCTGGACTAATTCCAGCGCGCCCACCCGAAGCTTATTAGATTCTGCCTAGATCACGATAGGGAGAGTCGATCATAAGCAAGACGAGGAGGCCAAATCCTGTTACTGCCGCCAGTAACTTGAAAAAGGCATCGCGTTTTGCGTCTCTATCAAGCATTTCGTCCATACGGCGAACAATATTGACGAACTCGCCTTTTGGATTTTGGGGCATGTAGTTCCGAATACCTACGAGAACCGGACCATCCTTTGCTGCAAAACTGGAGGCGGTAAAGCCCCAGTCGTACGAGAGCTCTTCTCCGGCGTGGGCTCCTACAGAACTCTGATTTGTGTCCATACCATTCCGAACCCAGGCAATAACCACGACTCTGCCTTGCCAGCGAAAGTCCGAAAAACTCTTCCAAGTCTCAAAAACGCTATCTACCAGCGCGGGACCGGGCAAGCCCTCCCGATAGTTCATCTGGCAGGCGACAAAATAGGGCACGATTCCACCGGATGCTCCTGTCGCTACCAACTCCTCCTGTAGTCCGGCAAGTTTCGCGCGCAAGTCAGCATCTTGCTCCAATGCGGGCGAAATATAGACATGACGCGTTTTTTCGAATTGCGGAACTACACAGTCATCATCCGCTCCAAACGCGACACCTGCGTGTAACAGCAGCGCTGCTACTACCAGGTAGAACCAGGACATGGCACTTGTCCAGCGATTTTCGAACATTGTCTTGCTTTCAGTTTGAGGTGGTCAGGTTTCAGCCTAACTACAACTGGAATTCGTTGTGCTCCGCCATCATGGATGGTGAGTGGTGAAAAGCTGGCTTGATAGATCTTTTGTGTGCTAACGAGATTTCCGCAAAGAAAATGGAATTGAAATATGCTCAGAAGATGGCAGAACTATCGGGCGATAGTCAAGCAAATTCACAGAGTTTTCCCCTCAGACTATGGTGCGAATACGGTTCGTACAGATAGTAAAGTAGCGCTAGGACTTGGTTTCAGACGTCATGAAAGCTGCTGAAACTGCACATAGTTTCAGCAGCTTCTCACGGATGCCAAAACGGCATTGATTTGTTATGTCCATATTGCATCTAAAGGTGGGGCAAACTCGGTTCCTGCCAAACGAACACTCTAAACTTTTTTTCTTCTAAACCTGGGCGACGCAGGGCTAAAAAGGCTTGTCAAGTTGCGCTACTGGTAAATCTCAACCCGAGCATTTTTCGGGGCGGAAGGGCTGGCTATTTGCACAGCGTTTTGAATACCTTCCGCGCACACATTTAGATTTTTCCGAGTTCGTAAAAACCAAAGCAACCCCAAATAGATTGCGCAAAACAAGAGTTGATAGTTCGCCCCGATAGGCGAACCGCTTGAGTTTGCAACATCGCTTGGGGCCGAGAACTCGAACAATCTTAGGAAGTGTCAGCGATAACTATAAGGAGCCCTGTGGATTTTCCACGGGGCTTTTTTGTTTGGAGAATTCGAAATGAGAAATACCGATATAGCGAGATTTTCTATGAAAAATGACCGCAGCCCATTGCTGCATATGTTCTTTGAGGAAATGCACATTCGCAGTCAGTTGAATGGTCTCGAGCAGGAAGCGCTTAGTGCAATCTCGCGTAACGAATCGATGGGGATAGCAGCGAGCCGCTCTAAAGAATTTCGTTTGGACAATAGAGCAATTTGTGAACGCTCACTGGAAGAGCTAATAGACGTTGTGGATGCCTTCCACGGAGTCATTCAACTAAACTTCCAATTCCCACAACGAACTATTGGACCTGTTTATGCATGGTCAAAGCAATTAGCCAGATTTGAAATTCGAAAGGTTCTCGAATCAATTCAACCTAGAACGAAGCACTTTTCGCAAATGAAATTCCATGCGAGCGAAGCCTACACCTGTGGTGAGTTACGCCGAAGCCTGGCCTTCGGTGAACAGCAAGCACTCAAACGCTTGTACTGCCTGTTTCACGCAACGGGTTGTGTTCTGAAAATCCGCATTCTTGATGCCACCCTGGCTGCAGGTGCAGCAAGAGCAAAGCAACAAGCAAACAAAGCATAAAAATTAGGAGGTGAGAACCATGATGGAAGGCGCTTACCCGCGCGCGTGCTCTGATGGAGTATGCCCGATGGGTTCCGCTTTTGCTGCACAAATGCAAAGGCTAAGGTCCACAAGAAAGTTGATAGATGAGCTGGTTGGAACAAACGTTCAATGCAGCGAGCTTCCGGCAAAAGCAAAAGAGTGTTGGCGAGACCTGCGCACAAAAGCACCAAGGCGCAGGCTTACATTGAAAGAAGTAATGGATCTTGCATTTGTTGCGCAGATCAATATTCGCTTTCGCCGGCATCTCGACTCGGGCTGATTTGAAAGCTAGCTCGATTGTGCCGTCACAAAGCGGGTGCAGCATGGCTGCACCTTTTTTATTGGTTATAGAAGAATTCAAAGAAAGGATGATCTCTCATGTTTAATGATTTATTGACCGCCCTAATCAACCCAACAAGGTACTTCGTTGAAGGTGCCGATTACAGCTATTGGATGTTGTTTCTCTCAGTTGTAGGTTCTTTGAGTGGCATGCTGTTCTGCTCACTTTCGCACCTGAAAAAAGGTGCGGCTTTGCAACGAAACAGAGCTAGGGTGCAGGTATTAGTTTTGATGTGTCTCGTTATTGAGACCGCAGGATATCTGCGTCCATACTCTGATTTCTTTAACTGTGCTGCTGCGCTATCGGTTCCGCTAGCTTTTTGCATCGCAGGTTTTGGTGTCCTGGAGTTGTTCTTGTAATAGGTAAGGTCGCTTTGTGCTGGTGCCTGGAACTCAATTTCCAGGCGCCGGCGTTGGAGCGCATTGAGTACAAAAATCACGATTGAGGTTATAAAAATGAACACACTTTTCACTTTAGGCGCGTCTTTATTTCAAACTTTTGGACTGATCATTGTTGTTTGGTTTGCTTTTGTCGGGCTGCTTTCTGGACCGCGTGCTCTTGAGCGCATGGTCGAGAATTTGTTCAGCTCTGTCATTAAACAACTGCCGAAGCTTCTGCGCACGCTTCACCGCTTAGTGCAAGAACTGTCAAAAGCAATTGTTAGGCTGTTGCCTTATAAGTACAGGTTCGATTTTCTAGAAGTGCTTGTTCAAGCCGTACTAGGAATGGCAGCGTTCTGGCTATTTATTCACCGCTAATCGCAGCAAAATTGCATCTTAGATGTAGGGACGCATTGCTAGCGTCCCTGTCAAAGCGATACTTAAGTGCGCGCGTTCAAGTACTACGTTCATCACTTTGCCTAGTTTGAGACATCAATTCACTCCACATCCAAACAAAGAAAAAACCACACCAAGGTAACCAATAGATCGCAAGAACAAGTTTCTTTTAAAGGCAGTGCAACTGCTGCGATCACGCATCGGTGACATTACGGAGCTCGAACTCTTCCATCGCTGGGATGCCGATACTTACAGCAAGCTCGGTTTCTACATTTCGGAGCAAGCTTACCTTGCACCCCTTTTGCCAAACCTTTGCCGAATCTTTGCGAGAAAGTTGTCAGGCAGTGAATTTCAGCCCCAAAGGCTCAACCCCCAGGCAAAATCGTAGGACCTTCATATTGGGGTTCATGTCGCCCACAAAGAAGAGCCCTGGATGCGCACAATCAAATTGCGGAAGATAAGCTTCACAGAGATTATCACCGCCGGTAGTAGCGTTTATTCCAGAGCCAAACCGGTTAAAAGCCTCAGACGTTAAGTTTTGGTCTTACCTGCCAAGTAAGTAGAGGGCGCAAAAATGCGCCCTCTAGGTTTTTATTAAACTATGCACTATCTCGAATCTCGCGCTAGCTGAGATAAACAATTGGATATTGAGAAGTGTTGCACAGACAACGTTACTTGGCTCTTGAACCTCTAATGCCTTAGATTCCTTTTGTCTATTTTTTATTTGTTCCTGGAATAAGCCGACACTATCGTGCCTTTCTTTCGTAACCCGAAATTTCTTACTCGTTGAGTAAGAAAGGAGAACACCATGACGGCAAAAGCACAACTTTCAGAAGACACGCTGGGCGTCTTCTTGTTCGGATACACCGACGTGCTTGGTGAAATTTCCGGAATTCTTCCACGCGAACTGCAAGGAGGTTTTGTTATTGTCACGAAAAGCCGAGGCATGTGGTATGCGCGGTCCTTCCAAAAACGGGCTCGGGACGAAATCCTTCGCTGTGACCTCATTCCATCTACAATGAAGCGGTTGGGTTCACGTTACGGATATCCGCTTTTGCCAGATGACAATGGCCAGAAACTCACCTATGTCGATGGCGCATTCTGGGGACTTATGCCGTTTGTGCAATTAGGAATAAGTGTTCCTACTCCGTGGGCTAACAAGCTCCTGGATGTCCAGCTCTTGCAAGCGGCTGAGGCTCTTGCAGATGCACACATGGCTGGAGACGAAGTGGCTCGAACCGATGAATTCGAGAACTTCCCTTCGATACCGCCGGCGGTGAGCGACCTGCCGCGATACTTCGGCATGTTTCTCAAATCTGCGGTAAGTTGTCCTCCATACCAGTTCGGGCAACCGGCTCTGCTTCTGATATACGACATGTTCTCCCATCTAATCGGTAGCGAAACTACTCCAAAGCTGTTCAAACCCCGCCTCGTCAGAGTACCAAGGTATATCGACGAAGAACTTAAATTGGCTGGGCAACTATGGGGAGGAGTTCCGCACAAACCAGTGACACCACATGAACTGGAACAACTGCTCTTACAAGCCGTTGAATCCATCGCGGTGGAAGAGCGAAAGCTCAACCTTCCGCTTATGGTGGTGCACGGCGATGTGAATCGCTCCAGCTTTCTATACGATCATTACTCGGGAAACAATCTGGGAGCGATCGGTGGCTGGAGCGAATGTCATAGTGGCTTGCCCATTTTCGACCTTGCTCGTGCGGCAGTAATGCTGTGCGTTGACTGGGAGGACATAAATGGGCAAAATACTTTCCATGCGGAGCGTTTTGAGTCGTTCTTCGGCGCTTATAAGACGCGGCTCAGCCAAGGCTTCCTGGACGTCTATGGCGACGCCGTCAACAGCGAGAGTCTTCTCTACAACTATATGGTGCTCGTCTGTTTTCGGCTCATCGCCTGGGCTATGGAACAAAAGCTCTGCCCTTATCCGGAAGCGGAAAAGTGGCGTGAGTCCAAGGTTACAATGGTGGCATTCCAACTCCTGCATTTCTTGCACGGCAAGTTGGGTTGATCAAAAGGGGTTCGGCCTTAACCGCCGAGCCCCCACCATTTTTTCTATTTATTAGCAACGATATAGGATAGTAAATTCTAATCAAAAATATTGAAATCAAAAAATCGAATACAAAAAAATTCTCGAGCACCGAGTAGGCGCGTGTTCTTAGGACGCGATTTGTCGGTGCTCGAATTCGTTAGTGCAGAAAAGGAAGGTTTGGGATCTGCAGGTTCTTGCTTACAAAATAGTCCGCTGCTCCCAACACCAAGGCGACTGTCAGGACAGCAGGTACTCCGCTGAGATTGAGACAGGTCTTGCGGCGCGAAAGCAATGCAGCTCCGGCCAGGTAGAGAATGACTCGTTGCAAGAATGCTTCGCCAGTGTTGTTTGCGCCAGTTACCGAAAGCGAAACGAAAGGCAAAAGCCAGAGCACGAGAGGCGGGAAAAGGCAGAGCAGCAAAGCTCCCAGCCAGGTCATTTTGTCCTTCTTGGTCACCGGCACCACGGTAAAACCCGTAAATGTCGGAACCAGGACGATGAGTGTCGCGATGAGAATCACGAGTTTGACGAATTCTTGCGCAAATCCTTGTAGCATGTTTGTTTCCTCCTTGATCCGTTTTCCAGACGGACAGGACATGGGTGGTGAGCGATAAGTGAACTTGCCGCTCACCACCGGGTCGCAGAAATTGGATGCCATGCGTCTTTCTTACATAGCACCTCAGGTGTTCGACGATGAAAGCCTCGCTTCCTGTCGATCACCAAAGTTTTTTGGTCGAGCGCTAGTCACCTAGTGGCAGCGCTTATAAGCAGCGTCGATCGGGGATGCATATAGCTGTCATCTCATAGGCGGTCCTCCTTTCAAAGGAAATGTATGTAAACAGTGCTTGGAGAATGTACAAATTCGACTATCGAATTCGTGCACTCAGCCAAGCACCGAGAGTTGGTATGGGAAATAAAAGCGAGGGTGTTTCTGGTGGTGAATTTGATCCGAAAAAAAAGGAAAAGGTATATCTTCTTGTCTATCAGAAGCGCATGCATAAATGAATAGATGGCTTAAAACCGCGCCAGGAACGCAAAAGCCCGGGATAACAAGGGCTCGGCAATAAACGACAGCAAAGCTGGCAGAAACCTAAGGTTGATGGCCCAAGAGTTGCCTGAACCTAAGAAATCAAAAAACTACAGTTCTTAGAAGATTGATGGCACACTGTACATCAAGCGCACAAGCGTACTTTATTCACAACATCCAGAAGCTCGTTCATCCCTTCTACAATCTTGTCTTCGCGCATCTGCATAAAGCTTAGACATAAGCCCGATTGTCCTTCGAATTTTTTGAAATAGGGTGATAAAGGAATCACACCTATGCGACTGGCGAGCGCACGCTCAAAAACGAGCAAATCATCAATTTGTCCTTTAAACCAAACAGCTTGATGGAAGCCACTTTCCACCGGTGAAAAAGTGGCCAGATCAGCTGGCCATTTTTGCAACGCATAGTGCAGGGCCGCTCGGCGAGAACGCGCTGATTGTGCAATTCGCAGTGCATCTTCTTCAAAGTGCCCGTCAATCAACATTTTGAGGGCTACTTGTTGAGCAAAGGCAGAAGTGTGACGGTCTGCCATCCATTTTGTAAGAGTCCAAGAGCTATGAAATTTTTTCGGAAGAATCACATAACCAAGTCTCAAAGCAGGATTAACAAAGTGGGAAAGCGAACCGATATAAACAATGGTTGGTTGATCCACTTGCTCTTGAGCAAGTTGGTACAACGAAGGAGCAATCGGAGCACTATGATGGAAACCGCCGCCGTATGAGTCTTCGACAATGACGACATCGTGTGCATCTGCCCATTCCAAAAGAGCTTTGCGCTTCGGAACACTCATTGTAATACCCGTTGGAAAGTTGGTCGCACTAATGACATGGGCGGCGACAGCTGATTTGTGGTGGTTCAGTTCTTGGATGCTCAAGCCATCATGTTCTTGAGGTACGTGCAAGAGCTGAGCCCCTTTGGTTGAGTATGCCAGCATATCGGTTATGCTGCCAGGCTCTTCAACTACCACTTCATCGCCTACGTCAATCAATAGTTTCGCAACAAGATCTCTGGCTTGTTGAGCACCACATGTGATAAAGATATCTTCTGGCGAGCAGTTCAGTTGGCGAGTTTTGTTTAGCCAACGCGCTAGTTCGTGACGCAATGGATAAGATCCACGTGGGTCATTCATGCCATCACTGGCAAGTTCAGTTAACTTCGTCCAGCCTTGCAAGGCCTTTTGAAAATGCAGACCCTCAACAGGATGTTGAACGGGTTGGTAGACGCGAAATTCATAGTCGACAACGAGATCCCACCATGGGTGGAAAGCGGATTCATTGAAAGCTTTGTTTATTTCCTTTGCTTCCTGACTCCAAGGAAAGCTTTTGTCCAATTCGTGGTAGGCGGATTCATAACTCGATTGCGTAAAACGCACCGGCTCAAAGTTTTCTTGATCGACAGGTTGGCTATTTTCTATTACGGCCTGAGAAGAAACAAAGTTTCCAGAGCCTTGTCTGGATTCAACCAGCCCCTCTTCACACAAGCGCTCAATTGCTTCTCTTGTCGTAATAACTGAAATTTGCAGTTGTTTTGAAAGTTCTCGAATGGAGGGCAATCGCTCTCCGCGTTTGAGAATGCCATTTTGGATCGCCGCTCGCAGCTCATTTGCAACTTGCAAATACAACGGGGTACCGGAGAAAACGTTCAGATTGAGAACGACTTTGTGTGCCATGACTATTAGTTCCTTATTGTATAAATTTGCTAGTTATAGGTTCGCCAGAACAGCACCAATTCGTTCTAATCCAAGCGAGATTGCCGATTCGTCGAGCGAACCGAAATTTAGAACGAAACCGGATCGAGCCGGCCCACGCAAGTAGCAAGGCGAAACCGCAGCTACTTCCACACCGTGTTCCTGACAGCGTGCTTTGAATTGCAGATCGTCAACTCCGGAGGGAAGCCAGACCGTTTGGAAAAGACCGGCTTTAACCGGGGTGTACATAATATTTTGTGCTTCCCATTTCGCAATGCCATTCAAAGTGGCTTGGCGCCTGTTTTCGCAAATTCTTTGCATAGTGCGAACGCGTTGTTGCAAGAACCCATTTTCAAACAAGCGCATTACCAACCATTGCAAAGTTGAAGGCGTGCAGCGATTTGAAATGGATTTCAATCTAACGAGGGGAATACGCAAGGCAGGAGGAACTACGATAAATCCAATCTGCCAGCCCGCCGGTAATACCTGTGAGAAGCTCCCAATATAAATACTGCGTCGATTTTCATCGAGGGCTGTAATAGCAGGTGTCATGCGGCTTTGATAAATGAACTCTGCGCACGGTTCGTCTTCTATAATGATGGCATCATTGCGATTGGCCCAATCCAACAAGCGCTGTTTGCGAATGCGTGAATAAAGCGCTCCGGTTGGGAACTGAGCTGAAGGCGTTGTCCACATCAGACGGCAGCCTGTAATTGAATCCAATTCTTCTGCAATTGGACCTGATTCATCCACGGACACGGGTACGAGCTTTGCTCCGAAAGAGGTCAGCAAGCTGCGTTGTAAAAGACTGCCAGGATCTTCGTAGACAATTTCTGTTCCTTCCATAACGAACAAGCGGGCTAGAAGGAAGCGTGCTTCCTGGGCACCATTTACGACGACAACATCATTTGGTGAGCAGGCAATGCCGCGGGACAATCTAAGCCAGCTTGCAATTTGTTTGCGGAGTTCCAGGAAACCGGCTGGTTCGGTCAATTGCGGGGCTGACTTGGTGCAGTCCGCAAGCCATTTTTCCAGGGCGAGATCCCAGCGTGCACCGGTGTATTTACCGGAAATGATATTGTTAGGCAGGAAATTTACTGAATCACCTCGCGAAGTCGAGCTGCCACTAATAATTAGATCGCCCATGTTATAAGGCAATTGATTTTGCCAGGTACTCAGGCGTGCTTCTACTAATGGTTCTTTTAGTCCAGTGAGCAATTCTTCACCGTCTCCTGTTTCATTTATAAAAGGAGCAGCGGAAGGAATAAGGGCATTGCGTTCGCAATATAATTCTTGATCGATAAGGAGCTTTGATGATTTTGAAACATAGGTTCCGGACCCATGGCGCATTTCGAGCCAACCTTGGGCCAGGAGATGTTCAAACGCTCGTCGCACCACCCCGGGTGGCAGGTTTAATTTTGTTGCCAATCTTCTTATAGAAGGAAGCTTTTCACCAACCGCTAATTGTCCCGATGTGATTGAGCGAACAATCGCTTTGCTAATGTCTAATTGAGATGTTTTAGGTGAAGCGAGAGCGGTCTGCCAGCCGAGACCGTTCTGATTGCTGGTATGCATAAAGCTGCAGTCCTCAGATATTTTGTTTTTTGTTTTATACGTCTGAGAACTGAGTCGGAAAAACAGCCCTCTCTGTGTATGGCAATTTCACAAGAAAAAGTTGACATTTTCTTGGCATTTACCAACTAGGGTCGGTAGTAAACACACTTTTAATGTTGTGGGCCGATACCGTTTACAGAGAAGACAGGCATTTTTATGTCTTTACCGTTTATTCGACGGACAGTTGCACGATGCGAATTCAAATCATAGGAGGCTTCTAGGAGATCGCTATCAACCTGCGCAGAGACAGTCCAGAGGTTATTGATGGTGGCACTTGACACTTTGGTCTGGTCCAGCGTTTGGATAAACTCGCGCAATTTTTCTTCACTTGCGCACTTCTTGATTTTAAAGAGCAAACCAACTCGAACATTTTTTTCCAGAGGGTCGAGAGATTTACCTTGATGATGATAAATAGCAAGTCGCACAACCCCTAAACGCAAGGACTCATCATCCGCTTTGAGCATCAACTGAGCGCCCTGTCCTCCAGAACCGTCGGCCGCGAACACTTTAAAGGCTAAAACCGTATCGCCAGAACTGACAGCAATTGTTGTTGAACGTCGATTGAGGATCGCTTTGAAATTGTCGGTGATGGATATCTTTTGTCCATCAACTAGCAATTCATGAGCTTTGGCCGGAAGCAATACATTCGTAGAAAGACTTTGAGATTGGCTCTCTTTGCTGGCGTCCAGATCTAGCATGGCAATCAAAGTTCCTTTGCTTTGCAATACGAGCGGCCGCGAAGGAATATGTTTTGGTTTACTGTGTCCGCTCTTGTCTTTGGTTTTATTTTTACCGAAGGGATGATCGGTGTTATCGGATACGATAGTGATGTTTGGAACGCGTTCATCAGACAGCTCGATGTTTATCACCTTATCTTGTGGTCCATAATCTCCGTTGGCTGAACCAATTGCAAAGGCATCAGTTATATAGTTGTAGCGGTCTTTCGATGAATCGGAACTCCATCTTTGTTGAACCACTCGTTCTGGTTGCTTAGAAATTGCAAGTATTTGCGGACTGGGATGATAACCGGTTTCGCCCTGCCCTATAAGCGCGAATACTTTTTCGAGATCTACTTCTTTGGGGTTCAGTTGGTTGCGCAGTCCTTCCAAATAGAAAACGACATTTATACCGCCTGTTCCCAATAAAAAGTCGTAGTCGCGACTATGCGGACCAGACAGAACGCCGCGCTCGGCGAAAAAATTTGCCGAAATATCCGTCCAAAACGTGTCAAGGCAATCTTTGAATTTAGTTCTGCCCTCGGGCTTGCGTGCAAATAAATAACCCATTTCCAAAGAGCCAAGATCGGTTGCGTAATAAGTGGGGCTGTCGTATTCGCAAATGCCGTTGCTGTGCGTGTAGGCTATCCACTGGTCTAACATGCTATAGCCTTCTGATGCTGCGCTTTGATCGCCTACTGCTTCACCAAGCAAAATCAGGTTTACTGTTTTCATCAAGAAAATGTTGGTATAGGTGATCTTTACTTTGTGCCGTTTTATGGCAGCGATCGCGGCGGTTATGTGAGCAGGAAAACTCTTTTTGAAAGCTGGTGAAAGACTGCTTCCATATTTAGCGAAGAGAGGTCCAATCGCCTGCGTGCCAAATTCAATGGCGTTGTCGTCTTTTATGTCGTCATTATTTAGCTGCCAGGGCAACTCGCCATAATGGGGCGAACTAGTGTTCATGTCTTGCGCTGATAATGCTAAATTCAACAATCTTTCAGCGGATGCGGTATCGCCACCGGTGGCTAGGGTGAAGAGCGCACCATTGGCAAGATCACGCACAGTGATTTGGGCATTTGGATCGCTACTTAGCTTTTTGTCTCGTCCGGCGAGAGTGCGAGTCATAGCACTACTCAATTCGGCTAATCGTTTTGCCCTGTCTAGAGGCGCAGAAGCAGGATTTAGTGCTAAGGAGCACGGCACAGAGAGGCAAAGCGCAAAGAGGAAGTTTCCGAGTAAATTCCTGCTCTTACAACCAAATCGCAAAATTGCTCCTGATTGACAGACGCGCCAAGCCAGACTGCACTGTTCGTGTAGAATACGATTCATTTAGGGGTTCTCGGTAGACATAAGTAATCATAAACTACCAAAGTTAAAACCTTAACCGCTTGCGAAGTTGTGCCAGAGCTCGAAGTGTGAGGGTTTATAGGTTGTAATACGATCCACTTTTAGGCTGAGTGCGCTCTTAAGTGATGCTAGCAAGCTTGTGAACGCCCGTTAATAACCAATACTGACATTAAACCGAACAGGACCAATTGACTGACGCCCACTGAATTTTCTACCTTCGTGATAACTCTCTCATTTTGCGCTTCTAGGAATAAACAAAACCCACGTGCTTTCTGGCTCATCCGGCAATCCAATTTAGTTGGGTGCCTTGGGCCAAATTTGAGAGGGGGAAAGGAAGAACCCATATGAAAGACAGAAGCAGTTCAATGTGCCGAAGTACGCGATATGCAAGGCGCGGATCAAATAAAAATCTGCTTGGAATGCACGAGCAGATTTCGCATGCTATTCCTGTGCAGCAGTCAGAGCTTTCCGCTGCTGCTGCCAATCTCAGGCAATGTGCCAACAGGGGACGGTCAAATTACCAAAGGCTTTTCGAAGCACGAAAGGCTATGAGGCAAAGGATCGTTTCTGTCTTGTCGCGCCTGATCGCTCTTGATCCGGAGTTGGTTGAAGTTGCTCGGCCCTTGTCGCATGAACTTCCTCCATGGAACAAGCTGGGTTTCCTTCCAGCCGGAATCTATGATGTGAGGTTCCAAGACTTCGCCTGGCGATTTTCATTCACCGCGCACAGACGCACATTGCTCAGGGCGCTCTTTTGCGCACTGACAGAACTGCGTCGGGCCGGAATCAAAGAAGCTACCATTGGTGGGAGCTTCGTCTCCACTAAGAAGAATCCGAAAGACGTAGATCTTTTCTGGCCAATCGCCGAGGGCCCTAGTCCGCTCGATAACAAGACACATCCGTGTTATCGACGCTGGATTCGAAGGCTTGATGCCATGCCGGATTTCTACGGTTTCAAGACGAATCTTCTTAGCAATCGCACCTTGGGATTTTTGCCTACCGATGTACCTAAACAGGTTGTATCTGGCTTGGCCGGACAAATCCCTACTCGCATTGCGGTTGGCGTAGTGCGATTGAATCTTGAGCAACTGCCCAAGCGCATCGTCTGGTTGGAAGATGAGGAATGAAAAAATCCTCCGCTTCACTATCGCAGGGGCAAGGTAAAGCTTTGCCCCTGCGAATAGCGCTTTAATCGAAAAGGAATATTATTGTTAGCTACCATACTTGGTGGCACGAAACGAGCACAGGCAAACAGTAACATTAAGCTGCCGTCATTCTGCGCTTGCACAACGCATCGATAATTGTGTTGTACTAACTCAATTCTGTTTATCTCAGCCGAGGGAGAAAAATGTTTCGGATTTTGGTGCTTTTGGCGATCTTAGGTGGATTAGGCTACTGGTATTGGACTACTACTCCGGAATTTGCTATGCGTGAGGTTCGTAATGCAGTGCGCGAGCATGATTTAGCCAAGTTTCAAAAGTTTGTGGACACCGAATCCCTTGCTTCGGGAATGGTTGACGATATGTTGGCAAAACCTATGCAAGACATGTGTGGGCCCAGTGTTTTGGGAAAATGGGTAGTTGCCGGTTTCGTTGGATTTTTCAAAGCAGACCTTGTTAGAACAGCAAAGGAACAAATCAATCACTTTGTCGAAACGGGAGAGTTCACGCGAAAGGAATCTGCTGATGACAACAAGATTTCCCTTGGAGCCGTCGACAATCGATTTGGCTTTCGCAAGCATGCTTTTAAAGGCGTTGAATATGATCGCAAAGACGGAAAGATTGCGCTCCTCGGTCTACAGTTTCATAACCAGGTCTACGATAAGGACCTTACGGTTGAGGTAAAAATGCGCGACGTAGGTGGCTATTGGCGCCTTAGTGAAATTACAAATTTCCCAACCATTACCGCAAAAATAATCGAATGGGAAACAGCTCATGCTCGCGAACAAAGCGACCAATCTTCTTTGCAAAAACTGTAATTTCCACGTAATTCTGCCATTCTCAGAATGTTAGTGTGTGCTTAGAATAACATTCGGGACTATTCGGACGACCATGGAAGATTTTGCAGAGAGATTTATGATGTTTGCCGTCGGCGCCATTTTCGTCGGCGGTGGTTTGACCTTCGCATTTCAATCCATGGAAGGACAAAGAGCTGCATTTCAATCGGTCATCTTCGGCATAGCCGGAGTGGTTGTTGGCTTATATCTTTGTGTTTGGACTTTTGTCGGCCCGCCTGCATTTTGACCAGCCAGTATTTGCGCTAACTCCGCCAATTTCTGACTCTTTTTGCACTTTTTCAGGTCTTGATTCATGCCGTGAGTTACGCGCCTGTTGCAATTTAGAAAAAAGTGTTGCGCACTTTGAAGTTCTTGCAATAGACGGTTTTTACAGGCATGGTGAACTTATGTGCTTTTGCAGTCGTTCGTTGTTTGGAAAACAGTCTACTCTAATTATTCTTTGTTGAATCTTGGTTGCTGCCAATCAGCTGAACTGCTGCAAGTACAAGCACGCCCCACTGGTGAGTTTGCCCATTAGGACAAGCTTACTTCCCCTCAACTCAAACAGCGGAAAGGAATCATCATGAACCGCGAAGAAATTCATTGGAGTGTCATGTTTCAAGGACGGTGTCCGAAAAGGACTGCCCATCATCTGCTTGGTGATCCGCAATTGCCGCCGGACAAAGTCCTGATCGCGCAATGCACGCATCGGGCGGTCCACAGGGTTGCTGCAAGCAGGGATTTGCGCGAGGAGGTTACTGCAATTCAGGATACCGTTCAAGAACTCCCCGACCATCTTCGCGACGGCGCCTTCAAACGCTTCGCAGAAGTTGCCAAAGGCGCCAAGGAAGCACTTCCCGATGGCATGGAGAACCGGCACATCACCTGGTTCGACCCTGTTCTTGGACGTCCTTTCGCTGCCGACATGACCATTGAAGACGACGGCAAGGTCCTGACGGTCTACGAAATCTCGAAGGACGGGGAGGTGAGCCAAGCGCAGAGGCAGAGAATGTTGTTCAAGGGCTTCGTCCTCCGGCTGCATCTCAACCAGACCGGCGCCAAGACGACGGGTGTTCGGCTCATGATCATGCGACCGGCGGACCACAACAGCACCATTCCGTCAGGAAAGGTGGTCTGGGACCTCTGGTACAACTATTCGGAGGCGGAATGCGCAGCCGTACTGGCTGAGTGTCGAGCCCATGTGCAAGGCATCCAGGCCAAAATCGATCGTCGCCAAGTGAAGGCGAGGACTGGTGGACACTGTAATCGCTGTCCGTTCGTGCTGGGCTGCAAGGCGGGCAAGCGATTTATCTATGGTAGTGAGGACGCTGTCCCATACTCTTTCGCTTCGGTACTTGATCTCGAGGCGGTGGAGGCTGTCGGTTCAGCGTAAAACAGGGCCCGATTAAGCGAGTGTTGGTGTGAGGCGAGAACTTCTCGTTTTCTCCCAACCTCGCTCATCATTTTAGCTATGGACTAAATTATGAATCAGCCAGAGCACATTGTGGTTAATATGGCTGTCTTTCGCGTCAAGCGATTGGAACGAAAGACAGCACACCCCACCCCTGCACGCTTCCTAGACGAGCTTGCCCGGGATCTCTACTTGTTTTGTCTGTGCCTTACGGAGCAAACCGACATCTACGAAATCGAGTTTTCACCTGACCATCCGTACAATCAGGACGTCGTTAACGAGGCAAATTCTTTGCTGAAAAAGCGTGGTTTCGAATTGGAGCTTAGATGGTCGACGGACCCCGCCTGTCAAAAGTCTGGTCAACTTCTAGTGATCAGACGCTGACACCATTCGGACTGGCTGAGTTTTTCCCAACTCAACCAGTCCGAATCGTACTAAAAAAATTTGCCTTTTTAAGCACCGCCAGCGATACCATAATATTTGCAGAACATAAAAACTGTGCTTGTCCTACTCGCCAGACTGTATAAGTCGTTATAGCTGTCCAGCAAAGAATCTCGTTGATCCATTTGCACGTCGTTCCAAATAGCAGTGCCTTTTGATAGGAGTGAAATATATAGAATTTCACCCCTGGAGAATCCCATCGCAAAGCGTCAATCACCGTAAAACGATTTGCAAGGAGACCGCTCAAGAGGTGTCAGTCACTTTGAGCTCGGCTGCCTGTTATTAAACATGACCGGGCGCTGTTTATGAAAGGAGTAGGAAAGTGCAAGTCCTGTTTCTCGTGCTGTTCGCTTACTGGATGATCCAGTTCGGCATGTTTTTGCAGTCACGGCAAAAACATTCGCTGGCAGACGATCTTTCTGAATCGGCGCGGGACTACGAACGAGACATGAAGGAGAGAGGTGAGCTGCTCTCGGTCTTTGATGACTGTGAGTCATTCGTGAGAAGTGTTGCTTTACTCTGGCGTGCTTCTCACACCTCCCTCGAAAAGGTCCGCTCTATCTCTTTTCAGGTACGGGAACTTGAGGAGATGATTCCGGATATAGTCCAGGAAATTAAGAACAAGACAGCTAAGAATGCCATCGATGCGGCGGCGTGAGCACCGATAGTGGTGCAGAAGGGAAAACAAAAACAATGGCGGAAGTAACATTACCAACAACAGTCGTTCTCGCATCAAAGAGAGCTGCCCCGAACAAGGTTCTCATCCTTAGGGACGAGACAGTCGAAGACAGGTGGACGCTGCCTTACGCCGTAACGGAAGGGACCGATTCCCTCTCCTCGATGGATGCGCTTCACCGGATTCTCGAGAAATTCCGTTTGCGCAACTCATGGGAGTTCAGGCTGTGGTGGAGCATAACGGACACAAGTGTCGGTACCCGAAAGCCTATCTATGTCTGGCGCGTCATCGGTAATCTCGATCTGACGGCTATCAGTTCGCCTTACAGTTGGTTCGACATTCGCAACTTGTTAGTGGCTGAAGTGGAGTCAGAATCGCTCTTTATGAGGGGGGATGATTTGCTGATTGCGATGTTTCGACTAAAGCAAGAACGAGGTGATGTCGATCCGGACTGGTTCAACGACTTCACCGAGCTTCGCCTGAAGCTGCGCCAGGTATTCCCGGCAGAGGAACTGCTGCAAGATCTCTGCCGCGAGTCGGACTGACTGTAGCAATTCCATTTGCGCAATCATGCGCCGGTGCGTAACCCTTGGTTGCGTATTACTTTCGAATGGGCATGGCGATGCTGTGCCCATTCGGGACTTCCTTTTGATTTCGATGGAGCTATCTTTGCGACTTACATACTAAAACATATAATAGAAATTGACAGAGGAAAAGACGGTTGAAACCGCAGCAGGTTTGGGGGCCTGCTACGGAATCAGCCGTCTTCCACGTGTTACTCAGCCGCCATGAAAAGGGCTGCGTTGCGGTCGAAGATCGTTACTTCGCCATCGCCCTGATTCGCCGTGCTGGCGATCTGGACGAATCTCTCGAACAACACGGTGAGTAAGACGTCGCTAAGCAGTTTGGACGCCACTTGAGCCACGAACTCCGATCTAGCCAGAAGCAGCTCGATATCCGGATGTTCGAAGAAATGCTTGCGAGTCTTCGGACAATGCGCGAGTTGCATGAGGCGTAGCAACACGTGCAGATTGTCCGACGGCTTGATGATAATCTGATTGGCACCGCAGGCGATGTCAATTAGACCCCAGAGAATCATCTCACCGACATTTTGGGGCAGCACTTTCTGCTGACTATCGTGGTAAGTGGATTGTTGACTCAGATAGGCATAGGCCTGAGTCGTCTCTGTGTTTGTAGAAAAGCAGCAGATTTTCGTGCTCGCTCCCATGTGATCCAAGGTTCGCCGAGCGACAAGCACCTCCTTCGGAAACCTTCCCAGGGTGAGGATGTAGGAAGCGCCCGCGTTAGCGTAGCCTTGCACAGCTTGCGTAAACATTCGTTCCGTCAGGGCCAGAGAAATTTCTCCCTTGCCGCTGGTAGTGCCCCACTGGTCATCTTCACCGAGGGCGAGCCCAAACGGATCGATGTAGAACCAGGCGTCCGGAAAGGCGTCGCGCAGCAGTTGCAACACTGCGCATTGCCGTTCCAGGCGTTTCAGACATGCGCTGAAAGACGTGTCTCTGGCTTGGTCTCCGCCATCGACAATACGAACGAGGAACTTACGTAAGCCGATCCCGAAGCAGTAGTGAATGTAGGCGAGAGCCGCATCGACACTGCGTCGTGGATAGCCTGGCATGTTGGAAAGGGCTCGCTCACCAGTTTCCAGAGCGAGTTCGATGTCCACTGGTTGCCCGAATTGGAGCGGATTGAGTTCGACTTCCGATTCTTCGGAGAGACGGCGCGTGACTTCAAGGGGTGGCTGGTCGCCGGATTTTGGACGAAGTTTGTATCTTTGACAGTGCATAGAAGTGCCTTTCTGTAGTTGATTTGGAAGGTACGGGCGCGTTGGAGCTAGCTCCGGAAGGGAGCTAGCTCCTGTTGAAGTTAGTGCCGGATCAGGTTAGCTCCAGATGCGGACACCGTCGGCGGGATCACTGGCGGGGTTGACGGAGAGGAAGCCGCTGATGCTCATTCGAGCACCATCGGTGATAGGGTCGATGGCGTGGATCTTGCGCGCGTTGATGATGACGAGCTTGCCAGCCTCGCAATCGAGCGCCCTTGTGGCTGGCGGAATCAAAGATTCATCCAGCTCGAACCGGTCCTTGAGACGGCGCTCGGCGTAAGCGTCAGGATCGTAGGCATCATTCCAGACGCGAATCTGTCCGCCGGCTTTGGGGCTAATCAAGCCGAGCGAGATTCCCAACTGCGATTCCCCGGCCCACGGATAACGGTGTGCATCTTCGTCCTGGTGCGGAGGGGCGACGAAGGACCGGTTGTAACGCCGAGCCGTCAAAGGCCGCAAGGCGACTTTGCCGTCGATGACAGGACGATGAAGTTTGCCGAGTGAGGCTTCGAGACGCTCCAACGGGAGTGCTTACTAACTCTGCTAGTTAAAAGTGCTTTACACCGATCAAAAGGTTCAAAGTGATGCGATCGTGGAATTTCTTAATGTGCCATTCGCCAATCCAACTAATGATCAAAACATCGTCACTCCGATTAATTCTGCCAATCATGCTCACGGCACTGATTTGCTCTTCCGATCGGCCCTCGCGCGCTTTGTCGCAGCCCAGGCTGTCTGAGGGTGACCGCATCGTTTTTGCCGGTGATTCAATTACCTGGCTGGGGATAAATGCAACGGGCGCACCAGGATGGATTTTGCAATTTCAACAACGCGCTGAAAGAGCAGTGCCAGGCGTAAAAGTAACTGGTAGCGGCATACCAGGCAATACTTCCACTGATTTGCTTAATCGTTTTAGTACAACAGTCTTGAATGTTGATCCAACGGTGGTTGTGATCTGGATTGGTACAAACGACATAGGCAAAGGTCTTCCAATCACTGAAACGGTCGAAAATTTCTACCAGATGTTGAGACTTGCCCTGGCCAAACCAAGTGTTCGTGAAGTGATTCTTGTCTCGCCGGAATGCATTGGCGAGGCTAAGGACGGAAAAAATCCAAAGGACCCGCAGTTAGATCAGATGGCAGCGATCATCAATCAGTTTGCTGCCAGTGGCAACAGCGGCAAAATATACTACTGCCCGATGCGTACTCAATGGGCAGTCATGGAAAGCGAAGCTAATCCAATGGGACTATACAAAGGCGTTTTAACTTACGATGGTGTTCATCCGAATATCAAAGGGAATCAATTTCTCGGAAATGTTTTCTCTTACGAATTTGGTCTAGGCATAAGCGAGTAAATGCACCGTTTGTGCTGTGTACAATTCAATTTTTATCTGCCTATCGGATTAGGTCAGCCTAACTTGCTGGTTTTTTGCCAAGTAGATACTATATATTAGAGTATATCGGAGGTCAGATCATGAATCAAAAACTAACACTTCTTGAATTTCAGAAGCGG